>Ga0207646_10000082_pt1 | contig 127736 bp, 129 predicted proteins | sample KBSK5502metaG_FD_184343 | JGI IMG/M metagenome (GOLD analysis project Ga0207646, IMG submission 184343) | Corn, switchgrass and miscanthus rhizosphere microbial communities from Kellogg Biological Station, Michigan, USA - KBS K5-50-2 metaG... | ecosystem: Host-associated > Plants > Roots >...
GATCGCCATCTTGTGCTTCTTGCCGCCGGCGTCGACGTGGCCCAGAAAGGCGGCCAAGGGCGCGTGAATCGACACGACGAGGCCGTTCTCTTTCGCCAGTGCGCCAAGTCGACGCGCGTAGTCCCAATCCATCCAGAAGCCGTCGCTGAAGTCGATCTCGCAGCCGTCATAGCCGCGCTCCAGGAGGATCGCGATGGCGGCGTCCGCCGACTCCCGCGACGGCACGCCACCAGGACAGACGCGGATGATGCCCATCTCAGCCGCCGCGCTTGAAGGCTTGCCGGACCAGCCGTTTCATATCCGCGCGCTCAGCATCGGCGGGCGCGGCCAGGCTGACGAAGCGCATCGACTTCCCGCCGCCTTTGAGCAGGCGGTCCGTATCGTCGAGCTCCGTCCCTCGATAGAAGTAGAGGTCGACGTGGTCCGCCACGGTGCCGATGCCGGCCACGTTGGCGCCATCGAGCGCATAGCGAGTGAGCTTCCACATCGCGCTCTTGGAGCGCGGCGGCTGGCTTTGATACCTGATTTCCTCGGCCTTCGGTTCGACCGTCTTCATCAATCGACGCACCGCCTGCACCGTTGATCGCACGGCCGGCGGGAGCTGGTTGAGATTTTGTGAAAGCGGAGTCTCGGTGCGAGCCATCGCTCACACAGTATTACCTGATCAGGCGTTCACCAGGAGATCGCGAATCCGCGCGCCGTCCTTGAGAAAGGCGTCGATGCCTTCCGGCGGAGGTAGCCGCTGCTCGCGCCACCAGAATAGGTCGGCGCCTTTCGCCGCCACGAATTGGCCGGGCAAGCCCGTCAGCCCGGCGCGCAGCGTCGCCGTGAACAGAGCCCTGAGCGCGGACTGATCTGGGCCGCTGAGAACGTACGCCTTGGAAAAGGTTGGATCGTCATCGAAGTCGATGTCGCTCGGTCCCTGGCCGATCCGAATGAGATAGGTGCTCCGCGGAACCAGCGTGAACGCCGGCATTGAGGTGCCGTTCAGCTGCCAATGAATCATGGCTCGGTTGAACACCATACGATAGCTGCCCGCGCCCGTCACAAACTGATATTCGAAGGCCGTGAAGGGCTTGGAGTCGAGTGTGCCCGAGATCTCGTCGCGCCATGATCGCTTGGTTCCCGACTTGAACATGCCCACAGTGTCTGCGAAGGGAGTAGTGGCATTCGCGTGTTGCGGCGTGTACGCGTAGCCGCGCGGCAGACAGAACGCCGAGTAGGCCCGCTGGCGTCGCCGCTCGTTCAGGGCCGGCAATCCAAAGGCGGCAGCGAGCACAAGCGTCGCCGGCATGACGAGGAACAGCAACGGGACGATGGCAACATCCATGTCAAGCAGCCCGAAGCAATCGAAGATCTCCTGCCGCCGTGACGCGCCAACAGGCGGAAGCTTGCGCGCTATCGTGAGGAACGATGAAGAAAACCGCCCCAAACGGCGGGAAACCGGTTCCTTGGCCTGGGATGCGCTGGGCTCAGGCGGGAGCCTTTCGCTCGCGTTGCTGCCGGAAGAGCTCGGTGATCTCCTTAACCGTTGTCGCGCCCTCAGGCCGCTTGTCGGCTCCGAAAGGAGACGATCCGCGGGAACCGCAAGGCGAAGGACCGCCAGCCTACGCCCGGTCGACGGTGGAATGCGAATTTGCCCCTCCCAGCGCCCATCCGGCCGCCAATACACTGCCCCGAAACCGCGCCCTCGGCGACTGTGCCATATCTATCCGGGAATCACACCTAGATGGCCTCACGATGGGCGGTTGCCAGTCAGATTGGCGGCGGCAGCGGCTGCTCGAGTCAAAAATCGAATACGGAGGGAGAGGGATTCGAACCCCCGAGGGCTTGCACCCTAGCTGTTTTCAAGCCCCGACTGCCATTAGACGACTGTTGCTGAATACGAAACCCGACCCCGAGGGCCATTTCCTCAGTGGAGATTTCACCACAGGGTCCGCACCACCTGCCGAGCGGTGCACCGACCGCTCGGTTTTCTCGCGCCGACCAATGTCGACCGTAGCACGCACGTCAAAAGAGCGCAAGCGAAAGTCGAGCGGCCCGAAAACCGCTTGCGTTTTCAGCACAAACCGTTCGGAAATGAGCCCCAACATCATGATGATGATGAGGAAGAGCGACCTGCGGTAAGCCGGCGATAGACGATCGCCCCGTCTTCAGCCCCGATGATCCCGGTCCAGCAGGCGTCGTGAGGATCGCCGAAATACGGGTGTTTGCGAAGCCATCCCCGCTCGGCTGCTGAGCATTGCCTGGCCAGCGTGTCCGGAGCGTCGACAAGCGACAGCAGGAAGGCCACGTCAGAGCGCTGAGCGTCAGGGACGTCATCAACCTCGATCGCTATGACCTTGATCAGGATCGCTCCTAAAAGGTCAGGAAGTGGAACGGTTCCGGTGACCGAGCGTGTTCGCACCTCCACTGGTGCAGTTCTGTTCAAGGCCTGTGTACCACCAGGTACCGGCACCGTTCGAAAGTCATCAACCGTCACCAGCTGAGCTCGGGACCCCAGTCCGTCCGGCGCAAGGACATCGAAACTGACCTCGCCCCTACCGAACGAATGGCCGTGTCCCCCTACCGACCTCTCGCGGAGCTCATAGCCGTCACGGATCAAGGCCTGGCTAACCGCTGCGGTACCTTCGCTAACCATTCGCACATTGACAAGGATGTCGGCGTCTTTGCTCGGGCGAATTGGCGTGCGCCCGCGCATCCAGCCGTGCAAGGCGACCATGTGGGCCCCGATCAGCGTCCATGGGGCAGGTTGCTCATTACTGAGGCGGATAAGTTCCAGCCACATCTCGTGAAAGGCGTCCCCACGGTCGGGGATCTCAGCGGCGGGCACTTGTCTGGAGCAGCTTGCGGCCAGCTCGTGCTACGCGGCTATCAGGGTGCGCGAGCAAATCGGCTGCGACCACGGCAGGCGGCGCCACGGGCCCATGAGTCAAGACCCATGGCTGCGACGGAACTCTCAAAACGACATTGGGGTTATCTGACGATTTCGCGGGCTTAAGCTTCTTCTCGATTTGCGCCAGCGCTTTGGAGCTCAAATACCCATCGACGGCGTTGTCCATCGCTACGACATCAAGTCCAGGAATTCGTGCCGCGAGACCACTTCGTACCAGGCCGTAGTCCTTAAGTTTGGGCAGATCACTCGGCAGAATGCGCCAACTGTGGATTGCCGACCTTGGCTCGCTCGATTCCAACGCTTTCTCAAGCCACTCCCGATTGAGCAAGCGCCGCTTGAGCCGCGATCGTGAGAACACATCAACCCACGGTGTCTCGGAACCATTGAGCATGGCCAGGAGAGCCCACGCATTGTCGGCACTCATTGGGCGGCCTCCGCGACGCCTGTGAGACCGCAACAGGCTTCGATCGAGCGCCCAGCTCCGGCCAATTCTGATAGCTGGCAACTGTTTACTCCCAATGAGCGCACGAACTCTTCGCGGGCTTACCCCAAGCGCCTGCGCAGCCTGGCCTACCGACACGAGTCCCATTTGCATCAACTATACCGCTGACGGTATGGTTGTGTCAAGGGGTAACCGGCCGCGTCTGCCCACCCTCGACTTGGTAACCGTCGCGACGGATTTTCGGGATATCCGTGCTTGCATTCGTGATACTTGAACCCCGCTGGCTGGGGGCTCGAATATCACAACCGCAACTGCTACCACTCCGACTAACGCAGCCCCCGAAAGCGACCGACCACCATCCCAATCGGCCGGTAAGCAGTTGCGGGCGGTCAGCCATTCACGGATAGCATTAGCTGCACCATTGACAGAATCCAGTTGGACTTCGCGCAGCGTTTCTGACTTGGACGAACGAATGTGACGCGATCTCGGATGCCGACAGAGCCTGACAACATCGCTGATCTCAAGGCCCGGCTGGAGGAGGCCTTTTCCACAACCCACGCCCTTCAGGGCGGGCGGCATAATGCGGCGGCGGCTCTGCGCAGCGCTGGGTTTCACAACCAGGCAGTCCTGTCCCCTCCCTACAACGATGTTGTGAGATATCGGCGGTGGGTCCTCGAGCCTGCCGATCACTCCTACCATCGTCTCCGAAGCCTGGCGCGGGCGCGCCGCCATCGAGAGAACTGATTCGCCCGAAATTCGAGGTCGCAAGACAGAGATGGAGAGAATGGCGGTGGCCACTCTGACGGAGATGATGGAACAGCGTGGTTTTGTGACCGACGCCCCATGGTTGCGCTCACGTCGACGCGTTGGCGAGGAATCGCTGACAGAGACGACCAGACGAATCAGCATGAGTTGGGGACTTGAGATGCCGGGTCCATGGAGTTGAGCTCGGCCCCTCGAATGGAAACCTGAAGCCGAACCTCGTCTACCGTCAGCGGGACGTGCCGGCGCCGCGGAACGTTACAGAAAGTAACGAGCCAAAGGCTGAGATCAGAGTCCTGAGCTACGATGCGGTAATCATCCTCACCGCAATGGTGTATGAAATGGCCGGATCGTACCCTTGCTCCAAAGGCAAACGATCTCATGGGCATCCGACGTGCGTACCTACCGTTTGCAGTGCTCCTTGCAAGCACGCTTTCGCAACCGATGGGAGCCGGGGCTGCAGACTCGAGCGCCGTCCCGACCCTGAACAACGAGGCATTGATGGGCACGCACCAGACTGTTATGGCTCAATGCAACCCCGACGGCATCTCGACCATCAGCTACTACGTCAGCGGACGGGCAGGCGGGTGGGTAAACAATAGGTTCCGTGTCAATACCAACAGATTCGATGCCAACGGCGGGCCCTTTCCCGGGGCGTTTACGGAGCAGGGGACGTTGACAATGGGCCCGCAGGTTGTCTCCGGAACCTCGGTGTTTGGCGGATCGCTCCAGACCTGGAACGTGAGCTTCACCATCTCGTCTGGTTCCGGGCTTGTCACCGGCACGGCGACTCTGACCGGACCGGGTGGCACCGGCTTTTGCATGGTTGAGCCGAACGGTCTCCTGGAGCAGGATGCCTGGGGCACGTCGCCCCCTTACAACTTCGCCTACACGGCCAGCATCACCAGTGGACGGTTCCATGGGACCTTCACCGACGGCGGTGAAACCGATCCAGAGATCTTTGCCCCGAACCCGTACAGCAGCGTACCCAATTGGTTCTTCGAGTATTTCGCCTCTTCGTTCAGCACCGCCGTCCCAACTACCTGACTTCGTGGTCGGACCATCATTTCGAACGGCCTCCGCGGTGGCTCGAAAATGCCTAGCGAAGCCGGCCTCAAACCCTTAGCGCGTCGTGGGCATGACAATCCAGCTTTCAGGAGAAACGCCGTGCCCAAATGTCCCGGCCGTACAGTGGAATTCAGGAATAGGGCCATTGGCGGAAGCTGACGTGACCGGCCATCGACGGCGACGCAATCCCTTGGCGACGGCCGGCTTAGTTCTCGTAGCGACGGCTGCGATCTTTGTAGCGGTTGGGATCACTCAGGCCACCTACCCGTCTCGACTTGGCTCAGTCGTGCTCACCTGGCAGGGCGCCGTAGCCCTCGCTTTGACCTTCGTCTGGGGCCTCGTGGACCTTGTCATTTATCGGCGTCTACAACGGGCACCGTTCACCGACAAGGCGGGGGCGAAGCGAGCCATCACTATCCATGCGGCCTCTGTGGCTATGACGGTCATCATCCTCGCAGTCGACCTGGGACTCCTCGTAATGGCCGGGCTGGCCATCAAGACTGCGATTATGTTTGGCGGCGCAATTCTGGCCGTTTGGATGGGGCTGGTAATTGTGGCACTAATCATCGTCGGCCTGCGGCGCCATCCTCGTGGGCGGGCCGGGCCGAGCCAGCCCTAGTTTCACAACGATTCATAGCAGTCTCGGCCTGAGTGGTCGTTCCTCGCAGGCCTTGAGGGTTCCAACCCCCGAACAATGCGTGAGGGACGAGCGACCTGCCACCTTGGCTCAGGGCACGACTGGGATGGGCGCTCCGTTCTCAGCGAGCACGGCGCCGTTAGCTTGGTACTTAGTGGCGCCGGCCCGCCACCTAGACGTGACCCAGCTAGCTCCGGGTCCTTCCTTGACCCAACAAGGTAAACGCCAGCACGACGGCACTGATTAGCGCCATCAAGCCGAGTAGCCACATGGCCCAAACGAGCCAGGCAGCCAGCCCTTGTTTCGGAAAAGCTGCGAGTCCAGCCCCGACAACCAGTAGGGCCATCGCTCCACGCCAACGGAGGGACACTCGCATCACCGCCAAGTAAAGCAGTTTTGACAACCCAAGGCTCTTGACGTCCAAATGCAAGTTCGTCGTTGCGTCCCAGAAAGTCGCCTGCGACGTCGTTCCTGCACTGACTGGCAATGCCTGACCAAGCGCCCAGCGCGCCTCGGAAAGGCGATGGATGACGTCCCCCCGATGCGCGCGTAAAAGGAGCGCCGGCCACCGCCGGGAATACGGATTTGGCCCTCCCAGCGCCCATTGGACGGTCAATAGGACCGCTCCGAAACCGCGTCCGCGTTTGCCCTCGATTGCCACCTCCTGGATGGCGTCAGGATGGCGCTTGCCAGTCAGGTTGCCAGTCAGGTTGCCAGTCAGCTGGCCGGCGGAGCCACGACCCAGGGGTCAAATCTGAATACGGAGGGAGTGGGATTCGAACCCCCGAGGGCGATTCAGATCACCTTCGGCCCACGTCAAAACAAAATCGAAGGATGTATTTGCCGTGGATCAGAGTCGGTACGAGCGTGCAACGGTAGAAAAACCGGTAAGGAGGAACTATGCGACCAAGGTTATTCCGAGCCGGCGTCGTGATCGTGCTGTTGGCCTTGTTACTTGTCGGAACCTATTTCCTGCTGAAAGCCCTTCGCGGCACACAGGTTGGACCAGGACGAGAACGATCAGATAGTCCATGCATCGCCGTTGCTCAACGCTGCGTCAACTTTCAGTCGGCTCTAGTCCTGGTGAGAGAAGATTTTGGAGCTACTGATGTTCAGTGGGTCATACCACACGCCGTGGCGGGGGCGGGCAGAGGCCGCTAATACTCAAGTTTGCGAGGGCCATCAACGCAGCGGCGGAGTGGGAGCCGAAGGCGCGACGGGCGATCAAACAAATCCGGCTGGTTAAGCGCCGCGACGCGTGTTTCAGAGCCGATCCTGCAAGACGGCGAACAGTGGCTCGATGTGGTCAGCCACAGTGGAAGCGACCTCTACAGGGGTTCCAGCCGCGAACCGCCGTAGTTGTACCGCGATCGCTAGACGCCCACCATCGATCTCAACAACTTCAAGGAAAGCGTCGGCGACCACATCTTCGGCCTGCAAGCGATCGCCCGTGATGGCAAACGCGACCCGCATCGCTTTGAGCTCATAGGCGGTGACCAGGAAGGTGAGTCCGTCGGCATCGCCGGCCTGAACAGCCCGCACGGCCTCGGTTTCGGTCATCTCATCCCATATATTCGCGAGCGCCCTGTTAGGGTTTGCCGGAATTATGCTGCCTTACCGCCAGTGTTAGACCAGGGAACTTCTCAACGCCACCGGATGATCTTCCGATCGGAGGCAGGTGACTCACTTTGAGAGGTCAGCCTTCCCGCAGGGGAAGGCTAGATGAGGTTCCCGAGTAGATAGCGGACAGGGGTCAAGCAACATTCATGATCCCTTGCAGCCAGGGCTGGAGGTGGGCCACCAAGTCTGCTCGCGAGCTCTCGACAGGTGCTAGATGCGAATCGCCGAAACCGCACGACGGGCGAACGAACCAAAGTCGGACATCGCCCGAGCGGGATCGTCGCCTAGGTAGGCACCGCTGTAGTCCGACCACATCTTGACCTGAACACCCAAGTATTCCCGCTCAAGGGCGGGACGAGCCCGTCCGTATCGACCTAAATGTTCGATTAGTGTCGGCCCAGGGGCCACCAGCCGCTCTGACCAAAATGTCTCATGGACCCCAATCGAATGCTGTTACCATCCGGTCCGCTGTTTGCTCGACGTTAGTTCCCGGAACTGACCGTCCCTTCTAGCCAGAGCGACCCCACCCGGAAGCTCGCCCCGCCCGCCGACTCGAGCCTGACTCGCACCAGCCCGGTGCTAGGCTGCAAAGTTCCGTCCGGGAGCTGGCTGGTGCCGCTGTTCGCAAGCGAAATCGGCACCCACGTCGATCGCGACCAGTCCCAGACTTCGCTCGTCGCCGCAGGTTGTCCGTTCGGCCCGACCAAGCCGTTGGGCGGGAACGGTCCCGCGGCAAGCCGGTGGGTGATTTTCAACCCTGACAAGTGCGTCCCTGCGGCCAGTGGCAGGGAGAACTCGTAGGTTACGCTGCCATTGTCGACGGCAGCGCCATACTGACTGAGACCGACCTGTCCCGTTGCATCGACCAGTCGCGGCGCAAAGAAACCCACCGGAAGCGGGCCGGCGCTCACCTGGTTGATGGCCAGCGGCATGACGATGGCGTTCTGCGTATAGAGTCGTTGGCTGCCGCCGTCGATCGTGATGGGTTCCGCCACCCCCGGCGCCCATGCGAGCAACGTGGGCGCGAGCTGAGGCGACGGGGTGTCGTACTCACCCAGGATCAACTGTAGGAGTGATATGCGGTGGTCACCCGTGGGCGGAGCCGACGTAGAACCGGAGCCGGTGAAAGAGTTGGGATAGATCTGCAGGGAAGTAAGGCTGCCATTTGTTGCGGTGGCGGCCGTCAGTGGCGCATCGATAGGCACCAGCCGCCCAGGCGGCAGCTCGCCCACATGGATGATCGACCCGCCCACAAGCAGAACCGCGTCGATGAAATGAGTGGTCGAGCCATTCTTCACTTGCCCCTTGATTCGGCCGTTGGCAAGGGTCAGCTGCGCACTCGGACCCGATGCCGCAACCGTCCCCTCGGTGGCGTAGCCTCGCACGCTAGCTTTGGTGACCCGAAGTAGGTCCACGGCCGGAGTCCGGGTGTCAATACGGATGCCAACGCCGATGTTGTCGTCTGGCCCATACCCCACAGCGAAGGGCGCGATCGTTTGCGGTGCCGACAGGCCGAGACGGTAGTCTCCGGTCTGGGTCGGACGTATGGCTGTGAACGTCTCTCGGTATCCCGTGGGCCAGCCCTGAGCGAGGTAGGTAATGGAGAACTGATTGACGGCTATCGTTTGGCCGCGAGGGGACGCCATCCAGATCACTGCCACCGGCAGCAGGGCAACGACCGGCGCGATGAACCAGAGCCAGGGGAGCCGACCGAAGCGTCGCAACAGGAGAAAACTCAGTGGCCCCACGAGCAGCGCATAAGCGACGACCAGCAGACCGAGCGGCAGCAGCGGCGGCGGGGATACGGCGGGGGCGCTACCGAGGTCGGGCATGAGAAACCAACTGCGCTTGGTGACCGAGCCCTGGAATCCCAGCGGACCCGTGATTGGTCCCTGACCCGGGGCCAGACTCGCGGGCGCGGTACTCGACGGCGCCCCTCTCAACGCGCTGCGGATAGCGATCTGCCGCAGCAGCGCCGACGTCCCGTTCCAATTGGCAATCGGCGGTGCCGTGAAGCTGAAGGTGGCAAGGGTGACGATCCCATTGCCCAGCAACCGCTCGACCACAAGCGGTTGGGTTCCCTCCGCCAACCACACGTTGCCGCCCCGCAGGGTCCCGGTCGCGACCGGCAGCCCGGTCACCCCGGGAAGCGATGCAGCCCGCGGCAGCGTCATCGTTCCCTGGATCTGCATCGGCAACAGGGACGCCGGTAATCCCCGCCAAGTGAGCGACGAGCTGCCGATGCCCAGCAGCAGGCTGCCGCCGGCGTTGACATAGTCAGCCAGTGCAGCCCGCTTACCCATGGTCAGACTACTCGTTGGGAAGTCGTCGATCACGAGCAGATCGAACGCCCGTAGAAGAACGGCTGAGTCCGGCAGGTCGCTGACAGTCAGCGGCACGACTCGCGGCGTCAGATTGCTCGGGAGATGGAGTGTTGCCAAGGCGTCGAACGCCGCCGGTCGATCTGACAGCACACCAACCAGGAGCCTCGTCGTCTGCCCCACCGCCGTAACTGGGCCGCTAACCGTGCGACCCGAGCGGACGAGACGGACGGAGACCGTCGGATTCTGCACGTCGGTGAGTAGATAGGTGTGGACCTGGGCACTCGATCCGGCCGCCACCTTGACCGGAAGCTGATACACCGTCGTGTACGTCGGCCCAAACGGATTCGGCTGAGACGTAAAGTTCTGACGCTCCAGATAGCCTTTGGAGCTGTCCTGGACCTGGACCTCGAGCACGGCGTCGACGGGCGCGCCGCCTGCATCGACCTGAATGTCGACCGGCATCCATTCTGTCGCCCGCACAGCGCTCTGGTAGCCGAGCCGAACCGAGAGCGTGCGCGAGTCGGCCGCCGCGACCTCCATGATCCCGAGGGTCAGTGAGCACAAACAAAGAAGCGCGATCGCCAGGAGTCGGGCTCGGCGCACCTTGTTTCCCTCGGCGATGATATTGCCAGACATCTAGAACTGGAGCTCAAGAACAGGAATCGGCGCTATTCTTGAGCTCCATCGCTGTCGATGCCCCGGCTTACGAGATTCGAATCGTCCACTCTGCGAGAACGTGCGCTCCGGGTGCCGGGTTGTCGAGGCTAACGACGATACGGTAAACCCCCGGCGCCGACAGGGTGAAGATGCGCGTTTCGTCTAGCGCGTGTTCGCGCTCAAGGGTCGATTGGACCGACCGCTCGTTTTCGATAGCGATTGGAGTCTTATAGTGGCCTGTCGGATCCACGAGGTAGACGCCCGGGAAGGTGACCCCGCCGCGACCTGCCGCGCGCACGGCTAGCATGGTTGCCACCTCGCTGTCGATCAGTCGGCCGGTCATCCGCGTATGGATCTGGATGGCGTTGTTCGAGTATTCGAGTCCGAGCACGGAGTAGGTGCTGCCCGCACTGAAGACAGAAGGCGGATTGACCAACCGCTTTGCGCTCCCGGCCAGGAGCGTCGCAGGGAGTTCGATTGCACCGGTCGCACCGCGATCAGCTGGCGCGACGGTGACATGCAGCGTTAGGCGGGCTCCAACTTGTGCTGCCGGCCCGCGAAACGGAGCGAAGAAAGCTGGGTAGGGACCGACACCAATGCCAAGACCTCCGGTCAGATCGTAGCGCTGGCCAAATTGATCGGTAAGATAGAGGGCTCCCAGGCTGTGGTCCTTAGAAATGCCATCCAGCTGAAGGAAAAGGGTCGTGTTGATGGCATCCGCGTACCCTCCTACGAGTGTGGCTGTGACGCCATCTAAGCTGCCAGTCTCGTTGATCGGCCGGATCTGGCCGGCTGAGAGGCCGGCCGCGTCTAGAGCTGGTTGGCTAATCGCGGAGATGATGGGCGCCGAGCCCAAGGCGGCGGCATATGCGGGCATGAAGTAGGCCGCGACACCGTTGCCAAGGGACAGGCCCATAGCGGCGAGAGCGGCAATCGCCCCACGCCGAACGAAACGACGATGCGCGATCACCGAGGCGTGCCTGGTCGTCGTCATGCGGTGCGGGTATGCGGGAGTTGCAATCGAGAGCTGATTCAGTCGCTGGCCAAGGCGATCGTTGGCCAGCGGATCGAGATCCGTGACCGTGTTCATCGGTTTACCTCCAGGTTTGTGCGCAAAATTTCAAGCGCGCGCCGAGTCGCCATGAGAGCTGCAGCTTCCGAGATGCCTAGCTGGGCGGCAATTTCCGCGTACGAGAGCTGTGCGCCGAAGCGAAGCGCGATAAGGGTCCGTGGCCGCGGCTTCAGCGTCCGAAGAGCCTCGATAAGTTCTTGGTCAGAGAGTTGTCGGAGCGCGATCGTTTCAGGCGAATCGACTGGGTCGGTGCTTCGAAAGCTTTTCAACCTCTCCCAAAGTGCGGTTCGACGAACCGAGGCCCGACCGGCATCGCGCGCAACGTTGACCACAATTCGCCACAACCATGCATCGAGGCTGCCCCGAGACGCATCAAAGCGATGAAATCGTCGTATTACTTGAATCAGCGCCTCCTGGGCGAGATCGGCGCTGTCTTGATCGTTGCGGGTAACCATGGCGGCGAACCGATGCGCTCGGGCCCAATACCGTCGAGCAACCTCGTCCGCGGTAAGCGCCGACTCGTCGGACGCCTGGGAGAGATCCCCTGCGGCAGGTCTCATACCCTTATTACGACTTCAGTCGAGGGAACCTAACACTGGCCTGCCGAGAGCGCGGTACCAAGGGCGATTCCCAATGGAGAGCGCCGGCCTCTGACCGTTACCGTTACGCCCGTTTCAAGCTCTTACAAAGTGCAGGGACCATGGTGACCGCACAGAACGCCGTCGACCCCTCGCCGGAGAGGCTCGGCGCGAGTGAATCGGATCGGTTCGAATCGGCTTTTCGCGAGGTTAGCCGATCGGCCTTTCTGCTCGCTCGACAGCTCGGCCGGGGAACGGACGAGGCGCGGGACATCGTCCAGGAAGCCGCCTTACAGGCATGGCGCTATCGTTCGGGACGGGTGGGCGAGTTTCGTCCCTGGTTCTTGACAATTGTCTATCGCTTATGTCGCCGCCGGGCGTTTGAATGGTTTCCGCTCCCAACCGGCTGGGACAAGCCGGTGCCGGCCGGCATCGATTCGCAGATCGACCCTGACATCGTGGCTGCCCTGCGCACGTTACCGACCCGCCAACGCGCTGCACTCTGGCTGCGCTATGGCGAAGACCTCACCATAAGCGACGTCGCCCGCGTCATGCACCTCACCGACACGGCCGCGAAGCAGCTGCTGTTCCGCGGTCGCGAGGGGCTGCGCCAGAAGCTGACGACCCACGAACCCTAAGGAGGAATAACGATGACACCCGCTCTCGCGTCCGACGAGATCGACCAGCGGCTTTCTGCCTTGCCGGCTTCGCTGATCCTCGGCCCGGACGACTCGCGCGCGACTGACTTCCTGCTGACCTTTCACGTGCAGGATGTTCGCTCAAACCGGGGCCGGCCGATTCGGCTCGCTACAGCCTTGCTGGCCGCGCTGATGCTGTTCGTCGCGGGAAATGCGCTGGTTGCTTATTACGCGCCGACCTACGGCCAGGCGCTGGCGCAGGTCCCGGTGCTGGGGAACGTCTCGCAGGTCTTTTTGCGCGGGTTCGGCCTCACCGACCAGAATACCGTCGCCTTCAACGACGTCGCCGTCTCAAACGGTCACTCGATCCGCCTAGTGGCGGGGCGCGCCGATTCCCTGGACACCGTCCTCCTGCTTGAGATCGATGGTCGGGGCCTAAACGGGAAGCCCAAGCAATACGGGTCGCATCCCGGCGACTACGGCATCTCTCTCGGTGGCCTCACGGTCACGGACCAGTTCGGCCATTCCTACAAGCTAAATTCCGCGGGGGCGACCTACCTGCAGTTGGACCCGCTGGCGTGGCCGGCATCCAAGGTCGGTGCCCGGCTCACGGTGCATGTCTCCAGGCTCCAGAAACTATGGCTGATTGGCCCCCGTGCGCCCACAGACACCACCCTGGCCGGCGACTGGACTCTGCACGCGACCCTGCTGCCGGACGCCATGCAGTAGTTGCCCATGGCGGTTTCGGTTCGAGTCTCGAGCCGCCTGTTGCCGGGGGAAGCAAGGCCTGTTCGCAGATCTGGCCAAATGCCGCCGTTGAACAAAAGGGCGCTGGCTCGCTGACCGGCCTCAAAGGACTCGGTCAGACTGGACTGCGGCGACCGGAGGCGAGACAGAGCGCCTCCGGTCTCGCTGCGACGTCTTAGCGCGTCGGCACCTCGATCGTGCGGCTCGCAAAGCCGATGACGGGGGAGCCGAACTCGATTTTGTATTGCCCCGGCGAAGGCAGCAGCGCGGTAATTTCACCGGATACTTCTGTCATCCCGTGATTGATGCCATACCCGCCATTTTCGGACACAACACTCGGACCTGACAGCTTGGGCCAGAAAGGGTCCTGGCCAGCGCGAATAGGCTCGGGAAGCGCCATCCAATCGGTCCAGACCCGTCCAACGTTTGGACCGGTCACGGTCCACCGGAGTTGAAGAACGGCGCCCGACCGGATCGACGTGATCGCGTAAACGTTCCCAGCGATGGTGACAGGCGCAGGGAGTGGGATAACGTGCGCTGGGTGCTCGAACAGCGTCGCATGGAGGGTCCAATCGCCGCCGATTGCCTGCCCCGTTCCGACGTTGCCCAGCCCAAGCACGTGGAGGGTTAGTCGCGCCCCGTATTGGGCCGCGGGACCAACCAGCGGACTAAAAATGACGGGCCGTTGGTCGCCGGACGGGGTGCCACCCCGCACGTAGCTGTGGCCGAATTGGTCCGTGAGCGTCGCATCCCCCGCAACGAGGTATCGGTCGCTCTTGCGTGGTGGTCCGGCTGTCGCGAGCGACTGCCCGTCGATTTCAACGAAAAAGATGGTCTGTAGGCCATCCGCATAGGCGCCGACGAGGCGGAGCGTATGACCGTTCGACGAGGAGACGTCGTTGAACGCGGAAACGTCAGCATTCAGGAGCCCGTGCCGGACAAAATCGAACGAGAAACGCCACCAACGAAGGGAATGTTGGCGAGGGCCTCGCCATAGCTTGGGAAGAAGTACGCACCGCCAAGGTTGAGCGTGCCGATCGTGGCGAGCGTGAGGGCAACCACCGCCATCCGCCGTCGCCGATGGCTCCGGCTAAGGGACCGCGCTTCAGCCTCATGTTGTGAGGAAGCTGAAATCACGAGCTGGGTTTGTCCGAGCTTCGGTCGCCGTCCGACGTTGGAGTGAGTGCGCAGGCGGATTTCGGTAGCGACCCGAGCCGCCAACGTAGGGGAATCAGCTGGCGAGCCTAAGCCGTCCTTGATGAAGCGAGCAAATTCGATCTCATTCATTGCCAAGCACCTCTGGGACTTTGAAGATCGGCCGCAACCGCGCAAGCGCCCTATGCGTACGCGAGCGGGCCGTCTGTGGGGAAATCCGAAGCGTCGTTCCTATTTGCTCGAATGACAGGTCAAGGTAGAAGCGCAGAACGATCACGATCGGTGGTCGTACGAGAGCCGATCGAAGGCGCGGCGGACCTCATCACCGGCGACCACCTGGTCCTGAGGTGGTCGCGATGAGCCGCGCTCGACGAAGGGCACACGGATCACCCGCCACCATGCGCTTCTAAGCGTTTGGCGGCATTCGTTGGCGACGATAGTCAGGTACCAGGCCTTGAAATCGCTGCCGATCTCGAACCTTCCGATCTTCGCCCAGGCCTTAAGTGTGGCCTCTTGCACGATGTCCTCGGCTTCGCTCGGGCTCCGGAGCAGGCCGTGGGCGAGTCGGTGCGCCACTGCCACTAACGGGTGGATCAGGGACAAAAAGGCTGCTTCGTCAATTGGCCGGTCGGAGGCCATCTGGCCCTCGGCTTCTACCATGACGCCCTACTAATGCGCAGTGTCCCCGAAACGTTCCCGAGACGTTTACGGCATCCAGCGAGCCGTGATCGGATGCTTACGACTTTGCTACCGGGGTTCCTTAGTGTGCCGTTGTATCAAACGTAGTCGAGAAGGACCGGTGAAAGCCTCGGTGTGGACGCGCTAGTGTGAACGCACTAGCCGCGCTCGCGGCCTCGCCAGGACCGGCACCAACGAAATAACGCCGGGTCGGGGAGTAGCTCGTGGCGGACGTTAATCCAACATTTGAATGGAGGTAGGAAGGAGGAGTTCGCGCTCAACCTCGACGCGAGAGAGATTAGCCGCCGGCCGACCCTTGAATGAATTCGCCCGAGTGAGCATCGATCAGGATGAGGTACCACTTGGCGGTTCGGCGGGGACTGCCTGGCGGTCCATCTGACACAACCAGCGAGCCGGGCATGCTTACGACCCAGCACAGGCGGGGCTTGCTCGCCGAAGGATTGGTCAGGACCACTTCGGCCAAAACTGTTTGGAGGACCGAGCCTCCCGGGTCTTGCTTTAACGCGATTTGTTCCGCCTGGGCATGGGTGACCTGCGCCTGGTCCCAGGGGAATGGATTGAGCATCACAATCCCGGCCCGCGAGAGCCGTTCCGCTGAAACGGCCCGCACGGATGGGCCTATAGCCGGATGCAACAGTCGAACCGCGGCCATGAGGAGGACGGCGGCCAGCGCAACTCCGGCAAGAACAGCGAAGGTCTTACGCATCGATTATGCAACGGCTGAGGCGGGCGAAAGTTCCCAGGCGGCCGACAGGGATAGGTGGTAGCCCGTAGGGGATTCGAACACTGGAAAAGCTATCAAACGTATTTGCTGAGAGCCAGTGGTATTTGCGCCCTCGAACCCACTCCCACCACCTAGCACTGGGCCCTGGGGCGCAGATTCTGACTCCATCGCGTACCTCGGACCGATACGCGCAGCAGCGTGACCGTCAGTCGACGCTAACAACCTGGAAAACGATCTCTTCACTCGTGCCTTGACTGTCGACCTGGTATGCGTAGCAGCCGGGTGCGGGGATACGAACGTCAGAGGGTAAGTTGGCCCATCCAGTTTGGGCAGTGATCTGCCAGTGCAGCGCGAGCTCAGGAACATCGCCCATCCCAAAGCCAATCCACTGCGGGCTATCGGGAGGCCCATCGATCTGCTGGGCGCGAATCAAGACTGTTCCCGTAACCCCTGGTTTCGCCATCCAGAGCACCTTCGAGTGCGCCCAGCTGCCATCGTAGTGGGATTGGTTGTACGACCGGCTGTACTTCAGCGAACCTCCCTGCATCTCGGCCATCAGTGCATAGATCGGACTGGTTCCGATTGCCGGTCCGCTACCGAACTCGGCCGAAAGGGTGTGCGCGACCTGTTGTGGGCTGATGGGACAGGCGGCACCTGCTGGGAGCATCCGAAGGTCAAGAGAGTGAAAGGTGATGAGCTCGGTGAAGCCGAGCCCGTCGACCTGCCAGGCCCGCCGCTGAATCGCCTCGCCTTGTTCGGTGAGGACGAGGGCGACGAATAGCCCGAGGGTGAAGATGCCCCAGACCGTCACAACCGCATTGGCCCTGGTGGCCTCGATAAGAAGGAGCGGGATCAGCGAGACGACCGAAACGACCAGCAACACCGTCAGCCACGGATGATTCCGACACCACGCGAGGAGTCGGCGAATTCTGCTCTTCACATTTCCCTGTCGGCTCCAGCGGCGGGCCAGCTAGATGTATGGTGCAAAGTTCTTGCTCAGCGCATCGAAGGCGTCGTAATCCAGGCCATACTTGCCCGGCCACTCCACCGGTGTCCCCGGAGACGGCCAAATCAGCATCAGCGCCTCGCCCATCGGGCCTGTCCAACTGATCCGCGCATGGCTGTCGGCGTACTGATGGCCGAAGATGGCCATGGCCAGGTTGCCCATGCTCATCGCCACGGAATAGGCTGGCAGCGTTGGCTGCTCCGCAGGTACGTCGTTCGGATGAAAGTGTTTTAGCGGAGTAACCCGACAACGCCCGACCATCGGCGCGGACAGATCAACGGGCCGGTCGTCGTGCGTGCAGCCTGCGATCCACACCTGGCACAGCCGCGGCGGTCGTTGCTCCTTGTAGAGCTCGCCGTAGCGGGCGCTCGGAATGGCGTCAGGCTGCCGGGTTGGATGCGACAGCTGCAGGGTCATCGCAGTCTTGACGATCCAGAAGGCGAGGGTCTGCTGCTCAGCTGGCTGTAGGGTGACGCGCCGCGTGCCGAGGATCCTTGGCTCGAAGATGGGCCGCGCCGCCATCTCTAGGCGCGACATCCAGACGTTGTTGCATTCGGCGCACACTATTTTGACCGCACGGCTGAAGGCGGGCCGGTCCTGCACGACCCACGACTCGGGATCACCGGTCAGCCCAAAGACGTGCTTACCTGGGCCGAGGTTTGGGAGCACCTCGCCGAGTTGCTGCGGCCAGACGTGTTCCTTTGTAAGCGGGACGGTTCGACCGCAGAACACGCACGGTCGGCGCCGCGCTGTTCGCTACGCCTCGATGATGATCGCGTCATGCTGGCGTTCACCCCGCGAGCCCTGGCGGCTCGGCCCACTGAAATCCGGTCAGCCGCGTCCACACCCGCCCCTTAACCCGGTCGCCCAGGGACGTCTCGCCTCGGATCGAGAGCAGAAAGCGGCGGTCCCCGTTGGGCCAGTGGTGGCTGATCACCATCACCCGAGCGTTGCCGGCGCCATGGGGCGGCAGCTTCACGGTGCGCGGTTGGATTCGGCAACGTCGACCGACTGGCCAGAGGACACGCGAGCTGTCGCTGATAGTCACGTCCTCGGGTAATTCAGACCGGTTGGCCAGAAAGACGTGAGCCAATCTCACCGCATCCCGATCGTCGCGGCTGACCGCCGAGCCCCCGGGGTCGTCTGGCAGCCGCCCCGCAGTTGGCCGCACGTGACCGACGCGCACGGGTCGGCGAGCCTTGCGGCGCCCGACCAGAAACTCGATAGCGGCGCCCAAGAGCCCGATGGTAGCGACCACCAAAAGCCCCAGCTGGATCAGATCGCTTGTCGTCATGTCCGCGAAATTCTACTGGCCACCATGCGGAGACCATGCATCGGGGTCCAAGATGGATCGAAGTAGCCGGCGGTTGCCGTCACGGTTGCCGTCAAGACCTGCTAAAGGTACAGGCGCCGCTAAACATGTCTGATAACGATGAGGTAAGGATCGTATTCGAAATTGGCGGAGGGAGTGGGATTCGAACCCACGAGGGCTTGCACCCTAGCGGTTTTCAAGACCACCGCCATCGACCACTCGGCCATCCCTCCGGCGATCATCAATGATACGTACGATCACCCTCCAAATACTTTCGTGAGGAGCACCGACCCGAGCTCATCGCTGCGCACGCGGTAGGGCCCGAATCTCTTGGTCAGCGGGTCGACTGTGATCGTCTCCGAGTAGCCCAGGCCTGGTAGCGCATCTGAGGGAATCAGGAGGCAGGAGTCGTGGACGCGATCGTCGTTCCGGAGCAGAACCAGAAGCACATAGAGCCGCTGGTCGATAAAGAACGGCGGGCGCTGCACCTCGAAATGGACTGTCCGACCGGACGTTACCTTTCCGGTCCTGATGTGCAACCCTGCGATCTGGCGGCTCGCCAGGTCGTGAAGCAACAGCGTGACCGTGTCGAGCCGTACCCGGTCTTCGACAATGACGATCGATCCTCCGCCGGCGCGCTCGAGCTCGGTGGCCGCCCAGAGGCGACCGATGTCGCCACGCCACATCGTCAAGGCGTCGCCTTCAGCGACCGAGTGCGGTCGCGGAGGATGTGGCACGGGCGGGACCGGTGTCGTCCAACCCGGAACAGTACCCAACCACTCGGATAGGCGGTCGAGGTCAAGGAGGTAGTCCCTCCACAAATCGTCGGCGACCCCCGCGAAGTTGGCCGTGAACGAGAAGCATTGCCGGCCATGTATGAGTGCGCGAGGGCATCGCTCGCGGAATTCGCGCACGGGAATCAGGAACACGTGGCGGTAGAGCTGGTCGTACGGCGCTGGCACGTGCACCACGGCGAGGTGACCATGGGGATCGTCACCGAGGTCAGTGATTGGGATATCGAGATTCCCGTTTCCATCGGGGCTGAGGTGCTCGAAGGCCTTGACCTGGATGGGAACGGTCAGGAGCGATCGAAGGCGCCGCAAATAGAGGTCGACACCGCGATCAACGATCGGACGCCCAATGATCGCCGAGCCGCCCCCGGCGGCCGCGAACGTGACCCCGAGGAGGTCCTCAGCCATCGGCCCAAACTGCGCGGTCGTGAGCTCACTTCGCCAATTGGGCCGATGCGGCGGATCGATCCTGTTGAACGGATCGAGCATGGCTATCTGCCATGTGCAAACCCGCTGTCGGCGATTTCCTTCCGTCGTTTCGGGGCTAGCCGATCAGGCTGCTGACCGCGTAGCCGCTCCAGCCACTCGCTCCAGGCCGGTGGTCGCTTCCCGGAACCAGCTCAGCCTGCAGCGAGAGCTTGCGCCAGCCGGGGAAGGCGGCCAGCACGAGGAGGACGCCGCGCCACTCTCTCGTCGGTGGTGCAGCCGGGACTAACCAACTGCTCCAGGCAAAGAATTCATCGGCCGATCCGCTCACGCGTCCCCAGCCGACCGCTTCGAGTTGTTTGGCGAAGTAGGCCTCCAGCTTGGTTGGAGCCATCTCGGTGTGGGCTCGGGCATCGGATCTCCAGGTCCCTCCGCCGCCTCCCATCCCCTCGGGCCGCAACCTGACTCCAGGCGGCGGCTTCAGATGCGGAAGCACCGACTCTTCGTGCCGCGTGCCGCGGCGAATGTTCGCCATAGCGTCTTGCGCGTGCACGGGGTCGTACCGGACCCGAAGTTCCGCACCGCCGTCCTCGCGATCTGCAGCATGAAGGAAGACCATCGCCGACTCGCCTTTATCGACAAGCAGCGTCGATCCCATCATGGCCCGATGCTGGAAACCGCCGCCGGGCGGGCGCGGTTGTTCGATACGCTCCCAACCGAGTCCGACCAGGATGGTCGCATAGTCGGCGGCGACGGCATCGGGGTCTCCCGGACCCTCGAAAATCATCTCGGCTCCGACCAACTCGCCGGCGCGACGGCGAACGACGCTACCAAGGAACCTGAGCTCGGTTCGATCGACGAGCTCAGGTGGCAACGCGTCGGGATAGCCAAGTGTCAGATCGGCAGTCGCGGGGCCTTCAGGATCCGGCCAGGTCAGCAGGCGACCGGCAAGCTCCCGCAGCTGGCGCTCGCGCTCGGTCTCCGGCGCCGGGCCGCTCACCGGATGACGTCGAGACCGCCCATGTACGTACGGAGCGCTGTGGGTACCCGGATGGTGCCGTCCTCCTGCTGGTAATTCTCAAGGATGGCGACCACTGTGCGCGGGAGCGCAAGGCCGGAGCCGTTCAGGGTGTGGACGAAGTCGACCTTCCCGTCCTTACGTCGATACCGGATGTTCGCGCGCCGGGCCTGGAAGTCGTTGTAGTTCGAGCAGGACGAGACTTCGAGGAAGCGCTTTTCGCCCGGAGACCAGGCCTCGAGGTCGTAGGTCTTTGACTGGCCGAACCCCATGTCGCCGGTGCACAGCAGGATCACTCGGTAAGGGATTTCCAGCCGCTGCAGGACAGCTTCAGCATCCTTGACCAGCAGCTCGAGCTCCTCGTTCGACCGTTCGGGTTCGACGAACTTGACCATCTCGACCTTGTTGAACTGATGCAGCCGGATGTAGCCGCGGGTGTCCTTGCCCGCCGCCCCCGCCTCACTGCGAAAGTTGGCCGACCACGCCACGTGCTTGATGGGAAGCGCCGAGGCGGCCAGGATCTCTTCTCGATACATGTTGGTGACCGGCACCTCCGCTGTCGGCACGAGGAAGAGATCCTTCTTCTCGATGCGAAAGGCGTCATCCTCGAACTTGGGCAGCTGACCGGTGCCGGTCATCGCGGCGCGATTGACCAGGAAAGGTGGGAACACTTCCAGGTATCCATGCTCGCGAAGATGCAGATCGATCATGAAGTTCAGCAACGCCCGCTCGAGTCGAGCGCCGGCGCCTTTCAGGAAGTAGAAGCGCGACGTCGCGACTTTGACCCCGCGCTCGAAGTCGAACAGGCCGAGCTGGGTACCGAGCTCGTAGTGCGACTTCGGCGTGAACGGCAATTTCCGGCCCAGGCCCGACACACGGATGGTCGGGTTGGCCGACGCATCCTTTCCGTCGGGAACTGAGGGGTCAGGAGGATTGGGCACTTCCAGCAACAGGGCGTTGAGCCGGATATCGATCGGCGCCAGCTTCTGCTCCAGCGCCTTCACCTCGTCCTTGAGCCCCCGCATCGCGTCGATGGCCCCCTGATCTCGCGTCTTCGCCATCGCGGCCGATCGACGGTTTTGCTCCGCTTTCAGCAGCTCGAGCTTCGACAGCGTCTCCCGTCGCCTGGCATCGAGCGTCAAGATTTCGTCGACCGGGGCCGATTCGCCTTTCTTGCGCGCCCCCTCCCGGACGAGGTCCGGATGCTCGCGGATGTAGCTAAGGCTCAGCATGCCGGGCGCGCAAATGCGGAAACAAGATGACGTCGCGGATCGACGCTTGATCGGTCAAGATCGCGGCGAGGCGATCGACTCCCAACCCCATGCCACCGGTTGGTGGGAACCCATACTCGAGCGCCGTGAGGAAGTCTTCGTCCATCGGATGCGTCTCCTCATCCCCGGCAGCGCGGGCGCGGGCCTGGTCTTCGAAACGGGCGCGCTGGTCATCCGGATCGTTGAGCTCGGAGAAGGCATTGGCGATCTCCTCGCCCGCGATGAAGAGCTCAAACCGATCCGTCAATCGCGGGTCGCTGGTCCGCCGCCGCGCCAGCGGCGAGACCTCGGTCGGGTACCCGAGGACGAAGGTCGGCTGCACCAGCGTGTCCTGCACCAGCTCTTCGAACAGCTCCCCGATCAGGCCGCCCCAGCCAAGCCCCGGCTTGGGCTCGATGTTGTACTTCTTGATCAGTGTCTCGAGCATCGGCACGTCGGCCTTCAGCAGGCCCTCGTCGACCACCTGGCTGACCGCCTCCACCATCTCGATGGGCTTGAAGGGCCGGGTGAAGTGGATCTCCTGTCCCTGGTACTGAATCGTGGGAATGCCCTTCAAGCGCTCCACCAGGTGCACGACCAGCGACTCGGTGAGCTCCATCATGCCCTCGACGTCGGTGTAGGCCTGGTACAGCTCGAGCATGGTGTACTCGGGGCTGTGCCACTGGTCCATGCCCTCGTTGCGGAAGATCCGGCCGATCTCGTAGACCCGGTCGTAGCCGCCGATGATCAACCGTTTGAGGTAAAGCTCCAGCGCAATGCGCAGGTAGAGATCCATGTCGAGGGCGTTGTGATGGGTGCGAAAGGGGCGGGCCGCCGCTCCGCCGGCGATCGCCTGCAGCACCGGCGTCTCCACCTCGACGAAGCCGCGACCCTTGAGAAAGGTCCGGGTCTCTTCCACCAGCCGGCTGCGGGTGAGGAAGACGTCCATCACCTCGGGGTTCGCGATCAGGTCGAGGTAACGCTGCCGATAGCGGAGCTCCTTGTCTTTCAGTCCGTGGTACTTCTCGGGCAGCGGCCGCAAGGCCTTCGCCAGCAGCGTGAAATCCTCGATCTCACAGGTGATCTCGCCGCGCTTGGTCCGAAACAAGCTGCCGTGCACGCCGATGATGTCGCCGAGGTCCAAGTTGGTGAAGCGCCGGTAGGCCTCGTCGCCGAGCCTGTCCACCTTGGCCAGCAGCTGGATCCGTCCCTTGAAATCCTGCAGGTGGGCAAAGGTGGCTTTCCCCATGACCCGGATGGCGACCAGCCGGCCGGCGAGCGCGACGCGATCGCTGCGGGCCTCGGCTCCCCCCGATTTTTCGACCTGCTCGAAGAGCGCGAGCGCCTCTGCCGAGGTGTGCGTGCGGTCGAAGCGACTCTGGTACGGCTCGATGCCCTGCGAGCGGAGCGACGTCAGCTTCTGGCGCCGCTGCAGCTCCTGTTCGGTCCGCTCGGCTTCCATTCCGCGAAAGTCTAAATGGTCCCGCTGAGCCGGCTAAAGAACATCGAAGGCGCGGGGTTGCATCGGGCGATCAGGGCGGAATGGATTTTCCGCCGGCGGCAGCTTGCCCGTGATCGCATCCACCGCGCGCCGGCTGCCCCCGATGCTGCCCATGATGCCGTGACCGCTGTAGCCGGTGTTCACCGCGAGCCCCGCGATGGGCGTGGGTCCCAACAGTGGCCGCCGGTCGGGCGTGTACGTGTACTGGCCGGCCTGCAGCCACCATTGCAGCCGCGACGATGCCCAGACCTCGTTCCAGAAGGGCACGATGCGCGCCAACGCATGATCGCTGGTGGGATCGAGCAGGCCAAAGGCAAAGGCCGACGACGTGGGGACGTCGTCGAGCGGCGGCTCGGCCGGTGCCGGCGCCGTCCACAGCGCATGGGCTCCGCTTCCGGCCGGACGCCAGTGGGCACCGGTCTCGAACTCGATCGTCATCGGCGCCTGCGGCGGCACCTGGGGAAGGTCAGGCAGGATCAGCTTCTGGCGACGAACCGTCGCCAACGGGAGGTCGAGGCCGGCGAGAATCGCGACCGGCCCCGAGAGCGGTCCGGCGGCGATCACGACCGTCTCCGCGTCGATCGATCCCGCCGCGGTGGTGACACCCCGGACGCGGTCGCCGTCCCGGATGAAGCCGTTGACGGTCACGCCGGTCTGAACGCGCGCGCCACTGCTGCGAGCCAGCTCGAGCGCGACCCGCCGCGGCTCGAGCCAGCCATCGTCCTGGCGGAAGCGGGCATTGACGATGTCCGGCGCCAGGTAAGGAAAGCGCCGCCGCGCGTCTGCGCCATCCAGCAGCTCGACGTCCTTCAACCCCCAGCGGCGCTGCGCCGCCACCAGCTCACCCTGCGCGCGAGCGCCCTCATCCGTCCGGGCGACGAAGAGGTAGCCCTGGTGCCGCAGCCCGAGGTCAACCCGCTGCTGCAGCTCGTCGAAGAAGGCGATGCTTTCCCGCACCAGCTCAACTTCTTCCTCGTTGTCGAACTGGAGGCGGAAGGCGCCTGTCGCCACCGGCGTGGTGAGCGTGGCCAGAGCCGGCCGTTTCTCGAGAACGAGCGTCTTCAGTCCGGCGCGCGTCGCGAAGAACGCGGTGGCGCAACCGATGATGCCCCCGCCGATGACGACGAGGTCGGCGGTATCGGCCGCTAGCGGACCTCGACGATCAGCATCTTGGTGGAGCCGCCGGGCGTCATCACCGACACGTCGTCGCCGACGTGCTTGCCGAGCAGCGCCTTGCCAACCGGTGACTCGAGCGAGATGAGGCCCTTGCTGGGTTCGGCCTCGGCGGAGCCGACGATGGTGAAGGCCTCGTCGCCATACTCGTCGTGCACCTTGACCGTCGACCCGACTTCGACGATGCCCTTGACGTGCTTGCCCTCGATGATGCTGGCGTTGCGGACCAGCTTCTCCAGCAGGAGGATGCGGCCCTCGACGAAACCCTGCTCGTTCTTGGCGTCGTCGTATTCGGCGTTCTCGTTGATATCGCCGAATTCCTTGGCCTGCCGGATGCGCTCGGCGACCTCGGGCCGGCGCTTGTTGCGCAGCACCTCGAGCTCCGCCTGCAGCCGGTTAAGTCCTTCCTGGGTGAGATAGACAATCTTGTCGTTTTCCATAGTTCTCCCGGCTGGAAACCGCTGAACGGCTCCCAGAGCCGCCGTATTATACGGGATTCCCGACGCGAGTTCCCTATCCCTGGATTTGAATCGTCAGCGGCGGCAAATTCTCCCGCACCCGGGCCCCGGCACCCATCGGCAGCACGATCAGGAAGAGGCCGTGGAGGGTGTAGGAACCCGCCGCCAGCGTGCTCGAGGTGGGCCAATCGGCCGTGAAGGTGGCGGTCTCACCGGCATCGAGGGCCTTGCTCCCGATGGCCATGCACGTGACGGCCGGTACCGGCTCGGCCCAGACCTGCCGGTGCCGGCTGTCCTCCGCCCAGATATGGAGGGTCTGGACGCAGCCGATCTCGTAGTCGATCGGCCCGGTCACGGTGAGGGTTAGATGAACAGTTCCGCCAGCGGCCAGCTCGGCCGGCGATGCCTGCGCGTGGAACGGCCCGTTGGTTCCCGAGATGGAACTCGACGGGCCCGGTCCGGCGGGGTGGGCGCCACATCCGGCGAGCACGAGGGCGAGCAGCAGCAGCACGGTCCGCGTCATGCCGATAAGACGGGGTTCGGGCCGGAAAAGTTCCTAGCCCGACTTGCGGCCTTTGGTGGGATCTTTGACGTAGTCGGTCAGGCCGAGCACGTTCCCCCACGGGTCGGCCAGCTCGACCGCCCAACCGGTCAGGATCTCCATCGGCTCGCCCAGAATGCGCGCCCCTTTTCCACGGAGGGCGGCGGCGGCCGCGCGGGCATCCTTGACCTCGAGCCAGATCCGCGGCGTGTCACGTGGCGGTGACGTCGGCAGCCCCTGCACCCGGATCATCAAACCCGGTTCTTCGGCGCCCAATCGATAGCCGACCACGCCGGCCTGCGGTACCGCGAACTTCACCTGGAGGCCCAGCGTGGACTCGTAGAAGCGCCGCGCCTGTTCCAGGTCACCGACGGCCAGCATGATGTTGTCGACGCCGAGCACCTCGAGCTCGCCCACCCGTCAGGCGGCTTCGCAGGCCGCCGGGGCATCGCCGACCCGGTCGTCGAGCGAGAACGGCCCCGGATCGATCGCCAGCGCCGCGTCGAGGACGGCGCTGACGTCCGCCGGACTGGAGACCGATTGCACCATCGTCCGAAGCCGCCCGGCGCCTCGAAACCCGCGCAGGCCCCAGGCGATGAACTTGCGCAGGATGCGCGAGCCCCGTTCCGCGCCGTAGTAGCCGAGCACGAGATCGCCGTGCCGCCGCACGAGGGTGATCTGCTCGGCCCAGGACAGCTCGGGGATCGCCTCGCCGGTGGTCAAGCGGGCCACGGTCTGCCGGACCAGCCACAGGTTGCCCAGGATGCCGCGCCCCAGCATCACCGCGTCGACGCCGCTCTCGCGCTTCCGCTCAGCGGCGTCGTCAGCGCTGCGAAGATCGCCGCTTCCCGCAACCGGGATCGTGACAGCGGCCTTGACGTCCGCAATCGCGTCCCAGTCAGCCGACGGCTCGTAACGCTGCGACCGGGTGCGGCCGTGGACCGCAAGGCCCTGGATCCCGGTCGCCTCGAGACGAGTCGCCATCTCGAGGTGGTTGCGCGTTGCGAAATCCCAGCCGAGCCGGATCTTGACGGTGACCGGAATGGACACCGCGCCGACCACCGCTTCAGCGACCCGGCAGGCGCGATCGGGATCGCGCAGCAAGGAGGAGCCGCCCGAGGTCTTGACGACTTTCGGTACCGGGCAGCCCATGTTGATGTCGACGATGTCGGCGCCGGCCGCCTCCGCCAGCCGGGCCGCTTCCGCCATCACCCCCGGGTCGCCACCCATCAGCTGGACTGAGACCGGTCGCTGGTCCCAGCGGATGTCCAGCAGGCGGAAGGATTCCGGATGGTGGCGCACCAGCGCCTCGCTGCTGATCATCTCGGTGCAGGCCAGGCCGGCGCCGAACTCGCGGGCGATCTTGCGGAAGGGCGCGTCGGTGACGCCCGCCATGGGCGCGACATAAACCGGCGACAGGAGGGTATGCGGACCGATGTTCACGGGGCCACCAGCCTATCAGTCTCTCGGGCGTAGCCGAGTCTCGAGTAGCAGCGCAATGACGCCCAGCATCAGGATGGGCCCAGCGTTCTGCGTATTGATGAAAATGGCGAAGAGCGTGACGGCCGCGATAAAGATGGCCGCCGGCTCGGCAGCCGGTGGAGTGCGGTGGGGCCGGACGGGCGGGAGCTCCTCAGGCATTGAGGTCGTAGATGAGCCGAAGCCCCTCCAGCATCAGACGCTGGTCCACCAGCTCGATGACCGAGGTCTCGGCCGCGATCAGCCCGGCCAGCCCGCCGGTGGCGATCACGCGGGCGTTCTCGCCAAGCTCCTTGCGGATGCGGGCCACCATGCCTTCGACCTGCGCGGTGTAGCCGAAGACGATGCCGGCCTGCATGCTCTCGGCCGTGGTCCGCCCGATCACGCTGGCAGGCGCTTTGAGCTCGACCCGCTGCAGGCGGGCCGCGCGTTCGTAGAGCGCCTCGACCGAAATCCCCATTCCGGGAGCGATGGCGCCGCCGAGGTAGTCGCCCTCTTTCGAAACCACGTCATAGGTCGTGCCCGTGCCGAAGTCGATGATAATCAGCGGGCCACCATATGCCTTGAAGGCGGCCATGGCGGCGACGATCCGGTCGGCCCCGACCTCCTTGGGATCGCGATAGTGGATCTTCAAGCCGGTCTTGATCCCGGGCCCGACCATCATCGGCTCTCGGCCGAAGTAGCTCTCGATCGCCTGCACCAGGCTGCTGTTCAGCGGCGGGACGACGCTGGCGACCACCACCGCCTCGACGCCTTTCGGGTCGAACCCCTCCTGCCGCATCAGCTGCACCATCAGGAGGCCGAGCTCGTCCGGCATGCTGTCCCGGCGGGTGGCGAACCGCCAGTCGTGCCGGAGCCGATCCCCCTCGAAGAGCCCGAACGTCAGGTTCGTGTTCCCGAGGTCGATCGCCAGCAACATCGCCGTCAGTCTACCCGCGCTGGACGGCGCGTCGATCGTACCTACAATTGGGCCGTGGTCGACGCCAATCGGCACGCCGCCGTCGAAGAGATTCGAAGACTCCGCCCCTTCTAGCGGGAAGGCCGGATCGTCCAATGGCCGGCTCGCGAAAGCCGTCGCCGGCTGCTGCTTGCCGAGGTGGTCCGGGCCATTCCGCCCGGGAAACGCCTGCTGGAGGTGGAGGTCGACGGCATCCTCCGCGAGTTCTGGCCCGATCATTGCCAGCTCCGACGGGCGCTCGTCGAGCGCGAGCTCCTCAACCGTAAGGACGGCGTCTACTGGCGCGTCGGCTAAGCGAGGCCGCAGGCCGAGCCGCGCTTTCGCGCGAATTAGGGCCGGCGTCGTATGCGGCCTGTACGCGCATACGAGGCCGTCGTGATTTCGGCCGAGTGCGCGATGGGCCGCTGGACGACGCACCGGCCCGGTTCAGTTAGTAAATGTCTTCTTTTCGGGTGTCTTCGTCCGACTCGGGGACCTCAACTTCGTCGTCGGCGGACTCGACCGTGTGCATCCCGTCGAGCTCCTCGGCCGGCTCCTCACCGTCCTCCTCGACCTCCTCGGCGTCGGCGGACCGGGTGAGCAGGGATTCCTTGGCGTAGGGCCGGAACTCGTCGCGCCCCTTCTTGATCGGGAAGGACGGCCGGCCGAAGAATTTCGGGTCCTGGTAGGTCTCCCGGACGATGACCTTGACCCCGCCCGCGTCACAGGTGGCGACCGCCCCGGAGTACCGGTTGCCGCCTTCCAGGAACTTGATCAGGCGACGGCCAAGGGCGTGCTCCAGGTGGCCGAGGTAGACGCCACGCGCCGTCTCGACATTGATCGTGTCGCCGGCCACGATCAGCTTCACCGGGTCGCCGCCAGAGACCTTGCTGCACGGGTCACCCTCGCTGTGCACGTGCAGCGCGGTGAGCGACGTCTTGCCCGTCTCCTCGATGAAGGCATCGATATCCACCTTCGCCTTCGAGGCGGGAACCGGCTGGCCGCCGCGAAGCGCCTGGAGCTTGGCCAGGTTCTTCTGGGCGATCGGGTTGACAGGGTTCAGTTTGAGGGTGCCTCTATAGGCTTCGATGGCGTTGTCGAGCTGGCCGAGCTCGGTGTACGCCTTGCCCAGCCGGTTGAGCGTGTCTTCGTCCGGACCGAACCGATCCATGACGCCGCGATTGACCTGGACCGCTTCCGTCCACTTGCTCGCCAGGGCCAGCTCGATCGCCTCGTCGACGTACTGCGCCCGGGGTTTGATGCGCTCTGCGAATTCCGCCATCGCCTTGCCCTCCTGAATGCGTCGTATACCCTACGCGCGGCCGAAAAGCATTGTCAAGCTTCGTACCAAGTTGTCCGGCATCACAACGGGGGACGCGCTTGATGCTTGTGGGAAAGCGCTACCGATTATTAGTAGGTATTAGAAGAGTTGCCCTTACTATTGCTAGGCGCTTGGGCAAGGTTGTATAAAGAGCTACGCCTTCGGGCACTGGGAGTTCACGACGCATTCACCATTTGGAAGGAGGACGTATATGAGACTGCCGAAGTTGCTCGCCGGGCTTGCCGTGGCGAGCGTGGCGCTGGCGGCCTGCGGCACGAGCGGCGGGGGCCAGACCATCAAGGGGACGATCAAGATCGGCATCGACCTACCGGTCAGCTTCGGGGATGCCTCGGACGGGCAGCCCACGCAGAACGGCGCCAAGCTGGCCATCAAGCAGGCCGGGAAGGTGTGCGGCGCATCCAGCCACACCGACGCCTGCTTCACGCTAGCGGCGTTCCCGCTGGATGACGCGACCGCCGCCCTCGGCGGCCATGATCCGGCCCAGGGCGCCGCGAACGTGCGACAGTTTGTGGCCGACTCGGCCGTGCTGGGGATGGTCGGACCGTTCAACAGCAGCGTCGCCAAGGCGGAGATCCCGATCAACAACCAGGTCGACCTGGCGATGATCAGTCCGGCGAACACCAACGAGTGCCTGACCCAGGCGCCGCCGGACAAACACTGCCAGAACAGCAGCGGTGCCGAGTTGAAGGACACCCTGCGGCCTACCGGCAAGCAGAACTATTTCCGGGTCTGCACCACCGACCTGATCCAGGGACCGGCGGCCGCCGACTACGCGTACAACAAGCTGGGGAAGAAGAAAGTTTACGTTTTCAATGACCTGCAGACCTACGGGCTGGGCATTGCGCAGAACTTCGCGAAAGAGTTCACGAAGGACGGCGGCACAGTGCTCGACTCCGATCTCGGGGGCTTCGATCCAACCTCGACGTCGGACTTCCACTCGGCCCTCAACAAGGCGAAGTCACTCGGTGCCGACGTCGTCTTTTTCGGCGGCACGACCAGTGACAAGGGCGGCCAGATCCGCAAGCAGATGGCGGGGATCCTCGATGTCCCGTACGTCGCAGGCGACGGCATCTCCGGGAACCAGTTCGTCAAGGACGCCGACGACAACGCCAACAACAGCTACTTCACCGTCGCCGGTCCGTACCCGCAGAAGCTGTCGACCGCGCAGAGCTTCGACGCCGCCTACAAGACGGAATACGGCCAGGAGGTGGGTGCCTACAGCGCCCAGGCCTACGACGCCGCGAACGTCCTCATCGCTGCCATCGGCCGGGCGATCGACGATGCGGGCGGGAGCATGCCGACCCGCGACCAGGTCACGGCACAGGTCGCAAAGACCCAGAACTTCAAGGGCGCCATCGGGACTACCAGCTTCGATTCCAATGGCGACACCACGTTGAAGATCATCACGATCTACAAGTGGACGTCGCCGACCGACACCAACGGGACGTTTGTCGACCAGGTCACCGTTTCGTAAGTCGTAGCTGATGCGGCGGGGCAGAGCCGGTGCTCTGCTCCGCCCTTGAACCCGGAGAAGCGGCTGGCTACACTGTGGGCAGCCTGACAGTCGCGGCGGTGAGCCGGAAGAAGGGATGAGGTTCTTTGCCGATCAGCTGACCCTGGGTCTCACGCTGGGCGCGATCTACGCGCTTATCGCCCTCGGCTATACGCTCGTCTACGGCATCATCGAGCTGATCAACTTCGCGCATGGGGACGTCTTTACGGTGGGCGGCTTGATCGGCTTGACGTTGATCGGTCTGCTCCAGCTCCAACGAGCCTCGCCCCTGCTCCTCATCCCCGGCCTCGTCGTGGTGTTCCTCGTCGCCATGAGCGTGAACGGGCTCCTCGGCGTCGTCATCGAGCGGGTGGCGTACCGGCGGTTGCGAAACGCGCCACGGCTGGCGCCATTGATCACGGCGGTCGGCGTCTCCTTCATCCTCGAAGGCGCCATTTTCCTGATCAAAGGGCCGGACCATATCGCGTACCCGAACCTGCTGCCAACCGGCGACATCACCCTGGCCGGCTTCGCCCTCGGGGCCAACAACCTGATCATCATCGCGCTGGCGCTGTTCCTGATGGTCGGGTTGCAACAGTTCATCCAGCGCACCCGGATTGGTCGGGCGATGCGGGCAACGGCCCAGGATCGAGACGCCGCCCGGCTGATGGGGATCAACATCAATCGCACCATCGCGATCACCTTCTTTCTCGGATCGGCGCTGGCCGCGGCCGGCGGCATCATCAACGGATTCTACTTCCAGGACATCGTCTTCAACCAGGGATTCCAGGCCGGCCTGTTCGCCTTCACCGCCGCCGTGTTCGGCGGCATCGGCAACGTCGTCGGGGCCTCGGTCGGAGGGTTCGTCATCGGGGTCATCGTGGCGATGGTCGCCGGCTACATGCAGGGTGGCCAGCAGTGGTCGGACGTCGTCGTCTTCAGCATCCTCATCCTGGTTCTCGTCTTCCGGCCCACCGGACTCTTCGGCATGCAGGTGCCCGAGAAATGAACAAGAAGATCGCCGAGCGAGGCCTGCGCCATCGGCTACGACAGATCTCCGCCCAGGGCATGCTGGCGTTCAGCACCGGGCGGAAGATACCGTACATCTTGCTGGTCATCGCGCTTATCGCCTTTCCCATCGTCGACAGCAACGCCCCCCACGTGGACGTCGCGGCCGACGCCGGCCGATGGATTCTCCTGGCGCTGGGACTCAACATCGTCGTCGGATATGCGGGCTTGCTTGATCTCGGCTACGCGGCCTTCTTTGCGATCGGCTCATATTCCACCGCCATCCTGGCATCGGGGCAGTTCAACATCCACCTCTCCTTCTGGCCGCTGCTTTTCGCCTCTGCGCTGATCGCCGCCTTCTTTGGGCTGGTGCTGGGCGCGCCAACGCTTCGCTTGCGGGGTGATTATCTGGCCATCGTCACGCTTGGCTTCGGCGAGATCGTCCCCCGCGTCTTCCGCAATGCCTCGAAGTTCACCGGCGGCGTCAATGGTATCGTCGGCGTGGACCAGCCGAAAATCCCCAGCGTGTTCGGTCTCCACGGGTATTCCTTTGGCTTCAACCCGGTGCCCTACTACTACCTGATGCTCGTGGTCATCCTGCTCTCGATTCTCTTGATCAACAATTTGCGGAACTCGAGGCTGGGCCGCGCCTGGATGGCGATCCGCGAGGACGAGGTGGCGGCGGCAGCGACCGGCATCAACACCGTCACCACGAAGCTGCTGGCCTTCTCCCTCGGCGCCTCGTTCAGCGGCTTTGCCGGAGCCTATTACGCGTCGAAGCTCTTTATCGTGACTCCTGAAACCTTCAGCTTTGTGGTGTCCGTCACCGTGCTCTTGATGGTGGTGCTGGGCGGGATGGGCAACATCCGGGGTGTGATCGTGGGGGCGCTGGTGATCTACTTCATCCAGTCATACCTCCTGATCCAGTTGCCAGGCTGGATCACCAGCGCGACGCAGGCCCTGAACATCGATTTTCTCACCAAGCTCGACATCAGCGGTTACGTGCAGCGGTCGAGCTTCCTGATCTTCGGTGTGATCCTGGTCGTCATCATGCTGCTGCGACCGCAGGGGCTGATCCCCAGTGCCCAGCGAAAGGTCGAGTTGGAGCTCGGCACCTCCGAGGAGGCGGTGTCGGACCTTCGCGGTTCGGCCTAGAGGTATCGATGCCGCTCCTCGAAACCCGCGGGCTGACCAAACGCTTCGGCGGCCTCGTGGCCGTCAACAGTGTCGACCTTAGCGTCGAAAAAGGGGAGATCTTCGCGATGATCGGCCCGAACGGTGCCGGCAAGACCACGATGTTCAACCTGATCGCGGGGCTCTATAAACCGACGAGCGGCACGATCGAGTTCAACGGCAAATCGGTTTACCCGGTCCAGGAGTTCTGGCGGACCTATCTCCCACCCCTCGCCGGGTACTACACGATCGCCAGTGCGGTTCGGCGGGCCGTCGGGGCGGGGCCGATGCCGCTGGGGCTCCGGCCGCATGCCGTGACGAAACTCGGTATCGCTCGGACCTTCCAGAACATCCGGCTCTTTTCCTACATGACGGCGCTCGAGAACGTCATGGTCGGCGAGCATCCACGCATGAACGCCCAGGTCTGGGACTCGCTGCTGCGCACCCCATACGCGAGGAGTGAAGAGCGCAAAGTCCGGAATCGTGCCATGGAGCTGCTTCGTTTCGTCGGTCTCGAGCGCTACACGGAGCAGTACGCGCGGAACCTCCCGTACGGCTTTCAACGGCGCCTGGAGATCGCGCGGGCGCTGGCGACCGAACCCACCCTCCTCATGCTCGACGAGCCGGCGGCCGGCTTCAATCCACAGGAGAAGGCTCAACTGATGCGGCTGATCCAGGAGATCCGCAGCCGCGGCGTCACGATCTTTCTGATCGAGCACGATATGAAGGTCGTGATGGAGGTCTCCGAACGGATCGTGGTGCTGGATTACGGCGAGAAGATCGCCGAGGGCCCCCCACAGAAGGTGCGGAGCGACCCGCGGGTCATCGAGGCGTACCTGGGCAAGAGTGCATGAGCGCGATCCTGGAAGTCGAGAAGATCGACGTGTTCTATGGAAGGATCCAGGCGCTGCGCGGCGTCAGCCTCCACGTCGATGAGGGGGAGATCGTCACCCTGATTGGTGCGAACGGAGCCGGCAAGACGACGACCCTGCGGGCTATTTCCGGCCTCACACCCGCGAGTGCCGGGCACATCCGGCTGCGCGGACAGGATGTCGCGCACCTGCAGGCAGAAGACATCGTCGCGAAAGGCGTCGGGCACGCCCCCGAGGGCCGCCGCATTTTCTCGCGGATGTCGGTCACCGAGAACCTGGCGCTGGGCGCCTACATCCGGCGCGACGGCGCGACTCGCGCCGACCTCGAGCGCGTCTTCACCCTCTTCCCACGGCTGAAGGAACGGCAGGGTCAGCTGGGTGGGACCCTTTCTGGCGGCGAGCAGCAGATGCTCTGCATCGGCCGCGCTTTGATGTCACGCCCCAAGGTGTTGCTGCTGGACGAGCCCTCGCTCGGGCTGGCACCCTTGATGGTCGACACGATCTTCCAGGTCATCCGCGACATCAACAAGGAAGGCACCACCCTTCTCCTGGTGGAGCAGAATGCGCTCAAAGCCCTCGGCGTCGCCAATCGCGGCTATGTGCTGGAGACTGGCCATATCGTCAAAGAAGGCGCGGCCCGGGCCCTGCTCGAGAGCCCTGATGTCCAGCGCGCCTACCTGGGGATCTAGCCGATCGATCCGCGTGGGGGCACGCGCTCGATGAAGCGCTCCGCGCTCGCCTGGTTGATCCTGGTTGGCCTCGGCCTGGGTGGTTGCAGCATTCAAAGCGACGGCGCGAAGCGGACGATTGGCGTGATCGTGCTGGGCGCGGATCTGCCGCTGAGCGGTGACGATCGGACTGATGGGATGCCGGCGAAGAACGCCGTCGACCTCGCCGTCAGGCAGGCCGGACCGGTGTGCGGCGCGGCGCGCCACCAGGATGCATGTTTTGAACTGCAGGCGATCACCTACGACGATGTCAGCCAGGGCATCCACGACCCCGCCACGGGGGCGAAGAATGTCCAACTCCTTGCCGGAGACGTTCGGGTCGTGGCCATGGTCGGCCCGCTCTACGACAGCCTGGCCCGCAGCGAGCTGCCGATAGCGAACGCCGCCCACCTCCCCATGGTCAGCCCGGCCAACACCGACGAGTGCCTGACGCAGGAACCGCCGGATGGCCACTGCCACGGCCTGGCCAGTCGTTTGCGGCCGCATGGCCCCAACAACTATTTTCGGGTGGTCACCACGCAACTGGTCGAGGGCGCGGCCGCTGCCGAGGTCGCCTTCAAGACGTTGGGAAAACGGCAAGCCTTCGTGGTCAATGACCAGACGCCCTTCGGCCGGGGGCTCGCCAGCGCCTTCGCGGCCCGGTTTGCCCGCGACGGTGGAACGATCGTCGACCCGTCGGATCTGGGGACCTTCGATCCAGCCCAGGCGCCGGATGTTGGCGCATTGGTCGAGCGGGCGAGGGAGCTGACGGCAGACGTCATCTATTTCGCCGGCTCGGAGATCGACACGGCGGCGCAGCTGCGCCGCGAGATGGGTGCCCGCCTGCCCCAGGTCCCATTGGTCGGCAGCGATCGGCTGGCCAACAGCCAGTTCGCAAAGTCCGCGGGGCCGAGCGCCCGGGGCAGTTATTACACGATCGTCGGCCCCTACCCGCCGAGAACCCGACAGGCCGCCTCGTTCATCACGGACTACCGCAAGGCCTACGGCCAGGAGGTCTCGGTCTTCAGCCTGCCGGCGTTCGACGCCGCTAACGTGGTCATCCGGGCGATCGCCAGGGCGATCGATGACGCCGGCGGGCAGCGGCCAACCCGGGAACAGGTGCTCTCAGAGGTCAGCCTGACGACGGCCTACAGCGGCGCGATGGGTGTCACGAGCTTCGATTCGCAGGGCGATACTAGCCTCAGGCTGATCTCCGCCTACCAGTGGATCGCTCCCACCGAGCCCACCGGCAAATTCGTCGCGCAGATCAGCGTGACGTGATCAGCCGATCGGGCGGCCGGTCACCAGCGCGAGCGCGATCAGGTAGACGCAGATCACTGCGAACAGGCCATACTCGAACATGATCCGCCGCGTCAGCGAGTCGTCGAGCGCGTGGACGGTCAGGCCCTGCCACGCGTACCAGGCGAACGCCAGGATAACGGCCACGTACTGGCTTCCCTGGTTGAGGTAGGTCACCATGCCGAAGGCGCCGAAGGTGACGGTGCCCGCGGTCAGGAAGGCGGAGAGCAGCGCCAGGCCTTCCCGCTTGGTGGCGAACCGGAAGCTTCGATAGCCGCTCAGCAACGCAACCACGAAGACCGCGCTGAACTTGATCACGTTGGGCAGGTCGTTCGCCTGGAGGATCAGGAAGAAGAGCGCGAGCAGCGTGCAAAAGGTGGTCGCATCCCGCAGGAAACGGTGGAGGGGGCGCTCGCGGCCCATCCCACGTGAGAGGTCGACAAAGGCACTGGCAAAGATGAAGGCGCCCATGGTCAGCATCGCCAGCGCATGCACTCGGTAATCGGGCGCCAGAATCGAGAAGGCGGCCGCGGCGACGACGATCAGTACGGGCGAGATGTAGTGATCGAGGCTCAGCCAACCCGGCGTGCGATTTCGAGCGTGGAGGAAGATGAGGCCCAGGGTCACGAAGACGGCGAGGCCCGCGGCCGCCTGCCAGACCTGGGTCGGTGACAGCAGCTCGGACTTGAAGGCGAGGCCGATCGCGACCGCCCAGGCCGAGAGTAATCCGAGGTAGCGGGTACCAAGTTGGACAGGGCGGGCGACTGACCGCACGGCCGTTCGCGTCCGCTGTCGCCCTGGCGGAAGGGACGCGGAAGAACGCGCCAGGGCTTCCGACATGGCGGCTAGTCTAGCAGGGAAACGTCCGTTTGGGGCTGGGGAAAGACGCCTGAAATCACCCCCGAATTTGTATTCAAAAACAAATGTTCGACGTAGAGATCCCGTTCTGTGGAAACTGTGGAAAGTCGAACCCGGGGTACTCCGGCACCCTGCCCTCCCGCAAAGGCCGAGGGTGGCTTACGCCGTGCTGGTGCCCTGCCGGCCGTACTTGTCTTCCAGCCGGACGACGTCGTCGATCTCCGGCGTCGAAACCTCGAAGAACTCGCAGTCCTCGACGCCGATCATTCGGTGTCGGCGCCCAGGGACGATCCGCTGTGACATCCCAGGGGTCAGCCGGTGCGTCTGGAGCTCGCCCCGATCATCTTCGAGCTGCAGATCCATCGCCCCTTTGACGACCAGCACCGTCTCGTCTTTCTGCCGGTGGTACTGCAAGCTGAGCATCTCCCCGGCGTTGAGGTGGATCACCTTGCCGAGGTATTTGTCCGTGACGGCGAAGCGGTTCTCCCATCCCCACGGCTTGTTGACCAACCCCCCACCCCGACCCTCCCCCTCAAGGGGCGAGGAAGAAGCGTCAGACAAGCTGTCGGAGTCCCAACCGTTCTTCGAGCGCGGCCAGCAACTGCTCGACCCGCTCCCTCGAGGGCGCCTCGCTGTAGACGCGGATCAGCGGTTCGGTGCCGGAAAACCGGACCAGCACCCAGCTGCCGTCGTCCAGGTAGTACTTGAAGCCGTCGTCGGTACGCGACCGCACCACCCGGCCGCCCGCAATCTCGGTGGGCGGCTCCTTTTCCAGCCGGCCGTAGAGCTCGCTGCGCCGCGCCGCGTATTCCTGGCGGTCCAGCTGCAGGTCATGGCGCGCATAGAAGTGCGGCCCCACCAGCCCGGTCAGGTGCTCCATGATCTTCGAGAGCGGCTGACCGTATTTGACGATCATGTCGGCGAACGAGAGGCCCGAAAGGATCCCGTCCCGCTCCGGTATATGACCCCGGAAGGCGAAGCCGCCGCTTTCCTCGCCACCGAGCATCGCATCGGTCTCGGCCATCTTGGGGCCGATGTACTTGAAGCCGACCTTGAGCTCATGCACCTTGACGCCGAAGCGCTCCCCGAGCTTGTCGACCATCGAGGTGGAGGTCAGCGAGCGGACGACGTCGCCCTTCAGTCCCCGCTTCTCCACCAGATACATCATGAGCAGCGCCATCACCTGGAGCTGGTTGATGAAGGTCCCCCGCTCGTCGATGATGCCGACGCGGTCGGCGTCGCCGTCGTTCGCGATGCAGAGGTCGAACCCGCCGTTGCGCATGCGCTCCGTCGCCTCCGGCATGTACTGGGCGATGGGCTCGGGATGCATGCCCCCGAAGCCGGGGTTTCGTTCGCCGTGGATCTCTTCCACCGTCGTCTTGCCGCCGGCGAGCAAGGCCCTGACGTAGCCCTGGCTGGCGCCGTACATGGGTTCATGGAGGATCTTCAGCCCGGCCGCCTTGATCGCGCCCAGGTCGATCAAGCGGTTCAGCTGGGCCGCATAGGCCGGCTGCGGGTCGAAGACCTCGATCGTCCCGTCCCGCTGCGCATCATCGAAGCGAACCTGGCGAACCCGCCCACCACGTTGCACCCGCTGGATCTCTTCCTCCAGCCGCGCGGTGACTTCAGGCGACGCCGAGCCGGCATAGTCAGGTTTGTATTTCAGGCCGCTGAAGTAATAGGGATTATGGCTGGCCGTGATCACCAGGCCGCCAGTCGCCTTCTTGTCGAGGATGGCAAAGGTCGCGACCTGGGTCGGGGCCGGGGCGTTGATGATGAACACCTTGACTCCGTTGGCGGCAAGGACCTGGGCGACCTCCCTGGCGAAGAGATCCGCCGCGAAGCGCGTGTCGTACCCGACGATGGCCGAGGGGTTCGGGCGCGCCACCAGGTACTGAGCAATCCCCTGGGTCGCCACCCGCACGGATTCGTAGGTGAAGTCGTCGGCAATGATCCCCCGCCACCCGTCCGTGCCAAACTTGATCTCGACGGCCAACGTTAGGCGATCCCCATCCCTGCGCTAATCCTAGCGGGGATCGATCAGCTGGCTTTTGCCGACCGCTCGCGCAGGTGCGACTCGGGCTTCAGGCCGGCGGCGGCGAGGTCGTATTCGAGCATCTCGCGGATCATTTCCGGGAAGGTGATCTTGGGACGCCAGCCCAGCGTGGCCAGAGCCTTGCTGGGATCGCCTCGCAGGTCCGGGACTTCCGCGGGACGGAAGTAGGCCTTGTCCACCTCGACATGGTCCTGCCAGTCGAGGCCGACCAACCCGAAGGCGAGGTCTGCCAGCTGCCGGATGCTCCACTGGACGCCGGTGGCGATCACGTAGTCGTCAGGCCTGTCCTGCTGCAGCATCAGCCACATAGCCTGGACGTAGTCTTTTGCGTGGCCCCAGTCGCGCTTGGAATCGAGGTTACCGAGCCGGAGCTTCGTGGAGCGCTGAGCGACGATTGCCGCGACTCCGCGCGTCACCTTGCGCGTCACGAAGTTCTCGCCGCGCCTGGGCGACTCGTGATTGAACAGGATGCCGCTGCAGGCGAACATCCGGTACGCCTCCCGGTAGTTGACGGTCATCCAGTGCGCGTAAACCTTGGAAACCCCATAGGGGCTGCGCGGATGAAAAGGTGTCTGCTCGTTCTGCGGCGGCGGCGTCGAGCCGAACATCTCCGAGGTCGACGCCTGATAAAAGCGGGTTCCGCGGCCGCTGGCCCGAATCGCTTCCAGCAGCCTGATCGTGCCCAGACCGTCCGTGTTGCCCGTGTACTCCGGCTGGTCGAATGAGATAAGGACCTGGCTCTGCGCCGCCAGGTTGTAAATCTCGTCGGGCTGAACCGTCATCACCAGCCGGTTCAGGCCGCCCGAATCGGTCATGTCGCCGTAGTGGAGGGTGAACCGGGCGCCCTCGAGATGCGACGGATGGGCATGTTCGAGGTGGTCGATCCGGCTGCGGTTCATGCTCGACGACCGGCGCACCACGCCGTGCACCTCGTATCCCTTTTCCAGCAAGAGCTCGGCGAGGTAGGAGCCATCCTGGCCGGTGATGCCGGTGATCAGTGCCCGCTTTGCCACGGCCCTCGTATTGTAAAAGGCCCACACCTGAACAGCACGAGTTCCGCCAAGCGAACGTAATTTCGACACGCAGCTGTCAAAAATCGCTGTTAGACTGGCGACCGGTCGGAATGACGCTTAAGACGACGCGGTGGCATCTGGCGCTTGGCTAAGTCAAAGACTTCTGCCACCGCGGCGACCCGGACCAGGTTGACGCCGACCCATCGTCAGCTTCCGCTATTGGCTCCGAGTAGGCCGGGACGAGCCAGTCTCGACGGGGTCCCGGCCATGTCAACCGATCGGGGCTTACTCTACGAAGCTGACTGCTTTCAGCTGTTTGGCGCTCTCAAAAGCGAATCGGTAGATTCCGTCTGTGCTGATCCCCCGTTCAATCTACGAAAGGAGTACGGCAACGGGTCAGTCAACGACGATCTCGATAAGCCCGACTATCTTGACTGGTCGTATCTATGGATTGACGAGTGTGTCCGCTTATTGAAGCCTGGCGGATCGCTCTTCATCTACATCCTTCCGCAATGGGGATATCACTTCGCTGCGCATCTCGAACGGAAAGGGATGCTCTTTCGGCATTGGATCGCCCTCTCGATGAAAGGGACGTTCCCACGAGGCCGCAAGCTCTATCCGGCTCATTATGCCCTGCTGTACTTTTCCAAAGGCGAGCCAAAGACCTTCAATCACGTCAGATTGCCCGTCCCAAAGTGCCGCCACTGTGGCAAGGACATCAAAGATTACGGCGGCCACCGCAAGTATCTGAATCCCCTGGGACTGAATCTCACAGATTTCTGGGACGACACCGCACCCGCCCGTCATCAAAAATTCAAGGCACGCTGGCACGTCAACGAGCTGAAACCGATGATTCCGAGCCGTTGCATCGAAATATCGACGGGCCCTGGCGATCTTGTTTTGGACCCCTTTGGAGGCGGTGGGTCAACCTACGAGGCAGCCCAGAGGCTTGACCGCTACTGGCTTGGCTCGGAGGTCTCGGACGTGACGCCAATCGTCGAGCGGTTTGAACGGAACTTCCCCGATTCATTGGGCAATGTCCCCCAGCGGATTGCGGCCGCATTCAAGGCAGCGCCGCCCGATGGGGCAGTTCCAGTCCTGTAGTGCCCCGGATCGTAGAAGAAAAGTTCTATAACGGTGCTCAAGGCCGGCTCACCCGACTCGGTTTGAATCCCCTCACGGATGAGATCCGGGCGATGGCAACAGGCTTTCCGCTCCTCGTCCAAGAGGCCACGGACGCCAACGGCGGAGCGGCTGTGCGCAAGCTTCTGGACGAGCGGTTCGCCGACGGCAAGCGGATGGACGAAGAAGCAGATGGGCGACGTCGACTGGAGCAAGTGCCTGAGCATCGACGGCGCTCCGGGTCTGCATCGGTGTCGAGATCCAGTTCTCAGCCCGCAGCGATCTTGTCGTCATTGACCTGATCCATCTCCGCAAGGCCATCGTTGCGGGCAAGATCGACATTGGTGTGCTGGTGGTTCCGAGTGACCGCCTGGGAGGGTTCCTAACGGATCGCGGTCCAAAAATGGCCGACGCCAAGAGACACGTGGTGGAAGCGAAGGTTGAGGACCTTCCCCTGATACTCGTCAGTCTCGAGCACGATGGACCCGGACCGGCGTTAGCCAAACAAATGAAGAGACCCATGCGCACCGAAGGAAGCGCGGAGTAGGGCCTGCCTGGCTACAAATACTCCGTCTTGCCCATCTGTTTGAGCCGGTCCACGATCAGCTTCACGTCCTGCGAGCGCGCTTTGGGACAGATCAGGATGGCGTCCTCGGTCTCGATCACGACCATATCCTCGAGGCCGACCGCGGCCACCAGCTTCTTGGGGGAGTGGATCATGCAGTTCTTCGAGTCGATCAGGACGGATTCGCCTTCCACGAAGTTGCCGGCCTCGTCCTGCTGCAGGATGTCGTGGAGGTCGGCCCAGGATCCGAGGTCGTGCCATTCGAAGGTCGCCCCGACCACCAGAAGGTTGTGGGTCGGTTCGAGCACGGCATAGTCGATGGCTTCGGTCGGCAAGGCCTGGTAGGCGGCGTCGGCCTCGTCCTGCCGACCGGCGCGCCGCGCCCGCCTCACCCGCTCCAGCCCGGCGTACAGCTGCGGAGCGTGCTTCGCCATCTCGCTGAAGAGCACCGCCACCGGCCAGCTGAAGAGTCCGAGGTTCCACAGGTAGGAGCCCGATACTAAAAAGCCTTCGGCGGTTTTGAGATCAGGCTTTTCCACAAACCGGACCACCCGATACACGGCCGGCGACTGATCCCCGTCGAGCGGCGGACCGACCTGGATGTAGCCGAACGCCGTGGAGGCGTACGGCGGGCGCAGACCGACCGTCATCAGGGAGCGCTTCGTCTCGGCCCAGCGCGCCTCGGCCTCGAGGGTTTTCAAGTACGCCTCTTCGTCGTGGCCGAGATAGTGGTCGGCGTGGACCGAGAGCATGGTCGCGTCCGGGTCGCGCTCGGCGATGGCGAGCGCCGCCAGCCCCAGCGCCGACGCGGTCCCCCGGCGGGCCGGCTCGACGATGAACCGCTCCTCCGGGAGATCGGGCAGCTGCTCGCGGATGCTCTCCACCTGCGAGCGTTCGGTGACGACGTAGACGTTCTCGGTCAAGCGGCGCACCCGCTCGTAGGTCGACTGGAGCAGCGAGAGCCGGCCATGGAGGGTGAGGAGATGCTTGGGCGACTTCTCGCGAGAGCGTGGCCAGAGCCGCGTGCCGCTCCCGCCCGCCAGGATCACGACATGTCGGGGCATCAGGCGGCGCTTCCCTCGCAGCGGCGCCAGTAGTCGAGTGTGTCCCGGAGCATGCGCTCCAGCGAAATCTGCGGGCGCCACCCGGTCAGACGCTGAAACCGGCGCGGGTCGCAGATATACACATCGGCCTCAGCCGTGTGCTTCCGCCTGGCATCCACCTCCAGCGTGATGCTGGCGCGCGTCATCGTCAACAGGAGGGCGACCAGCTCGCGGAGCCGCGGCGCGGTACCCGAGCCGACGTTGTAGACCTCGCCGGGCTTACCCTTCTCCACCGCGAGCAGGTACGCTCGAGCGATGTCGCGCACGTCCGTGAAATCGCGGCGAGCCTGGAGGTTGCCAACTTTGAGAGTTGGCGGCTGGGTGCCGGCTTCGATGCGGGCGATCTGGCGGGCGAAGCTGGCGATGGCGAAGTCCGGCGCCTGCCGAGGTCCCGCGTGGTTGAAGGGTCGCAGACGGATTGCCGGAAGGCCATGGCTGAGGTGATATTGCAGCGCCAGCAGGTCCTGTGTCACTTTGCTCACCCCATACGGGGTCAGCGGGCGCAGCGGGGTGGCCTCGTCGAGCCGGCGAGCTCGTCCACTGGGGCGGCCGTACTCGTCGCCGGAGCCAATGACGACCACGCGCGGCATGGGGTCGAGGTGCACGACCGCCGCCAGCAGGTTCGCCTGCATCCCGGCATTGGTCGCGATCGTCCCGGCCGGATCGTCCCACGACGCCACCGGGCTGCTCAGGGCAGCCAGATGGAACACCCACTGCGGCTCGATCTGGCGCACCAGCGTGTCCACCTGCGGCCGGTCGAGTAAATCGACCTGGTGCGTTGCGACCGTCGTCGCCAGCTCCGCCCTGGGATCCGGCCGGGCGTGACGGATCGTCCCGTGGACGATGTGGCGGCGGCGAATCAGCAGATCACAGAGGTGGCTTCCGGCGAAGCCGTCGATGCCGGTAACCAGGACGGTTTTAGCCGTCCTGTGACTCCACCACCTGGAGACGTTGAACGCCTGCTTCCGAGGCGAGCAGGTCCGCCTTGTCGGTCCGTTCCCACGGCAGGTCGACATCGGAGCGGCCGAAATGGCCGTAGGCGGCCGTCTGCTTGTAGATCGGCCGGCGCAGCTCCAGCTGGCGGATGATCTCGAGCGGGCTGAGGTCGAAGTGCCTGTGGACCAGATGCTCGATGGTGGCCACCGGGACGCGCTCGGTACCGAAGGTCTCGACGAAAACCGAGACCGGCTTGCGCACGCCGATGGCGTAGGCGACCTGGATCTCACAGTGCGAGGCCAGTCCAGCCGCCACGATGTTCTTGGCCACATATCGTGCCGCGTAGGCGCCCGAGCGGTCGACCTTGGAGGGATCCTTGCCGGAAAAGCAGCCGCCCCCGTGCCGGGCGTAGCCGCCGTAGCTGTCGACGATGATCTTCCGGCCGGTGACTCCGGCATCCGCTCGTGGCCCGCCGAGCACGAAGCGGCCCGTCGGATTGACATGGATGGTCGAGCGCTGGTCGAGCATCTTCGCCGGGACCACCTGTTCGAGCACGAGCTCCTGCAGGTCCTCCCGAATCCGCTCCAGGCTGACGTCCTCGGTGTGCTGCGCCGAGAGGACGACGGTGTCGATCCGGAGGGGGCGCCCATCGACGTACTCGATCGTCACCTGGGTCTTGCCGTCGGGCCCCAGGTAGGGCAGGGTTTTGTCTTTGCGGACCCGGGCCAGCTGGCGCGCCAGCTGGTGGGCGAGCTGGATCGGCATCGGCATCAGCTCGGGCGTTTCGTCGCAGGCAAAGCCGAACATCATCCCCTGGTCGCCGGCGCCGCCGCTGTCCACCCCCTGCGCGATGTCGGGTGACTGCTTCTGGATCGAAACGATGACGCCGCAGGTTTCGGCATCGAAGCCGAACCCGGGATGGTCGTAGCCAGCCTGCTCGATCGTCTCGCGGATGATGTCCCGCATCTCGACGTAGGTGTCGGTTGTGATCTCGCCGATGACAAACGCCAGTCCGGTGGTGACGGCGGTCTCGCAGGCCACCCGTCCGAGCGGGTCCTTCGCCATGATGGCGTCGAGGATCGCGTCCGAGATCTGGTCCGCGATCTTATCGGGGTGGCCTTCGGTGACGGACTCCGAGGTGAAGAGGTGGTGGCGGCGGTTCACCGGGTTCCCGACTCCCAACCGCGCAGATACTGCGCCTGCTCGGCGGTCAGCGAGTCGATGGCGATGTGCATCGCGGCCAATTTTAGCCGAGCAATCTCACGATCGATATCGTCGGGAACCGGGTAGACCTTCGGTTGCAGCTCGCGGGCGTGCGCGACGAGGTACTCGGCGCTGAGCGCCTGGTTGGCAAAACTCATGTCCATGACCGCCGCCGGGTGTCCTTCCGCAGACGCCAGGTTGACCAGGCGACCCTCGCCCAACACGAAGAGCTTGCGGCCGTCGCGTAGCCGGTACTCCTCGAGCGACGGCCGGATGGTCCGGACGCTTTCGGCCATCCCGTCCAGGGCGCTCAGGTTGATCTCGTCGTTGAAGTGCCCGGAGTTGGCGAGAATGGCGCCGCTCTTCATCGCTTTGAGGTGGGGCTCGTCGACCACATTGATGTCACCCGTGACGGTAACGAAGAGGTCGCCCTCTTTCACCGCGTCCTTCATCGGCATGACCCGATAGCCGTCCATCACCGCCTCCAGCGCCCGGACTGGTTCGATCTCGGTGACGATCACGTGGGCGCCCATGCCCCGCGCGCGCATCGCGAGGCCACGGCCGCACCAGCCGTAACCGGCGATGACAAACACCTTGCCGGCGAGCAGCACGTTGGTCGCGCGAATGATGCCATCGATGGTGCTCTGGCCGGTCCCGTAGCGGTTGTCGAAGAAGTGCTTGGTCATGGCCTCGTTGACCGCCACGATCGGATAACGCAGCACCTTCTGCTCGGCCATGCTGCGCAGCCGGATCACGCCGGTGGTCGTCTCCTCGGTGCCGCCGATGACCTCGCCGATCAAGTCGGTGCGGTCCTTGTGCAGGGCGGCGACCAGGTCGGCGCCGTCGTCCATCGTCATCGTCGGCCGCTGTTCCAGCGCCGAGGCGATGTGGCGGTAGTAGGTCTCGTTGTCCTCGCCCTTGACGGCGAAGACGCTGATCCCATGGTGTTCAACCAGGGAGGCCGCCGCCGCATCGGTGGTCGACAGCGGGTTGGAGGCGCACAGCACGAGGTCGGCACCCCCCGCCTTCAAGGTGATGGCGAGGTTGGCCGTCTCGGTGGTGACGTGCAGGCAGGCGGAAAGCCGCTGGCCTCTCAGCGGCTGCTCCCGCTTGAAGCGTTCGCGGATCTGCTCCAGGACCGGCATCTCCTGGGCGGCCCACTCGATCATCCGCCGCCCGTCCTCGGCGAGCTTCAGGTCCTTGACGTCGTAGCGCTGCGCAGGAATGGTGGCCATCGCTACTGCGCCCGTGATCCGTTGAGAGAAATCATGTCCACAAGCGTACTCAACCGCCCCTCGATCTCGCGCGGATCCGCCTCGACGATGCGACGCACACTGAAGTCTTCGACGGCGAGCGACCCGAGCACGCTGCCGTACAGCATGCCGCGCCGGAGCACGTCCTGCTCCGCGCGCCCGGCGCGGGCGATCGCCCCCAGCAGCCCACCGGCAAAGGCATCGCCGGCACCGGTCGGGTCGCGGACCGTCTCCAGCGGATGGGCCGGCGCGAGAAAGACGCGGTCCTGGGTAAAGAGCAGCGACCCGTTCTCGCCGCGTTTGATGATGACCGCGCGCGGCCCATACGAGAGGACGGCGTGCGCGGCGGCCGGCAAGAACCGCTGGCCGGAGAACTGCACGGCTTCTTCATCGTTCATCAGCACGCAGTCCACCCGTCGGAAGAGCCGCTCGAGCCCGGGCCGGGCGGTATCGAGCCAGAGCTTCATCGTGTCGCAGGCGATGAATTCGGCAGCCGGCACCTGCTCCAGCACTTCGAGCTGCAGCTCCGGCTGGATGTTGGCGAGGAAAACCACCGTCGAGTCGCGGTAGGCGTCCGGCAGCGTCGGATGGAAATCGGCGAAGACATTGAGCTGGGTGTCGAGGGTCTCACGGTTCTCCAGCCGGATGCCGGTGTAGCGGGCGGTCCACCGAAAGGTCTTCCCCGGACGCACCTGCAGTCCCGCGAGATCGATGTGGTGGGATTCCAGAAGCTCTTTGTGCTCCGACGGAAAATCCTCGCCCACCACGCCGACCAGGCGGATCGGGGCGAACATCGCCGCGGACAGGCAGAAATAGCTGGCCGCGCCGCCCAGGATCTCGCTGGCTGACTCGGTCGGGGTCTCCACCGCATCGAGCGCGACCGAGCCGACCACCAGGATCGGCCTGATGGTCCGCCCGCTTTTCCACGCCGGAGCGGGCTGATTGGCCTCCATCTAGAACTTCAAATGGGAGACGACGTTGAATTCCGACAGGTTGGCCGCCCCCTTGAGGAACTTCAGCTCGATCAGAAAGGAGATCCCGACCACGCGGCCCCCCAGCTGCTGCACCAGGCTGGCGGTCGTCTTCGCCGTCCCCCCGGTCGCCAGCAGGTCGTCGACGATGACGACGGACTGCCCCGGCTTGATCGCATCCTTGTGGATCTCGAGGACCGCCGACCCGTACTCGAGGGCGTAGGCTTCCGAGATCTTCTGGCTGGGCAGCTTCCCCTCCTTGCGGACCGGGACGAACCCCGCATTCAGGAGGTACGCGAGCGCGCCGCCGAAGATGAAACCGCGGGACTCGACGCCGACGACGAGCTCGACCGCCTTGCCCCGGTAGCTCTCGGCCATGATGTCGACCGCCTGGCGGAAGGCGGCGGCATCCTGGAGCAGCGTCGTGATGTCCTTGAAGAGGATGCCCTCTTTGGGGAAGTTTGGTACGTCGCGGATCTTGTCCGCGAGCGCGCGCACCACCGCGCCATCGTCCGGCACGCGAGTAGTTTAGGGTTAGCGCGGCGGCGAGAACTCCAGCAGGGTGACGCTAGCGGGACGTTACGCCGGAACGCACGATTGACCACTCTTCGGTGCTGAGCGCGCGCAGCGCGACCAGCGCCACCAGGTAGACGACTGCCCCGATGACGATGACGACGAACAGCGGCCAGTGGCGGATGAGGTAGACGGCGACCCCCATCACCGCCGCGCTGGCAAGCACCCGGGCGATGCTGTCGAAGATGGAGAGCGGGACCAGGTGCCGCCGCAGCAGCCACCAGCCGCCCGCGAACAGCGCGGCCTCCGTGATAGTCGAGGCGGCCGCCGCGCCAAGATAGCCGAAGGGCGGAATCAGGAGCAGGTTGAGAACGACGTTGACCGCCAGCGTGAAGAGCGCCAGACGAGTGAAATCGAGCTGCCGATTGATGGCGGTCAGCGTGTAGATGAACGCGTTGTTCACGAACAGCAGCACAACCGAGGGCGCCAGGATGCGCAACGCCGGGACCGATTGCTCGAAGCCATGTGGGGCCGCCAGGTGGATGAGCGAGTCGGCGGTCAGCCCGATGCCGATTGCCAGTGGAAGCGCGATGACGGCCAGCATCTTGTATGACTTCTCATAGGCAAACGCGAGGTGGCGCCGCTCTCCCGCCGAGAGCATCGAGAGTGCCGGGAAGATCGCGCCCATCGCCGTCTGGGGGATCCAGGCGACGGCGTCGATGAATCGGTTGGCGGCCGCGTACCAGCCAACCATCTGGAAGCCCTTGAAGACCTGTAACAGCACCACGTCCAGCTGCGCATAGATCGTGGTGATGGTGAAGCCGAGCGCCAGTGGCAGCCCGGCCGCCAGCAGGCCGCGCAGGAAGGCCGGTTCCAACCGGAGCGTGATGCGCTCGTGCCAGCGCCAGTAAAGGATGGCGAAGGCAAAGAGGCAGGTGAAGAGATAGCTCGCCGTGTAGACCCAGAGGAACGCGTCCCAGGCCGCCTGGCGGCGGATCGCGACCAGTGTCAGCGCCAGCAGCAGGATCGCCTCGGCGACGATGGCGACGGCCTCATAGACCAGGCGCCCGCGGATATAGAAGACGGCACGGAGCAGGCTCGAGTAGCTGGTGGTGAGCAGCAGCGCGAACCCGGCAAGCGTATAGGGAAACAGCGCCGGGCTCAGCAGGCGCAGCACCGCCGCGAGCAACACCAGTGCGATGACCGAGAGCAGCAGCCGAGCGCTCAAGAGATTGGCGAGATAACGGGTGAAGAGACGGCGGTCCCGCGAGACGTCCCGGATGAAAACCGTCTGGAGGCCGAGGTCGGCGATGACCCCGAGCAAGGTCACGTAGACCACCATCGCGGCGAAGCGGCCGTAGCGCTCGGCGCCGAGACTCCGCAGGAGCAGGATGACGACCACGAAGACCCCGAGCTTGGCCAGCGCCCTGGCCGCGACCACCAGGACGCTGTTGCGCAAGGTGCGAGAGGCCAGACGCTCACTCACGGCGCGGATTCTAGTTGAGTTCAGCCGGCAATTCGAAATCAGGACGTTGCTTAACATCTGTGGGATGCAGTCGAGCGGGAAGCCTCGCGTCTTTTCTGGCATCCAGCCGGACGCCAGTCCGCATCTTGGGAATTATCTGGGGGCCATCCGGAACTGGGTCCGTAATCAGGACCGCTACGAGAACATCTTCTGCATCGTCGACCTGCACGCGATCACCCTTCCACAGGATCCGGCGAAGCTCCGCGAGTTCACCCTCGAGCTGGCCGGCGTCTTGCTGGCGACGGGGATCAAAGAGGACCAGGCCCTCTTCGTCCAGTCACAGGTGCCGGCGCACGCCGAGCTGGCATGGATCTTCGAATCCTTCACGCCGATCGGCTGGCTGGAGCGAATGACCCAGTTCAAGGATCGAACCGCACGACACGGCAGCGAGCGGATCGGGGCAGGTGTGCTGACCTATCCATCGCTGATGGCCGCTGACATCATGCTGTACGACGCGAAGTACGTCCCGGTGGGCGAGGACCAGCGGCAGCATCTGGAATATACGCGTGACATCGCGCAACGGATGAACCAACGATTCGGGAACATCCTGGTGCTTCCCGAGCCGCTGATCGAGAAGGCCGGCGCGGAGATCAAGGGGCTCGACGATCCGCAGAAGAAGATGAGCAAGAGTTTCGCCCGTGACAACCCCGGCCACGCCATCTTCATGCTCGACCCACCTGACGTGATCCGCAAGAAGATCGCGCGGGCCCAGACCGACGCCGAGCCGGCGGTACGATTCCCGGCCGGACCCGGGGTGACCAACCTGCTCGAGATCTACCGAACGATCAAGGACCGGGATTGGCCGGCCGTCGAGCGCGAGTTCGCGGGCAAGCCATACAGCGTGCTCAAGAGTGCGGTCGCCGATGCCGTCATCGAGGCGCTGACCCCGATTCAGGAGCGCTACCGGCAGATCCGCTCCGACGACGCGGCGCTGAGGCAGCACCTGCGCCGGGCGGCCGAGCGACTGACACCGATCGCCAATGCGACCCTGCACCGCGTCCAGGAAGCGGTCGGGCTACGGTAGGCGGACGGTTCGCCAGGCTCGTCCCGCCGCGGGCCCTGGCCGGCGGATCGATGGCGGCACTCGTGGCGCTCACCCGGGTCGTCTACAGCTTCGCGACCCAGGGCGTATCGGGCCAGCTCAACGATTTCTACGCCTATTGGGCTGCGGGTGTCCTCCTCAACCGGGGCTTGAATCCCTACGATGTCGCCGCACTTCACGCCGTCCAGCAGGCCGCCGGCCTGCAGCTGGAGACGGGAAGCGGCTACTCCTATCCACTGTTCTTCGCCCACCTGGTGCGTCCGCTGGCGTTGCTGCCGCCCGCCACCGCCGCCACGGTCTTCTCGGTCCTCAGCGTGCTGGCGCTCGCGCTCGCCGTGGCCATCCTCATGGGATCGCTTGCGCCGCTTGGCTGGCCGGTCGCGATCGCCGGCGGTGTCGCCGCCGGGCTCTTTCCGCCCGTGATCGGCTCGCTCTACTTCGGCCAGGCGAATCTGTTCGTGCTCCTCTTACTGTCCCTCGCTTATCGCTGCGTTGCACCAGGTCCCATGCTCGGCATCGCCAGCGCGATCAAGCTCTATCCGGCGGGCGGCTTCCTCGCCGCGCTCACAGAGCGACCGCCACGCTGGCGTCGGCTCGCCCTCGGCCTCCTGGTCCTCGGGGTGCTCCTCCTGCCGCAACTCGCCGCCGCCGGCGGTCGTTTCTCGGGCCGAGCCGGGTATTTCCTGGGGCCCGACACCTACTGGAGTAACGAGTCGATCAACGGCTGGTTGAGCCGGCTGGGCATCGCGTCCACCTGGACCCAGCCACCCTACCCTGAACTCCCGGTGGAGCCGGTCATGCTCGCCGTGGTCGCGGCTCTAGGGTTGTTTACGGTGATCGTCCTGCTCCGGCGTGGCAACCGGCCGTGGGACGGGGCGCTGGCGCTGAGCCTCTGGCTCGGCGTCGTGGCCGCGCCCAAGAATTCCTTCTGGAATTTCACGCCGCTGCTGCTCTGCGTCGTCTTTTTGTGGACGCGACTTCGGGGACGCTGGTGGATCCTCGCGGTCGGCGTGGTCGCGTGGCTCATGCTCGAGGCGCAAGCGCAACTGGACAATGCTCGGGAGACGATCTACCAGGCCAGCCCCTGGCTGACCTGGCTCTCCTCGGTCGGCCTCTACGGTGCTCTGATCCTCGGCGGTCTCACCGCCTACGTCCTGCTTCGGCCGGGCCTAGCCGATCGTCCACCCGACGGTCACGCTCACCGTGAGCTGGATGTCGGGCGGTGAGACCTGCGTCGTTCCGCCCGCACTCGGCGCGGTCGCCGCACGCATCAGCGGGAAGGGATATGGCCCGTTCTGGGCGTCGCTGATCGACACGACCGAACCCAGCCGGACCCCGGCGGCATCAGCCATGGCGCGCGCTTTGATCTGGGCATCCTTGACCGCCTTCGCCAGCGCTTGCGCGCTCGTCGCACTGTGGTCGGTCAGGTCGTAGCTGATGCCCTGCACGGTGGTCGCCCCACCGGCGACGGCCGCATCGATGACGGCACCGATCCGCCGCAGGTCGTGCACCGTGACCTGCAGCGTATGGCTGGCCTCGAAGCCGTTCAGGACCGATTGCCCGGAGCGGTAGTCGTACCTGGGCCAGACCTGCAAGCTGAGCGTTTTGATGTCGGACGCCTGGACACCCGCACGGACAACGTTGGCCCGAACCCGGTCGGCGGCGCTCGCGCTGTCCGCCTCGGCCTGCGTTGCGGTCGCGGCCGTCGTCTGCACGCTGACCATGACGCGGGCGAGGTCCGGCGTCACGTCGACGCTACCGGTCCCGGTGACGACGATTGCCGCGTTGGCGGCAAGCGGCCCTCCAGGAATCGGGATGGCGGCCGCGTGGGCGGGCGTCGCCATCTCCCTGGCCGCAAGTCCGCCGCCAGCGAGTAGGGCGAGACCGAGGGCGCCGACGAGCGCAACGCGCGTACCGAGCGACGGCTTGACAGGAACCATGGCAACCTCCGGGACGCGGCTTCAGCCGTTTCCATCGATTTGGACGCCCGGATGCCCGGAAAGTTCCTAGGCGGTTCCCTCGGCGACTTTCTCGGTGACCTTGTATTCGAGATACATGCCGAGCATCAAACGGGTCTGCGCCTCCAGCGCCGGCAGGACGCTGAAGAGCAGGCCCACGATCGGGTAGAGGCCGAGCTGCACGTAAGCCCAGATCTGATGCGCGAGTCCCCAGCTCCGCGGCATCGGCGGGTTGATGCGCCGTTCGACCAGGATCAGCGCCGCGATGTTCAGGAACGCGATGTTGATCAGGATGAAGGCGTAGAGCGCCAGCCGGTCGGCGGCGGGCGTCAGGTTCCAGTCCTCCTGTAACAGCCGGGGCATGGCGGCGCCAAACAGGAGAAGGATGGGCAGCGTCGCCCAGGTCAGGTGGTTGAAGATCATGTAGCCGTAGCGCCGCGCCCGCAGCCAGAGCGAGATCTCGGCATGGCGGAGCAGGCGGACCGTGACATAGGGAACGTCGCTGACCCCCCACGCCCAGCGCTTGATCTGGTTGTACTGATTGGCGTGCGTCTTGGCCCGCTCCCAGGGCATCCCTCGATCCGATGCCTCGGGCGCGTCGCCGTAGATCGGCAGAAAGACAGGGATCATCTTCAGCCGCCCATGGGTGGCGAAGAATGACTTCCAGTAGAAACGCGAGTCCTCGGGGATGACGTCGTCATCCCAGTAGCCGGCCCTGATCGCCAGTTCCAGCGACATCGAGTAGCTGCTAAAAGCAACCAGCCGGTCGGGACGCGACGACAGGAACATCTGCCACTGGGTGCAGGCGCTGGCCATGATGCGCACGGCAAACGGCACTCGCCAGAGGTTGTTGTGAAACATCGGGATCGGCTGGAAGAGGCACTCGAGTCGCTTGCGGTCCTGGACGTAGTGATAGGTGACGTAGGCGAAGTACTGATGGTGCACGCGGAAGTCCGAGTCCAGGTCGGTGAGGATGACCTCCGTGGAGTCGAGGCCCATCGCCGCAAGCTCCCGCCGCAGGACGGGCCCGCCGTACGCCATGGCCGCGGACTTGCCCACCACGATGCCGGGGAGAAGCGGGTCCTTGATATGGAAGAAGGCGCGCAGCCGACCGCCGAACTCCTCCTGCAGGCGGCGGACATTCTCCCAGCCGGGCCGGTCGCTCTCCCGGGTGATGATCGCCACCACCTTGTTCTCGGCCGGGTAGTCGGCGTCGGCGATCGCCCGGACCGTCTCCCGCAGGATCGCGTAGGGCTCGGTGTAGGTCGGGATCAGAACGGCGTGCACGATGCGCCGCGGATCGGGTGTGCCTGGCCCGACCGCGACCGAGAGGCAACGCTGCCACCAATCCTCCAGCATCGCCCGCTTCATCTGTCGATAGGTGCTCCGAATCCCGAGGACCACGGTCCCGGTCCGGATAAACCAGTAGATGTCGATCAGGAAGATCGCGATCGCGATGTAGGGGGCGAAGACGAAGGACGCGACCACCGGGGCGATCAAGATGGTCCAGGTCAGCGCACCGGGTGCCACCTCGAGGGCGCGCTGGGCGCGCCGCTGGCCCTTGGTCAGGGATGCAGTTCTTGCCACCTCTTCCTACCCTAGGGCAACGGCCCCGGGAGCGTCTTGATTGTAGTTGGGCGCCCACAGCCGCCAAACGGGTATTCGTATTGGCGCCAAAGTGGCGGATACCCCCATTTGGCGTTATACTTGGGGCCGGGTTAGACAGGCAGACGCTTGCGCCTGTCCGACGCTCCGCCGAAGGGGTGGCTAGCTGTCGGCCCACCTGTGAGAGCCAGGCCCAAACTTATGCGCCACAAGGAGCGCCATTGACCTTACGATTGCCGCCTGTTGGCGCGGGGTCCCCGTTCGCCCATCGGGCCCCCGACGTGACCGCGGTCCGGCTCAAGGTCTGGGCGGCCTCGCAGAGCCAGGCCGAGACCCTGCTCACCCACCTCGGCCAGGACGCGCTGCTGGCCCTCTTCACGGAAGCCACCGAGGGTGATGGCTACGTCGATATCAAGCAAGCGCCGGTGCGCTTTACGCTGAACCTGCAGAAGCGAACCGACACCAGCATCGAGCGCTTCGGGATGGTGGGCCAGCTCTTCGGCCTCCAGGGCCGCGACCTGGCCTTCGTCGTGGAGCGTGTACAGCCCGACCCGGATCCGACCAAAGACGCCGGTGACGTGCTGACCATCGAGGTTTCGGAAGTCGTGGTGGAGGACGCCGCCTATGTGCCCGAGGAAGATTGGTTGCGCCGGCAGTTGACCGCTCTCGAGGAGGCGGCGCAACTCCCCTTGGTACTGGCGGGCCAGGCCTTCGCCAACCACGAGCGCCAGTGGCTCACCTGGCAGGCGGAGCAGGATGCCCGTCCATACGAGGTCGAGACCGAGGGCGTGATCTGCAGCAAATGCGAGAACCTGCAGGTCAACGGCGCCAAATGCAGCGTTTGCGGGGCGACCAACGGCGACCGGAGCGCCGGGGCGTTGATCGTGCTCAGCCGCCGCGGCGGGTTCAAAGAAGGCGACCGAGTCGTCATCCGCACCGCGCATGGGGCGGAACGCGAGGGCAGCCTGCTCCATGGCGAGGGTGGAGGCCGGCGTTGGCTCGTCAAGCTGCGCGAGGAAGGCATGCTGGGGCCGGGCACCGTTCGCCCCCAACCGATCACGGCCGTCGTCGAGGTTCAGCAGCGAACCCTCAACGGCTTCGCAGCGGGCGATATCAGCCTGCGGCGGGTGGCCGCGCTCCTGATCGGGCCCGACGAGGTGCTGCCCCCCGGTACGGGTGAGCTGCAGCCATTCGACGAGCGCCTCAACCCCAGCCAGCAGCAGGCGGTGCGGAGCGCCGTCAACCTCTTCCCGGGCAGCATGCAGCTGGTGCAGGGCCCGCCGGGAACGGGCAAGACCACCTCGATCGTCGAGACCGTCCGCCAGCTGGTGGCCCGCGACCCGAATGTCCGGATCCTGATGACCTCGCATGCCAATACCGCCGTCGACAATGCGCAGGAGCGCCTGCAAGGGTTGGACTCACTGCGGATGGTTCGGATCGCCGAGCCCGAGAAGGTCGACCCCAAGTTCCGGGCCAGCATCGTCGAAGCGGACGACCCGCGGGTGCGCAATGCGCACGTCGTCTTCGGGACCGTCAACCGCATCGCGCTCGCCTGCAAGGAAGCGGAGATGTTCGACTGGCTGATCCTCGACGAGGCGAACAAGGTGCGGTTTACGGAGACCCTGCCGCTGCTGAGGCTGGCGCCGCGCTGGCTGCTGGTCGGCGACCACCGCCAACTCCCGCCCGTCCTCGACGAGAGCGCCGCGGCCTTTCCGGTCGACGAGGACGAGGCCAAAGCCCTGGTGCGCGATGCCAGCTTCTTCGAGTTGAGCTGGGCGGTCCTCCCCGAGAGCAACCTCGTCATGCTCGACGAGCAGTACCGGATGGCCGCCCCGATCGGCAGCTACGTCTCGGTCGCCTCCTACGACGGCCGGCTGCGCAACTCGCCGGAGATGGCGGCCTTGCGCTCGCCGCTCCCCTGGCCGTTCAACCGCAACCTGACGTGGCTGACGATCCGCGGCCGGGAAAAGAAGGGTGGCTCGGGAAGCATCTCGAACCGGGCCGAGATCGAGGCGGTGGGTCGGGTGGTCCGCCACCTGCAGCGGCTCGGGCTCGACCAGCTGCGGGTCGCCGTGATCGCGATGTACCAGGACCAGGTGACCCAGCTCCGGCGCGAGATGCGGATGGTCGCGCTCCCGGGATTGGCGGTCGACACCGTTGACGCCTTCGAAGGCGAGGAGGCCGACGTCGTCATCCTCAGCCTGGTGCGCAGCAATGAAGCGGAACGGATCGGGTTCCTGAAGAAAGCGCAGCGGCTCAACGTCGCCATCTCCCGTGCCAAGCAACTCCTGGTGGTGGTCGGCGATATCGAGACGATGACCGGCCGCGAGGGCCAGGACCTCTACCGGCCGTTGCTCGAGCACGTTGAGCGTGAGGGCCGGGTGGCCGGCATCGGCGCCCTGCACGCGATGGACGCGGCCGCAGGCGGCCGCCGCCGCGGAGACCGTCGCCGCCAGCGCCCCGGCGCACCGCTCGGCCGCCCGCGGCGGCGGCGCCGTGGGTACGGCGTGGTTCCGGTAACGCCGGACGCCGCGGTTGCAACCAATGGCACGCCGACGGCCGACGCGCCGCCGGCCGACGGTGGGGCCGCCCCACCGCGGAAGTTCCGGCGCCGCCGCAGCCGCCGCCGGAGCGCCTTCTCGACGACCCCCGCCCAGGGCGAGGGGCCGCAGAGTAATGGCGCCTCGGAGCCGCCGGCGGCGAGTCAAGGGGCGGATCGCGAACCCGCGGCTCAGGCGGTCGAACGCGGCGGCTGACGGCAGCAGGGCAGGGCGGCCACTGGCTCGGGTCGGGGTGCAGCACTACCTCGACCTGGCCGACTGGCGCCGGCGCGTGGGCGACCTGTATCGACTCTCCGGCCCTGATGCCCTGGCGCGATTCCGCCAGGGTCGCGACCAATTGTTTCGCACCCATCCGCAATCGCCTCTATCGTCGGAAGTCCGCGGGCACTTCAAGGGGCTGGGCTACTTCCCCCCTGACACCGCATACCGCATCGACACTCGCCTGGAGCCGGCCGACGAGGGTGAGCCGCTGAAGATCGATACCGGCGGTGAAGATGGCGTGATCACCTACCGGCGAGCTGGCTGGTTGAGCTTCGAGCTGGGCGGCCAGGCCTGCCGTCTGACGGTATTCAGCCTGGTTGGCTACGGGGGCGGTCTGTTTCTTCCGTTCCGCGACGCCACGTCAGGCCATGAGACCTATGGCGGTGGCAGGTACCTGTTCGACACCGTCAAGAACACCGACGGCCTGGCGCTCGAGCTGCGGGCTGGCGCATCCGAGGTCACCGTCGACTTCAACTTCGCCTATAACCCCTCCTGCGCCTACGACGCCCGCTGGGCCTGTCCGCTTGCGCCTCGCGAGAACTGGTTGCCGGTCGCCGTGCGCGCCGGTGAGAAACTGTTTTCGTGAGCAGGACGTCGCTGATCACGGGCGCCTCGAGTGGCATCGGCTACGAGCTGGCGCTCTTGTTTGCGCGCGACGGCTTCGACTGCATCCTGGTCGCGCGCAGCCACGACAAGCTGAAGGAACTGGCCGCGCGCCTCGAGAGCGAGCATCGAGTAAAGACCCTCGTGCTCCCTAAAGACCTTTCCAAGCCGAGTGCCGTCGACGAGATCTATCAAGAATCGAGCACGGCATCGATGCCGGTCAATGTGCTGGTAAACAACGCCGGATTTGGCGTCTACGGCTTATTCGCCGAGACCGATCCAGAAGCCGAGCTCCAGATGTTGCAGGTTAATGTCACGGCGTTGACCAGGCTGACCAAGCTGTTCCTCGCAGGGATGCTCGAGCGCAGGGAGGGTCGGATCCTCAACGTCGCTTCGACGGCGGGGTTCGCTATCGGACCGCTGATGGCCGTCTACTACGCGAGTAAAGCGTACGTGCTCTCGTTTTCGGAAGCGCTGGCCAACGAGCTCGAGGGCACGGGGGTAACAGTGACGACGCTGTGCCCGGGACCCACCCGCACGGGACTCCAACAACGAGGAGCGATGGGAGACTCGAGACTGTTCCAAGGACAGATGGCGGACGCCAGGAGCGTAGCGCTGGCCGGTTACCGCGGATTGATGGCGGGGAAGACCGTGGTGATCCCAGGGTTGCGCAACAAGCTGATCCCGTTGGTGGCACGACTGAGCCCCAGATCAGTCATGGCGCGGGTGGTCCGCCGGGCGCAGGAGCGAGTCTCAGAGTGAATCCCCCCCGTCCCCTCTGCTTTGGGGGAGGGCGCGAGGTGCCGGTCCTTCCATCCTGACTGGGGGAGCGTGCAGGCTGGGGGCTTTCGGATCAGTCGGTTCGCTGGAAGCTCGCGACCAGATGTTGGGCAAGCGGAACCCCATCCATCCCCATCTTCAGCTCGTAACGCAAGGTCTCGCCGTCGAGCCAAAGCGACCGGGTGATCGAGGTTACCGCCTTGGCCGTCGGGGTGCGGCTGACACTGGCCGATTCAACTTCGATCCGCTGGCCGTTGACGCGGCCAAGGGAGACCTCGGCAAAGCCAATCGGCTGGGCGATGACGAACTCGACTCGGCCGTCGCCGACCAGCCGCAGGTAGCCGGCCTCGCCGTGCAGCGGCTGGCTCGTCTCGATGGCCTCGGTGCGCTGTGTATAGATCAGGAAAGCCTTGCCGTTGTGGCTGAAGCGGAGTTCTTCGCGATAGCGAAAGGGCTTGATGGTCGGGTACATGCCCTCGCCTTCACCGCGCCAGGTGCCCAGCAGGAAGGCCACCGGCGTTACCGCTGGATTCAGTTCCATCGCGATCATGGGCTCCATGTTAGGGCTGAAAATGCCCTCGGCAGGACTCGAACCTGCGACGCCCGCCTTAGGACGGCGGCGCTCTGATCCCCTGAGCTACGAGGGCTTACTCTGGCGGCGCGCCAGAGAGAGGTTATCATTGACTTTCGCCGGTCGGGGCGTAGCTCAGCCAGGTTAGAGCGCTCGGTTCGGGACCGAGAGGTTCGGAGGTTCAAATCCTCTCGCCCCGACCAAGCTCCGAATACGAATCGAGCGCTCGACCAGCGGAGGTGACACCCCGGCTGCGTGGAGCATCCTCTCCGTTTCACGATCGCGGGTGCGATTCCGAGCGATCTTCGCCGACCACCACTCTCGATTCCTCGTCGGAATCGTCTTGTGGCGACTGCAGCCGTGCCAGAAACATCCATGAACGCTGACGGCCAGCTGAGCCGTGACAAACGCGATATCGACTCGTCGACGGAGCCCGGCAACGGGCGCGTACTTGAGACGGTAGCGAAGTCCGCGGCGCCAGGGTTGGGCACGTACCGCCAACTCGACATCAGTATCCCGTCAACTCACGCGCCGCATTCTGGCACTTACCCGGTTGTCCGGGCGGACCATGGTCGGCGCGGAACCGGCAGCCACGGCACCCACTGTAGCGCCCGGCACATGCTGGCATCATGGCCGGCGATTTGACAGCTGTCGGTCGCAACGCGCGCCTAGGTTCTCCGATCCTACCCCGACCCTCTGTAAGCCCCCAGACGCCGCCCCCCGCGAACGGCTCCGCGTCGGCCTTCGCCGCCTGCAGGCCCTTCGTTTTCGACGACCAGACGCGTTTTGAGTCGGGAAGCGCGCGCACGCCACCAGCCGACCTCCAATCACGCGAGGACCTGCAACTCGGCGACCAGGTTCTCGGCGTAGGCACGCTGCCCGGTATGTCGCGACAGTTATCGAGGGCCTGTCTGTACAAGCGAGGGACGGAGCTAACGAACCCACGCTGTCGGCAATCGCCCAAGTCGCACTCGCCGCCTGGCCATCGCGTGGTCCACGCCAGCGCCGAAGCCCCAAGTGATGGTCAAGGAGCAGGTTCTTTACACATGCTCCGGTTCACTCAATAGAGATGACCGGCCGAACTTTCTTCGCCATGTTGTTCTTCGCTGGCCTGATCGCGATCGTGATGTGGCTGTTCATCCTGCCCGCACTGACGACCTATCGACCGACCCTGGCCTGATCACGGAATCGTCAGCAGGGCGATGCCGGCGACGATGGTAAGGGCGCCGGCGATCCGGATCCAGGCACCGCGTCGCTCGCCGAGCCGCCAGATCCCCCAGGCCGTGACCAACACGATGGCCGATTCACGTAGGGGCGCGATGATCGCCAGCGGCGCGACGCTCAAGGCGAACAGGATCATGAAGTAGGCGGCGGTCATCAAGACGCCGACCAGCAGCGAGATCCCCGGCTCATCCGTGAGCCGCGACCCTGGCACGCGCCGGATCGTCGTGAACGCGACCAGGAAAATCGCGCCAAACAGCCAGAGCAGCCAGCCGTAGAGCCAGGGAGGCCCCAACCGGACCCCGATCCGGTCCAGCGAGGTGTAGGCGGCGATCATCACGCCTGTCAGGAGCGCCGGCCCGAGCGCCGAACCGGCGTTGGCGGGTCGCCGGATGGCCCAGATCCCGGCGAGCAAACACACGACGCCGAAGACTGCGGCCGCATGAAGGTGTTCGCCGAGCAGGGTCAGGCCGACCAGTACGGCCAGCAGGGGGGCTGTGCCGCGGGCGATGGGATAGACCACCGAGAGCTCACCGCGCTGATAGGCGATCGAGAGCGTGATGAAGTAGACCAGCTCGAGGGCTGCTGAGCCCACCGCGATCAACCAACCGGCCGGCGGCAGCCCGGGGCGTCCGTTCCAGAGCCAGGCGGCGACCACAGGAGGCAGCGACGCGGCGGTTCCCAGCGTCACGGCCCGCGCGGCGAGCGCAAGCGGGTTCTCAGAGGCCTTGAGCAGCGCGTTCCAGGTCGCGTGGAACACGGCCGCCAAGAGGACAAGAGGCAAGACCGCCAACGGCACGAAGGGAGTCTAGCCATCTCCAAACCGGGCGGGTTGCCCACGGATACTGATACTCTTGATGTTAGGTATGGCCCAAAAGACGGCGCGGAAACCAGCAGCCGCGGCCGCGCGGGCCGCACGCGCCCCGCGGGCCATCTGGAGCGGCACGATCTCCTTCGGCATGGTCAGTATCCCGGTCCGTCTCTACACCGCCACCGAATCGCACGACGTGCGTTTCCACCTGCTGCACAAGCGCGATGGCGTTCGGTTGAAAAACGTTCGGTGGTGCCCCAAAGACGAAAAGGCTGTCCCCTGGGACGAAGTCGTGCGCGGATTCGAGTACGCCAAAGGCAACTACGTCCCAATCAGCGACGAGGACCTCGAGCACGTGCCGGTGAAGACGGTCCATACCGTCGACATCTCCGACTTCGTCAAACTCGAGGACGTTGACCCGATCTACTTCGACAAGGCCTACTACCTGGCACCCGAGGAGACCGGGGTCAAGGCCTTCTGGTTGTTACGACAGGCGCTGGAGCAGACCGGGCGCGCCGCGGTCGCCAAGGTCGCCATCCGCGACAAGGAGAATCTCTGCCTGGTGCGGCCGTATCAAGATGTGCTGTCGATGGAGACGATGTTCTACGCAAACGAAATCCGGTCGACCGAGGAGATCGCGGTGGACCAGGCCAGGGTGTCGCCGAAAGAGCTCCAGATGGCGGTCTCGTTGATCGAGAACCTGAGCGACGGCTTCGATCCGCAACGCTACGAGGACGAGTACCAGGCGGCGCTGAAGAAGCTCATCGATGCCAAGGTCGAGGGCGCGCCGCTTCCGGCGCCGCCGTCCGCGAAGGGCGACAAGGTGGTCGACCTCATGGCGGCCCTGCGCGCGAGCGTGGAGGCGACCAGGAAGAAGTCGTCAGGCCGGGCTGATGGCAGAACGCCGGCGACACGGACGCGCGCGATTTCATCGCGTCGTCGAACGAGCGCCTGAGCTCAGCGCTCCCTGGCGGCGCCGCGGTCAGGGCCAGAAGAGGTGGCCGAGCAGCATCCCGATGACGACCGCCACGACGTAGCTGAAGCGCGGATAGGCTCGGACCACCGACCGGATCAGGTTCGTGATCGGATCCTGTCCCTTGCCGAGCGCAATCGTCTCGCTGACCATCATCACGAAGATCACGCCGACGAAGAACGTCGCGATTAGCGACAGGACGGCGCCCGGGCTAATTTGCAGCATGCTGACCCATCAACTCGCGGATCTTGCGCGGGGCTGGCGCGAGGAGCCCGGTGGCCGACCCCCAGAGAAAATGGCCGAGGGCGATGCCGACCAGGATGGCGATGACAAACGCCCAACCAGGAAAGGCGTGGACGGCTTCGCGGAAATAGTCGGAAATCGTCTTGTTGCCGGTAAACAGGGCCCAGGTTTCGAAGACCATCAGGAGGAAGATCGCGCCGACGAGTGTGGTAACCAGGAAGGAGAAGAGGTTGCCCCGGTTAAGGATCATCGATGACCTCCCTTATTGCTCACTGGCCGCGCCTTCCAGCTCGGCCGGTACCCGCTGGATCGCCGCGACGAAGGATTGCGGCGTGAGCACGCCGCAGAACCGATCCCCGTCCACCACCGCCACCCAGTTGGCCTGATGAATCAGCATCTGCGAGAACGCGTCAAACAGCGTCCGGTCCGCGCCGATGATCGCATCGAGCGGACGAGCTCGATCCGCAACCCGGCCGTCGCCGTCGGCCTGGTCGCGATTCAGCTCGCCAACCGGCCTGCCGTTTCGGTCGATGACGACGACCCGGGTCCACTGGCTGTCGAGCAACCGGCGCGCGTCGGACAACGGATCGTCGGCATGGGCGACCGGCGGGCGCTCCAGGGCATTCAGGTCGATCGGTGTCACCGACAACCGTTTGAGTCCGCGATCGGGCCCCAGGAGGTCGACCACCAGGTCGGACGCCGGCTTTGCCAGGATGACCGCCGGCGTGTCGTACTGTTCCAGGCGGCCCGCGTTCATGATCGCGATCCGATCGCCGAGCTTGATCGCCTCGTCGATGTCATGCGTAACAAAGATGACCGTCTTTCGGACTTCGTGTTGAATCCGGAGGAACTCGTTCTGCAGGCGTTCCCGCGCAATCCGGTCGATGGCACCGAACGGTTCATCCATGAGCAACACGGGAGGGTCGGCACCGAGCGCGCGGGCGACACCGACTCGCTGGCGCTGCCCGCCCGAGAGCTGGTGCGGATATCGCCGAGCGAACTGTTTCGGATCAAGGCCCACCAGCTCGAGCAGCTCCACGACACGCTGCTGGATCTTTTTCTTATCCCAGCCCAGCAGCCGGGGCACGGTCGCGACGTTGTCGGCGATGCTCATGTGCGGAAACAGGCCGACGTTCTGGATAACGTAGCCCATCCGCAACCGCAAGGCGACCGGGTCGATGTGGGTGACGTCCTGCTCATCGTGAAAGATGCGACCTTCGGTGGGCTCGATCAGCCGGTTGATCATCTTGAGCGTGGTCGTCTTGCCGCAGCCGGACGGCCCGACCAGCATGGTCAGCTGGCCGGTGGGGAACTCGATCGTCAGCTCCCGAACCGCCAGCTGGCCGCCCGGATAGCGCTTGGTGACCCGTTCCAGTCGAATCATTAGAAACTCCTACTCTAAATTGATTGGCCGGAACGGCCCTGCTAGCATCGGGCAATGCTCGCCACCGGGGTCGTGGGAGCCGCCGAAGACCCATGGATCCGGTGGTCCTGGATATCGGGGCACGTGCCGGTAATTCGGGATGCTCTCAGCCAACACATTGAGCTCACCGTTATCGCGGTCGCCGTCGGGGTGGTGATCGCAATACCCCTCGGACTTTTTGCCTGGCGCCAACGCCTGCTGCGAGGCCCCATTTTCTCCGTTACCGGCATCCTCTACACGATCCCGTCACTGGCGCTATTCGCCATTTTGATCCCGTTCACGGGGCTCACGGTGCTGACGGCGGAGATCGGCCTGGTCAGCTACACGCTCTTGATTTTGATCCGTAACATCGTGGTGGGCATGGACGCCGTGCCGCCGGATGTCCGGGAGGCAGCACGGGGCATGGGATACAGGCCGTTCGTCGAATTGCTCCGAGTCGACCTGCCGCTCGCCGTTCCCGCGATTATGGCGGGCATCCGGATCGCGACGGTCACCACGATCGGACTGGTCACGGTTACCGCCCTCATCGGGGAAGGTGGCCTTGGCAGTCTGATCCTCGATGGGCTGATCCGCGACTTCAAGACGCCCCTCGTAGTCGGCACCCTGCTTTCGGTCGTCTTGGCAATCGTCGCTGATGTAAGCCTGTCTGGCCTACAGCGGCTGCTGACGCCCTGGTCCGGTGGGAGATCAACGGCGTGACCTTCATCGGCGAGGTGCTGCAATGGTTCCTCGATGGCTCACATTGGCAGGGCGATTTCGGCATTCCGAATCGCCTATTCGAGCATGTCTCGATGTCCGTGGAGTCTCTAGCCGTCGCCGCGCTGATCGCCCTACCCATAGGGGTCGCACTTGGGCACATCGGCCGCGGCGGCAACTTGGCGATCAACGTCTCCAACGTCGGGCGGGCGGTTCCCTCATTTGCACTGCTGGTGATCGCTGTGCAGCTGGTGGGCATCGGTTTCTGGCCGGCGTTCATTGCCCTGGTTGCGCTCGGCATCCCACCGATCGTGACCAACAGCTACATCGGCATGCGTGAGGTGGACGCCGACGTACGCGAAGCGGCGAGGGGCATGGGCATGCGCGAGCGTGCCATCCTGTGGCGAGTCGAGCTACCAATCGCCTCGGCGCTGATCATGGCGGGCGTTCGCACCTCAGCCGTCAACATCGTGGCCACGGCCACGCTTGCCGCCCTGGTGGCATGGGGCGGGCTTGGCCGATTCATCGTCGATGGCCTGGCACAGCGGGACACAGTGCAGCTCTTTTCGGGTGCCCTCTTGGTGGCACTGCTCTCGATCGCTGTAGAACTGAGCCTCACCGCCCTGCAGCGAATCACAACACCAATAGGTCTGCGCATCGAAACAAGCACCCAGGAGGTTAGGCCAACAAGTTCTTTCGACCGCGTAATCATCGGCGCAAACATCTAGGAGGTGGCGAAGCAATGTGGATGAAGCGAATCTTTGTGCTCGGCGCGAGCATGGTCGCGCTGGGACTCGTGACGACATCGTGCGGATCAACAGGTGGGACATCAAGCGCGAGCCAGATCGCGAGCCAGATGACGTTGGGCGGTCCACCAGAGTGCCCAACGCGGCCGTTCTGTGAGGCCGGCCTGGTCAAGGTCTACGGCCTGAATTTCAAGGCCTTCAAGCCGCTGGACGCGGGCGGTCCTCTAACGAAAGCGGCGCTCGATCGCGGGGATATCGACATTGGTCTGATCTTCTCGAGCGACAGCGCCTACTCGACCGGCAAATACGTCCAGCTGCAGGATGACAAACACCTGCAGAACGCCGACAACGTCGTGCCGCTGATCAAAACTGGCAAAGCGACCCCCGACGTAACAGCACTGCTCAACGAGATCGATGGCAAGCTCACAACCAAGGACCTGATCGCCCTCAACAAGAGCGCCGATGTCGATAAGCAGGATCCGGACGTGATCGCCAAGAAATGGCTAACGGATCACGGCTACACTTCGACCTCGGGCTCATCAACTGGCACAATCACCGTTGGCGCGCTCAACTTCCCGGAGAGCGCGATCATCGCCCAGATCTACGGACAGGCGCTCAAGGGTAAGGGTTACACGATCAACTTCAAGCTGAACCTGGGAAGCCGTGAGGTCGTCGAGCCGGCACTCGAGAAAGGCGACATCGACCTCTTCCCCGACTACGCGGCGACCGAACTGGAGTTCCAGAACAAGGCGAAGGGCGAGGCAACCCCGGACGCGGCCGCCACGGTCGCAAAACTGAACACCTACCTCGCGCCAAAGGGCCTCAAGGCGCTCGATGCGTCGCCCGCCGTCGACCAGAATGCCTTTGCCGTTCTGAAATCGGGCAAATACGGGAAGTACACGAAGCTTTCCGACCTCGCCGGATCCGCGTAACGCACGTTAGTTGGGGAGCCTCGCCCGGCAGCGGGGCTTCCCTGGCGCAGGTTCCTAAAATGTCCGCGTGCCTGAGCCATACCATTTCGTTACCGACTGGCGCTTCATCGCGCCGCTCCAGAAGGTGTGGTCGGTGGTGCTCGACATCGAGCGCTATCCGGGCTGGTGGAAGAACTTCCGCCGCGTGCAGATCACGCACGGCGACGGGAAGTCGATCGGTTCGGTGATCGCCTGTGAGGTCCGCGGCTCGCTGCCGTACAGCCTCAATTACGCGCTCGAGGTGCGGGAGGCCGAGCAGTATCGACACATCCTGTTGCGCTCGAGCGGCGACCTGGTTGGTACGGGGCGCTGGGAATTCTCCGAGGTAAAGCCTCGGATGGTCAAGGCCGTCTACTTGTGGGATGTGGCGACGACCAACCCGATCCTCAACCTGGTGGCGCCGCTGGCGAAGCGTGCGCTCGCGCGGAATCACGAGCAGGTGATGGCGAACGGCTACGCGGCCTTGCGGCCGCACGTCGAGACCTGAGCCCTAGCCCTTTTTTGTTTTGCGACGCGCGGCCTCGAAGGCGTCGAGTCGCTGCTGCACCGTCTTCTCGTAGCCACGATCGGAGGGGTGGTAATAGGTTCGGTCTTTGATGGCGTCCGGCAGGTGCTGCTGCTCGACCTGGGCCTCGTCGTAATCGTGCGCGTACCGATAGCCCTTGCCGTAGCCGATCTTGCGCATCAGCGGCGTCGGCGCGTTGCGCAGGTGGAGTGGAACCGGGTCGGCGCGGGTGCGCTCGACGTCCTCCTGGACCGTGGTGTAGGCGGCGTACAAGGCATTGCTCTTCGGCGCGGTCGCGAGGTAGACGACGGCCTGCGCCAGCGCCAGGTTCGCTTCGGGCATGCCGACGAAGTGGGCGGCCTGCTGTGCCGCCACCGCCTGGGTGAGCGCCTGCGGATCGGCAAGACCGATGTCCTCTGACGCAAACCGGATCAGGCGGCGCGCCACATAAAGCGGGTCCTCACCCGCCTCAAGCATCCGGCCCAACCAGTAGAGCGAGGCATCGGGGTCGCTGTCGCGGAGGCTCTTGTGGAGCGCCGAGATGATGTTGTAGTGCTCCTCGCCGGCTCGGTCGTAGAGCAGGTTCTTCCGCTGGACCGCCTCCTCGACGAGCGCCGCGGTCACGAGCCGCCGTCCCTGCCGGGGACGGGCCAGCGCCGCCGCCGCCTCCAGGCCGTTGAGCGCCACCCGGGCGTCGCCGTTGGCGACCCGGATCAGGGCCACGCGGGCATCGGCGTCGAGGTCGACGTGCCGGTTGCCGAGTCCGCGCTCCGGATCGGACACGGCCCGGTCGACAATCTCACCCACCTGGAGGTCGTCGAGCGCGCCAAGCACGAACACGCGGGTGCGCGAGAGCAGTGCCGCGTTGACCTCGAATGAGGGATTCTCGGTCGTCGCGCCGATCAGCGTGATGACGCCCTCCTCGACGAAGGGCAGCACGGCATCCTGCTGGCCCTTGTTGAAGCGGTGGATCTCGTCGATGAACAGGATGGTCCGCTGACCCGACTGTGCCCGCCGCAGGCGAGCTTCTTCGATGTTCCGCCGCAGGTCGGCCACGCCGGCGCTGACCGCGCTGAGCGGGACGAAATGGGACGACGTGAGCCGCGCGATCAGCCTCGCCAGCGTCGTCTTGCCACTGCCCGGCGGTCCCCAGAGCATCATCGACCCCACGCGGTCCTCCTCGATGGCGCGGCGCAGCTCGTGCTCGGGACCGACCAGGTGCTCCTGCCCGACGAACTCGTCGAGGATCCGCGGCCGCATACGTGCCGCGAGCGGCTGGTCTTTTGGCGACGGCTCCTGGGGAGCCGGAAAGAGCGTTTCCTGCGCCATCAACTGACTATAGAAGTTCGCCCTAACATCTTCTGGTGGACTTGAACAGCGCGATCGCTACGACAACCCTGCCGGTGGAGGATCTCGTGCGCGCCAGAAGGTTCTATGCGCAGATGCTGGGACTGAGGCCGACCCGGGAGTTCGAGGGTGCGCTGTTTTATGAGGGAAACGGCAGCGGCGGGTTCCTTCTTTTTCCTATCGAGGGACGCCCCCCGGGCCAGCATACCCAGATGGCCTGGTTCGTGAAAGACATTGTCGCCAGCGTCGCCAAGCTCCGCGGTCGCGGCGTCCACTTCGAGGAATATGACTTCCCAGGCCTCAAGACCAACCACGGCATCGCCGACCTCGGATACGAGAAGATGGCGTGGTTCCGCGATAGCGAGGGCAACCTCCTGGCGCTCGGCCAACTCGTCTAACGGATATGGTCGACGCGGCCTATTACCAGGACCTCTTTCGTCAAATTTTCAAAGGGCAGCGCGTGATCATCGTCGGCCTGCCGCTGGCGGGTACGGCCGACGCCGTCACCCGGTTCCGTCGCCTTGGATCGGATCGCTGCCTCGTGCTGGCGTCCGGACGAGGGACCGGTACCTTCCCGAGCCCCGACGACGCCGACTGGATGATTCTCGAGCATCGGTCCCCGGACGTGGTCGCGGCGCTGCACGCGGTCGAGGGGCTGATGGCCAACCCACCGGCCGAGGTCATTGGCGCAATGGATCGCTACGATCCCGACCGCCGCGCCCTGGTGCTCGCGCCGGTCGTCACGCTGGGACCGATCCCCACCGAAATGGCCGGGCGCCGCGTATGGGGAGGCAGGCCGGCAGCATCGCTCGCCCTGGAGGACAAGACCCGGGTCGACGCCTTCTGGGATCGCATCGGCGTCGAGCGCTCGCCATTCGTCGTGGCGCCGCTTTCCATCGGAGCCGTCCGCGGCGCCGCCGATCGCATGAATCGGGGATGGGGCAGCGTCTGGGCGGGCGATGCACGGGACGGACTCCATGGCGGCGCTCACCTGATTCGGTGGGTTCGGTCCGAGTCGGACCTCACCGAGGCGCTCACGTTCTTCGGCGAGCGGTGCGACCGAGTCCGCATCATGCCCTTCCTGGAAGGCATCCCCTGCAGCATTCACGGGCTGGTCTTCCCCGACCACATCATGACCCTCCGCCCGGTCGAGCTGATCACCCTGCGCTCTGGCGCCAGCGCGAAATTTCTGTACGCAGGAGCCGCCACCTACTGGGATCCCCATGACACCGACCGCGAATACATGCGTGGCGTGGCGCGTCGTGTGGGCGAGGCCTTTTTTGAGCAGGTTGGGCCGGGGACGTTCACCGTGGACGGCATCATGACCGAGGACGGATTCCGGCCGACCGAGCTGAACCCGCGGTTCGGCGCCGGCTTGAGCGTGATGGCCCGCGGGCTTCCCGATGTGCCCCTGATCTTGATCTGCCAGGCACTGCAGGGCGGGGAGGCGCTCGACTACCGGCCGCAGGAGCTCGAGGACATGCTGGTGCAGGGTGCCGACACGCACCGTTCGGGCGGCGGGTGGACCGTGATCAAGAAAGCGGAATCCGAGACCCATGAGCATCCGCTGGTCCGGGCCGACGGCGGCTTCCGGCTGGCTACCGGCGGACAGACGGCGGATGGGACCTTGCTCGTCGGACCGTCGAACGTCGGCGGCTTCGTCCGTTTCACACCTGAGCCCGCTCGGATGCCAAGGGGCCCTTCCGCAGCCTCGCAGGTTGCGGCCGCCTTCGCGCTCGCGGATCGCGAGTTCGGCACTGGGCTCGGGTCGCTGTCAGCAGCCCGCGAGGTCCGCAGCTGAGCGGCCGCATCACAAGCGTCGTCTTCGGCGGCGGCCGGGATGTGCGCGATCAGCCTTAGCCTACGTGGTCATCGATTCCCTTGACGAATTGCCCGAGGTACCGCCTGGAGGCCCTCCCTCGGACGGCAGCCGGAGCTTGCCAAAGAGCACCAGGAAGCTGAGGCCGGCGAGCAGGTAGAAGCAGGCGCTGACTGAGAAGGCGAGCTGATAGCCGCCCCGCACCTGCAGGAAACCACTCACCAGCGGCCCGATCCCGCCCACGCCGATGCCGCTGACCACGATCTGGGCGGTGGCGAGGCGGGCGCGCTGCTGCGGGTCGACATATTCCATGCCGAAGACCTGGCTCAACGGCGCCTGTAGGTTGAGCGCCAGCTGGCGAACGTACATCACAACCACCGCGATTGGCAGTGTCATGACGAAGGCCAGGGCCAGCACCAGCGGAAAGCCCGCGGCTTGCAAGAGCCCGACCGTTCGGCTCATGCCCAGGCGCCGGCTCACCAGCGGCGCCAGCAGGCTGACGACGGCGGTCAGGGCAGCGCCGCCCGCAAGAATGGTGCCGATCGGACCCGGCGACAGCCCAAACCGTTGTGCCAGGTAGAGCTGAACGAAGTTGAGGTACATGCCGGCGCCGATCCCGAGCAGCAACCACGGCAAGAGGATGCGAGCGAAGCGCGAGACGTCGACATGGAACAGCTCGCGCACCGGGAGGACCGCCGCCGGCCGCTGCCCGGATCTTCCGGCGAGCCGGACCAGAAACGGTAGGGCCAGGACTGTCAGGGCGGTCATGGCCGCGAACGAAGCTCGGATGGACGGTACCGATGCACTCGAGGTGTGCAACGAACGTGCAGCCGCTTCGGGAACGAGACCGCCCAGCAGGTCTCCGACCAGGGTGGCGATCCATGCCAGCGACTGGTTGACGGCGAAGAGGGCCACGCGTTCGGGCTCGCCGCTGACCTGGGCAAGGAGGGGGCCACCGAGGACCCCCACGATCGTCAGGGCGAGAGCGAAGCTGCCGGCGGCGAGAACGGCAACGAGCGGAGCGCCGGCGACGGTGAGCACGGCCGATGCCACGATGGCGAGGCTGCCACTGCCGAGCAGGAACGGACGGTAGCCGATCCGATCGGCCATGGCCGCGAAGGGGAGGCCGACGCCGAGCAGGGCGAGCGCCGGAAGGGCGTTGAAGAGCCCGATCACGTCGTTGGAAAAGCCCAGGGCGCTCATGTACAGGTTAAAGACAAGGTTGAAGATGGCGAATGCGGTCCCGATAAGCACCGAGAAAATGAGGAACTGCCTCGCCGCCGGGCTGAAGACGGCGAGACGGAGCCGCGCCCGGTGGAAAAGGACCGAGGCCGGCGGCATCAGCCGAACGCCTATGTCCCGGAGGGTTTCCTGGAGGAGCTGGCCGGCGCCGCGGCGGCTCGCGAATGCATCGCCTGGTAGATCTGCTGGCCGATCGCGGCCTGGACCAACAGGGGATCGTTCCGGCGGTAATCCAGCCAGTAGCGGACCTCGAGGGTGAGCCCGCCGTCGACGCTGGGCTGCAGGCCGACGTGCGGAGGCGGGTCCTTGGCGATGTCCGGCCGGCTCTTGATCGCCTCGCCCAGCCGTTCGACCAGCTCGTCGACCGGTGCGCCATCCGGCACTTTGGCCGTCAGCGTAAAGAGCCGAGTCGGGTACCGGGTGCGGTTGATGATCGTGCCGGTGTAGACGAGCGAGTTGGGCACGAGCACCTGCTCGCCTTCCGTCGTTCGCAGCGTGGTCGTCCGCATCTCGATGTTCTCGACCAGGCCGGTGTGGTTGTCGACCGTGATCTCATCGCCGATCCGAAATGGACGCTCGAGGAGCAAAAACATACCGGCGATGAAGTTCTTGAGGATGTCCTGGAACGCCAGGCTGACGGCCAGTGCGAGGAAGCCGAAGCCTCCGAATACCAGGGCAGGACTGCCGAAGAGGATCGTGAAAGCGGCAATCGCACCAATCAGAAGGGCTGCCAGGAAAGAGATTCGGCTCACGAGCAGTGCGACCTGCTGGTCGGCCTTGACCCTCCGCAACTCCTTGCCGGCCAATCCGCGGACAAGCCGGCCAAGCACCCAGAAAAGTCCCAGGACGACGAGAGAAGCCGCCACTTTGAAGAGGTCGTGCACGGTCGGAAGGTAACTGAGGAAGGTGTCCCAGTCGATCGTTTTGGCGGCAAGCATCGCGCCCATTGTAGGGGCGCTTGCGCTAGCTCTCGGTCGGGGCTTCGCCCTCGGCGCCGGGTTCGGCCGGAGCCTCCGTCTCGCCGACCGTAGGCACCTCGGCGGCGGCGGGCACGGGCGCGACCTCCTCGACCTCTTCGCGATGCGCCGCAACCTTGACGATCAGGTCGTCGGGCTCATCCAGGATCTCGCACCCCGGAGGAATCCTCAGGTCTTTGACCCGAATCTCGTCGTCGATCTCCTTCAAGCCGGAAACATCCACGGTGATGACCGGCGGCAGGTCGGTGGGCAGACATTCCACCTTGAGCACGTGCAGACCACGTTGCAGGTCGGCCTCACCCTTGGAGACCAGCTCGACCTCGCCCTCGATCTCGATCGGTACCTCGGACTCGATCTTCTCGGTCAGGTTGACCTGGTAGAAGTCCACATGGAGGAGGTTGCCATCGCGGGGACTGCGCTGCACTTCGCGGATCAGCGCCTTCCGAACCGGCTCGTCGCCCAGCCGGAGATCGACAAGCTGGTTGCGGCCGACCTTTTGAAACGCCTTGACGAACTCACGTCCGTCCACCACCACGGTGACGGCATCGACGTTGTGGCCATAGACGATGCCGGGGAGGCGGCCGTCGCGGCGCAGCGCCTGGAGGTGGCGCCCGCGATCAGCGCGCGGCTCGAGTTTGAGGGTTACCGGGGTTGAAGTCGCCAGCCAATTCCTCCTTCGGCTCGAATTGAGCGGCGCCCATCTTAACACAGTGTTTGGCGTCCGCTGAACGCCCCTTCACCGGAACTTTTCCGCCGTTCGGCCGTTACTTTCTGTGGCCGAACTCCGTAAAATCGGCTGACAACGATGCTGGCATCAAGTCTTAGATTCCTCCGTCGCAACGCGCTCCGAATTGGAGTGGTCATCGGGACCTTTGCCCTGGTGGCCGGCTTCATCTTCGTCCAGCAGACGCGCGAGGCGTTCGCGGAACAGGATTTCGAGGCGGCCCGGGCCCAGGTGCTTGCCGCTCAGGCCCAGGCCCGTTCCCTCGGACTCGAGACGGCCGAGTACTCGGATCTGCAGCGGCAGGAGCTGACGACCGCCGGCGCCGCGCCGCCCAATGCGTCGGCCCCATTCAACGAGGACCGGATTGCATTTTTCAGCCGGGCGGCCGCCCAGGAAATGCAGATCAAGGAACAGCTGCAGACCCGGGTCCAGAAGCTGCTCGCCGGGACGCATGACGACGCCCAGTCCGCGGTCACCCAGCTTTCCGGTGAGCTGCAAAAGGCCACGCAGATCGGCGTGGATGACCAGCTCATGGTCGAATTCAGTGGGCTGCCGTCGAAGGCCCAGATCGAGGTCGACGTGGCCACCACGGTGCGCGCCTACCGGGCGGTCAGCGCCGAGTTGAAGGCGCCGGTCTCGAAGCTCGCCTTGATCATCGCCGATCAGGAAACGACCAACAAGCTCACCGACCAGTATGTCGCGCAAGCCGCCGCCCAGGACCATGGCGACGCCGGCCTCGCCCGAGCTGGCGCCAACGCGACCCTCACCCAGGTTCAAACGGACATGCAGACGGCCAGGATCTTCCAGGTGGACGTCTCGATCGTCGACACCCATCTTCAGAAGCTGGCCGGTCAGTTGAACAGCGCCGTCACGGCCGCGGACCTGGAGCGTGTCAACGGCGGACTGATGGTGCAGGACAAGGTGCTGCAAGACGTCATGACCCGAACCCTTCCCGAGAAGGCGCTGACCATCTCCCTCAGCGAGCAGGTGATTCGGGCGTACGAGCACGGGCAGCAGGTCTTCTGGACCTACGCCACAACCGGCCGGCCAGGCCTGGAGACCGACGCCGGCAGTTTCAAGGTGTACTGGAAAGTGTCACCCTGGACGATGCACTCGCCCTGGCCGAAGGGCTCACCCTACTGGTACCCCGACAGCAAGGTGCAGATGGTGATGTGGTTCAACGGTGGCGACGGGATCCACGATGCTTACTGGCGCTCCCGCTACGGTCCGGGAACCAATGGCCCGCACTACGACCCGACCGGAGAGGACACCGGTACTCACGGTTGCGTCAACGTCCCCTACCACAACATGGTCTGGCTGTGGGACTGGACGCCGACCGGCACCCCGGTCATCGTCTACTAACGGAAAGGCGCTGCCGGCGCCTGCGCGCGAAAGCGCGGCTCCCGCTGCGGGCTCGCTCGACCCCGCTACGCCGTTTGCCGTAGGCCGCCGGTCCGATGGACGCATGGCTTTCCCTGACTATCGGCGTTACAGAAGATGGAGCTCTTTAATGGCCATCGCCCACGCGACCATGCACCAGGTGGCGCCCCATACCTGGACCTTCCAGCCCCCGGAAGTGCCGGTGGCGCCGATGAAGGCGAATTGTCGCGCCTGCCGCCAGTCGGTCGCCATCCTGCGCCCTTCGGCGATGGACCTGAAAACCGGAAACTACGTGGTCCGAGGCGAGTGCGAACATTGCGGTTCAGAAGTCCTTCTCATTGTGAGTTAACGTCTCAAACGCTCGTCTGGCACTAAAGCGCCACTCGCGTGGGGCGACGCCCCGTCGTCAGCTGATTGGTTCGAAGCCCTCGCCGCTCCAGTAGCCGAGCATCTGCTCGGTCTCGTGATAGAGCCAGATCAGGTAGCGCTCTCGTGCGGCCTCTGCGAGGAACGCTGCCTTGCGCTCCATCGCCTCTAAAGGGAAAAGATCGAGCGCACTGACCCAGTTCACCTTCAGAAAGGCTCGCATGAAGAGGAAATCGCCGGTGAAGACGAGGGTCTGCTCCTGGTCATGAACATAGACCGCCTGGTGCCCGGCGGTGTGGCCCCCCGTGACCCGCACCCGGACGCCCGGGGCGACGTCCTGGTCGCCATCGACCACCTGCAGTCGCCCTTCCTCTTCGAGGAGCCGGAGGTTCTCCGGTTTGTAGGACGGTTTGCTGCGCGGGTCTGGATGGCGCCAGGCCTCCAGCTCCCTGGCCTGGACGACGTGACGCGCGCGCGGGAAGAGCGGCGTCAGCTCGCCATCACGCCCCGGCGTGACCAGGGCGCCCACATGGTCGAAGTGCAGGTGGCTGAGCACAACGAGGTCGATATCCTGCGGCTTCAGCCCGACACCGGCCAGCGCGTCGGGGATGCCGGGATTGCGCTCGTAGGCATAGATCTCGCGTTCCTTCTCGGAGAGCTTCGGTCCCATACCCGCCTCGACCAGGATGTTGGCGTCAGGCGTCCGGACCAGCAGGCAGTTGGTGGCCATCAGGATGCGGTTGCGGGCGTCCGGAGTCTTCAGCTTTTCCCAGATGGCTTTCGGAACCACGCCGAAGACCGAGCCGCCGTCCATCCGCCAGTGCCCGTCGCTCAGACAGTAGAGCTCGAAGCGCCCAAGCCTGCGCGGAGCGGCCGCGATCACGCCGCCTTGAAACCGTGGTTGACGAAGTCGATGATCGACTTCAGGGAGGTGCCCGGACCGAAGATCTCGACCACGCCCATCTTCTTGAGCTCATTGGCATCGTCCGGCGGGATGATGCCGCCGCCGAAGACCACGATGTCGGTGGCGTTGCGCTCCTTGAGCAGCTCCAGGATGCGTGGGATGAGGGTCATGTGCGCGCCACTGTGCAGGCTGACGCCGATCGCATCGACGTCTTCCTGGATGGCGGCCTCCACCACCATCTCCGGGGTCTGCCGCAGGCCGGCGTAGATGACCTCGACGCCGGCGTCGCGCAGCGCGCGCGAGACGACTTTCACGCCGCGGTCGTGGCCATCGAGGCCAACCTTGGCCGTCAGGACCCTCGCGGTCATGGCCTGGTCACGTAGAGGAGCACAATGACGACCACGGTCACCGCCGCCAGGACCTTGCCGACGAGCGAGAAGCGCATACGAATCATCTAGAACAGGATCGGCTCCCGGTAGACGCCGAAGACCTCCTTGAGCGCGGCCATGATCTCCCCCTCGGTGACGTAGGCCTTGACGCAGTTGAGCAGCGGCGGCATCAGGTTCTCCGTGCCACGCGCCACCGTCTTCAGCTCCTCGAGGCGATTGGCGACGCTGATGTTGTCGCGTCGTGCCCTGAGCGCCTCGAGCCGGCGCACCTGACCCTGCTCGGTCTCCGGACCGATGCGCAAGGTGGGCACCTCACCGCTTTCGCCATCCTGGTACGCGTTCACGCCCACGATGATCCGCTCGTTCGCCTCGAGCTTGCGCTCGAACTCGAAGGCGGCATCGGCGATCTCACGCTGGAAGAACCCGTTCTCGATACATCGCAGAACGCCGCCCTGCTCGTCGATCCGATCGAAGTAGTCCTGAGCGCCGCGCTCCATGTCGTCGGTGAGCCGCTCGATGAAGTAGGACCCGCCCAGCGGGTCGATCGTGTTCGTGACGCCGGTCTCATGCGCGAGCACCTGCTGGGTGCGCAGGGCGATCTGCGCGGCGCGCTCGGTGGGCAAGGCGAGGACTTCGTCCATCGAGTTGGTGTGCAGCGAGTTGGTCCCCCCCAGCACCGCGGCCATCGCCTCGTAGGCCGTCCGGGTGACGTTGTTCTCCACTTGCTGACGCGTCAGCGACACGCCGGCGGTCTGGGTGTGGAAGCGCAGCATCCAGGACTTCGGATCACGGGCGGCGTACTTGTCGCGCATGATGCGCGCCCAGAGCCGGCGGGCCGCGCGGAACTTCGCGATCTCCTCGAAGAAATCAATGTGCGAATCGAAGAAGAAGGAGAGCCGCGGCGCGAACTCATCGACCTTCAGTCCGGCTTTGATCGATGCCTCGACGTATGCCATGCCGTCGGCGAGGGTGAAGGCGAGCTCCTGGGTGGCGGTTGATCCGGCCTCGCGGATGTGGTAGCCGGAGATCGAGACGGCGTTCCAGCGCGGCATGTGGCGGGCAGCGAAGACGATGGTGTCGACCACCAGTCGCATCGACGGCTCCGGCGGGAAGATGTACTCCTTCTGCGCGATGTACTCCTTGAGGATGTCGTTCTGCAGGGTGCCACCCAGCTGCGCCGGCGACAGCCCTTCCCGCTCGCCGACCGCGATATACATCGCGTAGAGGATCGCCGCCGGCGAGTTGATCGTCATCGAGGTCGTGATCTGGTCCAGCCGGATCCCATCGAAGAGCGTCTCCATGTCCTCCAGCGAGTCGATCGCCACGCCGCAGTGGCCAACCTCGCCTTTGCCGAGCGGATCGTCGGAGTCGTAGCCCATCAAGGTCGGCATGTCGAACGCGACCGAGAGGCCCGCCTGCCCTTGCGCGAGCAGGAACTTGTAGCGGCGGTTCGTCTCCTGCGCGGTGCCGTAGCCGGCGAACTGCCGGATGGTCCACGGCTGCCCGCGATACATCGAGGGGTAGACACCGCGCGTGTAGGGAAATTCGCCCGGGTAGCCGAGCTTCTCGTCGTAACGCCAGCCCTCCAGGTCCTGCGGGGTGTAAAGGGGCTGCACCGGCAGGCCGGACATCGTCGTGGCGCTTTCCTTCGGCGCCAGCTTGCCCCCCCGGTAGCGGGCGGCCCATTCTTCGTAGGCCGTCTTGCGGCGAAGCGCCATCAGCTGCCTCCTCGCGGCGCCCGCTGCTCGAGGACCTCCTCGGCGAGGGCGTACGGGTTTAGTTTCCCATTCGGGTTCTCGCGCAGCCGCCGGCCGACGGCGGTGTCACCATCCAGCACCTGCCGGGCTTCTTCGCGGGCGCGGTCGGCAACCAGCGCCACGACCTCTTGCTTGAGGCGCTGCCGCCGGCGATCGGCCAGCGTGCCGCTGTCCTTGAGGTAGGCCTGGTGCGCGAGCACTGCAGACCAGACCGGCTCGATCCCCTCCTCCTTGACCGCGGATGCCATGACGATCGGCGGCCGCCACGCTTGTTTGGGTCCGAGCCCGACGGCGTCCTGGATCAGGCGGCGGGTCTTCTCCGCGCCGCCCAGGTCCGTCTTGTTGATGACGAAGACGTCGGCGATCTCCAGGATACCGGCCTTGATGCTCTGCACCGCGTCACCCGACTCCGGCATCAAGACCAGGACCACCGTGTCGCAGATGGTCGAGATCTCGAGCTCCGATTGGCCGACGCCGACGGTCTCGACCAGGATCACGTCGCGGCCATAGGCATCGAGCAGGTGGATCGCCTCACGGGTCGCCGCGGCGAGCCCGCCCAGGTGCCCGCGGGCGCCCATGCTGCGGATGAAGACCCCTTTGTCCAGCGTGTGGCGCGACATCCGAATACGATCGCCGAGCACCGCACCGCCGGTATACGGGCTGCTGGGATCGACGGCGATCACGCCGACGGTTTGTCGGTGGTCGCGAATCACCTTGACGAGCGCGTCGGCCAGCGTGCTCTTCCCAGTCCCCGGCGCGCCGGTCAACCCGACGAGGTAAGCATTACCCGTGTGCGGCTGCAGCTCGGCCACCAGCTGGCTCGCCTGGGGGTCGCGATCTTCGGCCAGGCTGATGGCCCGCGCCAGCGCCCGGACGTCGCCGGAAAGCAGGGCGCCGGCCAAACTCATTTCGAATTCATCCTATCAGCGGGCGTTTGGGCTGGCGGACCTACGTCTTGCCGGGCGCCGGGAAGGTCCTCAGGGTGAAATCCGAGCCCAGAACGACGGTGACGCTCGGCCCGCTGGACGGTGCGGCCACGGTGGTCACCACCCCACCGAAGTAGTTCTCCAGCCAGGCGACGGTGGCGGCTGCCCGGCCGCCCGAGCCGTCCAGGATCTGGGTCTGGGCGACCCGTTGTGCCGCAGGGGGACCCAGGGTCGCGTTCCATCCTTCCGCCTGGAGCAGCGAGGTCATGATGCTGGCCGGCGTCCCGATCCCGTATGGCAGCCAGTATCGGCGGGTTCCGTCCTGCAGCTGAAACGGCAGCGCCGTGGCCAGCGCCACGGGGTCCGGAAGCGCCATCGCCAGATACTCGTGCAGGGCACCGTAGGTGGGGTCGAGTGGCTGCAGGATGTACTGGCCGTTGCTGCTGTAGCCGCTGCGGAGCAGATTCGAGGTGTCGATCGCCACCCGCCGGATGTCCTGTGCTCTGATCCACCCGGCGAGCGCCGCCAATTGCTGCATCTCCCCCGGCCGCAGGTTCGTCCGCACGTTGTCCTCCAGGGCACCGAGCAGTGACAGCAAACGAGGGATAGCGTTCAGGGAGAAGATGCGCTGGCGCACCGCCAGCATGATCAGCTGCTGGCGCCGCGATCGGTCGAAATCGGAGGTCGTCTCCCGGGATCGCGCATACTCGAGCGCCCGCTCGCCGTCGAACTGCTGCCAGCCGGCCTCGATGCGGATATGCATCATTCCGGTCGACTCACCAGCTGGGAAGAAGGGATCGTCGAGCGTGGTGGGGACGTCCACGCGGATGCCGCCGAGGGCATCGACGACGTCGCGGAATGCCTTGAAATCGAGGCCGACCCAGTAGTCGACGGGCTGTCCCGTCATTTGCGAGACCGTCGCGGCCGCCAGATCGCCGCCGCCGGTCCGCGTCTTCCAGTCGCTGCGGACGTTCGGGTAAGCGCCATGATCGGTTCCGATCGCGTAGGCGCTGTTGAGCTTGCCCATCATGTAGCCGCCTTGAGGCAGGGCCGGGATCTTGACCCAGAGGTCCCGGGGAAGCGAGATCATGATGGCCTCGCGGGTGCCGGGGCGGATCGACAGCAACATCATGGAGTCGGTCAGATAGGGCCCGTCGTGGCCGGGTCCTCCGTACCCGAGCAGCAGGACGTTGATCTGCTGGTCGTGCTTGATCTTCCAGCCCAGCGAGCCGGGCGGGTCGCTCTGCGCGTGAACCAGCGCGATCAGGTCGGCGGGCTGGGCACGCGGCGAGATCATGTGGACGGCCGACCAGACGCGGAAGACGGCGAGCCCCGCGACCAGCAGAGCCACCCCGGCGATCACGGCCAGCGCGGCGCGGGCGTACTGCCACACGCGTGGCCGGCCGAGCGCGGCGGACGCGCGCCGCCGGCGCGGTTCACTTCCCAAGTCCAGCCGTCAGTCTAGCGAAAGCCTGGGAGCGAACGGCGACTCCGATGCTTGGCCTGTCACGGCGCCGACTGCAGGGCGAGCCCGGGCGATAGGGCCGAAAAGAAACCGCACGGCCGCCGCGTCATTCCGGTATGCGGCTTCGCCTCCGGCTTACGGCTATCCTCCGCCGGCTGGGGCCGCACCTCCGAATTTCGACTCCCCAAGCCCGGATTGGCGTGGCGGCGGCCGTCATCCTGGTTCCGCTGCTAGCGAGCGTCCTCTTCATTGCCAACCCCAGCGGCCCGCTCGCGCGGATCGAGCCGCTGCCACCCGCGACCGGAACGGTGACCCAGATTCCGATTCTCGGTCCCGGCCATCGCTTCCTGTTCTTCCCGGTCTCTGGACGGGTGACGCCGGGCGTGAAGTACCGCTACTCGCTACCGACCCACTGCGGCATCGACTACCCGACCGGGCCCGACTTCGACGGTAGCTTCTGGGATTCGGTGGACCCGGCCCAGCGGCACGTGTCCACGAATCCGCCGCCCGGCTTTGCCGGTCCACAGGACGAGGGATACATGCTCCTCCTGTCGGCGGACACCGCCGAATTCCATGGTTCGCGCGGCGGGGTCGCCCGCTACACCCGCCGCAACGGCGCGTTTGTCGCCGGAGTCTGCAATTAATCCGCCGCCCTGATGGATCAGGCCGCTTTTTTCACACCGGAAGCGGCTATTGCCGGAGGCGGCTAATCGGGCAGGCGGCTGCCGTCCGGGCCGTAGCGGTAGAAGCCCCGGCCGCTCTTTCGCCCCAGGTGGCCGGCGTCGACCAGCTGCCGCAGCAACGGGGGCGCCGCGAACCGCGGATCATGCAGGCCGTCGTAGAGCACGCCACAGATGTAGAGGTGGGTGTCGAGCCCGACAAAATCGGCAAGCTCCAGCGGGCCCATCGGATGGTGAAGCCCTAGCTTGGCGCCCTGGTCGATGTCCTCGCGCGTTCCCAGGCCTTCCATCAGCGCCCGGATCGCCTCGTTGACGAACGGCACGAGCATCCGGTTGACGATGAAACCAGGATAGTCGAGCGAGGTGATCGGGGTCTTATCGAGCGACTTCGAAAGCTCGAGGGTCGTCGCCAGCGTCGCGTCCGAGGTATCGCGGCCGCGCGTCAGCTCCACGAGCGGCATCACCGGCACGGGGTTGAAGAAATGCATGCCGATGAAGCGGTCCGGGCGCCGGATCGTCGCCGCCATCCGGGTGATCGGAATTGATGAGGTGTTGCTGGCGAGGATGGCCTCCGGCTTGCAGATGCCGTCCAGCCGCTTGAACAGCTCACGCTTGGCCTCGAAGTTCTCGGTGATGGCTTCGATGACGAAATCGGCCCGGCCCGCCGCCTCGAGAGACGTCGTGGGATGGAGGCGGCCGAGCGCGGCGTCCCGCTGGGCGGCACCCAGCTTGCCCTTTACGACCAGGCTCTCCAGCCGCTTCTTGATGCTCTCGACACCGCGGGCCACCAGGTTCTCGTCAACGTCCCGCAGCGTCACGTCATAGCCACGGCTGATCGCCGTCTGGGCGATTCCGGCTCCCATCAGGCCGGCGCCGGCAACGTAGAGCTGTTTGATCGTCACTCCTTCTCCTTTAGCAGTTCGCGGGCGATCACGAGTCGTTGAATCTCGTTGGTGCCTTCGTAGATCTGGGTGATCTTGGCATCCCGCATCATGCGCTCGGCCGGGAAATCGCGGAGATAGCCATAACCACCCAGGATCTGCACCGCATCGGTGGTAACACGCATCGCGGTGTCCGAGGCGAAGAGTTTCGCCATCGACGAGCTGGCGCTGATGTCGGGCAGGCGGCGATCGAGCGCGTCACCCGAGGCATAGGTCAGCGCCCGCGCCGCCTCGATCTGGGTCGCCATGTCCGCCAGCATGAACTGGATCGCCTGGAACTCCATGATCGGCTTGCCAAACTGGCGCCGGTCACGGGCGTAGCGGCGGGCAAGGTCGAAGGCGCCCTCGGCAATGCCGAGCGCCTGGGCCGCGATCCCCGGACGCGAGTGATCGAGCACACGCATCGCGAGCTTGAACCCTTCCCCTTCGTCGCCGAGCCGGTTGGCTGCCGGCACCGCGAGATCCTCGAAGAACAGCTGCGCCGTCGGCGATCCGCGAATGCCGAGCTTCTTCTCCAGCTTGCCCACCTTGAACCCGGGCATGCCCTTCTCGACGATGAAGGCCGAGATCTTGCGCGCCGGCGAGTCCCCGTCCTCGTCAGTGCGCGCGAAGACGACGATCGTGTCCGCCACGCTGCCGCCGGTGATGAACGTCTTCGAGCCGTTGATCACGTAGGTGTTGCCGCGCTTGATCGCGCGCGTCCGCATGCCCCCGGCGTCCGATCCGGAGCCCGGCTCGGTCAGCGCGTAGGCCGCCAGCTGTTCGCCGCGCGCCAGTGGTGGCAGGTACTGGCGCTTCTGCTCCTCCGTCCCGGCGAGCCAGATCGGCAGGCTGCCGAGCGACTGGACGCTCAGGATCAGGGAGGACGTGACGCAGAACTTGCTGATCTCCTCGACCGCCACGATCAGCGTCAGCGCGCTGCCGCTGACACCGCCGTACTCGGGTGTGAACGGGATGGCGAGGATGTCGTGCTTGGCGAAAAGGTCCTTGATGTCCCAGGGGAACTGGCCGGATTCATCGATCTCGGCCGCCCGAGGTTCGACCCGCTCCAGGCAGATGTCGTGGACCATCTCCCGGATCTGTTGCTGTTCTTCGTTGAGCGCGAAGTCCATCAGGCCTGCACCAGTTCGCGGGCAATGACGATCCGCTGAACCTGGTTGGTGCCCTCGTAGATCTGGCAGGCCTTCGCGTCGCGGACCCGCCGAGCCATCGGATAGTCCTCCAGGTAGCCGTATCCACCGAAGACCTGAAGGGCATCGAGCGTGATCTCCATGGCAGCGTCGGTGGCGAACAGCTTCGCCATCGACGCCTCTTTGGTGAAGGGCTGGCCGGCATCACACAGCGCCGCCGCTTTCCAGGTCATCCAGCGGGCCGCGCGGATCTTGACCGCCATGTCCGCGACCTTGTTCTGGATCGTCTGCAGCTCGGCGATCGGTTTGCTGAATTGCTTGCGTTCCTTGGCGTAGGCGACGGCGTCGTCGAGCGCGCCCTGCGCCAGCCCAACCGCCTGGGCACTGATACCGATGCGACCGCTGTCAAGGGCGCGCATCGCGATCCGAAACCCCTGGCCCTCGCCACCCAGCCGGTCGGCCTCATCGACGTGGCACTGGTCGAGGTGGAGTTCCGCGATCGGGGAGCCGTTCAGACCCATTTTCTTGAACTTCGGTCCCACTTTGAGGCCCGCGTTGTCGGCGCCGACCAGAAAGGCGGTAATGCCCTCGGCCCCCGACCCCGGCCGGGTGGTGGCCAGCACGACGTACAGGTCCGCTTCGCCCGCGTTGGTGATGAAGATCTTGCTGCCGCTCAGGACATATCCACCGTCGCGGCGGGTCGCCGTGGTCTTGAGGTGGGCGGCATCAGAGCCGGCCTCGGGCTCCGTCAACGCGAAGGCGGCGAGCTTCCTCCCCCGGGCCAGGTCTGGCAACCACCGACGTTTCTGGTCCTCGGTGCCGAAGAGAACGATCGGCTCCGAACCAACGGAGGTGTGTACGTCAAGAATGACCGCGGTGCTGGCGCAGAAGCGCGCGACCTCTTCAACGAAGATGGCGAACGAGAGGTGGTCGAGCCCGGCACCTTCGTAGTCCTCCGAGACCAGAATGCCGAGCAGGCCGAGCTTGGCGGCCTTGTCAACCAGGTCACGAGGGAACTCGCCGCTCTGGTCGATCGCTTCCGCGCGCGGCTTGACCTCGCGCTCGGCGAAATCCCGTACCAGCTTGCGGATCTCCTGCTGTTCGGGGCTGAGCGAGAGATCCATTTAATTCACGCGGATGATGGTGGCCTCGCCCTGCGCCATGCCGGAGCAGATGCCGGCCGCGCCGTAGCCGCCACCCCGCCGGCGGAGCTCATAGGCAAGGTGCATCAAGATGCGGGCACCGGAGGCGCCGATCGGATGGCCGACCGCGAGCGCGCCGCCATCGACATTGACCCGCTTATCGTCGATGCCGAGCAGGTCCATAGAGGTGCACGCGACCGCGGCAAAGGCCTCGTTGATCTCGAACAGGTTCATGTCGTCGACGCGCAAGCCGAGCTTCTTCAGCGCCGCCTGGATCGATGACGCCGGGACGGTCGCGAGATACGGCGTGTCGGCCGCGGACTCGCCGTAGGCGAGCCACTCAGCCAGCACCGGCAGACTCCGCCGTTTCGCCTCCGCCCCACTCATGAGGAGGATGGCGGTGGCACCGTCGTTGACACCTGGTGCATTCCCGGCGGTGACCGTGCCGTCCGGCTGGAACACCGGTTTGAGGCGGGCCAGGCCCTCAATCGTGGTGTCGGGTCGTGGCTGCTCATCGGCCGAGACCAGCACCGTGCCTTTGGGATTCGCCACCGCGACCGCAACCATTTCGTCCTTGAAGTGGCCGGCTTTCAGCGCCGCAGCGTAGCGCTGCTGGCTGCCGTAGGCATACTCGTCCTGGCGCTCGCGCGAGACCTCGAACTCCCTGGCGACGTTGCTGCCCTCGACCGCCATGTGGCAGCCGTTCGCCGGATCGATGAGGCCGTCGCGCACCATACTGTCGACCAGCGTGGCGTCCCCCAGCCGGTAGCCGAATCGGGCCTTGTCCAGCAGGTAGGGCGCCTGGCTCATGCTCTCCATCCCGCCGGCGACGACGACGCCGGCATCCCCGTTCCGGATGAGCAAGGCCGCGAGGTTCACCGCCTTCAATGAGGAGGCGCACACCTTGTTGACCGTCAGGGCCGAGACGCTGGTGGGCAGCCCGGCCTTGATCGCCGCCTGGCGGGCGGGAATCTGGCCCATTCCCGCTGTGATGACGGTGCCCATGATGGCCTGGTCGACATCGGCACCCTCGACACGGGCGCGCTCCAAGACCTCCTTGATGACGACGGCGCCCAGGTCCGGTGCCGCCAGCGTGGAGAGCCCGCCGCCCAGCTTGCCAAAGGGGGTGCGGGCGGCCGCGACCACGACCACGTCCTCCACGATTGCATTCTAGAAGTGACCGTGACGGAGCACGAAATGACGAGCCATATACTTGCGGTGGTGGAGTTCACGCACCTCCTCTATGCGCGCCGCGGCGCCGTCGCGACGGTCACGATCAATCGCCCGGATGTGCGCAACGCCCTCAGCACCGAGGTGGTGATCGAGCTGCGGGCGGCCCTCGCGGACGCCAAACGCGATCGCGAGGTTCGCGTCATCGTCGTCACCGGTGCCGGCAAGATCTTCTGCGCCGGGGCGGACCTGAACAGTTTTCGGAACGAGCAGCCTGAGCTCGACCGCTATTTCCAGCGGCGCAACCTCGCCGACCTGTTCCTCGAGATGACCGAACTGGGCAAGCCGACCATCGCCCGCGTCAATGGTCACGCCCTGGCCGGTGGGTTCGGGCTGGTAGCGGCCTGCGACCTCGCCATCGCCGCCGACGAGGCGCAATTCGGCATGCCGGAAGTCAACGTCGGCCTCTTCCCGATGATGATCATGGCCATCGTCTTTCGCAGCCTTCCCCGAAAGGCCGCCATGGAATTGATGCTGACCGGCAAGCGTATCGATGCGGCGGAGGCGACTCGCCTCGGGTTGATCAACCGGCATGTGGCGGCCGAGCGGCTGGATGGGGACGTCGACGCCCTCGCTGGGGAACTGGCGAAGAAGAGCCCGATCGGGATGCAGCTCGGACTCGAGGCCTTCTACAGGATGCAGGACATGAGCTTCCCATCGGCAATGGCGTACCTGCAGGACCAGCTCGCGCTCCTCAGCCTGAGCGATGACCTGAAGGAAGGCGTGAACGCCTTCTTCGAAAAACGCGAGCCGAGATTCACCGGTCGATGACCGCGCCATCGGTCGAATGGGTGGAGGTCTCACCGCGTGATGGCCTGCAGAGCTGGCCCAGCACATTGTCGACCCCAGCCAAGGTCGGGCTGATAGCGAGCCTGCTGGACTGCGGCTTCCGCCGCGTCGAGGCCACCTCGATGGTGCATCCGAAGTGGGTGCCCCAGCTGGCGGATGCGGAAGCGGTGCTGGAGGCGCTCCAGGATCGCCGCGATCATCTGCGCGTCCTCGTCCCCAATCGCCGGGGGCTCGAGCGAGCACTCAAGGCCGGGGTCCGAAACGTCGCGGTGACGGTGGCCGCCACCGATGGCTACAACCAGCACAATCTGAATCGATCCGTGAAGGACACGCTGCAGGAGATCCAGGGGATCGCAAGCGAGGCACGGCGCGACGGCATCGTCGTCGACGCCAGCATCAGCGTGGCGTTCGGTTGCCCCTATGAGGGCACCGTGGCGCCGGAACGCGTTGCCGAAGTCGCGACGGCGCTGGGCGATGGCGACATCCAGGAGATTGCTCTCGCGGATACCATCGGGGTCGCCAACCCGGCACAGGTCGAAGAGCTCTTCCAGGCGATGAAGGAGCGCCTGCCGGCGGTGCGCTGGGCCGCGCACTTCCACGACACGCGCGGCACGGCGATGGCCAACCTGCTTTCCGCGCTGGAGACCGGCGTCAATCTGTTCGAAGGATCGGTCGGCGGCATCGGCGGCAGTCCCTTCGCACCGGGCGCGGCCGGCAACATCTGCAGCGAAGATGCATTGGCAATGCTCGAGGCGATGGGGATCGCGACCGGCGTCGACGTCAACCGACTGACCGAGGTGGCGCGCGGATTGGAGCGAACCCTCGGCGCTCCGTTGCCGGGCAGACTGCACACGATCGCCCGGCCCGAGGCCGGGAGCGTATCGGCGTGAGTGCTCCGGATCCGGCAGCCAATCGAGACGCCGAGGATCAGCTCAAGGTTCGATCAGACACCGCGCGAGCCGGTGGGTCCGCCAGGTACGCGGAAAAGCTCCGGCAGGAGCACAAGCTACCCGTTCGCCGCCGGCTCGAGCTGTTGCTCGATCCCGACTTCCTGATCGAAGACGGGCTGCTGGCGCACAGCGAGGAGCCGGGCTACGGCGCCGATGGGGTGGTCACCGTGATCGGCCGGATCGAGGGCCGCACGGTCTGTGTGATGGCCAACGACCCGACAGTCAAGGCCGGGTCCTGGGGACCGCGCACCGTGGAGAAGATCGTCCGCATCCAGGAGACGGCCGAACGCTTACAAGTCCCGATCTTTTACCTCGTCGATTCGGCCGGCGCTCGGATCACGGACCAGGTGGCGATGTTCCCCGGACGGCGGCACGCAGGTCGCATCTTCTACGAGGAGGTGCAGCTGTCCGGGGTGGTGCCGCAGATCTGTCTGCTCTTCGGTCCTTCCGCGGCCGGCGGCGCCTACATCCCCGCCTTCTGCGACATCACGATCATGGTCGAGGGCAACGCCAGCATGTACCTGGGGTCGCCGCGGATGGCGGAGATGGTGATCGGGGAAAAGGTGACGCTGGACGAAATGGGCGGGGCGCGGATGCATGCGACCGTGAGCGGCCTGTGTGATCTTCTGGTGGCCTCTGACGAAGAGGCCATCGAGATGGGTCGACGCTACCTGTCCTACTTCCCGCAAAACTGGTCGCAGCCGCCACTGCTGCGACCGCCGGGTGACCCCCGGCCGCCGGTGCCACTGGAATCGCTCGTCCCCGAGGACGAGGGGCGAGCCTTCAACATGCAACAGCTGGTCGATGGCGTGATCGATGAAGGGAGTTTCTTCGAGATCAAGAAGCTGTACGCCAGGGAGATCATCTGCGGGCTGTCGCGGATCGACGGGCGGGTCGTCGGCGTCATCGCCAACCAGCCGATACACAAAGGTGGCATCCTCTTCGTCGACTCGGCCGACAAGGCGGCCCGCTTCATCTGGCTCTGCGACGCGTTCAACATCCCCTTGCTGTTCCTTGCCGACGTCCCGGGATTCATGATCGGCACCGTGGTCGAGCGTCAGGGCATCATCCGTCATGGAGCGAAGATGATCGCGGCGGTCGCCGAGGCCACCGTGCCGAAGATCTCGGTGATCGTGCGCAAGGCCTACGGCGCCGGCCTCTACGCGATGGCGGGGCCCGCGTACGAGCCCAATGCGACGCTGGCACTCCCCACCGCGATGATCGGCGTCATGGGACCGAGCGCTGCGGTGAACGCGGTCTTCTACAACAAGATCCAGGAACAGCCGGAGGCCGAACGCCCCGCTTACGTCAAAAAGCTGCAGGAGGAATACCGGAAAGACATCGACCTCTACCGCCTGGCTTCGGACCTGATCGTCGACGCCGTGGTGGCGCCCAACGACCTTCGCACCGAGCTGGCGAGTCGCTTCGCCGCCTACGCCACCAGCCAGCAGCCGCGCGTCAGTCGCAAGCATGGCGTCTTTCCCGTCTGAGAATTATCACGCGGCCTTTCCACACCGGGGCCGCTTATTCGATCGCTATGCTTAGGTGGAGGAACGCGGTGAAGTTCGTCCTCGTCGGGCTCAGTCACAAGACCGCCCCTGTCGAGATCCGGGAGCAAGTGTTCATTCCCGAAGCCGGCGTGGGTGAGTGCGTTCGCCGGCTCATCGATCACGATCTGATCGAGAGCGGCGTGCTGCTGTCGACCTGCAACCGAACCGAGCTCTACGCCGTCGCTTCGCCCGATGCGTCCCCCGATCGTTTGCTCGAATCGTTTGGGTTGTGGCCGCACGCGCTGCCCTTTGCGGAATGGCGACGCTACGCCTACCAGCTCAGTGGCGAGGAGGCCGTGGCACACCTCTTCCGCGTGGCCAGCGGTCTCGATTCCATGGTGATCGGCGAGGCCCAGATCCTCGGCCAGATCAAGCAGGCGCTCGTTGCGGCCCGGCAGGCCGGCGGCATGGACGCGCGGCTCGAGATCATCGCGCGCGGCGCGATCCGGGCGGGGAAGCGCACTCGCCACGAAACCGGGCTTGGGCGACGCCCAGTCTCCGTCAGTCACGCGGCGGTGGCCGCGGCGGCGAACCTCCTCGGCGACCTCGCCGGCCGGCGCGTGCTGCTGGTCGGCGCCGGCGAGATGACCGAAATCGCCTTGCGTCTCCTGCGCAAGCATCGGATCGGCGAGGTCTACCTCGCCTCGAGAACCTTCGAACGCGCCGACCAGGTGGCGCAACCGCTCGGCGGCCAGGCGGTCCCGTTCGATGCCATCGATGACGTCGTCGGTGAGGTCGACATCATCCTGACGTCCAGCAGCGCCCCCCACTACGTGCTCGATGCCGGGCGTGTCGAGGGCTTCCAGTCACGGCGAGGCGGTCGTTCATTGCTGATCATCGACATGGCCGTTCCCCGTGACGTCGAGCCCGAGGTCGGCCGAGTTCCCGGGGTGCATCTCTTGAACATCGATGACCTGTACACCATCGCGCAGGTCAACCGTGAAGAACGTGAGGCCTTCGTTCCCGCCGCGGAGCAGATCGTCGCGGAAGAGGTGCGAGCAACGCGCCACGCCCTGGACGCCAGGGAATCGGCACCCACGATCCAAGCCCTGGTCACTCGGATCGGGCAATTACGCGACGGGGTCCTCGAGCGGCATCTGGCCCACGTGCCGGCTGCCGAGCTCGAGACGCGGGAGGCGATGCGTCACCTCGCGGATGCGCTGACGGCCAGGTTCCTGGACGGACCGATCCGGGCGCTGCGCGAGAGCCCCGATCCAACCCTGGAAGCCGCCGTGATGAACGACGCCTTCGACCTGACACGCGGCCCTTCCACACCGGGGCCGCTTATGACACGCGGCCTTTCCACACCGGGGCCGCTTATGACACGCGGCCTTTCCACACCGGAGCCGCTTATGACACGCGGCCTTTCCACACCGGGGCCGCTACTCGACCGGGAGCCATCGTAGGCACAGACCGGTCGGCGGCGCTGTTCGAGGCGGCGAAGCGCCTGATTCCCGGCGGCGTCAACAGCCCGGTCCGGGCCTATCGCGCGGTCGGGGGCAGCCCGCCATTCATCGCCAGGGGTGACGGCCCGTGGCTATTTGACGTCGACGGGAATCGCTACCTGGACCTCGTGTGTTCCTGGGGACCGCTCATTCTGGGTCACCGCCCGGCGCCGGTCCTCGAGGCGCTGCGCGCCCAGCTCGAGCGAGGATGGACGTTCGGCGCCCCCACCGAGGGCGAAGTGCGGCTGGCCGCTGTGGTATCCGAACGGATGCCGGCCATCGAGATGCTGCGACTGGTGAATTCGGGAACCGAGGCGGCCATGTCCGCCGTACGGCTCGCGCGGGCCGTCACCGGCCGTGCCAAGCTCATCAAGTTCGCCGGTGGTTACCACGGGCATGCCGATGCGTTGCTCGCGGAGGCAGGCTCCGGTGTGGCGACGCTCGGCATCCCGGGAACGCCCGGGATCACGCCAGGCGCCGCGGAGGATACCCTGGTCGTCCCGTATAACGCGCTCGCTGACGTAGAGGCCGCGATGGAGCGCTGGCCAGGGCAGGTTGCCGCGATCATCGCCGAGCCTGTGGCCGGGAACATGGGTGTCGTGCCACCTGCACCCGGGTTCCTGGCTGGATTGCAGCGTCTGACTCGAGCTGCGGGCAGCCTCTTGATCTTCGACGAAGTTATTACGGGATTTCGGGTTGCCCGCGGTGGCGCGCAGGAACTGTACGGCGTGACTCCGGATTTGACCTGCCTGGGGAAAGTACTTGGTGGAGGCCTTCCCATCGGCGCGTATGGCGGCCGGAGAGACCTAATGGAGCAGGTCGCGCCGGCCGGACCCGTCTACCAGGCCGGAACCCTCTCCGGCAATCCACTCGCCGTCGCGGCCGGGCTCGCCACTCTCGATGCGCTCGACGATGACGCGTACCGCCAGCTAGAGGAAGCGGGAGCCCGTGCCGCTGCCGCATTGCACTCCGCAGCGACCGATGCCGGCGTCCCGCTGACGGTCAATCGCGTGGGGTCGATGCTGACCGCGTTCTTCACCGGCCGGGGCGTGCACGATTACGCCAGCGCCAAGCAGGCCGATCCCGCCCAGTTTGCCACCTGGTTCCGTCGCCTTCTGGCAAAGGGGGTTTCGCTACCGCCCTCACCGTTCGAGGCGGCCTTCCTTTCCACTGCGCATGACGACGAGGCGCTCGCCTTTTTTGAGTCCGCCCTCCCGGAATCGTTCAGCAGCCTCCCTGGCTGAGCGCCGCCGATCGTCTAACCAGCTCGAGCGGCGGCGTGACGCCTAACCACGGTCGCTCCAGACGAAGCCTCCTGCCGTGGCCGGGAGGCTAATGGATCGGATGCTGCCGCCACTGGCGTTGATCAGGAGTAGCTGCTTGCCGTCACTGGTCGTGGCGAAGAGCATCCTCGGCGAGGTCTGGCCCTCGGGCGATGGCCGACATTCGGCCGCAGGGTTAGGTTCCAGCCGACCGATGATGTTTCGGTATGAGCACGATGCTGGCGATCGCGGCGACCACATTGATCGCCGCGCCCAGCAGGAAGGGCAGGGCGATCGAACGTTCGAGCAGCGGGCCGGAGAGGGCCGATCCGATGGGTTGCCCCGCAAAGTTGAGGCTCATCGACACGGCGAAGGCCCGGCCGAACCAGGCGGGGGCGGTGCGGCGCTGGCGGAGCGCGAAGATCCCGACATTGATGACCGACCCGGCGGCGCCACCGAGCAGCGCGACCACGAAGACCACCGGCAATTGGTCGGTGAAGGCGAGCGCGATCAGCGCCGGCACCTGCACCGCGATACAGGTCACGATGAGGAATCGTTCCCGTCCATCGGTGTTCACGCGACCGATCAGTAGGCCGGCCATCAGCCCAGCGAGACCGAACACCGCGAAGACCTGCCCGACGGTCGCGGCGCTGCCGTGGAGATGCCGCAGCACGAGCACCGGGATCCCCACGGGAATGACGCCGAACCCCAGGTTGCTCAGGAACAGGCCAATCGCCAGGCCGCGCAGGCTCGGGTGGCCCAGGACGTAGGTGACCGCTGCCCACGCATCGCCGAACAAGGAACCTCCCGGCGCAGAGCGGGCGATCGGTTCGTGGACGCCCACCAGCGAGACGGCCGCCATCGCCGCCACGCCCGCGGTGAGCAGCAGGGCCGCCTCTGGTCCGAATCTCGCCACCACAACGCCGGCGATCGCCGGACCGATGATGGCCGTGAGCGAGTAGGTGCTGGTATCGAGCCCGTTCGCCCGGTCCCAGAGCGCTCGCGGCAGCATCAGCGGAAAGAGCGAGCGGGCGCCGGTAATGCTCAGGATGTTGCTGACGCCCAGAACCGTCACGATCATCAACAGGACCGGCGGCGGGAGCCGGTGCGCCAGCGAAAGAGCCACGATCGCCGCCGCGAGCCCGGCCGTCACGGCGTAGTCGAGAATCATCAGCCGAACTCGTCCCTGCCGGTCGAGCAGGGCGCCGGCAACGGGGCTCAAGGCCAGCCCGGGAAGGATCGACAAGAGGACCGTCAGGCCGGCCAGGCTTGGTGACTGGTAGCGCTGCAGCACGAACAGCACCAGAACGATTTCCCACATCTGGCCACCCAGGCGTGCCAGCAGCGTTCCCAGCACGACCCGCGCAAAGCCAGGAATCTGGAGCAACGCCGCATATGACGGCGCGGCGGATGGAGGGGGCGGGCCTAACATCGCGCTGTGGAATCTATCCGATACATGGCGCTCGGCGATTCCTACACGATCGGCACTGGCCTCGCGGACATCGCGCAGAACTTCCCGAGCCTCCTGGCGAGGAGGCTCACAGAGGAGACCGGGATCGACGTCGCCCTGACCAACCTGGGCCTCGACGGATACACGACGGCCGATTTGATCCGCGAGGAGTTGCCGGCTGCGCTCGCCGTACGGCCGGAGCTCGTGACCATCCTGATTGGCGCCAACGATATCGTGCAGGGATCAGAAGAAGCTGCCTACCGGACAAGGCTGGCCGAGATTTACGACGCGCTGGGACAGTTGGGGTTAGCCGCGAAAAGGGTGGTCGCGGTTTCCATCCCCGATTTCTCCGCCCTCCCCGGCGCAGCCCCGTTTGGCTCTGCCAGTGAGCTTCGCGCACGAATCGACGCATTCAACGCGGTCGGTCAGTCAGAAGCGGCTTCTCGCGGTTTCCAGTACGTTGACATCACCGCTATCAGTCGTGAGAGCAACCCTGGCGACGACTGGCTCGCCGCCGACGGCCTTCATCCCGGTCCGGCGCAACATCGAGCCATCGCCGATCGCATCTGGGAGGCGGCCGGGGCCGGCTGGCGCTCGGTTCAATGGGATCGCTGGTCAAGATCAAGCAGGCAGGCGCTGGCCCGGGCGAAGGAAGAGGCGGAAAATCTGCACCACGCCTACATCGGCACCGAGCATCTGCTGCTCGCCCTCCTGAGAGACACGGAAGGCGTCGGGGGCAAGCTTCTGAGCCGTTGGACAATCAGCCACCGAAGGGTCTGGACCCGCATCGATCGGGTGATCGGCAAACGCAACCAAGACTCGGTTCGTTCCCAAGTTATTCCGACCACCAGGGTAAGGAAGGTGCTTCGCATCGCTACCCAGGAGGCCAATACCGCGGGTGCCGACTCCGTAGGCACCGAACATATCCTCCTCGCCCTCACGGTTGAAGGTGAGGGCATCGCTGCCCATATCCTGTCCGATGTGGGCGTAACGCCTGCCCTAATGCGGACCGCGATGGATCGTCTCCACAGCAACGCTGAGGGCCTGAGCCATCAACCGCGCCCAGGAAGATGGTCCAGATTCATTGCTCGGTTCGCAGGCAAGCGGTGAACTGAGTCCTCACGCTTTTTCCTCAAACGCTTTGAACTTAGCCGCGTGGGTTGGGCAGAAACGCCAGCCAGGGGCTTCTTTGCCGTCGCCCGACGCCTTCCAAACCACGTAGTAGCAACGACACGGATGCTTGATGCGAAACTCGCGTCGATTCGCCGATCGGAAGGCACGGAATCCCGCCATGTGATCCGGGCATAGATGCCATCCATGCGTCTCGGCGTTCTGCGCAGGCACCCTCCAGTTCACGTAGCTGCATCCGCAGCCATAACTGAAAGTTAGCTCGCGAGGACCACCACGCACGATTAGAGCTCAGCCTAACGGCTAGGCGGATCGCGATCGGTTAGCAGCGGCGAAGCCGGCCAGTGCCGCGGCGCCCGCCGCGAGGCCGATGCCGACGGCGATCGTGAACACCGCGCCGATCGCCGCAAACACCACACCGGCGAAACCGGTCGGCGGTGGCGCGAACGCCCCCGGTGGTGGCGAGGTCGTGAAGAAGCCCGGCGGCGGCGTCGGGATGACAACGCCGGGAGGCGGCGTCCTGAAGTTGAACGATCCTCGAAAGCTGAGCGAGCCCCTATCCGGGCACTGTGCACTCAGGTCCCTCAGGCGATGAGTCGCGGTTGAAGCAAAGGGGATGAGCGCCAGAAGCGCGCAACCCGCGATGACACCGACCAGGACACCCGACAGCGTGGCTTCGGCGACCGACCCAACTCGGCGGGCGGTGGCGAAGCCGGCGGCGGCGGCCATCCAGATCAGGATGATCACGGCCCCCAGGTTCAAGACAAGAATGCTGACCGGACCCACGCGACAGAGATCGGCCGGCCGGGGGAGCGTGATCGCCAGGTTGGCCGCAAGCGCCGACGCGCAGGCGATGACGCCACCGATCAATCCGTAGCGAATCCATGCGCGCATCGAGACAATCCCTAGTTACGAACTTTCCCACGCGCCGCGTCAAGGGGGTGATCAAGGCAATCCGATCGCGCGATGGGAGAACGATGAGAATCGGCTCTTTTGCGGCCCCATAAAGATGCAGAGAGGGCTTCGCCCGGTGACAAAGCCCTCCGTGCTGATGGGCGCTATAGGCCGGTCAGCTGTCCTCTGACCTCTCCGGGCGGATGTTTGGTCGTATGGACGTTCACGTAATAGCCGGACGGATTGGCGATGATCGCGTCCAGCAGGGCTCGCTCGGATGTCGTGATATTGATCGCGTTGTGGCTGGCGCAGCCGCTGAACGCCGTCGCCGTCGAAGGCGTCGAGAACTGGAAGAAAGGCACAACGACAGGCCCGTTTGTTCCCGCATTCCCCCTGTGGATGTGCGACGCGGTGATCGGAGACGTCAGGCCGGAAACATGGATATCCCAGCAGACTTCCTCCTGACCTGGGTTGATCGTGAGCCTTACGCTCCCGCTCCCAGTACTATCGCTCACCGACGGTGCGAGCGTGACGGTAAACGGAGCGCCACCGTGATCTGAGCCCGGCAATCGTTCGGCGGCCGCACCTGCCGGGATTAGCAGCGCGCCAATCGCCAGCAGCGCAACGACGATCAGTCGTTTCATAAGATCTCCTCCCCTGACGTGAACATCGACCCACGCGGGCGCCATCCGGCCCCTTTACCAAATACCTACCGTTCTTAGTTACAGCGTTACGGCCGGCTTCGTCAAGTGGCCCGTACGGTTACCTGGCAGCCGGCGCCCGAATCGAGTTGGAGCGTAAGCCGTCCGGCGGTGGCGTCCCAATGGGAGCTGTTGACGCAGGTTCCAGCGACCGCCGGTCCCGTGAGCGTGATGGCTGACCACCCGACCTGGATTGGCTGATCGGCGTGCGACGAATCGACACTAAGTGCGAGGGTTCCATGAACGCCATCGCCCCGACCCGGATGGACGCCTGCCGGCGCGGCAATGACGTAGGGGCGGGCCAGATGGCGGAGCGCGTCCATATTCACGATCTGACCGCTGGCGTCGACGATCCCCCACCATCGATTCTCCCGCCACTGCCACCAGGCCCAGCCGACACCCAGGTCATCGGCCTCGTCGAGGGCGGCATCGGCGTAGGAAAAGGCCCCTTTCTGCGTCAGGTCGTACCCAAGCTCGCCGATCCACAAGGGCGCCGGCACCTCAGCCGCCTCTTTGACCCGCTGCTGGAACCGCTGACGCAAAAAGCTGGGGTCGCCGTTCCAGAAGGGAGGGACGAGCGACCCCTCGTACACGTGGGTGCCGTAGACCAGGTTCGGCGCCTTCAGGTGGACGACCACGGTGTTCATCGTCAGCAGCAGGATGCCCTCGACGAAGAACAGGTGGTTCGAGTCGACCGCGCCGATCGCCTCGATCGCGTCCTTGAACATGGGCCAGAGGTAGTACTTGTCGAAGATCCGCGGTGGAATCGGCAGCGGATGGGCCTCGTTGAAGATGTCGTACCCGGCCACGCCGGGGTTGTCCTTGAAGCGCACCGCCACCGCCTGCCAGGTTCGATAGAACTCGGTCTTCCAGTCGGATGACAACCAGAAATACGTATCCGAGGTGAAGGCCGCGGGCGAGAGCGACGGGCTCCACGAGTACTGCGGCAACGGGTTCCAGTTCGGCACCCCGATGGTTGCCCATCCGGGCGCGCCGGAATAGCCGAAGCGCGGGCTCCATCCCAGCCGGAAATGCATGTCGAGCACCACGTAGAGGCCGTGCCGGTTGAGGGCCGCCACCGTGGCGACGACGCGGTCGAGGTAACCCCGGTCGACCTGTCCACGGACCGGCTCGAGCTGCGACCAGTCGATGCCGAGCCGCACGACATCGAACCCCGCCTGCTGCATCAGGGTGGCGTCCATCTCATCCAGGGGCGCGGGTGGCTCCTTCGGATACGCCACCAGCGCGTCGGCGTTGAAGCCTCGGAGCAGAACCTTTCGCCCCACCGCATCGACAATCTGGCCGCCGGCGGTTCGAAGCCAGGAGAGCGACGCATCGGCATGGCCATGGCGCGGCGGTGGGACCGATGCGGTCAGGCTGCCGGGCGGCAAGTAGGCCACGATCGTGAGCAGGAGGATGAGGGCCACGAGTCCGAGGCCAATGCGGCGCAGCCACCGCCAGCGTCGACGCCGCGGGAGGCGCGTCGTCTGCTGAGGGGAAGCCCTCCGTTCCCCCCGCCGGCCTAGCGGTGCCCGGCGCTTGACGGTTGGCTCAGGGCGGCCGCGGCGGCCGCCACCACCTCCTCAATGGTGTCGGACACCTGCGCCCCCGCCCGCTTCAAGGCCCGCAACTTGGAAGCCGCCGTCCCGGTGTTCCCGGAAATGATGGCGCCGGCATGACCCATCCGCTTCCCCGGGGGCGCCGTGCGTCCACTGATGAAGCCGATGACCGGTTTCCCGAACCCGGGGCCGATCACTTCGTCGGCCGCGGCTTCTTCGTCACTCCCGCCGATCTCACCGATCATGACCACGGCCCGGGTCGCCGCATCGTCCTTGAAGAGCCGCAGCACTTCCTTGAAGGACAGCCCGAGGATCGGATCGCCGCCAATGCCGACGGAGGTCGTCTGCCCGACACCCGCCTGACTGAGTCCCTGGATGACCTCGTAGGTCAAGGTGCCGCTTCGCGACACGATGCCGACCGAGCCCTCCGTGTTGATGTGGTTGGGAATGATACCGACCTTCGCCTGGCCCGCCGTCACCAATCCGGGGCAGTTTGGCCCGATGAGCTTGACGCCGGCATCCGCGACGAATGCTCGCGCCCGCACCATGTCGTAGAGCGGAATGCCCTCGGTGATGCAAACGATCAGGCCGATCCCAGCCGCGGCCGCCTCCATGATGGCGTCGGCGGCGAAAGGTGCCGGAACGAAGATCCCGCTGACATCGGCGCCGGTCTGGCGCCGCGCATCCAGCACTGTGTCGAAGATCGGGATGCCCAGGTGGGTGCTGCCTCCCTTACCCGGGCTGACGCCGGCGACGACGTTCGTTCCGTAGGCCTTCATCTGCTCGGTGTGAAAGCTGCCCTCCCGTCCAGTGAGACCCTGGACCAGGACGCGGCTCTCTCTCGATAGCAGGATGCTCATCAGCCGGCGCCTCTCGCCAGTTCGACGATTTTCCGGGCGGCCGCCGTGGCACTGGCCTCCGGCGCGATCCCGGCCTCCTGGAGCAGCTGCCGTCCCTCCTCCTCCCGGGTGCCGGTCATGCGCACCACCAGCGGCAACTTGAGATTGAGGTCGCGCGAGGCGTCGATGATGCCGTGGGACACCTCATCGCCGCGGGTGATCCCGCCGAAGATATTGATCAGGATGCCCTTGACGTGGGCATCGCTCGCCAGCAGCTCGAGGGCGCTATGGACGACCTCGGCCTTGGCCCCGCCCCCGATGTCGAGGAAGTCGGCCGCCCGGCCGCCCTCACGCTGCACCAGGTCGAGCGTGTTCATCACCAGGCCGGCGCCGTTTCCGATCACCCCAATCGACCCATCGAGCCGGACGTAGGTGAGCTTGCGGCGCCTCGCCTCGGCCTCCAGCGGATCCTGCTCGGACTCGTCCGCGCCATGGAGGTCTTTGTGGCGGAACATCGCGTTCTCATCGATCTCCAGCTTGCCGTCGGCCGCCACCAGCCCGCCATCGCGGGTGAGCGCCAGGGGATTGATTTCGATGGTGAGCGCGTCGTAGGTCCGGGCCAGCGCGTAGAGCTTGACCACCAGCGGCGTGAGCTGGGCCTGGAGCGGGCCGAGGCCGGCGCGGAAGATGAGATCCCGAACCTCGAAGGGCAACGGTCCCCGCCACGGGTCCGCATGCAGTTTGGCGATCGCCTCCGGGTGGGTCTCCGCGACCTCTTCGATCTCGATGCCGCCCTGGGCGCTGAGGATCAAGACGGGTTTGCGCGCGTCACGATCCAGGGTGAGGCCGAGGTAGAGCTCTCGGAGGATCTCCTGGGCGGTTTCGCACCAGACCTCCCTGACGGTATAGCCCTTGATCGTCATGCCCAGGATTTCGCTCGCGACGCGCTTGGCATCGACCGGCGTCCTGGCCAGCTTGATCCCGCCCGCTTTGCCGCGCCCGCCGACCGGGACCTGCGCCTTGACGGCGATCGGTCCGAGGGCGCCGGCGGCCAGCGCCGCCTCGTCGGCGGTGCGGGCGAGGCGTCCATCCGGCACCGGGATGCCGGCCGCCCGGAGACGGTCCTTGACCTGGTATTCGAGAAATTTCACAACGGGATATTTCCGTGGCGGCGGTGCGGCCGCTCGACCTGCTTGTCCTTGAGCAGATGGAGTGATCGAATCAACGTCGGCCGGGTATCCTGCGGCTCGATGACGTCGTCGAGGAAGCCACGCTCCGCGGCGATGTAGGGATTGGCGAATTTCTCCTTGTAATCCTCCACCAGTTGCTCCGCCTTCTTCGCCGGATCCTTTGCCGCCGCGATCTCTCGCTTGAAGATGACGTTGACCGCCGCCTGTGGGCCCATCACCGCGATCTCCGCCGCCGGCCAGGCGTAGTTGAAATCGCCACCGATGTGCTTCGAGGACATGACATCATAAGCGCCGCCGTACGCCTTGCGGGTGATGACGGTGAGCTTCGGCACCGTCGCCTCGGCATAGGCATAGAGGAGCTTGGCGCCGTGGCGAATGATGCCGTTGTACTCCTGCGCGGTCCCCGGCAGGAAGCCGGGCACATCGACAAAGGTGAGGAGCGGGATATTGAAGGCGTCGCAGAAGCGGACGAAGCGGGCGCCCTTGACGGACGCATTGATGTCGAGCGCCCCGGCGATGATGCGCGGCTGGTTGCCGACGATCCCGACCACCTCCCCATCCAGCCGGGCAAAGCCAACGACGAGGTTCTGGGCGAAGTGTTCCTGGACCTCGATGAAGCTGTCCCGGTCGACGACGGCGACGATCGCCGCCTTCATGTCGTAGGGCTGGTTCGGGTTTTCTGGAATCAGCGACTGCAGCAGCGGGTCACGCCGCTGGGGATCATCACGCGGCGTGACGGCGGGCGGCCGCTCCCGATTGCTGCCCGGCAGGTAGGAGAGCAGCCGTCGCACGCCGCTGAAGGCCTCAGGCTCCGAGTCGGACAAGAAGTGGGCAACGCCGCTCCTGATATTGTGGACCTCGGCGCCGCCCAGCTCGTCGAAGCCCACCTTCTCGCCGGTCGTGACCCGAACCACTTCCGGCCCGGTGATGAACATGTAGCCGAGGTGCTCGACCATAAAGATGAAATCGGTGATCGCCGGCGAGTAAACGGCGCCGCCGGTGCAGGGTCCGGCGATCACCGAGATCTGCGGCACCACCCCGGAGGACTGGACATTGCGATAGAAGATGTCGGCATAGCCCGCCAGGCTGACGACCCCCTCCTGAATCCGGGCGCCACCGGAGTCGTTGATCCCGACGCAGGGCCGGCCGGCGCGGACGGCGAGGTCCATCACCTTGCAGACCTTCTCGGCGAACACCTCGCCCAGCGAGCCGCCGAACACGCTCGCGTCATGCGAGAAGAGGAACAGTTCCCGACCGTCGACCGCGCCGTACCCGGTGACGACGCCGTCGCCGGCGATCCTCTTCTCCCCCATGCCGAACGCCTCCGTGCGATGGACGGCGAAGGCGTCGAGCTCCGTGAACGATCCGGGATCGACGAGGAGCTCGATCCGCTCGCGGGCGGTCAGCTTCCCCTTGGGGTGTTGCTTGTCATCGGGATCGCCGCCGCGATGCATCGCGTCGTACTTTCGCTTGCGAAGGATGTTGATCTGGCGTTCGGAAGGCGACGGCACCGCATCCCGGGTCGCTCGGCTGGCCATCCTTTAGCTACGTGACCCAGGGCGATACTCGCCAAAAACATCCCGCAGGACGCCACACACCTCTCCTATGGTGGCATAGGCCTTCAGCGCCTCTCGCATCGGGGGCAAGAGATTCTGGCTACCCTCGGCCGCCCGGCGCACCTCCCGAAGGCGCGACTCGACGCGGGCGGCATCGCGCTCGGCCCGCAGCCGCTCGAGGCCCTCGGCCTGCTCGCGTTCGTGCCTTGGGCTGATCTTCACGATCTCGATGGTCTCGTCGTCACCCTGAAAGCGATTGACGCCGACCACCACGCGACGGCCCTCCTCGACCGCCTGCTGGAAGCGGTAGGCGCTCTCCTGGATCGCTTCCTGGGTGAACCCGGTCTCGATAGCGGCGATGGCCCCGCCTCGCCGGTCGACTTCCTTGATCAGGTCAGTAGCGCCCGCCTCGAGCGCGTGGGTGAGCGCCTCGACCAGGTAGCTGCCCCCCAGCGGATCCGCAACGCCCGCCACGTTGGTCTCATGGGCAATGATCTGCTGCGTCCGAACCGAGAGGGTGGCCGCCATTTCCGAGGGCAGCCCCAGCGCCTCGTCGAACGAGTTGGCGTGCAGGCTCTGGGTGCCTCCGAGGACGGCGCTCATCGCCTGCAGCGCGACCCGAACGATGTTGTTGTGCGGCTGCTGGGCCGTCAGCGTGCTGCCGCCGGTCTGGGTGTGGAAGCGAAGCGCTTGCGCCCTGGGCTGGGTCACGCCATAACGCTCCTTCATCAACCGGGCCCAGAGGTTGCGCGCCGCCCGGAACTTCGCCACCTCCTCGAAGAAGTCGGAAAAGACGGCAAAGAAGAACGACAGCCGCGGCGCGAAATCGACGACCTGGAGGCCGGCCGTCCGGGCGGCGTCGACGTAGGCAATCGCGTGGGCCATGGTGAATCCCAGCTCCTGAACGGCCGTCGCGCCCGCCTCCCGCAGGTGGTAGCCGGAGATCGAGATCGTGTTCCAGCTGGGCAACCGCTCTTTGCAGTAGGCAAAGAGATCGGTGGTCAACCGCATCGATGGTCGAGGCGGGAAGATGTACGTGCCGCGGGCCGCGTACTCCTTGAGGATGTCGTTCTGCACCGTCCCGTTCAGCCGGTCCGACGGCACCCCATGCTGCTCGGCGACGAGTTCGTAGAGCAGCAGCAGCAGTGCCGCCGGCGCGTTGATCGTCATCGAGGTGCTGACCTCTCCCAGGGGGATGTCCTCGAGGAGCGTCTCCATGTCTTTGAGCGAGGAGATCGAGACGCCGACCTTGCCGACCTCGCCCCGGGCCATCGGCGCGTCGGCATCGTGGCCCATCTGGGTTGGGAGGTCGAACGCCACCGAGAGGCCGGTCTGGCCCTGCTCGAGGAGGTACCGGAAGCGACGATTCGTCTCGGCGGCGCTGCCGAAGCCGGCGTACTGGCGGATCGTCCAGGGCCGCCGGCGATACATCTCCGGGTAGATGCCACGCGTGAAGGGATACTGGCCGGGTGGCGGAGCTTCCGCGCCGGCGTCGGCCGCCCGATAGACCGGCTTCAGCGGCAGACCGCTATCGGTCGTCGGCTCCGCGGCGGGGTCGGGTGCTCGCTCAGGCGCCGGGCTGGCCATCCGCCTCCACGAACTCAGTGAGAACGCCGCAGACGCTCCTGGGATGAACGAAGCCGATGCGGGTGCCGTGCGCGCCCGGCCGGGCCATGGCATCCAGCAGCTGGGCGCCCGCCGCTCCGGCCTGTTCCAGTGACGCCCCGACGTCATTGGTCGCATAGGCGACGTGATGGACCGCCTCGCCCCGATCCTGGAGGAACTTTTCGACCTTCGACTCTCGGTTGAGGGGGGTGATGAGCTCGATTCGACTCTCCCCGATTGGGATCATGGCCACTTCGATGCCTTCGCGCTCGAGGCGCTCACGTTGAGTAACGCGAAGTCCGAGCCGCCGCTCGTACACCTGGATCGCCTGGTCGAGATCGCGGACCGCGATCCCGACATGATCGATCCGGCTCAACATGGCGTTGATTCTAGGATGCCCGCCGGTCCCACTCCTTCGGCCCGTGGATTCGTTTGGCGCGATTGCTTATGACCCCTCTGAGCGTAGGGGCGGGTTGACAACGAAAGGTTGGACCCTCAACCGCACCGTTGGCGTAACGCTGCGTCCGACCGTCAGTGGATGGGCGATTCACGTCGATGCCGGGAGTTCTGGGCTTTATCTCTTAACACTGGAAGGCCGGCGTCAGGTCGCCTTCAGGGACGCGACGGTGCCGAGGATCCTTTCGATCGCGGCATCTTGTGCCGCGAGATGGTCCTGGATCTGCAGCGCCGTGTGCAGCACGGCGTCGGCGTCCTCATAGGTGGCCTCGGCTCGCTTGTCGCTCGCAGCTGCGAGAACGTTCTGGCCGACAATGATGATGCTCAACAGCACCAACTGAAGGAATGTCTGGCTGATCCACGAAACGAGGATGACAGGGTTACGAGACAGGATCGCGGCGGGAAGCGAGACGAGCGCCAGGGCAGCGAAGGCATAGGCGCACCACATGGTGCCGACACCGTTGGTCACCTTGACCGCCAACCATCTGTTGAAGCGCGTGATCGCATTGCCACCATTCGGCATGAGGTCGGCGACTTTGACGGGTCGTTGCTTTTTGCGCAGCTCGATACGGGGATGCAGCACTGGAGTGAAGATATTTGACATGGCGCTAATTTACCCGCTTCGCTTGAGCAGCCCCAGACGCTTGGCCCGGATCTCGGCGCGGTTGAAGCACCAGACAGAGGCCGGCACCAGGATCACGCCCATCAGTAGCAGGATGCCAATGTCCGGTAGCGCGCCCGCCAGCGAGAGCCCGTGGAGCAGCGACTCGCGGACCCCGTCGAGGGTGTAGGTCAGCGGCGAGAGGATGCCGGCCAGGTGCAGAGGCGCGGGCAGGACCGTGATCGGGTAGTAGACACCGGAGATCAGCAGGAGGACCCCCTGCACCGCGAAGGCCATCTGCTCACCCTTCTCGGGGGACAGCAGGGGAAGCACCGACGTGAAGATCCCCAGGCCCAGCAGCGGGAGCGTGGCGGCCGCGAAGATCGCCAGCGCCGTCAGCCAATTGGCATGCGTCAGATCCAGCTTGAAGAGGAAGATCAGCGCGAAGCCGATCACCGCCGTGCGGGCAATCCCATAGATCAGCGAGGCGGCGGACATGCCCAGCAGATGCGTCAGCCGCTTGATCGGCGCCATGAAGGTGTACTCGATCGTCCCCTCCCAGCGTTCCCAGGTGATGGCGAAGGCGATTTCGAAGAACACCAGCGACAGGTAGGTCCAGAGCAGCGCCCCCACCAACAGATACAGCTGCGTCTGGTGCAGGTTCGCCTGCCCCGGCGTAAGACCCAGCGTCGACAGCCCCGCGGCCAGGTAGCCGATGCTGAGCACGCTGACCAGGTTGTAGAGCAGCCAGACCGCCTCCCACGCCCAGTAGCGCCGGTAGAGGTTCTTCTGCCTCTCGATGAAGCCGACGAAGGCGTTGAGCTCCCAGCGCAGCGAGTTCCCAATCATTCGTCTTTCTCCTCCTCGTCTTCCTCGAGCCGCTTCCCCGTGAGCTGCATGAAGGCATCCTCCAGGCTGCCGCCGACCTCGCCGGCATGCGCGCGGATCAGCTCGGCGGGCGTGCCCTCCGCCAGGACCCGGCCCTGGTCGAGCACGACCACGCGGTCGCAGAGCACCTCCGCCTCCTCCAGATCGTGGGTACACATCAACACGGTGGCGGCCCGATCCCGCCGGATCGATCTCACCAGGTCCTGGACCTCGCGCTTCGAGCGTGGATCCAGCCCGGTGGTGGGCTCGTCCATCAGCAGCAGCGATGGGGAGGTCAGGAAGCTGCGGGCGATGGCGACCTTCTGCTGCTGGCCGCGCGACAGCTGCTTCATCGGCTTGTCGAGCGTGTCGAGTGGCAGACCCAGTCGCTCCAACATGGTTTCCACCCGGGCACGCGTGCCTTTACCGCCGCTGCCGTAGAGGCGCGCCGCGTACAGCATGTTCTCCCAGGGGCTCATCTCTTTGAAGAACGATGCCTCGACCGAGACACGGTTGATGTGGCGGCGCACAGCGTCCGGCTGCGCCACGACGTCGTAGCCAAAGACCGAGGCCGTCCCCGCATCGGGCGTCATCAAGGTGGCCAGGATGCGGATCAACGTCGACTTGCCGCTTCCGTTCGCCCCCAGGATGCCCGTGATGCGACCACTGTCGACCCGGAGCGACACCCGATCGAGCGCCAGCTTTTCCTTCTTGACCTTACGCCGGCGGAAGGCTCGCCCGCCCGACTGCCCAAAGCGCTTCGAGATGCCGTGCAGCTCGACCGCCGCGGTATTCAATTCGCTCGCCTGGATCGCCATGCCTTCAACTCCTGAATCTGATGCCGATGCACAACAAAAAACCGTGGGCCCGGGGCCTCACGGTCGAAAGCGCTGGAGTCGGTGTCTAGTTCAGTCGGCTTTCAATGCCATGCAGCCCCATATAGGCAGGCTCCGCCCTCGGTGAAGACGATCATGCCTGCTTTGGTTCGCCACATAGCTTCCGTACAGTACTCGGTCACGACCACGAAAGTCAACCGGCAGCGGGCGTCGCTTCGTTCGCCGGCGGTGACGCGGTTCCGTCGACGGATTCGGCCAGGTACTGGGCGAGGTCCTTCACCTGCAACTGGCTCTCGGCGCCCTTGGCCGAGATCCCGTCGCGGAACATCGTCAGGCAGAAGGGACAGGCAGTGGCGACCCGGGGCGCCTGCGTTCGCAGCGTCTGCTCGACCCGCTCGTGGTTGATGCGCTTGCCGATCTTCTCCTCCATCCACATGCGACCGCCGCCGGCGCCGCAGCAGAAGCCCCGCTTGCGATGACGCTCGATCTCGACCAGCTCGGCCCCGGGGATCGCCTCCACGACGGAACGTGGGGGGTCGTAGATGTCGTTCCAGCGGCCGAGGTAGCAGGAGTCGTGATAGGTGAACTTGCCCTCGATCGCCTTGCTCGGCTTGAGCCGGCCTTCCTTGATGAGGCTGGCGAGCAGCTGCGTATGGTGGACGACCTCGTAGGTGCCGCCGAACTGGGGGAATTCGTTTTTGATGGTGTTGAAGCAGTGGGGGCAGGTGGCGATCACCTTCTTCACCGTCGCCGCGTTCATCGCCTCGATGTTCTGCTGCGCCTGCGTCTGGTAGAGGTATTCGTTGCCGATCCGCCGCGCCGGGTCGCCGTTGCAGGTCTCGTGCGGGCCGAGGATGGCAACGTCGACGCCCGCCTTCTGCAACAGCCCGACGAAGGCCCGAGCCACCGCCCGGTTCGCTTCGTCGTAGGACGCAGCGCATCCGACGAAGTAGAGGTACTCGGCATCGGGCTTCTCCTCGATCGTCTTGACGTTGAGGCCATGGGCCCAGTCGGAACGCTGGGAGCGCGGCAGGCCGTAAGGATTGCCCTGGCTCTCGATGCTGCGCAGGGCGCCCTGCGCCTCCTTCGGAAATTTGCTCTCCTCCAGAACCAGGCTGCGGCGCATGTCGATGATCTTCGGCACGTGCTCGATCAGCACCGGACATTCCTGCTGGCAGGCGCCGCAGGCGACGCAGGACCAGATTTCATCCTCCTTGATCGCCTCACCGATCAGCTTCTCGGATGGCTGCGTCGCCCGGCGTTGCTCCCGGGGCGCGTCGCGAACCGTCTTGAAGAGGTTCTCCCGGGCGTCGACGATGATCATCTTGGGGTTGAGCGGCTTGCCGGTGAGAAAGGCGGGGCACTGCTCCTGGCAGCGGCCGCATTCGGTGCACGAGTAGAGGTCCAGCAGGTTCTTCCACGACCACTGGGTCACGGCGCTGACCCCGTAGTGCTCGGCATGTTCGAGATCGATGGGCGTCAGCGCCGCGCCCGCCCTGGGCGGCAGCTTGCGGAAAAACACATTGGGGATGGCGACGATGATGTGCAGGTGCTTCGAGCTGGGGATGTAGACCAGGAAGGCGAGCACCGCCAGGATGTGCATCCAGAAGAAGACCTCGTGCGCCGGGATGGCGGCGGCGCCCTGCCAGCCCAGGCCTTCGAAGACGCGGGCGATCGCCGAGGACACCGGCCGCCAGGCTGATGATGGATCGCCGCCCTCCGCTACGCGGGCCGCGTTCTGGCCCAGCATCCCGATCATGATGATGGCGATCAGCCCGAGGATGATGAGCGCGTCGGCTTCGTTGCTCTCGTGAAACTGGCGCGGCCGGATGATGAGCCGGTTGACGAGCGCCATCAGCACGCCGACCAGCACCAGGACGCCGAACAGATCCTGGAGGAACGCGATCCAGGTGGTGCCGCCGATCACCGCCAGGCTGAAGCCCGGGAAAATGCCTTCGCCAAAGGCCTGGATGATGGCGGTCAGCAGGACCACGAAACCGTAAAAAATGAAGAAGTGGAGGACGCCCGAGTAGAGGTTGCGGAACATCCGGGTGTGAAGACCGACATAGCTCAGAACGCCGCGAAGACGCTCGGGGATGTGGTCGAGGCGGTTCTCGTTGGGACCGAGGCGCAAGATTCGATACAACTGCCGTGCGCGGATGGTGAAGTAGGCGATCGCGGCCAGCAGGACGGCCAGCACCGCAATCGATTTCACGAGCACCATCGCTGATAATCGTAGCCTCACTGGTGTGCGAATCTTGGGCCTCACCGGCGGCATCGGGTCGGGCAAGTCGATGGTGGCGCAGATGTTTGCGCAGCTCGGGGCGGTCGTGATCGATGCGGATCAACTGGCGCGCGAGGTGGTGGAGCCTGGACAGCCCGCGCTGGAGGAGATCACGGCGACCTTCGGGCGGGAGATGCTCTTGCCGGATGGCCGTCTCAATCGCGCCAAGCTCGCCGGCATCATCTTCGCCGACTCCGCCGCCCGGGCCAAGCTGAATGCCATCACCCACCCGCGGATCCGCGAGCGCATGGATGCGGAGGTGGCGGCCCGGCGGTCAGGGCCGGGCGTCCTGATCCTCGACATCCCGCTGCTCTACGAAAACGATCGGGCCAGCGCCGTTGAGAAGGTGATCGTGGTCTGGGTCGACCCCGAGACGCAACTGCGCCGGCTGAACGAGCGGGACGGGCTGACGATCGAAGCAGCGCGGCAGCGGATCGCCGCCCAGATGCCGCTCGATGCGAAGCGTGCGCGGGCCGACCTGGTGATCGACAACAACCACGGTCGAGAGAACACCCGTCGCCAGGTCGAGGCCATTTATCGCCGGTACGCAGCCGCGGCGCCCCGGCCTGACTGACGCCGCCCGGCTCAGCCGGCCCTGCGGCGCCGCTCTCGCTCGTGGCGCGCGGCGGCCTCCCGCCGTTCGCGAAGCTCGATCTCGATCGGTTGCCGGACGCGGACCGCGAACCTGGTGAGCCAGACCACCGCCAGCCCGACGACAAAGAGCACCGTGCCCGGCGCAGCATCCGACAGCTTGCTCTGGACGCCAACGAACTGGCCAACCCAGCTGCTCGACCCGGTCACCCCGTGGAAGAAGAGCAGAATGCCGCCCACGATGCAGGCCAGCCCGAACAGCAGCCCGGCCAGCGAATAGATCAGCTGCAGCACCGCCAGCCGACCCCAGAAGTGGCGCTCCTTGGGATCCGGCGGCAACTCTAGCGCGGCCACCACGAACTGAAGCCAGTTCAAGGTCAGTGGCTTGCAGCAAGCCACTCCTCCCGAGATTTAGCTTAGACGCGGAACGCTACAAAGGCGAAGCGGGCGACCAAACCGTCGCCGGCTGGTGCCCGCTTCGTGGCGTCGTCGTCGCCCGACGCGCTAGATCGTGGAGTAATAGACCGCCGGCGATTGTGACTGGCTTGGCGTCGCCGTCGGTGCCGGTGTGGTCGGCAATTGACCGCCGGGCCCCTCGCCCGATTCATTGTCTTCCTTGTGGAAGCGGAACTTCAGTCCCGAACCGACGCGCGACAGGATCGCATCGGCCTGCGCCTGCGTGATCGTTCCGGCCTTGACGGCCTTGTCGAGCACGCCTTTGGCCGCGCTCTGCATGGCGGCCTTGACCGCGCTGTCACTCACGTTCTGCTGCGTCTCCAGCTCGGCCAGGGACTTGCCGGAGCGGAATGCGTTCTGCAGGTCGGTCGGGGTCATGTGCAGCGCCGAGGCAACCGCATTCAGCTCGGCGGTCATCAGATTCCGCATCAGCGTCCGATCACCCTTGAAGCCGCCGTGACGGAAACCGAAGCCGAAGCCGAGGCCCTGACCCGCGTTGATCCGTGCCTTCATCGCATTGGCCTGCTGCTGGGTGATCTGGCCGTCTTTCAGCATCTGGTCGACGGTTTGCAACTGCGCCTGCTTGAGCGCATCCTGCGTCTGGGTCGGCGTCAGGTGAAGGATCCCCGCCAGCTTGTCGACGAAGACCTGCGCGTAGTTCTTGGAGCCGCTCGCCGACGGTGATGGGGAGGGCGCGGCCTCGACGGCGGCCACGCCGATGGCGATGGCGGCCAACCCGGCGACCGGCACCACGATCCAACGATTCAACTTCATACGTGACAACTCCTTCCTGAGGTTTGGACTCAACCATGGTCGCCGATCTGAATGAAGGGTGCCTGAGAGGAGGGAAAGAAATCAGTAAGAGACCCGCCTGACGGACTTGACAGCTTGAAGCGGTCAGGCGACCGCCTCAGCCCGCTTCCGACTCCTCGAGCGTCAGGGACGGCTCGACGCAGACGTCGCGATCGGCGAATCGCGTCGTCCATTCCGCCCGCGTGGCCGAGCCAAGCACCGCCTGAACGGCCGCGACCGCGTCGCCATCGAACTGGCGCGGCACCAGGTCCTCCCGACCGATGACGCGGCAGAACTCGGCCCAGAAGTCCGGTTCGAGCGCGGCCACGGTCAAGAAGCCATCCGGGACCGAGTACACGTGATAGCAGGGCAGCTCGCCGGTGAGTGGCAGTCCCGGGACGCCCGCTCCCCGAGCGGCCCGCGGCAGCACCGTCCAGCTGCGCATCAGGTCCGTCATCGAGACCTCGACCCGGCAGCCACGCCCGGTCTGCAGACGGGTCGCGAGGGCGGCGGCGACCAGGAATGCGCCCTGCAGCCCACCCGCCAGATCGGCCACCTGCAGGCCGGGGATGGCGGGAGCGCCGTCGCGAACTGGCATCAGCGAGAGCGCTCCGCTGCGTGCGAGGTAATTGAGGTCATGGCCGGCGCGCCGCGCAATCGAGCCGTTTGAGCCGTAACCGGTAACCGCGCAGTAGACCAGCGCCGGATTGATCGCCGCGAGCGCCTGGTAGCCGAGCTCCATCCGCTCCATCACGCCCGGGCGAAAGCCTTCCACCAGGACGTCGGCATCGACCATCCGGCGGCGTAAGGCCTGGCGGCCTGCCTCGGAGCGCAGATCGATCGTGAGCAACTGCTTGCCCCGGTGGAGGGCGGCGAAGTACGCCTCCCCTCCCGGCAGCGCGCGGATGGGATCACCGGCGGGCGGCTCGATCTTGGTGACCTCCGCGCCCTGCGCCTGTAGCAGCTGCGTGCAGTAAGCGCCCGGCAGCAGCCGGGAGAGATCGAGAACACGAACGCCATTCAGCAGCATCGCCTGCTAGGTTACTGACGTGCGGAATACCGACGTCGCCGCGATGCTCAACCGGGTCGCCGATCTACTCGAGATCAGGGGCGAGAACTTTTTCAAGATCCGCGCTTACCGGGAGGCGGTCCGCCAGCTCGACAACCTGACAACCGAGATCGAGGACCTCATCACGCAGGGGCGGTTGAAGGATATCCCCGGCATCGGCGAGGCGATCGAGAAAAAGATCGTCGAGTACGTCACCACCGGTCAGCTGGAATTCCTCACGCGGCTGGAGGCCGAGGTGCCGCCGGCGCTGCTGGAGCTCACCCGGGTCCCCGGCCTAGGTCCGCGCACAGCGAAAGACATCTACGACGCGCTGGGCATTCTCAGCCTCGACGCCCTGGAGCAGGCGGCCCAGAGCCATCGGCTCCTCGAGGTGCGAGGCATCAAGGCGAAAACCGAAGAAAACATCCTCAAGGGCATCGCTATGCTCAAGCGGACCGAGGGCCGCATCTTCTTTCCGGAAGCCTGGATTTTGGCCGACGCCTTGCTCGTCACCCTGCGGTCACTCAAGGGCGTTCTGCGGGCCGAGATTGCGGGCAGCCTGCGCCGAGCTCGCGAGACGATCGGCGACCTCGACTTACTGGTGGCGAGCGACGATCCGCAGACAATGTGCGCGGAGTTTGCCCGCCTGCCGCAGGTCAACGAGGTGATCGCGCAGGGCGGCACCAAGACCAGCATCCGGGTGCGCTCCGGCATGCAGGTCGACGTCCGGGCGGTGAAGCCGGACAGTTTCGGCGCCGCCTGGCAGTACTTCACCGGTTCGCAGGCGCACAACGTCCAGCTGCGCGGGCGCGCCGAGCGGATGGGCAAGCTCAAAGTCAACGAATACGGCGTCTTCAAAGAGGATGGCACGCGGATCGCGGGCGAGACGGAGGAGGGCGTCTATGCCGCGGTCGGCTGCGCCTGGATCCCACCCGAACTGCGCGAGGGATGGGGCGAGATCGAGCTGGCGGCCAAGGGCCCGCTGCCAGCGCTGGTGCAGCCGGGCGACCTTCGCGGCGACCTGCATACCCACAGCAACTGGAGCGACGGCCGGCAGACGATCGCGGTAATGGCCCGCGCCGCGAAGGAGCACGGCTATGCCTACATCGCCCTGACCGACCACACGCAATCGCTGACCATCGCCCAGGGTCTGACCCCCGCACGCTTCACCGCCCGGTCAGCCGAGATCGCTTTGGTCAACGCCCAGCCTGGGACGGCTCGGGTGCTGAGCGGCGCGGAAGTGGACATCCTGCCGGACGGTAGCCTCGACCTCCCCGAGGATTGCCTCGCATCGCTGGACGTCGTGGTCGCCTCCGTCCACACAGCGCTGGACCAACCGAAGGATGTCATCACCCAACGGGTGCGCACCGCGCTGCAATCGCCGCACGTGCACGTGCTCGCCCACCCGATCTCCCGACGCCTCGATCGCCGCGGCGAAACCAGCCTCGACGTGGATGCGGTGATCGCCGAAGCCGTCAAGACCGGCACGGCGCTCGAGATCAACTGCAGCCCGTGGCGCCTCGACCTCAACGACACCTGGGCTCGCAAAGCCCGGGAGGCCGGCGCCCTGCTGGCCATCGACACCGATGCCCACTTCCCCGCCGAGTTCGACTCGGTCCGCTATGGCTGTGCCATCGGCCGCCGGGCGGGGCTGTCGCCCGATCGGGTTCTCAATACGAGGCAGGCCGACGGCGTCCTGGCCCATTGCCGGGAAAAAGCAGCAAGAGCCGTCGCGAATTTCCGTTGAATCTGATAGCGACGATATAATCAAGAGCGAAAGGAGATTCGGGTTTAATGCTTCAGGAGCTCGTCATCAAGGTACCGGCGCCCTTCATGGGCCGGGCCGACGTTGGCTTCTCCACCCGCTACCCCGCTCAGCTGGCCCAGGCGCCGCTCAAGGACGTCCCCTTCTTCATCGAAGGCCCCTCCGGTCCCATGCGCCGGCTGCAGTCCCGGCTGGAGCTGTTTCGCCAGAAGCGCCGCTTGATTCCTGACGCGCCGGGGGAGGCGTATAGCTGGACCGACCTGATTCCACTCAGTGACGAGCTGTTCATCCTGGCCTTCCGCGACGAGAGCTTGACGGATGCGGCGGATGACACGGATTCGGAGCACCGCTACATCGTCAACCTGGTGCGGCCGCTGGTCTTCCCCTTCCTCAAGGACTGCGTTCGGATCGGCGAGCTCGCCCTCCGCGACAACATCGTGCTGGCCGTGCTCGACAACAGCGGGGTCATGGCCGAGCTCGAACTGCGCCGGGCTCAGATCGTGTCGCGCAACGGCTCCATCGTGTTGGGCGACGCGGACGCCGGCTAACTTTAAGGACTTCGCCGACACCACCACGAGCCCGCCGAGCTGCGGTCACACATGGTCGACTGACCCGGGCAACAGCTCAGGTCCACCCGCGAGCATCCCACGCTTCATGGCTGCGATCGTCTCCAACTCGATCAGCAAGTCCGGGTCGACGATTTCTGACGACACCGTCGAGATCGTTATCGTCCAGACCGATTCGGGTTACGTGCCAAATCCGGGCCACCCCGGGACGGGAACCATGGTAGCGATCATCTGCAGTTAGGACGCTAGCGACAGCAATGAGGGAGACGGCAAAACCGTCTCCCTTTTCGTTTACTCTTGCGGACGCACGCGGAAAGCCATGCCCGAACGGGCATCGCGGCATGCACCCTAGTCTGACCGGCGACGGCTTGCGACGGTCTCCGGACGGGGCCAGAGTGAACGCAGGATGTCTGAAGCGCTGAAGCGCGAAGAGGCCACCGAGCTGTCGCCACAGATCGAGCGCCAACGAGCTGCTTCTGATCGCGATCAGACGGCGAAGCCCGTCGCCCCGCACACTGACCCACTCCTGGCGATGCGCCAGGCGCTCACGCCGCATCAGCTACTGGCCTTGCAGCGGGCGGCGGGCAACGCCGCAGTGAGCAAGTTGCTTCAAGGGCAGGATCGTGGTGAAGAGGCTCCGGAATCCGGGCCGGCAAGCCCGACGGAGCGCGAGGGCGACCCCGACAGCGCCCTGATCCCTGCCCGCCCACCGACGCCGGCGCCGCTCGCCGGCATGGGCGGAGCGGAAAAGCATCCCGCGATCGCCCAGGCCGTCGGCCACCAGCCGAAACCCGCCCGGCCACCACCGCACGCCGGCAAGGCCGCAGCGGCAGCCCTGCGCCAGGCGGCTCAGGCGACAACAATACCTGAGGCACCGGTCGAGCGACGAGATGTCGAAGAGTCTCGCGCTGGACCGCTTCCGCAGGAGCCAGTAATGGCCGGACAACCGCCACCGCCCTCAGACGAATCGCCACGCCGCGAGCCGCTGCCACTGACGGGGCGATCACCCGAGCCAGAAGCGGCCGCCGAAGCCGATCGCACCGAAGAGCTCTCGCGACGCCTGGCCGGCAGTTTCGGTGCGATGGGCGCTGCGAGGCAAATGGCGCTGGGGGCACATGTCAATCAGATTCTCGCCAGCCTCTCGGCTGCGGCAGAGCAGGCTCACGCGCGAATCCGAGGCAGTTTTGGAGCGCAGCAACGGACGGTCGACACTGAGGTTGACCAAGCATTAGCCCGCGTTGCGGCGGCGAAGGCGCAACAACATCAGCGGATTCAGACGGTTCAACAGGGCGAGCGGCGCCGATTGCAGGAGGCCCACCAGGCCAACCGCCAGACCGCGGCGAATGTCATTCAGGAGGTAAAGGCCCAGACGTCCGGTGGCGGCGAGCATGAAGCGGTCCGCGCGATGGCGTCCAGCGAGGAGCGGGCCCAGGCGATCCTCAACGAGGGGCGCGCCATCCGCGGCACCGGGGACGCCCCCCTGGTTGAGGCCAAGACGAACGCGGCCACGCGCATTGCCGAACACGCGGCACGGCAATGCCGGCAGATGGGATCCGACCTTGCCCGCCGCGTACGGCAGGAGGCGGCACATCAGGAAACGACCGCCTACGCCGGGATTCTCAGCACCTACCAGGGCCAGCTTGACCAGACGGTCGCTGACACCGAGAAGGCGAGCACCGACGCGGCGGTGCATGCGTCCGCCCGAATCGACACGCTGGCCCAGTCGGCAGCGGCATCGATCAGGGACATGGAGAAGCAGAGCAAGTCAGCCCTGGCGTCACGGGAGGAGACGGCCGAGCGGCGGGTTCAGGACTGGCTGCGGAGGGCCTCGGGCAGCGTTCGGCAAACGGGCCGGCGGGCCGCCGACCAGTTCGCCGCTCAAGTTGGATCGTTTAAGGCGTCTCTCGAGGGCCGGGGATCCGAGGCCGCGGTCGCCCTTCGCGGTCATCCGGCACAGTCCGCTGTCGGTGAGGCCGGGGCGGCGGCGCGGCAAACGCTGGGGGAGGGGCACGACCACGGGCTGGCGGCCCTGCATGGCTGGAACGGCCAGGCTATCGCCGATCTGGACAACGCGTCTGCGCAGCTCTACTCCCAGCTAGCCAACCATGTAGAGGAAAGTGCGACCTCCGCCGGTGATTTCGGGGGAAAGATCGTCGCGGAACTTCGGAGCGCGACCACAAACGCGCAGAGCGGGATGCAACACGCAGCAGCATCGTTTCAACAGGCCCTCGAAACATCGGCAGCTGCGGCCACGCAGAAGATGGCGCAAGCAACGGCCCAGTTTCAATCGGAGCTCCAGGTGCCGCATCAGAAAGCGCTCAAAGCCTTTGCCCAGCTGGTGAATGATGGGCTGGCCAGCCAGGATCAGCTGGTGGCGAAGGCACGCGGAGATCTGGCCTCGGCCGCCGGTCAGATCGACACCAGGTATCAGCAGTTGAAGGGTCAGGCCGAGCAGCAGTCGAAGGCGGAATCGCAGCCTGCCGCGCCCGCCGTGCAGCGCGGGATCTGGGGCTCGATCACCGGTTTTTTCGGTGGCCTTGTGGATTCCGCCAAGAAGTGGTTTGCAAAAACCTTCGGCGCCTTCTGGGGCGGCCTGATCTTTGGGATCCTCGAGGCACTCGTCATCGTCGTCGTTGGCGTGTTGGTGCTTGCCGCGCTCGGTGCGGCGCTGGTCTGGGCTACCGTGGCCGCGGCCACAGCCGTCATCGTCGTGGTCGTCGTGGCGCTCTGCATCGCCATCCCACTGGCGATCTATAACCGCTTTCAGGAGTTTTACGCGGACAATCCCGGACAGAACGCTGGGTTCTGGCGCGGCCTGGGGCTGGTGGCGCTCGGCATCCTCGACATCACCGGCATCCCGTACATCGTCGAGGCGGCGGTCGGGCGCCGGGCCTTTGGCAAAGAACTCCATGGCTTTGAACGCGGCGAACGATTGGGCATGGGGTTGGTCTTCTTCATCGCCATGATCGTCGCCGCCAAGAACCTGCTGCGGGCCAAGCCGAGGATTGGCGTCGACGAAGGCGGCAAAGTTCCCGAGCGGCCGGCGCCAAAGCCGGATGAGACCGCGCCGGTCGGCATGACGCCCAAGCTGCAGGCGATTCGGTCAAGGCTCACGGATCCTCGCGCCATCGCGCAGTTCGACGCGATGTTCGAGCGCATCGGCGACACCACCAAGTTGGAGAAGATCATCGACGGATTCGAGGAGACGGCGAAGCAGGGTGGCAAGCCCGTGGAGCAGCGGCTCATCGATGACTGGGAGGCCGCCAATCCGACACCGCGGGGAGCTGCCGTTGACCAGGTCCCCGGCCTCAAGGCACGGGCCGAAGCGCTCAAGGCTCGCGTGAAAGCCTTCCTGGACGCCAACCCGAAAGTCGGCAATAAATGGCTAACAGCAATCGATGGCGAGATCGCAAACCTCGACCGGATGCTCGATGGCAAGGTCGAGGCCACCCCAGAGCGCGTGGAGGGCTCCGCCAACAACCTTAACGGCGTCGAGGGAGAGCTCGAGGTGGCAGAGAAGGCCAGGGGCGTGACCGGGGCCAGCCAGACGTTCCCGCTCGATCGTACTGGCAAGGTCGAGGTCGACGTGGTCGCCGACGATGGGAAGACGTGGATCGACTCGAAGCGGGTCAAGCCCTTCGGCACCGAGAGCACGGACTGGAAGGGAGGGCCCGGCAAGCAAGGACTGGAGACGCAGGCGAAGGAGCTCGTCCGGGCGGCGTCCCAGAATCCATTGCCCGATGGAACGATTCCCAAAGTCGTGATCGAATTCCCGCTGGGCGTGAGTGATGCGGTTGCCGCCGAGCTCGCTAAGCTGGGCGTTGAAGTGCGCGGCCCGGTCGTCCCCATCACACCGATCCCTGTGCCGGTCGGGACTGGGGAGGACGAGGAAGACGAGTGAGCGTCGAGCCCAAAAGGTTGGCCGCCATCTTCTTCGTCCCGCGGATGGTGCAGGATCCCACCATCGCTCAACTCCTCGAGTGGGCCGGTGCGACCGATATCAGGCCGCCGGCAACGGATGACCGCAGTCGGTTCTACGATTGCCACTGGGCGGCTATGGCCTGCAAGGCCTACCTGGACAATCAGCTCTACCACCACGTGCTTCAGATCTACTTCTTCCAGTCGGAGTTCTTCGACCTGATCGAGGAGCATGGCGGAGATGCCGTGGTGCAGGCCTTCACCAGGACTTGCGAGGCGTTGAAACCCGACGCAGCCTTCTTCGCGACGCATCTGGACCAAGCGCAACGAGACCGGATTCTCAGCCTGGAGCCCCTGGTCCTTGGAAAGGATGCGAACGGCTTATCGGACCAGCGTTTTGGGCTCCTTTACCTCGATCGACGCATCGGTCAGCACCTGGACCATCACCCGCTGCGCGACGACCGGGACACGATCCAGACTGCGAGCGGCGAGCTTTTCTTCGCCGGCCGTGGCGACGCGCGCTGGTTCTGAGGCAATTCCTGGAAGTCTCGCCGGCCGGCTGATATAACGCCGGCTAGGGCGAGCTCGAGGCTTTCGGGCTGCCACTCGGCGACGCCGATGGCGTCGCCGTGGCGGTCGGCGATGGGCAGGGAGTCGGCGAGGCGCTCTGGATCGCGGTCGCCGACGGGCTCGCCGACACGGACGCGGACGCCGACGGCGACGCCGTTGGCGTGGGGGACGGTGTCGGGCTGGTCCTCGCTGTCGGTGAGCCGGACGGCGTCGGGGTCGCGGCCGGCGCGCAGAAGGTGGGGACCGGCGCGGGCGTGGCCAGCAGCGTCAGGTTGGCGGGCGAGGCCGCCTTGCTGCCACCCTCCAGCAGCAGCGCGGCTGGGACCACCAGGAGGCCAAGGATGACCGTGACCACGAAGGCAAGTGCCCCCCATTCATGGAGCCAGAAGGCCCGCGACGAGTTACGGATCAGGGCTCTTGGTCCGTCTCCGGCTGAGGTTTGTTGCGCGTGTTAAGGATGCGGACGAAATCCTGCGCCCGCGCCAGCGCCTTCCAGCGCTCGGGAAAGAAGTCCTGGGCCACCACCTGCTTCGAGGGCAGCTGAAAGACGGTGACGCACCACTTGTTGAGGGTGTGCGACACCTCCACCTCGAAGTCGCCCTCGGTATTCAAATACCGGACGACCCGGTCCTCGTCGGATCTGCGTCTCCCTGAAACTGCCATGTCTGGACCCAAATGCGGTGTAACTAAAGCCATTCAACGGACGCCTCATTATAGGCTCGGATGGGGCCCGGCGGAAGTTCAGGACGGCTTGATCCCGTCCAAGCTTCCCAGGTACCTGAGCAGCTCGTCGCGCAGCCCGGGCCGTTCGAGGGCAAAGGCGATAGAGGTCTTGAGAAGCCCGCTCACGGTGCCCACGTCGTGGTAGGTCCCTTCGAATTCGAGCCCGAGGACCAGTTCCTGCTGGGCCATGGTCCGAAGCGCGTCGGTCAGCTGGATCTCGCCGCCGACCCCTTCGTGGGTGGTTTCCAGGATGCCGAAGATCGTCGGCTTGAGCACGTAGCGCCCGAGGATGGCCAGGTTGGAAGGGGCCTTGCTGGGCTCGGGTTTCTCGATCATGTCGACGACCTCGTGGACCCGGCCGTCGCTCTTTGACACTTTCACCACGCCGTAGCGGGACACCTGATCGTCCGCCACCCGCTGTAGCGCGAGCACGGAAGCCTGGCGCTGGCCGTAGACATCCATCATCTGTTTGATCGCCGGGATCGGGGACCGGATGATGTCGTCGGCGAGGAAAACGGCAAAGGGCTCGTTGCCAACGACATCTTTGGCCATCAGCACCGCGTGGCCAAGGCCCAACGGCTCTTTCTGATGGATATAGGTGATGTCGACCATGTCGGAGATCTTGCGAACCAGCTGTAGCTCGCGGGTCTTGCCCCGATCTTTGAGATAGTGCTCGAGCTCGAAGGAAATATCGAAATGGTCGACGATGGCCCGCTTGTCCCGTCCGGTGACGACGATGATCTGGTCAATGCCCGCGGCGACCGCTTCCTCGACGCCGTACTGGATGATGGGCTTGTCGACGATCGGCAGCATCTCCTTGGGCTGGGCCTTGGTCGCTGGCAAGAAGCGCGTGCCCAGTCCGGCGGCAGGAAACACGGCCTTCCGAATTGGGGTCACGATCTAACTCTACCGCTTGGGCTTCTTCGTCTTCTTGCTGGTCGATCGATCGCGGAGTGCCAGCTGGATTTTCTTCACGCCCGCATTGTCGACCACCATCTTCGGTGGCCTGGCCTTCCGCTCGCGCGCCCGAAGCCGGGACGCTTCCCTGGGCGAGAGGTCGTCGTCGCCGCTCACAGCCAGAGCGACAGCGGCCGAATGGGCGCCCACGCGGTGGCGCTCGGACTGGTGGTCGGGGCCGGCGCTGGACTCCGGCTCGGCGTTGGACTCGGGCTCGGCGTTGGACTCGGGCTCGGCGTTGGACTCGGGATCGGCGTTGGACTCGAGCTCGGCCTTGGGCTCGGGGACGGCAAACTCGGCGCTGGGGCGCCCGCACCGAGGAGGTCGGCGGACGTCGGCGGCGGCCCGCCCACCTCATGGGCGAAGTAGGTGAGCGGCAGACCACCGCCGACCCGCATCCGGGACAGCTCGAACAGCTGGCCAGCCGAGTGCACCGCCCCATACCAGGTCGCGACCGCGGTCTCGAACCCAAGTTTCTTCGCCTGGGTCATGTCGTACGAGTTGAAGCTCCCGTACGGATAGGCGAAGTCGAGGACCGGGTGCCCGAGCAACTCTTCCAGCGTCAGCTTGCTTTGCTGCATCTCCCACGTGGCCCGGGCCGGCGCCTGCGCCGCCAGCGCCACGTGGTCAACAGTGTGCGCGCCGATGGTGAACCCCATGCCGTCGGCGGCCACCACCTGGTTCGGTGTCATGAACCCGCCCCATCCCATCCGGCCGCTGATCACGAAGCTTGTCGCGGTGAAACCGTGGCTTTTTAGGATCGGAACCGCAGCCGTAAAGAAGTCGGCGTAGCCATCATCGAAGGTCAGGACGACGGGCCGGGACGGGAGGCCGCCGTGATTCTTGATGGCCACCACGGCCTGGTGGAGCGAGATGACGTGGAACGCGTGGTCGGCAAGGTATTGCATCTGGGTGCGGAAGATCGCCGGTGGGGTCGACAGGCTGAACCCGACTCGGTCGGCCGGATTCGGATTGATCCGGATGTAGTGGTAGTAGAGGATGGGGACGTAGGTCACCGGGCCAATGGGGACGGGCGCCTTCCGCTGGGTCAGCTCCGCGAGCACGAGCGGCTCTGGCACCGGGGTCGGAGTGGTCGCCGGCCTTGTCCGGCGCTCGTCGAAGTCACCGGCTGAAGCACCCAACACGATGGCCGGGGCTGCCAGCGGCGTCGCCCGGTAAAGGCCGGTGCCCGGCAGCACACCGGCAATCAGAAAGAGGAGCGCCAGGCTGCCTCCTCGCGTGGCGCGAGCCGTCCACCTGCCCATTGGCTGCCAATGTAACGGCGGAAGCCGCCGGGAGTTTCGCACCTATCGAAGGGAAGCGATTGCCGGCTTCACCGAACCGCGCTGGCGCCAGACGGCGAAGCCCAGGACGCCAAGGACCAGTAGCCCGGCACCCACGACGGGCGTCCACCTGGGATCGACATTCCCGAGCCGGCGGTTCATCTCCGCCTCGAGCCGAACCCACCCGGTTGACGCCGTGCTGTTCGGAATGCCCAGCGCCCGCAGCAGCCGCCTCTGCAGCCGGTCGTGACGGCCGGCGGCCACCGCCACGCGTGGGAAGCTGTCGTTGAGGTAGGAGATCAGGGCCAGCGACGCCGATTGGGGATCAGGCACACGAGCACCGCCGGGCTGCGCGAAGACCACCCGGTCGATGGCCCGCGCCAGCGCCTCGACGTCTTCCGGTCGTGGATTCATCGGCTCCTCTTAGGTTCCGCCAGCCGCCGCCGAAGCCCATGCACGGCCCGGAAGAGAAGCAGCTTCACGGCGCCTTCGCTGCGGCTCAAGATCACACCGATCTCCTTATTCTTGAGGCGGCCTTCGAACTTGAGAAGCACGGCCTCGCGCTGGTCGAGCGGCAACTTCTGCACCGCTTTGTGCAGCTCATCGCCCTGCTCCCGGCGCAGCCAGAGCCGCTCGGGATCGTTCTCGCCGGTGTCGACGATCGGGTCGGGCAGCTCGATCCAGGGCGGCCGGCGCCGCCGCTTCGACATCAGGTTCGACGCGACTTTGTACAGCCATGCTGAATACCGGATTCCTCGCCATTCGAAATCATCGAGGCCTTCCAGCGCGCGCTGGAACGTCTCGCTCGCCAGGTCCTCCGCCTCCTCGCGCCGACCGGAGTGGTAGTAGCAGTACGAGTAGATCTGATCGAAGTAGCGGTGGTAGAGCGCCGCAAACGCCGTGCGGTCCCGCTTGGCGGCTTCGATCAAATGCGCCTCGTCCTGCAGCTCCGCCGCCGAACGCTCGGTCACGCCGCTGACCTATTCATATATGTGCCTTGTGAGGTGAAGGTTACGCGATCACGCCAAGTTCCTTACCGCTCTTCGCGAATGCCTCGAGAGCACGATCGAGCTGGGCATCCGTATGGGCGCTGGTGACGATGGTGCGAATACGTGCCCGCCCCTCGGGGACCGTCGGGAAGCCAATCCCCTGCGCGAAGACGCCGAGCTTGAAGAGGCGGTCGGAGAGCTCCATTGCCACCGCGCCCTTGCCGACGATCACCGGCGTGATCGGCGTCTCGCTGGCACCGGTGTCGAAGCCGAGCCGCTTGAGGCCGTCCTTGAAGCGGGCGGTGTTCTTCCAGAGCCGATCGATGCGCTCAGGCTCGGCGAGCAGCACGTCGATCGCCGCAATGCACGCCGCTGCCACGCCCGGCGGATGGGAGGTGCTGAACAGGAAAGGCCGAGCGCGATGGATCAGGAAGTCGCGCACCGGCAGGGCGCCGGCGACATAGCCGCCCAGGACACCAATCGCCTTCGAGAGCGTTCCCATCTGCAGGTCGACCCGCCCATCCAGGCCGAAGTGGTTGACGGAGCCGCGTCCGTTCTTGCCCAGGACGCCGCTGGCGTGCGCGTCGTCGACCATGACCAGGGCGCCGAACGGCTCGGCGCGCTCGACGATCCCTGCGAGCGGCGCGATGTCGCCGTCCATGCTGAAAACGCCGTCCGTGACAACCAGCTTGACGCGCTTGTCGCGGTGCTTCCCGAGATGGCGCTCGAGGTCATCAAGGTCGCGGTGCTTGAAGATCGAGCGCTCCGCCTTGGAGAGGCGAATGCCGTCGATGATCGAGGCGTGATTCAGCTCGTCGCTGATGATGACATCGCCCTCCTTCACAAGCGACTGGAGGACGCCGAGGTTGGCCGTGAAGCCGGACTGGAAGACCAGTGAGGCTTCTGTGTGCTTGAACTCCGCGAGGCGCCGCTCGAGCTCCTCGTGGATGCTCATGGTGCCTGCGATCGTTCGGACGGCGCCCGACCCGGCGCCCCACGCCTCGGTGGCCTCGATCATCGCGTTCTTCAGTCGCGGGTGGGTGGTGAGCCCGAGGTAGTTGTTGGATGAGAGGTTGAGCACGCGCTTCCCGTCCACGACAACCTCGGTGTCCTGGGCCGAGCCCAGCACCCGCAGCGGGCGGAACAGCCCCTGCTGACGGAGCTGCTCCAACTCATCGACGAGGAACTGCGTTTTCTTTTCCGTGATCATGTGATCCTCCTAGCCGCCGTTGGGCAGCAACACGACTTTCCCTGACCGGCCGCTCTTCATCTGCGCCATCGCCTCCTGGAAGTCATCCAGCGGAAACCGGTGGGTAATGATCGGCGATACATCGACCTTGCCGGTGCTGAGGTAGTCCGAGGTGCGTTCCCACGTGTCCCAGATGCGCCGGCCGAAGATGCCGTAGATCGTGATCCCCTTGGTAACGACGAGATCGTTGAGGTCGAGTGTGACCGGCTGGTCACCGATGCCGAGCAAACTGATCCATCCCCCGCGGTGGAGGACCTGCAGGCCTCGCTCGACCGCCGTTGGGTGGCCCGACATCTCCAGGACGACATCCACGCCGAAACCACCGTTCGCCATGCGGATCTCCTGGACGGTGGCATCCGAGGGGGCGAAGACCGCCGTGGCCCCCATCCGCGCCGCCAGCTCGCGCCGGTAGGGGTTGGGTTCGACACCGTAGACGGCGGCCGCACCTTCAGCTTTCGCGATGCCGACGGCGCAGAGGCCGATCGGGCCGAGCCCGAAAATCGCGACGGCGTTGTCCTTCAAGGGACCTGCGGTGGCGGCATGGACCGCATTACCGAAAGGCTCCTGCAGAGCCGCGACTTCCGGGGTCAGGCCCGGGGCGTTGCGCCAGCAGTTCTCCGCGGGCAGCAGGACGTAGCGGGCGAACGATCCATCGCGATCCACCCCCAGGACCCGCACGTTCTCGCACAGGTGGTAAAGCCCGCGCTGGCACTGGCGGCAGGTGTGGTCGATCACGTGCGTCTCGGCGGCGACGAAGGTGCCCCGCGTCAGGTCGGTCACCTCTGGCCCGGTGGCGACGATCCGGCCCGACATCTCGTGCCCGAAGACCCGTGGGGGGTGGATATGGTGGCGGGCCCAGTCATTCCAGTCGAAGATGTGGACATCGGTGCCGCAAATCGAAGAAGCGGCCACCTCGATCAAGACATCCTTGCCCTTCGGCTCAGGGACGGCGACCTGGTCGATCTCGGCGCCCGGGCCGGCAGTGGCTTTCACCACTGCCGTCATGGACGTCATGGATTACATCTTACCGGCGATCAAAGCCGTATTCTGAAGGTCCAAATTCGTCCAGGAGGGTGCCATGCGAGCGTATGTGCTCATCAACGCGTCGGCGGGGAAGGCCATCGAGGTGGCGAAGTCGCTGCAAGGCGTCAAAGGAATCGCGCTGGCGGATGCCATCACCGGCGAGTACGACGTCATCGCCCAGGTGGAGGCACCGGACGTCGCCGGCATCGGCTCGATCATTGTGGAGAAGATCCAGAAGATCGACGGTGTCTTCAAGACCGTCACCTGCCTGGCTGTGCGCTAGCGCGGCTGGCCGTAGGCGCGGTCGACCGAGATCGAGAGCAGCAGCCGCTGCTCCTTGATCATGGCGGCGTCGTACTCCTCCCAATCGGGGTGCTCGCCCCGAACTTTGCGGTAGTAATGCCGGAGCGCCTCCGCAAGACCCTCTCCTTCAACCAACTTGGCGGTTCCTTCCACGACCAGGTACTCATAACGATCGCGCCCCTGGACGTGCAGACTGGCGCGCGGATCACGACGAAGGTTGCGGGTTTTGGCGCGAGTCTGGGTCACCGAGATCTTGATCCGGCCGTCGTCATCGAGGAGATACAGGATGTTCGAGAGCTGAGGGCGGCCGTCGCGTCTGATCGTGGCCAGGATACCATCGTGACGCACCTTGAGAAACTGACGCGCGCGCTCGAGATCGATCATGCCCACAAATGCTACAGCCGGCGCCGCAAGGCACCGGCTGCAGTGAAGTCAGCTCAAAACGCTACCTACTTCTTCTTCGACGACTTCTTCGCGGCTTTCTTCTTTCCGCCTGCTTTCTTCTTTGCGGCCACCCGGGCTCACCTCCTTTTTAGCAAGATTCTCCCGGTCGGCCGCTTGTGCGCCGCCGCCAAACGCGCGTGAGCGCCACGGGTACCGTGGACGCGCGGGCGCCGGCGAGGCCGGGTACCGGAAGCAAAGAGAAAAGAGAGAAGCGAGGGGAGCGACGCATCGTCGCGATCGACCCTCGGCGTCCGCGATTCCACGCGACCATCATCATCGACGTGGACCTCGGGGTTCTGTGGTTGTTGCCCTTCTTCAGCTCCTCGCTCTGATCATGTCGAGCGCGATCAGAGCGCGGCTCAGCGCTCATTAATTGCGACCATAGCATGAATTGAGCCGCTTTGCATACTGTCGGCCCAATTTTTTTCGCGACCGGCGCGAAAACAGGCCGCTCGCGGGTCAGTGAAGAGAAATTTTCAGAATTCTTCCGCGGTCATGGGCAGCGACCGCCGTCGCAGCAGGTTTCGTAGTAGAGACCGCATCCGCGGCAACGAAATTTGCGTCCGTCCCACTCCGTCGGGCCGCCGCAAGGGCATTCCGGTCCTTCATGCGACCACCGCGGATGCTGTTGCCCGGTCGTCGAGGGTCGAGAGGAAGGGACCACGTCGGTCTCTACCTCTGTGATTTCTAACTGCAACCGGATGTGCTGCCGCAGTTGAGGCACTTGTAGCAGGTTCCGTTGCGAATCATGATCGAGCCGCAGTCGGAGCAGGCCGGTGCATCCTCCTGACCCACGAAACTGATCTTGATCGGGCTCGATTCCCCCGTTGTCGGCTTGATCGGTGGGGCCGCGGGAGCTGCCGGCAGCTCGATTTCGACGATCGGGTCGCGACGCACGATGCCGATCGCTTCCTGCTGGGTTCCGCTCAGGAACTTGGAGGCGAGCCAGCGGAAGATATAGTCGGTGATCGACTTCGCGATCGGGATTTCCGGGTTCTTCGTGAATCCAGAGGGCTCGAACCGGGTGTGCGCGAACTTCTTCACCAGCACTTCCAGCGGGACACCGTACTGGAGCGCCAGCGAGATGCTGGTCGCGAAGGCATCCATCAATCCGGAGATGGTGCTGCCTTCTTTGGACATCACGAGGAAGATCTCGCCCGGCGTACCGTTCTCGTAGATGCCGACCGTGATGTAGCCCTCGTGCCCCTGGATGTCGAACTTGTGGGTGATCGCCCGCCGTTCGTCCGGCAGCTTCCGGCGCACGGCGCGGGCCGGCTCCGTCGAGACGGCTTCCCTGGCCACGGGAGCCTCAGTAGCCGTCTCCTTCTTACTGTCGAGCGCCGTGTTCAGCGGCTGGGAGCGCTTGGAGCCGTCCCGGTAAATGGCGATCGCCTTGAGGCCCATCCGCCACCCTTCGAGGTAGACCTCCATGATGTCCTCGGCCGTCGCATGCTCCGGCATGTTGACGGTCTTCGAGATGGCGCCCGAGATGAACGGCTGGGCGGCCGCCATCATCTTGACGTGCCCCATGTAGTGGATGGTGCGGGAGCCCTTGGCCGGCTTGAAGGCGCAATCGAAGACCGCCAGGTCGTCCGGCCGCAGGTGCGGCGCCCCCTCGATGGTGTCGTTCTCGTCGATGTACTGGAGGATCTCGGAGACCTGGGCCTCCGGATAGCCGATGCGGCGGAGGGCGATCGGCACCGTCTGGTTGACGATCTTGAGCATGCCGCCGCCGACCAGCTTCTTGTATTTGACGAGAGCGATGTCGGGCTCGATACCGGTGGTGTCGCAGTCCATCATGAAGCCGATCGTGCCGGTGGGCGCGATCACGGTCGCCTGCGCGTTGCGGTAGCCATAGAGGTCGCCCAGCTGACAGGCCTTGTCCCACGCGTCCCGAGCTGCGCTCAGCAGCGGTAGCGGGACATGCGCCGGGTTGATGTGGTCTACGGAGCTCCGGTGCTGATCCATCACCCGCAGCATCGGCTCGCGGTTGATGGCAAAGCCGTTGAACGGACCTTTCTTCTGGGCGATGCGAGCCGACTGGGCATACGCCTCACCCGTCATCACGGCGGTCAGCGCGGCCGCCACGTCGCGGCCGGCATCGCTGTCGTAAGGCAGGCCTGATGCCATGAGCAGCGCGCCAAGGTTGGCATAGCCGAGGCCGAGCGGCCGGAAGTCCCTACTGTTCTGCGTAATCGCCTCCGTCGGGTAGCTGGCGTTGTCGACCAGGATCTCCTGAGCCGTGATCAGCACCCGGCAGGCCTCGCGGTAGGCCTCGACGTCGAACTCGCCGCGCTCGTCGAGGAACTTCATCAGGTTGATCGAGGCCAGGTTGCAGGAGGTGTTGTCGAGGAACATGTACTCCGAGCAGGGGTTGGAAGCATTGATCCGGTCCGTATTGGGGCAGGTGTGCCAGTGGTTGACGGTGGTGTCGTACTGCAGCCCCGGATCGCCACAGACCCAGGCGGCATCCGCCATCATCCGCATCACAGCGCGGGCCTGATAGGTGTCCATGATCTGGCCGCTGGTCACCCCGATCGTGTGCCACTCGCGGTCTTCCTCGACCGCCTTCATGAAGTCGTCCTTGACTCGGACACTGTTGTTGGAGTTCTGGAAGAAGATCGAGCTGTAGGCCGGCCCGTTGAAGGACGGGTCGTAGCCCCCTTCGATCAGGGTCCAGGCCTTGCGCTCCTCGTCGACCTTACAGTTGATGAACTCGACGATGTCCGGGTGGTCGACGTTGAGGATCACCATCTTGGCCGCCCGGCGGGTCTTACCGCCGGACTTGATCACGCCGGCGAAGGCGTCGTAGCCCTTCATAAAGGAGACCGGGCCTGATGCCGTCCCACCGCCGGCCAGCAACTCACGCGACGAGCGAAGCGGCGACAGGTTGGTGCCGGTGCCAGAGCCGTACTTGAAGAGCATGCCTTCGGTCTTGGCAAGGGTCAGGATCGACTCCATCGTGTCCTCGACCTTGTTGATGAAGCAGTTGTGGACCACGACGTTGTTGGTCAGGAAATTCCCAGATTCGGTCTGGATGTCGAAGACATCGTCAACACCGAGCTCCTCTATCTTGACGACGTCGTATTCCTCGAGCAGGGGACGAAGCCCGATCGCCGGCTTTTCGAGCAGCGCGACTCCTCCATGGATCTCCGCGGCTGCGGGTCCAGCCAGATTGACCCCAGGCACCGCGTGGTTGCTGCGGTCAGGGTCGAAGTAAAGCTTCGTGCCCAGCTGGAGCTCCTGCACGGCGAGCCATTGAGCTTCTGCGCTGCCATCATGGCGAGCGAGAACGACATGATCAGGCGTCGCCTCGATGAAAGCGCCCTTTTCAAGAGAAACGCGAAGCACCCGCTTGCGACCGTTCGCCTGGACCGCAACGATCCGGGTGACGCCAGCGGCATCACAGACGCTTTCCCCGATGGCCCGTCGCTCCACCAGCTCGCCGATGGGCACTGATCCGTTCGGAGTCGAAACGAGGGCGTGATATGGGAGACAGGCGGACATCTGCGGACGCGGCTCGATGCCGGCGTTGAACCAGACGGGACTGTTGAAGGCGGCTTTCTGCTGCACCAACAGATGCGTCAGCTCATCCCGGAAGATCTCGGCGGCCTCGGGCGTCGCGAAATAGCCCTGCTTGTTGGCCCACCCATGGATGGTGCGCACGACCCGGCCGATCAGCTGCCTGACGCTTCGCTCCCGCTCGGGCGTACCGAGCACCCCACGGAAATACTTCGAAACAACCACATTGGCGGCGACCTGCGACCATGTCGTCGGGATCTCGACATCGTGCTGCTCGAAGACGATCTCACCCTTTTCGTTGGTGATAGCGGCCTCACGCGTTTCCCATTGCACCTCGTCGAAGGGGGCCACACCCGGGCGGGTAAAGTACCGCTTCCAGGGGAGGCCGTTACGGTTGCGCTTGGGAGCGGTGGCCGGGGCCGCCGCGGTCATGTTCGGTCGGTCGGTCGACGTCTTTTGGGTGGATCGGGCCATCGATGAACCTCCGTAGGGTGGAGTGGAGAGCGGCCCACATCGTATGCCGTAGGATGAAGCCTGTCAAGCAGTTTACCACAGCCTGTAGGGTTTCCCGGCCGCTTGGGCCACAACATATGCTAGTACGGGCCTGATGCTGATCTGGGGCGTCGTGCTCTGTCTTTCTGGCTTCGTCCTGCTTCGAACTGCCGTTCGGCAGGGTCGGCGAGTCGCCCTCTTCTCCAGCGCCTTCTGGGTGACCTTTCCCGAGTTCGCCCGCTACCGGCTGAAGCGGCTCTGGCCCGCCCCCCTGGGACTGGCCGGCGTCATCCTACTTATATGGGGGCTGGTTTTGCTCTTCCAGTGGCTGCTTGCCTACTACGCCGCCCGGCTGGGACACCCGGTGAGCTAGGTGTGGTTCCCACGGACCTTGTTGACACAGACCGGGTGAGCTCCAGCAGTCGGCTGAGGTCGGCACACCCCTCGAGCGTGCTCGACAGGCCGGTCTGGCTCAGGCCAAATCGGTTCGTGGCTAGCCGGCGTAAACGCCTTGGAGCCGCGCTTGTTCAAAACCCGGACTTGTTAAAGCTCGTGGCCAGCACGGCGATCCGGCCTGTCTGCGTCGCGCCCGCGGGCGTGCCTTCCCGCCGACTGCCGGTGCTCCCTCGCACCGTGCCTTGTAAACAACCTCTTTGGGAACGACAGCTAGGTCATCGTTCAAAACCGTTTGCGCGGATCCACGTTGGGGGTCCCCAACCGGTAACGCGCAGCGACATACAGTTCATACGCGGCGGTCGGAACTTTTAGCCAC
>Ga0207646_10000083_pt1 | contig 126076 bp, 125 predicted proteins | sample KBSK5502metaG_FD_184343 | JGI IMG/M metagenome (GOLD analysis project Ga0207646, IMG submission 184343) | Corn, switchgrass and miscanthus rhizosphere microbial communities from Kellogg Biological Station, Michigan, USA - KBS K5-50-2 metaG... | ecosystem: Host-associated > Plants > Roots >...
GCCGTGTCTCAGTCCCCGTGTGGCTGGTCGTCCTCTCAGACCAGCTACCCGTCATCGCCTCGGTAGGCCGTTACCCCACCGACTAGCTGATAGGCCGCGGGCCCACCCCATCGTGCATTGCTGCTTTCTTCACCGGCCATGCGACCGGTGACGACATGCGGTATTAGCATCGGTTTCCCGGTGTTATCCCCCGCGATAGGAAAGGTTGCCCACGTGTTACTCACCCGTTCGCCGCTAGGAACTCACCTCCCTTGCGGGAGATAAGCCCTCGCTCGACTTGCATGTGTTATGCGCGCCGCCAGCGTTAACCCTGAGCCAGGATCAAACTCTCCGTCCAAAACGGAGAACCCAAGGATTCATCCCTGAGTACTCAGACTCTCAGAGTCTTTCCCACTCTTCAGTTGTCAAAGTGCTGGCCCCTTCGACCAGGTTTGCCAGCCCCCTTTTTCAGGGCGCAGTAAACCTTTCCGTCGGAGGAACCTGTGAACTATACCCGTCCCCAGGCACTCTTTGCAAGAACGGGTCGAGATCGGTCTAGGAGGACCTGATGCCCAGCTCGTCCAGGTGTCCCAGCAGGGCAGCCGGGTCCTCGTAGACGCGGTAGGCGCCGGCCGACTCCAGCTCCTCCCTGCCGTAGCCGCCCGACAGCACTCCGACGCCCAGCGCGCCGGCCCGCTGGGCGGCCAGCAGGTCCCAGATGCTGTCGCCCACCACGAACGACCCCCGGGGGTCGGCGCCCAGGCGGTCTGCGGCGGCCAGGAACAGGTCGGGGTTGGGCTTGGCGTACGAGACCTGGTCGCGGGTGATCAACGGAGAGTCCGCCGCCACCCCGAGCAGGGCCAAGGCCGGCCGAGCGGTTTTGTCGCTGCCGCTGGTGGCGATCGCCCACGGCACGGCCATGGCGCTCAGCGCGCCGAGCAGCTCGCGCGCCCCGGGCAGCGGCCGGACGTCGGGCAGCCGCCGGACGTAGGCGTCGGCGTGCGCGGCCCTCAGGCGCTGGGCCTCATCGTCGGCGATCGCACGGCCGATCTCGCGCTCGAGCGCTTTGATGAAGAGGCCGCCGCTCATGCCGATGCGGCGGTGGATGCGCCAGACGGACAGGCCGATGCCCGCCGCCTCCAGGGTCTCGTGCCAGGCGAGCACGTGCTGATAGACGCTGTCGATCAGGGTGCCATCCAGATCGAAGAGCATCGCCGGGCGGGCGGACGCGCTCAGAAGGATCGCCTGCCCGCGAAGGCCCGCGCCAGCGTCAGCTCGTCCGCGTACTCGAGGTCGCCTCCGACCGGAAGCCCATGCGCCGGTCGGGTCACCTTGACCCCGAGCGGCACCAGCGCCCGCTGAAGGTAGACCGCGGTCGCCTCGCCTTCGATGTCGGCGTCGGTGGCCACGATGACCTCGGCCACGCCGTCGTCACGCACACGGTCGAGGAGCTTCGGGACGTGGAGCTGGTCGGGTCCGATGCCGTCGATCGGCGAGATCACGCCGTGGAGCACGAAGTAGAGGCCGCCGTACTCGGCGGTGCGCTCGACGGCCAGCACGTCGAGCGCCGTCTCGACCACACAGAGCACGGTCTGATCGCGGCGGCTCGATGCGCAGATCATGCACAGGCCGCCTTCCGAGATGTTGTAGCAGCGCTCGCAGTAGCCGATCCGCGCCTTCACGTCGGCGATGGCCTGGGCCAGAGACTCGGCGCGCTGGCGGTCGGCGCGCAAGAGGTGGAACGCCAGCCGCTGCGCTGTCTTCGGCCCCACGCCGGGCAGCCGCGAGAGCTCGTTGATCAGCCGTTCCAGAGGCTCCGGCAGCTGCGGCACGCGGCGTCCTTACTGAAGCAGGCCGGGAGGCAAGCCCAGGCCGGCGCTCAGGGCCTGCATCTTGGTCGCGGCCAGCTGCCGCGAGCGCTCGAGGACCTCGTTGACCGCCGCCACCACCAGGTCCTGCAGGATCTCGACGTCCTCGGTTGCGCTCGGGTCGATGGTCACCGACACCAGCTTCTGCGTCCCGGTCGCCACCGCGCGCACCACGCCGCCGCCGGCCGTCGCGTCCACGGTCTCGTGCTCCAGCTCCTCCTGCAGCTTGGCCATCCGGTCCTGCATCTGCTGGACCTGGCGCAGCATCTTCATCGGGTCTTTCACTGTTCAACCTCTTTTACGCGAGTCACCCGGCCGTCGAAACGCCGCACGACCTCGCGGACAAAGGGATCGTCCTCGGGGCTCGACACCTTGGCCGTCCTTGCGGCGTCCCCGGCAGACTCTTTCAACCTGTAGTCGACCCTCACGTCCGGGCCAAGCCACGCGCGCACGAGCGGCATCAGCAGCGACGACTGTTCCTGCGCTTTCTTGTGATGGAACCCATATCGGAACCAGAGCACCAGCACCGATCCGTCCACCTCAGGCTGCGCATCGAGGAATACCGCGCGCACCGTGCGATTGAGCTTCTCGAGCACCTCAGACCATCCCGCCGCCGCCACAACTTGGTCGAGTGCCGGCTCTCGTACGTGTTCCGTACGAGCGACGGGTTCGGGCGCCGGCTCCCGGACCTTTGCATCTTGCTCACCGCCCAGCTCCACCGCCAGGCGCGCCAGCGTCGCCTCGACCAGGAAGCGCGGTTCGGCGTGGCGCCGCACCTCGCCGTCCAGGTGAAGCAGCGCGTCCAGCACCGCCGAGAGCCGGCGCGCTGACGCGTTGTCGTGCGCAGACACAGCGCCGATCAGCCGATCGCGACACCCTTCCATGAGCCCACGCACCACCTGCCGCAGCTCCGCGCCCGCCGAGTAGACGCGATTCAGCTCGTCGAGCGCCTCCGCGGCGCGGCCGGTGAGCACGTCGTCGAGCAGGCCTTCGAGCAGCCGCGGGTCGGCGATGCCCAGCAACGAGCGGGCGGACTCGAGGCTGATCGGCCCCTCCGCGAGCGGCACCAGCTGGTCAAGGAGCCCGACCGCGTCGCGCATCGATCCCTGCGCAGTACGTGCGATCAGACGCATCGCGTCGGCATCCACCGAAACCTTCTCGGCGTTGGCGATGTGAGTCAGTCGCTCGATGATCTGCTCTTCGCCAAGGCGCCGGAATACGAACTGCTGACAGCGGCCGATGACGGTGAGCGGGATCTTCTGCGCGTCCGTCGTGCAGAGCACGAACACGACGTGCGGAGGCGGCTCCTCGAGGGTCTTTAGCAGCGCGTTGAACGCGGGTTCGGTGAGCATGTGCGCCTCGTCGATGATGTAGATCTTCTTCGGTCCGAGCGCGGGCGCGAGGTTCACCTTCTCGCGGAGGTCGCGGATCTCGTCGATGCCGCGGTTGGAGGCCGCGTCGATCTCGATCAGGTCGAGCGCCGAGCCGGCAGTCATCTCGACGCACGACTGGCAAACGTTGCAGGGCTCAGCCGAGTCACGCGGCCGCCCGGTGCAGTTCAGCGCCTTGGCGAGCAGGCGCGCCGCCGAGGTCTTGCCGGTGCCGCGGCTGCCGCTGAATAGGTACGCGTGCGCGACCCGGCCGCCGATGATGGCGCCCTGCAGGGCGCGCGAAGCCGCGTCCTGGCCGACCAGGTCGGCGAACGTCTGCGACCGGTACTTGCGGTAGAGGCTCTGGTACTCACTCATGTCGCTTCAAGGTGGCCGCGCACCCCCGCCTCGATCGAACGCCCCCAGCTCGCACCACGGGTCGCGGCTCCCGCCAGGATGGCTGCGGCACCCCCGGGCGCTCTCCTTACCGCTGCTTCCTTCCGGACCTGGCGGGGTTCGGAGACCCGGGCTGCGCAGGTCCCGACGTTCAACGCCGCTCGCCGCGGCCAGGCGTGAGAGCCCTGACCTCAGCACGGGAATTCGGTCCGGCTAAGGCGGATTGCCGGTGCAGGGTACCGCCAGCACCCCACTTAGCGCGACCACGAGGAAGTTTACGCGCGGCCGGGTTCCCTGGCCGGCCGCCTCAGCGTCAGCCCGAGATGGACGTATGTGGCCAGCGTCGCGAGCGGGATCACCACCTCTGCGCCGATGACGATGTTGCCGGCGTCCAGGTTCAGCGCGCGGAACAACACGATGCCGCCGACGAGGACCAGGATGAGCGATGTCGACAGTTGTCCGGTCACCGTGTGGCGCAGCTCCATCCTTCGGTGCGCCAAGAGCAGGCTTGCGCCGGCCACGGCCGGCAGGAGGTAGCGCGCGATGATCACCAGGGCGAGCCAGGTCGGGAAGGCTCCGCCAAACGACAGCCCTAGCGCCAGCGCGGCGATGAAGACCCCGTCGACGACCGGGTCGAGCCCGCCGCCGAAATTCGAGGGCTGGGCAAACCGACGCGCAATCGTTCCGTCGACGAGGTCGCTGAGACCCGCCAGCGCCACCACTACCGCCAGCGGGGCGAAGGCTGTGTTCAAGCAGTAGGCGAGCGCCGGCGCCGCGAGGTAGGCGCGCGCCAGTGACACATGGTTCGCAGCGCCAGGAACGAACGCGCCTGCGATGGCGACTACCGCAAACCACACCGCAATCCACCAAGGTTGGCGCGACAGTGCAACCCAGGAGCAGCCGCACGAAAGGTAAAGAAGCCCGGCGATGACCCCGGTCCGGTTGAGGCGCACGAGAACTAGTGTGGCGAGGGCGAGGGGGCCGGCGAGGGCGATGGGCTCGGCGCCACGTACGGCGCCTCGCCCGGGTACGGCTTGGCGCCGCACGGATACAACGGCTCTCCGACACCTTTGAGGAAGATCTCGTTGAAGGCGCTCGTCACGCCGCTGGCAGCGATGCCGCCGTCGTAGCTGCAGACCTGGTGCGTCACGATGCCCTGCGGCACCGCCCACATGGCGGGCCAGGGGTGCGTCGAGTAGTAGGCGTCGATGAAGGGCTTCCACACGCCGATCCCCACGTCCTCGCCATAGAGGATCGACGTCGGACACTGCCACCCCGACGTCGGAAAGTTCGTCGCCAGGTGCGCGTAGCCCGACTTGCACTGCGCGCCGGCGTCGATGTGCATCAGCGACGCGGCGACGGCCAGGCTCGGCGTGTAACCGATGTAGATCGAGCCGGTGTAGGCCTCGGTCGTCCCCGACTTGCCGGCCACCGGCTTGCTGCCGAGCGCGCCGAGGTAGAGCTTGACCGGGCCGCGCAGCAGGTCGGTCATCAAGTAGGCGAGCTGCGGGGAGATGACCTGGACGTGGCCCGCCGACGGATCGAAGCTCTCCAGCACTCTTCCGTCCGGCGTGGTGACCTTCAGCACCGCGTGCGGGCTGATGCGGTACCCGCCATTGTCGAACGCGCTGTAAGCGGCGAGGTGCTCGGCCATCGAAAGCGGATCGTGACCGAGCGTGGTGGCGATGCCGTCGGTGTTCTCGATCCTGGCCGTCACTCCCAGGCGGTGCATGAAATCGACGACGCGCGAGCCGCCTTCCTGGCTGTACGTCCACAGCGCGGGCAGGTTGCGCGACTGCGCAAGCGCCGTGCGCAGCGAGATCCAGCCCTCGTGCTTGCCGTCCCAGTCGCTGAACGTATGGCCGCCGATCACGCTGTTCTGGTCGTTGAGCAGCGTCGCGGGCGTCACGAGCCCGGCCTCCAAAGCGGCGCCGTAGGTGTAGACCTTGAACGATGACCCGACCCCCCGCCAACCGAGGGGATCGATTCCAGTCAGGTTGACCTGTCCGCGAATTGCGGCGTTGCCGTAGTCGGCGCTTCCGACCATGGCCAGGATCTCGCCGTCGCTGGGATTCATGACCAGCATCGCGCCGGTGTTGACCGCGCGCCTCGAATAGCGCTGGACGCCGGCCTTGACCCACTTGTCGGCCAGCGCCTGCGTCGAGAGGTCGAGCGTGGTGGTGATGGTGAGCCCGCCTTCGTAAAGCGCTGTCGCTCCATACCGCTGCAGCAGATAGCTCGCGACGTAGTCGGCGAAATGCGCGGTCAGCGGGTTGGGCGAGGGCGGCCGCGCGTTGTGGGCGGTGACCATCCGGGCCACCAGGTCGCTCTTGTAGAGGGCGTCGGCCTGTGCCCCGCTCAGGTCACCGACCGCGACCACGCTATTGAGCACCTCGCGCCACCTCTGGGTCGCCGCCAGGCGCTCGTCGGGGGTGCCGAACGGGTCGTAGTCGGCCGGCGCCTGCGGCAGGCCGGCCAGAAAGGTCGCCTGGCCCCATGTCAGGTTCGCCGCATGGACCCCGAAGTACGTCTTCGCCGCGGCCTCAGCGCCGTAGGTGCCATTGCCGTAGTTGATGGTGTTCAGATAGAGCTCGAGGATCTGCTCTTTCGTGTAGCGGCGCTCCATCTCCTCGGCGAGGACGAGCTCGCGGAACTTGCGGCTGATGGTCCGGCTCTGCGCCTCCTGGGTGTCGAGCACGTCGTTCTTCACGACCTGCTGTGTGATGGTCGAGCCGCCCAGCGTCGCCGAGTGATGGGTCAGGTCGAAAACGATCGCGATCACCAGCCGCCGGTAGTCCACGCCCGAGTTGGCGTAGTAGGTCCGGTCCTCTGTGGCGATGGTCGCCTTCTGCAGGTTCGGGCTGATCTTGCTCAGGGGCACCACGGTCCGGTTCTCGTGGTAGAGGGCGGCGATCAGGTTGCCGTTGCGGTCGACGATCCGGCTCGTCTGCAGCAAATTGGCGGTCTGGAGCTGGTCGATCGACGGCAGGTCGCCGGCGAAGTAGTCGACCACACCCAGGACGCCCCCGGTGCCGAGCAGGCCGACCAGGCACACCGTGATCAGCGCGACGAGCGCGCCCTGCACCAGCCAGGCTCGCGACCTGTGGCGCGCGTGGGCTGCTCGCCGGCGGGAGCGGTGCTTGGCCGGGGTGGTGGCGGCTCGACGGGCGGCGCGCCGGTTGCGGGCGACCGGCCGGCTCTTCAAATGCGACCTCCAGGACGTTTGCTAGGACGCGGTGCTTCGACAGTTGTCGCGGAGTTTACAGAACTGAACGCCCCCCTCCCTGCCCTCCCCACACGGTGGGGAGATGAACTTTGTTACCTGAGCCCCAGGCCCTCCGCGCCCTGGGTGGCCAGGGACAGGATCGGGTTGGCCAGCAATCCGTAGCCCGCGATCACCACGCAGAGGGCGATCGCGGCCGCTGCCGACAGGCGCGTCCACACCGGCAGCGCGGCGCCGCCGCGGCGAGCTTCGTCGACCGGGTTTTGCAGGAACATCACCCGCAGCGTTCCGAGCGCGGCGATCACGCTGAAGGTGGTGCCGAGGAGGCCGAGAGCAAGCAGCTCGAAATGGCCGCTCTGCGCCAGCGCCGACCCCACGGCGAACTCGCCAAAGAAGCCCGCCAGCGGGGGTGCGCCCGCGAGCGACAGCAGGGCCAGGGCAAGGGCGGCCGCGCGATGTGGTCGAAGCGTGCCCATGCCGGCCAGCGCCGCCTCCGCGAGGCCGGTCGCGCCCATCACCGCCGGACCGGCCATCGCCGCGATCGCGAATGAGCCGAGGAGGAACACGGCTGAGCCGATTCCTCCGCGGTAGTGCGTCGCCACGCCCGCCAGGACCCAGCCGGCCTGCCCGGCCGCGAGGAAAGCGATCCGCGCCCGCGGCGTGCGCACTCCCAGGGCGGCCGCTCCTCCTCCAACCATGGCCAGCGCGGCAACCACCTCGAGGTAGGGCGAATAGACCCCCGATACCGGGCTCAGCGCCGCCGCCACCTTGACCGTCGCCACCAGTGCCGCTGCCGCAACCAGCCCGACCACCAAACCCGAGCTCAGCGGAGACGCGGGCGGAAGCATGGGCCCGGCCGCGACCTGGGCCGGCGTCAGGGCGGCGCGGAAGGCGAGCGCCCCGAGGAGAAGAAGGACGGGCAGCGCCAGCGGGAGCGTCGGCGCCGCGCCGATCAGGACCTGGCGGATGCCCAGCAGGTCGGCCGTGCCCGCGGTCGCGTACACGTACGCGAGCCCGAGCAGCGTCATGGCGCTCGCCGCCCCGCCCAGCACGAGCAGCCGAAGGCCCAGGTCGGGCCGCCGCACGGCGAGCATTCCCACGCCCGCCGCCCCGGCGAGCTCGAGCCCCGCCCACACCCCCACGACGTCGCCCGCCGAGGCCGTGACCATCAGGCCGAAGACGGCGAGCAAGGTCATCGCCAGGGCGAGCGCCGGCGACTCCTCGGAAGGCCAGTCGGCCACGGCGATCGCCACCGCCGCCGCGAGCAGGCCCGCCGCCTTGGCGAACAGCGCGAGGCGGTCCTGGACCAGCCCGCCGCCGAAGTACGAGCCGACGTTGGCTCCCGCGTAAAGCTCGACGCCGAACGCGACCAGCAGCACGACGGCCGCGCCGGCGGGAAGCCGCGCGCGAAGCCGGCGCCGCTGGGCAGGCCGGAAGCGGCCGATCAGGACCAGGGCCACCGCGCCGGCCACCACCATCGCCTCCGGGACGAAGGTCGCGTACTTCACGGTCCCGCCCCCGTGTACGGGGCGGCGATCTCCGGCACGTCCGCCACCATCACGTTCAAGAGACCTGGGTCGAAGAGAGGCGTGTCGGTGCCGGGGAGCTTCGGCCCGCCGGGCACCAGCCCGACCCACAGCAGCGCCCCGGCCAGCAGGGCCAGGTACCAGGTCTCACCGAGGGACGCGTCCGAGACCGCCGGGGCTTCGGGGTTGGGCTCGCCGAACATGACGCGCTGGATCACCACCGCGAGGGCGACGGCGGTCAGCGCCAGGCCGGCCGCGACCGCGAACGCGCCCACGGGCTGTGTCTTGAACGCGCCAAAGAACGTCATCAGATCAGCCGTGAAGGAGGCCATCATCGGCACGCCGAGCAGACCGAGCGCCGCGAGCACGGTCAGCCAAGCGAGCTTGGGCATGCGCGGCGCGATTCCCCTCAGGAGCGCCACGCTTCGCGTCTGCGCGCGGTCCGAGACGGTGGCGAAGATGGACGCGATCAGCGCCGAGGCCATGCCGCCGGTGAACAGGGCGAGGACGCTGCCCGTGATCGACAGCGGCGTCAGAGCGGCGAGTCCGAGCGCGGTGACGCCCCCCGGGACCAGGGCGAGGTAGGCGCCCGCGTGGCGCAGGTCCGCCGCCCGCATGGCGGCCACCGCGGCGTAGACGACGGTCACGGCCGCCAGCGCGGCGATCAGCGGCGACAGGAGCCTCGCTCCGTCGGGCTCGGCCGCGACCAGCAGCCGCAAGACCAGATAGGCGCCCAGCCGGGTGGCGCTGCCGCCCACCAGGACGATGACTCCGATGGGCGCCTCCGAGTAGAGGTCACGCGCCCATCCGTGAAAAGGAAAGAGCGGAAGCCGCGTCGCCGCGGCGATGATCACGGCGGCGCCGACGATGACCTGCGCGCGAGGGCCGACCGCGGACTTCAGCGCCACGTCCATGTCGAAGCTGGACGCGCCGCTGGCCACGTAGATGCCCATCACCGCCAGCACGAGGACCAGGCTGCCTGCCCCCCAGTACGCCGCCAGCCGCCATGCGGCCGCCTCGCGGCGCGGCCCGCCCCAGCCGAGCACGAGCAGCGCGATGGGCACGGTGGCCGCGGACCAGAACAGCACCAGCACGAACAGGTCGTGGGCGGCGATCGCGCCGGTGATGCACGCCTGCGCGAGCAGGAGCAGCGCAAAGTAGGAGCGGACGCGCTCGCGAATCCCGATCGAGGCGAGCACCGAGATGATCCCGATCACGCCTGAGAGAACGAGCAAGAGGATCCCGGGACCGTCGACGCCCAGGTGGTAGACGGCGCCGATCGACGGCAGCCAGGTGACCTTCTCCTCGTACTGGACGTTGGGCAGGAACGCCTGGAACTGGTTGTAGGCGATGAACATGATGAACATCAGCCCGAGGTTGGTGAAGAACGCGATCTGTTTGATGATGGTGTCGTAGCGGCCGCGCGGGTTCGGCATCAGCGCGATGCCGACGGCGACCAGGACCGGAACCCAGATGCTGATGCTCAGCAGGTACGACGACTGGAAGATGCCCGCGCCCGGCACGGGCAAGGGCGTGGGCGAGACCGCGGTGACGATTCCCGCCAGTCGATCGAGCATCAGCGCAGCACCCCAGGTGAAACCAGGCCGATCAGCAGCGCGAGCAGGACAGCCATGACCACGAGCGCAGGGGCCGCCGGCGCCCACGCCGACGTGGCCGCCGCGCGGCCCGTGAGAAGCGACATGCGGCCCACCGCGGCGTCACCCTTGGGCAGCCACTCCTCGATGTGCTCGACGATCCCCACGGACGGCTCGACGATGAAGCGGTCGAGCAGCCACGTGGCCCTGAGCGTCAGCGCGCTCCAGGTCGCGGCCAGCCGGCCGGTCGCGGCCAGCGCCCCGTCCTTGCTGCGCGCGTGGGTCAGCGCCGCGACGGCGAAGCCGATGAGGGCGACCGCCAGCCAGACCAAGTAGGCCGGCGTCTGCGCGGCGTGATGTGTCCGGCCGTCGATAAACCCCAGCCAGGCGGTTACCAGCGAGGCCGCCGCGAGGGCCAGCGCGAGCAGCACGAGCCAGTAAGGCCAGCCCCTGGCCGGCCTCGGCGCATCGCGGACGCGGTCGGGGTCGAACGCGCGGCGCCGCTGCAGCGGGCCGGTGGCGACGGCCATGAAGACACGAAGCGAGCCCAGCGCGATGAGGAACACAGCCTCTCCGAGCACGATCCCGAACCTCGAACGCGAGTCGGCGGCGAGCGCCAGCGCGCCGATGGTGCTAAGGCCGAGGGCGAGGCTCACGCCCAGCAGCACCGCCGCGCTCGCCCGCATCCGCCGCCAGGCCTCCCCCATGTCCCGCATGTCCTCAGTGCGCATGGCCGATGTGATCGCGGAGGCGGCAAGCATCCCGGCGGCGCGCGCAGGAGCAGCCGCGAAGATGCACGCCACGCCCACCACGGCGAAGGTGAAGGCCGGGTACTGGAAGCCGTGAATCGTGATCGCGGCGCCCACCGCCGACACGCCGGATCCGGCCAGCGCGAGCGCGCGCCGGGGCTCCATCGCGGCGAGCGACGTCAGGGGCGCGACGACCGCCACAACCCCGCAAGCGATCACGATGTCGCGCATCGCCTGAGCGCTGGAGGCGACGAAGATCGGCAGGAGCCGATAGAGGACGGTGATCGCCATGACGGGCCACACGGCCTGGACGATGGCGGAGGCCGCGGGCGGAGCGGTGGTCGCCGTCGCGGTCACCCACGAGTGCAGCGGCCACAGCGCGAGCCTGCCGGCGACGCCGACGAACAGCAGCACCGAGGCGACCACCAGCTGGCGGACGGTCCAGCCCGCTGTCACATGGAGGATCGGGACCAGGGTGCTCAGGTTCTGCAGCCCGTAACGCGAGTAGAGGACCGCGATACCGCAGAGCAAAAACAGGTCGGTGAGAAACGGAAGGGCCAGCGCCACCCGGCCGGCGCGCGCTGCCGCGTCGACTCCCCATCTGTGGCTCAGCAGCAGGTATGTAGCCGCGCCGGTGATCGACCAGAACGTGAACAGCTCGGCCAGGTCGGTGCTCATGAGCGTGCCCACGGCACCGAACAGGAACAGGCTCACGAGCGACTGGAATCGCGCCGGGCCGGGCTCGTTGCGGCCCATCACCCGGTGCCACATCAGCACGAGCAGCAGGCACAGCTCGACCACCGCCAGCGCGACCACCGTCAGGTGGTCGACGTGAAGCACGATGTCGACCTCGAAGTTCTGAAAGTTCGTCGGCCCGCTGAAAGCGACGTTGGACGTGAAGTAGACGTAGCTGGCGTTGAAGGGCGCGGTGCGCCGGAACAATCCCCAGCCCACGAGCAGAGTGGCGGCGAACGCGAGCAGGGTGCCGAGCAGCGCGGTGTTGGCCGACGCGCGACGCGTGCGCACGCTCGAGACAGCGACGACGAACGCCGCGAGCGGAGCGAGGAGGATGACCGGCACTGCCCAGCCCAGCGCGGTGGCCGGGTCGAAATGAAAGCCGGTCGACGGCCGTGGGCTCGACGCCGCGCCGGACGCCGCCGCGAGGATGTGGCCCGCGCCCATCAAGAGCGCGCTCAGCGAGAGGTCTCCTGTCTGGCGCCCTGGATACGGGCCGCGCGGGCGGCAAGGCCGACCCCCATCGCCACGAGGGCCAGCGCCGCGATGGCGATCAGAACCGCCGCCTCCTGGCCGAGCGGCGGCCCGGACACCGAAACGACGATCTGGGTGGACGGCGGCTGCACCGCCGCCGCGGCCCGAGCCGAGAAGCGGGCCACGCCGGCGAAGGCGATTCCAGCGCCTCCGAACATCAGCGGAATCCCGGCGAGCGCCGCGGTGGCGTCGCGCCGCCAGGCCGCCGCGAAGGCGCCCACCGCGACCATCGCCGCCGCGACGAACAGCACCGAGACGATGCCGACGGTCACGTCAGCGCTCCCGGTCGCGCGAGCGCCACATCAGCGTCAGAACAACGAGCGCGACGAGGACGAGGGCCGCGACCGCCTCGGTCGCGAACGTGTCGCGAGCGAGCAAGAGCCGGCCGACCGCCGCCGTCCCGAGCCAGCCGCCGTTGAACTGCACGTGGGCGAAGCCGCCCCGATAGGCGGCGTAGGCGAGAACGGCGAACATCAGCGCCGCGCCGAGCGCGCCGAGCTGCCGCCAGGCGCGGCCGGCGACCCAGTTGAAGGTTCGGTAGTCCGGGCGTGCGAGCATGGCGGCGCAGCCGGCGAAGGTGACCAGCACGACCGCCGCGGCAAAGCCGGCGGACAGCGATACGTCAACGCCCGTGACGCCCAGGCCGGCCACCAGGAGCGCCAGGGAGCGGAGCTCGCGGCCTGGCAGCAACGCGACGAAGGCCGCGCCACCAAGGGCGATCGCGGAGGACACGAAGAAACCTATCGCGTGAGGAGAATCCATCAGGACTCCGTGGTGTGAGAGAGCCTTGCTCGGCTAGTCGCCAAGACCGCCGGTTCCAGGGCGCCAAGCATACATAAGCCCCGATCCGACGATCCCGAGCACCGCCAGGCCCGCCACGATCTCACCGGGGGTCGGCGGCGAGTACGTCGCGGCGAAGGCGTACGCGGCCAGCGCAACAACGACGCTGCCGCCGAGGAAGAACGCGGCGGTGCGCACGAGGTCGAGGCGCCCCAGCCGACGCGACAATGAGGTCATGGCCGCATTCTCGCAGCTTGCCGAGTTTGCCCGAAGCTACCGGCAGGTGCCGTCACCCGGCATCGAGATCATCGCGACGCCGCGCTACCAGGTCCAGCTCATGTCGGACTTCCCGATTCCAGGACCGAACCATGTGTCCTGGGTGCGCTGCCGGCCGGATGAGGCTGACGACGTGATCCGCGAAGCTCTCGGGATCGCCTCCGCGCGCCACCTACCCGTCAACTGGATCCTCGACCCTGACACCGAGCCGCCCGACTTCGGCGATCGGCTGCGAGCCCACGGATACGTCCCCGCACCGGGCGATGAGAAGGCGATGGTCATGGTCCTCCTCGCCGAGGCGAATCTCGAGATGCCGGAGGTCGAAGGCCTGGCGATCCACGACGGGCTGGCAGACCTTGAAACATTCACGGCCTCGGAGCAGGTGGCCGACGAGGGCTTCTCGGGGCTTCCCTTCGGCCAGGACTCGCCGATTGCAGATTCGCGTGAGCGTCGCTACGTCAACCACCGCGCCGCAGGCAACCGGCGGATCGTCCTCGCCACGATTCGCAGCGAGCCCGCCGGATCCGGCTTGCTGACATTGCTCGGTCCCGACGCCGCGATCATCAACGGCGGCGCGGTCAGGCCTCGCTTTCGCGGCCGGGGCGTCTACCGCGCGCTTGTCGCAGCGCGGCTCGGCATCGCACGCGACGCGGGCGCGGCGGGATTGATGGTCTGGGGCGGCCATATGTCTGGCCCGATTCTCGCGGGCCTCGGCTTCGAGACGGTCAGCTGGCGCGCCTTCTACGTGAAGGCAGAGTCAGGCTAGGGACTCGACCCAGGCGCGGTGCAGCAAGCCGTAGGCCCCACCCTGTCGGCGCAGCTCCGCGGGCGCGCCGTCCTCCACGATCCGGCCCGCGTCGACGACCAGCACCCGATCGGCGATCTCGACCGTGGACAAACGGTGCGCGATGATCAGCGCGGTCCGGCCGCGGAGCAGCGTGCGCAGCGCGCGCTGTACCAGTCGCTCCGAGGGCAGGTCGAGCGAGGACGTGGCCTCGTCGAGGATGAGCACGCGCGGGTCTGCGAGGAAGGCGCGGGCGAACGCAACGAGCTGCCGCTGTCCTGAAGACAGGCGCACCCCGCGCCTGCGCACGTCGGTCTCGTATCCGTTGGGCATGGCGTCGATGAACACGTCGAGCCCGATCGCATGGGCGGCCGCGACCATCTCCTCGCGGCTTGCGCCGGGGCGCCCGAACATGATGTTGTCGCCGATGGTCCCGGAGAACAGGAAGCTCTCCTGCGTGACCATCACGACCGACTTGCGCAAGTCGGCCACGGAAAGCGAGCGCTCATCGACGCCGTCCAGTGTCACGCGGCCCGCAGTCGGGTCGTAGAAGCGAGCGATCAGCCGGGCGATCGTCGTCTTCCCCGCACCCGTCTCGCCGACGAGGGCGACGATCTGGCCCGCCGGGATCCGCAGGTCGACGTCATGTAGGACGGGCTTGTCGCGGTACGCGAACGTCACGTGCTCGAGACCCACCGCGCCCTCAACCGCATCAAGCCGCACGGGTGACGCGGGTTCCGGAACCGTGGGCGCCTCCTCGATCACGCCGGAGAGCTTCTCGAGCGCGGCGCCCGCCGCCTGGAAGATGTTGTAGAACTGCGACAGGTCCTGCATCGGCTCGAAGAACTGCCGCAGGTAGAGGACGAAGGCGGTCAGCACGCCGAGCGTCAGCTGGCCCTGCACGACGAGGTATCCGCCGAACAGCAGTACGGCCGCGGTGGTCAGCCGGCCGAGCAGGGCGATCCCCGGGCCAAAGGTCGAGGCCAGCCGGTTGGACCAGATGTTGGCGTCGCGATACCGCCCGTTGACGTCATCGAAGATCTCCTGGTTGCGCGGCTCGCGCCGGAAGGCCTGGACGGCGCGAATGCCTCCGAGTGACTCGACGTACTGCACGATCACGAGCACGATGGCGCGGCGCACCGCCCGGTACGAGCGGGCCGAGTTGTGCCGGAACCACCACGTCAGGCCCAAGACGAGAGGCATCGCGATCAGCGTGACTACGCCGAGGCGCGCGTCGAGGCGGACGAGGATCACGGTGATCGCGACGACCGAGAGGAGCGACGTCACCACCGAGGTGAGGCCGGTCGCAAGCAGCTCGTTGAGGGCCTCGACGTCCGAGGTCAGGCGGGAGATGATGCGCCCGGACGTGTAGCGCTCATAAAAGGAGAGCGACAGGTCCTGCACGTGGCCGAACAGAAGGATCCGCAGGTCTCGCAGGGCATCCTGGCCGATGCGTCCCGAGAGGCGAAGGAATGCGAGGTTGGCGACCGCGTTGACGACGAGGACCGCCACCAGCGCCAGCCCCACTTCGATCAGCGCGTTCAGATCGCCGTGCGCGCCGGGGCGCACGCCCTTGTCGATGCCGAGGCCGACCAGGTACGGGATGGAGAGGTACGCCAGCGACCGGACCAGGATCAGCAGGCCGGCCAGCGTCAGGTCCCACCGGTACGGTCGGGCGAGCGTGCCGAGCAGCCTCCGGCTGCGCCGGCGCAGCAGGCCGGCCACGCTGGCCGAGAACTCGTCGACCTCCTCGGCGGCAACCCCGCGCCAGCGATCCGCGGTGGCGATCACGCTCATGCGGGCACCATCCCTTCCCGCTCGCGCGCGGTGTCCTCGTACTCCTGCGACAGGAGCCCGCGGTAGAGCTCGTTCGACTTCATCAGCGACGTGTGCGTGCCGACCGCCTTGACCGTGCCGCCATCCACCAGCGCGACCCGGTCGGCCAGCGCGAGCGTGGAAGGGCGGTGCACCACCAGCAGCCCAGTGACTCCATCGAGCACGCGGGCCAGCGCTTCTTCGATCACCGCCTCGGTGTGGACGTCGACAGACGACAGCGGGTCGTCGAGCACGAGCACCTGCGGCCGGCCGAGGACCGCGCGAGCAAGGGCGAGACGCTGGCGCTGGCCGCCCGACAGCGTGTAGCCCTGCTCGCCCACCCGCGTCTCCAGGCCCCAGGGCAGGTCCCAGACGAAGTTCGCCTGCGCCACGTCAAGCGCTCGCTTCAGCTCCTCGTCGGACACCACCGACCGGCCCATGATCAGGTTCTCGTGCACCGACGCCGAGAAAAGGATCGGGTCCTCGAAAGCCATGCCGATGTGCGAGCGCAGCGAGCTCAGGTGCAGGTCGCGCACGTCGACCCCGTCGATCAGCACCTGGCCCTCGGCCACGTCGTACAGGCGAGGCACGAGGTAGGCCAGCGTCGTCTTGCCCGATCCGGTGCGCCCTACGAGGCCGACGGTCTCGCCCGGCTCGACGGTGAGGTTGAGGTCGCGAAGGATCCACTCGTCGGACTTCGGGTACTTGAAGCCGACGCCGCGAAGCTCGATGCGCCCCCGGGACCGCTCCATCGCGCGGGCGCCGGGGCGGTCGGCGATGTCCGGCCGCGAGTCCAGCACCTCGTTCAGGCGCTCGGAGGCCGTCTGGCACTCCTCGCTCATCGAGAGCACCCAGCCGATGGCGTCCATCGGCCACGTGAGCATGAACACGTAGTTCATGAAGGCGACCAGGCCGCCCATGGTCAGCGTGCCGTGGATGACGTTGTTGCCGCCGAGCATCAGGACCACGGCCAGCGACAGGTTGGGCAGCAGCGTGAGCTGGGTCCACAGCTTCGCGCGCTCGGTGATCGCCTCGATGTTCGACTGGCGGAGCAGGCCCGCCTGGTCGTCGAAGCGCTTCTGCATGAGGGGCATCCGGCCGAAGGCCTTGATGATGCGGACCCCGGTCGCCATCTCCTCGATGATCGTGGTGAGGTCGCCAGACTGGTCCTGGATCCGTCGCGCGATCACCTTGTACTTGTCGTGGAAGGTGTTGCTGAAGTAGGCGATCGGCAACATGCACACGACCACCGCGATCGCGAGCTTCCAGTCGAGCTGCGCCATCAGTACAAAGACGACTGCGAAGGTCACGATCGTCTGCAGGAACCAGATCAGGCCGAAGCTGACGAAGCGGCGGACGGTGCCGATGTCAGAGATGGCCCGCGAGAGCAGCTGACCGGACTGCCAGTTGTCGTGGAAGGACACCTGCAGGCTCTGCAGGTGGGCGTAGAAGTCGTTGCGGAGGTCCGTCTCCATGCGCAGCGAGGCGATGCCGGAGTAGTTGCGCCGTAGGTAGATGAGCAGGAACTCGAGCCCGCCGATGGCCACGAGCAGGCCGGCCATCGGGAGCAGTGCGCCCAGCTGGTGATGCGTGATGGGCCCGTCGATGATGTACTGGATCACCTTCGGTATCGCCGCCGCGGCGGCAAGGCTGCCGAGCTGCGCCAGGCCGAACACGACCACCAATCCGATGTAGGGCCGCAGGTAGGGCACGTACCTGCGGAGCGCGATGAGACCCAAGACTCGAATCCTTTCGCGCCCGTTTTTGGGCGCACAGAATCACATGGAGGCGGGGGCCGCTCAGTTTACCGATTAAGCGGTCGGTTTAGTTCGAGGCTCCGCGTGTGAAAAGGCGCGCCAGGCGCGCGCCGAGCCGGCGGTCCCGCTCGTCTCCCAGCGTCAGCTCGAGCACCAGCTCGAGCAGCGCCTCACCGTCGACCAGGATCAGGGGCCGGCCTGCGGCGTAGGAGTGCGCCTCGGGCGAGAAGTCTCCGTCGGTGATGACGAGAACCCGGTCGGCGCCGTTGCGCTCGGCGACCTGGACCATCTCCTCGAGCGGCGCGGTGCTGATCTGGCGCATGCCGCGGAGCTGGCAGTTCACGATCAGGCGGCCGAGGCCGTCGCGCGGCTCAAGGGGCCCCCGCGAAATCTCGGCGTAGCCTCCGATTTCGCGGGGATACACTTCCATATCTATCACGTCACGGTCCGGCCCCTCGCCCGCGAAGACCGCGTGGCCGCTGCGGCGAAAGATGTCCGCCACGAGCGCCCAGTAGCCCTCCCAGGACAGCTCGCGCACCGACGCCAGGACGCGATGGCTCTCGGTGCGGCGAGGCTTGCCCTGTTGTCCGTTCCACCCCCAACGGAACATCAGGCGCTATAACGCCCGGGCAGCGTGAAGCTTGCCTCCCGTGGAGGCTTATTTCGCCAAGTCGCGGATCGAGACGATGCCCACGATTTCGCCACCTTCCATGACCGGCAGGTGGCGGAAGTTGTTGGCCAGCATGGTCTTGAGCGCCTGGTCGGTCGGGACGTCGGGGCTGACCGTCATCGGGTCGGCCGTCATCCAGGACGAGACCTCGTGCGAGGGCGCGTCATAGGACTGGGACAGGGCCCGGACCGTGTCCCGCTCGGTGAAGATGCCGACCAGCCGGTTGTCCTCCATCACGAGCGTGGAGCCTATGCGTTGCTGGGCCATCAGCGCGACCGCCTCGCCCACCGTGGTCGAGGGGCTGACGTAGTGGACCCCCGTGGACATGACCTCCCTGACGGTGGCCATCAACGGATTGTAGAGACGATTGGCGGAAGTGGCAGGACCGCCAGCACGGCGGTGGCGGCCACAACCGCCAGGGCCACGGCAGCTTCGGCATGCGCCGTCGGCACCCCGCGGCGCCAGGTGATCGCCGACAGCGCCAGCATGACCACCACGCCGGCCGTCTTGGCCGCGAGCACCGCGCCGTAGCCGGTCGTCCAGAGGTCGCCAGGGCCGTTCAGCGTCTCGGCCGCGCGCAGCAGCCCGGTCATGGCCGTGAATGCGAAGGCGACCGCCGCCACGCCCCCGAACCGCTGCAGCAGCAACCGCGCTTCGTCTGAGCTCCAGCCGCCCGGCGGGCGGAGCGTCGCGATGACGACGATGCCGCCGGCCCACGCCCCGGCCGACACCACATGCAGGGCGTCGAGAAGGATCGTAGGCAGCGCGGGATCGGCGCCGGCCGCGTGTCCTCCGAACCCCAGAGCCGCGGCGGCGGCGAAGCCCGCGGGCACCGCGCCCCGGCCGACCGTGAGGCAGAGGGCGAGCGCCGCGGCCTCGACTCCGACGCGGACCGCCGTGGGGACTGGGAGCGATCCCGAGCCGAGCCACTGCGCGGCGAGCACGCCCGCACCACCGGCCAGCGCCGCGCCGAGCGCAATGTCCATCCGCGGTCTCGCCCATCCGACGCGCGGCGGCTGTGCGGCCAGCACGCGCACAACCACCAGGCCGACGAAGCCGAGCAGCCCGGCGTACTCGACCCACCGCGCCGCGGCGACCGCCACTTCGCTCCAGGACACGCGGCTAGCGCCAGTCGGGGTTGATGACCGCGGTCAGCACGTGCTCCTCCCACCGTCCGTCGACGAGGAGGTACGCCGGGGCCCGGCCTTCGATTTGAAAGCCGCAGCGCTCGAGCACCGCCGCGCTGCGCGTGTTGCGTGGCATGTAGTTGGCGGCGATGCGGTGGAGCTTCCATTGCTTGAAGGCGAATGTCACGGTCGCCTTCACAGCCTCGGTCATGTAGCCGCGACCCTGCGCGCCCTCCTCGAGGTTGTAGCCGAGCACGCATGACTGAAAGGCTCCGCGCACGACCTGCGTCAGGTTGACGTTGCCGGCGATCCGGCGCGGGGAGTCGCGCTGGAAGATGAAGGCGCGAAACGACTCGTGGCGGGCGAACTCGAGCTGCCTCTCGATCACCTGCTCACGCCACATGGCTTCGTCAAGCTGCTCGGCTCCGAACGTCGGCGAGAACGGCTGGAGGTGATCATGGTTGTCGCGGTAGTAGCGGACGATCTCGGGCACCTCGCCCACGTCCGCGAGCGTGATGATCAGGCGTTCGGTCTCGATCACACCGCTGCCTACAGTAATGAGGGAAAACCCGGATGGTTTCCCTGCGCGCCAGGCGCGGGCAGGATGGCCTTACTGATCGCATCGCGCGTCGGCTCCGCCGAGGCGCTGCTCCCATTCCGGTATACGGTTCGGATTGTCTGAATGCCTTCTCCTCGCAACGTTGGATGCGAAAGGCACGCGAGATGAGGCTGGGCGGAGCCCAGCCTTCACGGCCCACGATAATGGCGACATGACGGGCGAATCGTCGCTCGACGCCGTGAGGCGCGTGGAGGAAGCCCCGCTGCGGGACCTGGTGGCGGTGACGGTCGACCAGGTCGAGGCGCAGATGGATCGGCTGCTCGAGCCGGACACCGACTCGGCCTCCCTCTACCGCAGGTGGGAGACGCAGCAGTGGGCGGTGTCAGACCTCGACCTGGCCCAGGACCGTATCGATTGGGAGACGCTGCCCAACGGAGTGCGCCAGGTGATGCAGCACACGATGACCCTGTTCTTCATCGGCGAGCAGGCCGTGACGGACACCCTGGCGCCGCTGCTGCACGCCGCGCCGCGCGAGGACGAGCGCATCTTCCTCGCCACGCAGATCGCCGACGAGGCGCGGCACACCGTGTTCTTCCAGCGCTTTTTCGAAGAGGTGCTCGGCGTGGGCGGCGGCCTGCACGCGGCCCTCGACGCCATCTCGCCGGGAGCCACCGCAGGGTTTCGCAAGATCTTCGAGCACCAGCTGCGGGACGCGATGGACCTGGTCCGCCGCGAGCCGAACAACGAAAAGGCGTGGGTCCAGGGCGTCGTGACCTATCACCTCATCATCGAGGGCTACCTCGCGATCACCGGCCAGCGCAGCCTGCTGCGCACGCTTCGCAACGTCGGGCTGATGCCGGGATTCCGCACAGGCTTCACGGCCGTGGCCCGCGACGAGTCGCGGCACATCGGCTTCGGCGTGCTCGCGCTACGCCGCCGAGTGGCGGCCGACCCCGCAACCGCGCGCGTCATCGCGCTGAAAGTCCTCGACCTCCTCGACCCGGCGGTGCGAACAGTCGTGGGACCCGACCGCAGGCTGCCGTTCGAGGACCCGCGCGAGATCCCCGAGCCGCTGCGCGTGAGCGGCCTCGAGCTTAAGGAATTCGCCCTGACGTCGCTGGCCAAGCGCCTACTGGCGGCGGGGCTGTCGGCCTCCGCGGTGGCGGACATTCGCGCCCACGCCGAGGATCTATACGAGTCGGCCTGGTCCGAGTACGAGACCAACTTCGGCTTGCGCCACCCGGTGCGCTTCTACCAGGAGGGCCTGGTCACCGCTCCGCTGTAATGAGGCCGCCGCCCAGCACGCGCGTGCCCGAGTAGAGCACCGCGGCCTGTCCCGGCGAGGCCCCGAAGAACGGCTCGTCCAGGGTCAAGCGGCCCGATGCGTAGGTGGCCGCGATCGGGCGCGCGTGATACCGCAAGCGGGCCTGGCACCGAACCGGATCGACGGTCGCCGGATCGATGAAGGTGACCACACGCAGGGCCACCTCGCTCGTCGCGAGTTCCTCGTGCCTGCCGACCACGAGGCGGTTGGACGGCGCGTCGATCCGAAGCACGTACCAGGGGCCGGCCTGCTTCAACGAGCCGAAGCCGGCGCGCTGCCCGATCGTGTAGGTGGCCGTCCCGCGATGGCTGCCGACCTCCTGGCCCGTGGAATCCACGACGGCACCCGCCCGTATCGGCAGCCGTTCGGCCAGGTATCGCGTGGTTTCGCCGCGCGGTATGAAGCAGATCTCCTGGCTCTCGGGTTTCGCGGCCACCGGCAGGTCGAACACGCGCGCGTGCTCCCGCACCTCGCCCTTGGTCATGGCGCCGAGCGGGAACACGATGCGAGCCAGGCGGGCCTGGTCGAGGTGATACAGCATGTACGACTGGTCCTTGGCCGGATCGACTCCCTCATGCAGCTCAGGCCCTCGCGGACCGGCGACGACCTGGGCGTAGTGGCCGGTCGCGAGCGCGTCGAATCCGAGATCGAGCACCCGCCGAAGCATCAGGTCGAAGCGAACGAAGGCGTTGCAGCGCAAGCACGGGTTGGGCGTCCGGCCTTCGAGGTAGTCGCGATGGAAGGGCTCGATGACCCGCTCGCCGAACTCCTTCTCCAGGTTCCAGCAGTAGTACGGAATTCCGAGCAGCGAGGCGACGCGGCGCGCATCCTCCACGGCCGACAGGGAGCAGCACCCGCCGTGGCGCGCGCTCTCCTCGAGGTCCTCTCGTGGCCACTGCTGAAGGGTGATCCCGACGACGTCGTGGCCCTGCGCCTGCAGCAGCGCCGCGGCGACAGATGAGTCCACGCCACCCGACATCGCGACTGCGATCCTCATACGCCTACTCGACGACGTCGCCCTCGGCCGGCTCGACGGTCACGCCTCGCGACTCCAGGTAGGCCACGCCGCGGTCCAGCTCGTCGGCCTCGCCGGTCACCTCGAGGAGCACCCAACCCTGCTCATGGGCGACGTCCGCCCGCCGGATGTTGGTCACGATCTCGAACTGCTTGCCCAGCTGGTAGATGACCGGCTCCGTGACGAGCGCCTTCCCGAAGATGAGCTTCAACCGCCGGCGTGCCATGCCGGGGAGAGTCTAAGGCTCGAACGAACCTCCGGCTACGGCCGGGACGATCGAGATCTCGTCTTTTTCGGCGACCTTCGCCTGCAGCCCGGAGCCCAGGCGCACATCCTCGTCGTTGAGGTAGACGTTGACGAACTGCCGCAGCTCACCCCGCTCGTCGAGAAGCCGGTCCTTGAAGCCCGGGTAGCGCGCGTCCAGGGCCTCGATCGCCGAGCCCAGGTCGTTCGCGCCCACCTGAACCGTGATCTCGCCGTTCGACAGCCGCCGCAGCGGGCCGGGGATTCTGAAGAGTGCCATCTACAAATTCACCTTTTCGCGAAACGACTTTAACGACGGATCTATTTCCACGCGTCGACCATGGCCGTTCGAAGAAGCCAGGACTTCGGCGGTCTTGAGCCCGTGCCCGGTGACGTACGCGACGATCACCTCGTCGCCGCTCCAGCGGCCGGCGCGGGCCAGCTTGGAGAGCACCCCGATCGTGACGCCGCCCGCCGTCTCGGTGAAGATCCCCTCGGTGCGGGCGAGCAGGCGGATGGCCTCGACGATCTCCTCCTCGGTGACGGCATCGACCACTCCGCCGGTCTCGAGCACGATCCGGTTCACGTAAATGCCGTCGGACGGGTTGCCGATTGCGATCGAGCGCGCGATGGTGTCGGGTTTGACCGGCAGGACCCTCTCGGGCTGGTCGGACTTGAACGCGTTGTAGACCGGCGCGCAGCCGAGCGCCTGCGCCCCGGTGAGGGCGGGCACGCGATCCCCGTGCACCAGGCCGAAGTCCATCAGCTCGCGGATCGCCTGGCGGTGGCGGACGAACTGGCAGCCGCTGCCGATCGGGATGATGATCTCGTCAGGCAGCTTCCATCCCAGCTGCTCGGCGGTCTCGAAGGTCAGCGTCTTCGAGCCCTCGGCGTAGAAGGGCCGGATGTTGATGTTGCAGAACGCCCACGGCGTGGACTCGACCAGCTGGCTGCACAGCCGGTTGACCTCGTCGTAGTTGCCGCGCACGGCCACGAGGTTGGGCTCGAACGCCCCAATGCTCGCGACTTTGGCCGGCTCGAGGTCGATCGGGATGAAAACGTAGCAGTCCAGGCCGGCGCGGGCCGCATAGGCGGCCACGGCGTTCGCGAGGTTACCGGTCGAGGCGCAGGCGATCGTCTCGAACCCCTGCGCGCGCGCCCAGCTGATGGCGACCGACACCACCCGATCCTTGAACGAGTTGGTCGGGTTCATGCTGTCGTTCTTGAGGTAGAGGTTGCGCAGGCCGAGCTCGGCGCCGAGCCGGTCGGCCTTGACCAGCGGCGTGAAGCCCTCGCCGAGGGTGACGACCGGAGTCGTGTCCTCAATTGGAAGCAGGTCGCGGTAGCGCCAGATGGACGGCGGTCCCTGCTCGATCGCCTGGCGCGTCACTCGCTTCTTGAGGGAGGCGTAGTCGTACACCGCATCGAGCGGCCCGAAGCACATCTCACACACATGGGTGGCCTGGAGCTCGTACTCGGTACCGCACTCCCGACAACGAAGTCCCAGCAACTTGGGCATCGGCTCAGTTTAGAGATCAATGAGGCCCATCCTGGTGGCGTGCAGTCGCCGGATCTCGAGCCACCACTCGAAGGAGTCGCCGGGCGCCAGGATCGGGGGCGGCTCGTCGGAGTCGGGACGGTCTCCCCCGCCCGTGGCCGGCTCGATCGCGGCCTGCCGGTACCCGCCGAGGTCGCCGTTGCAGATCCACACGCCGCAGTGCGGCGTCCTGGACGGGTCCCACGCGAGCTCGATCCCCGAACCATCCGGCCAGCGCAGCCGCGCCCGGTCGATCGAGCCGGGCGGCACGAAGAACTTGCCGCTCTTGCCCCGCGCGAAGCGCATCAGCTTGACCCCGACGTCCACCTCGACGCCGTCCTCGTATCGAAAGAGAGCGTGTGAGCACCAGTAGGCCGGCACCTCCGCGTCGCCGCGGTTGGAGATCCGGTACGTCGCCCTGACGCTTTCGCCGAGGGCGACGGTCCGCTCCAGCCGCCAGGGCAGCAAGCGGCCGTCGCAGGCCATCGCGCACCGCGTCTCGGTTGCTTCCACTACAGTCCACGGCAGCCGCCAGGCCTCCCCGTGGTCGGTCAGCTCCACCCCACGCCACTCGGCGGGCTCGACCGTGGGAACCATCTCGTCCCAGCCCTGCGCCCCGCTCTCGACGAAGCCGGGAGCCCGGGGATCGTCCACGCCGATGCCCTGGTCGAGGAGCTCCACGCCGTCCAGGAGCAGGGACGTGATGCGGCCTCCTCGATCGGGAGCGATCCTTGTCTCCCACGGTCCGCCACGCAACCTCATGGCGGTTCGGATCGTAGAGTCATTCAGGTGCTCCGAAGCCTCGCGGTCGCCCTATGCCTGTGCGTGGGGGCAGCCTGCGGCCAATCAGCCGGGCATGCCGTGCCGACCGCCCGGACCAGCCCCGTCGCGCTGACCGCCCCTTCAGCCTCAGCTTCCCTTGCGGCCACCCCGGCCGCCTCCTCCAGCGTCTTCGTGATCGTGATGGAGAACCGCAGCTACGACCAGGCGCTGGCAGGCGGCTACACCGCCCGGCTGGCGACGACTTACGGCGTGGCCACGAACTATCACGGGGTGTCTCACCCGAGCCTCCCCAACTACCTCGCCATGACCTCGGGCAGCACGTGGGGCATCGCCGACGACGGGTACCACACCCTGCCGGCCACGGGCCTGGGCGCGCAGCTCAACAGCGCGAGGGTCGGCTGGCGAGCCTACATGGAGGGCATGACGGGCAGCTGCTTCGCGAGCCCCTACCCCTACGCATTGAAGCACGACCCGTTCCCCTATTACGGGGGCCGCTGCCCTTCGCAGGTCGTGCCGTTCACCCGGTTCGGATCGGACCTGCAGAACGGCGACATCCCGAGCTTCGTCTGGATCACACCAGGCCTGTGCAACGACGGGCACGACTGCTCCACCGCGGTCGCGGACAGCTGGCTCTCGCGAGTGGTGGCGGAGATCCAGGCGACGCCGGCGTGGCAGCAGAACGGCCTGCTCGTCATCACGTGGGACGAGGGCGAGGACTCCGCCAACCACGTCCTGACGCTGGTGATCCGCCCCGGCGCCCAGCACCAGGTGTCAAACCGGTACTACGACCACTACTCGCTCCTGGCGACGATCGAGGAGCGCCTGGGAGTGCCGCGCATGGGCGCCGCCGCCGGCGCCACGCCGCTGACCGACCTGATGATCAGCGGTCAGGCGATCATGAAGCCGTAGCCGACTCGACGCCACTCTGAGCCGTCTGACGGGCCGCCCGGGCGGGCGGCAACGTCAGGCTTGTGGGCCACCATGCCGGCTTCCCGGCTCGCGGAGTCGCGAGGGCGCCGGCCAACCCGGTGCTTCCGGCCCGTCCACGCTCTGGGTTCCATGACGCCGATTGCTGTAGGTCCATGCCGATCCGGATTCCGGCGCCGCTGAGCCTGCAGCTGTCCCGTGTGCCGCCGGAGCGACTGCCGGCAGCGTCCAGGTTCTGACGAAGTAGCCGCCAACACCCCCAAGGAGCAGGGCGGCCAGCAGGCCGGCGATGACTCGCACCGTGTTCTTCGAAACCGCCGACCGACGAAACGCTGTCGATGCTTCCATTTTCCTTCGCCTCCAGGCATGAGCGGATGACGTGTGCCTCGTATACGGGTCGACCTGGAGGGTGGGTGGCAAGATTCTTGCCACGCAGCTCGTCGGTGAGCGCGTATTCGTATCAGCGGTGGTTGATACCCCTTACGTCATGAGCGTTGACCTGGTCGAGCGGGCGCAAGCCGGCGATCATGGAGCCTTCGCGGCGCTGCTGCGTCCGGTCATCTCGCCGGCCTACCGGCTCGCCGGGGCAATGCTTCACGATCCGCACACCGCCGAGGACACCGTCCAGGAGGCATCCCTGAAAGCCTGGCGGAAGCTCCACCAGCTCAAAGTCGGGTCCGAGATGAAGCCCTGGTTCCTAGGCATTGTGGCCAACGAGTGCCGATCAGTGCGTCGTACCCGATGGTGGTCGGTCCTCCGGCTGACGGACGCGGAACCGGCGAGGGAGCCCGCGCCCGACTCGATGACCGCTTTCGCAGACCTGCGCTCCGCCATCCGCCGTCTCAAACACCGGAGGCGTTTGCTGTTGGTCCTGCACTGGTACCTGGACCTGCCCGTGACGGAGGTGGCCGCCATAACGGGTTCGAGCGACGAGGCGGTCAAGAGCGAGTTGGCGCGAGCGGTCCACCAGCTGCGCGGTCTACTCGGAGTAGGAGAGACATGAGCACTAAAGAGCGTGAGCTGAAGGAGCGCTTCGCTGCGGCGATCGATGAAGTCTTGCCGCCAGCGCCATGGCTCGAGGCTCGGATCGTCGACGCGCTGTCGCGGCGCCATCGCCGGCGAGCGTTCGGCCTGGACACGATGGCCGGTTTCAGTCCCGGACTGAGGCTGGCGGCCGGCCTGGTCGCCATCCTGATCGCGGTCGCCACGGTGGCCACACTCCTGATCAGCTCTCACATCCACCTGACCTCGTCGCCGGCCGGCCCGAACACGCACCTTCAAACGCCGCTTCCGACCCCGACCTTCACACCCTCGCCGGCGGTGCGCTCGGCGACATGGCCACCTGGCGGGCCGGTGCCCGCACCGCTGGCCGGGTGCTGGCGACCGAACTTGGCTTCGGAAACTCTGTGTCTGGGCGGATACACCTTCGAGTTCGCCAACAGCTCGCTAGGTGGAAACGTTGTCGTCAACGGCAACGAGATCGATTTCATCAGCGATGTCTGCACGCAGGCCGGCACGTTCGGGTTCGACCGCTACCACTACACCATCAGCGGCACCACGCTGACCCTCATGCGGCTGCGCGACGCGACGACCAGCAGCTCGCCTGGGTCTGGTGGAATCGGTACGCAGATCGGGAACTGCGGCTGGAAGCTCGAGGGCCGCTGGACGCAGGTCTCAGGCGGATAGGCTCCGTCCCTGGCCGCCTGGCCTCCTAACGCTCGGAGGGCCGTACCAACTCGACGGAGGTGCTGACTTCGGCGAGCCGCGCTTCGTCGAGGCGGACGCCGAGACCCGGGCCGGTCGGCACGCGCAGCCTGCCCTCGTGAAGCACGAACGGCTCCGTGATGTCGTGGTGGTAGTAGCGGTCCGAGGCCGACGTGTCGCCCGGCAGGGTGAAGTTAGGCATCGCGGCCATGGCCACGTTGGCGGCGCGGCCGAGGCCAGTCTCGAGCATCCCGCCCATCCACACCGGGATCGCGCGCTGCGCGCACAGGTCGTGGATGCGCATCGCCTCGAGGTATCCGCCGACCCGGCCGGGCTTGATGTTGATGATCGCGCAGGCGCCGAGCTCGATCGCGTCGACCGCCGCCTGCAGCGAATGGATCGATTCGTCGAGGCAGATCGGCGTGCGCACAACCTTGGCGAGGCGGGCGTGCGCCCTCACCTGCTCCTCGGGCAGCGGCTGCTCGATCAAGAGCAGGTGGAACCGGTCCAGCTCGGCGAGGTGCTGGCCGTCTGATTCGGAGTACGCGGTGTTCGCGTCCACCTGCAGCGGCACCTCGCCAAACCGTTCGCGGACCGCTCGCACCGGCTCGACGTCCCAGCCGGGCTTGATCTTCAGCTTGATCCGGCGGTAACCCTGCTCCAGGTAATCGCCCACGGTCTCCAGCAGCTCCGGAATGGACCGATGGATCCCGACCGACACTCCGCAATCGACTGCCTCGCGCACCGCCCCGAAACGCCTGGCGAAGGATTCGCCGCGAGCGCGCAGCTCGGCATCGAGGATCGCCATCTCGATCGCGCCCTTCGCCATCCGGTGGCCGTGCACCGGCCGGAGCAGGGCGAAAACGTCATCCGCGGCAAGCTCGCGCCCGAAAAGGCGCGGCAGGAGGTGGTGCGTTAGAACGTGCTGCGCCCCCTCGACGTACTCGGGCGAGTACGTCGGCTCCTCCCCGGCCACGCACTCGCCCCAGCCCTCGCCTTCGGACGTCAACGCCTTGACGAGCAGGATGTCGCGCTCCTCCTGCACTCCGAACGAGGTCTCGAAAGGCGCGACCAAGGGCATGCGGATGCGGCGGAGCTCGACGGCTTCGAGCCTCATTCCGCAGCCAGAGGTTGCGGGGCGAGCGAGTCCAGCCTTTCGATCTCCTCGGCCGTCAGCACGATGTCTGCCGCGGCGGCGTTCTCCTCCACCTGCGCCACGCTCGACGCACCCGGGATGGCGACCACGTTCGGTTTCGCGACCAGCCACGCCAGCGAGACCTGCGCTGCGGTCGCCTCGTGATGCCGAGCGATCTCGGCCAGGGCGGCGATCAGCGGCGCGAGACGCGCCCGCGAGCGGGCGTGAAAGTCCGACCGAAGGCGCCGGAAGTTGCTCGGCGCGCGGTCCCGATAGCGGCCCGACAGCAGGCCCTGGCCAAGCGGGCTGTAGGCGATCACGATCCGACCCTGCGCCTGCGCCCACGGCAGCACCTCGACCTCCGGCCCGCGGTGCAACAGGCTGAACTGCACCTGGTTGGACAGCACGGGCATGCCCGCCGCGCGCTCCGCGTCCTGCCACCCCTTCAGCGGAAAGTTGCTCACGCCGATATGCCCGACGAGGCCGTCATCGACCAGGCGCTTGAAGCGAGGCATGGTGTAGCGCAGCGGGAAGATCGGGCTCGGCCAGTGAAGCTGGTACAGGTCGAGGTGCGCGACGCCAAGCCGCCGTGCGCTGGCCCTCGCCCGAGCCGCCACCTGGATCGGAAGTCCGACCGGGAACAGCTTGGTGGCGAGGAAGACCTTCTCGCGCCGGTCGCGGATCGCCTGCCCGACGATCTTCTCCGAGCGACCCTGGCCGTAGATCTCGGCCGTGTCGATGACGTTGACGCCAAGCTCCAGCGCCCGGTGCACGATCGCGGTCGCCTCCCCGGACGCATAGCCCCGCCCGTAGCCCCACTCCATCGAGCCGAACTGCCACGTGCCCAATCCGATCGCGGACATCCGCGCGCCCTCGACCTCGACGAACTTCATGCCTCGCCAACCAGGCGGTCGTAGACGATCTGCGACCACGACTCCATGCCCAGGTAGTAGATGCGCATCTCGCTCAGGGTGAGCAGCTCGCCCGCCAGCTTTTGGGTTTCGCGGATCGCGATGTCAGGGCTGTCGCCTTCGATGAGAAAGACGACCCCCAGGTGGACCTTCGACACGGGCGCCGAGTCGTCGTTGAGGAGGCCCAGCAGCTTCGCTTCGAACCGCCCTTCATAGATCACCTCTTCCTCGAACTCGCGGCGCATGCCGTCCTGAATGGGGTCGCCCCCCTGCAGGTCGCCCTTGTTGATGTGACCTCCGATGCCCAGCGAGTACTGGCGGCGCAGCCGCTTCTCGGCGGAGGCGCGAAGCCTGTGCGTGAGGAAGTACCGGTCGCCGTGGTGGAAAACGACGTATGGGATGATCTGCTGGTAGGCGGGGTCGTCCTCGACGGCGGCCCGCGCCACGAAGAGATGGCGCTCCCGGATCACCGACCGGTAGCGGTCGAGGCCTTCGGTGATGAACCCATGCCACGCGCCGTCGGGAAATATGTCCTCCCGCTTGACGCAGAGCACCTCCTCGGAGCTCATGCCATCCTCACCAGTCCTCGCCCGAACACCGCCACCAGCTCCGCCGTGCGGTCGATGTCATCGTCGGTCACCGGCAGGAAATAGATCCAGGCGGCGCGCTCGGTGTCGGTCGTGATCATCGTCCGCGCCGAGTCTGCGCTCGGGTTGCCGAGCGGGCCGTCGGCGTCCGCCACGCAGAGGCGGCCGCCAACGTTGACGCGCTCCTTGCGGATGCCCGTGTAGCCCTCGCCCTCCACACCCAGCCTGATCGTCAGGTCGTCGCCGCCGGCCTTGTCCATGTCGTACAGGCCGACCGGGACCTGCAGCTGCACGGACAGCGCGTTGGCGACGTCCACCAGCGAGTTCACGCGCGGCAGGGGTTCGCCCTTCTTGAGCCGGCGCAACAGCGCCTCCGAGGAGGGCCGGACGCGCGTCGGGTCGGTGCCGAAGCGGCGGTAGAGGGCCCGCGCGCGCGCCGGGTCGCCCACCGCGCCCGACCTCGCCGCCTGGGTCGCGCGGGCGACCTCCAGCTCGAAGTCCTCGCGCGGCTCGGTCACCTCGAGCTCGTACAGCTCGAAGGCGACGAACTCGATGTCCAGGTCCGACGTGACTTTCAATCAGTACGTCCCATCCTGATCGCGCCGGCTTCTCAAGCGAGCGCGGCCAGCTGGTCGAAGAAGCCCGGGTACGAGATCTCCACGCAGTCGGCGCCCGCAACGTCGGTGTCGCCGTCGGCGATCATCCCCGCCACCGCCATCGCCATCGCTATCCGGTGGTCGGCGTGCGAGTCGACTCGCGCGCCCTCCAGGGGTCGTGGCCCGCGGATGACCCAACCGTCATCTGTGGCGGCGATGTCCGCGCCCATCGCGGACAGGCTCTCCGCCATCGCCGTGATGCGGTCGGATTCCTTGACTCGAAGCTCGCGAGCTCCGCTGATGCGGCTGGTGCCCGGCAGCTGCGTGGCCGCGACCGCCAGCACGGGCAGCTCGTCGATCATCGCCGCGGCCGCGTCGCCTTCGACCGTGACCGGCCGCAGCTCGGTCGCTGCGCCCACCTCGACCGTCCCGACCGGCTCTCCGCCAGTCTCGCCCTCCGCCGAGACCGAGATCGCGAATCCGGCCCGCCGGAGCAGCTCCAGGAACGCGGTGCGCGTCGGGTTGAGCCCGACGCCGGTCATGCGCAGGCGCGACCCTGGGACGAGGCCCGCGGCGACGAGCCAGAAGCTGGCTGCGCTCAGGTCGCCCGGAACGTCGAGGTCGAGCGGTTCGAGGCGATCGACGCGGGCCACCGCGGACCGGCCTGGAGACGCGTGCACCTCCGCGCCCATGGCGTGGAGCATGCGCTCGGTGTGGTCGCGCGTCGCCACCGGCTCGATGACTTCAGTGGTGCCGTCGGCGTACAGCCCAGCCAGCAGCACGGCCGACTTGACCTGTGCACTGGGCATGGGCGTCATGTACTCGATACCGTGCAGGTCCGGGCTGCCACCCACCCGCAGCGGCGGCCAGCTGGCGCGGGCGCCCATCAGCGTCAGCGGCTCCACGACACGGTCCATCGGCCGCCGGCTGAGGGACTGGTCGCCGCCGAGCTCGGACTCGAAGGCCTGGCCGGCCAGCAGTCCAGCGAGCAGGCGCATCGTGGTCCCGGAGTTGCCGCAGTCCAGCGGGCCCGCCGCGGCCTTCAGGCCGCTCATGCCGACGCCTTTCACGTGCCCGTCGTCGATCTCCACGCCGAGCGCGCGCACGCATCCGGCAGTCGACGCCACGTCAGCGCCCGTCGACAGGCCCCGCACGTGGCTCGTGCCGCCGGCGATCGCCCCGAGCATCAGCGCCCGATGCGAGATCGACTTGTCGCCGGGCAGCCTGACCTCGCCCTCGAGCCCGCGCGCCCTGCGCACCGTCGCGATCACTGCGCGCTCTTGGCCCATCGCTCGCGGACCGAGCGCGCCTCCTCGAACAGCTCGACCAGTCGGGGATCGTCGGCGTCGAGGTGGCGGCGCAGTCGCGTCAGCGCCGCGCTCACCTGGTCGAGCTGCTCGAGCAGCTGGACGCGGTTGGTCGACGCGATCGCCGCGTACATCTGCGGATCGCCGGCGGCCAGCCGGCTCATGTCGCGAAACCCCGAGGCCGCGACTCGCGACGCCTCCGGCCAGTCGGCGCGGCTCGACAGCGAGAGCACGTAGGCGACCGAGACCATGAAGGCGGCGTGGCTGACACCGGCGACCAAGCGATCGTGGTCGGCGGCGCTCATGACCAGAGGCCGGGCGCCCACCGCGTCTACCAGGGCGGTGACCTCGGGCCGGTTCTCGGTCAGGATCCACGGCGCACCCTTGAACAGCTGCGGGTCGGCGGCGTCGATGCCCGAGGCCTCACGCCCGCACATCGGGTGGCCGCCGACCAGGTCGACGCCCGCGGACCGGGCCCAGCCCATGACCTCCGCCTTGGTGCTCGCCACGTCAGTCACGGCCTTGCCGGACACCTTGCCGGCGAGCCTCGCCAACATGTCGCGCATGGCCATGATCGGAACGCAGAGGACGACGACGTCGGCCACGCCCACCACGTCCAGCTCGGTGCCCGCCGAATCGACGACGCCGCGCTCGATCGCCTTCTGCACGGTGCGCGGGTCGCGGTCGCTGCCGATCACCACGTGCCCCGGACCCGACTTCTTGAGGGCCAGCGCGAATGACGAGCCCATCAAGCCGAGGCCGATTACGGCAACCGTCGCCACCCTCGGCGAGCTAGGCCAGCTGCTTGGCCATGGCGCCGAGCAGCCGGCGCAGGTCGCTCATGAGCCGGTCGAAGGCGGCGAAGTCGAGCGATTGCGCGCCGTCGGAGAGCGCCTGGTTCGGCGTCGGGTGGACCTCCACGATCAGGCCGTGTGCGCCGCCGGCGACCGCCGCGAGCGCCATCGGGCGGACCAGCGACCACTTGCCCGTCGCCTGCGACGGGTCAACCACGATCGGAAGGTGCGACAGCTCGCGCGCGAGCGGCACCGCGTTGAGGTCCAGCGTGAACCGGGTCGCGGTTTCGAAGGTGCGGATGCCGCGCTCGCAGAGGATCACATCGCGATTGCCCTGTGACAGCACGTACTCGGCCGCGAGCAGCCACTCTTCGATGGTCGACGACATGCCTCGCTTGAGCAGCACGGGCTTGCCCGACCGCCCCGCCTCCTGCAGGAGCGCGTAGTTCTGCATGTTGCGGGTGCCCAGCTGAAGGATGTCGGCGTAGCGGGCGACCATCTCCACGTCCCCCGGCGACACGACCTCGGTGACGACCTTCAGTCCCGTCTCGTCGCGGGCCGCGGCCATCATCTTCAGCGCCGATTCGCCCAGGCCCTGGAACGAGTAAGGGGAGGTGCGTGGCTTGAACGCCCCGCCGCGCAGGATCTTCGCGCCCTGGGCGGCGACGTGGCGCGCGGTCTCGAGCAGCATCTCCTCGCCCTCGACCGAGCATGGGCCGGCCATCATCACGACCTCGTCGGTGCCGATCTTCACCCCACCGACGTCGACAACCGTGTCCGCGGAACGGAACTCCCGGCTCGCGAGCTTGAACGGCTTGGTGATCGGAATGATCTCGTGGATCCCGCTCAGGTGCGAGAAGGCTTCGCGATACGCGTACGCGTTCGCGCCGATGACGCCGATCAGCGTCCGCTCCTCGCCGCGCGACAGCTCGGTCTTGAGGCCGATCTCGTGGACGCGGTCGACTACGGCCTTGACCTCAGGCTCTGAGGCGGTGTGCGCCATCACGATGATCACGTCTTGAGCGTTGACCTCCACGAGTCCAGGTCGGCCTTGATGGCCTGGGCGCCCCTCAGGTAGACGGCGCGCATGGCCGACTGCGGGCTCTCTGTGTTGTAGAGCAGAAGGATACGGATGCACATCGGCACGCCACGCGGATTCGGCAGCCTGACGTCCATGTCGTGGCTGCACAGCAGCGGCACGTCGACCCAGCCGAGGCGGCGCGCGGCGTACGCGGGAAACTCGGCGGTCAGGTCGTGCGTGGTCGTGAAGAACGCGAAGCAGACCTCGGAAGTGTCGAGCTGGTTGGCCCGCGTCAGCTCCCTGAGGAGCTCGTCGGTCGCCTCGATGATCGCCTCGGGCGTGTTGGCGGTCGCAGTGGTCGCCCCGCGAATACCTCTCACCGGCATGCCTTCAAGAGTTCCTTCACGAGCCTGGTCGGGTCCTTGCCCGCGTCGATCTCGGCCACCACCGCGCTGCCGACGACCGCGGCGTCCGCCACGCCGCGCAGCGTCTTCATGTGCTCCGGCCGCGAGATGCCGAAGCCGGCCGCGACGGGCAGCTCCGTGTGCCTGCGCACGCTCTTGACGAGCTCCTTGAGGCCGCCTGGCAGGTCTTTGCGCGCGCCCGTGATCCCGGTGAGCGTCACGCAGTAGACGAAGCCGGTGGAGCGCTCGCAGATCGTTCCCATTCGCGTGGGCGACGTGGTCGGCGCGACCATGAAGATCGTGTCCAGCGCCGCCGCGCGGAGCCAGCCGGCCACGGGCTCGGATTCCTCGACCGGCATGTCCGGCACGATCACTCCCGCGACCCCGGCCTGCGCGGCCTCGGCGGCGAAGCGGCGCGCGTCGTAGGCGAGGATCGGGTTGATGTAGGACATCAGGACGACGGGGATACCCTCCCGCGCAACTCCTTCCGCAAGCTCGAGGCTGGCTCCGACGGTCATGCCGTGGTCGAGGGCCGCCTGCCCAGCCTTCTGGATCACCGGCCCGTCCGCCAGCGGGTCGGAATGCGGGATGCCGATCTCCAGGGCCGCGATGCCCGACGCGGCGAGCTTCTTCCCCACCTCCAGCGAACGTCTGCGATTTGGATGCCCGGCCATCATGTAGGCGATCAGCTTCAGGTCGCCGTTGGCACGGACCGCTCGCTCGAGGCGCGCCTCAGCTGTTTTCAACGGAGTCCATGTCCTTGTCGCCGCGGCCGGAGAGGCAGACCAGGATGCGCCCGCCGGGCCCGAACTGCTTGGCCAGCACGGCCGCGTGGTGCAGCGCGTGCGACGGCTCGAGCGCCGGCATGATGCCCTCCAGCCGGGTGCAGAGCTTGAACGCGGCGACAGCGTCCTTGTCGGTGACGGCCACGTACTCGACGCGCTCGGTCTCGCGCAGGAACGAGTGCTCGGGTCCGACCCCGGGATAGTCGAGGCCGGCCGACACGGAGTGCGTCGGCAGCACCTGGCCGTCGCCGTCCTGGAGTAGATACGAGAAAGCGCCGTGCAGCACTCCCGGCCGGCCGGCGACCAGCGAGGCGGCGTGCTTGCCGGACTTGATGCCCGCGCCGGCCGCCTCCACGCCGACCAGCATCACGTCCTTGTCGTCCAGGAACGCGGTGAACATGCCGATGGCGTTGGAGCCGCCGCCGACGCACGCGACCACCGCGTCGGGCAGCTTGCCGTCCGCGAACAGGTACTGCTCGCGGGCCTCGTCGCCGATCACTCGCTGCAGGTCGCGGACCAGCTCCGGGTAAGGGTGCGGGCCGACGACGGAGCCGATGATGTAGTGGGTGGTGCGCACGTTCGTCACCCAATCGCGGATAGCCTCCGACGTCGCGTCCTTCAACGTCTTGGAGCCGCTCGTGACCTCGCGCACCTCCGCCCCCAAGAGCTTCATGCGCCGGACGTTCATCGACTGGCGGCGCATGTCCTCGGTGCCCATGTAAACGACGCATTCGAGGTCGAAGCGGGCGGCCACCGTAGCGACGGCCACGCCGTGCTGCCCGGCGCCGGTCTCGGCGATCAGACGCTTTTTGCCCATCCGCATCGCGAGCAGCGCCTGACCCACCGCGTTGTTCAGCTTGTGCGCGCCCGTGTGGCAGAGGTCCTCGCGCTTCAGGTGGATGTGGGCACCGCCGAAATGGTCGCCCAGGCGCGTCGCCGCGTAGAGCGGCGTGGGGCGGCCGACGAACGCGCGGCGGTGGCCGGCGAGCTCGAGCTGGAACTGCGCGTCGGCCTTGGCCTCGTGCCAGACGTCCTCCAATTCCTGGAGTGCGCCCATCAAGGTCTCGGGCACGTACTGACCGCCGAATGGCCCGAACCGTCCGCGCACGGGATGGTTCATAGCGAGTGCTCGGCAAGCCGAACGGCGAGGATGAAAGCGCGCATCTTCTCCGGATCCTTGACCCTGACCTTGCTCTCGACCCCGCTGGAGACGTCGACGCCGTACGGCCTGAACTCGCTCACGACCGTGCCCACGTTACCCGGTTCGAGTCCGCCGGCGACGAACACCCGCCTGCGCTTGATGAGCTCGCGCGCCGAGTCCCAGCGCCACGCGCGGCCCGTGCCTCCGCGCTGATCCTCGGACCACGAGTCGAGCATGATCGGGTCGGGCCAACTGCTGGCGTCGGGGATGATCCCGTCGCGGACCTTGATCACCTTCATCACCGGCCGCCCCGCTTCGAAGCCGGGCGCCTCCGACCCGTGCAGCTGCAGCAGGTCGAGACCGACGAACTCTGCGATCTGCCGCACCTCCTCGGGGTCCTGGTCGATGAAGACGCCCGCGATCCTTGGCCGTACGTCGATCTCGTCGATGATCGCCTTCGCCTCCTCGGGCGTCACGCGCCGGCGCGACGTGCAGAAGTGAAAGCCCAGCAGGTCGGCGCCCGCCTCCGCAGCCGCCGAGGCCGCGCCCGCGTCGCAGATTCCGCAGATCTTGACCCTGACCATGAGAGGACCTTAGGCCGAGGCCAGCTCCCGGATGCATTCAGCCGGCTCGGGCGCGCGCATCAGCATCTCCCCCACCAGGATGGCGTCGGCGCCAGCCTCGCGCACGCGCCTGGCATCGGCGGGCCCCCGGATTCCGCTCTCCGAAACGAGGATCCGGTCCTGAGGGATGAGCGCGCGCAGCCTCTCGGTCAGGCCGAGGTCGACGTCGAAGGTGCTGAGGTCCCTGTGGTTGACACCGACCAGCCGGGCACCCGAGTCGACAGCCGTCGCCGCCTCGCGCTCGTCGTGCACCTCAACCAGCGCGGCCAGCCCTCGCTGGCGCGCAGCGGTGAGCAGCGACGCGAGCTGGTCGCGGGTCAGCGCGGCGACGATCAGCAGCACCGCGTCGGCTCCGGCCGCCCTCGCCTCGAGGACCTGGTAGGGATCGGAGATGAATTCCTTGCGCAGGATCGGCAGCCACGTTTCCGCACGCGCCGAGGCGAGATGGTCGAGCGAACCTCCGAACGAAGCCTCCTGCGTGAGCACCGACAGGGCCGCCGCGCCGCCTTCCGCGTACTGGCGCGCGAGACGATCGGGGCGGTAGTCGGTCGCCAGCACGCCCATGCTCGGCGTCCGCTGCTTCATCTCGGCGATCACCGCCAGGTTCGGGCGCCGGAGCGACGCCGCGAAGTCCCGGGGCGAGTACGCGGCGGCCCGACTTTCGAGCTCGCGTTCGGCCACCAGCGCGCGGCGGTGGTCCATCTCGGACCTCGACTCCGCGACCAGCCGGGAGATCAAGCCTGGGAGATTCCGGCCCAGCGCTCGAGCACCTCCGCGGCGCGTCCTGAGTCGATGGCCTCAGCCGCCGCCCCGAGCCCGTCCTTCCACTCCTGCGCGATGCCTGCCGCGCGCAGTGCCGCCGCCGCGTTGAGCAAGACGACGTCGCGACGCGGGCCCTTGGCGCCGCCCAGGACCTCGCGCGCGAGCCGCGCATTCTCCTCCGGCCCGCCGCCGCGCACCGCCTCGAGCGGCGCCCACGAGATGCCGAGCTCGGTCGGATCGAGCTCGTACTCGCGGCGCGCGCCGTCGATCTCGATCACGTGCGCTGGCGAGGCGACCGACAGCTCGTCCATGCCGTCGGACGAATGAAACACGATCGCGCGCTCGACGCCGAGGCGCACGAGAACGTCGGCCATCTTGCCGGCAAGCGCACCGTCGGCGACGCCAAGGGACTGGTAGCGGGCGCCGGCCGGATTGCACAGCGGGCCGAGGACGTTGAAGACCGTGCGCACCGCGAGCTCGCGTCGCGGCGCGCCGGCGAACTTGAAAGACGGGTGAAAGATCGGCGCGAAGAGAAACCCGATCCCGGCTTCGTCGATGCACCGGGCGACGCCCTCCGGGGCAAGGTCGATCTTCACGCCGAGCTGCTCCAGCACGTCGGCCGAGCCGCACATCGACGACGCCGCCCGGTTGCCGTGCTTGGCGACCTTCGCGCCGCAGGCAGCCGCGACGATCGCCGCCAGCGTCGAGATGTTGAAGGTGGCGAGGCCGTCGCCACCGGTGCCGCAGGTGTCGAGGAGGTCTCCGTCCACGTCGATCGGCGTCGAGACGCGGCGCGCGGTCTTGGCGAAGCCCGCGATCTCGTCGACCGTCTCGCCCTTCATCCGCAGCGCGACCAGGAAGCCGGCGATCTGGATGGGTGTGGCGTCGCCGCGCATGATCGTCTCGAACGCCTCCGAGGCTTCCGCCTCCGTCAGGGATTCGCACCTCACGAGCTTCGCGATGTAGTCGATCACGCGGCGACACCTCGCGCCGCCCGGCGCAGGAAGTTCCCGAGGATCTTCTTGCCTTCCTTGGTGAGCACGGACTCCGGGTGGAACTGCACGCCGTACGTCGGGTATCGCGAATGGCGCAGGCCCATCACTGTTCCGTCGGCAGTCCAGGCCGTGATCACGAGCTCGTCCGGCACCGAGCTTCGCTCGACGATCAGCGAGTGGTAGCGCGTCGCCTCGAACGGATCGCTGACCCCTGCAAGCACACCCGAGTTGTCATGCCGGATCCACGAGGTCTTGCCGTGCGCCGGCTCGTTGCGTACGACCCGTCCGCCGAACGCCTCGCCGAGGCACTGGTTGCCGAGGCACACGCCCAGGATCGTGACCCTGCCCGTGAGGTCCTTGATGGCCTGCGTCGACACCCCCGCGTCGGCGGGCGCACCAGGCCCCGGAGAGATGACGACGCCATCGAACTTCGCCAGCTCCTCGACCGTCACCTTGTCGTTGCGAAATACCTCCGGCATCGGGCCCAGCTCGGCGAGGTACTGAACGAGGTTGTACGTGAAGGAGTCGTAGTTGTCGACGACCGCTATCCTCGCCGTCTCGATGGCCCCCATCACATGTCCTCCGCCATCTCGACCGCCTTGAACATCGCCCCCGCCTTCTCGAGCGTTTCCTCGAACTCCCGCTCCGGCCTCGAGTCCGCGACGACACCCGCGCCCGCCTGTACGAACACCTCGCCGCCCGCGACGACGAGCGTACGCAGGGTGATGGCCATGTCCAGGTTGCCGCCGAAGCCGACGTAGCCCAGCGATCCCGCATACACGCCGCGCTGCTCCGGCTCGAGCTCGGCGATGATCTCCATCGCCCGGATCTTCGGCGCGCCCGACACGGTGCCGGCTGGAAAAGCCGCCCGCAGCGCGTCCAGCGAGGTGCAGCCGTCGCGCAGCTGACCGCTCACCGTGGACGAGATGTGCATCACGTGCGAGTAGCGCTCGACCTCCATCAGCCGGTCGACCGACACCGTGCCCGGTCGTGCCACCCGGCCCACGTCGTTGCGGCCGAGGTCGACAAGCATCACGTGCTCCGCGCGCTCCTTCAGGTCCGACAGCAGCTCCCTCTCGAGCCGGACGTCCTCGGCAGGATCGGCGCCACGCCGTCGAGTGCCCGCGAGGGGCCTGGTCTCGACACGTCTCCCCTCGACCTGCACGAGCTTCTCCGGCGACGTGCCCACGACATGCCGCCCGCCGCCAAGCGACACGAAGAACATGTACGGCGACGGGTTGATCGCGCGCAGGCATCGATAGATGTCGAAGGGCCTTGCCGCCAGCCGCTTGCGGAACCTCTGCGAGACGACGATCTGGAATGCGTCGCCGGCAAGGATGTGCTCGCGCGCGGCGTCGACCATCGCGTGGAAGCGGCCGGGCGACATGTTGCCCTCCCACGCGACACCGTCCTCGCCCGCGGGCGCCGGCGGCGCGGCGTCCTCGGCGAGCCGCCGTTCCATGGCATCGATCCTCGCGATCGCGTCGTCATAGTCCTCGCGGTCCGGGCGGTAGGTCGTCAGCAGCTTGAGGCGCCGGGTGACGTGGTCGAAGATGGCGATGTCCTCGGCCTGCAGGAAGGCGCTCTCCGGCATCGGCGGCGCCTCTCCCTTCGCCACGGGCAGGCGCTCGAAATGGCGCGCGGTCTCGTAGCCGAGGTAGCCGACGGCGCCGCCGTGGAAGCGGGGCACGCCGGGCACCGGCGCTGTGGCCTCGGCGGCCACGCGACCAAGGGCGGGCAGCGGGTCGGCCGAGCCGATCTCGAGCGGTCGCGGCTGGGCGCCGACGAACGAAAAGCGGGCGATCCGCTCGCCTCCCTCGACGCTCTCGAGCAGGAAGCCGGGCTCGCCCTCCGGGCAGAGGAGGGTGTAGGCGCGGACGGGCGTCAGCATGTCGGCGAGGACTTCCCGGTAGACCGGGATGAGGGCGTGGTCGGCCGCAAGGGCTTGGGCCTGCTCGCGGTTCGGCGTGAACTCTCTCATCTAAAATCTCTACTCTTCTCCGGCTGCTCTAGACCTCCGCCGGACTCCTGCTGGCCGGCCGGAGGGCAAACGATATCAGCTAGCTCTTGAGTTTTGCGGCCTTCATGTCGCGCTTGACCTGCCGAGCCTCGGCCATCGTCTCGGCCGAGTCCACGTCGGCGACCGTGTGCCAGTGCGCCGCATGCTTCTCCCAGCCCGCCGGCTTGACCCCGAACTTCTTCGCCAGCACCGAGACCAGGATCTTGACCTTCATCTCCCCGAAGCCCGGCAGCTTCTCGATCCGCGCCGCCAGCTCGTCTCCGTCGCGCGCCCCACGCCAGACCGCGCCGGCGGCGCCGCCGTAGTCCTTGACGATCGCCTGGCACAGGGCCTGGACGCGCTTCGCCATGTTGCCCGGGAAGCGGTGCAGGGCGGGCCGCTCGCGGAAGATCTTGTCCAGCCGGTCCGGATCCATGGAGGCGATGGCCTGAGCGTCGAGGCTGCCGCCGAGCCGCTGCTTCAGCACGTACGGCCCGGAAAACGCCTTCTCCATCTTCACCTGCTGGTCGAGAACGAGCCCGATCAAGAGCGCCAGCGGGTCCGTCTCGAGGAGCCGGTTGGCGTCTTCGTTGTCGGTCCAGACGATCGGCATCCCTTAACTCCTCAATCCTGGCGCTTCTGTACGAACTGGAACCCGAACCTGCCCTTCACGCACAGGTGTCCGGCGGTGACGCTGTGGTCGAGCGGCGACGTGACCTTGACGATCGAGTTGTCCTGGACGTGCAGCTCCAGCATGCAGCCGACGCCGCAGTACGGGCATACGGTTTCGGTCACAGATTGCTTGGTCTCGTCCCATGTGCCGGCCTGGCGCATGTCGTGCTCGCTCTTGAACATCAGCGCGCCGGTCGGGCACACGCCGATGCAGTTGCCGCAGTAGACGCAGGCCGACTCGGGCAGCGGCGTGTCGAACTCGGTCGAGATGTGCGCGTCGAACCCGCGACCGGCGACACCGAGGGCGAAGGTGTTCTGCGCATCGACCCCGCAGGCCTCGACGCACTTGTAGCAGAGGATGCAGCGCGAGTAGTCGCGCACGTAGAGCTCGTTGTCGATCTTCACCGGCTGCTCGACCGTGGCCGAGCCCGCCCCGAAGCGCTCCGGCGCCGCACCGTAGCGCGACATCCAACCCTGGACCTCAGGCGCGCACAGCGACATGTCGACCGACGACGCGAGCAGCTCGAGGACCAGGCGGCGGCTGTGCCGCACGCGCTCGGAGTCCGTCTGGATCTTCATGCCCGCTTCGACCTTGCGCGAGCACGCGGGCACCAGCACTCGCGAACCCTCGACCTCGACCACGCAAACCCTGCACACGTTGACCGGTGTCAGCGTCTCGAGGTTGCAGAGGGTCGGTGTGTCGATCCCCATCCGCCGGCAGACGTCCAGGATCGTGGTGCCCTCGGGCACGCTGACCTCCTTCCCGTCGACGGTCGCTGTGAGCATGCGTTTCGGCAGACCCACGAAGCTCATCGTCGCCATCAGCGGCCGACCCCGAGCTGCGTCACCGCCGACTGGATCGCGCTGGCCGCGGTCTGGCCGAGGCCGCAGATCGACGCGTCGCGCATCGCCTGGGCGATGTCGGCGAGCAGCGCGACGTCGTTTTCGTGGCCGTTGCCGTTGCGAGCCGAGAGCATCCGGGTGAGGATCTCCTCCTGCCGCTTGGTGCCCACCCGGCACGGCACGCACTGCCCGCACGATTCGTGGCGGAAGAAGCGCGCGATGCGGAGCAGGATCTCGCCGAGATCCGCGGAGTCGTCGAGCACGATCACGGCGCCCGACCCGAGCGTCGCCCCGATGGCTCGCGTGCCCTCGAAGCTGAGCGGCACGTCGAGCTGCGCCTCGGTGACGAACGAGCCGGCCGCCCCGCCGAGCAGCACCGCCTGCAGGCCGTGGCCCTCGTGGAGGCCGCCCGCCTTGGAGATCAAGTCGCGCAGCGTGGTGCCCATGGCCACCTCGTACACGCCCGGCTGCGCCACGTGTCCGGAGAGGCAGAACAGGCGCGTGCCGGTCGACTCGGGCGTCCCGGTGGCGGCGAACGCGGCCGCGCCGGTGCGGAGGATCTCGATCACGTTCATCAGGGTCTCGACGTTGTTGACGAGCGTCGGCTTGCCGAAGACGCCCGCCTGGACCGGGAACGGAGGCTTGTTGCGCGGCTCGCCGCGCTTGCCCTCGATGGAGTTGAACAGGGCCGTCTCCTCGCCGCAGATGTAGGCGCCCGCGCCGCGGCGGACCTCGATGTCGAACCGTGCGCCGCCGCCCGCGATGTCGTCGCCGAGGAACCCGTGCTCGCGCGCCTCGCGGACCGCGTTCTCGATCCGGCGGCGCGCCGGCGGGTACTCCCCGCGCACGTAGAGGTATCCGTGCTCACAGCCGGTGGACAGCGCCGCGATCGTCATCGCCTCGACGATCGCGAACGGGTCCCCCTCCATCAGGACGCGGTCCTTGAACGTCCCCGGCTCGGATTCGTCGGCGTTGCAGACGAGGTAATGAGGGCGGGCGGGCGTGCGCGCGACCGCGTCCCACTTGCGCCCGGTCGGGAACGCCGCACCTCCGCGGCCGAGCAGCCTGGCGTCGGTGAGCTCTCGGATCACGCCTTCCGGGCCGAGCTCGAGCGCCCGCCTCAGGGCGGCGTAGCCGCCGGCCGCCCGGTAGCTGTCGAAGCTGTCGGGGTCGATCGCGCCGATCCGGCGCAGCAGGCGCAGCACGGACCGTGGCTGCGTTATCGACGGTCCCTCGTCGGCCGGCCAGTCCGCGCCGTTGAGCACCTCGTGCACGGCGGCGGGCATCGCGTGCGTGATGCGGCCCTGCACCGGGCTCATCCCGGAGCGCTCGACCATCACCGCCGGCGCGCGATCGCACAGCCCAACGCAGGGGCTGCGGTACCACGCCGCTCCGCCGTGCGAGCCCAGCGCACCCGACGGCCCGAACGAGGACTCGAGGGCTGCGCACAGCTCGTCGGCGCCCGCGCACTTGCAGGCGACGTCGTCGCAGACGTGCACCGACAGCGGGGGTCGCTTGTCGGTCGCGAAGCGGTCGTAGAAGGTGACCACCCCATAGGCGTCCGCGGGCGGCACCGAGAGCCGGCGGCATGCGTACTCCATGCCGCCGCGGCTGACCCAGCCAACACGGTCCTGCAGGGCGTGGAGCACGGGCAGGAGCAGGTGGCGGCGGGAGCGTGTTTCCCTCCCTCCGCGGGCGAAATGGTCGTCGGCCGTCGTGCGCGGGCCTCCCTCCCACAGCGATGTGGGTGCACCCAGCACCGAGTCGACCGCCTCGAGCTCTTCGGCGGTGGCGGGGCCTCCAGTGGTCCTTGTCTGCAATCGCTTAAGCCGGAACTCGGGCGGCCAGCTTGTCGACCCTGATGGCGCTCGCCTTGAACTCGGCCGTGCCGGATTTCGGGTCGGTAGCGTCGATGGTCAGGACGTTGGTCGAGGCCTGGTCGGGAAAGTGCAAGGTCATGAAGGCCAGGCCCGGCCGCAGCGACGCCTCGAGCCTGACCGGCACCTCGATTGAGCCCCGGCGCGAGCTGGCGCGCACCACCTCGCCGTCGGCGACGCCGAGCCGCGCGGCGTCGGCGGGCGAGAGGAGCAGCGCTTCGCGCTCGCGAAGCGGCGACGTGTACAGCGCGGTCTGCACGCCGGTGTTGAACGAATCGAGCCGGCGCCCGGTCGTGAGCCGGATGGGGAACTCATCGCTCAACTCGTCCACCGGCGGCTCGAACTCGACCACGCTGAGCGGCGCCGGTGGCCCCTCGATAGGGTCCTTCCACAAGCGGGCGTGCAGGAACTGCGTGCCCGGGTGGGACTCGTCGGGGCACGGCCACTGGATCCCGCCGAGCTCCTCGAGCCGGCGATAGGCCATGCCGGCGTGCATCGGCGAGAGGCTGCGGCATTCGTCCCAGACCTGCTCGGCGGTGGGATGACCCCAGTCACAGCCGAGGCGCCGTGCGATCTCGGAGATGATCTCGATGTCGTCCCGCGCGCCCGTGGGCGGCTCCAGGGCGCGACGCACTCGCTGCACTCGCCGCTCGCTGTTCGTGACCGTGCCTTCCGATTCGGCCCAGCCCGCGGCGGCGGGCAGCACCACGTGCGCGAGCTCAGCGGTCTGCGTGAGAAAGATGTCCTGCACCACCAGGTGTTCGAGCCCGCTCAGCAGCCGCACGGCGCGCGTCTGGTCGGCCTCCGACCGCGCCGGGTTCTCCCCGACGATGTAGGCGGCGCGCAGCTCGCCGTGCTCCATCGCCTCGAACATCTGGCTCAGGTGGTATCCGCGCTTGGGCGGAATCGTCACTCCCCACGCCTTCTCGAACTTCGCGCGCAGCGCGGCGTCCTCGACGTCCTGGAACCCGGGCAGCCGGTTGGGGATGGCGCCCATGTCACCGCCGCCCTGCACGTTGTTCTGGCCGCGCAGCGGGTTGAGGCCGCAGCCATAGCGACCGACCTTGCCGACAAGCAGCGCCAGGTTGATGAGCGCGAGCACGTTGTCGACCGCGTTGTGGTGCTCGGTGATGCCGAGCGTCCAGCAGATCATTGCGCGGTCTGCGCGCGCATACGCGTGGGCGACCTCCTTGATGGCTGCCGCGGGCACGCCCGTGTCCCGTTCCGCTCGCTCCAGCGTGTATGCCTCGACGCAGCGCGCGTAGTCGTCGTAGCCGGTGGTCGCGCGGTGGACGAACTCCATGTCGGCCAACCCGGAGTGGATGATCTCGCGCGCCATCGCATTGGCAAGGGAGATGTCGCCGCCCACGTCAAGCCCGAGCCAGAGGTCGGCCCACTCGGCGGAGCTCGTTCTGCGCGGGTCGACCGCGACCAGCCGGGCTCCGTTGCGGACGCCCTTGAGCACGTGGTGGAAGAAGATCGGGTGGGTCTCGCGAGCGTTCGAGCCCCAGAGGATGATCAGGTCGGTCTCCTCAGCCTCGCGGTACGAAGAGGTTCCTCCCCCGGCTCCGAACGCTGTCGCCAGACCGACGACGCTGGGGGCGTGTCAAGTCCGGTTGCAGCTGTCGACGTTGTTGCTGCCCATGACCGCGCGGGTGAACTTCTGGGCGATGAAGTTCATCTCGTTGGTGGTCTTGGAGCAGCTGAACATGCCGAAACCATTTGGGCCCTGGGCGCGAGCGCGCGCGAAGCCGGCGGCGGCCACCTCCAGCGCTTCGTCCCAGGTCGCCGGCCGCAGCCGCCCCTCTTCCCTCACGAGCGGCTCGGTCAAGCGGTGCAGGCCGTTTTCCATGCTGATTTCAAGACTATATGCGCGGTCCACCACGCGCGCCCGGGCGGCCGTACCATCAGTTGATGGCCGATCCCCAGGGCCAACCGGCGGCGGGCCAGCCGCCCGGCAAGCCACCGTCTGGGAAACCGACGCCCCAGCCGGACCTGTTTGCGCCGATGCGCTCGCTGCGCTTCTGGGTGATCCTGGGGATCCTGTTCGTCGCCAACGTCATCATCAGCAACCTCTTCTTCTCAGCCGCGCAGCCCCAGACGGTGACGATCCCCTACAACGTCTTCCTCCAGCAGGTGACCGCCAACAACGTGGTCAGCATCACCAGCACGGCCGACGCCATCATCGGGACCACCCGCAAGGCGGTCAGCGAATCGCCTGGCGGGACGAGCTCGACGCAGTTCCAGACGCAGCGGCCGCAATTCGCCGACGACAACCTCGAGACGCTGCTGCAGGACCACAACGTGACGATCAACGCCAAGAACCCGAATCCGCCGACGCCGCTGTGGCTGACACTGCTCGCCGACTTCGGGCCCACGCTATTGATCGTCGCCGGCGTCCTGTATCTCATGCGCCGCGCCCAGGCCGCGGGCGGCGGCGGAATCCTGGGCAGCTTCGGCCAGAGCCAGGCCCGGCTCTATGACGCTGAGCGACCGGCGGTCAGCTTCGACGACGTCGCCGGCATCGACGAGGTCAAGGCCGAGCTCCAGGAGGTGGTGGACTTCCTGCGCGAGCCGCAGAAATACCAGCGACTGGGCGGCACTGTGCCCAAGGGCGTGCTGTTGATCGGCGCGCCGGGCACGGGCAAGACGCTCCTCGCGCGCGCCGTCGCGGGCGAGGCGAAGGTGCCGTTCTTCAGCGTCGCGGCGTCGGAGTTCGTTGAAGCCATCGTCGGCGTTGGCGCGTCACGCGTGCGCGACCTGTTCAAGAAGGCGCGGGCCGCGGCGCCCGCGATCATCTTCATCGACGAGCTCGACGCCATCGGGCGAAACCGGGCCGCCGCGCTTCGGTTTGGCGGCGGCAGCGACGAGCAGGAGCAGACCCTCAACCAGATCCTCACCGAGATGGACGGCTTCGACTCGCGCGAGGGCGTGATCGTGATCTCGGCGACCAACCGGTCGGACGTCCTCGACCCCGCGCTGCTCAGGCCGGGCAGGTTTGACCGGCGCGTCAACGTGCAGCCGCCCGACCGCCGCGGACGCGCCGCGATCCTCCGCATCCACACCCGCAATGTCCCCCTCGCGGCCGACGTCAAGCTGGACGACGTCGCGGCGCAGACGCCCGGCCTCGTCGGCGCCGACCTGCGCAACATCGTCAACGAGGCGGCGCTCGGCGCCGCCCGCAAGGGCGAGCAATCGGTGAGCCAGGCCGATTTTTTCGACGCGATCGAAAAGATGCTGCTGGGTACCGAGCGCAAGCTGATGCTCAGCCAACTCGACCGCGAGCGGATCGCCTACCACGAGTCGGGGCACGCCCTGCTCGGCCTCCTAGTGCCGGGCGCCGACCCGGTCAAGAAGGTGACTATCATCCCCCGGGGGCAGGCGCTTGGGGTGACGCTGCAAAGCCCGGTCGACGACCGCTTCAACTATGGCGAGGACTACCTGCGCGCCCGGATGGTCGGAGCGCTTGGCGGGCGCGCCGCCGAGCACCTCGTCTATGGCGTCGTCACCACCGGCGCTGAGAACGACCTGCAGCAGGTCACGCGGATCGCCCACGAGATGGTGGTCCGTTGGGGCATGAGCCCCAAGGTCGGGCCCCTGAATTACGCCGAATCGGACGGCGCCGGGTACCAGCAGCGGCCGTACGGCGAAGCCACGGCCCAGCTGATCGACGACGAGATGCGCCGGATCGCCGAGGAGTGCAGCGCAGACGCCGAGAGGCTCCTGACCGAGCATCGCTCGCAGCTCGATGCGCTGGCCAAGGCTCTCCTGCAGGAGGACTCGCTCGACGAGAACGAGATCCTCAAGGTCACCGGGGTGACCACACCCGCGAATCGGGACGTTGCCGTCGCGGCGGCGAGCGCCTGACCCGGGGGTCAGTCCCGCTTGGCGTGCGCCGCGAGAAACCCGCGAATGCCGTCGAGCCCGCGCGCAAGCTCGTCCTCCGATTGCGTATAGGCAAGCCGGATGAAACCCTTCCCCGCCGCGCCAAAGGCGGTCCCTGGCAGCACGGCCACGCCGGCCTCCGTCAGCAGGCGGTCGGCGAGCTCGCGCTCGTCGAAGCCCGTTGCGGTGATGTTCGGGAACGCGTAGAACGCGCCCTGCGGCATGGCGCAGTGGACACCTGGAATGGCGTTCAGGCCGTCGACGACGAGGTTGCGGCGGTGCTCGAACACCTTGACCATGCGTGTGACCGCATGCGCCGACTCAGGGGTGCCCAGGGCCTCGATAGCGGCCATCTGCGTGAACGCCGCCGCGCACGATGAGGAGTTGATCATCAGCGTGTCGAGCTTGGCAGCCAGGGCGCGGGGAGCGACCGCGTAGCCGAGCCGCCAGCCGGTCATTGCGTAGGACTTCGACAGGCCGTCCATCAGCACCGTGCGCTCGCGCATGCCGGGCTGCGACAGCGGCGAGACGTGGTGAAACCCGTACACGAGCTGGCTGTAGATCTCGTCCGAAACCAGCATCAGGTCGTGCTCCTGCACCAGGTCGCACACGAAGCGCACGTCTTCCTCGGTGAGCACGCCTCCGGTCGGGTTCTGCGGCGTGTTGATGATGATCATCCGGGTCTTCGGCGTGACCAGCGACTTCAGCTCGTCTAGGTCGATGCGGAATCCGGTCTCTTCGCGGAGCGTCACCATGCGCGGCACCGCGCCGATGAAGTTGACCAGCGAGTGGTAGGCGGGGTATCCGGGATCGGGCAGGATCACCTCGTCGCCGGGCTCGATGCACGCGAGCAATGTGAACAGGAGCACGTTCTTCGAGCCGGGCACGAGGACGACGTCGAGGGGGTCGACCTCGGACTTGAGGGTGCGCGACACGAACTCTGCCACCGCCTGCCGCGCCTCGAAGATCCCGCTGGCCGGCGTGTAGTGCGTGTAGCCGTTCTGCAGTGCCGAGATCCCCGACTCGATGATGTTGTCCGGCGTCGCGAAGTCGGGCTCGCCGATCTCGAGGTGGACGACGTGCTTGCCCTCCGCCTCGAGCCGCCGGGCCTTGGCGAGGACCTCGAACGCGCCCTCGGTGCCGAGGCGCGACATGCGCTCAGCGAAGCGGATCGTCACGCCGGAATCGTATCGAGAGTCATCAGCCCGCGCCGGTGTTGACGTACCAGTCGGTCACGTACTGGAACCGGTCCTCGGGCTCGATGACGCGATTCAGGTGCACGCCGCGGACCCGCTGCGAGACCGCGTAGTCGTAGTTCGCGGAGTACAGGAAGATCGCGGGCGCCCGGTCGGCGATGAGTGACTGGAAGTCCGAGTAGGCCGCCAGACGCCCGGGCTGGTCGATGGCGGCGCGGCCGTCTTCGAGGTCTTTGTCGATCAGGCCCCAGCCGCGCGAGTAGGCGAAGTTCAGGCTGCCCGTGTCCGCGCCGGAATGCCACAGTGAGTACAGGTCGGGGTCGGGGCCGACGTCGAAGACCACGAGCGCCATCTGGTAGTTGCGGTTCAGGAGGTAGTTCTGGACCAGGTTCGACGGCGCCACCGCCTTGACGTTGATCGAGATGCCGACGGTGCCCAGCTGGTGGGCCACCGCATCGGCGATCTCGTGGTTCGGATACGAATCCGTCACGACGAGGTCGACCCTGAAGTGCACGCCGTCCTTGTTCGAGCGCACCTGGTCGTTCGGCTTCAGCGTCCAGCCTGCCGCGTCGAGCGCCCTCTGCGCCGCCAGCTGGTCGTATGGATACTTGCGAGCGCCGGAGTCGGTGAAGGCCCAGTCACCGGCGGGGATCGGAGTCGGGTCAATCTCGCCGTGGCCGCCCAGCACGTCGTTGACGATCGCCGCGCGGTCCACGGCCTGGACTAGGGCCTGCCGGACGTTGACGTCGCCGAAGAACGTCTTGCTATCGCCCTCCGCGTTCATGGTGATGAACGCATTGGTGTAGGTCCGCGCGTCGAGGATGCTGACGCTGCCGGTGTTCTGAAGGGTGGTCAGCTCCTTGGGGTCGATGCCGCCGACCAGGTCGGCAGCGCCCGACTGCACCGCAAGGATTGCGGCCTGCGGATTGCTGACCGGGTAGGTGCGCATGATCAGGTGGTCGAGGAACGGCTGCGGCAAGGCGTTGGGGTTGCGGTCGAGCGTGATCGCGCGCGAGTCGATGGCCGCGACCTGGAACGGCCCCGTGCCGATGGCGCGAATGCCGCTGTAGGGACTGGCCTCGATCTGTTCGGGCGACAGGCCTTCGAAGAGGTGCTTGGCGATGATCCCGATTCGCAGGGCCAGCGGAAACGACGCGCTCGGCGATTTCAATGAGAACACCACCTGGTTCGGGCCGCCGGCCGCCACCCCGAGCTGGCGCCAGAAGTCGGCGCCCGGCTGCTGGTACTCGACGTCTTGCAGCACGTGGAAGGTGAAGAGCACGTCATTAGCCGTCAGGGGCTGGCCGTCCGCCCATTTCACGTCTGTGCGTACGTCGAACGTATAGGTCATGTGGTCGGGCGAGATAGTCCAGTCCGACGCCAGGAGGCCGACCACCTGCTGGTTGGCGTTGACGGTGGTCAGGCCCTGGTAGATCACGCTGTCGACGTCCCGCGTGGTGTCGTCATTCTCGAACAGCGGGTTCAGCGCGCCTGGCGTGCCGACCAGGGCCTCGACCGCGGTGCCGCCGCGCGCGGGCTTGGGCACGGTGGCGATCGGCTGGCACGCGGCCACCGCAACGGCGGCCATGGCCATGGCCGCAATCCCCGCAGCAGTTCTGCGGGGGGAGCCGCTACGTATGAGTCGTCACCCAGATGTTGGCGACGGAGCAGATCAGGAAGGCGCCGGTGACGACCCAGGTGGTCCAGTAGATCTGCCGCTCGAGGCCCCTTCGAGTCCGGTAGCCACCGCCGATGCCGCTGTCGCCGCCGCCGATCGTTCCGCCCAGCCCTGACGCCTTGGGCGTCTGCACGAGCACCCCGGCCATGAGCAGGACCGCCAGGACGACCTCGATGATGACGAGCGCGTTTCGGACTCTATCCATGGCTGAACTCGGGAATTCTACCGGTACTCATTTCCTTCACCGCGGGCGGCCGGGTTCATCCCGTTACTTATAGCGCTCGGCGATGGCTTTCCAGTTCAGGGTGTTGAACCAGGCCGCGACGTAGTCCGGGCGCTTGTTCTGGTACTTGAGGTAGTAGGCGTGCTCCCAGACGTCCACGCCAAGGATCGGGGTCATGCCGTCCATGTACGGGCTGTCCTGGTTGGGGTAGCCCTTGATCGAGAGCTTGCCGCTCGAATCGGCGAGCAGCCACGCCCAGCCGCTTCCGAACTGGCCTACGGCCGCCTTCTGGAGCTGCTCCTTGAAGGCGTCGTAGCTCCCGAACGTGCTGTTGATGGCGTCGCCGATCCGTCCCGAAGGGGCGCCACCGCCGCCCGGCCCCATGATCGTCCAGAAGATGGAGTGGTTGGAGTGCCCACCGGCGTTGTTCCGCAGCACCGTGCGAACGTCCTCGGGCACCGAGCTGATGCCTCGCAGGAGGTCCTCGACCGACTTCTCCGCCAGGTCGGGGTGCTTCTCCAGCGCACCGTTGGCGTTGTTGATGTACGCCTGGTGGTGCCGGTCGTGATGGATCTCCATCGTCTTGGCGTCGATGTGCGGCTCCAGCGCGTCGAAGCCATAGGGCAGCGGCGGCAGCTCATAAGCCATGGCGGAAGGACCCCCCTTTCTTGAATGCGGCTTTGAATACGAAATCCAGTCTAGTCAGTGCCGGTCGGCGATTTCGAGCCCGCCTGGGCCTTCACCGCGGCAGCGCGGCGCTCGACCTCCTCCGGATCGCCGAGGTAGCGCCACGCGCGCACGCCGAAATCCTGGTTCAGCTCGTACACCCTGGGCACTCCGGTCGGGATGTCCAGGTCGACGACTTCTTGCTCGCTCAGCCCGTCGAGGTGCTTCACCAGCGCCCGCAGGCTGTTGCCGTGTGCGGAGACCAGGACGCATTGGTGCCGGAGGAGGTCCGGCACGATCGCGTCGTACCAGTAAGGCAGCATTCGGTCCACCACGTCCTTCAGGCACTCGGCGCTGGGGAGTAGCTCCGGCGGAAGCGCGGCGTATCGAGGGTCGTGTAAGGGATGCCGCTCGTCGTCGGGTTCCAGGTCGGGCGGCCGGACGTCGTAGCTGCGCCGCCAGAGCTTCACCTTGTCGGCGCCGAACCTCTCTGCGGTCTCCTTCTTGTTGAGTCCCTGGAGGGCGCCGTAGTGACGCTCGTTCAGGCGCCAGCTGCGCCGCACCGGGATCCAGGTCCGGCCCATCTCGGCCAGCGCGATGTCGGTCGTCTGGATCGAACGCACCAGCACCGACGTGTGCACGACCTCGGGCATGAGCCCCGCCTCTTTCATGAGCCGGCCCGCCTCTTTCGCCTCCCCCACGCCCTGCTCGCTGAGCGGCACGTCGTGCCAGCCCGTGAAGAGGTTCTCCAGGTTCCAGGTGCTCTGGCCGTGGCGAAGCAACACCAGCGTGCCCACTTCACGGTTGACCTTCCTACCGATGGGAATACACCTCGTTCGTCACCTTGACGATCTGCGAGAACTCCTCAGCCTTCAGGCTGGCCCCACCGACCAGACACCCGTCGCACAGCGGCAGCTCGACGTACGACTCCACGTTGGCGGCGTTGACGCTGCCTCCATAAAGGACGCGAACCTTGCGCGCCGCGCCGGCGCCGATCAGCTCGCCCACCACCCGCCGGATCAGCCGCATCGTCTTGTAGGCGTGCTCGGGGTCCGCGTTCTTTCCCGAGCCGATCGCCCACACGGGCTCGTAGGCGATCACCAGGCGCGAGGAGTCGTCGGCCGTGGTGTTGGCCAGGCTCGCCTTGACCTGGCCCGTCACGATCTCGTCGCTGCGGCCCGCGTCGTAGTGGTCCTCGAGCTCGCCGACGCAGACGATTACGCTGAGGCCGTTGGCAAGGGCGGCGGCTGACTTGCGAGCGACCATGTCGTCCGTTTCACCGAGGTAGATGCGGCGCTCCGAGTGGCCGACGATCACCCACTGGCACCAGCCGCGCAGCATCGCCGGCGACACCTCGCCGGTGTAAGCGCCGGAAATCTCCCAGAAGCAGTCCTGTGCGCCGAGCTTCACCCCGGAGCCTTCCATCACCTCGGCGACGCCGAGCAGCCAGGGGAATGGAGGAAAGAGGGCGACCTCGACGTTGTCCATCGCCGCCGCGGCGGCGGGGAGCACCCCCTTGACGAGGTCGACCGCCTCGCCGCCGTCCACGGGATTCATCTTCCAGTTGGCGGCCAGCAGCGCCTTTACATTTGCTTCTGCCGACAACTAGGTGTGGTCCGTGGTGGCCGGACGGGTCGCAGCTCGGCCCAGGCGACCGATAGGTCGCCGGTCAGGGCGCCGAGGCGAAGGAAGGGGTGGACCTAGGAGGAGCGCATCGTTCGATGCGTGACGACGACGGGCCGGGCCCCCTGACGCACGGATCGGCGTCCTGAGGGCCGAGATGCGGCCTGGCTGGTCGCCGCGGACCACTCTGGTTACGCCTCCTTGAGAACGGCGACGCCGGGCAGCTCCTTGCCCTCGAGGTACTCCAGGGTCGCGCCGCCTCCGGTGGAGACGTGCGAGTACCTTCCGGCAAGGCCCAGGGCGTCGACAGCGGCTGCGGTGTCGCCTCCGCCGACGAGAGTGTAGGCGCCTGAGGAGGCGATCACCTCACCTATGGCCCTGGTTCCCGCGCTGAAATCGGCTACCTCGAAAATGCCCATCGGGCCGTTCCACACCACAGTGCCCGACCCCCGGATGCGCTCCGAGAAGAGCTCGACAGTCTTCGGCCCGATGTCGACGGCGATCCATCCCGGCTCGACGTTCTCGGCGGGAAACACCCGCAGCGGCTGGCCGGACATCGTCTGCTGCGTGCAGACGAGGTCGACCGGGAGGAGCAGGCGCTGTCCGACCGTCTTCCACACCGTGTTCGCCGCCTCGATGGCCGTCTCGTCGACCAGGCTGCTGCCGGTCGCATGTCCCTGGGCCCGGAGGAAGGTGTTCGCCATCGCGCCGCCAATGATCAGGAGGTCGACTTTCGTGATCAGGTTGTTCAGCAGGCCGACCTTGGTCGAAACCTTGGCCCCGCCGACGACCGCGACGAGCGGCCGCTTGGGGTAGTCCAGCGCCTGGTGAAGGGCGTTGAGCTCCGCCTCCATCAGCTGCCCGGCGTACGCGGGCAGGTACTTGGCGACCCCGACGACGGACGCGTGGGCCCGGTGCGAGGAGGCGAATGCATCGTTGACGAAGATCTCGGCGAGCGAGGCCAGCTGCCGCGCGAACTCGGGGTCGTTGGCCTCGTCTTCGGGATGGAAGCGGACGTTCTCCAGCATCAAGACCTGGCCCGCCTGCAGCCGGGCCACGGCCGACTGCGCCTGCGGCCCGACGCAGTCGTAGGCGAACTTGACCTCCCCCCACAGCTGGCGTCCCAGCTCCTGGGCTACCGGCCTCAGGGACAGCGACTGATCGACGCCCTTAGGGCGGCCGAGGTGAGACATCACGATGACCATCGCGCCCCTGAGGGCGAGGTCTTTGATTGTCGGAAGCGCGGCCTTGATGCGCGTGGTGTCGCCGATCACGCCGTTTGCGATCGGAACGTTGAGGTCTTCCCGGACCAGCACCCGCTTGCCCGAGACGTCGACGGACGAGATCGAGGCTTTCAGAGCCGCTCAGCCATGTAGGCGATGAGGTCGACCATGCGGCAGCTGAAACCCCATTCGTTGTCGTACCAGCTGACGACCTTGGCGCGCTGCGAACCGAGCATCAAGGTCAGCGGTGCGTCGACGATCGACGAGTGCGAGTCGCCGCGGAAGTCCGACGAGACGAGCTCCTCGTGGCTGACGCTGAGGATGCCCTGCAGCTCCCCGCTCGCGGCTTCGTCGAATGCCGCGTTGATGTCCTCCGCGGTCGTCGACTTGCCCAGCTCCACGCTGAGGTCGCAGACCGAGACGTCGAGCAGAGGCACCCGGAAGGCCATGCCGGCGAACTTGCCCGCCAGGTCGGGCAGCACCTCGGCGACCGCGCGATTGGCCCCCGTCGACGTGGGGATCACGTTGTCGGCCGCGGCGCGCGCTCGCCGCAGGTCCTTGTGCGGGAGGTCCTGCAGCCGCTGGTCGGCGGTGTAGGCGTGGATCGTGGTCATGAAGCCGTTCTCGATCCCGAAGGAGTCGTGAAGCACCTTGGCGAGCGGCACGAAGCAGTTGGTCGTGCAGCTCGCGTTGGAGACCACGTTGTGCTTGGCCGGCTCGTAGCCCTTGTGGTTCACACCCATGACCACGGTGTAGTCCTGGTGGGTCGCCGGCGCGGAGATGATCACCTTCTTGGCGCCGCCCTTGTCTATATGCACTCGGGCCTTGGTCGCATCGGTGAACAGGCCGGTCGATTCGACCACGATGTCGACGCCGAGGTCCTTCCACGGCAGCTCGCCCGGGTCCTTGATGCTCAAAAACTTCACGGTCTGGCCGTCGACCTGGATCGCGTCGTCGGTAGACGAAACCTTCTGCGGCAGGGTCCCGAACGTGGTGTCGTGCTTCAGCAGGTGGGCGAAGGTCTTCGCATCGCCGATGTCATTGACCGCGACGAGATCCATGTCCGCGTTGAGCTTGAGGGCCGCGCGGAAGATGTTGCGGCCGATGCGCCCGAAACCATTGATGCCGACCTTGATCGCCATACTCGAGAACCGCTCCTATAAAGGAAGATTGACCACCCTCACCCTCTCCCTCGAGGAAGAGGGTTGACGCGGAGGTAATGTTAGGCGGACCGGCGGGCGTGGTCGGACGGCGGACCGCTCGAGCCGCTCAAGTTTGGAGGCGTTTTCGGCTGCGCCTCCAACAGCCGCCGGAGCCGGTGGTTGACTGCCGACTTCGACAGCTTCATGCGCGAGGCCAGCTCGGCGAGGTTCAGGTCGGGGTAGGCGCTGCGCCACCGGGCCATCTCGCGCAGCGCCTGCGGGAGCGACTCCAGGCGTCCCGCCGACTCGAGCCGTTCGATCGCCGCCGCCTGCCGGAGGCCAGAGCCGACTGCCTTGTCGATGTTGGCGGTCTCGAAGTTGAGGCGTCGGTTGACCTGGCCGCTCACGGAGCGCACGACGCGGACGTTCTCGAACTCCATCACGGCGCGGCTGGCGCCCATCAGCGAGAGCAGGCGCACGATGCCGTCACCCTCCTTCACGTACACGACGTGCTGCCCACCCCGCTCGACCACCCCGGCCGGCACGCCCGCGTCCTCGGCCAGGCGGCTGATCGCCTCGGCCCACGACGCCGCCGGCGCGACGAACTCGAGGTGGTAGCGAGAGCTCGGCGCGTTGACCGATCCGCAGCCCAGGAAGAGCCCGCGCAGCATCGCCTTGCGGTCGCAGGTGGCTTCAGGCACCGCGCGCGCCGCCGCCTGCGTGAATGCGCCTTCGAGCCCCGACGGCAGCGAGAGCTCGATGAAGAAGGCCATCCGCTTGCGGCTCTTGACGGCCTGGTACTTGGCCTCCATCTGCCCTACCGACCGGCCCAACCGCACCACCTTGCGTGCGACAGTGTTGCGCAGCAGCGAGAAGTAGGCGGCGCGGCCCTCTGCGCCTCGCTTGAGCAACCGTCCGCGAGAGCCGAAATAGATGCCGAGCAGCTCGCTCAGCTGACAGCAGGGCCGGGCCGGCATGAGCCCGGCCATCTCGTTCTTGACGTCGGCCGAGAACGAAATGGGACTACCTCCAGGATCCGGCTTGATCCTCCCCCCCGGCTCTCAGTCTATACAGTGTTTCGAGGGAATCGCTGATGGCCGAGATGCGCATGATCGAAGCGGTCCGGGCGGCCATCTCCGAGGAGATGGAGCGGGACGAGCGCGTGCTCGTGATGGGCGAGGACGTGGGTCGCAAAGGCGGGGTCTTCGGCGCGACCGACGGCCTCTACGCGCGCTTCGGCGAAGCCCGCGTTCTGGACACGCCGCTCGCCGAATCGGCGATCGTCGGCATCGCTGTGGGCGCCGCCCTCAACGGCCTGATCCCCATCGCGGAGATCCAGTTCGCGGACTTCATCCACCCCGCCTTCGACCAGATCGTCAGCGAGGCGGCGCGCACGCGTTACCGATCGAACGGCGACTGGTCCGTGCCCATCGTCATCCGGACCCCGTTCGGGGGCGGGGTTCACGGCGGCCTCTATCACTCGCAGTCGATCGAAGCGTTCTACGCCCACGTGCCGGGGCTCAAGGTCGTCGTGCCGAGCATGCCCGCCGACGCGCATGGGCTGCTCAAAGCGGCGATTCGCGATCCCGACCCGGTGCTCTTCCTCGAGCACAAGAAGGTGTACCGGCTGGTGGCCGAGGAGGTGCCGGACGGCGAGCACGTGCTGCCGATCGGGCCGGCGGTGGTGCGGCGCGAGGGCTCGAAGCTGAGCTGCTTCGCATGGGGATTGATGACGCACTACAGCCTGCAGGCGGCCGAGCAGCTGGAGGCGGAGGGCGTCAGCGTCGAGGTGGTCGACCTGCGCACCCTGGCGCCGCTCGACCGCGAAACGATCCTCGCGTCGGTGCGCAAGACGGGCAAGGCGATGGTGGTGCACGAGGACAACTTGACGGGTGGGTTCGGGGCCGAGGTCGCGGCGATCATCGCCCAGCACGCGTTCGACAGCCTGGACGGACCGGTGGTGCGCGTGGCGGCGCCGGACATTCCCGCGATGCCGTTCAACACCCCGCAGGAGGACTTCTTCATGCCGAGCCCGGAGAAGATCGCCAAGGCGATGCGAGAGCTTGCCGCGTACTAGGAGCGCCGGGCGCGCAAAGGCAACACTCTCGCGCGCGATACCTCAGATCTCGCCTGAGGAATACAGGCAGCGCCGCCAGGCCGTCTGCGCTGGGATGGAGGCCATGAAGCTCGACGCCCTGTGCGTCTTCTACCCCGCCCGCGTGGCCTACCTCACGGGCTTCCACCACATCCCGACCGAGCGACCGATCGCGCTGGTCCTGGGGCCCGACGCCTACACGGCGCTCATCGTGCCTGCGGTCGAGAAGGAGCACGCCGAGCAGGTGCCGGGTGTCGACCGGCTCGAGGTCTACTTCGAGTACCCGGGCTCGGAGCACCCGATGGAGCGTGTCGGCGTGGCGCTCGCGGAGGTTGGCGCGCAGCCTGACCGCGTCGGCGCCGACCACGACGGGTATGTGCCCTACTGGGGCTACCGCGGGCCGAGGCTCAACGACATCACCGGCCGGCCTCCGATCGACGCCGAGATGCTGGTCGAGACCCTGCGGCGGGTGAAGTCGAAGGCCGAGCTCGACTGCATCCAGCTGAGCTGCGACTGGGCGGTGCGCGCGCACCGCCGCATGCAGCAGTCCATCGTCGAGGGCAAGACCGAGATGGAGTGCTACATGCCGTCGGCGGTCGAGACCCTGAGCGAGATGGTCCACGAGATGCCGGGCTGGCGGCCGGTAGGTTTTGCGGGCGGCAGCGGGCTGACCGCGATGTTCGTCGCCGGCCGCTCGACAGCCATGCCGCACGGCTTCGTCAAGGGGCACGGGATCCTGAGGGGCGACGTCCTGGTCAGCGGCGCGGCGGCCGACATCGACGGTTACCAGAGCGAGCTGGAGCGGACGATGATCGTCGGCGAGCCGACCGACGCGCAGGAGCGCGCCTTCGCGGCGATGCTCGCGCTCCAGGCCCGCGCCATCGAAACCATGAGCCCGGGCGTCCCGGCGGGCGAGGTCGAGCTCGCGGTGATCCGCCTGGCCGAGGAGATCGGCGTGAGGGACGCGCTGCGCCATCACGCCGGCCACTCGATTGGACTCGAGGCTCACGAGGCCCCGTTCCTGGACCACGGCGAGGAGGCGATTCTCGAGGCGGGGATGGTGTTCACCGTCGAGCCGGGTGTCTACATGAAGGAGCTCGGCGGCTTCCGCCACTCTGACACGGTGGTCATCACCGACGACGGCCACCGTGTGATGACCAACTACCCCCGCGAGCTGAAGGACCTCGTCATCCCCGCATAGCACCGGCCACGACGGCCGGCGCGTCGGTGACGCGGCGAAGGCGATTGGTGAACATATGCAGCACGGTCGTGCCATCGGCCTGGTGGCGGTGCACCCGGTCCACGGCCATGGGAGGCAAGACGTCCTTGTCTTCCAGAGAGACCAGCGTCTCCTTGGGCGCGATCGTCCGCCAGACCTCACCCACGATCTCGCGCGGCAGGCTGCCGGGCACGTAGACATAACGACGATTGGAAACGTGCTTGCGGGCGAGCATCTCGGCGCGAGCAAAGGCGTCGTGCGCGGCATAGTCCTTCAAGTAAGGGTCGGAGACCTCGAAGAGGTCGGCGTACTCGAGCCCATGACGCACTCCCCTGTAGAGGAAGGTCGCGCCCCGGCCGCCCGCTGCCCGAACGGCCGCCGAAACCACCGCCTCCGCCTGCTGCTGCTCGTGCGGCAGGATCACCAGCACGTCGCCCGCCGAGCGGCTGCCGCCCAGGGCACTGGCGATGGAAGCCGTCGCGCGCTGGGGCCGGAACGGCACCGGAAAGACGGCCGGGCGGCGGCGGCGATAGTAGCGGTAGGTGGTGAGGCCGATGACCAGGCCCATGACGGTGAGCCCTCCGCCGAACTTCGTGGCGTCAGGCTTGGCGAAGATGTTGACCACCCACGCCAGGGTGACGAGCAGCGTTGTCAACACCCCGATCGCGAACAGCGGATACCAGCCGCGCGTCCAGTGATGGCGTTCGCGCCAGCGGACCACGTCGAGGCTGACGCACGTGAGCACGAAGGTGCCCAGCAGCCCGAAGGCGTAGAGGTCGCCGAGGATGTTGAGGCTGCCCTGGGCGGCGATCACGATCAAGAGCGGCAGAACGATGGCCGCGAGGATCGCGTATTGCGGGGTCCCACGCAACCGGTTGCGCTTTTCCATCACGCGTGGCATGAAGCCCATGCGGGCCAGGGCGATGAACACGTGGTAGGCCCCGATGATGGCGGTGTTGCTCGCGAACACCAGCAGGAGTGAGCCCGTGATGGCCACGTAGTAGCCGAGCACCGGCCCGGCGACATGAGTTCCGAGAAGCGAGATGAACTGGTTGGGGTCGGCGTTCTGGCTCAGCAGCGTGGTCGACCACAACGTCAGCAGCGGGGCGGTGATCGCCATCGTCACCACCACCGCGAGCATCGCGCGGTAGGCGACCTGCCGGCGGGGCTCGCGCATGGCCGGGGCGAGCTGCGCGATGCTCTCGAGCCCCGAGAAGGCCAGGAACGCGGCCGCGTAGCCGGTGACGATCGTCGCCAGCGGCAGGGCCGGACCCGACGTGAGCTCGCTGAAGCTGCGCAGGATTCCGGCCGGCCCGAGGCTCACCCCGACCGCGATCAGCACCACGACCTGGCCACCGCCGGCGATGGACGCGACGACCGCGGTCGTGCGAGCGCTCTCCTTGATGCCGATTGCGTTGAGCAAGCCCAGCCCGATCAGCGCTGCCACGGTGGCCGGCGTGACGATTCCCCCGAGGACCGGTATTACGAGCGCCAGGTAGTAGGCGCCCGAGAGGGCGCTGATGCCGGCGGTCAGGTAGTAGTCGACCAGGATGAACAGCCCTCCCAGCAATCCGACGAAGGGATGCAGCGCCTGCGACGAGACGTTCACGACACCGCCGCCTTCTGGGTAGCGCCACGTGACCTCGGCGTACTTGACGCAGAGAAGGACGAAGACAAACAGCGTCATGAGCACGAAGATCGCCGAGCGCGCGCCGAAGTGCCCGTAGAGGATCCCGGGGACGTAGTAGATCGACGTCCCGATGTCGGCGAAGACGACGGCCCAGCACAGGAACGCGCCGAGGTTTCCGCCGCGGACTTTGATCCGGCGGCGGGTGGCGGGGACGGCTTCGCTCAAGGGCGGATCTCCGCCCGCTTCTCGTGGAGGTGCCGCTGGAGTCCGGCGAGGTCGGATCGCAGCCTGGTCAGCCCCCGCTGGAAGGCGGGATCGCCTAGATCCATGTAGCCAACCGCAGCGAGGTAGATGTCGGCCCGGTCCAGCTGCCTGATGGCCGCGCGCATCACCTGCCGCCACTCGTTGGCGGTGCGCTGGTCGGGAAGTCGGAGGATGGCGTTGCGCATGAAGTCCACGCTAGGAGGCGGCGTGTTAGGTCCTCGTTTGGCGAGACTGGCCGGCCGTATGGATTTCGTATGGCTTTGGCCCGGAAGCCTTACATTCGCCCTCTGTGAGCCACGACTCCATCGCCCGGAGGGGCCGGCGCCCGGGGGACATGCGGGTCGTGGTCCGGCGCGGTGCCAAGCTCCCGCGCACGCTGGGCGCGTCGGCGCTCTTTGCGGCCTGCTACGGCAACGTCGGCTCGAGCATCTACTACGCCCTCGGCGTGACCGCGGCCTTCGCCCTCGGCCTGACGCCGCTGGCGCTGATCCTGGCCGGCTTCATCTTCGTCACGACCGCGCTCAACTACGCGGAGGGGACGGCGGCCCTGCCCCACGCCGGCGGCAGCTCATCGTTCGCGCGCCGCGCTTTCAACGAGCCGATCGGCTTCCTGGTCGGCTGGGTGCAGCTTCTGAACTACACGGCGACCGTCTCGATCTCCGCCTACTTCGCCATCAGCTACCTGGGCGTTTTTGGAAGGTACCTGTCGCTGTTCAGCCTGCTCAAAGACTCGGCCCCGTGGCACGTGGGCGCGACCGTGATCCTGATCGGCGCCCTCGTCCTGGTCAACATCATCGGCATCCAGGAGTCGAGCGCACTCAACCTGGTGCTGGCGCTGGCCGACCTGGTCACGCAGTTCGTGCTCGTGATCCTCGGTGTGATGTTCCTGCTCAACATCCGGCACGTGCTCGACAGCATCCACTTCGGCGTCGCCCCGACGTGGGGGAACTTCCTGGCGAGCGTTTCGATCGCCATGGTCACGTACACCGGCATCGAGACCATCTCGAACATGTCCGAGGAGGCCAAGAATCCAGGCCGGTCGGTGCCCCGCGCGACCTTCGCGGTCATCGTCGCGGTGCTCTTCGTCTCCGCTTTCCTGCCCACGATCGGCATCAGCGTGTTTCCGGTACACCTCGACCACGGCTCGTACACCACCGCCCTCGCCACGACTTACAAAGACGACCCGGTCGCCGGCATCGTGACCGGATTCGCGCGAGTCTCCGACGTGCTCGCGTTCTGGGCCGGGATCTGGGTCGGCATCCTGGCCTTCACGATCCTGGTCATCGCCACGAATGCGGGGCTGATCGGCATCTCGCGGCTCAGCTACTCGCTGGCCGGCGCGCACCTGCTGCCGTCTCGCTTCGCGACGCTTCACCCGAAATTCAGGACGCCTTACTTCTCGATCGTCGTCTTCGGTCTGGTGGCCGCCCTCCTGGTCGTCCCTGGGATGATCCCCGGGGCCAAAGTCATCGACCTGCTGGCTGCGGTCTACTCGCTGGCCGCCACCTTCGCGTTCTGCTCCGCTCATCTCTCCGTGATGCGGCTGCGGTTTATCGAACCCGACCTCTATCGCCCATACCGGATGCCCGGGAACATCCGGTTCGGCCGCGACTACATTCCCATCCTCTCGCTCGTGGGCGCGCTCGCCATCGGGACCGTGTTCACGCAGCTCATGTTCCAGAACATCTCCAACTCGACCTGGATCTACCTCGGGTGGCTGGCGCTCGGCGTGATCACCTTCGTGCTCTATCGCAGGTATCGGCACGAGCCCCTCTGGGAACCGCTCGAGGTCCCACCGCCGCCGGACCGCGAGGTCGACCGCACCCCGCTCGAACCACACCCGCAGGCCGCGCGCTACCGGCTCGGTCGGCGCGAGCGGGTCGCCGCCCACGCGGCGGCGCAGCTCGCACCTCGGCCGCACCGCCAGAACCGCTGGCTCGGCCTGGAGCTCTTCTTCGCCCGTCACGGAGCCGTCCGAGGCATCCTGATCGTCGCCGTGTTCGCGGCGGTGAGCGGGCTGGCGGTGGGGGTCGACCTCTCGTCCTACGACCCGTTCGGCCCCGGCCTCGGATGGTCGCCAGGCATCGTGATCACCGCCCTGCTCGCGGCCTACCTCCTGAACCGAAGCCGCTCCGAACAGTAGGCGCTCAGGCCTCCAGCCTGTATCCCACTCCCGGCTCGTTGACGATGTACCGCGGGTTCGAAGAGTCGTCGCCGAGCTTCTTGCGGATCTGCGCGACGACGTAGCGAGTGTTGTACTTGTCGCCCACCGCGTAGGCGCCCCACACCTGGCGCAGCAGCGTCGAATGGGTGACCGGCTTGCCCGCATGCAGGGCGAGATAGCGCAGCAGCTCGTACTCGGTCGGAGTCAGCCGCACCGGCTTTCCGCCGACCCTGACCGCGCGGTGGGCGAGGTCGATCTCCAGGTCGCCTGAGCGGATGACCGGCTCGCCCGACGTCACGTCGGCCTGCCGGCGCAGCACCGCGCGAATGCGAGCGACCAGCTCCTCCGTGCCGAACGGCTTCACGACGTAGTCGTCGGCCCCCGCGTCGAGGGCCCGGACCTTGTCCCTCTCGCCCGGCATGACGCTGACGACGATGACCGCGGCCCGCGTATGCGGCCTGAGCGCGGCCAGGGTCTGAAACCCGTCCATGCCTGGCAGGCCCAGGTCGAGCAGGACCACGTCCGGGCGCCAGGCGGCGGATTCGCGCACCGCCTCCTCCCCGCTCCCGACCGCGTGCACGTCGAAACCGTGATAGCCCAGGCCGGTGCGCAGTGCGCGCTGCATCTCGACCTCGTCGTCAACGACCAGGACGCGTCCGCTCAACGGGTCGCCGCGACCTGTGCGAGCGGCAGCGTGAAGGTGAAACGCGGCCCGCGCCGCATGTTCTCGGCGCGGATGGTGCCGCCGTGCGCCTCCACCACGCGCTTGCAGATCGCCAGCCCAAGACCGCTGCCCCGGGCACGCCGAGTCCAGAAAGTGTCGAAGATCCGGTCGAGGTCTGACGCGGGGATGAAAGGCCCGTCATTCTCGACCCACGCTTCGAGGTGGCCATCCCTGGCCGCCGCGCCGAGCGCGATCCTGCCGCCCGCCGGCGCCCACTCCAGCGCGTTCTCCAGGAGGTTGACCAGGACGCGTCCGACCTGCACCTCGTCGACGTCGACCGGGGGCAGGTCCTCGTCAGCGTCGACCGTCACCTCGCGGCCCTTGAGATCCGAGCGGAGCTGCCGCAGCGCGCTGCCGACGAGATCCGCGAAACGGTGAGGCTCCTTGTCGAGCGCTACTCCGGCCTCGAGCCGCGACAGCGCCAGCATGTCCCCGACCATGTGGTCGAGGCGGTTCGCCTGCCGGTCCAGGTCCTGCAGCAGGGCCTTTTGCTCGGGCTCGAGGCCCGCCCGCGGGGAAAGCAGCGCGGTAAGGCCCGCGCGCAGCGAGGCGATCGGGCTCTTGAGCTCGTGCGAAAGCGATGACAGGACAGCCGCCTTGAGGCGGTCGGAGGCCTCAAAGCCGCGGGCGCGCTCCGATTCGAGGGCGGCGCGGCGCCGGTCCAGGAGGAGGCCGGCCAGGCCCGTCAGCGCGGCCAGCATGCGCAGGTCCTCCGGCGCGGGATGCGCGACGTCGATTCGCATGACGGCCACGCCGCTGGCGAGCGGAAGATAGGCGGGCCCTCCGGGATCGGGCCGGGTCTTCATCAGCTGGATCGTGCCGTCGCTGATGCTGACCCCGACCGAGCGGCCGTTTTCATGCGCCCACGCGGCCTGCTTCAGCTGGTCGGCGGTCAGCTCGCCCCCAGCCAGCGGCACCGCGTGGCCGAAGTCCATCGCGACCAGCGAGAAGAGGCTCACGCCCCGGATCGCGGTCGCCCGGCCGCACAGCAGCGAAAGCGCGCTGGTCACCTCAGGCGAGCGGAGCGCGGCGGTGGCGAGCTGGTAGAGCGCGCGCGCCTCGGAGGCGATGGCCTCCGACTCCGCGTGGCTCCGACGGAGCGAGGCCGCGAGCTGCCCGGTGACGAGCGCCACGGCCAGCAGGACGACCAGCTCCAGCAGCTCGCTGGGCCCGCGGACCGTGAAGGTGCCGACCGGCGGCACGAAGAAGAAGTCGTAGAGCAGGAACGCGCACACGCTCGCGACCACGGCGGGCCACCTTCCCCAACGGACGCCGAGCCACAGCACCAGCAGCAGGTAGACCGTCTCCAGGCCCGAGACCGAGGTGCGGGCCTGGACGACCGCGATGGCCGCGGTGATCGCCACCGAGCCGGCGATGGCGATGGCGTAAGGAACCGAACGCCGCATCATGGCGGTCAGCTTACGAGCGCTCACCCTGACCCTCCGCTTCGCGACCAGGTTCGGACTTACTGATCGCTCCCGACGCGGGAGAGGTGATTACTGGGGAGCCAACGCACGCCGGTGAGGCGGCGGACTCAAGCCACGCCCGCAATCACGAGCTCCTGCGCGCGGTTGGCGTAGCCGGGATGCGACGGATGGGCGACGCGAAACCACGCCAGCGTCTCGGCGAGTGCATCACCCAGCGCCGACGGCTGGAAGCCGAGCTCGGCGCGAGAGCGGTCGAGCACGTAGCCGGCCGGCCGGCGCGGATCGGGGCCGTAGGGGCTCGCCCCGTCCGGCAGCTTGGCGAAGGCCAGGGGATGTATCTTTGCCGGCACACCCATCGCCTGCGCGATGCCCTCGATGAGGCCCTGGAGGCTCACGCCTTCGAACGCGGCGTTGTAGGCCTTGTGCGCGGTGTCTTTCCGCAGGTCACAGGCCAGGGCGCAGGCAAAGCCGATGTCCTTGACCCAGGCGAGGCCGGCCTGCCGCGTATACGACTCCTTTGGCACCAGCAGCGGCCAGCCGTCCGCGACCCGCTGCATGTAGGCGGCGATGCGCAGCGACTGGTCGCCAGGACCGAACACGGCGGGCGGGCGGATGACAGTCCATGGGAAGTCGCTCGTGCGCGCCAGCACCGTCTCGCACCAGCGTTTGCCTTCGAGGTAGTCGAGTCGCCCCGGCGGCTCGCCTTCGAGCGGTGCGAAGTCCTCTTCGCGGGCCGGTCTTCCATGGAGGTCCGGATAGACGCCGGTGGAGATGAAGACGTAGCGGTCGCCCTTGAACCATCGGGCCGCGGCCTCGATCTCAGCAGGCTTGAAGCACGCAAGGTCGAGTAGGACGTCCGGCTTCACAGTCTCCAGCGCGCTCTTCAGCTGTGCCTCGTCGGCGCGGTCGAAGGCGACGTAGCTGGTGAACGTGCCGTAGGGCCGTTCCTGCCGGCCGGCCGCGATCGTCTCCACCCCGCGCCGCATCAGCTCCTTGCACGCGGCCACGCCGACGAAACCGGCGCCGCCTACGACAAGAGCTCGGGTCAAATGTCGCGCGTGACGAAGTCCACGTCGACTCCGTCCACCTGTTCGAGTCGTCGCGCCATCTCAGCGGCCAGCACGACCGACCGGTGCCGGCCGCCGGTGCACCCGAACGCGATGACAAGGTGCATGCGCCCCTTTTCGTGGTAGAGCGGCATCAGGTCGATCACGATCCGATGCAGGTCGTCGAGCAGCTTGACCGCGGGCGGCTGGCTCATGACGAACTCGGCAACCTCGGGATCGTGGCCCGTCCGGTCGCGCAGCTCGGGCACCCAGTACGGGTTATCGAGAAAGCGCGCGTCGATAAGGATCGCGGCATCGGCAGGCGCGCCATTCTTGTAGCCGAACGCCAGGCAGGTGATCAGTGGACGCTTGCGGCTGCGTAGACGCTTCGCCAGGTCCGCGAGCTGTCCGGCCTCAACGCGGTGGTGGGCTCGCTCGTACGAGCCCGCGGGGTCGCCGTCGCTCTCGCCCTCATGGACGAGGACGTACTTGAGCCCGATCCGGTCGGCGTCGCGCAGGAGCTCGGCGCCGCCGCCCACGATCCCGAGCACGGCATCTCCCTCAGGCAGCGTCGCCATGTCGCGGAGACGTCGAAAGCCCGCGGCCTCGAAGACGTCGAGGTCCTCCTCCAGCCGGTCGGGCTCGGATGTACCGAGAACGACGAGGGTCACAGCGTCTCTTTCAATCGTTTGGCGAGGCGCTCGGGTACGCCTACCGCCACGATGTCCTCGACCGCCGCATCCCGGATCGCCTGCACCGAGCCGAAGTGTCTCAGCAGCGCCCGCTTGCGCGCCGGGCCGATGCCCTCGACCGAATCGAGCGGCGAGGTCAGCGCCTTGCGCGACCGGACTTTGCGGTGGTGCGTGATGGCGAAGCGGTGCGCCTCGTCGCGGATCCGCTGCACGAGGAACATGCCCGGCGAGTTGTGCTCCTGGACGATCGGCTCGGCCCGGCCCGGCGCGAAGATCTCCTCGCGCTCCTTCGCGAGCGCAAAGGTCGGGATGTCGGCGAAACCGGCCGACTCGAGCACCTCCAGCGCCGCTCCGAGCTGGCCCTTGCCGCCATCGATCAGGATCAGGTCGGGACGGCTGGTGAACGAGCGGTCGCCGACGACGTCGGCGTCCTCTCGGCGCTGCGCGGACTCGAGGCGTTCCAGGCGGCGGCTCAAGACCTCCTGAAGCATCGCAAAGTCGTTCGGACCGGGGACGAATCGGATCTTGAAGTGCCGGTAGTGGTCGTTCCGCGGCCGGCCGTCTTCGAACACCACCATCGCCCCCACCGCCGCCTCGCCCTGGATGTTCGAGATGTCGTAGCACTCGATGCGCTTGGGCGGCGTCTCGAGCCCGAGGGCCTCGGCAAGGGCCGCCAGCATCGGCTCGGTCCGGCTGCGGTCGTAGTCCGCCTGGATGCGCAGCTGCTCGAGCTCCTGCGCAGCCGTCTCGCCGAGCTGCGTCACGAGCGCCCGCTTGCGGCCGCGCTGGGGCACCTCTATGGTCACTGGTCCGCCACGCCGCTGGGTCAACCAGCCGGTCATCAGCTCGGGCTCTTCGACCGGCCCGGGCACGATCACCGAACGCGGCACGTGCGTCGCGCTGGTGTAGTACTGGAGCAGAAACCCGCGCAGCAGCTCGGCCTCGCCGACGTCGCCCGCGCCGTCGAGTGGGTGGCCGTCGTGCCCGACCATCTTGCCCTGCCTCACGTACGCGACTTCGACGAACACCTCGCCGCCCTTGCGCGCATACGCGATGAGGTCCTGGTCGTCGCGGCCGCGCACGAGCACGTTCTGCCGGTCGGCGATGCGCTCGATCGACTGCAGCTGGTCGCGATATCGGGCGGCGTTCTCAAAGTCCAGCCGGTCGGCGGCGCCTTCCATCTTGTCTTCGAGCTGGCGGACCAACACATCCGACCGGCCCTCCATGAACAACGCCACCTCGCGGATGCGCGCCTTGTAGTCCTCCGGGCTGATCCGCTTCTCGCACGGCCCGGGGCAGCGGCGGATGTGGAAGTCGAGGCACACCTTGCCCTGCTTGAAGATTTCGTCCGAGCAGGTCCGGAACGGCAGCAGCTGGCGGATCGACTTCACGGTCCCGCGCAGCGACTGCGCCGACGTATAGGGGCCGAAGTACAGCGCGCCGTCGTTCTGCACCCGCCGCGAGTAGTGCACGCGCGGGAACTGCTCGGTGACCGGCAACTTCAGGTAGAGGAAGTTCTTGTCGTCCTTGAGCCGGATGTTGAAGCGAGGCCGGTAGTTCTTGATGAGGTTGCACTCGAGGACGAGCGCCTCGACCTCGTTGGCGCACTGGACGAACTCGAAGTCGTAGATCCGGCGGACCATCTCCTCGACGCGGGCGGTCTGGGCGTATCCAGGCGTGAAGTACTGGCGCAGGCGGTCGCGCAGGCGGAGGGCCTTGCCCACGTAGATGACCTGGGCGCGCGTGTCCCGAAACAGGTACACGCCCGGCTCGTCGGGCACGGCCCGGAGCCTCTGCTTGATCGCATCGTCGGTCAGCGCCGCCACGTCAAGGATTGTAGGAACCGAGTTAGACTCGCCCGGTGGGCATGCCCTCTGGTGAGCTCCCGCCCTCGCAGCACCAGCCAACGCAAATCGCCGGACAGCAGACGTCGCCGTCGACGGTCGTACCGCACACCCCGCAACTTGCCAGCACGGCCCAGAACAACAACCTGGCCCTGGTCAGCCTGATCACCGGAATCCTCTCGTTCCTGGGCCACATCATTCCGATCGTCGGCGGCTCGACGCTCGCGATCGTGGCGATCGTCACCGGCTACATCGCGCGCAACCAGATCAAAGAGACGGGCGAGGACGGCATGACCATGGCGACGATCGGGATCATCCTGGGAGTCATCAACCTCGCCCTCGTCGCCATCATCGTGCTGGTGTTCATCTTGTTCATCTTCGTCCTCGGCATCGGCCTCTTCGGAATCGCCGCCCGGCACGGCTAACCGTGTCGATGGAACCGCCGCCGCCTCCCCCGCCGCCCCCATACCAACCACCAGGCGGGTTCGCAGAGACGCCGCCACCGGCTTTCCCGCCGCCGGCCCCCGGCTACGGCGCATACGGCGCCTACTCACCCCCGACCGACGGCATGGCGATAGCCTCACTCGTGCTCGGCATCGTCGCCTTCCCGTCGATCTGCTGCTACGGCATCCCTGGGGTGGCGTTCGGCGTCACCGCGCTGATCCTAGGCAGGGTCTCCCTGCGCAAGATCCGCGCCGCCAACGGCATGATCGGCGGGCATGGGCTGGCCCAGGCGGGCTGGATCTGCGGCCTGGTCGCCGCCATCATCGGGGTCCTGTACGGGCTCTTCTACCTGATCTTCTTCGTGTTCGCGATCGCGGGCGGGTTCAACAACTTTCCGTTCTTCACGCCGAGCCCGTCCGGTTAGAAGTGGATGCCCTTCATGAGGTAGGCCATGGCGGCCGCCTCGACGGAGATCTCATCGTCTGACGGCTTCGGCCTCTCACCGTCCCTGCCGGCGGTGTCGGGGAAGACGTGGTACGCGCCGGTCATCACGAACTGCAGCAGTCCCGGCGCGACTGTGCTGACGGTCTCGCCGAGCTTGCCCAGCCTGGTCGAGACCTCCGGTGCCCGGGTCAGAATGGCCGACGCGACCATCTCCGCGGCCTCGTCGGGCGAGCTGGTCGGAAAGTTCTTGTAGATGCCCGTCGGCGCGATCATCGGCGTGCGCACGAGCGGCATGTGGATGTTCGTGATCGCGACACCGTCGTCCACGACCTCTGGGCCGATGCACCGGCTGAACGCGGCGAGGGCCGACTTCGACGCGACGTAGGCGCTGAACCTGGGCGGGTACGCCTGCGTGCCGATGCTCGAGATGTTGATGATGTGGCCGCGGCGGCGCTGCCTCATGCCCGGCAGCACGGCCAGCATCAGCTTCACCGCCCCGAAGTAGTTGAGCTGCATGGTCCGCTGAAAATCGTGGAAGCGGTCGTAGGACGCCTCGATCGATCGGCGGATCGAGCGCCCCGCATTGTTGATCAGGATGTCAACGCGCCCGTGCTCGGCGAGGACGGCCTGGATCATCGACTCGCAGGCGTCGAGGTCTGACAGGTCCGTCGGGCGCACATGCGCACGGCCGCCCGCGGCCTCGATCTCGGACTTGAGCTCGTCCAGCTTCTCCCTCGTCCGAGAGACCAGCACGACCTCGGCGCCGTGTCGCGCGAGCAGCGCCGCGGTCGCGCGGCCGATGCCGCTGGACGCGCCGGTGACCAGCACCAGTCGGTCCTGCAGCGCGGCGCGGAGGTTGCGCTCGGTGAGCGCCTCGGGGTCGAGCCGGCGCTCCCAGTAGTCCCAGACCTTCCATGCATACGAGTGGAGCGGCGGACACTCGACGCCGGTGCCGTCCAGCGCCTTCAAGGCGTTGTCGCAGGGGAACCGGGCGCGGCTCGAAACGTACTCCAGCGCCGCCTCCGGGATGCGGACGCCCTCGAGCAGGCGGCGCCTGAGCGTCTGCGCCACGGGCCAGTGGCGGAGCATCTCGGTCGCCTCCTTGGGCAGCATCGCCCCCGCCCTCGAGTCCACACGCAGGGTGAACTGCGGCGCGTGGGCGGCTCTGCAGAACTCGTTGGTCACGTCGCCCAGGCTGCGGGCGTTGGGATCGGTGAGATGGAAGGTCTGCCCGTCGAGGCCCGGCCGGTGGCCGATGGCGTCCATCGCCCGGGCCACGAAGTCGACCGGCACCACGTTGATCTGGCCGCCCTCGAGCCCGATCAGGGGCACCCAGGAGGGGAGCGCGTTGCGCAGTCGCTGGATCAGCTTGAACGCGTAGTACGGCCCGTCGATGCGGTCCGCCTCGCCCGTCTCCGACGAACCGATCACAAGGCCGGGGCGGTAGATGCGGAACGGCACTCCCGACTCGCGGACGAGCCGTTCGGCCTCGTACTTGGTTCGGTAGTAGGGGTGGTCGAGCGACTGACCCTCAGCGAACATCTCCTCGGTGAACTTGCCGCGCCACTTTCCGCCGGCGACCGCAATGGAGCTCATGTGGTGGATGCGGCCGCCGATTCGCTGCACCAGTGCGACCACGTTGGCCGTGCCTTCGACGTTGGCTCGTTGGTTCGCCTCCTCGGACGCCTCGAGGTCGTAGACCGCCGCCAGGTGATAGACGTCGGCGCCCTTCAGCCTCGTGTCAAAGTCGCCGCCGAGGTCGAGTCGTGTGATGTCGCCGGTGACGGCGCGAATGCGGTCGCGGGCTCCGAGCCCGGCCACGAGCGTCTCGAACCGCGGCAGCGAGGCTTCCCGCACCAGCACCCAGGTGTCGCCGTCGCGCCTGGCCAGCTCGCGCAGCAGATGCCTGCCGATGAACCCGGTGCCCCCGGTGACGAGCCGAACCACGCGCTTAGGTTAGGTGCTCAGAAAGCCGGTGATCACGGGATCGATTCCAGTCGGTCTTGATTAGGATTGCCGCATGGCCGACATACCGCCGCCCCCACCGCCTCCAGCCGGAGCTCCCCCGCCGCCTCCACCCATGGCCCCGCCGCCGCCTTACCAGGGCCTGCCGCCCGGCTACCCGCCGCCGTCCTCGCCCGGCTACATGCCGCCCAGCATCGGACCGACGATGGGAACGGGGCTGAGCCTCGGCACTCAGATCAGGGGCGCGAGCTCGTCGATCATCGTCGGCGTCGTCGGCATCCTGGTCCCGGTGGTCTCGGCCTTCGTGTTCAGCGGCTCGGTCTTTTACTTCTACCTGCTGCCGATCTTCGGGCTGATATACGGAGTGAGGGCGATCACCCGCGGGTTTCTGATCGGCGGGATCATCGGCATCGCTCTCAACGTGATGGCCGGCCTCGTAAGCCTCACGGCCTCCGGGTTGATCAACCCCGGCTAGGTTCGTCGCCGGCCGGAATGGCCAGCATCGGGAACAGGGCCGACGCCAGGCTGATGGCGACTGCCGCCCACAGCGCCGCGTCCAGCGAGTAGCCGATCAGCGGGCCAGCGAGGGCTGACCCGACCGGCTGGCCGATCCAGTTCACCGACATCGACACGGCGAATGCGCGGCCGAACCACGCGGGGTCGGTGCGCCGCTGGCGGAGGGTGAAGAGGCCGATGTCGAACGGTCCATTGGCCACGCCGTAAACGACGATCGCGAGGGCGACGAGCGGGAGCGCGGTCGCCAAAGGCAGCAGCGCGATCGCGAGGGTGCTGAGGATGATGGCGCCGAACATGAGCTGACGCTCGCGCCCGTGGCTCGAGATGCGTCCCGCCACCAGAGCCGAGACGAGGCCGGCCGCGCCCATCGCGCCCCACAGGAACCCGACCACCGCCGGGCCGGAGTGAAGGCGATCGAGCACCAGCACGGGGACGGCGATGGTCAGGATGCCCCAGCTGAGGTTGAAGGTGCTGAGCGTGAGCGCGAGGCCGCGCAGCGTGGCGTTGCGCACGACGTACTCCAGGCCGCGCCACGCGTTCTCGAACAGCGAACCCTTGACCGCGGTCGCGGATGCCGGTTCGGGCAGCCGCGCCATCACGGCCGCGCCGGCGCCGAAGACCACCGCGGCCGCCGCGAGCGCCCACTCCGGACCAACCAGGCCAATGAGCGTCCCGGCCACCGGCGCCCCGACCAGCGTCGAGAAGACGTGGCCGCCACTGTCCAGGGCGTTGGCCCGCTCCCAGAGCGCCGGTGGCGCCAGCACGGGGAACAGCGACCGGGCGCCGGTGTTGCTCAGCGGGTTCGTCAGCGAGGCCAGGGCGACGATCGTCAGGAGCAGGGCGACCGGGAGCAGGCCGCGAGTGGACAGCACCGCGATGAGGCCTACCGATAGCGCCGCGATCAGGTAGTCGAGGACGACCAGACGCGCTCTACCGTGGCGGTCGAGCAGCGCCCCGGCGACCGGCGACAGCACCAGGCCTGGGAAGATCGCAAGAAACGCGGTCAGCCCAGCCAGCTGCGGCGAGTGATAGCGCGCCAGGACGAAGAGGATCAGGGTGACGGTGACCATCTGGCCGCCGACCCGGCCGAGAAGCAGGCCTACGTAGAGCCGGGCGAACCCGCGAGCGCGCAGCAGCGCGCCATAGCCGCCGGCGGCGCTGGTCGAGGCGGCCGTCAGCCGACGGCCACGCGAGAGCGAGTCGCCGCGCGGCTCGAGCGGCGCGGACGCATCGACCCGTTGCTCTTGGCGGCGGCCCGCTCGGGCTTGCCGCCCCGCCTGGCGAGCACCGGCTTCAGGAACTGGCCCGTCGAAGACTTCGGGTCTGCCGCGAGCTGCTCCGGCGTGCCTTCCGCGATGATGTAGCCGCCCTTGTCCCCGCCCTCGGGGCCGAGGTCGATCAGCCAGTCGGCCGTCTTGAGCACGTCTAGGTTGTGCTCGATCACCGCCACCGTGTTCCCGTGATCCACCAGCCGGTGCAGCACCTGCAGCAGCCGCTCAACGTCCGCGTAGTGCAGGCCCGTGGTGGGCTCGTCCAGCAAATAAAGGGTGCGCCCGGTGTCACGGCGTGACAGCTCGGCCGACAGCTTGACGCGCTGCGCCTCGCCGCCCGACAGCTGCGTGGCCGGCTGCCCGAGGCGGATGTACCCGAGCCCGACGTCGTGCAGCGTGCGCAGCTTGACCCGGATGCGCGGCACGTTCTCGAAGACCTCGAGCGCCTCGTCGACCGTCAGCTCGAGGACGTCGGAGATCGAGTGCCCGCGGAACTTCACCTCCTGCACCTCGCGCGAGTAGCGCGTGCCGTGACACACCTCGCACGGCACGTACACGTCCGGCAGGAAGTGCATCTCGATCTGGATGATCCCGTCGCCCTGGCAGGCCTCGCACCGCCCGCCGCGCACGTTGAAGCTGAACCGCCCGGCCTTGTAGCCGCGCATCTTCGCTTCCGGCAGCGCCGCGAAGAGCTCCCGCATGTACGTGAACATGCCCGTGTAGGTCGCCGGATTGGAGCGGGGAGTGCGGCCGATCGGCGACTGGTCGATGTCGATCGCCTTGTCGAGGTGCTCGAGCCCATCGATGACCCGGTGCGGCCCGGGCTTGTCCTTGGCCCGATAGAAGTACTGCGCCACGCGCCGGCTGAGGATGTCCGTGATCAGGGAGGACTTGCCCGAGCCGCTGACGCCCGAGACCGCGGTGAAGGTGCCGAGCGGAATCGCCACGTCGATGTTCTTCAGGTTGTTCGCATTCGCGCCGCGGATCACAAGCTTCTTGCCGATGCCCGCCCTTCGCTTCCTGGGCACGGCGATCTGGCGGTCGCCGCGTAGGAAGGCGCCCGTCAGCGAGTTCGGGTTCTGGATCACCTCCTCGACCGTGCCGGCCGCGATGATCTCGCCGCCGTGCTCGCCGGCCGCGGGCCCGATGTCGACCATGTAGTCGGCCGACCGGATCGTCTCCTCGTCGTGCTCGACGACGATCAGCGTGTTGCCGAGGTCGCGGAGGCGGATCAGCGTGTTGATCAGCCGCCGGTTGTCGCGCTGATGCAAACCGATCGAAGGCTCGTCGAGGATGTAGAGAACGCCCATCAGCTTGGAGCCGATCTGCGTCGCCAGCCGGATGCGCTGAGACTCGCCGCCCGACAGAGTGTTCGCCGCGCGGTTGACCGTCAGGTACTCGAGCCCGACGTCGATCATGAACTGCAGGCGCTCGAGGATCTCCTTGAGGATGCCGCGCGCGATCAACAGCTCGCGCTCGGTGCCGCCGAGCTTGTCGAAGAAATCGATCGCACCGCTCACCGACAGCTCGCAGACCTCGGCAATGTTGCGACCGTCGACGGTAACCGCCAGTGATTCCGGCTTCAGCCGCCGGCCTTTGCAGGCGGGGCAAGGCTTGTCCGACATGTAGCGCTCGAGCTCCTGCTTCAGGTACTCGCTCTGCGTCTCCTCATAGCGCCGCTGCAGGTTGGCCACGACGCCCTCGAATGGCGCCTCGTACCAACGCTCGTGCCCGTACTGGTTGCGATAGCCGAACTTGATCTTCTTGTCACCGGTGCCGTTCAGGAGCACGTCGCGCTGCGCCTTGGGCAGCTTCGACCACGGCTTGTCCATGTCGATCCCGAAGTACTTGCTGACCGTTTCGAGCAGCTCCGGATAGAAGAACTGCGACTTGCTCCACGCCGCGATCGCTCCCTCGTTGAGTGAAAGCGATGGATCTGGCACGACCAGATCGCCGTCGACCACCAGCTGCGAGCCGATCCCCGTGCAGGTCGGACACGCGCCGTGAGGGCTGTTGAACGAGAAGTTGCGCGGCTCCGGCTCGGGCACGCTCGTCCCGTCGTACGGGCACGCGTAGTCCTGCGACATCTGGATCTCTTCGCCACCGTCGACGGGCGCGATGATCACGGATCCGCCACCGAGCCGCGCCGCGGTCTCGATCGAGTCGACCAATCGTGTGCGCTGGTCCGGTCCTACCTGGATCCGGTCCACGACCACCTGGATGTCGTGCTTCTTGTTCTTGTCCATCGGGATCTGCTCGCCGAGCTCGTACAGGCTGCCGTCCACGCGCACCCGCACGAAGCCCGACTTGCGGACGTCGTCGATCAGCGACCGGTACTCGCCCTTGCGGCCCTTGACGACCGGGCCGAGGACCATGATCCTCGTGCCCTTCGGCAGCTTCTCCACCTGGTCCCCCATCTGCTCGACGGTCTGCCGCCGCACCTCACGCCCGCAGAGCGGGCAGTGCGGGTGGCCGATCCGCGCATAGAGAAGACGTAGGTAGTCGTAGACCTCGGTGACCGTGCCCACAGTCGAGCGCGGGTTCTTCGACGTTCCCTTCTGGTCGATCGAGATCGCCGGCGACAGGCCTTCGATGACGTCGACGTCCGGCTTCTCCATCTGCCCGAGGAACTGGCGCGCATACGCCGACAGCGACTCGACGTACCGGCGCTGGCCTTCCGCATAGATCGTGTCGAACGCAAGCGACGACTTCCCCGAGCCCGACAGGCCGGTGAAGACGACGAGCTTGTCGCGCGGAATCGACAGCGTGACGTTCTTGAGGTTGTGCTCGCGGGCGCCTCGGATCGTGATCTGGTCGGTCGGCATGTGGACTCTCGGTTATTCCTTCTCTCGTGTGACTGCAAACGTTCCGCTGGCGGTGGCGATGAGCCGGGCGTCTCTGCCCTCGACCCGGCACGACGCCACCATCGTCCGCCGCCCGGCGTGGACGACGCGGCCGGTCGCGCGCAGCGTCTCGCCGATCTTCGCCGCGTTGATGAAGTTGAGCTTCAGGTCGAAGCTCATGGCGCGCACCACGCCTGGCTTGACAGTACGGAGCGAGCGGCCCATCGCGCTGTCGGCCAGCGCACTGATCATGCCACCGTGGACGAAACCGGAGTGGTTGGCCATGTCTTCCGTCGGCGTCATCTCAACGGTCGCGGAGCCCTCGCCGGTGGCGACCAGCTCCAGGCCCAGCCACGCCCAGGCCGGCGAATGGGCGGCCTCCTCCCCACGTGGTGTGGAGGGGTTACTCACGGCCCTGGCCCTCGGGGACGGCCAGGCACGTCGAGGACGCGGTGGCCACGAGCCGCCCGTCGGAGTCGAAGACGTCCGCCTCTCCGAACAGCAGCGTTTGCTTGATCTCAACCACGCGGCCGACCGCCCTCAGCCTGCCCTCGATGACGGGACGCAGGAAGTTGATCTTGAGCTCGACGGTCGTGTTCCAGATCCGGTCCTCCTGCAGGGTCGCGAGCGACATGCCCATGGCCGCGTCGGCGATCTGGGTGATCACGCCGCCCTGGACCACGCCGCCGCCATGGCGGTGCTGCGGGCCGGCCTCGAGCTCGATCACGACCCGCCCCGGCTCTGCCTCGGCGATCCGGGCGCCCAGCAAGGCCATCCAGCCGTCCTGGCCCCCCGCCAGCAGCTGCGCAGCCCGCTGGGCGTTTTTCATGATTTGCCGCCGGAGTTGAACATGTTCGTTATTTGTTGACTCTGGCGCAAGAACACTCTAGAGTCTGAGTTGAACATGTTCAAGTACGGCAATCTCAGTGGGATGGAGGCAATCCGATGGATCTGAGGCTCATCGACTACGTCGTCTACCTCGTCGCCGGCGCGGCTCTGACCGTCTGGGTCGGAGGCACGCTCTTCAAGAACGGCAGGGTCTTCCTCGTCTCGGTGTTCCAGGAGACCGGGCTGGCCGACTCGGTCAACCACCTGCTGGTGGTCGGCTTCTACCTGGTCAACCTCGGAGCGGCGGCCCTGCTCATCAACGCCGGCGGCGCGCCGGCCTCGTTCCCGGACATGGTCCAGGAGACGGTCACGCGGATCGGCGTCGTCCTGCTCGTCCTGGGCTCCATGCACTTCCTCAACATGCTCGTGCTGTACCTGATCCGCAGGCCGCGTAAGCCGCGACCGCCGGTTCCCGTCAACCCCTACTACCAGCAGCCCGCGACCGGGGTCTGAGCGGATTCTTTGAGCGCGCTGCAGCAACCCCTGACGGCCCGAGGTGAGCAATCGAGGGCGGCGATCTTCGACGCCGCCCTCGCCCTCTTCCAGGAGCGGGGCTACGAGGCGACCACCATGCGATCGATCGCCGAGCGCGCGGGCGTCTCTCTCGGCAGCTCGTACCACTACTTCGCCAGCAAGGAGCACCTCGTGCTCGAGTTCTACCGCCACACCCATCAGCTGCACATCGCCGCGATCGAGCCGCTGATGTCGCGCGAGACCGACCTCGCCGCCCGCGTCAAAGGCGTGCTCCGCGCGGTCGTGGTGACCTGCGAGCCCTTCCACGCATTCGCCGGCGCGATCTTCAGCACGGTGGCCAACCCGGCCAGCCCGCTGAACCCTTTCGGCCCAGAATCCAGGGCGCTGCGCGATGAGGTCATCGGTCTCTATGCCGAGGTCGTCACCGGCTCGGATGCCCGCGTGCCGGCCGACATCATGGCCGAGCTGCCCACGCTGCTGTGGCTGTACCAGATGGCGATCCTGTACTTCTGGATCTTCGACCGCTCGATCGGGCGCCTGCGCACGCTCGAGGTGATCGACGAGACCACCGACCTCATCGTCCGGCTGCTCAGCCTGGCCAACCTGCCGGTGCTTCGCGGGTCGCGCAAACGGGTGCTCCGGCTCGTGCGCAGCATCGCCGAGGGCGCGGTGGGTGTAGCGGCCCTCAACTAGGGGCCGCGACGTGAGCGCCTCCAGTTGCGGACCATCGTCTTCTGCTTGGGCGCGGCGGCGATCGCGAGCGCAACGTCGGAGTCGTCCTCTTTCGCCGTCTCCTCGCCCGAAAGCCGCTTGCGCAGCAGGATGATCCGGTCGCGAACCCTGGCCGCGTCCTCGAACTGCAGCTCCTTCGACAGCCGGCGCATCTCCTTCTCGAGGTCGCGCACGATCGCCAGCAGGTCTTCGCGTGGCACCCCCGCGCCCGCCATCAGCTCGATCGCGTCCGCCTGGAGGTCCTTCTCATTGATCTCCAGCGCGTAGATCGCCTTCTTCACGGTCTCAGGCGTGATGCCGCGCTCGAGGTTGTACGCGATCTGCCGGTTCCGCCGGCGCTCGGTTTCGTCGAGGGCCATGCGCATCGAGTCGGTGATCTTGTCCGCGTACATCACGACGTGGCCCTCGACGTTGCGGGCCGCCCGACCGATGATCTGGATGAACGATCGGTACGCGCGGAGGTAGCCCTCCTTGTCGGCGTCGAGGATGCCGATGAACGCGACCTCGGGCAGGTCGAGACCCTCGCGCAGCAGGTTGATGCCGACCACCACGTCGACCACGCCCGTACGCAGGTCGCGCAGCACGTCGATGCGCTCCATCGCGTCCAGCTCCGAGTGCAGGTAGCGAACCTTGACGCCGTACTCGCGGAGGTAGTCGGCGAGGTCCTCGGCGAACCGCTTCGTGAGCGTCGTGACCAGCGAGCGATGCCCGAGCTCCGCGCGCCTCTTGACCTCGGCGAGCAGGTCGTCGATCTGGCCCGCGGTCGGCCGGACCTCGACCGTCGGGTCGACCAGGCCCGTCGGCCGCACCAACATCTCCACGGTTCGCTGCGAGCGCCGCAGCTCGTACTCGCCTGGCGTCGCCGAGACATAGACGACGTTCCGCGCGCGCTCCTCCCACTCCTCGAAGCTCAGCGGCCGGTTGTCGAAAGCGCTTGGCAGCCGGAACCCATACTCGACCAGCGCCGCCTTGCGCGAGCGGTCGCCGCCCAGCATGCCGCCGATCTGCGGCACCGCGACGTGCGACTCGTCGACGAAGATCAGAGTGTCGTCGGGGAGGAAGTCCATCAGCGTGTAAGGCGCCTCGCCGGGCTGCCGGCGAGTCAGGTGCCGCGAGTAGTTCTCGATCCCGGCGCAGGTGCCCGTCTCGCGCAGCATCTCCATGTCGAAGTTCGTGCGCTGCCGCAGCCGCTGCGCCTCGAGCAGCCGGCCGTGGTCCTCGAACCACTTGCAGCGCTCCTCGAGCTCGGCCTCGATGTCGACGATCGCGAGCCGAAGCTTGTCCGCGGGCGTCACGTAGTGCGAGGCCGGGAAGACGGTGAACTCGTCACGCGTGCCGAGGATCTCGCCCGTCACAGCGTCGAGCTCCTGGATGCGCTCGATGTCGTCGCCGAAGAACTCGACGCGATAGACCTTCTCCTCGTTGGCCGGCACGAGGTCGACCACGTCACCCCGCACCCGGAAGCGCAGGCGCGCGAGGTCGTAGTCGTTGCGCTCGTAGAGCATCTCAGTGAGCTTGCGCAGGAAGACCTCGCGCCGGATGGACGCGCCCTTCTCGACCTTGAACGACTCGCCCATGTAATCCTCGACCGAGCCGATGCCGTAGATGCAGCTGATGCTCGCGACGACCAGCACGTCCCGGCGCGTGAGCAGGTCCTGGGTCGTGGCGTGGCGCATGCGGTCGATCTCGTCGTTGCGGCTCGAATCCTTCTCGATGTACGTGTCGGTCCGTGCGATGTACGCCTCCGGCTGGTAGTAGTCGTAGTAGCTGACGAAGTACTCGACCGCGGTGTCGGGGAGCAGGCGCCGAAACTCGGCGCACAGCTGCGCGGCCAGGGTCTTGTTGGGACTGAGCACGAGAACCGGACGCTGCAGCTTCTCCATGGCCCAGGCCATCACGTTCGTCTTGCCGCTGCCGGTTACGCCGAGGAGGACTTGCTGGCTCAGGCCTGCCTCGACACCTTCGACCAGCTGCTCGATGGCCTGGGGCTGGTCGCCGGCCGGCTTGAAGGGTGCGTCGACACGAAAGGTGGAGGGCACGGGAGAACTAATTCTAAAGCGAACCGATGTTCGATGGCGAGCGCTTTTCGGGGCTACGGGAGGGACAGGATCAGGGCCTCCACGAAAGAACCCGCTCGGAGCCCCTGATCACCCGGCGGCACGCGCACCAACCCGTGCGCGCCGGCCAGGGACATCAGCCGCGATGACGACTGCGACCCGGTCGTCTGCGCGACCAGGTCCCTGCCGTCGCGGTGAAGGGTCACCCGGTGGTACTCGGTGCGATCCCCCACCGCTCGGGCCTCGAAACCGAGCCGCACCGGCAGCGTCGGCCGGTGCCGCTGCGAGAAGCCCTGCATCTTGCGCAGGGCCGGCCGGACGAAGACCTCGAACGTTACGAGTGACGACACCGGGAACCCCGGCAGCCCGAACGCCAGCTTGCCGTCACCGAGGGTGGCGAAGGTGAACGGCTTGCCGGGCTTGAGCTTCACCCGCCCGACGTGGACAGAGCCCAACGACTCGAGCAGCGGCTTGACGAGGTCGTGGGTTCCCACGGAGACTCCACCAGAGGTCACCAACGCGTCCGCGCTCTCCAGGGCGCCAGTCACCAGCGCGCGCAGCTCATCCTGCCGGTCGGGGGCGATCCCGAGAACCGTCACCTCGGCGCCGGCCTCGCGGAGCGCCGCAAGCAGCGCCCACCGGTTGGAATCGGTGATCTGCCCGCGGCCGGGGGTCCTCCCCACCTCGACCAGTTCGTCCCCGGTCGACATGAGCGCGACCCGCGGCAGCCTGCCCACGCGCAGCTCTGGGAGCCCGAGGGCGGCGGCCAGCCCGATCTCCGCCGGGCCGAGAACCGAGCCGGCGGCGATCACCAGCTCCCCTTGACGGACGTCTGCGCCCGGTGCGTGAAAGTTGGACCCGGGCTTCAGCCCGGTGGGCACCGCAACCGTGTCGCCGTCGGCCGTCACGTCCTCGAACATGACCACGCAGTCGGCCCCGTCGGGAAGGACGCCGCCGGTGAGGATTCGGGCCGCCGTGCCAGAGCTGACATCGCCCGCGTATGGGCGGCCCGCGGCCGACTCGCCGAGCACGCGCAGCGTCTTGCCCGCGTCGGTTGCCCTGACCGCGAACCCATCGACCGCGCTGACCGGGTAGGCCGGCAGGGCGGCGGGGGCGACCACGTCGTGCGCGACCACCCGCCCCGCGCACTCGCCCAGCGGCCGTGACTCGGAGCCCAGGCTCGGCGTGTGCTCGAGGACCAGAGCGGCGGCCTCGTCCGCGTCGACCAGGGGGTAGGTCGAAGCCCTCATCTACGTAAGGCTATTCGTGATGCAGCGCCTTCATCGGCTCCTGCGCCGCCGCCCGCATCGCGGGCAGCAGGCCGCTGCCCATGCTCAGCAGCACGGCCAGGGCGAGGGCGGCGATCGCGACCGCGACGTCGGGGCGGAAAACCTCGACCGCCACCCCCGCGACCGGCGGCACGAGCGCGTCGACCGTCGAGTTGCCGACGCGGGCGAGGAAGCCGGCCACACCGCCGCCGAGCACCCCGCCCACCACGCCGATCAGGGCGGCTTCGGCCACGAACAGGAGCAGGATGTCGCGCGAGCGGGCGCCCACCGCCTTCAGGGTGCCGATCTCGCGGGTCCGCTCCAGCACTGCCGTGTACATCGTGTTCGCGATGCCCAGGCAGGCGAGGAGGAGCGCCACCACGGACAGGCCGAGGAGGGCGACGCGGAGCCGGCCCAACAGCTCCTCGAAGCCCCGCAGCTGGTCGCCCGTCGTCTGCGCCTGGAAGCCGAACGCCTGCAGCTGGTCGCGCACGCCGTCGACCGCCGCGTCCGAGTCCGCGAGCACGGTGATCGAGGAGAACTCGCCCACCTTCCAGCTGTTGAGCGCGGCTGCGTAGGCCCACTCGGCGGTCACGAACTGATAAGGCGCCATCGCGCCAGACACTTCGGCGGGCATGGCGATGTCGGAGACGACGCCTACGACGACCAGGCTCACGGAGACGGGTTTGACCGCCGCCACCGTGAACGTGACCGTCCGGCCGATCGCATCGGCGGGACTGGCGAAGCCCAGGGCCGCCGCCTCGCTGGCCCCGAGCACGACCTGGTTCACGGAGTCGGAGCCTGGCATCGCGCCCGCCAGGAGCCGAGGGGGATCGCTCCAGCGGGCTTGTGGCGCGAGCGCGATCAGGCGGTCCGTGATCACTGGCTTGGCCGTGGGGGTGGTGGTGCTGGGGGTGGTGCCGGGGAGGGTACTGGTGGTGGTGGTGAAACCACCGGTGAGAGCGACGTCGCCCCAGGCGGCGGCCACGTGCGGCACGGCTGCGATGGTGGCCATGGTCGCGGCGTTGAACGACGACGGGGCCTGGGGCGCCGGCCGCACGGTCACCTCGTCCAGGCGGTTGGCGGAAAGACCTGGCCCGGCCAGGGCGTAGCCGAGGCCACCCGAGAGGGCGACGATCAGGCTCATCGCGGCGATGCCGATGGCGACGCCGGTGGTGGTCAGGAACGTCCGCAGCGGCCGCCTGCCCGCGCTCAGGAAGCCGAGGCGCAGGGTGTCGCGCCAGTGCAGTCGAGACGGCGGCATCACCGGGTCCTGGTTGCGCACGTTGCGGCTGCCAGACCCAAGCTCGAACGCCCGCCCGTCGATCATCCTGACCGCTCGGCTGGAGTGCCGAGCGACCTCGGGGTCGTGCGTGACCAGGACGACGGTCGCCCCGCGGCGGTTGAGGTCCTCGAGCAGCTCGAGGATGCGCATCCCGGCGGCGGAGTCGAGGCTGCCCGTCGGTTCGTCGGCGAGGATCAGGCCGGGCCGGTTAGACAGCGCGCGGGCGATCGCCACCTTCTGCTGCTCGCCGCCGGACAACCTGCCGGTGCGCACCTTCGCCTTGCCCTCGAGCCCGACCAGCTCGAGGAGGTGCAGGGCGCGGTTTCGGCGCTCCTTGGGGTCGATGCCGGCAAGCACCAGCGGGAGGCTCACGTTCTCCTCCACCGTCATCGCTCCGATCAGGTTGAAGGTCTGAAAGATCGTGGCCACGCGCTGGAGGCGGTAGTCCGCGAGCTCGTCCTGTGGCAGCTCGTCGAGGGGCAGGCCGGCCGCGAACACCCGCCCGGAGCTCGGCCGGTCGAGGCCGCCTATCATCGACAGCAGCGTTGTCTTGCCGCAGCCGGACGGGCCGATCACGGACACGAACTCGCCAGGTCCGATCTCGAGCGAGACGTCCCGCAGCGCGACCACCTTCATGTCGCCGGTGGCGAAGGTTCGCGTGACCGAATCGAGGCGGAGACCGACGGCCTGGCCCAGCAGGTCGTGGAAGCCATCCGGCTGCGGGGCCTCGGGCTCGGACGCCCCTACGTCGATCGCCGTCGCCAGCGCCACCGATTCCGCGGCAACGGCCGCGGGCACCGGCGCCTCGGGTTGGGCGTCCGGCGGATCGGCGACCGGGATGGTCACGGCCGCCTCGGCCACCGCCTCGGCGCGGCGACGCGCGCGCCGCTTGCGGCCCCGCGTCTTCTGGGGGTCCTCCCCATCAGTTCCCCGGTCGAGTGCGGTCGCCACCCCTGGCAAGTCTAAGTGCTCACTTAACGGTCGGGACCCGGGTTGGCGACCCGCTCAGCCAGCCACTGGAGGTAGGGCGGGAACCCGCCGTCGATGGCAACCTCGAGGATCTCCGGGAGCTCGTAGGAGTGGTTCTCCTTCAGGTACTCCATCACCGCCGCGCGCCGCGATTCGAGGGTCTTGATCAGAAGCAGCGACTCGTGCTCCCGCTTCAGGATGCCTTTCCAGTAGTAAAAGGAATGGACCATCGGCACCACCGAGCAGCCGCCCGCGAGGTGTTCGACGACCAGCCCTTCGCCCAGCCGTTCGGCGTCGTTACGCCCGCCCGTGGTGACCATGATCAGGATCGCCTTCTCTTCATTCGCCACCCGCTAATTCTCGGCGCGCCGCGGCCTGTCGAGCCAGACCGTGGCGCTGACCATCGCGATGGCGCCGAGTAGAAGCCCGCCCACGACATCCGACTCCCAGTGCACGTCGAGGTACAGCCGGTCGAAGGCGACAACCACGATGACAACAACGGCGATGGGGAGCGCTATGGCACGGGCCCATGGCCACGGCGCCAGCCGCCGGACCACGAAAGCGAGAAGGCCGTAGACGAGCACGGTGCGCAGCATGTGGCCGCTGGGAAAGCTGTTGGCCGCCCCGGTCGAGGGTTCGAACAGCATGCTCAGGCTCGGCCCGTCGGTATGAGCGATTTTGGCCGGCGGCGCAGGATGGGTAAGGTTCGTCTTGTAGAAGATCTCGAACACCTCGGCGGCCACGAAGGCCACGGCCACCCAGGCGTCGGCCACGAACCCTCGCCAGATCAGGAAGGCGACAAGCCCGATCATGAGCAGCGTCGTCAGCTCGAGTCCGCCGAGCAGCGCGATGCCCTGGAACACCAGATGCAGCTGCTCGTGCCAGAGGCCTGACATGTAGGTGAGCACGTCGTGGTCGGGCGTGGCGAGCCAGCCCAGCGCCACCGCCACCGTGAGGATCATGTACGCGACCGCCAGCACGGCGATGGCGATGAGCCGCGGGATCAGTTGTCTCAGCGCTGACAAGTGCGGCAGAAGACGGTCGTGCGGCCGGCGATGCGGATCGAGGAGAGCGGGCGGCCGCACGTGTAGCACGGCTCGCCGGCGCGGCCGTAGACCAGAAGCACCTCCTGCTGGCCGCCCATCTCGCCCCACGCGTCGCGATACGTGTCGACCGAGCTTCCGCGATTGCGAATCGCTGTCTCCAGGGACGTGCGCAGCGACTCGTGCAGGCGCGCCGCCGACTTGCGGCTCACCCGGTGCGCGATCCGGTCAGGCCGGAGGCGCGCGAGATGCAGCGACTCGTCCGCGTAGATGTTGCCCACGCCGGCCACCGTCGACTGGTCGAGCAGCACGGCCTTGAGCGGGGCCTTGCGCCGCCGCAGCGCCACGTAGAGCTGCTGGGCGCTGAACGATGGGTCGATGGGCTCGGGGCCCAGCTTGGGCATCGCCCGGGCGAGCACCAGGTCGGCTTCGGTGCCGAGGAGGATGCGGCCGAAGCGGCGCGGGTCGGGGTAGCGCAGCTGGCGGCCATCATCGAGGTCGAAGATCGCGTGCGTGTGATCGGCGATTGGGGTCGTCGGGTCGACGATCCGGAGCTGCCCGGTCATCCCAAGATGGACGACCAGCACACGGTCTTGTTCCAGCCCGATGAGGATGTACTTGCCGCGGCGCTTCAGCGACTCGATGCGTAGACCTGCCACCAGATCCACGAACGCCTCGGGTTCGGGGTGGCGCACGATGGTCGGAAAGCGCAGGTCGCAGCGGACGATCGTGCGGCCGACCAGGTGTGGCCGCAGGTCGGCCGCAATGGTCTCGACTTCCGGAAGCTCGGGCATTACGCGCGCACGACCGCGAGCTTCTTCATGTCCGCCCAGTTGGGGCCGACCTTCGCCTCCACCTCGATCCCGGTCTCGAGCTCGTAGGCGCCGGTCATGATCCGCGGCACGGTCTCGGCGAAGCGGTCCACCTCTCCTTCCGGAACCTCGAAGAGCAGCTCGTCGTGCACCTGCAGCAGCATGCGGCCCTCGATGTGATCGGCCTCGATCTCGCGGTGCAGCCGGACCATCGCGATCTTGATGATGTCCGCCGCGAGTGACTGCATCGGGAAGTTGATGGCCATGCGTTCGGCCGCGCTGCGGAGCTGGAAGTTCGGTGAGCGCAGGTCGGGGATCGCGCGCCGGCGGCCGGTCGCGCTGACGACGACGCCCTCTTCGCGCGCCTTCTGGCGCACCTCGTCGAGGTACTCGCGCAGCTTCGAGTACGTCGACCAGTACTCGATGAGGAAGTCGCGCGCGACGTCGCCGCTGATCCCGAGCTGCTGCGACAGCCCGTACTCGCCCTGGCCGTAGATCGATCCGAAGTTCGCCACCTTCGCCAGCCGCCGCTGGTCGCGGTCTACCATCTCGATCGGCACCTTGAATACGGCCGCGGCGGTGGCGGTGTGGATGTCCTGTCCGGCCGCGAACGCCGCCAGCAGCTTCGGGTCGCCGCTGAGGTGCGCGGCGATGCGCAGCTCGATCTGCGCGTAGTCGGCGGAGATGAGGACGTGACCAGGCCGGCTGGCCTTGAACGCGCGCCGGATCCGCTGTCCGAGCTCCGTGCGAATCGGGATGTTCATCAGGTTCGGGTTGGACGACGCCAGCCGTCCAGTGGCCGTGCTCGCCTGCCCGAATGACGTGTGCACGCGTCCGCTCAACGGGTCGACCAGCTGGGGCAGTGCGTCGACGTACGTCGACTTGAGCTTGGAGAGCTGGCGGTGCTCGAGGATCAGCCCAATCACCGGGTGCTTGTCGCGCAGCGCCTCCAGCGTGTCGGCGTCAGTCGAGTAGCCCGTCTTGGTGCGCTTGCCGACCGGCAGCCGAAGGTCTTCGAACAGGACCTTGGCGAGCTGCTGGGGCGCGTTGAGGTTGAACTTCTCGCCGGCGACCTCCGCGACCTCGGACTCGATGGCGGCCAGCTGCCCTCCCAGCTCGTCCTGCATCTCCTTGAGATAGGGCACGTCGATGGCGACGCCCTCCGACTCCATGTCGGCGAGCACGCCCGCCAGCGGCAGCTCGATCTCGTGAAACAGATAGTCCACCCCCAGGTTCCGCATCTCCGCCTCGAGTCGCGGCCGGAGGTTGAGGATCGCCTCGGCGCGGCGGGCGGCAAACTCCGCGGCCTCTTCGACCGACACCGCGGACGGCTTGCGCGCGGCGCGGCCGGTCCCGAGCAGCTGCTCGCTGCTGACCAGCGTCATGTCGAGGAACTCTTTCGCGAGGTCCTCCAGCCGGGGATCGCGAGAGCCGGCCCCCAGCAGATATGCGGCCAGAAACGTGCTGAAGTCCCAGTCGCGCTTGCCGCCGCCGAGCGACCGCATCGCGAGCTCCGTCTCCTTGGCGTCGTGGCCCGAAACAGTGCGGTCGGTCAGCGTGCTCGCGACGGCGTCCATCGCCTCCGGGCGTGCGGTATAGAAGGTGTTGGCCCCGGTCGACACGCCCAGGCCGAGGACCCGCGCGGCGCGACCCACGCCCTCGGTGAAGATGAAGACGCCCACGTGGTCGGAGCCGTTCAGCAGGCTCACCGCCTCCACCGGGTCGTCGACGATCTTCAAGCCCGCGGGCTGAGGAGCCGGCTCGAAGGCGAGGCTGGGCTGGACCGGCACCTGGTCGGGCGGCGGGAAGCGGCTCAGGAGCTGGCGGAACTCCATCCGGTCGAAGACCTCGCGGGCCGTCGCGTAGTCGTACCGCGTCCACCGCGCCTTCTCGAGGTCGAGCTCGACCGGCACGTCGCGGACGATCGTGACCATCCGCTTGCCGAGGCGCACGCGGTCGGCGTTCGCCTTCAGAGAGGTCTTGAGCCGGCCCTCGGGCAGCTCGTCCACCCGCTCGAGCAGCGCGTCGACGGTGCCGTACTCCTGCACCCACTTGGCGGCGGTCTTGTCCCCTACCCCGGGCACGCCCGGGATGTTGTCCGACGTGTCGCCGCGCAGGGCCTTGAAGTCGATCAGCTGTGGAGGCTCGAAGCCGTACCGCTGGCGGACCTGGTCGGGGCCGTACACGAACGTATCGGTGATCCCGCGTCGCGGTACGAGTGCCTCGACCGACTCCGACACCAGCTGAAGGCAGTCGAGGTCGCCGGACACGATCGTCACCGGATGCCCCCGCTCCTCGCAGATGCGGGCGAAGGTGCCGATGACGTCGTCGGCCTCGAAGCCGGGCACGCCGTAGATCGGGATGGTGAAGGCGGTCAGCACCTCGCGCACCTTCTCGATCTGCGGACGCAGGTCGTCGGGCATGGCGCGGCGGCCGGCCTTGTACTCCTCGTACTCCTTCGAGCGCCAGGTGGGCGCGCCGACGTCGAAGGCCGCGACGGCATACTCGGGGCGCGAGGCCAGCACGATGGCGAGCATCGACGTGAACCCGTACACGGCGTTCGTCACCTCACCGCTCGACGTGCTCATCGGGGGTAGGGCGAAGAAGGCTCGATAGATGAGGCTGTGGGCGTCGATCAAGATCACCCGCCCGCGCCTGCCTTTGGCCACGTTCGAATTCTAGGAACCCCTGGGAGGGTGCCCCGTACGAACGAGGGAAACCCCAGAACCACTAGCTAGAATGGCCTTGAGGATGAAGAACCTCATCGAGGTATCGGTCGACAGCATCCGGATCCACATGCCGACCGCGCAGCACCTGGTGATCCTCAAGGAGAAGGAGGCCGACCGGTACCTGCCGATCTGGATCGGATCCTTCGAGGCGCAGGCCATCGCCGCCAAGATCTCGGGCAACTCCGTTGGCCGCCCCCTGACCCACGACCTCATGGCGAACGCGTTCGGCGATCTCGGCGTGAGCATCAAGCGAATCGTCGTCACCCGGCTGGCCGACCAGGTCTTCTACGCCCGCCTGTACGTCAAGCAGGACGGCCGCGATCTCGACTTCGACGCGCGGCCCTCGGACGCGATCGCCCTCGCGGTGCGGGCCGAGTGCCCGATCTTCGTCGCCTCCGAGGTGATGGACTCGGCCGGCATCATCCCCGACGCCGACGAGGCCGCCGACGACAAGGACAAGGGCGAGATCCAGGTCGACGACGAGCGCCTCGCGGTTTTCCGCGACTTCGTGAACAGCCTGGACCTGCCGGAGCTGCCCGACGAGCCGGGCAGCAAGGACGAGCCTGGCGGCCACCGCGGCCGGGGCTGAGACCTGCCACTCTCCGGCGAGTTCGACGTCGGCGTCCGCGTACTCGTCGCGCTGCTGATCGGGCTTGGCCTCGGCATCGAGCGTGAATTTCACGGCCACCCGGCGGGGATCCGCACGATGGCCCTCATCGCGGTAGGGTCGGCGATGTTCACCGTGATGGGCCTCGAGCCGGCCTTCGGATCGCGGGTCGACCCGACCCGTATAGCCGCCCAGATCGTGACCGGCGTGGGCTTTCTAGGCGCCGGTTCGATCCTGCGCCAGGGCGAGTATGTGCGCGGCCTGACCACCGCGGCTTCGATCTGGGTCGTGGCATCGCTCGGCATGGCGGTGGGGTTCGGCTACTTCGGCCTTGCTGTCTTCGCGGGCGCCCTCGTGCTGCTCACCCTCGTCGCGATCAGGCCGCTGGAGAACCGGTTCTTCAAGGGACGTCGCAACCGGCGGCACGACGACCCGCACCACGACGACCCCCATCCGGACGAACCGGTGGCGCAATGAGCAATCGGCAGGTCGCCATCGTCTCCGACTCGACGGCCGACCTGCCGCCGGCGCTCGCCGCCGCTCGTTCGATCAAGATCGTGCCGCTGACCCTCAACTTCGATGGCGAGGTGCTCCTGGACGGCGTCGACATCACGGCCAGCGAGTTCTACCGCCGGCTCCCGCACGCGACGACGCATCCGACGACCTCGCAGCCCTCGCCAGGCCGTTTCGCTGAGGCCTACTCGGCGCTGCTCGCCGACCACGACGCGGTGGTGTCCATCCACATCTCGGAAAAGCTGAGCGGGACTTTCGAGTCGGCGCAGCAGGCGGCCGACATGACCGACCCGACGCGCGTGCACGTGATCGACTCGGAGGTCGTGTCGATGTCACTCGGCCTGGTCGTGCTGGCGGCGGCCACGCTCGCGTCCAGGGGCGCCGATGCCGAGGCCATCGTCGACAAGGTGCAGTCGATGCGTGGCGACGTGCAGACCTACTTCTCGGTGGCGACGCTCGAGTTCCTGCGGCGCGGTGGGCGCATCGGTCGGGCGAGCGCGCTGCTCGGGTCGGTGCTTCAGGTCAAGCCGGTGCTGTGCATCCGCGACGGTCTCGTGACGCCCCTGGAACGCGTGCGCACCTTCGAGCGGGCGCTCAGCCGTGTGGTGGAGCTCGCGCGCGCGGTCGATCGCGGCCAGGGCATCTGCGCGATCGTCGGGCACGCCGGCGCGGAGGCCGACGCCGAGCGGGTCGGCCGCGAGCTGGAGCCGATCGCGGAGACCCTGATGATCCAGCTGCTGGGCCCAGTGGTGGGCGCGCACGCGGGCCCCGGAGTGGTCGGCGTCGGGTGCTACCCGGCGGACCTGCTGCCGCTGGGAATCAAGAGCGCGAGGTCGGCGGCAAAGGGGCGCTGAGCCTTTCTCTGCGAGTGAATGCACTCGCGGTTAATTTTCGCCCGGCAACCGCGCGAGTGAATGCATTCGCGGGTTATCTGGCCCTCAGCCACGTGACCGACTCCGGCGTCACCAGCTTCTCCAGCACTCCTTCCACCGCCAGGGCCTGCAGGTGGGCCAGACCCTCCTGCAGCGCGAGGCGCTTCTCGTACAGCTGCTCGCGCGGGCCCCACAGCTGCAGCGCCACCTCCCACCCGGTCAGCTCGCTGCCGGCGACGATCGAGGTCACGCGCTCCATGCGCCGCCGGTGATGCGCGGCCAGGATCTCCACCCTGCCCTCCGCATCCGTGAAGGGCCGGCCGTGGCTCGGCAGAACGAGCGAGGGATGGTACGCGGCCATCCGCTTGAGGCCGTCGAGATACTCGTGCAGCGGATCCGGCGTGCTCTGGGGGTGCAGCCCGATGTTCGGCGACAGCTCCGGCAGCATGTGGTCGCCGGCGAAGAGCAGGCCCGAGCCGGCGGCGTACAGGCAGATGTGGCCGGGCGAGTGGCCGGGCGTCCATTCGACGCGCATCGGCGTACGGCCCATGACCAGCGTCTCGGCCCCGTCCAGCTGCACCGCCGGCTCCGCCGGCGCCACGACCTGGCTCAGCGCCCGCTGCGAATTGCTCAGCACCTCGGCCTCGTCCGCGGGCACCCCGTTCACCAGGAGGTACTTGCGAACCTCGATGACCAGCTGCTCGAGCTCGACGTACCGCGGATGGACGAGAGGAACCTCCAGACGGTGAAGGTAGAGGTCGGCCAGTCCTGGGCCGGCCAGGATGCCGGCCGCGCCGTAGTGGTCCGGGTGGATGTGCGTGACGACAAGCTTGCGAAGCCGCCGGCCGCCCAGCTCGGCGAGCGTCGAGCGGATCAGGTCGAGCGAGTCATGGGAGTTCATCCCGCAATCCAGCAGGTCGAACTCGTCGCCGTCGGCGAAAAGGAAAACGTTGACCAGGCCGTCCTCGAAAGGAATCGGCAGGCGGAGCTCGAAGACTCCCTCCGCCACCTCCGCCGGCGCCACCACGCCGAAATTGTCGCGGAGGGTCGGGCTAAGATGGGTGACAGGCGCCCAGTTCGATTGCTGCGGGCCCCATCTCAGGTAGGAGGAACCGATGTCCGACGTCCAGGTATCCCCCCAACAGATCTTTGACCAGATGCCCAATGCCATCGTCCCGGAGAAGGCCGGCACCACCAAGGCGATGATCCAGTTCGACCTTTCCGGTGACCAGGGCGGCAAGTGGTGGGTGAAGATCCACGACGGCAAGGCCGAGTCAGGCCAGGGCGACGCCCCGGAGCCCCCGCAGCTCACGCTGCTGGCGGACGCGGCCGACTACGTGAAGATATCTCTCGGCACGCTCGACGGCACCGCTGCCTTCATGCAGGGCAAGCTGAAGATCAAGGGCGACATGGGCCTCGCCATGAAGATGGCGAGCCTTTTCAAGCGTCCCAGCTAACCAAGACCAGCCGGACGCCCGACTCGGCGGCTAGACCGTGAATTTCCACGTGTTGAGGCGCGTCGACATGGCAGCCTCCAGATCGAGGTTTCCCGGGTGCAGGGCGAGGATCACCACCTGCTGCGGGGTGAGGGCGATCCGGCGGCCGTCCGAGAGCTGAGCGGCCTCCACCGCGTTGCCCCAGTCGATCGGCTGGAGGCTTGGCGCCGGGTTCAGGTTGGCTTGAACCCAGGCCGCCAGGTTGGGTGCGTTGTTGCGACCGTAGGTCGACACGATGATCACGCCAAACGTGACCGGAGACGCGCACACCGGCGCCGGCGATCCCTGGTTCGGCGTGCCGCAGGGCAGGTCGGTGATGTCGAAGACGATGTCCAGCTCCTGGATCGGCGTACTGGTGGACTGGCTCTTCAAGATGTACTGCCACGTCCCGGGGTAGCAGAAGCCCCAGCCGGCCGGGTCTTCGTAACCGTGGTCGCCCTTCGGGCACTTGAGATCTGAGCCGATCTGCCTGACACTAGGCACCGGGCGCGTATCCTGGGGCCCAACCTGGCAGGCGGCCAGAACGATGGCAAGCAGGGGAACGGTTAGAAGTCGCACGCGGGGAGTCATTCTGGCGGACCCGAGTATTGCGCTAGGGGTGGACGTTCTGTCTCCAAGAATCGAAACGTAGCTCCGCTCGGTATTAACGGCAAAGGGGGGAAATCCATGGCATCACGGAAGCGACCAGACGAGGAACCCGAAGCAATGCTCGAGGCCAGCAGGCGCCAGCTGGAGCACCTGGTGCTCGCGTTCGGCGAGGAGGGCGGGCTTCACAAGCCGCTGGCCGACAGCGTGGGCGGAGTGATCGCTTCGATCCCTGAAGACGTCGACCTCGCACAGGCGCTGTCGGACCGCGAGACGACCGACATCCTCGTGCACCTGCTCGACCAGAACCGCGCCCAGGTGGAGCGCGCCCTGGCCCGCGTCAAGGAAGGCGCATACGGCATGTGCGAGGACTGCGGGCGCCGCATCCCCGCCGAGCGCCTCCGATACCAGCCGGCCGCCACTCGCTGCGTCGAGTGCCAGGGCCGCTGGGACCGCGTGAACGGCCGCACGGCCTGACCGTAAGGATGTAACAGAAGGCCCTCCCCCCAGGGGAGGGCCTTTCTCATTTCTGCGGGGAAGGCTTGTAAAAGAACGCGCCCCCGCCCAGAACCAGGCCGACCACCACCACGCCGCCCCCGATCCAGAACCAGTGGATGTCGCCGGTCATGAAGCTCCCCGGGATGAAGCCGAGGCCCTGGCCCGCGAACGTGCCGCCCACAAGGATCAACAGCACCGCGATCACCACCGCTCCGGTCTTCATCGCGCCTCCCCACATCGTGGGGAGGTGGCGCCGCGCTTGGCGCCGCGCCGGAGGGGGGCAATGGACTGGGTCATTCCTAGACTCCCCCGTAGACGATCGACTTCTGCTCGGTGTACTGGTAAAAGGCCTCGACGCCGTGCTCCTTGCCGAAGCCCGACTGCTTGGTGCCGCCGAACGGCAGCTCGTCGTGCGCGATCTGCAGCGCGTTGACCCACGTGTAGCCGGCCTCGAGCTCGTTCACACCGCGATGCGCGGCCGCCATGCTGCCTGTCCAGATCGACGAGCCGAGACCGAACTGCGAGTCGTTGGCCAGCCTGATGCCTTCGTCCAGGTCCTTGATCCTGCGCACAGGAAGCGCGGGACCGAAAACCTCCTCGGTCCACATGCGCGCACCATCCGGCACGTTCTCGAGGATCGTCGGCTCGATGAACCAGCCCTTGTCGTAATCGGAGCCCTTCGGGCGTCCGCCCCCGAACACGACCTTGGCGCCGCGATCGATCGCGTCCTTGACCTGGGCCTCCACCTCCGCTCGCTGCGACTCGGTGTGCATCGGCCCCATGCGGCTGTCCTTCTCCAGCCCGTTGCCGGGCTTGAGCTTGGAGGCGCGCGCCATCAGCTTCTCCATCAGCCCGTCGTAGGCGCCCTCCTGCACGTAGAGGCGCTTGACCGCGAGGCACGCCTGGCCGCAGTTGAAGAATCGGCCGACCGAGATCGCGCGCGCCGCCGCCTCCAGGTCCGCGTCGTCGAGCACGATGCAGGGGTCGCTCCCACCGAGCTCGAGCGTGACCTTCTTCAGGCCCTCGGCCGCGCGCGCCATGACCTTGCGGCCAGTGGGCGTCGAGCCGGTGAGCGCGATCTTGCGGATGAGCGGATGGGCCACGATTGCGTCGCCCGTGGCCTGGCCGAGGACCACGTTGACGACGCCCTCCGGAAGCCCGCCCTCGATCAGCGCCTCGATGCAGGCGAGCGTGGCCAGCGGCGTGGTGCTCGCCGGCTTCAGCACGACCGTGTTGCCGGCCGCGATGGCGGGCGCGACCTTGTTGGCGGCCAGGGTCAGCGGGAAGTTCCAGGGCACGATCGCCCCCGTCACACCGATCGGGCGGCGAATCACCAGGCCGAACGTTGTCATGTCGGGAAGCGCGACGTGCTCGCCGTGGATCTTGTCGGCAAGATCGGCGAACCAGGCGATGTTCTCGCCGAACCGCTGCGCCTCGATGCGCGATTCGAGCAGCGTCTTGCCCTGCTCCCCGGTGAGCAGCGGCGCGATCTCCTCGACCTTTCCCAGCATGTGCTGGGCGGCCTTGTGAAGGATCTCGGCGCGTTTGTTCGGCGCGAGCTTCGACCACGCCGGAAAAGCCTTCGCCGCCGCCTGCGCCGCACGATCTACATCGGCGGGTCCACCCGCGGGCACCTCGTCGACGACCTCGCCCGTGGCCGGGTTGCGGACCTCGTAGGTCTTTCCCGACGCGGCTTTGGTCCGCTCGCTCTCGATGATCATGGTCGCCATGCGCCACCCCTTAGGTTGTTGATTGTCTGTTTCGATCATTATCCAAGCTGTCCGAGTTCGACCGGTTGGAGGGCGATTGCCATGTCGGTGAGGCTGGAGAAGGAAGGCAGGGTCGGCGTCATCGTCCTCGACCGCCCTCCCGCCAACAGTTACGACTACGCGTTCCTGCGCGAGTTCGCGAGCGCGATCGACGACGCGCGTCTCGATGGCGAGATCCGCAACGTGGTGGTGACCAGCGCGTCGGAGAAATTCTTCTCGGCGGGCGCTGACGTGGGCGCGTTCGCGGCCGGCACCCCGCGCTCTCGATTCATGACCGCGCTGCTGGCGCACGAGGTGTTTCGCAAGATGGAGAGCTCGCCGCTGATCTTCATCGCCGCGATTGCAGGGCACTGCCTTGGCGGCGGCTTCGAGCTGGCGCTTGCGTGCGACCTTCGCTTCGCCGCCGAAGGCTCGTATCAGATCGGGCTGCCCGAGACGAACCTCGGACTTTTCCCCGGCTCGGGTGGAACGCAGCGACTGCCGCGCCGCATCGGCCTGGCGCGCGCCATCGACCTGATCGCCAACGCGACAACGATGAAGCCGGTGGAGGCGAAGGAGCTCGGCCTGGTCGATCGTCTTTTTCTTGACGCCGCCGCGTGTCGCGCAGGCGCGATCGAGTACGCGGCGAAGCTGGGCGAAGGACCCAGCGTCGCGATCGGGCACGCCAAGCTGGCGGCGACGCTCGGCTACGGAGGCCCGATCGACCTCGGGCTCGCGCTGGAACGCGAAGCGATCGGCCGCGTCTTCGTGACCGACGACGCCGACGAGGGCATCAAGGCGTTCGGCGAAAAGCGGAAGGCAAACTTCAAAGGCCACTAGTACCCGGCTTGTAGTAAGCTCCGCGAATCAAAAACAAGGAGGTGCGTCCGATGGTGAACCTTGCGATTACCACGTGGCCGTCGACCGCCTCCGAGGGCGCGCTCTAAAAAGCACTCCCCTCCGGGGCGGAACGTTCCGTCCACCTCGTGTTCCCCCGGAGGATTTGGCGTTGCCCCTGCTAGACGATCCCCAGCTCGGCTCATTGGGCTGGGACACCTGGTTCGAAGAGCGGTTCTCGCATACCGTCGACGGCGGCGTGCCCGCGCGCGTGGTGGCGGACTACGGCGCTGAGTACGCGGTGCGGGACGGCTTCGAGTCATTGCGCGCGGTTCGGCGCACACGCGACGAGGGAGCGGCGCCCGCGGTCGGCGACTGGGTCTCGCTCTCCTATCGCGAGCCCACGTGCGTCATCCACGGAGTCGTGGAGAGGCGCACCGCCTTCACGCGCAAAGCAGCCTCCGTGGAAACGAAAGAGCAGGTCCTGGCGGCCAACGTGGACGTCGCCTTCGTCCTCGCTTCGGCGCAGGACGTCAACGCGCGCCGAGTCGAGCGCTACCTGACCATGGCCTGGCAGAGCGGCGCCTCGCCGGTCGTGTTGCTGAGCAAGGCAGACCTGGCGCTGTCTGTGGACGACCTGCGCGCGCAGCTCGACGAGGTTGCGATGGGCACGCCTGTATTGATCACCAGCGGCCTGACAGGCGAGGGCGTGCATGCGGTCGCCGCGGCCCTCAAGCCGGCACGCACCGGCGTCCTGCTCGGGCCGTCGGGCGCCGGCAAGTCCACGCTGATCAACCGGCTGCTCGGCACAGAGCTGGCGAAGACGCGCGAGGTGCATCGCTCCGGCGAGGGCCGACACATGACCAGTCACCGCGAGCTCTTCGAGCTTCCCGGCGGCGGCCTGATCATCGACACGCCCGGACTGCGCGAGGCGCAGCTGTGGGAAGGCGACGGGGCGCTCGGCAACGTCTTCGAGGACATCGAGGCGTTGGCCCTCGCCTGCCGTTTCGCGGACTGCCAGCACCGCACCGAGCCCGGGTGCGCGGTCAAGGGTGCGATCACCAGCGGGATGCTCGACGAGAAGCGCCTGGAGAGCTACCGCAAGCTTCAGCGCGAGCTGCGCGCGGTCGCGGCTCGGAGCGACGCGCGCCTGCGCGCGGATGAGCGCCGCAAGTGGAAACAGATAGCGGTTGCGAACAAGGTCCGCAACCGCCTCGTGCACTGAGTAAGGACCCGGGCGCCCCCTCCCTACCCTCCCCACACGGTGGGGAGGTGAATCTACTTCCGGTGGTGGATCCCGTTCCAGAACGGGATGTGGCCTCTGGAGATCCGGTCGATTACCCGGTCCGCCTGCGCCTGCGTGATCTGCTTGTGGTCGACCAGCATCTCCAGGCGCGGCCGGAGGTTCGCGATCAATCTGTCCGCGAACTGCTCTTTGGTCAGGCCACGGTCCTTGGCAAGGTCCGAGACCTTCTGTCCCTTCTTCAGGTCCGCGACCAGGTTGCCCTCGGGCATGCCGAGCACGTCGGCCTCCGATTCCAGCACCGCCTGCACCACGAGCCGGCGATCCGCGCGCGCGTCGGCCTTCGTCGAGGGTGAGGACGCGGTTGGACTCGGGCTGGGGCTTGCGGCCTGGGCAAGCCCACCGGCTACGCCCAGGCTGAGCAGGGTGGCGGCGACTCCGCCCCCCACGAGTTTGACTGCGACTCCTGCGAACGGGTTCATGTGGGTTGCTCCTCTTCGTTTTCTCGGCTGCGGTTCAGCCGAGGTTCAGGATGAGGAGCGCCTGTCAGACGACGGTCTTGGTCAGGTCAGCCTTCTGTAAGCACACGTCACGTGTGCGGCGCGAGCGGATGCTTGGGTTGGTAGAGGCCCAGCTCGCCCCCGCTCGGAAGCTCGACGTGAACGATCCTGCCCCAGCGCTGCTCGCTGATCGGCAGCCTCACGCGCGCCCCCTTGTGCTGCAGCTCGGCGACGGCCTGTTCGAGGTTCTCGCACATGAGGTACAGCTCGTGGCTGGGCTCATCGGCCGGATGGACCGCGACCTCCGCGGGCGGCAGGGCGAAGATCAGCCAACCGCCGCCGGCGTCGACCGAATCGAATCCCAGAACCTCCCGCATGAAGGCGCGATCCGCGTCGGGATCGCGGCTGTAAACGATGACGTGCGCGCCGCTGATCATCAGGCGCCCGCCGACCGGCGGCGAATCTCTGACAGCTCGGCTTGGGTGGGGCTGGGCGTCATCGGAACATCATGCGCGGCCTTCATCTCCCAGCCCGTCGCCGCCCGAACCTCGTCCACGGTGTGGCCCGGATGGACGGACTCGAGGTAAGCCTCTCCGCCCCCCTCCGGGAACCGGAACACACACAGAGTCGTGATGATGGCCGACGGGCCGCCGCCGAGCAGCCCGTGGCGCCGGCGCCAGCCTGCGGAGCCGTCGCCGTGGCCGGGCGACGTCACGAACGAGACGCGATCGACCAGCCTTCTTTTCTCGTGGCTCATCAGCGTCACCCAGCGCCGGCTGAGAATCGCGATATCGGCTCCTCCCCCGCTCCCCGGCAGTTTGACGGTCGGGCGGTCGGGCGGGCCCACGTATGAAGTGTTGAGGTTGCCGAAGCGATCGACCTCGGCCCCGCCGATGAAGCCGAGGTCGACGTGGCCCTGGGCCATGAGCGCCATGACGTTCGACATCCGGGTCGCCCACAGGGCGCCGGCCACGTTCGGCGGGTCGCCCATCGTGCCGAGATAGGCGGACGCGGCCTGGTCGCGCATCAGCCCGACCTCGAACAGGCCGAGCGCCGCCGGCGCGTGTGTGCTGCGGGCCACCGCGTACGCGAGGATCGGCAGCCGCATGCCGACGAAGACGATGTCCCCGTCGTGGATCTCGCGCGAGGCGACCGCAACCATCAGTTCCTCGTCGGTGTAGGGCTCCTCACTCATAGCCGTAGTCCGCGGGCACAGAGCGGCGATGCTCCTTGATCCTCAAGGGCTCGACGTCGACCAGCTTCAAATACCCGTCGCGGTCCGCGACGTCGAGGACCCATCGCCGCAGCCAGGCCTCGAAGCCCTCGCGCGTGCGCGACATTTCTGCGTATTCGCGGTGGAACGCGTGGTCGCGCTTGAAGTAGCCCTGCACGGGCGAAGGGTGCGCGCCGCCGGGCTCGGGCACGACGGCCGCCACCTTGGTCTCGGGGAACAGGATGCGGTTCGGGTCGCTCAACGTCACCGATTCGTCGACCAGCTCCTCGCAGGTCACGATCACCCGCCGCGCGGCCAGCCCCGCCTCCTCGGTGACGCCGAGCGGGCCCCAGGCATGCGCGCGGCCCGCGGCGTCGGCGCGCTGCACGTGCACGATCGCCACGTCGGGCTGCACGGCGCTCACGTGAACGAGCCCATCCACGACACGGAGGTTGGGGTTGGTGCCGAGGATGTCGCTGCCAAGCAGCGTGCGCGTGGGCAGGTACGGCACGTTCCACGCCGCCGCCCACAGGGCCATCGAGATCGAGAAGTTCGTGTGGTCGTACACATCGATGGGCCGCGGCACGCCCTGCTCGGCCGCGCGCCGGTAGCAGTGGCCGAGGCCCTCCGACACGTTCCCGACCCACGCCGCCGTGATCCGGCGCACGCAGCCCGCGCCGATCAGCTGGTCGAACAGCGAGTCCGAGATCGGGCCGACCAGCTCGAGGTCGCGCCGGCCCTGGCGGATCAACTCATGCCCGGCGCCGAAGGGGATCAGCGCCTCGAGCGCGGTGCCCAGGGCGACAGTGGAGCCGTCGGGCACGAACCGATCGATGGCCTCTGCCATCGGCATCACGAGACTCACCTCTCCCCGCAGGGGAGAGGTCGGCGCCGCAGCCGGGTGAGGGCCCTCACCCTGGCCCTCTACCGCTTCGCAGGAGAGGGAAAGTCAGAGACCGAGCGAGTCCAGGTAGGCGCGGTGATTGCGCTCGATCTCAGCCATCGAGTCGCCTCCGAACTTCTCCAGGAACGCCTCCGCCAGCGTGATCGCCACGACCGCCTCGCCGATCACGCCCGCCGCCGGCACCACGCACACGTCGCTCCGCTCGTAGTGGGCCTGGACCTTCTCCTTTGTGTTCAGGTCGACGGACGGCAGCGGGTTCTTCATGGTCGAGATCGGCTTGATGGCGACGCGCAGGTCTATCGGCTCGCCGTTGGTGACGCCCCCGGTCAAGCCTCCAGCGCGGTTGGTGAGGTGCCGAAATCGGCCCTCTTCGTATTCGATCTCATCATGGAACTGCGAGCCCCGTCTCGAGACCCCTTCGAAGCCCGCGCCAAACTCGACGCCTTTGATGGCGTTGATGGAGAGAACGGCCTGGGCGAGCCGGCCGTCCAGCTTCCGGTCCCAGTGCACGTAGCTGCCCAGCCCGAGCGGCACGCCCCGCGCGATCACGCGGAAGGTGCCGCCGAGCGTGTCGCCGGCCTCGCCCACCTCGTCGATGTCGGCGACCATCCGCTTCGAGGCCTCGGGGTTAGGACACCTCACCGGCGACGCTTCGATCTGCTCCACGGTCACCGTGTCCGGATCGCAGCCGTCGAAGCCGATGTCGACTGTGCCGATCGACTGGGTGAAGCTCAGGATCTCGACCCCGAAGTGCGCCAGCAGCTTACGGGCCACGCCGCCGGCGGCCACACGCGTCGCGGTCTCCCGCGCCGATGAGCGCTCGAGGACGTTGCGGATGTCGGTGTGGCCGTACTTGAGAGCGCCTGCCAGGTCGGCGTGCCCGGGCCGCAGCCTGGTCACCGGCTTGGGCTCGAAACCCTCCTTGGATGCGGTCATCTGGGCCGTCCAGTTGACGTGGTCCTTGTTCTCGAGCACGAGGGTCACCGGGCTGCCGATCGTGTAGCCGCCTCGAACCCCGCTGACGATGCGCGCGACGTCCGTCTCGATCTTCTGCCTCCCGCCGCGGCCGTGGCCGCCCTGGCGGCGCGCGAGGTCGCGGCGGAGGTCGTCCTCCGAGACCTCGAGGCCGGAGGGCAGCCCTTCGATGATCACAGTGAGCTGCGGGCCGTGTGACTCGCCCGCGGTCAGGAACCTGAGCAATCAGTAAGTCCCATCCTGACTGCGCTTGCGCACCATTGAGCCGATGATAGTTGGCTGATGCAGTCGGCCCCTCACCTTGCCGCGGCCCTCGTGGACGTGGGCGGCACGCTCTGGCCGAACTCGTGGCCGCACCGTGAAGGCGATGGCAGAGGCAGACTGGCGCGCCTGAGGCTGGCGATGCCCGACCTGTCGCACGAGCGCGCGGCGGCCCTGGTCGAGGACATCATCACGAGCTCGCGCGACCTCAACGGCGGCACAACCATGGTCACCGAGCTGATCCGAGTGGACGCCAGCGTCCTCATCCACGACTGCCTGGAGCGCCACGGCGTCCCGCCTGAGGCCGCGTCGGTGGCCGCCGTCCGCAAGGCGATGGCGCTGCCGATCGACGACCGCATCCGTCCGCTGCCCGGCGCCCTGGAGCTGCTCGTGGCGATTCGTTCGTTCAGGCTGCGGTGCGTGATCGCAAGCAACACCTACTGGCGCGATGCGGACGGGTACTGGGACGACTTCCGGACGCTCGGGATGGCGCCGTTCATCGACGCCATAGTGACGTCCGTCGACGCCGGGCACCTGAAGCCCCATCGGGCGGTGTTCGACCTCGCGGTCCAGGCCGCCCGCGTGCCGGCCGAGCGATGCGTCGTTATCGGCAACAAGGAGGCCCACGACATCGAGCCCGCGCTCGCTCTGGGCATGCGAACGATCCTCGTCCACCCCGACGACCCGGCGCCGGCGACCAGCCGCGCGCACGCCGTGGCGCCCGACCTCTGGGCCTGTGCGGGAGCGCTGCGGGCTATGCTCGGCCGTAGTGCGTAACGAGCTCGAACGAGACGTCGAGAGGGTCGAGCTGACCCTCGCGGTCAACGGCGAGAGCACTCAGGTTCTCGTCCCTGTACACAAGACGCTTCTCGAGGTTCTGCGCGAGGACATGGGCCTTACCGGCACCAAGCACGGGTGCGAGCTGGGCGAGTGCGGGACGTGCACCGTGCTGGTGGACGGCCGGCCCGAGCTGAGCTGCCTCGTCCTTCCCATACAGATAGAAGGACGAGCGGTCACGACCATCGAAGGGATGGCCGACGGAGCCAGACTCCATCCGCTCCAGCAGACGTTCGCGGAGCTGGGAGCCGCCCAGTGCGGCTACTGCACGCCGGGCATCCTGCTCGCGGCGAGGTCCCTGCTCGAGATCAATGCCGATCCGTCGCGCGACGAGATCCGCGAGGCGCTGGCGGGCAACCTCTGCCGGTGCACGGGTTACGTGAAGATTCTGCAGGCGGTCGAGCTGGCCGCCGAGCGAATGCATGGCTGATCAGTTCTCGGTGATCGGCAAGCCTTTGCCCAAGGTCGATGCCGGGGCCAAGGTCACCGGCCAGGCCGTTTACGCGGACGACGTGGTGCTGCCGCGGACCCTCCACTGCAAGATCCTGCGCAGCCCCCACCCGCACGCGCGAATCCTCTCCATCGACACGTCGGCCGCGCGCCGCATTCCGGGAGTGCGCGCCGTGATCACCGGGGCGGACCTGCCCATCAAGTTCGGGATCCTCCCGGTCACGCAGGACGAGCGGGCGCTCGAGCACGAAAAGGTGCGCTACGTCGGCGACCCGATCGCCGCGGTGGCGGCGACCGACGAGGAGATCGCGGCGGCAGCCTGCGACGCCATCGCGGTCGAGTACGAGGTCCTGGAGCCCGTCATGTCGATCGAGGAAGCGCTCGACCCGGCGAAGGACGAGCGGATCCAGGAATACGGCGGCCCGAACAACATCCACAAGCTCGTCGCCCTGGAGTTCGGCGACGTCGACGGCGGCTTCGCGCGCGCCGACCACATAAGAGAGGACGTCTTCTTCTTCCAGGGCAACACGCATTTGCCGATGGAGCAGCACAGCGCGATTGCGACCTTCGTCGACGGGAAGGTGACGCTCTGGTCTTCGACGCAGGTCGTGCACTACGTGCACCGCGCGCTGTCGAAGGTGCTCGAGCTGCCCATGCACCGGATCCGCGTCATCGGCGCTGCACACGGCGGCGGCTTCGGCGGCAAGACCGACCCCTTCGCCCACGAGATTATCGTGTGCAAGCTCGCGATGTTCACCGGGCGGCCGGTCAAGTGCACACTCACGCGCGAGGAGGTCTTCTACGCGCACCGCGGGCGCCACCCGGTGTTGATGTGGGTGCGCACGGGCGCCACGCGCGACGGCCGCATCACGGCCATGCACTTCCGCAGCGCGCTGGACGGAGGCGCATACGGCTCGTACGGCGTGGCTTCGACCTTCTATACGGGGGCGCTGCAGCCCGTCACGTACGACCTGCCTGCGTACCGCTTCGAAGGCTGCCGCGTTTTCACGAATAAGCCGCCGTGCGGCCCCAAGCGCGGTCACGGCACGCCACAGCCCCGGTTCGCGCTCGAGCTCCACCTCGACAAGCTCGCGCATGACCTCGGCCTCGATCCGGTCGAGCTGAAGCGCCGCAACTTCGTCGAGCCCATGACGCGCACCGTCAACTGGCTGAGGGTCACCTCGTGCGGCCTGGAGGAATGCACCGCGCGGGTGCTGGAGGCCTCCGGCTACAAGAATCGACGCCGCGAGAAAGGCCGCGGCATGGGCTTTGCGATCTCGACCTACCTGTCCGGCGCCGGCACGGCGATCTACTGGAACGACATGCCCCACTCTGAGGTGCAGATCAAGGTCGACCGCGGTGGCGTGACCGCGTACTGCGGCGCCATGGACATCGGCCAGGGCTCGGACTCGGTGCTGGCCGCGATCGTGGCCGAGGAGCTCGGCCTGCAGCCCAGCGATATCCGGCTCGTGACCGCCGACACCGACACGACGCCCATCGACCTCGGCTCCTACTCCTCGCGCGTCACGTTCATGGCCGGCAACGCCGCCCTGGAGGCGGCGCGGAAGATGCGCGCGATGCTCGTCGAGGCCGTGGAGGCAAGCGGCCGGATGTTCAGAGACGTCACCTTCGAGGAGGCGAGCGTCCTCGCCGAGGCGCGCTTCGGGACGCTCGTGAGCGCCGGCAGCTACACGCCGCCGAAGATCGCCGGCCCCTACAAGGGTTCGGGCGTCGGCCCCAGCCCGGCCTACAGCTATTCGGCCTGCATCGTCGACCTCGACGCGGATGCGCGCACCGGTCAGGTGCATATCAACAAGGTCTGGATCGCGCACGACGTGGGCCGGGCCCTCAACCCACTGCTGGTGGAGGGCCAGGTCGAGGGCAGCGTGTACATGGGCCTCGGCGAGGCACTGATGGAGGAGCAGGAGTTCCGCAAGGGGCTTCACAAATGGCCGTCGATGCTCGAATACAAGTCGCCCACGTTCCTCGACATGCCCGAGATGGAGACGTTCATCGTCGAGACGGTCGACCCTGAAGGGCCGTACGGGGCGAAGGAAGCTGGTCAGGGCCCTCTGCTTCCCGTCATCCCAGCCGTCAACGCCGCCGTCTTCGACGCGCTGGGCGTGTGGATCGACGAGACGCCGGTGACGCCCGAGAAGATCGTCGAGGCGATCCGCCGGAAGGAAAAGGGCGAGGCGGCTCGCTACGGCCCGGCGGCCTTCCCTGCGATTCCCTATCCCCCGGCCATCAAGGTCGAGCCTCCGCCGAAGGATTTGAGTGTTACGCCTTCCGCGATTTAAGTACCTCCGACCGAAGTCGGCGCGCGAGGCGGCGCACGTGGCCTCCGAGCTGGGATCACGGGCGATGTTCGTCGCGGGCGGCACCGACCTCTTTCCCAAGCTGAAGCGCCGCCAGTTCGAGGTCGAAGCTTTGATCGGGCTCGACTTCCTGGATCGGCGCATCGACCCGAGCTTCATCGGCGCGGGCGCGACGCTCGCCGAGGTCGCCGCCAACCCCGACATCAATAAGCGCCATCCCGGTTACGCGCAGGCCGCGGGTCTCGTCTCGTCGCCCCCGCTGCGCAACGCCGGCACCATCGGCGGAAATTTGTGCGTCGACACGCGCTGCAACTACTACGACATGACCTATGAGTGGCGGAAGGCGATCGGGTTCTGCCTCAAGAAGGACGGAGACATCTGCCTCGTCGCGCCGAGCAGCCCGAGGTGCTGGGCCGTCTCCTCCTCGGACACGGCCCCGATGGCGATCGCGCTGGGGGCCACCGTAACCTTGGTGGGACCCGACGGCGAGCGCGAGGCTCCGGTCGCGTCTCTGTATCGCGACGACGGCATCGAGTACCTGGCCAAGCAACCCAGCGAGGTCGTGACGGGGGTGCGCCTGCCTGCTTCTGACGGCCTGAACAGCGCTTACGTCAAGCTGCGACGGCGCGGCTCCATCGACTTCCCGATCGCTGGGGCCGCGGTCGCGTTGCGGCTCGACAGCCAGGTCGTCACCGAGTGCCGGATCGCGCTCAGCGCGGTGGCATCCCACCCGCTCGAGGCGCGCGCGGCCGCGGAATTCATGATCGGAAAGCGCCCAGATGAAGAAACCGTGCGCGCCGCGGCCGAGCTGGCCGCCAAACCCGCCAAGCCGCTCGACAACGCCGATCTCACCCATTTCTGGCGCAAGCGAATGGTGCGCGTCGTGGTCGAGCAGGCCATTTTCGCGGCGACCAGGAAGGCGGACTCGGCGGTTAAGCTTTCAGGCACCTGATGAGAGGAAGGCTTCGGCTCCAGCGTGGCCAGGGCATGGTTGAGTACGCACTCATCCTCGCCCTCGTGGCATTGATCGTGATCGTCGCGCTGATCGCCACGGGCGGACAGCTCATCAACCTCTACTCACAGATCTCGACCACCATGTGCAACAACCACGTCGGCTGTTGACCTGGTCTGCTGCGTAAGAAGCCCTCACCCTACCCTGCGCTTCGCGATTAGGTTCGGACTTACTGATTGCTCCCGCTGAGCGGGAGAGGGTAAACAACTAATCGGGAGCCGCCGCCCGCGCCGCCTCTTGCGCCTTCTGTCGGATCGCGTCCGTGTCGCGGCGGGCCAGCGCCTCGGGCGGGAACAGGGCCGACGTCAAGCCCACAACCTTGACCCCGAGCTGTAGGTAGCCGCGCACGTCCGCGATCTCGACGCCGCCCGACACCCATATCGGCACGCCGCCCATGGGTCCGTTAAGGGCGCGGACGTACTCGTGGCCGCCGACGGGCGCGATCGGAAAAACCTTGACCAGCTGGGCGCCGGCCAGCCGCGCCTGATAGATCTCCGTCGGCGTCAGAGCCCCGAGCACGCACAGAAGATCGTGCTGCCTGCACGCCTCCGCCACCTCCGGGAGCAGCACCGGCGTGACCACGAAAGCCGCGCCGGCCTCCTTCGCCTCCAACACCGCGCCTGGGTCCCAGACCGTCCCCACCCCGATGGGGTAGCTCGCCCCCGTGGATGCTCGGAGGCCGCGGATCATCTCGAAGCAGGACGGGACGGTGGTCGTGATCTCGAGCGAGCCCACCCCGCCCTCCACAGCCGCCAGGCAGGCCTGGAAGCCGGCGTCGGCGTCCTGGGTGCGGAGCACGCCGCACACGTGGTTGGGAAAGACCTGCTCGATGGTGAGCACGGCCCCGATGCTAACCCGCATGAGCCCCGACGACCCAGACCGAGGCCCAGTTTGCTCTCGAAAGCGGCTATGGTACATACGTATGACTGACTCACCTCACGCGATCAACGGACTGCGCGGGGACCCCGATGAGGCGCCGGCTCCAGCCCCGATCACCACCCGGGAGCAGATCATCCAGGCCGCCGCGGACTCCCTGTTGGAGAACGGCTACTCGGGCACCAGCGTGCGCGCCATCGCCTCCCGTGCAGGGGTCGCCATCGGCAACCTCCAGTACTGGTTCCCGACCAAGTCCGAGCTACTGGTCGAGGCGTGGCGCTACCTGACTGCCAAGTCGGTCGAGGAGCTGCGCACTGTGCTGAACCAGCTGACCGACCCACTGGAGGTGCTGGAGGTCGGCGTCGAGTCGATCTGGGACTCGCTGCGCCAGCTTGGCGACATCCAGCTCGCGGCCTTCGACCTCCTCGTCCAGGCGCCGCGCACCGAGCGCTTGCGCGCCTACCTCCCCGAGCTGTTCACCCGCTACCGCGAGGTGATCCAGGAGCAGCTCGACCGCCTCGAGGAGGGCGGAATCATCAGGCTGACCGTGCCGCGCGAGGTGCTCGTCCCCCTGGTCCTGAATACCGTGCTCGGCTTCGGGCTTTACTACGTCGTGACCCGAGACGACGAGTCGTGCCTCCGAGCGCTCTCCGCCTTCAGGCAGCTCGCCGCAACCCTGGTGGAGCCGGTCGGGTGAGCGCGATGGTCATCGAGCGCGAGCTCGATCGACTCGAGGGGCTTTGGAGCGAGGGCCTCGCCGAGCTGTACCGCTCCTACCTCGAGGAGGTCGGCCGGCACGAGCCCGAGCTCCAGCCTCGACTGGCGCTGGCCGCAGCGCTGGTGGAGGTCGGGGTCAGGCTGCAGGGCCTGGGCGCCGCGGCGGCGCCACCCGCAGCGCTGCTGATGGGAGACCTCTGTCTCGCGCGATCGTCGCGCATCCTCACCGACTCGGCGTCCCAGCCGATCCAGGTCGCGTTCGCCCGCGCGGTCGAAGAGCTCGCCGGCGCCGCAGCCTCTAGCACCGAGGCGCCCGCCGTGCGCCAGCTGCTGATTCGCGCGCTGGCGGCTCACTGACGTGATCGCGCACCGTCTCCGCTTCGAAAGCACGCACCCGACCCAGTTCATCGACCTCACCGACCGCATCCGCGACGAGGTCCGCAGGTCCGGCCTGACCGCAGGCCGCATCCACCTCCAGTCGCTGCACACGACGCTCGGCCTGGCCGTCAACGAGAACGAGCCGCTGCTGCTGCGGGACTTCGCGGGCCTTCTCGAGCGCCTGGCACCGGGCGACGGCACCTACGAGCACGACGACTTCACGCGGCGCATCGACGTCGCGAGCGACGAGCCGGTCAACGGCCACGCGCACTGCCGCCAGCTCCTCTTGACCGGCTTCGCGACCCTGCTGGTCGAGGATGGCGAGCTCGTTCTGGGCCGCTGGCAGTCGGTGTTTGCGGTCGAGCTGGACGGCCCGCGTCAGCGCCAGCTCGCGTTCCAGCTCGATGGCGATTTCGCGAAGAGGCCGGCCGCCCATCGCGACGACCTGGTCGAGCTCGAGCTCACTCGCCTGCTGATGGTCGACCCAGAGCCGGTGGCCGCGCCGATGCGCCGGCTCATGGAGGCGGGCGGCAAGCGCTTGCGCCCGCGGCTGGTGCAGCTCACCGCGCAGCTTGGCCCGCAGTACGAGCCGCTGCGCACGGCGGGCCTGGCAGCGGCCGTCGAGATCCTTCACAACGCGACCCTCGTCCACGACGACTACGTCGACGAGAGCACGCACCGCCGCGGACGCCCGACCGTGGCCGCGGCGGAAGGGCCGGAGCGTGCGATCGCGGTTGGCGACTACTACTTCGCCAAGGCGACCCGCCTTATCGCCGAGACCGGCAACAACGATGTCACCCAGACCATCGCCGCCGCCCTGGAGGCGATCTGCGAGTCACAGATCGACGACGTCGCCCTGCGTGGCGCATTCCCCGGCGACCACGACTCCTATCTCCGGGTCGTGCGCGGCAAGACGGCCGCCCTCTTCGCGGCGGCGTGCGCCTCAGGCGCGCAGCTTTCGAAGGCCGGGCCCGAGGTGGTCGACGCGCTCTGGCGCTACGGCGACCTGCTGGGGGTGGCGTTCCAGATGGCCGACGACATGGTCGACTTCAGCCCGAGCTCGGGCAAGCCCGTCGGACTGGACATCAGGCAGCGCGTCCTCTCGCTGCCGCTCATCTACGCGGCCGAAGACCGCGAGGTCGGGCCCGAGGTGCGGCGGCTGCTGGCGGGCGCGCTCGGCGACGACGAGGTGGCGCGCGTGGCCCAGCTGGTCGCGTCATCGCCGGCGCTCCAGAGGGTCGGCGACGAAGCCCGCGGGCTGGTCGAGGAGGCGGTGCGCGAGCTCGAGAAGGTCGAGCTGAACGGCCTCAGGCCGACCCTGATCGGCCTCGCGCGCGCAGCCGTCGACCGCGACTCCTAGTTTTTCGACCCTGCCAGCACCGCGACCGTGCCGGCGCCCAGGGCTTTGAAATCGATCTTTGACCACCCTGCGTTTTTCGCCATCAGCATGAGCTCGGCCGGGGTGCGGTACGAGTCGACGGTGTCGCTGAGGTAGCGATACGCGGCCGGCTGGCCCGACAGCGCGCCACCCACCGCCGGCAACACGATCCGCAAATAGAGGCGGTACGCAGACCCGATCGGACCCTTCGGAGGGCGCACGAACTCGAGCACCACGGCCCGACCGCTCGGCTTGAGCACGCGCAGCATCTCGCGCAGGCCGCGCACCGGGTCCGACAGGTTGCGCAGCCCGAACGCGATCGTCGTCGCGTCGAACGAGCCGTCGTCGAACGGAAGCTCGAGCGCGTCGCCCTCCATGAACTCGATTCCCGGATGGTCGCGGCGCGCGATCGCGAGCATCTGCGGGCTGAAGTCCAGGCCCAGCACCCGCCCGCCTGGGCCCGCGACGCGCGCGAGCTCCGCCGTCAGCTTGCCCGAGCCGCAGGCAATGTCGAGCGCCGATCCGCCCGGCGCCACGCCGGTCGCGCGAGCGGCGCGACGCCGCCAGCCCCCGTCGACGCCGGCTGACAGCACGGTGTTGACGAGGTCGTACCGGCGCGCGATGCGGTCGAACATCGCCCGCACCGCCTCCGGGTCGCGCTCGCTGCTCAAGGGGTCCCCACGAACTCGCGGCGAAGCCTCGGAGTTCGTGGGGATAGCGGCTGCTCCCAGATCGACGCGATGCCCTGCCCCACCCCGATGCACATCGTCGCGAGCCCGTACCGGGCGTCGCGGTGGCGCATCTCGCGCACCAGAGTCCCGACCAGGCGCGCGCCGCTGGAGCCAAGCGGGTGGCCGAGGGCGATCGCGCCTCCGTTGACGTTCACGCGCTCCTCGTCGAGGCCCAGCAGCCGGACGCACGCGAGCGACTGCGACGCGAAAGCCTCGTTGAGCTCGACCACCTCCATATCGCCTGGCTGCAACCCGGCCTGCTCGAGAGCCTTCAGGCTCGACGGCACCGGGCCGATGCCCATGTAGTCCGGGTGCACACCCGCCGCAGCCGCCGCGACGAAGCGCGCCATCGGTTGAAGGCCTCGCCTGGCGGCCTCGTCCGACGACATCAGCACGAGCGCCGTCGCGCCATCGTTCAAGGGCGACGAGTTGCCCGCGGTCACCGACCCGCCCTCGGCGAAGGCAGGCCGCAGCCTGGCGAGGGCCTCGAGGGACGTGTCTGGACGCGGGCCTTCGTCGTCTGCCAATCGGACGGTTGCGCCTTTGCGCTGCGGCACCTCGACCGGCACGATCTCTTCCGCCAGCCGTCCGGAAGCCTGCGCAGCCACCGCGCGCTGATGGCTCCTCAGCGCGAAGGCGTCCTGGTCCTCGCGCGGGATCTCGTACTTCTGCGCCACGCGCTCGGCGGTCTCCCCCATCTGCAGCGTGCCGTACATCTCGGCCATCTTCGGATTGACGAGCCGCCAGCCGATCGAAGTGTCGAACGCGGTCTGCGGGCCCCGCGGGAAGGCGCCGTCAGGCTTCGCCAGCACCCAGGGAGCACGGGTCATGCTCTCGACGCCGCCGGCGACGATGACATCCGCCGCCCCCGCCTGGATCTCGCGCGCCGCCGCGATTGTCGCTTGCATCCCGGAGCCGCACAGCCGGTTGACCGTCTGGCCGGGCACCTCGACTGGGAAGCCCGCGAGGAGCAAGGCCATGCGGGCGACGTTCCGGTTGTCCTCCCCGGCCTGGTTGGCGCAGCCCAGGATCACGTCGTCGACATCGGCTGGATCGACGCCCGCTCGGCTCACCGCCTCTCTCATCGCGATCGCGGCCAGGTCGTCAGGCCGCACATCCTTCAGCTGGCCGCCGTAGCGGCCCATGGGCGTGCGGGCGGTGGCGACTATGACCGCCTCAGACAAGAATCCCCCCTCCCTACCCTCCCCACACGGTGGGGAGGTGAAGTTGGTTCACTTCCCCCGCACTGTGGGGAGGTGAAGTTGGTTCACTTCTTCGAGCGGCGGGCGAGGAAGCCTTGCACGCCGTCCACGAATTCCTGGCTCGCGGCCTGCGCCTCCTGGAGGTATGACTCGAACTCCAGGGCTTCCTCATAGCTGGACTCAAGAGCGTGGCTCACAGCGCGCTTCGCCGCGGCCATCGCCTGCTTCGGCTGGGCAGCCAACTGCGCCGCCAGCTCTCGCACCTCAGCCTCGAGCCTCTCGGCCGGGACGATGCGATTGATCACGCCGAGCCGATGCGCGTCGGCCGCCGACAAGGGCTTGCCGGTGAAGAACATCTCGTACGCGACGCCAGTGCCGGCCAGGCGCGGCAGCAGCCAGCTCACGCCGCCGTCAGGCGCCAGGCCGATGTTCACGAACGCCTCCATCAGGTACGCCTCGGGCGTCGCGATCCTGATATCGCAGGCGAGCGCGTAGCTGGCGCCGATCCCGACGGCCGGACCGTTCATGGCCGCGATCACGGGCTTGGGCATGGTGCGCAGGCGCGTGAGCATCGGCATGTACTCGTTGCGCAGCACGTTGCCGACGTCCTCGGGCGTGCGCATGCCGGCGCCCGCGACCATCTCGGTGACGTCCGCGCCCGCGCAGAACGCGCGACCGCTACCGGTCAGCACCACGACGCGGACCGCGTCGTCGCGCTCCGCCTGCTTGATCGCGTCGCCCAGCTGCTGGCGCGTGAGCGCGCCGATCGCGTTCATCTTCTCGGGCCGGTTGAGCTGGATCAGCCCAACCCCATCGTGAACGTGGACCATCACGTGCTGCTCGACTTCGGTCGCCATGTCTACCTGCCTTTGAATACGCCTTTGCGTTTCTCGAGGAAGGCGTGCATGCCCTCCTTCTGGTCCTCGGTCGAAAAGAGGAAGTAGAAACTCTTGCGCTCGCTCGCCAGGCCCTCGGCCAGCGGGGTCTCGAAGGCTTTCAGCACCGACTCCTTGCCCAGCCGCACCGCCAGCGGCGGCTTCTCGGCCAGCTGTCTCGCGAGCCGCTGCGCGACCGCGATCGACATCTCCGCGGGCACCACCTTGTTGACCAGGCCAAGCTCGTGGGCCCGGCGGGCGCTGATCGGCGTGCCGGCCAGTACTGCTTCCATGGCCGCGTACTTGCCCGCCGTGCGCGGCCAGCGCTGGGTGCCGCCAGCGCCGGGAATGATGCCGAGGTTCACCTCGGGCTGGCCGAACCGCGCGGTGTCGCCGGCGATGACCAAATCACACATCAGCGCGAGCTCGCAACCGCCGCCCAGCGCGTACCCGTTGACCGCTGCGATCAGCGGCTTGGTGAAAGCCGTGATGCCGGCCCAGCGGCCAACCTGGTCGCGCTGAAGCTGCTCGGCCGCAGTGCGATCGGCCATGTCGGCGATGTCAGCGCCGGCGGCAAACACCTTCGGGCCGCCGGTGATAACCACCGCCCGGATCCGCTCGTCAGCCTCCTGCTCCCTCAGCGCCTCGTTGATCTCGCGCACGAGATCGGGGCTGAGGGCGTTCAGGACCTTGGGCCGGTTGAGCGTGATGGTCGCGATCGGCGGCTCGACCCCGACCGCGACGAGCTCGTACCCCATCGAGGCTATCATCGACCAAATGGGGATCGATGGTCGCGTGCTCAGGGATGCGTACGGCCGTGTCGCCGACGATCTCAGGATCTCGATCACCGATCGCTGCAACTTCCGCTGCATCTACTGCATGCCGGCCGAGGGATTGAAGTGGCTCGCCCGGGAGGATCTGCTCCGCTTCGAGGAGATCGTTCGCCTGGCCCGCATCTTCGTCCGCCGCTACGGCGTCCGCACCATCCGCATCACCGGCGGTGAGCCTCTGGTGCGCGTCAAGGTCGAGGAGCTGGTCAGCATGATCAACGACATCGACCCGACGCTCGACATCACGATGACCACCAACGGCGTGCTGCTGCGAGAAAAGGCGCAGAAGCTGGCCGACGCGGGCCTCAAGCGCATCAACATCTCGCTGGACACGCTGAGCATGGAGCGCTTCCACGAGATGGCGCGCAGCGACGCTTTCAAACGGACCATGGGCGGCATCGACGCGGCGCGCGAGGCCGGCCTGTGGCCCATCAAGCTGAACATGGTGGTCATGAAGGGCCACAACGACGACGAGGTCGTCGACTTCGCGCGACTGGCGCGCGACAAGGGCTACGAGGTGCGCTTCATCGAGTTCATGCCGCTCGACGGCGACAACATCTGGACCAACGAGCAGGTGGTGCCGAGCCGGCGCATCCAGGAGCAGATCGAGGACCTCTTCCCGCTCGTTCCCGTGAACGACCCGCGCCCCGGGCCGGCCACGCGCTTCAAGTTCGCGGACGGCGCACCGGGTGGGATCGGGTTCATCTCCTCGGTCAGCCAGGCCTTCTGCACCACGTGCAATCGGATCCGGCTGACCGCCGAGGGCGGGCTGCGCACATGCCTGTTCTCGCTCCAGGAGACGCCGCTGCGCGACCTGATCCGCTCCGGCGCGTCGGACGATCACCTCGGCAGCGTCATCGAGAACGCGGTCTGGCACAAGGAGGAGGGACACCTCATCAACCAGCCGGGGTTCATCAAGCCGGCTAAGAACATGTCTCAAATCGGTGGTTGAGCGCCGGAACACTGTCCGGGAGCTCGACGCTGGCGAAACCCACCTCGCATACGTCGCGATGCTCGAGCTGCGGCCGCACGTGGGCTCGTCGGCCGACTTCGTGCGCGTGGTCGACGACACGCAGCGCGCCCAGGGCTACCGGCTGATCGCCTCGTTCGACGAGGACGAGCAGGCGGCCGCGGTCGCCGGCTTTCGAGTGCTGGACTACCTCGCGTGGGGCCACGCGCTCTACTGCGATGACCTCTCGACCCGGCAGATCTACCGGGGCCGCGGGCACGCCGGGCTGCTGATGGACTGGATGATCGTCGAGGCCAAGCGGCTGGGCTGCGGCGAGTTTCACCTCGACTCGGGCGTCGGGCCCGACCGGACGAACGCACACCGCCTGTACTTCAACAAGGGCATGCGCATCTCCTCGCACCACTTCTCGCGCACGGTCTGATCCGTAAGCTAGCCACGTGATCCGGCCCGAGGAAGCGCCGCGTCCTTTCACTGTCACCGAGCTCGCCAACGAGATCCGGCGCGAGCTTCGGCCGCTCACGGCCGTGCTGCTCAAGGGCGAGGTCACCGGCATGAAGCGCGGCGCCGCGGGCCACTTCAACTTCACCATCCAGGACGGCCTGAGCAAGCTCGAGGCAGTGCTTTTCGCCGACGCAGCGCGCCGCGTGACCACCCTGCCCGAGGACGGCCAGGTCTTCGTGTTCCGAGGTCGCATCGACTTCTTCGGCAAGACGGGCCGGCTCAGCTTCATCGTCGACCAGGTCGAGTTCGACGACGTGGGCAAGCTGCGCGCCCGACTCGAGGAGCTGAAGCGCAGGCTCGAGGCGGAGGGCGCGTTCGCACCGTCGCGCAAGCGAAAGCTGCCCTACATACCGAAGGCGGTGGCGCTCCTCACCTCGCCCACCGGGGCGGTCATCCACGACCTCCAGCAGACGATCTGGGACCGGTTCCCGAACATGTCGGTGGTGGTCTACCCGGTGCAGGTCCAGGGCGCGGCGGCGCCGGCGAGCATCTCGCGCGCCCTTCGCCGCTGCAACGAGGAGTCGCTCGCGGATGTGGTCGTGATCGCGCGCGGAGGCGGCAGCTTCGAGGAGATGTTTGCGTTCAACAACGAGGTGATCGCGCGCGCAATCCTGGCCTCGCGCCTACCGGTGGTGACCGCGCTCGGCCATACGTCCGACCGCACCGTCGCCGACATGGTGGCCGACGCCGAGTGCCGCACGCCCACTGAAGCCGGCGCTCGCGTGGTGCCCAAGAAAGCGGACCTGCTGATTCAGCTGACCGAGCGGGGCCGGCGCCTCGAGCGAGAGCGCGATCGCCGCCTCGCGCGCGAGGTCGAGCGGCTCCAGGCCAGGCGCGAGCGCCTCCTGCAGGTCCTCCCGAGCCTGATGCGCACGCGCATGGAGCGGTTGGTTCGGGCTCGCGCTGACCTCGCCCGGCTCAGCCCCGTTCAGCAGGTCGCACGCCGAGCCGAGGCGCTGCGCGAGCGAGGGCGCAGGCTCGATGCCGCCGCGGCGGCACGCCTTGCGCGCAGCCTGAGCACGCTCACGTCCCGCCGCGCGGAAGAGCGGCTCGAGCGCGCGCTGACCGCGCGATTCGGCGCCGCGACGAGGGCCCTGGACCACCGCCGCCAGCGCCTTATCGCGCTGAGCCCGGAATCGGTGCTTTCACGCGGCTACAGCATCACCCAGGACGGGGCGACCGGCGCCGTGCTGCGTTCGGCGTCCGACACCGCGGCCGGGCGAAAGCTCCGCATCCGCCTTGCGGCCGGCCGGGTGGGAGCGAGCGTGGACGAGGTCGAGCCATGAGCCAGGAATTGACCTACGAGCAGGCGCTGGAGAAGCTGGACGAGAAGCTGAAGCTGCTCGAGGACGGCGACCTCTCGCTGGAGGACGCCCTGAAAGCGGTGGACGAGGCCCGCGTCTATCTGAAGATCTGCACGGAGCGCCTCGAGGCGGCGAAGCGAAAGATCGAGGTCCGCCCGGAAGAGTAGCGGAGGGTCAGGTCAGGAGGGGATGTGCACCTTCTGGGCTTGCAGCTGCTCGTTCATGGTGCGCACCCGCTGGCTCAGGTTCTTGACGAACTCGAGCAGGACCTCCGGATGCTCGTGCACGATCGCGTGCAGCCGGTCCCGGCGCAGCACTCTCACCGTGGTGTCCTGGGTGGCCTGCGCGCTCGCCGATCGCGGCTGCTCGTCGAACACCGCCATCTCGCCCAGCACGCTGTTGGGCCCCTGGCGCGCCAGCGTCACCTCGGTCCCATCCGTGTCGAGGTGAATCCTGACCTCGCCTTCGAGCACGACGAACAACTCAGAGCCGACGTCGCCGTGCCGGAACAGCGTCTCGCCCTTCATGTAGTGGCGGGTGATCATCAGGCGGTCGATGCTCGACAGCTGTTCCAGCGTCAGATCACTGAACAGCGGCACCAGCTTCAGCGCAATCAGCTCTTTCATGTGTTGACCCGGCCCGGCCGACGCGGCCCGCGCCCCTTCCTGCACCCACTTGTCGTGATGGTTTGCGAGCGCCTCGAGGTCGGCCTTGGTCAGCCCGTGCGATGTCATGGCTTCGAAAGACTCGCGGTCGAGGAGCTGAGCGAGAGGCGCGGCGAGCCAGCCCGGGCCGAAGTTTAACAGCGTCTCCAGGCCCTCAGCCCTGGCCAGCGGCTCCCCCGAGAAGACCCCCTGCTCGACGGTCGCGAACCCGCGCTTGCCGTGCAGGGCACGCATGGCCGCGAGGCCTCCGCCGACCACGAACTCGATGTAGTCGTCGAGCGCGATGCGGAGAAAGGTGTGATGCGCGGCCCCGTTCGACGAGCTCCGCTCTGCCGTCAGGCGCGCCCGGACCCGCGCCAGATGGACACCGTCGGCGAGCTGCCGCTCGAGGTGGCCCTTGGCGTGCGCGAACAGCTCGGGCCGGCCGCTCCGGATGAGCGCTTCGACAGTGGCCTGCGCTGCGTCGTCCCGGGCGGCGAGCAGCCGGACCGCCTGCTGAAGCGCCGCGGGCGACTGGACGGCCATGGCCTGGGCGGCGAGCTCGCGCGTGGCTCGGTCGCCCGAGCTCAGGGCATCGACCAGGGCGGCCGCGAACGCCTGGGCATCCTCAGCCGGCGGCGACCAGCGCACCGCTTCCTTGAGCGCGGCGCGGCGGACCTCTACGTTCTCGTCACGCAGGCAGGCGATCAGGCCGGCCGCCGAGCCCGGAACTTCCGCCTTCAGCTTGGCGAAGCTGCGTATGCCCTCCAGCCGGACGCGCGGATCGGCGTCCGTCAGCGCGGCCGCGACGGTCTGGTGGTCGCCGAGGAACGACGCCGCCCACACCGCGGCCGCCCGGTGGTTGACGTCGGTGGAAGCCTCCAGCCGGCGGAGCAGCTCGCCCGCACCGTCCCACGGCGGCTGCTTACGGGCACCCGCCACCGCCACCGCCCCCTGCACCCAGGCATCCTCGTCGTCGGCGGCGCCGCGCAGCTGGTCGGTGGTGATCGCGTCGGGCGCGGCCAGCTGGAAGGCGAGCCGGCGCACCAGCGGGTCCGGCGCCGCCACGAGCTCGGGCAGCATCGCCGCGAACGCATCGGGCGCGATCTTGCCGAGCGCCGCGGCCGCGAACTCGCGCGCCTTCGTGTCCCCATCGCGGATGTAGCCCTGAAGCTCTGCGATTTGCTCGGGATTCGGCGCGCCCAAAGCCCGCTGGAAGTCGCCGAGCGAGATGGCGTGCGTGCGCAGGCGCTGGTAGATGGCGCCGACGTACAGGCCGCGGACCCACAGCGCCGCGAGAATGAAGAGACACGCGACGATCATCCCGATCACCGCCAGCACGTTGATGCCAACGCCGGCGACGTTCTGGAGCAGGTACAGACCCGCACCGGTGAGCACGGCCGCGCCCGGCAGCACGGCGTTGTTGAGCAGGAAGTTGAGCTTCGGTCCCACCTGAGCAGGCAGCGCCCCACCGAGCACGTTCTGCGCCGGGTCGTCGAGGCCGGTCTGGAGCCCGTTGCGGACGATGAAAAGGAATAGCGATGTCGCGAGGATTGGGCTGACAGCCACCGCCGTGAAGCCGATGAGGGTAAAGACGGGCAGCGCGAGGATGGAGTTCTTGACCCCCAGCTTGTCGAGCACCCAGGGCGCCACGAACAGGCTGATCACGAGCTGGACGACGTAGCTCGCAAGCCACGCGTCGCCGATGAGGATCGTGAGGTCCTGGAGGTTGCCGTGGGTGGCGCGCACGAATATGACCGCCACCACGTAGTCGCCGAGACGGCTTGCGATCTGGAGCACGAGCGCGAGGGCGACCAGGGCCAGGACGAGGCGGTTGCTGAGCAGGTGGACGATGGCGGCGCGAAGAACCGCCAGCGATCCCTGGCGCCGGCGCACCACGTGGTCCTCGGCGAGGAACTGCTCGGCGTCGTCATCGAACGCTGGGCGAAACAGGCGTCTTTCAAGCCATGACGAGAGGACGAGGCTGAGGGCCGAGCCGAAGGCCCACACCAACATCAGGAGCTCTGTCGCCACGACGGCCAGGAGCGTGGTGGTCAGGCCGGCCAGGATGTAGCCGATGCTCGATCCCGCGGCGATCACCGGGAAGATGCGCTTGCCCTCGAGCAGGTTGAAATGCTGGCTGACGAAGCCCCAGAACAAGAGCATCACCAGCTCGAACGCAGCCGAGTAGACGACGTACGCCGTGAAGGCGACCACCGGCGACTCGTCGACCTCGAATGCGATGAACACGACGATCGCCGCCACGACGTTCAGCGCGAGGTTCAGGCGCAGCGTGCGGCCCACACCCAGCCTTCGGGTCACGGCCCCCTGGAGCGTGACCAGCGGCCAGATCGTCAGCGCGAGGACTATGAAAAACAGCGGATAGGCCTGTGGGCCCGACCTCGAGAGAAAGATGGCCTGGGCGCCGTTGAAGGCCGTGTACATCGCCCAGCCGAGGACGATGGCGAAGCCGGCGACCTGCAGGGTGCGGCCGAGCTCGGTGCGGCGAACGTGCAGGAAGCGGGCCAGGAACGGCAGGAGTGCGACCACGGGACGGAATTATCGGGGCGTGCCCTCACTCCGCCCTCTCCCTTAAGTGAGAGGGAATTTAGGTCTGCTGGACTGAGGCGATCTTTTCCAGGGCCGCGATCCGCTCTTCGATTGGCGGGTGGGTGTCGAACAGGTGGTTGAAGAACGTGCCGTGGTGCTCGGTCGGGTTGTCGATGCACATCGCCGCCACGGCATGGTTGAACTTCTCGGGCGGCTTGTCGTTCTGCGCGATCTTCTTCAGGGCGTCGATCAGGCCGACGGGATTGCGCGTCAGCTCTACCCCGCTCACGTCGGCCAGCGACTCGCGCTGCCGCGACAGGGCGAGCTGCATGAGCGGCCCGACGATGAACGCGATGAGCGTGAACACGATGCCGATCGCCAGCACGATCAATATCGCCTGGCTGTTCCGGCTGCGGAACCGAAGGGCGCCGTTCCAGACGGCGCTTGCGATCAGCGCCGCCATGCCGATCATGGTCGTCACGACCAGGAGCAGCCGCACGTCGTAGTTCCGGATGTGGCTCATCTCGTGCGCCAGCACGCCCTCGAGCTCCTCGCGATTCATGATCTGCAGCAGGCCGGTGGTCACCGTCACCGCCGCGTGCTGAGGGTCCCGGCCGGTAGCGAATGCGTTGGGGCTGGAGTCGTTGATCACGTACACCTTGGGCACCGGCAGGCCGGTGCCGATCGACAGCGTCTGGACGATGTTGTAGAGCTGCTGATACTGCCCGGGATCAGCCTCCTGCGCCCCCATGGCGGTGAGCACGGTGCCCGAGCCGAAGTAGTAGGCGTAGAGCGCCGCCAGGACCCCGAGGATCCCGAGCACGATCGCGCCGGCGAGGGCGGCGCCGGGCGAACCGTAGGCGATGACGCCGATGACGTAGCCGGCAAGAAGCCAGACCGCCAGGAAGCCGACGATCACGATCAGGCTGTTCCGCTTGTTGCGGGCGATCTGGTGGTACATGCCGTAACCGAGTCTAGGAGGGCCGGGGGCGGCCCTGAGAGACCCGCTCGCGCATCGCCGCGGCCGCCCACCTGCCCCAGATCTGCGCCCAGACCAGCCCGTTTCCAAACGCGGAGATGTCGTCCGCGTGGTGCTTCATGTGGAACGACCACATGGCTCGGTGCTGCTCGTAGAGCATTCGGCTCGGGGCCTGCTTGACGGCCGCGCCCTTGTGGTGGATGGCGCTCGCGCTCGGCAGGTAGAAGACCTTCCAGCCGCCGAGCTTGAGCCGGTAGCACAGGTCGAGGTCCTCGCCGAACATGAAGTAGCGCGGGTCGAAGAATCCGACTCTGTCGAGCGCCGTCATGCGCACCATCAGGCAGGCCGCGGTGCCGGCGTCCATCTCGTGCACGTCCGTGTCGGGCACATGGCCCATGTTGTGCCGGCCGAAGACCCGGCTCTTTGGGAAGAGGCGGCTCAGGCCGACCGTCCTGTAGAAGAGCGTGCTCGGCACCGGGAACGACCGCCGGGCGTCGGGATCGAGCCGGCCGTCTGGAAACATGAGTCTCGGTCCTACGGCTGCCGCGTCCGGGCGGGTGATCAGGAAATCGGCCATCCTCCCCACCGCCTGCGGGTTGACGGTGACGTCTGGGTTCAGGAGCAGCACGAAGCGGCCCTGGCAACGCTCGAGGCCGACATTGTTGGCGCGGCCGAAGCCGAGGTTGCGGGGCTGGGCGAGGACGACGGCCTGCGGAAACTCCGAGGCGACGGCGGCCGCGGATCCGTCGGTCGACGCGTTGTCGACCACCACCGCCTCCACCGGCAGGTCCGCGTGCGCGTAGAAGGCCTCCAGGGATTTGAGCAGGAGGCTCTTCACGTTGTAGCTGACGATCAGCGCGGAGACGATGGGCTTGGACGGGGGCACTGGTCTGGTGATTATCCAATGGTTAACTCGGTCGAGAGGTCTGGCCCGGCCGCCGCCCTAGAATCTGGCGGTGCAGTCCGGCATGCGCTTGGACCTCGGCGCACGCCTGAACCGCCTCCGCCAGAGCCGGCTGGTCCGGCAGAACCTCGTCCTTTTCTTCGGTGGGCTGGTGGCCGGAATCGGCGGCTTCGTCTACCACGCCATCGCCGGCCGCGTGCTCGGGCCGGAGGTGTACGGACAGGTCGCATTCTTGATCGCCGTCTACGCCGTGGGCACCGCGCCGGCGCTGATCCTGATCGTCGTCCTCGCCCGCTATACGGCCACGCTGACCGCCCGCGGTGACGCGGGCGTGCGCTCGCTGATGACGAGGACCATCCGGCTCATCGCCATTCCATGCCTCGTCGCCATCCTGGTCACGACGCTTTTTGCACGGCCAGTGGCGAGCTTCGAGCACCTCGGCTCCACCATCCCGATCCTCATCCTCGGCTTCTCGATCGCCCTGATCTGGCAGGTGGCGATCCCTCGAGGCATCCTGCAGGGGCTGCAGCGTTTCACCGCGCTCTCGCTGAACCTGTCGCTCGAGCTGGTCGTGCGCACGGCGGCGGTGCTGGCGCTGCTCGCGGCCAACTACGCGGTCTCCGGCGCGATGGCGGCGGTGCTGCTGGGCCTCGTATTCGCCTTCGGGTTTGGGCTCTACACCCTGCGGGATCACTTCGCCGGCACCGCGACCCGCGTCCGGCTGCGGGTGATGGCGGGCTTCTCACTGACGGCGGCGGCCGGCATCATCGGCGTGCAGATCCTCTACAACCAGGACGTCATCCTCGCCGAGCACTACCTGACCAGCCACGGCGGCGGGATCTACGGCGGGCTCAACAAGATCGGCACGATCCTCTACTTCCTGACCCTGAGCGTGAGCCAGGTCCTGTTCCCGAGGGTAGTCGAGGCCGTGGCCAAAGAGCAGCACCCCGGCCGCATCCTCCTGTCGTCAGCGGGACTGTTGACGCTGCTCGGCGCGGGCGCCCTGCTCGTCTTCGGGGTCGTGCCCGGCCTGGTGGTGGGCATCCTGTTCGGCCCCAGCTTCAAGGATGCGGTTCCCTACGTGTTCGCCGTCGGCGTGATCGGCCTGGCCCTGTCGCTGGACAACCTGCTCGTCCAGTTCTTCATGGCCGTGCACGACCGCGTTTTCCTGCCCATCCTGGCCGCCGGCGTGCTGGCCGAGGGCACCCTCATCTTCCTGTTCCACGCCGGCGTCGGCCAGGTGGTGGCCGATGTGCTGGTCTCGCTGGTCGGCCTGCTGGTATTGCTGAGCGTCCGGTGCTACCTGCTGCTGCCCACGCTCCACGCTGAGAGCGTGGCCGAGCCCGAACCGGCCATTGACTAGTCCGGTATCATCCTCGGGTCGTGCGAATCGTAGTCAAGGATCCGGAGGAGTTCGAGCAGGCCCTTCGGGAGTTCCGGCGCAAGGTGCAGGAGCAGGGGCTCGTGCGCGAGATGCGCCGCCGTTCGCACTACGTGCCGCCAGCGGAGGCTCGCAAGATCAAAAGCTTGCGCGCGCGCCGCCGCCGCACCCGCTAGACGGACCCCACCAGTCCGAGAGCCGGCACTCGAATGTCGAATCGCGTCTCGAGGAGTCCGGGAGCCGGCAGTCGGCCCTCGGCCTAAAACTAAAGTCCCGCAACCCTTGCGGGCCGCGGGACTTTATAAAGGTGCTCGGCAACGACCTACTCTCCCATCGGGTTACCCCGACAGTACCATCGGCGCTGGAGGGCTTAACTACCGTGTTCGGAATGGGAACGGGTGTCTCCCCTCCGCCATGGTCACCGAACTCACGGATTATACCGCGGCCTTCGACTCCAGCCTGTCCACCATGCCGTAGAAGCCGATGGCGTCGATAGCCTTTTTGAGCAGGTCGATCATGCTGCCCTTTCCGCCCGATCGCACCCACTCGATGCTCGCCTCGAAGGCGGCGGCCACGAACGCCATCGAGACCACGCGAACATCGAGCTCCGCGGCGTCATGGCCCGTTCGCGCGGCGATGATCGATGCGATCAGGTCGCGGGCCTTCTCCAGCTCTTCCCATGCATGCGCGCGCAGCTCGGGCACCTCCAGGGACAGCTTGGCGCGCTCGTAGATCGCGTCGTGATCTGCTTCGAACAGGCCACCGAGCGTCCCGATGAGCTTCTCGATCGACTTCGCGAGTGGCTCGTCGTGCTTGCCGGTCGCGAGCATCGCGAAGATCTGGGGGTCGTACTCGTCGTAGATGACGACGTCCTCTTTCGACGGGAAGTAATTGAAGAACGTGCTTTCCGAGATGTCGGCCGCGGCGGCGATGTCCTCGATGGTCGTCGCGTCATAGCCGTGCTTCCTGAAAAGACGCAAGGCCTCGCGCTGGATCGAGGCCTTGGTCTTCTGTTTCTTGCGCTCGCGTAATCCGCTCACCGTCATGACGCTACTCCGGCCGGCACCTTGATCTCCACCGGCTCTCGGTCCACCGGCTTTGGCGCCCGGGCCGGGAGGAAGGCGGCCATCAGCAGCGCGCCGACCACGGTCATGCCTGCGGTCACGATCAAAACGTCGGACATGCCGTTCACATACGCGTCCTGGGCGGCGCGAAGGACCTGCGCTCCAAGCGCGCCAGGAAGGTGGTGGGCGACGACCGCCGCCACGGCTACGCTGCTCTGCACGGCGGTCTGAGCGCTGGACGGAAGCCCGTTCAAGTGGCCCGCCAGGTGCGACTGGTAGGCGTTGTTGAGGATGCTGCCCATGATGGCGACGCCAAGCGACGCAGACACGTTCTGCAGCGTGCGGGTGAGCGCGCTGCCTCCACCCGTTTCGCCCTCATTGAGCGAGCCCAGGATGGCGTCCAGCGCTGGAATCATGGTCATCGCAACGCTCAGCCCCATCAGGGCGAGCGCCACGGCGACGATGCCGTAGCCGCTGTCGACCGTCGCTCGGGACAGGATGACCATCGAGGCCGCCGCGCCGAGGAGACCGGCGCTGGCCATCACCTTGGTGCCCACCATCTTGTTCAGCCAGTCGCTCCCGATGGCGCCGGCCATCATGGCGATCACGAGCGGCAGGAGCCGAAGGCCCGTCGACTGAGCGTCATTCCCCTGGATCACCTGCAGGAAGGGCGAGATGATGAACATCACGCCGGTCATCGCAAATCCGACCACGACGAATGCCACCGTCGCCCACGCGAATCGAGCGCTGCGGAAAAGGCCAAGGTCGACCAGCGGGAAGCTGATCCGCAGCTCCCAGGCGACGAAGGCCGCGACCAGGATCCCGCCGCCGATCAAAGGCACCAGCACCTGCGCGTCCGTCCAGCCGCGCACCGGCTGCTCGATAATCGCGTACACGACCCCGGTGACTCCGATCACCTCCAGCACAGCGCCGAACCAGTCGAGCCTCCGCGGATTCGGGTCCTTGCTCTCAGGCACGAAAAACCAGGCGCCGAGGACCGCGAGCACGACCACGGGTCCGTTGATCAGGAAGATGGATCCCCAGTCGTAGTGCGTCAGCAGGAAGCCCGCGACCAGCGGGCCGAGCGGCAGCCCGATGAACGCGCCCGCGCCGGCAAATCCGAGAGCGCGCTGGCGCTCGTCCTCGCGGAACATGACCGGCAGCATCGCCTGCATCAGCGGCAGGATCACGGCCCCGCTCACGCCCATGACCGCGCGCATGAAGATCAGGCCGTTGGCCGTCGTCATCTGGCTGGCGACCACCGAAGAGAGGCCGAACATGACGAGTGCGATCAGCAGCAGCTTGCGGCGGCCGAAGCGGTCGCCCAGGACGCCGGCCGGCAGCATGAAGCCCGCCAGCGAGAGCGTGTACGCCGCCGACATCCACTGGAGCTGGTCGGTGGTGGCGCTCAGCTTCGCCGAGAGGGTCGGCAGCGCCGTGACGAGGATCGTCATATCCAGGCCCAGCACCAACCCGCTGAGCGACAACGCCGCCAGGCCGATCCAGCGGCCCTGCATCCGGCCGGTCTCCACCTCCATCAGTCCCCTGTTCATGACTCTCGCCACCTCCTTCTGAATTGATCTAGCGTGAGTATAAATCTAGTAACTCCAAAAATCAAGTGGCTCTAGACACGGACCCTTGGCCAATCCTTAACCCCCCGATTTTTCGGCGGTGGCACAATGGGGCTCGGACGCGTCAGCGCGAGGATTCACGGAGGTAAGTACATGGCTGACACCAAGACCACAGTCGCCAACACGCCGATCTGGCTGGACCTTTCCAGCTCAGACGCGGGCGCTTCCCGCGATTACTACTCGAAGCTTTTCGGCTGGAAGGTCGAGGTCAACCCCGACCCTCAGTACGGCGGCTACGGCCTGGCCAAGCTCGGCGGCAAGGACGTGGCCGGCATCGGCCCGAAGATGGACCCGCAAGGACCGTCCGCGTGGATGATCTACGTCGGCACCGGCGACGCCGACGAGGCGGCCAAGAAGATCACGGCCGCCGGCGGCAAGGTGATCGCGCCTCCGATGCAGGTGGGGCCGCAGGGCCGGATGGTCGTGATCCAGGACCCTGCCGGGGCTATCCTCGGACTCTGGGAGCCCGGCCAAATGAAGGGCGCCGGCGTCATGCAGGCCCCTAACTCGTTTGCCTGGGCCGAGCTCAACGCGCGCGGCATCGACAAGGCGACCCCCTTCTATCAGAAGGTGTTCGGCTGGAGCGCCAAGACGAGCGACATGGGCGAAGGCAACCCGCCCTACACCGAGTTCCAGATCAAGGGCGAGAGCATCTCAGGCGCCATGGAGATGAACCCGATGGTGCCCGCCGAGGTACCCAGCTACTGGATGCCGTACTTCGCCGTCGAGGACGTCGACAAGGCGCACGAGAAAGCCGTGGCTGGAGGCGGCAAGGAGATGCTGCCCCCGCAGGAGTTCCCGGGCGGCCGCTTCTCGATCGTCCAGGACCCCGAGGGTGCGACCTTCGGCCTCATGAAGACGCAGCCCCGGAGCTAACAGAACCAACGCGAGGCGGGCCGGCCACAGCGCCGGCCCGCTTTTTTTAAGTCGGACTCGGCGATGGAGAGGCCGCCGGCAACGCCGGAGCCGATGGCGTGGGCACAGTCGACGGCGAGGCGGATGGGGACGCGGACGGGCTTGGTTGCGGCGACGGCGAGGAGTGCGCCGGGGCCGGGGCCGGGTTCGAAGGAGCCGGCGGCACGGCAGGCGGCGCCGCCATCGAGGCCAGGAGAACGACGACCAGGAAGAGGAGTGCGGCGACTGCCGGAATGCCCAGCAGCTGATTGCCGTACGAAGGCCAGACGCCGGTGTTCTGTGCGGAGCGGCGGTACGCGCGGCGCAGCGGTGTCAGGTGGATACCCTCGGCGGACGCGCTCGCCCAGGCGGCGTTGGCGTAAATCGAGGCCTGGAACACCAGCAGGAACGAGAGGGCGGCGGTCGACGGCGAGGGTGCCCTCACGATCATCGCCACCGCAGCGAGGACGCCGACGGCCGCCAGCAAAACCTCCACCTGTGCCGACTTCAGGGCCTGGAACCACGTCGCGTCGCCGTCCTTCTCCTTGGGCGTGCGGAGGAACGCGGTCTGGAAGCGCAGGAGCCCGCGGACGCACGCGAGCGTCACCACCCAGCTCAACGCGAACCACACCTGCAGGCCGCCGATCGCGTCTCGCCACGTGCTGCTCGTCTTCAGCTTCATCGCCCAGACCGCGCGCAGCAGGCCCGTGGCCAAAAACGCGATGGGCAAGCCCAGAATGGCGCCGGTCATGGTCCGGATCGGCAGCTGGTGGTGGAACGCCGTCGCCGTCGCGGTGGCGATGAGCAGCACCGTGAAGCACGCCATCAGCGGGTCGCCGAACCACTGCACGCTTCCCAGCAGGTAGTGCACCCGCTGGCCGAGAGTCAGCTTGTCGCCGTGAAGGCCAAGGAGGCGCGTCCAGTGCAGGCGAAGGATCTGCATCCCGCCGAGCGCCCACCGGAACCGCTGCTTCTTTAGTCCGTCGAAGCTCAGGGGCATGAGGCCGGCGCCGAACGCGCGCGGCTCGTAGACGCCAATGTATCCGCGCGCGAGCATGCGCAGGCTTGCCTCCGCATCCTCGGTCACGACGTCGGTGTTCCACCCGCCGATCTCGCGCAGGACCTTGAGCCGGATCAGACCCATCGTGCCCGCGAAGATGATCGCGTTGCGTTGGGCTCGCGACGGCAT
>Ga0207646_10000084_pt1 | contig 125911 bp, 111 predicted proteins | sample KBSK5502metaG_FD_184343 | JGI IMG/M metagenome (GOLD analysis project Ga0207646, IMG submission 184343) | Corn, switchgrass and miscanthus rhizosphere microbial communities from Kellogg Biological Station, Michigan, USA - KBS K5-50-2 metaG... | ecosystem: Host-associated > Plants > Roots >...
GGCTAGGTTTGGTGTCACTGCTGGACCAACTACGAAAGTTTCAATTTTCAACGTGAACCGCCGGATGCGGAACCGCACGTCCGGTGGTGTGGGAGGACGGGAGCCGCGAGGCTCCCTCCTACCCGATTAAGCTGGATTGGACGTAGGGTGTAGTACTGCGACCGTGAGGGAGCGGCGTCCCGCGCTCAGCCCTGAGCCGAGTCACCGCTCCCTCACGGTCGCAGTACTGCACCATCAGATCAATTGGTGACTAATAGAAGGGCACCTGCCTGCTCATCCACTAAGCAGTGCAGCCGAGGGTTATTTAACATGGATTTAAGCTGCGGTTGATATGAAGTTTACTTGTCGTCTATATTATCTCTCCTGAATCCCATTACTATGAACAACAGACGCCAAGCCAGCAGGACTTGGCCCGAGACACAGGAGAAGAGCACCTAATGATCACTAACAACCTCGTAGTGCGGAGGGTAGCGCAAGTTATCGCCGCGAGCCGGAGGCCTCTCTCTAAGACCTCTACGCTGGCCGCAGTTCTCGCGCTCTCTCTGATGACGATGACAGTGCCGATGAGGGCGGAGGGAGGCCGGACTCCGCGTGACAATAAGAACAAGAGCTCTCACCGGCGGGCCGCTAAGCCTCCGGTGGAAGAGGAGGAGTGCCCGGCTTGCCAACAGGTCGCGGCACTCAGCCAGCGGGTTGAAGAGTTGAGCCAGCAACTCGCGGCTTACGCGGCCAAGCCGGCCGAAGATGCCGAGGCGCGGCGTGAGATCGCTGAATTGAAGTCGCGGTTGAAGTCGGCCGAAGAGCGTGCCGCCGCAGCCGAGCAGGCGGCTTCTCTGCTCCGTGACGCAGTGACGAAGACGGAACGCTTGGCAGAAGCCACAGAACCAAAATCCGAGGGCGTCTCGTCAGCTCTCAAAGAGGCACAGGCCCAGGCCGAGAAGGCCGCCCCTCAAACTACTCAGGCCGAAGCCATCGCCAGACGAGTCGGGCCGTTTCGCTTCAGCGGCGATTTCCGCCTCCGGGCCGACGCCATCCTGCGCCCCGCCTTCACCAACCCGGGGCCAGGGCAGATCGCGCTCCCGCACGTGCAAAACGTGCGCGCACGGTACCGCTTGCGGTTCAACTTCGACACCGAGCCTAACCCTTGGGTCTCTTTCCACGGCCAGCTCACCACCGGCCCGGAGAACAACGGGCTGACGCTGGACCAAGAGTTCGGCGCTACCGTCGCCCGCCACCCCTTCTTCCTCAACGAGGCTTATGTGGACTTCCACCCGGCCAAGTGGTTCAGCGCTCAGGGCGGGCGGGTGGAGAATGTCTTCGCCGATAATTCGCGGTTCCTCTTCGACGACGATGTGCGCTTCAACGGCTTCAACGAGAAGTTCACTCACACCTTCGCGAAGCCGGTGGCGGGGTTGAAGAGCATCGAGCTGCGCGCCGGGCAGTACATTCTGACTAACCCCAACGTCGCGATTGTGACGGCCGGGAATCTCGGCCCGACCGGGGCAGTCATCGGCTCCACGGGACGCGCGGCGACTCTATTCCACCAGGGACTGCTCTTCAACCAACGCATCTCCGAGCATGCCTCGCAGCAGTTCGGCGGAGACGTTCAACTCTACCGCAACCCGAATCAGCTTCAATTCTCGTCCACGCCCGCCGGCCTGCCGGTCATCGTGCAGAACAGCCTGGGGCTTGCGCTCTCCGGTCCACTGACGCAAGTAGGCAATGCCACGACGACGCCCGGGGGCGTCCTCTACACCGCGCGCAACTTTCAAGTCGCGCGACTCACTTATCGACTCAATCATACCGGGTTCAAGAGTGGGGACCGTGAATACCCGATCTCTTTCAACCTGCAAGTGGCGCGCAACCTGGGCACGGGGCAGCGGGAACGCGATGCACTGCTCGCGTCGCTCAAAGTCGGCAGCGTCAAGAATCGCGGGGACCAGGCGTTCCTCTATGTCTTCTCGATCAAAGGGGCCAACGCCCTGATCTCGCAACTCACCGACGACGACCTGGGGACGGTGACCGGGGTCAACATCCGCGCGCACCACCTCCGCTACGACATCGGAGTGGCCAAGGGCGTGCAGTTCCAGAGCCTGCTCTTCATCCAGAACGAGCTGCGCAGTTCGGGCCAGTACCCGAACTTCTTCGTCCCCCTGAGCGCTTTCACCCCGCGCCAGTATCGCCTCCAGGAGCAGATCGTCTTCACTTTTTAGGAAAGTAGGCAGTAGGCAGTAAGCAGTAGGCAGTCGCGATTCTCGAAACATCAAACTTGCAGTTTGAGGCTCCAAACACTAATCTACTGCCTACTGCTTACTGCCTACTGCCTACTAATTTTATGAAGCCGTACATTCTGATCATTGAGGACGACCCGGACATCGCCGAGAGCATCCGCTACAACCTGGAGCGCGAGGGCGTCTTTACGGCGCAGGTGGCGCTCAGCGGCGAAGATGGTTTGACGGCAGCCCTGGGGAGCGGTCAGGTTCGCCGAGCGGGCGACCATCACGGGCCTGACTTGATCATTCTCGACCTCAACCTGCCGAGGATGAGCGGGTTTGAGCTGTGCCGCCGCCTGCGGGCCGAAGAGCTGACCAGGCGCACGCCGATCATCATGCTGACGGCGCGGAGCGACGAAGGCGACAAGGTCCGCGGGCTCGAACTCGGCGCGGATGACTACATCACCAAACCTTTCAGCGTCCGCGAGCTGGTGGCACGCGTGCGGGCGGCCCTGCGGCGGGCGGGCTACGACTCGACCGCGCCGAGTCTGTATGACGACGGGAACTTGCGGATCGATTATCTGAACTTCTCGGTGAGCTGCCAGGGCGCCGCCGTCAAGCTCACCCGGAAAGAGTTCGCCCTGCTGGTCATTCTCTCCCGCAATCAAGGCCGCGTCGTCCCGCGCGAGCAGTTGCTCGACCACGTATGGGGCTTGGAATATTATGGGGAGGCTCGCACGCTGGATGTCCACATCAGCGGCCTGCGCCGGAAGCTCGGCGCGTGTGGCGCCGGCATTGAGACCGTGATCGGGATCGGTTACCGCTTCCGCGGCTGTGCGGAGGCCAAGGCACATCCCGGCGAGCATCAAAACCCTGAGGCGCTGGCAGTGTCTAAGGCACGAACCGGATGACGAAAGAGAGGCGGCAACTCATCCTGGCCACCGCGGCGATGGTGGCGCTCTTCGCCGGCTTTGAAGCGGCCAAGACCCTCCTCTTCCCCAGGATGGGGATCATCGCTTCACATGTCGTCTCGACCATCATCGTCGGCCTGATCACGGTGGTCACGGCACGCTACGTGATCCGGCAGCAGGCCCACCTGTTGCGCGAAAGGGAGCGCGGCAACGAACGCTTGCGTGAAGCGCTCGCGGCCGAGGAGCGGAGCAGCAACCTCCTCCGGTCAATCGTGGCCTCGATTGATGAGGGCCTGGTGATCACGGACCGAGACTTCCGCGTGCTCCTCGCCAACGACGCCGCCCGCGGGCTGCTCGGCTTCGGCGAGGCCAGGGGGCGGCTGGCCGACCTCAGCCGCGACCCGCAAGTGCACCGGGCTTTCGCCGCCGTGCTGGCGACCGGGGACCGGGCCGAGGCACGCGTCGAGTCTTGGCCGGGCGGCGGCAAGCGCGTGCTCAGGCTGCATGCCGCCCCCTTGCGTTTAGGCGAGAACCGAGTGGACGGCGTAGTGGGAGCCTTCATCGACATCACTCAGTTGGAGAGGCTCGAGCGCGTCCGCCAGGAGTTCCTCACCAACGTCTCGCACGAGCTGCGGACCCCGCTCGCTTCCATCACTGCTTACGTCGAGACGCTGCTCAACGGCGGCATCGACGACCCCGAGAACAACCTGCGCTTCCTGACCACCATCCAACGCAATGCCCGGCGCATGAGCGAGCTGGTCGACGACATCTCCGAGCTTTCGGCCATTGAATCCGGCGCGGTCCGCTTAACCATCGAACGCTGGCCGCTGCGTGAGTTGGTTGATGAGGTCTTTGCCGGCCTCGCCCCGCGCTGCCGCCAACACCGCGTCCAGTTGCGCAACGGGGTTGATGGAGCCTGCCAGGTCACGGCCGACCGCCGCCGGCTGGAGCAGATCCTGACCAACCTCATTGACAACGCCATCAAGTTCAACCACCCTAACGGCGAAGTGGTTGTAACGGCGGCCACGCCACAGGACGGCCACTACACTCTGATCAAAGTGCGCGACACCGGGCCGGGCATCCCGCCGGAACATTTGCCCCGCGTCTTCGAGCGCTTCTACCGCGTCGATAAAGCACGCTCGCGCGACCTGGGCGGCACCGGCCTGGGGCTCGCCATCGTCAAGCACCTGGCGCGCGCGCACGGCGGCGAAGCCTACGTCACCAGCGAGTTTGGCGCCGGATGCGAGTTCGTGATCAAGCTCCCGAATCGTGAGACGATGACCGCTCGCCAGGAAGATGCTCAATCTCGACTCGTGCCCTTTGAAAATCGCTAACCCTCAGTCGATCACGAAATCGTCGGGGCGCACCTGTGTGTTGCCCCGGACTGGCGAAACCGGGGCAGGACACACAGGTCAGCCCCTCCCCTGGTCTGCCATCTGATTTAGCACTCAACACTCGGCTCTCAACCCTATCTATTTTTAAGCAACTGGTCGAGCAAGTCGGCGCACTCGGCGCTGCGCGTGGCGAACTGGTGGTCGAGTTGGTCGCGATTTTCGCGCAGCTTGTGCAGTTCGTCGGCGATGTGGAGGGCCGCGAGGATGGCCACCTTGAGCGAATCGACGGTGAGCGAGCCGGCCGCGATCTCGCGCATGCGGGTGTCGACGAAGGCGGCCAGGCGCTCGATGTACTCGGTGTCGCCGTCGTTGCTCCGGATGTTGTAGGTCTGGTTGTAAATTTCTACCTTCACGGTCTGCGCCGGGGTTGTTTCCATACTGCTACCACGCTACTTCTTGATGACTTCCGACTCCATTTCGAGCACGGCGATTGCGTCGAGCATGGCCTCGACTTTGAGGCGCATCGCGTCGCGGTCGGCGAGCAGGCGCTCGACCTGGGTCTCCAACCGGTCCTTCTCGGCGAGGATGGCGCTGAGGTCACGCCGCAGCACGGCGACCTCGCGCTCAAGTTCTTCCTTCTCCTGTTTGAGGGTCTTGCACAGCTCGACGGTGCGATAGATTTTATCTTCGAGGTGCGAAAATTTCTCCAGTCCAGCGACGGCCATAGTGGCTCCCTGTGTCGGTGTAGTCAGTGGTCAGTTTTCAGTTCTCAGTTTTCAGTCTTCAGCAGTCGCTCATAGCTGAAAACTGGGCACTAAAAACTGAAAACTATTCAGTCATCTTAATTCGGCAGCAAACTTCCGGCGGAGCGTCGCCACCACGCGCTCGTGCAGCGCCTGGATCTCGGCTTCGGTCAGCGTGCGTTCGGGGGCACGGTAACTGAGCGAGAGCGCGAGCGAACGCTTGCCCGGCGGCAACTCTTGGCCGGTGTAAAGATCGAAGAGGCGGACGCTGACCAACTCGGGGAGCTGGAGTTCGCCAACCGCGCGCTCGATAGCCGAGTACGCGACTGCCTCGTCAAGGAGCAGGGAAAGATCGCGGACGGCAGTGGGGAACCTGGGCAGTGGGCGGTAGCGGACTTCTGCGGGTTCAGCCCCGAGCAGCGCACCGAAGTCGAGTTCCGCGACGAACACCGGCTGCTTGAATTTATAACTCGCGGCCACGTGTGGGTGAAGCTGGCCGAGACGTCCCACTTCCCTGCCGTCGAGGGATATTACCGCAGCCCGGCCCGGATGCAAATAGCTGACGCTTTCCGTCGGCGCAAATGAAAGCCAGAGCAGCCCTAAATTTTCCGCGACGGCCTCGACCGCTCCCTTCAGGTCATAAAAATCGACCCGCTCGGAGGCGGCCCGCCAGTCCGCTTCATTGCGCGCTCCGGTCGCCGCGAGGCCCAGGCGCTCGATCTCCTGCGGGCGTTCGCCGCCAGTCGCAAGGAAGCACTTGCCGACCTCGAAGAGCTGCACGTTGCGCGTCCCGTGGTTGAAGTTGCGCGCCACGGCGTCGAGCAAGCCGGCGAGCAGCGTGGTCCGCATCTGCCCTTGCGTCTCGTCGATGGGGTTGCGCAGGACGAGGCGCGACTCGCGCGGCGCGTCACTCAGCAGGGCGTCAGCTTCCGGGTTGACGAAGCTGAAGCTGATCGCTTCGTGATAGCCCATGGCCGCGAGCGCCCGCCGCGCCGCCCGCCGCCCGCTCTCGCCAGTCAGGTACGCGCCCGCTCCACTACTCCCGGGCAACGTGGTCCGCAGACGGCTGAAGCCGGTTATCCGTGCGACTTCCTCAATCAGGTCTTCCTCCATCGCGACATCCACCCGCCACGAAGGAGGGATCGCCCTCAGCGCATCGGCCTGAACATCAGCTTCGACCACAAAACCGAGGGCGCGCAGGATGCGCTCGGCCTCACCCAGCCCGACCTCCAAGCCGGTCAGCGCCTGATAGCGCGCCCGGCGGAAAATAATCGGGCCGCCGCGGACGATAGGCTGCGGGTAGACGTCGATGATCCCGTCCAAGACCTCGCCGCCCGCCAGCTCGGCGATGAGCGCGGCAGTGCGGTCACAAGCCCTCACCACTGCTTCATAGTCTGTTCCCCGCTCGAAGCGATACGAAGCTTCGGTGCTCATCCCCAAGGCGCGTGCCGTCTGGCGGATGGAGGACGGCGCGAAGTAGGCGCTCTCCAAAAGCACGTCGGTCGTCGCGTCGGAAATCTCCGAGTCCTCCCCGCCCATAATCCCAGCCATCGCGACCGCCTTTTCCGCGTCGGCGATGACCAGCATCTCCGGCGTCAGCTCGCGCTCCACGCCGTCAAGGGTCTTGAGCTTCTCGCCCGCCCGCGCCGTGCGCACGACGATGCGGCGGCCTGAGAGGCGGTTGAAGTCGAAGGCGTGCAGCGGGTGCCCCTGCTCAAGCAACACGTAGTTGGTGATGTCGGCCACGTTGTTGATGCTGCGCTGACCGAGCGCTTCGAGCCGGGCGGCGAGCCAAGCCGGCGAGGGGCCGATCTTGACCCCGCGGATCACTCTCGCGGTGTAGCGCGGGCAGAGCGCCGGGTCCAAAATCTCAACCGAGGTCACTTCGGCCGTCTTGATTTTGCTTGCCTCAATTTTATGCCCAGGGATGGTAAGCGCCTTGCCCGTCAGCACCGTGGCCTCCCGCGCGATCCCCAGATGCGAGAGACAGTCGGGCCGGTTCGAGGTCAGGTCGAATTCAAGGATCGAGTCGGCACCGTGCGGTTCCACCGCATCAACGGCCAGCCCGATCATCGTCAGTTGCGTCGCCAGGTCGCGCGGCGAGAGACCAACGTCGATAAATTCTTTGAGCCAGTTGTAGCTGATTTTCATATCAAGGTATCAAAGCGGATCAGTAGATCTCGGTCCTCCAATCTGCGTCACGGGCAAAAGAGTCACTACCTTGGCAGATCAAATCGGCAGCCCAAACGACTGGCGAATAATGCGCCGAACTTCCCGACAGTCTCTCAATGCATGACGCGCATTATTTTTGGTGGCCGAGCTCCCGGGATAGCGAAAGGCAACAGAGTAAGCATTGAGCGCTGCCAGGTGCGGTCGGAGAATGGTCCAACCCGGCGCGGCTGCCAATGCCAGCGTCAGCAGACTCGTCAGGTTATGCGTCTTGCTGAAAGCCATCCCTGCCTCCTCGAGGCTGGCCTTGAGATATTTCTCGGCGCATTGCTGCGCGTGAAAGCAGGCGGCATCATAATTAGGCCGCTTGCGTGCCCGGTACTCGCGCTGCGCCGAACCCCAGTCCCCTTCCGCCTTGTCAATCCATTCAAGTGTGATCGGCTTCATACATCACTTCTCCCCGCTCGAGGATCTCACGTATGAAGCTGTCTCCCATCTCCAGCCGCTGTTGAATCTGATCTGGGGTCCGCACCAGTAGATCAATCGGCGCCAGGACATTGAGGCGCTTCAGAATGCTGACGGCTTTCTCTAGCTGATCGCCCTCAAACCGCATGACCACCATCAGGTCTAAATCCGAATCGGGCGTCGGCTGGCCATAGGCGTGTGAGCCGAACAGAATGATTTTCTCCGGCTTGAACTCGCGCGCGATCCGCTCGCACAGCCTCCTGATTTGCGCCCGGCGCTGCCGGTGATTGGCGGCTGTCTGCTGCCAGGTCAAATCGGCCGGAACCTCACTGCCAATTTGCGCCTTCACTGGCACTGACCGCCCCTTCGGTGGCAAGCCCCCTGTCTTTGATGAGTTGCTTTTTGATCTCTTCACGGCCACTATCCACGACCAAGTTAACCGTCACCGCTCCCGGTCTTCGCGGATCAGTTCTACGCTGTCAGGCATCTCTCCGTATTTGGCGCGGATTCGCTCATGCAGATCTCGGATTCCGCGCACCGCCTCTTCCCGGCGCTTGATCTCAGACTCTTTGCGCTCACAATCTTCAAGCAACTGCTCAACGCTCAACCCGCGCAGTCGCGCCTCCGCCTCCAACCGAGCGTGCAGCGCTTCAGAAATCGTCAACGTCCGGGACATAAATACCTCCGGCCATGTCGGTGTCGCGGTAACGATTATATAAACTGCTCCAAGAACCTCACATCGTTCTCGTACAGCAGTCGAATGTCATCCAGCCCGTACATCAACGCGCACATGCGATCGATGCCGAGGCCGAAGGCGAAACCGGAGAATTGCTCCGGGTCAATCTCAACCGTGCGCAGCACGTTCGGGTGGACCATCCCCGATCCGCCGAGTTCGATCCAGCCCGAGCCTTTGCAGATGCGGCACCCCGCGCCGCCGCACTTGAAGCAACTGTAGTCGACCTCGGCGCTCGGCTCGGTGAAGGGGAAGTAGGAGGGCCGGAAGCGCGTCCGCGTCTCAGGGCCGAACATGCGGTGGACGAATTCATCGAGCGTCCCTTTGAGGTCGCCGAGCGTAATCTGGCGGTCGACGAGCAGCCCTTCGACCTGGTAGAACATCGGGTTGTGCGTCGCGTCCGGGGTGTCGCGGCGGAAGACCTTGCCCGGCGCGATCACGCGCAGCGGCGGCCGGCGGCGCTGCATGGTGTGAATCTGCACCGTCGAGGTCTGCGAGCGCAGGGCGAGCCGGTCGCCGAGGTAGAAGGTGTCCTGCGAGCTGCGGGCCGGGTGCGCGGGCGGGATGTTGAGCGCATCGAAGTTGTAGAAGTCAGTTTCGATCTCCGGCCCGTCCTCGATGGTATAGCCCATCGAGACGAAGATGTCTTCCATGCGCTGCCGCAAGAGCGTAATCGGGTGCAGGTGCCCGGCCGGCATTCTCCGGCCGGGCAGCGTCACATCAATCCGCTCGCGAGCGAGTTGCTCCGCCTCGCGGCGCGCGGCGAACTCGGCCTGCAACTTCTCAAGGGCGGCTTCAACGTAAGCTTTCAGCTCGTTGAGTTGCCGCCCAGCCACTCGGCGCTCATCAGGCGACAGGCGCCCGAGCGTCTTCATCTCCGCCGTGATGAGTCCGTCTATGCCGCTGCGCTGTCCACGTCCCACCCAGCGATCACGAAGCGCTGAGGCTTCAGTTTCCGAGGTGACCGCAGTCAGTTCCCGGTCAAAATCTGCGCGCAACTGTGCAAAGCGATCTGACATAAAAGACAGTGGAAAGTCGAAAGTCGAAAGTCGAAAGCGAAGAAGTTTTGTGACTTTTCACTTTTCACTTTTTACTTTCTACTTTGAAAGAAAGACCCAAGACCTCCACCGCATCGAGCTTGGGGCCTTGGGTCTCGCGATTGTGTTCAGGACCCGGCACTAAGCCGCCGCCGCCCCGGACTCCAGCGCCTTCTTGACCGAGCCCGCGAGTTCGGCGAAAGCGTTCGGCTCGTTGACGGCGAGGTCGGCGAGGATTTTCCGGTCGAGGTTGATCCCGGCCACCTTGAGCCCGTGCATGAACTGGCTGTAGTTGAGCCCGTTGAGCCGGGCGGCCGCGCCGATGCGGACGATCCACAAAGAGCGGTAGTCGCGCTTCTTGAGCTTGCGCCCGACGTAGGCGAACTTCAATCCGCGCTCGACCGATTCTTTCATCGAGCGGTAGAGTTTACTCTTCGTCCCGCGATAGCCGCTGGACAGCTTCTCCAACTTCTTGCGCTTCTCCAGGCGCTTGTTTCCGCGTTTTGCCCGAGGCATAAGCCCCTCCTTTGATCAGTTCTGAGTTATGAGTAGTGAGTCTTAACGGGTCAGTCCCGCCCGCGACCGCAGGCGGGACTGACACCATGACCGCAAGTTATTTTCGGCCGTAGGGCAGCATTCGCTCGACGCGCTCCTGATCGGCCTCTGAGACGAGCGTATCGATGTCGAGCAAGCGCTTCCGCTTGGTCGTTTTGCTGGTCAGGATGTGGCGCGCATGCGAATGGCCGCGCTTGAGCTTGCCAGTCGCCGTCGTCCGGAAGCGCTTGGCCGCCCCTTTATGGGTTTTAAGTTTAGGCATGATTCCTCCAAAATTCAGTAGGCAGTAGGCAGTAGGCAGTAGGCAGAAAAGACTCTCTTGCTGCCTACTGCCTACCGCCTACTGCACACTCTTGTCATTTTTTCGGCGCGAAGACCGCCGTCATTTGCATTCCTTCAAGGCGCGGGCGAAACTCGACGACAGCGACCTCCGCCAAGTCGCGCGTGAGCCGGTCAAGGAGTTGCATCCCAAGTTCCTTGTGCGTGATCTCACGCCCGCGGAATCGGACCGTGGCCTTGACCTTGTCCCCGTCCTTCAGAATCTCTTGCGCGTGCTTCATCTTGAAGTTGTAGTCGTGGTCGTCGGTCGCGGGCCGGAACTTGATCTCTTTGACCTCGATGGTGACCTGCTTCTTCTTGGCCTCGTGCGCCCGCTTCTTCTGCTCATAAAGATACTTGCCGAAGTCAATGATGCGGCAGACCGGCGGGTTGGCCTGGGGCGCCACTTCGACCAGGTCGAGATCGCGCTCGCGGGCCAATTGCACCGCCTGGTGCGGCGGCATGACGCCGACCTGTTGACCGTTCTCATCAATCACGCGCACTTCTTTGGCGCGAATGCGCTCGTTGACACGCACCTGCGGGCCACGCTGATCACGACGCTGACCGCGGTAGCCGCCCCCCGGCGGACGAAAGCCGCCGCCTGAAAAGTTACCGGTTGGAATAGACTCACCTCCGCGGATTGCGGATTGCGGATTGGGAATTTGCTCGGCGCTGAATTTTTCATCAAGCAGGGCAAATCCGCAATCCGCAATCCGCAATCCGCAATCGCTAGGTCTGTAAGGCACGCGTGCGAACCAACTCGCCGAGCCGCGCGCTGAACTCTGCCACCGTGACGGCGCCCGTGTCACCCTTCACGCGGTCGCGGACCGCGACCGCGCCGGCGGCCGCTTCGCGCTCGCCGATGACGAGCATGAAGGGAATCTTCTTGAGCTGCGCATCGCGAATTTTAGCGCCGATCTTTTCACTGCGCAGGTCCGCTTGGACGCGGAAGTCTGCCGCCCGCAACTCACGCTCGACCGCCTCGGCCTGGTCGTTGTACTTGTCCGATATGGGCAGGACGATGGCCTGCACCGGCGCGAGCCAGACCGGGAAGGCGCCCGCATAATGCTCGATCAGAATGCCGAAGAAGCGCTCGAACGAACCGAGGATCGCGCGGTGCACCATGATCGGCTGGTGCGGCTTGTTGTCCGACGCGATGTACTCCATCTCGAAGCGCTCCGGCATGTTGAAATCGACCTGAATCGTCGAAAGCTGCCAGAGGCGTTTGATCGCGTCGACGACCTTGAAGTCGATCTTCGGCCCGTAGAAGGCGGCCTCGTCTTCCATCCGCTGATAAGGCAACCCGTAATCATCCAGGGCCTCGGCCAGCGCCTTCTCGGCTAACTCCCACACTTCGTCCGAGCCGAGGTACTTCGAGTGGTCGGTCGGGTGGCGGACCGAGAGTTCGGCCTTGTACTCAAAGCCGAACGCTTTGAAAACGAAATCCACCAGATCCAGGCAGCCCGTGATCTCGCGCTTCAATTGCTCCGGCGTGCAGAAGAGGTGCGCGTCGTCCTGCGTAAACCCGCGCGCGCGCATCAGCCCGTGCGCGACGCCCGAGCGCTCGTAACGGTAGACCGTCCCGTACTCGGCGTAGCGCTGCGGCAGGTCGCGGTAGGAGCGCTGTCGCGACTTGAAGATCTGGATGTGGAACGGACAGTTCATCGGCTTGAGCCGGTACTCGGTCTCCGGGTTCTCTTCGTCCTGCATCGGTGGATAGAGCACATCCTTGTAGAGCTGCAAGTGGCCGGAGATGCGGAACAGCTCCGACTGCGTGATGTTCGGCGTGTTGACGAAACTGTAGCCGCGCCGGTAGAGCTCTTCGTTGAGGAATTGCTCGATGACCTTACGGATCAGCGCGGCGTTCGGATGCCAGAGGATCAAGCCCGGCCCGATCACCTCACTGACGCTGAAGAGGTCGAGCTCCTGGCCGAGCCGCCGGTGATCGCGCCGCTCGGCCTCTTCCTTCTGCTTCAGCCAGGCGGCGAGTTCCTCCTCGGTGAAAAAGGCCGTCCCGTAGATGCGCTGCATCTGCGGACGAGACTCATTGCCGAGCCAGTGCGCCCCGGCAATCGAGAGCAGCTTGAAGGCCTTGATCTTGCCCGTCGAAGGGAGGTGCGGCCCCAGGCAGAAATCGACGAACGGCGTGCCCTCAATCGTGTAGCAGCTCACCACCTCGCCGCCCTTGTCCTCGATCAACTCGCATTTGAGCGGCTCACCCATCTCGGAGAACTTGCGCTCGGCCTCGGCCTTGAGCATCTCGACGCGCTGGTAAGGGAGGTTGCGCTTGACCAACTCGCGCATGCGCTTCTCGATCTTCGGCAAGTCCTCGGGCGTAAACCGCCCCTCATCGCGCTGGAAGTCGTAAAAGAAACCGCCCTTCGGATCGTCCAGCAGCGCCGGCCCGATGCCCAGCTTGGTCCCGGGGAATAGATCCAGGACCGCCGCCGCCAGCAGGTGCGAGGTTGAATGACGATAGATCTCCAAGGCCTCCGGCGATTCGGGCGTGACCGGCTCCACCCGCTCGCCTTCTTTCAGCCGGTAGGAGAGGTCAACCGGCTCGGCCGTAGCGTCGCCGTTGTGAATCAAGCGCGCCGCGATCGCGCGCTTGGCGCTTTCGCGGTCTTGCTGCTTAATCACCTCGGCGGCCGTCAAACCCACCGGGTTAGCCGGCGCCCCCGAACCCTGATCGGACATTTCATTGACTTCCATAAAGCACGACCTAAGCCGCGAGCAGTCCGCCCGCGAGCAGCGACTCCACTGGCCGAGGCCTCAGACTCAAATTAAATTGATGGCGGACAATCCCAAAAGCCAACGCTTCAGGTAAGGTCCTACGCCAGCGGCCGTCTCGATGCTTGCAACCCGCCTTTTGGGCTGGCGGCGATGCCATGACATCTTCTTTTCCTGTCCGCGGCCTGCGTGGCGCGAGGACGAGACGACAGCACTTCCGGAGCTGACGTTGAACTTCAGACAGTGACTGGAAAACGTTAGGCGCGAGCAGCTTCACCGCCCGCCCCTACCGCGTCAATTCCGAAGGCGAAATAGTACCAAAACGAAAGGAGCGAGCGCAAGCGATCTGAAAATGACTTGGCAGGGGTTTCGGCACACCGTTACCGCAGTGGCCATCCGGGCCAGCCCTTCTCCGTCGCCGCCTGCTCAAGGAGACTCGCCCTCAGTGGTGTTCTCTTTTCAAGGTTGATTTCATCAAGCGGAGCTTATATTCGTGCTTGTCCTCATCAACCACGTAGATGACATCTTTCTTGACTCGGAACTTTACCGGCCCATTGAGGGCCAACCTAGGCTTGCTTTGCTTATTGTCAGTCGGCCGGTACCAGGCCTCATAAATGTAAGCATCCGCCCCGGTGGCAGGACTGGCCTCGATGGCGTATAGCCACTGCCCGTGGTCTGTTGAATCATCCGTCTTTCCGCTCAGCGTCGCCCCCTCAGGTGCGGTGAGCGGGGCGCCACTGATCTTAGTGATCTTCCCTTCTTGCCACTTTTCCTTTTTGCTGTTCTTGTCTTGAGCCGAGAGTGGTAGACTCAGGCACAGCGCGAGGATGAGTAAGGCCAAGGTATTCGCCTTCTGGAACATCGTGAATGCCTCCCTTCGATGCATTTGGGGGGAGGATACAGATAGATTACCATACCGAAGCGGTTGAGAAAACTCGCCGTCCCAGGACACGAGGAGACGGCCGGGACTGGCTTTTGAATTAATCTCTTGGTCAACGGCCCTCTCGGCATATAATGACAGGGCCCCGAGGATACAATGGTCCTCATGCTTAAGAACTTCGGTCAGCTCCTAGAGCAAAAGAGAAAAGCGGCGGGCATCTCGGTCGAAGAGCTGGCTGAGATGTCAAAATTGACGGTGGCCAGACTCCAGGAGATGGAGCAAGGGCGCGGTGAGATGCCGAGCTTTGATACCTGCTACCGTCTCGGCCAGGCGATCACCTCCCGCAGCGGACAGATGTTCGTCACTCAAGACCTGTGGTTGGCCCTGAGAGGTGATAAGCTCGTCGGTGCCCCAGACCCCACGATTAGAGAGTCGAGCGATGACAGCAAACCGTAGGAGTCGATCCCCGTGCCCCTGCCTGTAGCGCATGGCATCATCGGAGCGAGTGTCGTCGCGGCATCCCGCACCAACGTGACGCTCGGCCGAGATTGGAAGGTGATCCTGCTCGGGGCGGCGCTCGCCATCTGCCCTGACTTTGACATCTTCTTCATTTGGGCCTTCAACCTCAACGGGGACTTGCATCGCAGCGTCTCGCACTCAATCTTGTTCGCAGCCGCGGCCGGACTCATTGCCTCTATCCTCTTTGGCAGAGCGCAGCTCAAAGATGTTGTCGTCTTGGCTTCGGCAACCCTGTCGCACAGTCTGGCCGACATCCTGAGTTCCAAAATGGCTTTGGGGGTCAGGCTCCTCTGGCCTTTACCTCACCGCTTCAGGCTGGGCCTCTGCGATTACTTCGCCCCTTTGATAGACCCCAGGTACACCTCAGTAGCAGTATTCTTAACCAGACTCTTCCTCGTCAGTCTCGCCGAGTTGGCGCTTTTCACCCCGGTCTTCATCGCCGCCCTGTTGATAGGCCAAGCCTCGAGTAAGGCTTTCGATGAGCTGTAAGGTGGGGGCATTCGTGGCGGCACTTTTCGCTCCTGGTTTTCATTTCGGTAAAATGGAATATAATCCGAGTCAAGGAACTAGCCCCAGAGAGGCCAACTGTTATGGACTTGGATTTACAATCAGGAGGGGTCGAAGAATGTCGAGGTTCAAAGAGGTGGATCCCCCCGGAGCCGCCGCTGGAGTCGCGACAGGCACCTCTGCGCTCATTACGCCTCCCATTCATTAGCCCGGGCGAGACCCGCCGCATCACCGTCAGCAACCGTCGGCATATTGTCAATTATAAAGGAGCAGCAGAGCTGGGGCCGGGAGATGTGCTCATCGTGCGCGTCAAGAAAGCTGTTTCCAAAGGTCCTAAAAATAAGCGCTAGTCGTCGGAAGGAATGAAGCGCCTAGGATGATAAACCGGCCCTTCCTAAGCCAAATGGGATGCTGAAAGGAGGCTCAAGTCTCTATCCGTAAAAACCGCAGCAGGTGGGCGGAAAAATGGTAGGCGCGAGCGGATTTGAACCGCTGACCCCTACCGTGTCAAGGTAGTGCTCTACCCCTGAGCTACGCGCCTAAGTTACTTCCAAGAGGGTGCCAAGGTAACAAAAAGTTCGCAGGACTGTCAAGGTAAACTGGTTGGTCAGTGGTCAGTCGTTACGTGTTGATAAGCTCTGACTTTCAGCGATGGACCACGGACGACTGACCACTGACCACGAACCACGAACCACTGACTACGGACAAGTTGAAGTTCCCCATTTACAAAATTCGAGGGCTGTGCGACACTCTGCTCGTCTTGATAAAGTTACTGGTTTCTCATCCTACACTCTTCGGTCGCTAAGGGGCGTTTTTCCTTTACTCTCTCGCGGCTGAGACCACAACCTGAGACGAAAATGAATGATTACCCCCTTCGGGATGACCGTGGGGGAGACTATACTTAGCAAAAGGAAGAGCCAGAACGCTGTTGCCCTGAGAAAGCCTAGCGTCCTGGCCCATCTGATGACCGACTGCTGAGCGAGCTAACTACAACCGCTTCAGCCTGCCCGTCTTCACTAAAGACGTAGGCGCGGCTGGTTTGGTTTTAGTTTTTTTAGCTCGGCCCATTTTTTGGAGGAGCGAGCCATGTCCCTTGGCGCCACCGCGCAGCCCCCCTCACTCTCAATCGTCGTTCCGCTCTACAACGAAGAAGAGAATGTCCGGCCACTGGCCGAGGCGATCTTCAAGGTGCTCTCGCCTTATCCCGGCTCACTAGAGTTGGTGCTGGTAGATGATGGAAGTCACGACCGCACTGCGGCCCTCGCCCTGGAACTCGTCGGGAGCGAGCCACGCATCCGCTTAGTCAGGCACGAGCGCAACCGCGGGCTGGGGGCGGCGATCAGGACGGGGCTAGACGCGGCTGAAGGGGACTTGATCCTCTATACAGATGCGGACTTGCCGTTTGACTTCGGCCTGATCCCGCAACTTTTGGCGCTCGCCACTCCGGACAAGATCATTATCGGGTGCCGGGCTAATCGCGGCGAAGGCCCGCGCCGGTGGCTGCTCTCGAAGGGTTACAATCTGCTCTGCCGCGGCTTATTGGGCCTCGAAGTGCGCGACGTCAATTTTGCCTGCAAACTGATCCCGCGCTGCGCGCGGCAGGGGATGAGACTGGCTTCCGAAGGGTCTTTTATTGACGCTGAGATCTTGCTTGAATGCCGCCGGCAAGGGCTGGGCATCGTCGAGTTTCCGCTCACTTATTACCCCCGCACGCGCGGACAATCAACCCTCTCGCGGCCCAAGGTCATCGCCGGGATTCTCAGTGAGATGGTCCGTTATCCTCTGCGAGCCTCAGACCCGGCAGGCCGGAGGAGGGCGCCAGTAACCCGCTCGATCTGGCAGCGCTATGGCGTCGCCATCGGTGGGGGCGGGTTAGCGCTGTTGCTCACCTTGCTCCTACAGCCGCTGATCGGGTTCAATCTCTACCTATTCTTTATTCCCGCTGTAATTTTTATAGCTTGGTATGGAGGTTGGGGGCCGGCATTGACGGCGACTACCCTCGCGGCGCTATCCGGCGCGTACTTCTTACCCCCGCCCTACTCGTTGTCTATCGCGGATCCCAACGACATCTTACGGCTCGTGCTGTTCGTGTTAATGGCGCTCTCGATCAGCACCTTCGCCAACTTACAAAAGTGGGCCGAATACGCGTGGCGCAAAGCCTATGGACTCGTCAAAGAGCTTGATCATCAACGCCGATGACTACGGCGCCTGCCGCGAGGTCAACCAAGCCGTGGAGCAATTAGCCGCGGCGGGCCGCCTGGGCGGCGCCTCAGTGCTGGCCAATGGAGCCTGGTGGCGGCCAGCCGTGGGCTTCTTACGCGCTCATCCGGAGGTCAGCGCCGGGGCGCACCTCAACGCCATCGAGGGGCGGCCCGTTTCCACCTCACCCGAAGTCCGGGTCATCATCGGGGCAGATGGGTCATTTGTCGGGCTCGCGGCGTTACTCAGACGCTGGGTGCTCCGCCCCCGCGCAGTCTCCCGCGCCGTTGAGATCGAATGGCGGGCGCAGATCGAGCGGCTGCGCGAGTCCGGGGTGAGATTGACGCACGCCGACAGCCACCAGCACGTGCACGCCTTCCCTCTGGCCTACCACTGCGCCGTCAAGCTCTGCCGAGAGTACGGCATCCCGGCCCTCAGGCACCCACGCGAGAATGGCGGCCGGCCGCTGCGGCGGGCCAGCGCCCAGGCGCTTCGCACCTCGCTCGCCATTTCGCGGTCGCTCGCCCCACAACAGGCGAAAGGCGAAAGAGGAAAGGCGAAAGTCAAACCGGCAGCCCTTTCCCCTTTCGCCCTTCGCCTTTCGCCTCCGACCGGGCTGATTCACAACGATCACTTCCTTGGCTTCAAGCGGGCAGGGGCTTACGGAATGAAGGAGCTACTCGAAGACATCCGCTCAATACCTGAAGGGTTGACCGAGATCGCACTCCACCCGAGCATCGAGGACCAGGTGCCGTACCCAAAGCTCTTCGGTAACCGCGAGCGCCAGGCGCTGCTTGATGATTCACTGCTCGACCAGATTCAAGCTTCAGGGATTCAACTCACGACCTGGGGAACCATCACGCGATGAACCGTACGGACAAACTGGAGAGATGGGCGGGGGCGCTCCTGATCGCCCTCACCGCCGCGATTTATCTTGGGAGCGCCGGCATCCCGGCCCTGCTTGATGATGCTGACTCGTTCTACGCCGAGGTGGCGCGCGAGATGAATGCGCGGCACGATTGGGTCACCCCTTACGCCAACACGATCCGCTACCTGGAAAAGCCCCCGCTCTTTTTCTGGCTGATCTCACTCTCTTTTGCCGCCTTCAGGTCCGCCACGGCCTTCACGGCGCGACTGCCGACGGCGCTCGCCGTCACGGCGCTCGTCTTCGTGACCTTCAAAATCGGGAGGCTCTTGTTCGGGTGGCGGGCCGGATTCTTTGGCGGCCTGGCCCTCGCCACTTCGGTCGGGACGTTCCTCTTCACGCGGATCATTCTCCCCGATGCGCTCTTCACCCTCCTGCTCGCGCTCCTGTTCTACTCCTTCTTACGCTGGGAGCGGGCCGAGCGTCAGACCGGGCCGCTTTTATGGATGTATGCTTTCGCCGGGCTCGCGGTGCTGGCCAAGGGCCTTATTGGCGTCGTCTTCCCAACGGCGATCATACTTCTGACCTTACTCACAACGGGGAGACTGAAGGATGTGGCGCGGTTGTTCTCGCTCAAAGGAACGCTGCTCTTCCTGGCAATTGCTGCCCCCTGGCACATCTTCGTCGGCACGCGCAACCCAGGGTTCTTTTGGTTCTACTTCATCAATGAGCATGTGCTGCGGTTCTTGGGCAAGCGCTACCCGATGGATTACGGGACGGTGCCGCTGCTCCCTTTCTGGCTGCTCCACCTGGTGTGGCTCTTTCCGTGGTCGATCTATTTGGTGTCGCTCTGCCGGCCAGGCAGCTTCAAACGCGCGATGGCTGAACATGGTCGCGGCTTGATCTTTCTGCTCGCCTGGGCGCTCACGATCCTGCTCTTCTTCTCTTTCTCGACGCGCTTGGAGTACTATACCGTGCCGGCGCTGCCCGCCCTCGCGCTCCTGGCGGGAGTGCAGTGCGCGTCTCTGTGGGAGCGGAGTCAGAGGTGGCCCGGCCTGGCGCTCGCCCCAATCGGCGTGCTGGTTGGGATTTCGCTGATCACCATCGCCGTGTCCGTCACCGCGGGGGCGACGGGGAGCTTGCTTAAACTCAAAGACAATCCTGACCTCTACGCTTATTACCTCGGACACCTCTTCGATCTGACCCCTGAGAGTCTGCTCGCCTTACGCGCCCCGCTGCTCTTAGCCGGGTTGGGCCTCGGCCTGGCGCTCCCGCTGCATCACTGGATGAAGAAAGCCGAGTTGAAGGCCGCTGCCTTGGCGCTCGGGATGGTGATCTTTTTCATCGCGGCCGACGCCGGTTTTATCATCTTCGCGCCCCGCCTCACCTCTAAGCCCATCGCCGACGAAATCAGCCGCCACTTAGACGAAAGGCCGGCCATCGTCATCGACGGCGAGTACGAAGAAGGTTGCAGCGTCGCCTTCTACACTCGCCAACCGGTATACCTCCATAACGGGCGCTCCTCCAACCTGGAGTATGGCTCATACTACCCGGACGCGCCGCCGCTGTTTCTCGACAGCGCCGGACTCAGACGGTTGTGGGCCGAGGGCGGCCGACGCGTCTTTCTCGTCACCTTTCAGTCGAAGCGAGAGCGGTTAGACGCCGTCATCCCGCAGCCCAAACATGTCGTCGCCCAATACGGCGACAAGCTCTTGCTCTCGAACCTTCCTGATGAGGAACTGTTCGGCAGGAACGGTGTTGCCGATCCGAACGCCATGCGGTAGCATCCTCAAACCAATCGCAAGTACTACGTGGTCGGTCGTCAGTTGTCCGTGGTCCGTCGCGAAAGAACGTGAGCGACCAACTACGGACCACTGACAACTGACCACTGACACAGAGGAGAATTTCTACTCAATGTCGCATCAAACGCTTGAATCCGACACTCGGCCCCCGCTCTCACGGCGGGATTTCACGCGCGGCGTGGCTTTGATCGCGGCCGCCTCCGCCGTTTCGCAACAAGCTTGCACGCAGGCCAAACACACGGCTCCGGCCCCATCACCTTCGCCGCAGCTCCCCCCCGCGGCCGAAGCTCAGGCGCAGGCGATCTTCCGCAAATACGGCGACCGCCTCTCGGAGGAGCAGAAAGCCGACGTCAAACGACTGGTGGCGGAAGCCCAGAAACCGGCCGAGGCCCTACGCGCCTTCCCACTTGATAACTCCAACGAGCCGGCGATGGTCTTTCGCGTCTATCGGGCGGAAAGGGAATAGAGCATGGTGAGCGAAGACATCCTTTACCTCTCCGTGCGAGAGTTGGGCGAGCGGATCAAGTCGCGCAAACTCTCGCCGGTGGAGTTGACCGAAAGCTATTTAGCAAGGAGTGAGCGCCTCGGCTCGAGGCTCAATGCGTATGCCACGATCACACGCGACCTGGCGCTTGACGAAGCCCGCACGGCCGAGCAAGAAATCCGGGCGGGCAAGTACCGCGGCCCGCTGCACGGCATCCCTTACGCCGCCAAGGACCTGCTCGCCGTCAAAGGCTACCCGACGACGTGGGGGGCCAGGCCGTTTGCGGGGCAGAGCTTCGACTACGACGCAACAGTGATCAAAAAGCTGCGCGAGGCGGGTGCGGTCCTCGTCGGCAAAGCGGCGATGATCGAGTTGGCCGGCGGCATGGGCTACCGCTTCGCTTCGGCCTCTATCAGCGGGCCGGCGAAGAATCCCTGGAACGAGAACTGCTGGACGTGCGGCTCATCGAGCGGTTCGGGAGCGGTGGCGAGCGCAGGGCTAGCGGCGTTTGCTATCGGCACCGAAACCTGGGGCTCGGTCGTCTGCCCGTCGGCATTTTGCGGCGTCTCCGGCCTGCGCCCGACCTACGGGCGGGTCAGCCGCCACGGAGCGATGGCGCTCTCTTTTTCGATGGACAAGATCGGCGTCCTGGGGCGCACGGCGGATGATTGCAGCCTCGTCCTGGAGCGGATCGCGGGGCCTGACCCTGAAGACCCGTCATCGCTCCCTCACGCGGCATACCAGGACCAGCCTTCGCAGAAGCAGCCGCTGCGCATCGGCTGGCTCACTAACGCCTGGACCAAAATTCAGCCCGAGATCGAAGCCGCGACCAAAGCTGCCCTGGATGTTCTGCGCTCGAACGGCGCCGTCATCGCAGAGGCCCAATTGCCGGACGGCCCGTGGGAGGCAGCCGCCGGAGTGGTGATCTCAGTCGAAGGCGCGGCGGCCTTCGAGCCGCTGATCGAATCCGGCCGGATCGCCGAATTGACTGACCCACTCGGCAAGCTCGGCGGCTACCTCAGCCAGCAAATTCCGGCCACGGATTACGTGCGCGCGCTGCGGGTGCGGGCCGTCTTGCAAAAGAAGATCGATGAGTTGGCTTCCCGCTTTGACGTACTGGCAGCGGCCTCGCTGCCTGTGACCGCCACGCCGCTCACGGCCAACCTGGAAACGGACCTCAGCTTTCCCGATCCGCTGGGCGGGGTCGGGAACTTCTGTGGCCTGCCGGCCATCAGCGTCCCGTGCGGGTTCGATGGCAAGAACTTGCCGATCGGGATTCAGTTCGTCGGCCGCGCCCTTGATGATCACAAGGTGATCGCTGCCGCGCGTCTCTTCCAGCAGCATACGGACTGGCACCTCAAACGCCCGCCACTCGCCTAGTGATTTGAGGAAAAGATGTGGCGGCCAGAGTCGTGGTCTCAGGAGCGGCTACAAGGGCTTCGGTAAAAGACAGAGCTTTTTTGAGGCCTCTCTTCTGACAGGTCATACCCAGGGGAGCGATGCAAACAGTTCCCTTGGGTTTGGTGCGCCATTTCGCGCTCCTTACTTTGATTGACAATCACTCAATCACGGCATACACTGCACCCATCCGTGAGCTTCAGTCATACAGCCGGACAATCATAAAGAAAGCTCGCGCTTAACGATTCATATCCCACTTATCGGCCCGTATTATTTATCGGGCGGAATATCCAAGGCGCTATTCATTCTTTGCGCTCTCGGTGCGGCAGTATCGGAGGAGGTGATGAAGTACTGCGCGAAGTATCAGCCGTCACACACCACCACGCGAAGTTTTTGCCGGAGAATGGCAAGTTGCTCTCCCTCAAGGACGCCTGCATCCTTGTCGGCCGCAATTGCGACAGTAAGAATTCACAGGCTGGCGCCGGCGCGGTGTTGCTCCAATCCAGCACTCACGGTTTGGTAGAGATGCAAGTCTAGCAAGCCTTTTAGGCTTCAGCCATTCGAGCTGTCATAAAGTGTAAACGGGGAAGCAATGACAGATAAAAAATATTGCCTCAAGTGTGGCAGGGAGTACCCCGATACACAGCGGGACTGCCTTGATGACAATGAACGGCTCTTCTTTAGAGACCCCTATGGACTTGTTGAGACAGACTTGGACGGCCGATATCATATTTTAGGGCTCGTTGGAATTGGTGGGATGGGTGCTGTCTATAAGGCTAAAGACAATAAGACTTGGGGAATAGTGGCAGTCAAAATTGTGCGGAAAGAACTGTTAGCAAGGCCTGCGGATGCAAAAGTTCTAAAAGCTCTCATTATACGTGAGACACAAGCAGCGGGGCGTCTTGACCACCCTAACATCGCTAAAGTTATTAACGCGGGGGAAGACGATGGCATCCCTTATATCATTATGGAGTGGATTGATGGCTATACCCTCAGCGAGGAATTGGAGGGGAGCAAACAGCTTCCCTTCGAACGTGTAAGCACGATTCTCAAGCAGATCACGTCTGCACTTATGGCAGCCCACGCTGCCTATATCGTCCACCGTGATCTCAAGCCTTCAAATATTATGTTCCGCGTACAGCTAGATGTGGGCGAGACACTAAGAGTGATGGATTTTGGCTTGGCTAAGCCGCTTCAAGGGGAAAGTGGTGAAAAAAGTTCCATATTTGCGGGGACGCCGGAGTATATGAGTCCAGAGCAGATTAAGCTCGAGTACATCGATAAAAAGGCCGACATTTATTCGTTGGGCGTAATACTCTACGAAATGTTGACTGGTAGGTTACCGTTTGTTGCGGACTCGGTCAAAGAGTTGTACCGGTTGCACATGACTGCCATGCCTCCACCCCTCCAGACTTTTCGCGCTGACATACCTGCTGGAGTTGAAAACCTCGTATTTCAAATGCTCGACAAAGACCCGGCTAAGAGGCCGGGGGCAAAGGAAGCCTATGATCGGTTTGCTGACGCTGTGGAAGAAGAAAAAGCACGCAAGGAACAAGAAGAGGCTGAGAGACAGAGGCAACAAGCAGAGCAGGAACGTCAAAATATCGTGAGACAGCTCGTTTCGGAAGGTCAACGCGCATTTGAAGCTAAGAATTACGGCCTGGCAATCTCAAAGTGGGAAGAAGCTCTGCGGCGATTCCCGAATGATGTTGCCCTTAAAAAGCAAATTGCTAGGGCCAGGGATCTCAACAAAAAAGAGCCGCCGCCATCGGGAAATGGCTTCCCTCCGTGGGTGTCTCTCTGGAAAGTGACTCTGGTTGTAGCGGTCTTGTTGCTAGTCGCATCGGGGGTATATTGGGTAGTCAATAAGCAGGTAATCAATAAAGAGGGGGCGGTGGTATCGCCCCCTACGCCCCTTCCGGGATTGGTAACACTCGATGTCGAATCGCTTGGCGAACTACCAGCCCAGCGGACAGTCTTCGAGGTCGCGGTGAGCCGGGACGGTCAAAGAGTCGCTTCGGCAGGCGACGAAAATATGGTTCGTCTCTGGCAAGTGAGCGATCACAACATGTTAAGGCTGGAAGGTCAAGCAAGAGGCGGACAGTGCGTGGCTATGAGCCCGGATGGGGAGACGGTGGTTTCTGGGAGAGATGATGGGACAATCTTGCTGTGGCGGGCGGGCGATGGCAGCCTGCTCAGCACCTTGCCAGGGCACAAGAAATATGTCTTCAGTGTGGGTTTCAGTCGGGATGGGCAGACTCTTATCTCAGCCGGCGACGACGGGATAGTGCGGCTATGGCAGGTGAGCGATGGGAGCCCATTGGGGGACATGATGATGCGAAGGCCTGATGAGCGAGTTGTCGCTATCAACCCAGACCTGCGGACATTTGCACTATTCTCCGTGACCGGAGGCCGAGTCCGGCTCTGGTCAGCAAGTGATACCGGCCTGTCGAAGGTGCTGGATGGGCCTAAGTACGAGGTGAGTTGTGGGGCCTTCGAGGCGAGTGGGCGATTTCTGGCGTTGGGGAGTAAGGATGGGGCAGTTCGGATATATCAGGTGAGTAATGGCAGCTTGGTCAGACCTCTCAGTGAACCCAACCGGGAGGTCGACAGTGTAGCCTTTAGCCCTAATGGGCAGATGATAGCGACCGGGGAGAGCGATGGGACGATCAAGCTGTGGCGGGTGAGTGACGGGAGTCTGTTAAAGAAGTTGGGCGGGCACAGCCGAAAGGTCTGGAGTGTCGCCTTCAGCGCTGACGGGCGGTTACTGGCCTCAGGGGGCGAAGATAGGACCATCCGGCTGTGGAAAATCACGGAGAAAATACAATGACGCAGATAAGGCAAAGGAATCAGAGACCGAGTTTGAACGATGAGCTTTTCGCTAATGGCCGGATGGTTGTGCTTATCCTATTACTGGTCGGGCTCAGGTGTGTACCGGCTATGTCTCAGGTAAAACCAACACCCACCCCGACGCCTACACCTACCCCAGTGTTGGGGAGGGATAACAGGGGGCGCCACCCAACTCCTACCCCGACGCCTAAACCTACTCCAACTCCTACCCCCACACCACCGGGCCAATGTACGGGTAGCAGTTCGGCAGAGCTAATTAGGAAAGCCTGGGATGCGCTGCATGCTAACAGGAATGATGAAGCGCTGGCTTGCGCACAAACGGTTATCGATAAGTGGGGTTCCCAAGCGAGGGAACAGCAAGCCATGAGGCAACAATCCGGTAGGTGTGAAGTCAGACCCACCCCTGAAGAGAAAGCAGAATATAACCACACTTATTGGGCACTCAATGACGTTGCCACCGGATACCTCATTCGCGGAAGGGCTTTTACTAAGCAAGGTAGGTTTAATCAGGCGAAAGACGCATACCACCAAGTTGGCAATTATGATTGTGCATATTACTGGGACCCAAAGGCCAAGAAAGGCCAGGGGATGTTCGTGAGAGTCATTAATGCTGCTCAGTGAAAAGAGATCGAGTTTTGGTAATCAAGTTCAGGAAGCATCAGCTTGCTTGCGGGACTGGCAGGGCTGCCCCTCCCTGTAATGAAAGAGCAGGGGGAGAAGCCCAAATACAAAGTTGAGGTCGGGGCAAAGTAGTAGTGGTTTATAGGCACAAGGCTAGGCCGCTGGCATCGCGCCTATTCCAACAAATGCGGCTGAAGGAAAGATAACCATGTTATGCAGCACGAGGCGTAAGTTATTGTGGGTCGGGGGGACCGTACTCTTTTTTGCCTTCGCAGTGATTTCCCCCGGTCACGTTCAAGCTCAAGAAGCGATCAGGTTCTGCGACGTTCCGACGACGCTGCCCAGAGGTACCCCGCTGCCCAACTACTCACCGGCGCTCTGCTTTGAGTACAGCGGCCTGAAGCAGGAGAGCTACGTGATCAAAGCCTACCTGTTGGAGGCCACTTCAGGTAATTTTTTCTGCGCCAGTAACCAATTGTGCGGTGATGCGTTCAATCCTAAGGCCGTCTTCCCGATCGACAATCGCGACGGGACTAAGTCGGCCGGAAAGCTCGTCGTCGTGCGGCAGATGGACGTCTTCGATTACTTGAGCTTCCTCTGGGTGGCCGATCTGCATAACCAAGCCGGCAATAAGGCGGCCTCTGCTACGCAGTCTGCCAATTCGACGACAAACAAAGCTCCGGTTCTGAACGCGATTGGAAACAAGGGCGCAGCAGTCGGCCAGCTTTTGGAGTTTGTCGTCTCCGCTTCTGACCCGGACGGGGACGCCGTCAACCTGAGCGCTCAAAACCTCCCCACGGGCGCCACCTTTGACGCCGCCTCCGGTAAATTCCGCTGGCCGTCTCCCGTCGCAGGTACCTATCCCGACATTCTATTTAAGGCCACCCAGGCCGGGCCAATCCCACTCAGTGATGCGGAACTCATTACGATCATCGTCAGCCCTCCGCTCGCGAGCGTCTCGGCAGCGAGTTTCAGCGGGGCCTCGCTCGCGAGTGAATCAATCGCCGTGGCCTTCGGGAGCAACTTAGCGACCGGGACGCAGGTCGCGACTACCCTTCCGCTTCCGACCTCGCTGGCCGGGGCCCAGGTCTTGGTCAAGGACAGCGCTGGAACCGAGCGTTTGGCGCCGCTCTTTTTTGCCGCGCCCGGTCAGATCAACTATCAAATCCCTCCGGGGATAGTGACTGGAGCTGCCACCATTACGGTGAGCAACGGGAATACGGCGGTGGGGTTCGGCACCACGCAGATCGAGGTCGTCGCTCCTGGCCTATTTGCCGCCAATGCTAGCGGTCAAGGCGTGGCCGCCGCCTACGCGCTGCGCGTCAAGGCCGGCGGCTCACAAACCACCGACCCCGTCGCCCAATTCGACACGGCGCAAAGCAAGTTCGTCTCCGTTCCCATCGACCTCGGCCCGGAAAGCGATCAAGTGTTTCTGGTGCTCTTCGGGACCGGGATTCGGTTCCGGAGCGCGCTTTCGGCGGTGACGGCCAAGATCGGCGGCGTCGATGCGCAGGTCATGTTTGCCGGACCGCAGGGTGGTTTCGTCGGGCTCGATCAAGTCAATCTTCTCATACCGCGGAGTCTCGCCGGGCGCGGCGAGGTCGATGTCACGTTGATAGTGAACGGCAAGCTGGCAAACACGGTCAAGGTCAATATCAAATGAGGTTGTTCTTCAACGACTGATGCTGGGGATCCGATACGGTGCATCAGCTCAAGACTGAGCCTCCATCCTAACAGGGGATAATTATGTGGCGCTTGCTGAGTCGTAAATCGTCGTGGGTCGGGAGGGCCGCGCTCTGCTTTGCCTTCGCGCTGGCGCTCCCCGGTCATGGTCGAACTCAAACTGAGACGATCAGGTTCTGTGAAGTCCCGACGATACTTCCTGGAAACACCCCGCTGCCTGACTACTCGCCGGCATTATGTTTTGAGTATAGCGGCCTGAAGCGGGAAGCCTACACGCTGAAGGTCTTTCTCTTAGAGACGAAGGATTTCTTCTGCGCCAGCGGGCTCTGGTGCGGTGATGATTCGGCCCCGCCAGCAGTCTTCTCCATCGACAATCGCGACGGGACTAAGTCGTCAGGAAAGCTCGTGGTCGTGCGAAAGATGGATGTCTTCGATTATCCGAGTTTCCTCTGGGTGGCCGATCTGTATAACCAAGCCGGCGGTAAGGTGGCCGCTGATACCCAACTCGCCAGCCCGACGATCAATAGGGCCCCGGTTCTGAAGCCGATTGGGAGCCAGTGCATAATGGTTGGCCAGCCTTTGGAGTTCGTCGTCTCCGCTTCCGACCCGGAAGGGGACGCTTTCACCCTGAGCGCTCAAAACCTCCCCCCGGGCGCCACCTTCGACGGGGCGACGGGTAGGTTTCGCTGGCCATCTCCCACCGCCGGCACATATCCTGACATTTTATTTAAAGCAACACAGGTCGGGGCAATCCCCCTGAGCGATGCCGAGGTCATTACTATCCAGATTGGTCAGAGTCAAGTTTTAGCTTTAAGTTCCGACTCCTATACAACTGGCGAGGGTGGGCCCGCCGTTGTCACTGTCAGCCGAACTGGCGGCACCGTCGGAACAATAACTGTCAACTACTCTACCTCCAACGTCACTGCGCTGGCGGGATCTGATTACGTGGCGACGTCAGGGACGTTGACGTTCGCCGACGGCGAAGCCAGCAAGGTGGTAAACGTGCCCATCGTTAACGACACGACGGTAGAACCCAACGAAACCTTCAAAGTGTCCTTGAGTAGCCCCACGGGATGCGGCGTATTGGGCGCCCCGTCGGTGGCCACGGTGACCATCGTCGATGATGATACGCCTTCATTGTCTGGGAGGTGGGGACCGGTTGTGGCTTGGCCCACCGTGCCCATCCACATGCACCTTCTCCCGACTGGTAAGGTCCTGTTCTGGGACCGTCACAACGATGCCAAGGGTTGGGACCCCACCCCCCGTCTCTGGGATCCGGAGACAGGGACATTCACTATCTTGCCGATGCCCGATTATGATGTCTTCTGCGGCGGCCACACCTTCATGGCGGACGGCAAATTGTTCGTCACAGGTGGTCACGTTCCAATGCCACCCGCCCCGGTCGATAGCGGCTACGGTGAGGATAAGGCAAGCATCTACGATCTGTCGGCGAACACCTGGACGCGGCTCCCCAAAATGAATGCCGGCCGCTGGTATCCTTCTAACGTGACCCTGGCGAACGGTGACGTGCTGGTGATGTCCGGGACGACCGTTAATACTCGGACCGTAAACCGCCTCCCTCAGGTTTGGCAAACGGCTAGCGGCGCCTGGCGTGACCTGACCGGCGCCCAGCTAGGCGCCTTCCCCGAATGGCCGAATTTTTACCCATTCCTGTTCCTGGCGCCAAACGGCAAGGTCTTCAACGCCGGCCCACAACAAACCTCGCGGTACCTCGACACCTCCGGAACCGGGGCTTGGAGCGACGTGGCCAAGAGCAGTTTGAGCTACCGCGATTATGGCTCATCAGTGATGTATGACGATGGAAAGGTGCTGATCGTCGGCGGCAATCCTTATGAGCCCGACCCCCTCGCCCCGCCGACTATTCTCCCGAGTGCCACGGCTGAGGTCATCAATCTGAGCGATTCCAAGCCGGTGTGGCGCCCGGTACCTGCGATGACCGTCGGGCGGCGGCACCTCAACGCGACGCTCCTGCCGGACGGGAAGGTGCTAGTCACCGGCGGCAGCAGTGCGCCTGGGTTCGATATCCCCTCGGGGGCGATTTTTTATGCCGAAATGTGGGACCCTGCGACTGAAGCCTGGAGCACTCTGGCCGGGTATACCCGCTACCGGGGCTATCATTCAAATGCGTTGCTCCTGCCGGATGGGCGGGTTCTCATCGCAGGCGGCGGGCACCCCGACCCGCCAGGGGGCGTCGAGCAGAAGAATGTTGAGATTCATTCGCCGCCCTACCTCTTCAAAGGAACACGCCCGACCATCACCTCTGCCCCGCTGCAGGTGACTTACGGACAGACGTTCTTCATCGGCACACCGGATGCCGCGAGCGTCACCAACGTAAACTGGATCCGCTTGCCCTCAGTGACGCACGCATTCAACCAAAGCCAGCGCCTCAACCGCCTGAACTTCTCACAGGAAGCTAGCGGCCTGCAGGTAACGGCGCCACCCAGCGCGAACCTATCTCCACCAGGCCACTACCTGCTCTTCATCCTGAACAGCAACGGCGTTCCCTCGGTGGCGCAAATCATCCGGATAAATGCCGGCCCCGCGCCCGGCCGGGTCGCAAATGCCTCGGCCGCCAGTTTCAGCAGGCCACCACTTGCCACTGAATCCATTGTCGCTGCCTTCGGTAGCAACTTAGCGACGCGGGCAGAGGCGGCCACGACCATCCCACTCCCTACAACTTTAGCCGGGACGACCGTCAAAGTGCGCGACAGCGCGGGGGCTGAGCGCCTCGCCCCACTCTTCCTGGTCTCACCGGCTCAGATCAACTATCAACTCCCGGCGGGGACAGCTACCGGAATAGCCACCGTCACGGTCATCAGTGGTGATGGCGCGGTCTCCACCGAGGCCATCCAGGTCTCCGCCGTCGCCCCAGGATTGTTTTCGGCCAATGCCAACGGCCAAGGCGTGGCGGCGGGCTATGCACTGCGGGTCAATAATAATTCTCAGAACTCCGAATCTATCTCGCAGTTCGATGCGGCGCAAGGCAGAGTCGTCGCCGTACCAATCAACCTGGGCTCTCTTACTGACCAGGTCTTCCTCGTCTTGTTTGGCACGGGGATTCGGTTCCGCAGCAGCCTCTCGGCTACGGCAGCCAAAATCGGGGGCATAGATGCGCCAGTTTTCTTCGCCGGGGCACAGGGCAGTTTCGTTGGGCTCGACCAAGTCAACCTACTAATACCGCGGAGTCTCGCCGGGCGTGGCGAGGTCGAAGTTATGGCGGTGGTGGACGGCAAGCCTGCCAACATTGTGCGCATCAACGTCAAATGATCGCACTGCTCAATGGCCCGCGCATCGCAAAGGAGCCAGCTTGTCGGGCATTTTCGGCGGCGGGTTCAATGACCGGGCGGAGCTGAGCAGGTGTGTTAGAATGCGGGTGAAGGTGACAATTCAGAAGCTTCATCAAGCTGGGAGAGATTATTCACTGCGACCAAGGAGCGTGCTATGTCAACCACGACTGAAATCACCCTCGATCCTGACAAGTCGTACGAAATCGTCAACGGCGAGCCGGAGGAGAAGGAGATGCCTGGAGCTAAACATGGCGGCGCGAGCGGACGCCTGACGATAAAATTAGGAGTGTACATCGAAGCCAACAACCTTGGGGGGATCTACCCGGAAACCAGTTTTCAAATCGGTGAGAACGAACGCATTCCCGATCTGGCTTTTGTTTCCGCCTCACGCATTCCCCCGGAAGGCGAGCCGGAGACCAAATGGCCGATGGCGCCGGACCTGGCAGTAGAAGTCATTTCGCCCAATGACCTGTATGTCAAAGTCTATGCCAAGGCGATGGAATATCTGGCGGCGGGGGTGAAGCAGGTCTGGCTGGTCTCGCCTGAGCATCACACCATCACGATCTATCGTTCGGCCACCAACATCGCCGCCTTCCCCGGAGACAGCGAACTGGCGAGCGAAGATCTATTCCCCGGTTTCCGCTGCCTGGTGAGCGAGATTTTCAAGCCCCCGGTCAACCCTGCGAAATGAGCCCGAGCCCCCACCGGACTGGCGTTGCCAGCAATCTCAACTGTCGGAGTGTTCCAGCTCCTCGTCAGCAGGGGCAGGAAAATATTGCAGCGGTCGGCCCTCACGCCATTCATCGTTGCCTCCAATCAATTCGTTCAATGGCGTGCGGCTAACCGCCTGGCGACTAAATACCAGACCACGGCCACGTTGATGCCGAGGACTGCGAGCTTCGCGACGCTGAAGCGCTTGACCAGTTCGTAGATTTCCAGCGGGATGAAAGAGCTGGTGACGATGATCGTGAAGTATTCAGCCCACCGCTTGCGCAGCATCAGGCCGACGCCTTCGGTCAGGATCAATCCGGCGTAGAAGAAGGTGCCGGCGCTGAGCTCCTCCAGCTTCCGGTCATCCACCAGCAACAACTTTGCCAGCAGCCGGTGAACCAAGCGGTTGTCCGGGTCCACCCGCAGCAGGGCAACCCCCTGGGCCACGACCTCCGCCACATCCTTGTGCAGGAGAGTGAGAGCCCCAATTCCGGTAGCCAAGAGCAACACGCCTTTGACCAACTTGAAGATCGCGATCAGCCAGAGGCCGCGGTCGTGAGCGCCCGGATGAGGTTGAACTTTACCTGACACGCGCCCTCAACTGGCTTTGACGTGATAACAGCTCAGCATGCCCTGATTGCGGATGTAGAGCTTACCGCCGCAGACGACCGGGTGCGCCCAGCTCGGCAAGCCCTGGTCCGCGACCTGGAATCGCCCTTTCTCCTCATAGCCTGAAGGAGTAGCTGCGGCCAGGCCGACGACGTTATTTTCGCTGAACAGATAGAGGTTGCCATCGGCGTAAGTAAGCGAGCCTTTGCCCACGCTGCGGTCCTTCCACATCACCTTGCCCGTGGCGAATTCCAGGCATGTCAAGATCGAGTTGTTGAAGCCGTAGAGGTAGCCGTCTACCAGGATCACGCCGCCGTGATGGTTCTGCATCTCCCTGCTGAAGTAGATCTCCTCGGCCTTGACCTCTCCGCCCTGAGCCTTCAATCCCAGCAACGCGCAACCCGTGCCATAGGCCGAAGTGTAGAAGACCTTGTTGTCATAGAAGAGCGGCGTGGTGATGTTGGCCGTGCCATTGGCCACCCGCTGGTATCTCCACATCAACTTCCCGTCCGTCGCGCGGACGCCGACGCCCGCCCTCGCGGTGAACCCCATGATGGTGCGCACGCCCTGCACGTCGGCCACCACGCAGGAGGCGTAGCCAGCGTCGTCGCTGAGCTCCTTACTCGTCCAGATCGGCTTGCCCGACATTTTGTCCAAGGCCACGATGCCGGCCTGCGACCCGCCGGGCGTGACGATCAGTCGATTGCCGTCGACGAGCGGCGACTCGCTGATCAGCCAATGGGGGTTGTGGCCGTTGAAGTCTTTCAGGATATTGCAGCGCCAGAGGGCGGTCCCGTCCCGAGTTTTCAGACACGCCAGATCACCGTTCTCCGTGAGCACGTACAGGCGGTCATCGTCCACCGTCGGAGTCCCTCTCGGCCCAGGGCCGCGGCTCTCGTTTAGCTTCGGCCCCAGGGCGGTCATCCAAACCGTTTTTCCATCCGCCCGGTTCAAGCAGTGGACGACGCTCGCCTCTCCCTTCGTGCCTTGCACGAAGATGCGATCCCCCTTGATGGCCAGCGAGCCGTAGCCCGAGCCCAGATTCGAGACGGACCAGGCCACAGACGGCCCCGATGCGGGCCACTGTTTCATCAGCCCGGTCTCTTTCGACAGACCGGTGCGGTCCGGCCCCTGCCACTGCGGCCAGTCGGCCTCAGGAGCAGGCCGCCCAACCGTGACGGCCGCCATTAACACGGCGAGCAAAAAAGTGAATACATATCGATGCTTCATCGCACTTCTCCTGTAATTGGGATCTCAACTGACTGGTTGATTGGCTTCATGACCAGCCTTGCTTACTTCCGCCACTTCGCGATCCAATAGATTACCCCACCGAGCAAAATGAAGCTAGCGGCGCCCCCGATGACTTTCGCCCGGAAGACCCACGGGTCGGTGTCGGCCGGCGGAATCATCGCCACGATCATCGCAAAGAGCGTCAGCGCCAACCCGCTCAAGCCCACCGCCAGCGCCCCGGCCGTCCCGCCGGGCGCGGCCACGATCCCGGCCTCAGTCCCTTCGCGAAACCGGTGGATGAGGAAACAGACGAAGAGGTAGATGTACGGGACGAAATAAATCAGCACCTGCGTGAGGAGCAGAGTGAGGTAGACATTCTCGACCGTGGACCCTTTACCGATCAGCGAGAGCAACAAGAAGACCGTGCCGAGCCCGGCCTGCACCAGGATCGCGACGTAAGGCGTGTGCCAGCGCGGGTGAATGTGCCCGAACGCTTTCGGGAAGTAACGGTCGAGCCCGATGACGAAGGCCACACGCGCCGGTCCGGTCAACCAGGCCCCAACCCCGCCCAGGTTGCCGATAGTGTACAGGGCCGCGCACAGCGGCGCGATCCACCACAAGAAGCTGCCCATCCGATGCGCCCCGATCGAGATGCCTTGAAGAAAGCCGGAGACGATGTTGAGCTGCTGACCGGGCACCAGCCACAGCACGGCGCCGGTGCCTAAGATGTAAGCGACGGCGATCAGCGGGGCGGAGATGTAGATCGAGCGCGGCAGGTTGCGCCGCGCATTGCCGATCTCGTCTCCCATCGTGGAGGAAAGCTCCAGCCCGGCAAAGGCGAAAGCAATCGAAGCCAGCAGGTTGATCACGTCGAAGTTAGTCAAATCCGGCTTCAGATTCTGCGCGGTGATCGGATTCGCCGAGGGCTGAGTGAAGGCGGCCACCAGCCCGAACACGATCAGGACCACCCCCGGGATGTAGGTCCCGATGCCCCCCGCGTTTTGCAGCCACTTGCCGGTGCCGAGGCCGACGATATTGAACACGACGGCGATCCACAAGGCGGCCAGAGTGCAAGTGAGGACGTAAGTCCAATTGTCATTCAGCCCGCTCTCCCCTTTGCCGACCACGTAGGTTGCGATCACCGCCGTCGAGATGAGCAAGTTCGGGTAGTAGAGGACGTTGTTGATCCAGTAGCACCAGCCGCACAGGAAGCCGTGGCCTTCGCCGAGCGCCCGCTTGGTCCAGAAGTAGATGCCGCCCTCCTTCGGGAAGCGCGACGAGAGTTCGATGACGGCCAGCCCCTGCGGCACGAAGAAGAAGACCGCCGCGATCAGCCACAGGACCAGCGAACTCGGCCCGAACTTGGCCGCCGTCGCCAGGTGGCGCAGCCCGAGCACGGCGACCAGATTGAAGAGCACCAGGTCGCGCAGGTTGAGGGTGCGTTGAAGTTGCTGAGTAGCCGGTTCAGTTTCTTTAGCCATACGCTTCGCTGCCGCCCCGCACGTCGTCCTGAATTGAAAGCCGCGCTGCCTTGCCGTCATGCAACCCAGCTCAGCACCGCGTCAGCTTCGTCTGAGGGAGATGAATCTCAGGCAAACATACTAGATCAGGCGACAGAACGCCACTCGTTTTCTGTTTTTGGGTCGGCGAACCGGAAGTCATCGGCGGGTTCACGCAGGGCCGTGTGGGAGTGGCCCTGAGTTGCCCTGGCAAATGAACGCCTCAGTAGAAGGGATCAAGGTACTTGGCCTTCATCGCCAACTGCGCCTGGCGCAAAGCCTCAGCGCGTAGCTGGCCCGTCAGGATGCGGCGGTAGAAGTCCTCCATCAACTCACGCGTTTGCTCATCCGGCACCTTCCACAAACTCATCACCAACGTCTTCGCCCCGGTAAGCGCGAACGTGCGCTGCCCGCCCGAAGATACCTTCGCCAACGTGAATCTCGCCTACCCCATCTCGCATGCTGACAGGGCCGCCAACAGCGGTTGCGTTTGAACAGTCTCGCCATCGCCTTCGCGACCTCAGCTCACGACGTTCCCATTGCCTCATCGCTGGTTTGACGATCGAGCAGCCGTCTAATCAGCGGCAAGTAAACCGAATTGTCCAGGTGACGTTGGCACCACTTGGCATAAGTCCCTTTTTCCAACCGCCTTTGAATCTGCCGATTCTCTTCGAGCAAGACCCAAAGGTTGTGCGTCGCGCGATTGCTGAATCCGAAGATTTTAGTTGCCTGCAGACCGGCCAGGCCAAATTTCCGGCAAGCTGGGCAACGACAGGCTTCCAATTTCTCCCATTCTTCTCGACTCGGCTTCCGTCCCTCCCAACTACCAAGTTCAGCCACCATGCGGTCTCCACGACCAGGCAGTTGCACGATGCCGCGCGCCGCCCGATTACGCCAACCGCTCGAATCAACCGAGTCCATCTCCAACAATGCAGCCACATGCAAGGTGGCCGTCCCACCGATACCGAAGACGTGGATCCGTTTGCCAGCGAAGACCCGACGCACGTGAATCAGCCCGTCCAAGATCTCCGCATAAGGCACAGCCTTCGGCGAGCGCAGCAGATTGGGCACGAGCGCGCCGAGCGCGAGCGCAGGTTTAGCAGCCAAGCATTCATCCTGCTGCACCGACTCAGTGTATTGTTCCAGAAACCGCCCGGTGTGAATGACCGGAACAAAGCCGTCGTGCTGATAGGCGCGATTGACCTGCATAGTGCGCGTGAAGCAACGCCGCTGCTCTGCCCTGGTCATTTGCGGGGTGGGAATGAAATCCTGCGGAATCGGCCACCAATCGGGCCGCGCTTGCGCCACGAACTCTTCGTATTCACGACGCGGGTTTCTACCAGCGTGGTTAAGGAAGTAGAAGGCTCCGTTGTCGAGAAAAATTTTGATATGCGACGGAATGCCAAGACATTCGCGCAGCCCACGCTCCATTGCCTTGCGCCGTTGCGCCGGCTGACGATGGAAATCGGCGTAAGAGGCCATCACCGCGCGCAAGCTGGGTAGGTAATACTCCGACTGCGGATCCCACACGCGCGGCTTTAGACATTTAAGTGAAAGACCGGCAACAATCTCCACGCTCATGCCCTTCCTGTCCCGCTGTTTGTTTGCCGACGCGCCTTCTCCAACGCCACAAAAGCGTCTTCTTCTTCACGCTCGCCTTGTGACTCCGGCGCTTTGATTCTCGCCAGCACTGGGAAATTGATCAGTTGGCCGGAGAGGAGTGCTTCGCCAACATCCAGGTCAGGTAGCATCTGCGCCTCATCTTCGCCCAGACTTTCGATCACCTTGCGAACAAAGTTCTGATCTGCCGGGTTGACCAATCGCATGATGATGTACGAGTTGCATTGAGAAAGAGTGGTTTCATCCAACCGCGAAGGGCGCTGGCTGATAAGAATCAGCCCGACGCCGAACTTTCGTCCCTCCTGAGCAATCTGCTTCGTCGTCGCAATGGATCGCATTTCAGCCGGAGTGTCGGCTTTGGCTGGGGCGAAGTTATGCGCTTCTTCAAGCAGGAGCAGCACAGGCAGCTTCAATTCGTCACGCACGCGCGCTTCGTAGAGGTCATCGGTGATGATGCTGTAGATCGTTGCCTGAAAATCGCCCGTATAGCCAGCGAGCGAGACAACGCTAATACCGCCGTAGCGGACGAGTTGTTTGCGGTCGGTCGGCAGTGAGTCGGCGCTGCGTGCGATCTTCTGGTTGGTATGCTCCATGCGGCGGAGCGCAGCGGCGGCGCGATAAGTGCGCTTCTTGATACCTTCGAGTGTCCGCACATCCGTCTGCGAATATTTCTCCAAGCTTAGCCAACCCCAATCCGCAAGTTGCCGCTTGACGAAATCATTCTTCTGTCGCAAGCCCAATTCTCCGGCTTCGGCCAGGTGGGCGACCAGCCACATGTCAGGCTTGACGCCATAGGTGCTGATCTCAGGCCGACCTAGCGTTTGCCCGAGCCAATCAGCGCGCTGCTTGCTTTCGCCAGCGTCTTGAACGATGAACGCCTGTGCTGCGCGAAAAACATCATCGAAACGAGTGCGCATCGTCTCGGTCAGTTTGTAGCCCAAGTTATCGACGATCTCGGCAGCGGTCTCGCTGTCCTCGTCGAAGAGCGGGAACTTGGCGTAATAGCGCCGCACGTGGTCTTTGAGCGCGGGCACGTCAGCCAGCCCAGTGTAATCGCCGTGCGGATCGAAGATCACAATTGGATAATTCTTCGCTGCCAGTTGTTCAATGATCCGCCTCGCCGTCCAGCTTTTGCCCGCACCGGTCATAGCTAGAATCGCCAGATGGCGCGTGACGATGGCGTGTCCGTCAACTTTTACGTCCACTTCGGGACGGTTGGAGAGCGTAGCGATGTCGAGCGCGCGACTCTTTTTCTCTTCAAGTTCACCAAGCACAACGCGCGCGATGTCTTTTGAGTCCGGGCGATAAGCGGTCGTGGCTGGCTGTGGCGGATAGCGCAAATGATCCAGCTTCCCGCCTTTACCGCCTGCGACCGGCTCAGCGCCGAGAACCTGACAGACCGCCGTCACCATCTCGCGGCTCAAGCTGAGCACAGTGTCGAATGGGTTTGTGCGCGTCGCCGCGAGTTCGTGACCAGCTTCGACTGGAAACAGCGGGTTGATGCGCTCGATACGTTGCACCTTAGCCCAAACGCGAATCTGCTCCGACTGGCCATCGCCTTCCGCCAGACGCAAAGTCGCATCCACCGCAATGATGTCCTGCTCGCGAATGGTTTCGTGCGCGACGGCCAAACGGAATTCGCGGCTGGTGCTTTCGCCGACCAGAGTGCCGACGTAACGACCCGCTGAAGATGGTTTGTCTCTCGTCGCCATAAATTCCTTCCTCAACTCTCTGGGCGGAACAGCCAATCCCGATGAGTCATATAGATTGCCTGTACTAGAATGCGGCGCATCTCGGCGTCGCTAATCTCACCTTGCTGCATGCTGACGCCCAGATGGAAGCGAATCAGTTTGCTATAAGCATCAGTCAACCAGGCCGGGACTTTGGCAAACTTATCCACAATGTCCAGCCCGACGGGAAAACCGTAGCCCGGCAGCAACCGCGCGTAGAGGTAAGCCCGGCGCGCCGCTTCAACAATTTGATCTTCGCCTAGTTCATCAAATACCTCGACACGCATCGGTTCGGTCGTCTCCGAGATGCAAACGTAACATCCGCGCACTTGCGGGAAACCGATCTTGCCTGGTTTCAGGGGAGCGAAATTGACGCGACCTGCGCCAGCCTCAGTCGGCAGCGTGACATCGCCATGGCGCAGTCCCTCGTATTTGGCGATTTGCCACGACTCCGAAACCTGCCCAGGCTGAAGCAACATCGCGAGCAGCAGCGTATCAGTGTAGCCGAGCCTGTCGAGCAACGCTTTAGGCGATTTCAGGTCGGTGCGGCCATACATCTCGTTGAAATAATCGGCACGGTTATTCTTCTTCAATCCACGGAAGACGCGCTCAAGTAAAACTTCCTGGCTGAACTCGCGCAATTCGCCGCGCTCGACTACGCCAGCGATAATTGGAATGGGCTTGCGCTGTCGCGCGGTGTGAAGCAGCTTCCGGTAAAGCCAAGCAATCCATGCCAGTGGCTCAAACAAACGCTGTGCGTGCCAATCCTCGGAGCGGTCGGTCATCTGTGGATAAATATCCAGTCGCGCTTCGCATAGAAATTCTTCTTTGAGTCGCCGCCCCGTCTCAGCATCCGATGCATACTGCCGCAGGAACAGATCAATGTCTTGTTCGGTGAAGGGTGTGTGTCCGGCATATCCGCCCATCAAATAAACCAACGGGCCGTGGAACATCAGCACTCGCAAATCAGGCGTGCGTTCCAGGGCTGATAGGCCGCCCAGCAACTCCGCTGTGATGCGCACAATGTCGGTGAAATCTTTGCGCTCTTTGCTGCCGCCTTCCAGGTCGCCGAGGATGACCGGGTAGTAACCAAACTGCTCCCGTTCGGCCAAGCGTCGCTCGCCGGTTCGCACACAGTACGAACCAACGCGCAGCAAGATTGGCACCTGGCTGGAGAGCTGTACGCGGCCAACGCCACCATCGATGAACGTTACTACCTCGCCCTGCACTGTCGCCCAATCTGCATTTTCAATCTCGCGAACGGTCAGCACTGGATCATCGCGCTTGGTGTTCATCGCACGCCGCAGAGCCGAGACAAAGCGCGCGGTGTTTTTGAAGTAGTTGTCACGCAGACTTTCGGCGACGACTAAAGCATTCTCTGCCAACCGCAAAAATAGATGTGGCTGACGTTGTAAATCCTCTTGCACGCCTTCTTCCGTCAAGCGATGCGCTTGTCGTTCCTCACTCATACTCTTGCGACTTCAATGCCAAGCTGCGCCAGCACACGCCTTGCTTCGTCGGAAACAAAGGCGCCAACTGGCAACCCGGTAAGCTGGCTAACCAACCACTTCGGCGAAACCCGGCGTCCATCAACCTGCACATACCACGATTGATAGGCTTGCGGATTACCGTTGCCAGAGACCAGAGCTTGGCAAGCTCTTTCCATCACCTTATCAGCAGTTAGCACAATTTCAATTCCACGAATCCGCGCTCGACCTCGCGCGGCAATTGGCAACGGTGGCTGGGACTTGCCGCGCAACCAATCGTGCAAGGTTGTCTGCCTGCGCCCCGATGAACCGGACGCCTGTGTCACTTTCATCTCATCTGGCACCAGCGTCTCGTATCCAGTCAACGCAGGCAGATAAGCCTGGCCGACATTGAGCAAAAGCTTTCGATATTTGCCTTCTGCCAACAGCCGTTCCAGCTTTGCCAACACTATCGGATTCAACACTCTTGCCTGATGTGCAGTCATTGGTTTGTCATACCACGGGATCGGCTGATCGGCTGGAATTAAACCGAACTTCGCTGAGAGTATGCAGATGTCCAGCCTACTGATTTCAGCGGGGAATTCGACGATAAACTTCCGTAGCACTTGAAAAGCGGGGCCGTCATAGCGTGCAAGTGCGGGCAGCAATCTTGTCCCGGTCTTCTTCTTTTGTGAACAAGACAAGATCAACAATCTGCGGTCATTCGCTCTTGAGATCACGTATTTCGACTTTTTCGCCTTTCCGTATAGCTGAATTCAACCAATGTTTGCGCGTCATCTGGTTTTCAGGCAAATTCAAGAAAGTTGGGCGGCGCGTAAAAGCCGCGCTTGCGTAATGGCTCCGGCGCTTGCGTCTCACACAATTCACGTAGCCGCTTCATGCTCGCTGCTGCTTTGAGCAAGTAAACCGGCTCCGGCAGCGCGCCGACATCTTTAGTCCATGGCGGCGGGGTTTGGCCGAGACGCAATGCGAGCAATTCCACCAGCGAGGCGGCGGCGGCGAGGAGACGCAAATCATCCGTTTGCGGCTTCGGGCACTCGCTTAGGCGCGGATGCTCGCGCAACAAGTCCTGTGTCAGGCTGCGGAGCAGCAAACTCTCCCCGTTGAGTGCGGCTTCGGCCATTTGCTCAATTGTCACCATAAAGCGCCTCCCACAAATCGGCGAAAGCGTACTGCGCCTTCAATTCATTGCCCGGAACCAGATACGATTCGACAGACTTCCAGATTTCATCGCGGCTGCCGGGCAGCTCTTGTAACAAGCGGCGCGCATCGGCGATGTCTACATCGTCGCGCCACGCTGACAACTTCATCGCTAGCAGTTGGGCCGTCGCCGGGCTGCGGACTTCAATCCCCGGAGCCGAGAATACAACCGGGCCAGGACTGAGTCCGATCAAGAAGCCTTTTGCTCCATCGTTCAACCAATCATCCGGCCAGCCGCGTTCATCCGCGATTGTCTGAGCCAACTCTCGCACGGTAAAGGCTTCGTATGGCGCGAGGATGATCGCATCCACATCGCGCGTCGCCTCGCGCGCTTCGTAGCGCAAAACCATCAGAGCACCGCCGACAAGCGCCAACTCAATCTCAGTTCCTCGCGCTACGGCAAGCTGACCCAGTCGCTCAAATGCTTCAATGATTTCTTGCCGGGTGATAGTCGCCATACTTTTGAGGTCGGGCGGTGTTGGCTCAGAAATGCAGCGCCGGTTGATTCCGACGCGGAGCAATTTTCGCTCAGATGTGCGAGAAAGTATAGGTGGGAGTGACCTTTTCAGCCTCCTTCACACGGCCCAATCTTCGACGCGCAGGCCCGGTACGCGGCTGAAGTCTTTGAGGTTTTTCGTGAGCACCATCGCGTCGTGAGTCAACGCAATGGCGGCGATCTTCAAATCCATCGTGCCGACACGCAGGCGCACGGCCCGCAAGCGCTCGAATTCAGCCCCGACGCGCTCATCGAATCCCAACACTTGGACACGACGATAAAGGTCGAGATGACGTTCCAGCTTACGATAGGCTTCGACTTGCTGCGCAGTTGTCCGGGCGCGGGCAGCATAGGCCATCCAGCCGCGGGTTTGCTCTTCGTAAGTCACGATGGTCGTGAAGACCCATCTGGTGGGACGGTGCCGGAGTCGCCGCAGCAGATTTTGCCGCGCCGGGCCTGCGCTCCACTCCAACAGACTGAAGTGATCGGTGTCGAGCACAAACATCTCAGCGTTTCCTCGCTTTGGCAGATTTCGCACGTTTGGCCGGCTTGGAACGAAGCCTGGGACGAAGTGATTCGCGGTACTCGCGTCCTAAGCGCATCGCTTCCTCAAAAGCCGGGTCATCGGCAAAAGCGCCCACCAGGTGCTCCCACCAGGGCCTGGCATCAGGGGTGACAGCTTCCAGCTTGCGCTGGAGTTGTTCGACCTTAGCCTCAAGGACTGCAACGCGCGACTCAAGGTTGATCGCGGCCTCAGATGTGACCATGCCTCATCTCCTCTCTCAGTTTGATTCAACTCGATGCTCGCCGCCGTAACGGGCATGAGTGCCACTGCCTCGTAGCTGCGATTCAGCTTAGCGATGCTTGAAGTATAAGCTCGTCGCCATTGCGCAGCAATCAGACGATCTTCACACGCGCAGGTGTAAGCCGCAGTTTGCGAATGCTGGCTTGGCGAGTTCATCAGGCGGTCTCCTTTCGCTGATTGTCGGCCTCAGCTTCCTGGTCTATACTGCGATTGTGGCCACGGCGGTCGCTGTTCCTGATGAAATAATCCCGCTGAGTGCGGCGACACCGTACTCCCAGCTTGGGCGAGCATCAAGTAATAACCACGGGGAGAAAAGCCGATGGATGAAGCACCCTACAAAACCTGGTGGCAACTGCATCTCCGCGCCGCTTTGGGCGAGACATTGTCCGAAGAAGAACAACACGCCTACGCCGCCGGACTCGCGGAACTGGAAGCGGAAGAGCGAGCCGAGCGGCATCACGACGCGGCTGAGCTGCGCTCGTTGCAAGCGCGCCTGCGTGAGCTAACGGCGCGCAATCAGGAACTGGCGCAGGAGGAAGCTCTCCTGCGCGAGCAGGCGGCGCAGTTGGAGCAACAATATCTCGCGCTCACCGGCGAAAGGCTCGGGCTTGAGGTTTGAATGCCGCATCCGCTGCACGAGCCAGTGCGCCAGGCCTTCAATTATCGCTGCGGCTACTGTGGCGTGACCGAAGCTGCGGTCGGCGCGGAACTGACCGTTGATCATTACCGGCCACGCGCGGCCGGCGGGACGGATGATTTTGACAATCTGGTCTACGCTTGCTCTCGCTGCAATCAGTACAAAGGCGACTATTGGCCGACGCCGGAACAGTTCGCGGTGGGTCTCTTCATCCTGCATCCTTACCTTCATGATCTCTCCGAGCACTGACGCGAAGACGAAACGACGGGCAAGTTGGAAGCGCTGACGGCCACGGGCGCCTTTCACCTCCACCTCTTGCATCTCAATCGCCCGCCACTCATCGCGCATCGGCTGGAACGCCGCGCGGTGGCCGTCTTGCAACAGCGCTTGCAAATGCTGCAAGACCAGCTTGAGCAGCACGAACAAACGATTCAAGCTTTGCAGCAATACATCGCCCTCCTGCTCAAACTCAGCAGCTTCAAGCCTCCGCCTGGAGAATAGGCATGGTCATGATCGAGCGGCGGTTTCGACTGCGCGCTTGTCCGGCGGCCAGAGACAATGCCACTATAGCTGCGCCACACCAAGATGAGGATGAACATTTCACCGCTTCCGGCGCTTCGATTTTTTACGATGTGATTTACGGCGCAACGGTGGCACTTCGCCCGCGCCATACTGTGCCAGCACGCGCTGTACTGCGGGCGTCGGAGCGGCAGTGACACCTTTGACCTGATAATAGTGCGCTTCCAAGCGCCCCACGTAAGCCGGATCTGCCAGCACGCTGGTCACGAGCTTAAGCAGCACGCCTGAGAGACGGCTTTGCGGATTGAGTGGATCGAGAAACGGCCCGGCCATCTCCTCATCACGGTCAAAGCCGAAGCTGATGGTCGCCACGTGTCCCTGCCGCCGGCCGAGAATGTTGAGCATCACACGGCGGCAATCGCAGTCCGGATCAGTGCAATAAGCTTCGGCCAGCGCGTAGTCATCATCCGGCAACTCGGCGTGATTCCGCGTCATGATCGTCCGGGTTTCAGCTATCGCCTGTTCACGAAAGAGGGCGACGAAAGGGATCAGATACATAAGCCGCTCCAATGGCGTTATCGCGACGCCGACTTGGCTTTCGCTTCGTACTTTGCTGCCATCTCTTTGTAGATGCGCGCGGCGAGGCCGTCCGGGTAAGTTTCGTAACTTTGGTAAAGGTTGCCGTGGTCGCGCCCCGGCACGATCTCGCAGACGGCGTCGCTCCCCTTCCGCTTGAAGAAGTCGCAGAGCAAGACCACGGCCTCGTTGAGATGGAACGTGTCTTCAGCGCCGCAGATCACGTTGAGCTTGCCGCGCAGCTTCGGCCCGAGCGTGGCCCAATGCTCTTCGAGGGTGAGGCGGATGTCGTACTTCTGCCACGCCCGCAGCACCGCGGGGTCGAGTTCGCCCGTCTCGCGGTTGAAGAGTTTCATGGGGCGGCCGTCCTGCGCGCGCGGGCTCCACACCCATTCGAAGGAGGCGAACTGCCCGCCGTAGGCGCCCGCCACCTCTTCCTGCTTGACGAACTCTTCGATGGTCACTAGTTCCCTGCCCCCCACGCGCACCAGGTTTTTCGGTTGGCCGTCGGGCGTGCGATAGGCGTTGTCGTGGGAGCCGGGCGTGGCGTCGATGCCAGTGAAGCTGCGTAGGTCAACCGGGTCAGGGGCGGTCGACCAGGTGCCGCCGAAGAAGTCGGGGTAGGTGACTTGCAGCCAGAGCGTGCTCCATCCGCCTGAGGAGTGGCCCGTGAGGAAGCGGGCGTAGGGCTTGGCGACGAGGTGGAATCTTTTTTCGAGGTGCGGAATGAACTCCTCGGTCAGCGCCCGACCCCACGGCCCGTTGTTGACCGAGTCGGCGAATTCGTGATGACCGGTCGGGAAGGAGCCATCGAGGAAGATGTGGACCATCTCCGTCTGCTTCCCTTCGCTCATCGCGCTGACGAGCGACTGCCCTTGCCCCCAGGCCGTGTAGTGGTTGCCGCCGAAGCCGTGAACGTGATAGACCGCGGGGTAAGTCCGGCGCGGGTCTTGACCATAGCTCGGCGGCAAGACCACGCCCGCACGCATCGTGATCGGCCGACCCCAGAAGGCCGTGAGCAAGGGGCTCTGAAACTCGGCCAGCTTGACGCTCTCGGTGTCTGTGGGTTTGAAGCGGGCTTCGGTGCGTTTGCTGAGGACCAATTCGATTGGCGTGGTGTTCGTCGGGTCCAGGCTTTCGACCTTGACCACCGGGCTGTAGAGGTCGCCCTCGTCCTGGCCGTGATAGGCGTAAGTGTGATCGGGGTCGAGCAGGGCCATCAACTGATACGCGCCCGGCTTGGCTTGCGAGAAGGGCCGCGGGAAAGCTTTGCGGTCAGGGTCGAACTCAATCGTGTTGCCCGGAGCGAGGTGGGCGACCTCCATCGCCGCAATCCACGTGCTGCCGGGGACGAAGCCGACGCTGAGAGTCTCCTGCTCTTGCGGCGAATCGGTCATGAGCACGAACAACCGTCCCGCCGTGGCTTGAGGGGCGACCTCCTTGGCCAGCGTGATGCGGAACCGAAGCGGCCCGCTTCGTGACGGGTGTCGTGCCGTCAGCGAGGCCGAGCAGAGCAGGAGGAGACAGAGCGCGGGCAGATAAAATTTGAAGAGGCGGCGCATGCAAACTCCTTGTCGGATGATGTCGAGAGTGGGGCGCTATTTCATTGGTCGAGCAGTTTCATGAAATTCCGCTTCGGCTTGTGCGCCGGGCGGATGGATTCATAATAACGGGTGAATTCGGTCTCGTGCCAGGCAGCTTCAGGGCGATGAGCGTCCCCTTGTGTGCTGCGAGGACGTAAACTTGTCCGCCGGCAAAATACCTCTCACCGTGGTCGAAGGAACTATCACCCGCCATCTCGCGCAACACGCGCTGATTCAAAACTCTCGCAAGCTGGGGCTCCATTAGGCTCCCTCCGGTCAAGCAGTACGATTCCTGAATGTTGAAGTGATGACAGACTCTGACGCTCGGCTATTCTCGCCTAACCGGGGGGAAATTCACAGACGCGGATCGACGGGCTCACTCTCCAAGGCCAAAATCCCGAAGACACATTCGTGGACGCGGCGCAACGGTTCGCGGCGCACGAAACGTTCCAAGGCCTCGACGCCCAAAGCGAATTCGCGCAGCGCCAGCGAACGTTTGGCCGCGAGGCCGCGGGCGCGGAGTCGCTCCAGGTGCTCAGGCGCCGTGTATTCCGGGCCGTAAATGATCCGCAGGTACTCCCGGCCGCGGCACTTCACGGCCGGCTGCGCCAGCCCGCGTTGTCCTTGGGCGATAAAATCAAGGGGCTTGACCACCATGCCTTCGCCGCCGCGGCCGGTGAGTTCTTCCCACCAGCGGGCGCCCTCAGCTTCACTCGCTTGATCGGTCACGTCGATGACTTGGTAAGGCGTCGCCTGAAGGAGTGGGCCGAGCTGCTCGCCCGCGCGGCAGAGCTTCGTGATGATTTGCATGTGCCACAGGTGATCCTTATCGGTATGGACCGCGCCCTCGGTCGCCAACAGATGGAAGGGCGCCAGCTTGAGGTCAGCGACGGAACTCACGGGCCAGCAATAACGCCGGTAAGCCTCGGCATATTTTTCCGTCGCCTCCCGGCGGCCTTGATACCGGGCGAGCAACGTGCTGACATCTGCCCCCTGCTCATTCGCCTGTTGCAGCGCGGCCACCGCCTCGGCCGACGCGGCCCGCGAGGCGGCGCCCACGGCGGCATACTGCTGCCGCAATAGTTCCTGAGCCTTGGCCGACCAGGGCATCAGCTCACAATCTAAACAGACCCAATCGGTCCCCAACTCGTCCCACATCCCTGCGGCTTCCGCCGCCGCTCGCACTTGCCCCAGCAGTTCGGCCTCGAGCGTTGAGTTCTCGAAGAAGCGCCGCCCGGTGCGCGTATAGCAGATGCCGCTCCCTGCACCGATCACGCCGAAGCGCTGGCGCGCCGCCGCCTCGTCTCGGCATACGATGACCACGGCGCGAGAGCCCATATGTTTTTCTTGACAGACGAGGCGCGGCACGCCCTCGTGGCGGAAGTAGGCGAAAGCTTCCGCCGGATGCTCCAGCAAGCCGGGCTCGCGGCTCGTCGCGGGCGGCGACATGGTCGGCGGCAGGTAGACGAGCCACTTCGGGTCGGCCGCGAACCGGCTCATCACTTCCAGCGCCGTGATCGCATTCTCCTCCCGGATCGTCACGTTGTGGTGCAGCCGCGTAGCGATCAAGCGCTTGCCCAAGACATCATCAATGTCCAGCAGATCGTCATGCTGCTGTTGAGCCGTGAGCGCCGGGCCGTAGTCTGCCGCCGGAAGGAATGGTTTGGGTGAGTGATAGTAGGCGCGTGCGGCCGGGACCGAGACCAGTTCTTTTTCCGGATAGCGGAGCGCGGTCAGCTTGCCGCCGAAGACGCAGCCGGTGTCGAGGTTGATCGTGCGGTTGAGCCACTCCGGCTCCAAGACCGGGGTGTGGCCGTAGGCCACCATCGCTCGGCCGCGGTATTCCGCGGGCCAGTTATAGCGGACCGGGAGGCCGTACTCATCGGTCTCGCCCGTGGTCTCCCCGTAGAGCGCGAAGTCACGGACCTTGGCCGAGCCGCGCCCCTGCAGCTCTTCTTTCATCCCGGCGTGCGCCACCACCAAACGGCCATCGTCGAGGACGTAGTGGCTGACGAGGTTGTCGAGGAATGTCGCCACACGCGCTGAGAACTCGGGCGGCTCTTGCGCCAGTTGCGCGAGCGACTCTGCCAGGCCGTGCGTGATCTGCACGTCCCGGCCTTTGAGCTTGCGCACCAATTTCAGGTCGTGGTTGCCGGGCACACAGAGCGCCGCGCCGGATTCGGCCAGGTCCATGACCAGGCGCAGCACCGCGGGGGTCTGCGGGCCGCGGTCAACCAGGTCGCCCAAGAAGATCACCCGGCGCCCTTGGGGATGCCGGGCCGCGTAGCGAGTCTCGCCGTCCTCACCCGGCTGGGCCGTGATCTGGTAGCCGAGTTGCTCAAGCAGCGCACACAATTCATCAAAGCAGCCGTGCACATCGCCGATGATGTCGAACGGCCCGTGCTCGTGCTTCAAGTTATTCCAGAGCGGCTGGCGCTCGACCATCGCCTCGTCAATCTCTTGCGGCGAAGAGAGGGTGAAGACGTGCCGGAAGCCTTCGCGCCGCAGGTTGCCGAGCGAGCGCCGCAGTTGCTGACTCTGCTGGCGGACCACATGCGGGCCGAAGTCGCGGTCGGGGCGGTCGCGGTTGCGCTCCTGGCAAAGCTGCTCTGGCAGGTTGAGCACGACGGCCACGGGCAGCACGTGATACTCGCGAGCGAGCGCCACCAGGGGCTGACGCGCTTCCGGCTGGACATTCGTTGCATCAACGACCGTCAGCCTTCCGGCGGCCAGTCGCTTGGCCGCGATGAAGTGCAGCACCTCGAAAGCGTCTTTGGTGGCCGCCTGGTCATTCTCGTCATCAGAGACTAGCCCCCGGCAAAAGTCCGATGACAGCACTTCGGTGGCCTTGAAATGCTTCCGGGCGAAAGTCGATTTACCGGAGCCCGAGGGGCCGATCAAGACGACGAGAGAGAGTTCGGGAATGGTCAGTTTCATTTTCTGGTTCAGGCACCGGTGCGGTCCGGGGAGCTGAAGCGACCTGGTGCTGGATAAATGGCTGCCCCCGTGATCAGCGGGTCGCTTCAGCTCCCCGGACCGTACCCAGGTCGCGCGTTTTGATTGAGGTGCGCGTGAAGACGCCCATCTGTGTTGGCGCACCGACTATCGAATCCTCCGGCCCCACCGGCAAGAAACGCACTGAGTAATCAAACCGTTGCGCCACGGCCCTGGCCCACGCCTGGAACTCTTCGCGCCGCCACTCGAAGCGGTGGTCCCGATGCCGCAACTTGCCCGCCGGCAGGTTCTCGAACTTGACATTGTACTCGGCATTCGGCGTCGTCAGCACGGCCGTCCCCGGCCTGGCGAATTCAAACAGCACTCGCTCAAAGGCCGCCAGCCGCGGCGGGTCGAGGTGCTCGATGACTTCCACCGCCGCCGCCGCGTCATACCCCGCGAGACGCCGGTCGCGGTAGGTCAAGGCTCCTTGCCTGAGCTTGATCCGCTCCCTCTGCTTGGGCGGCAGCCGGTCCAAATGTAATCGTTCTTGTGCGCGTTCCAAAGCGCGGTGCGAGACGTCGAGGCCCACGACCTCTGCGAACGCCGCGTCTGTGAGCAAAGCTTGGAGTAGCCGCCCTTCACCGCAACCTAGATCGAGCACCCGCTTCGCCCTGCTATTTTTGAGCGCCGCCATCACCGCGCCCAGGCGTTGCTCGTTGAGGCTCAATCGCTCCTCAATCGCCGCTTCTTCATGGGCGTGAATCTCGGCCGCCGCATCCGGGTCCGGAGTCTCTTCATCGACCAGCCGGGCCAGGGCTTCGCGGGCCAAGCTCCGGCGATGTTTGAGGTAGCGGTTGGCAATCAACTCTCGTTCGGGGTGAGCGGCCAGCCAGCCACTGCCGTGGCGCAACAGCTTTTCCACTTCGTCGTCACCGACCCAGTAGTGTTTGTCGTTATCCAGGACCGGCACGAGCACATAGAGGTGCGTCAAGAGGTCTCGCAGGCGCACGTCGGCCCCGAGTTCGACCGTCAAGTAAACGCTCTCGCCCCACTCCGGAAACTTCTCATCGAGCACGTGGCGCTGCGCCCTGACCGCGTAGCCCAGCGGCTCAAACAGACGCCGCAGGAAATCTTCGCCACCCCGGCAAGGCAAGACGGCGAGTTTAGCCCGTAGCGGCAGCGGCGTTGCCGCCAACTCGGGCCGCTCTTTGCTCCTGCCCGCCAAGGCGCTGCCGAATACTTGAGAGATGGCGACACTCAGAAACGAAGAGGCGACGTAGGGCCGATCATTGACGTACTGCTCCAGCATCGCGCCCTCCCCGGCCGGCCCCCGGCGATTGCGCACCAGCCCCACCGGGTCCACATCCAGCAACAGCGCCGCCGTGCAGCGTTCGGCGCTGACCTCCGGGTAGAAGACGTGCGCCCGGCCGAAGGAGAGATCGAACGATTGGGGCCGCACCGGGTTCTTGTGCAGCAGGTAGCCTAAATCCGTAGCGGGCGGATGAGTGTTGGTGATCGTGAGCAGCATGATCCTTCCTTAGTCGGCGACGGCGTGGCGCAAACTCCCTTGGCTTCGATTGGCGGCCGTGTCGGTGAGCTGAATCAAGGCCGGCGAGGCGGCGGGCCGGGTGGGGGTGGGAATGGGCGCCCGGGTAAAGGGCCATTCGGGCGTGGTCCGTCAGGCCCTGGCCCATCAGGGCGACGGATGGGCGGGTGGCGCTCACCGGAGTCGGAGTTCCGCGCGAGCGCGGCTTCCGCCTCCTCGAATCCGGCTTTGGCCAGACGCGATTCCGGCCTCAGTTCGAGGGCCGCCCGGTAATCTTGCGCGGCTGCCCGGTAGTCTTGCTGCCTGAGTTCGGTCTCGGCTATCGCGACGAGACCCTGAAACTTCTTGAGCCGCGACATGTGCTCAGCCACCACAGCCGCATCGGTCGCCCCCGGATAGCTGCTCAGGTAAGTGTCGTAGAGAGCGATGGCTTCGCGATAGCGCTCTTGCCGCTCAGACTCGCGGGCTTGGTTCAGCGTCGCGCTGCCCGGCGCCTCGCCTGTTGGTTTCGCCGGTGGCGGCTCAGCCGCCGGGGCGGCCGTTTGGGCCTCGCGGGTTTGATTCGGCGCGGTGTCCCCCGCCGCGCCGCTTGTCGGCCTCGCCGGCTGTGGCTCAGACATTTTGGTCGCCGTCTGCGCCGCAATAGAAGGGTTGTTTGAGGCCGCCGATGGCGCCCCGTTCTGCGACGAGGCGGTGTTGGTTTGCGCGGCCGCCGGCAAGTTGGAGGAAGCCTCGGGTGGCTGAGGACCCTTTCGCGTCAAGAAGAATGCGCTCGCCGCCGCCAGGATCAACAAGACCACGGCGACACTTGCCAAGGGCAGGCTCCGGCGCGGCGGCGGCGGCTGGGCCTTGTACGGACTCCGAGGCTCAGGGATCACGGTCTTGGATCTGACCGGTGCGACCGCCAGAGCGGCAGCGGGAGATTTCGCCGCTCGCGGCAGGGTCGTGACCGAGGTCTTCGGCACCTGCTGATCGACCAGCGTCGGAGCGGCGCTCGCCGCCTCAGTAACTCCCGCGACCGGGTTCGGCGCGACTTGATCCGCGGTGTCGGCCCGCCGCTCGTAATACAGAATCGCGTCGAGGAATTCGGCCATGGTCTGGAAGCGCTCGGCCGGATTCTTCCTGAGCGAGCGCATGACGATGGTGGCCAACTCCGCCGGGACCTCGGGCCGGAGGCTGGTGATCGGCGGCGGCTCCATTTCGATGTGCCCCTTGCGCACCTCGTAATCCGAGCCGGTATCAGAGGGCGGGAACGGCAATCGCCCGGCGAGCATTTCGTAGAAGGTGACTCCCAGGCTGTAGATGTCTGAGCGCACGTCGAGTTCGTAGCCGCGCAGTTGCTCCGGCGACATATACTCCACGGTGCCCGGGTTGAAGCCGGTCTGCGTCATGCCCCGCTCGCCGATCATCTTGACGATGCCGAAGTCGGTGAGCTTCAGCCGCGCCCGCCCGTCGAGCAGCATGTTGGCCGGCTTGATGTCGCGGTGGATGATCCCGGTGCGCTGCTGGCCGGACTCGTCGACGTAGCTGAAGTTGTGCGCGTAGTCCATCGCGGCCAGCGCCTGCTTGAAGAGTTGGGCCGCCTGCTCGGGCGCGAGCGCCCCCTGCCGCTCCAGCAGGTCACGCAGGTTCATCCCGGCCACATACTCCATCACCAGGTAGTAGTTCTCCGAGGCCGTGAAGAACTCGAGGACGCGGACGATGCCGGGATGATCGAGCTGCGATTGAATCGTGGCCTCGCGCAGGAACCGCGCCTTGAGATGCTCCTGGGCGTGCGGCGGGAAGGCGGAGAGCAGGATCGATTTGACCACCACTTCGCGCGGCAAGGTCAAGTGGCGACCGCGGTAGACTGCGCCCATTCCGCCGTGCGCGAGCTCACTGGTGATCTGGTAATTGCCGATGGTTTTTCCGAGCATTGAATAATCGTCGTTAGGGGCCGAGTTCGAGATGGCACTTTACTCGTCCGCGAGTTCAATTTCAACTACATTTGATCGAATCGGCCGCCATCATCGCTCAAGCACCTCCTTTTGAGAAAGAGAAGCTGGCAATCATCATTGGCCCAGATGAGCGAGGGTCGCCATCGCCCAGGGACTGTAGAATCGAGTCAGTTTGACGGGACCTTCATTCACACCGGTCAACTTGACGGCAGGTGTCTGAAGCGAGTGCTTACCTTCATCCTCCTCCCCCACCTTTAACCCAGCGATCCTCACACTTACCCTCAGGGCCGTGTCTTCGGCACAACGCTCGCTTAGGAGAGTTCCCTTGCCCCTAGCGAGTTCGCTCTTTTACTTTCAAGCAATCGTCACCGATAAGAGCCTACTCCGGGCGAAAGCCGGAGGTGGCACGCACTCACCAGCCTACGTTCTGCGGGAATATGGCAGTGGGAGTTCCCGAAGAGATGTCACGCCAGTCTCGACTGCTGGCACTGCGGCCGACCTTTCGTCTCATCTGGTGAGAGGATCGGCCATTATTTTTGGCTGGAATTCACTACCTCAAGGAATATATTTATGCGTTGGATAACTAAGCAAAGCAAAAGAATGATCACCGGGTATCTGCTGGCCTCTCTCCTGGCATTTCTTTCGGTAGCAGAGATTCCATTCGGGGCGCAATTGGTGCCTTCGGCCCAAGCTCAAACGACCTCTCAGCCGCCGAAAGTCGCTCCCGATTTGGTGGCCAAAATCACGAGCGCTCCAAACGCGCTCGTCTCGGTCATCATCAAAACCCCTGCGACGCCGTCTTCCAATCTGCTCTCGGACGTTTGGCTGTCAGGCGGTTTGATCGGGAAGAAGTATGCTAAATTCAGTGCGGTGTCTGTGAAGCTGCCGGCTTTTGTTGTGGCCATCCTGGCCACGCGCCTTGATGTTGAGTTCATCTCTTCTGATAACCCCACGGCGGCCTCAGGTCACCTGGAGACGACCACCGGCGCGGCCCTGAGCAGGAGCTACGGGACAACGGCCACAGGTTCGATTGATGGCCGGGGCATCGGCATCGCCATCCTTGATTCAGGGGTGAATGCTGATCATCACGCCTTCCGCACTGACAACTCAACCACCAGGGTCGTGGCCAGCGTCGACCTCACCGGCGAGGGCCGGACCGATGATCCGTACGGCCACGGCACTCACGTCGCCTCGCTCGCGGCCGGCAACGCGCACATCTCTCAGGGCGCCTACACCGGGATCGCCCCGGCGGCCAACATCATCAACGTCCGCGTGCTCAACGCTCAAGGTCAGGGCAAGACCTCGGACGCCATTGCCGGCATCGACTGGTGCATCGCGAACAAAGATGCTTACAACATCCGCGTGCTCAACCTCAGCTTTGGCGCTACCGCAGTCAATTCTTACCAGACTGACCCGCTCTGCCAAGCCGTCCGGCGCGCTTTCAATGCCGGGATTATTGTCTGCGTCGCGGCCGGTAATTCGGGCAAGGACACGGCGGGGAACAAAATCTTCGGGGCCATTCACACCCCGGGGATCGAGCCCTCGGCCATCACCGTTGGAGCCGCCAATACCTTCGGGACAGATTCTCGCACCGATGACGTGGTGACTACTTATAGCTCACGCGGGCCGACCCGAGGCTATACGGTGGACGCGTTAGGGGTGAAGCATTTTGACAACATCATCAAGCCCGACCTCGTCGCCCCAGGCAACAAGCTGATCGAAGCCAAAGCCCCGAGCAACAACCTGGTGAGCACGACTCCCTCGCTCGACGCGAGCACCAATTCCAACCCTGACCACGGCGTGATGTATATGAGCGGGACTTCGATGGCCACCCCGGTGGTCGCCGGCGCCGCCGCCTTGTTGATCCAGCGCAATCCCGCGCTCACTCCCAACCTGGTCAAAGCCGTGCTCGAGTACACCGCGCAACCGCTCGCCGGGTTCAATACGCTGGAGCAAGGGGCCGGGCAGCTCAACGTGGAGGGCGCGGTCCGACTGGCGGGCCTCGTCCGGCAGGATTTGGCAGGCCGCGTGCTCAATGACCCGCTTTTGGTCGGGCCAGCGCCGACACCCGTGAGCACCATCGCCGGGGTCAGCTTTGGCTGGAGCAGCGGTCTCGTCCAGAAATATGACTGCACGACCGGCGTCAACCTCATCACCAAGTTCCAGGGGGTCTACGGCACGGGGATCGTCTGGGGTGATGGCATCGTCTGGGGCGACGGCATCGTCTGGGGCGACGGCATCGTCTGGGGCGACGGCATCGTCTGGGGCGACGGCATCGTCACCTCTGACGGGACCACTCTGGCCAGCGGCACACTCTTGGTTAGAGGCGTGACCCTCGCCAATGGCATCGTCTGGGGCGACGGCATCGTCTGGGGCGATGGCGCCGTGGTGGCTGATGGAAGGTTGATGTCGGATTATAACTTAGCGCTCTCGACCTCGGCCTCCGCCACTATCGCCATCGGACAAGCTATTTTGACCAACGGGGATGGCACTCCAGGGATGGCTCCTACTACGGACCTTCTGCTTGAGGGCTGGTAAGCTGCTACTCAGAATCCATGTGATGGACATCAACAGATGCCCATCACTTAGGCGGGAATAACTGCTTCAAGTAAAGGCCACAGTCAGAGTAGTGTGTCATGAGCGCCATTCTCTCTACATTACAACCAGCCGCAGTCAACCATCGAGCGGTACGAGAGTTGGATGACGGCGACCGCGAGCGGGTGCTTGAGTTCTTGTCCCAAGATCCGATGCGGAGCGTGAACCTGCGCGGAGCGATCACGGACTATGGGATCAGCAACCCGGCTCACCGCGGGCGCTTCTTCGGCTACTATGAAGATGGGCGGCTCGCCGGGGTGGCGCTGCTCGGCCACATCATCTCGATCTGCGCCGAGGATGACGCCCTCAGCTACTTCGCCGAGAAGGCGGCTGAGGTCCGGGCCAAGGGCCACATCATCTTCGGCCCCCGCACTCAGGTCGAGGCCTTCTCGGCACACCTTTCTCGGTACGGGCGCGAGACCAAAGCGGTGGTGGAGCAGTATTGGTATGTCTGTCGTCAGCCGCGCCTGCCGGTGCAGCAATTGCAACTGCGACGGGCCAACGTTGAGGAATTGGAGGTCGTCGCTTGTGCACAGGCCGAGATGGCTTATGAAGCGAGTGGGACCGACCCCCGCCTCGCTGACCCGGAAGGCTTCCGCCGCCGCGTGCTCGGGCGGATCGAGAAAGGGCGCATCTGGGTCAAGATCCTCGACGGGAAGGTCGTCTTCAAAGCCGATACTCACCACGAAACGCCCGACGCCGCTTACCTCGAAGGGGTGTGGACGCACCCGGATTATCGCAACCGCGGGATCGCCAAGAGCTGTATGGCGGAACTGGTGCACCGGTTGCTGCGCAAGCACCAGTCGGTCTGTCTGGTGGTAGAGCCGGAAGAGGCGGCGGCGCGCAAAGTCTACGAACGGGTGGGATTCACTTACTATGAAGACTACCAGTCGCGGTTTCTCAAGCCGCTGCCCGCCGAGTGACCGGCCGATCACCATCTCTTACTTCTCTCCGACCGGGCTCAATGCCGGCCCAATCATCTAAATCGAAACACGCTACCTGGGTACAGTCCGGGGAGCGTGAGCGACCTGGCGCCTACACAGAACGCCGCTCGCGAGGTCACCAGGTCGCTTACGCTCCCCGGACCGTACCAGTGCCCGTCCCAATCTTGTGCGGTTCGATTCAGAGGCAAACGGCCTATGAGTCTGAGGTTTTCATTTTGGCTCTTTTCTAAAGAGTCAAGTTGACGGAAGCTTCTCAAAGCCCGGTCAACTTGATCGTCAGGTTTGAGCTCGATTTTAGCGCCTGAGACTCTCACCCCTTTCTTCACCTTGACTTTACTCTCCTCACCCGCTGCGCCACCCCTCCGGCACGCCGCTCGCCTATAGCTGGCTGCTCGTCGTTTGCGAGCGCGCTCTTTTACGATCAAGGCATCGTCACCGATAAGAGCCCACTCCGGGCGAAAGCCGGAGGCGGCACGCACTCACCAGCCTACGTCTGGGGATTGCGGATTGCAGATTGCGGATTGCGGATTGAAGAACCGACATTCCGCAATCCGAATTCCGCAATCCGCAATCGAGAGATATGGCAGTAGGGAGTTCCCGAAAGACGCCTATTGTGAAGCAACTAGAGTTCACTGCTGTGGCCGATCTTAGCACTTATCAGGTGAGAAGATCGGCCATTCTTTTTGGCCGAGCTTGGCGATCTCAACAGCGAAGTTAATCGCGAAAGGATGATGAAGAAAATGAATCGGGTTACTAAGAGAATGCTGGTTGCGCTGCTCACCACGCTCCTGATCTTTCAGACAGCATTAGGGCAGACGCTTACAACATCTCAGACACTCACTACCCAGAGCAGTTCCACTCAATCTGCCACCGCGCCTAAGATCTCTCCCGATCTCGCTGCCAGCATCGATCTCGCTACCAGCAGTACACTCACTACCAGCAGCACACTCACTGCGGGAACGACGTCAGCCACGACGCAGCGGCGCCGCGTGATCGTCAAGGTCGGTCAATATGCCACGTATAGCGCAGCGAACAACGCGGTGGCCAACGCCAGCGGGACCGTCAACCGGACCAATTACCACTTAGGCTTGATGAGCGTCGAGCTGCCGCTCTCCCAAATCCAGACGCTGGCCGCCAATAGCAGCATCGGCTACGTGAGCACCGACCGCCCGGTGGCCTCCTTCGGCCACGTGGAGGTGACGACGGCGGCGGATCAGGTCCGCGGGGTGATCCCCAATACGACCCTCGACGGGAGCGGCGTCGGGATCGCCATCCTCGACAGCGGCGTTGATGAGAACCATAACCTGGTCAAATCCGCGGCCGGCCACCCGGGGGTGGTTTACCGTCAGGATTTCACCGGGGCGGGGGCGGTGGGAGACGCTTATGGCCACGGGACTCACGTCGCTTCACTCGCCGCTGGCGATGGTAGCCTCGCTGGCGGGGCCTACCGCGGCCTCGCGCCCGGCGCCAACCTGATTAGCCTGCGGGTGCTCGGCAATGAGGGACAGGGGTATGAGAGCAACATTATTTCCGCCCTGGATTGGTGCGTGGCGAACAAAGACACCTACAACATCCGCGTCATCAATATGAGTCTCGGGGCGCTGGCCTCGGACAGTTATCACAATGACCCGCTGTGCCTGGCCGCGCGCCGCGCTCACGATGCTGGGATCGTGGTCGTGTGCGCCGCCGGAAATCTGGGCAAGGATGTGAACGGCAATAAAATCTACGGCGCGATCCATTCACCGGGCGTTGATCCTTCGGTGATTACCGTCGGGGCGGCCAACACCTTCGGCACCGATGCGCGGTCGGATGACACGGTGACGACTTACAGCTCGCGCGGGCCGACGCGCGGGTATACCACTGACGCCCAGGGCGTCAAGCACTACGACGATCTGATCAAGCCGGACCTGATCGCCCCCGGCAATAAAATGATCGCCGCCGCCGCCTCCAACGCCGGGCTGCCGAATAACATCGTTGTGCATCACCCCGAACTGCTGCTCAATCCAGGGGCGGCGCCAGCGGATCAAGTGATGTCTTTGAGCGGGACTTCGATGGCCGCACCCATCGTCGCGGGGGCAGCCGCCTTGCTGCTGCAAGCCAACCCGACGCTCAAGCCCAACCTGGTCAAGGCGATCTTGATGTACACGGCCCAGCCCCTCGTCGGGTTCAATAACTTCGAGCAGGGCGCCGGCGAAGTCAACGTGGAGGGCGCCGTGCGCGCGGCCCAACTCATCCAGCCCAATGCCTTCCTGCTCGCCAACGGCGCGCCGATGCTCAGCGGACCATGGCCGAGCGTTCAGGCGAGCACGATTGCGGGTGAGAGCTGCGTGTGGGGCCAAGGTATCGTTGTCAACTATGGCCTCCTCTACGGCAGCAACCTGATGACCTACTATCAGGGCATCTACGCGCAGGGGGCGGTGCTGGGCGACGCCACGACGATCGCGAACGGCACGATCACGGTGCAGCAGAGTTTGGTGGCCGGCGGTGTGCTCTACCTCAATGGCGTGGCCTCGGTCAATGCCAATGGCATCGTCTGGGGCGATGGCATCGTTTGGGGCGACGGCATCGTTTGGGGTGATGGCATTGTTTGGGGCGACGGCATTGTCTGGGGCGACGGGATAGTTTGGGGTGACGGGATAGTCTGGGGCGACGGCATCGTCTGGGGCGATGGCGTGGTCTGGGGCGATATCGCTCTCCTGGGTGACAACACCGTGGCCATGCTGTTTGTGCCAATCGGTTAGCCTTACCTGCCGGGAAGAGTTTCAAGCATGCTTCGCCAGGCTGCTTGCCGAGGGACGCGAGAGGGAGCGATGACCAGACAGCAACTCGCCAAACGTTACCCGTGGCTGATCGTTGTTGTCGGCATCCTCCTCTCCCTCCTGGCCGCCTCCCGCCTCTGCGCCGCGCAACTCAACGTCGAATTATTACTCCTGGCCCTGTTCACGGTGGGCGTCAGCTCGCGGATCACGATCCGCATCCCGCGGATCACGTCGGACATCACGGTCTCCGACACGTTCATCTTCCTCATCCTGCTGCTCTACGGCGGGGAGGCGGCCCTCCTGGTGGCGATGGCTGAGGGGCTCTGCCTCTCGCTGCGCACCTGCAAGAAGACGGTGGTCATTCTCTTCAACGGCGCTGAGATGGCCTGCTCCATCTGCCTCACCTCCTGGGTGCTGCGTTCGGCCTTCGGCCCCGTGCAGGCACTCTCGCGCGGCGGCGACGCGGCCCGCTTCGTCACGGCCCTCTGCGTGATGGCGCTCGTGCACTACCTCGTCAATAGCTGGATCGTCACCCTGGCGCAGGCCTTAAAGACCGGGCAGTCGGCCTGGCGGACGTGGGTCAAGTATTACTTCTGGGCCTCCCTCACCTACATCGCCGGGGCGGCGGCGGCCGGCGTCCTCGCCAAGCTGATCAACCTCTTCGGCTTTTATGCCTTCCTGGCGTCGATGCCGGTCATCGCCGTCGTCTACCTCACCTACTTAGCCTATCTGAAGAACGTCGAGGCCTCGAAGGCGCAGGCCGAACAGGCCGAGCGCCATGCGGCGGCGTTGCAGCAGAGTGAAGAGCGCTTCCGCGGCGCCTTCGAGCATGCCGCGGGGATGGCGATTGTGGCGGCCGACGGCCGCTGGGTCAAAGTCAACGACTCGCTGTGCCAGATGCTCGGCTATGCGGAGCAGGAATTACTCGGGGCGACTTTCCAGGCCGTCACCCACCCGGACGACCTCGGCGCCACGTTGGGGCAGATCGGCCGGCTGCTGTCGGGCGAGTTGACGACCTGCCAGATGGAGCAGCGCTACGTCCACCGGCAAGGGCAGGTCATGTGGGCGCTCCTGAGCGTGACCTCGGTCCGTGACTCGCAGACCGGCACCCTCAACCTCATCTTTCAGATCCAAGACATCACTGACCGCAAGCGGGCGGAGGCGCAACTGGTGCACGACGCCTTCCACGACAACCTGACCAATTTGCCGAACCGGGCGCTGTTCCTGGACCACCTGAAGCTCGCCATCGCCCGCGCGAAGCGGCGCACGGGCGGCTTGTTCGCCGTGCTCTTCCTCGACCTGGACCGCTTCAAGATCATCAACGACAGCCTCGGCCATCTGGTGGGCGACCAACTGCTGGTCAGGATCGCGGAGCGGCTGAAGGCGAGCCTGCGGCCCGGGGACACGGCGGCGCGCCTGGGCGGCGATGAGTTCACGGTGCTGCTGGAGGACATTCACGACGCGGGCGAGGCCATCGAAGTGGCCGGGCGGTTGCAGCGGGAGTTGTCGCTGCCGCTCGTCCTCAACGGCCATGAGGTCTTCACGACGGTGAGCATCGGGATCGCGCCGGGGCACACCGACTACGACCATCCCGCCGAGATCCTGCGCGACGCGGATACGGCCATGTACCGGGCGAAGCACCTGGGCAAAGCGCGGCACGAGGTCTTTGACAAGGCCATGCACGCTCGCGCCCTGCACCTCCTGCAGCTCGAGACGGATTTGCGGCGGGCGGTGGAGCGGAAAGAGTTCGCGGTCCATTACCAGCCGATCGTCGCGCTGGGGACCGGGGCGATCCGCGGCTTCGAGGCCCTGGTGCGGTGGCGGCACCCGGAGCGCGGGCTCATCTCCCCGCAAGAATTCATCCCGACCGCGGAAGAGTTAGGGCTGATCATCCCGATCGGGCAGGGCGTGCTCACCGAGGCCTGCCGCCAGGTGAAGCAGTGGCAAGAGCAGTTCCCCGGCTGCGCTTTGCAGGTCAGCGTCAACCTCTCCAGCAAGCAGTTCACCCAACCCGACCTGATCGAGCAGATCACGCAGGTCTTGCAAGAAACCGGGGCTGACCCCAGGTGTCTGAAGCTGGAGATCACCGAGAGCATGATGATGGAGAACATCAACGCCGCGATTGACATGCTCCATCAGCTCCAGACGCTCGGGATCGAACTCTCGATCGACGACTTCGGCACGGGCTACTCCAGCTTGAGCTACCTGCACCGCCTCCCGCTCTCGACGCTCAAGATCGACCGCTCCTTCGTCAGCCGCATGGAGGGCGAGGATGAAAACGCCGAGATCGTGCGCACGATCATCCTGCTCGCGCGCAGCCTGGGGATGGACGTGATCGCGGAAGGCGTGGAGACCGAAAACCAACTGGCGCTGCTCGGCACGCTCGCCTGCGAATACGGCCAGGGATACCTCTTCTCAAAGCCGGTGGATGCTGAAGGCACCGACCGGCTGCTAAGGGAGCGGGCGCCTCAGGCTTACGGCTTTGTAGGAAAGGGATGCGCGCCGCGGCAAATGGCCTTCGCAGTTTAACTCGACATTGATACGGTACGGGGAGCGTCAGCGACCTGGTGCCACCGCAGCGTACGCCTCACGAGTCCACCCGGTCGCTCACGCTCCCCTACTGTCCCAACACCTGTCCCCATCACTTCTGCTCAGGCGGCAGGGGCCAGCGCCCGATAGACCACACGCGAAATCTCGGCGATCAGGCGGGCGCTGCGCTTCTCTTCGGCAATCCCGCGGGTGAGGACTACCAGAACATACGGCTTGCGGCCGGGGGCGTAGACAATCGCCGCATCGTGGTGGATTTTGGTGATCGTGCCCGTTTTGTGTGCTACGCGCGTGCCGGCAGGCAAGCCCGCGGGGATGCCTTCGTTGAAGTGCTGGGCCGAGAGGACCTCGGTCATCTGGTCGCAGGCGCGCGCGTTGAGGAACTTCTTTTCGGCCAGCAGTCGCAGGAGCAGCATCAAGTCGTAAGCCGTCGTCGTGTTGTTCAGCCCAGCCTGAAACGCCTTCGCGTCCTCCACCCCGCGCCGCACTTTGATGTCGTGAGCGCCGAGCTGTTGCATCAGGTCCATGACGCGCTCGGCCCCGGCTTTCTCGATCAGGAGGTTGGTGGCGAGGTTGCTGCTCCAGGTGATCATGTGATCGACTAGCTCCGCCACGGTCATGGTCTGGCCGATGCGCCGGTAGACTTCTTCGTCGCTGTCGTCGTCTTTGTTCAGGCGATACTCGCTCCCATCGACGATGCTGAAGAATTTGTTCTTGACCTCGACGGGGGTGCGGAGGGTGAGTTTCTTGGCCGAGACGAGCCGGAAGATTTCCATCATCACGGGCAGCTTTATGGTGCTGGCCGCGTGCATGCTCTCACGCTCGTTGATGAGCAAAGTCTTCCTGGTTTGCGTGTCGTAGACCGCGACGCCGACCATCTCGGCCCCGCTGGCGGAGATGAGGCGCTCGATTTCCGGCCTCGCCTGTTCCAGGGCGTCGCCCGGCTCGCCGGCTGTGGCCGGCCGGAGGGGACTCAGCACGACGAGCAACATCAAGAGCCAAAGCCTTCGCATTCTTCTCTCCTCCAGGGAATGTCCTATTCCTGTCAGGTTGCGGTTGATCCCGGAAGTAGTTCTTTCCGAAGTCACCGCAACCTGACAGGTCGCGGGACAATGAATATTAGCGCAGCGTCGGCGCGATTTACAATCACGGCCAACATGTGCTAAGCATGTCAACGCTGACAGAGTTGTTTCAATTCTCAAGCGAACGTTGGCTCATCACGCAGGGACCTCACAATCACGAACCTGCGCCAACCTTCGAATCGTTGACAAACTGATCCCTCAAGAGGCGGTGTGCCCTCGCCCCCTTGGGCCCTGGAGTTTCAGATCGCGGACAGAGGAGGTGTCGGTGATGTCCGCGGTCCGCAACCCCGCAGCTCGCTCTTTCGCTAATTCGACTCACGATCAATGGTCAGTGCCCACAAGGCTACCAGCAGGAGGAACTATGTCTACGGGATTCTCACCTCTGACCGCCCCTCGCGGCTTGGAACGAGCGCTCAGCTATCGGCTGCCAGCGACACTTATCTGCTTGCTCATCGCCTCTTCGTTGATCATGCTCCGGTCCGGCAGTGCCCAGTCGGGTGCTTATGTCATCACCTTTGCGGGCAGCCCGGCCGCGGGTTTCGCCGACGGCGCCGGGCAGCAGGCGCTTTTTTCGGCCCCGCTGGGGATCGCCATTGATGCGGGCGACAACCTCATCGTCGCCGACTTTCACAATCACCGGATTCGCAGAATCGACCCGCAGGGCAACGTCACGACTATTGCCGGCGCCGTGCGAGGTTATCAAGACGGGGCGGGAATCGGGGCGCGTTTCTACGGGCCGGCGGGGGTCGCGCTGGATCCGGCCGGCAACATCATTGTCGCCGATTACGGCAATAACCGGATTCGCCAGATCGGCCCCAACGGGCGCGTCACGACCATCGCCGGGAGCGGCGCCTACGGCTACGCCAACGGGTCCGGGCTGAGCGCGAAGTTCGCGAGGCCGAGCGGCGTCGTGGTCGACGGCGCCGGAAACATCTACGTGGCGGACGCCGACAATCATCTGATCCGCAAGATCGACGCCAACCGCAACGTCACGACGCTCGCCGGCAGCACGCCAGGCTACGCCGACGGGCCGGGTTCCAACGCTCAATTCAACTTCTACGGCGGCGCCCCGCAACTCTGCTTCGACGCGAACGGCAACTTGATCGTCGCGGACTTTTTCAATAACCGCATCCGGCAAGTGGCGCCCGACGGGACGACCACGACCCTCGCCGGCAACGGCAATATGGACTCGGTTGACGGGCCGGCAGGCCAAGCCAGCTTCTTCTTGGCTTCGGGCGTCGGGCGCGATCTGCAGGGCAATATCGTCGTCGCCGATTGGCACAACGCGCGGGTGCGGATGATCAATCTGGCGGCGAAGACGGTTTCGACGCTGGCCGGCAACGGCGCCGAAACGCACGCCGACGGCCCGGCTCTGAGCGCCTCCTTCATCCGCCCCGGCGGCGTGGCCGTGGATTCGCGCGGCAACATCTTCGTCAGCGACTACTATGACAACTGCATCCGCCGCATCGGTCGCCCGGTGACGCCTCCCCCGACCGTCACGCCATCGCCCAAGCCAACCCCAACGCCGACTGCGACACCAACCCCGACCGTCACGCCATCGCCGCCTCCAGGTCCCCCGAGCCTCATCAACCCGAGCTTCGAGACCGGAGATTGGAGCGGGTGGACGCTCAATTCCATCCCGATCGAGGGCGGCCCGTCCATCGTGAGCGACGCGTCATTGGTCAGTGATGGCCAGTATGCGTTGAAGTTCTCGGCCCACGGCCGGGTGCTTTACGATTCCTGCAAGCAAGCGGTCAAGCTGGCGGCGGGCAATTACACGGTCTCCTGTGACGTGCGGTCGAGCATCGGGACCGTGGCGACGCTCGGCATCATTTTCAGCGACGGCACCCAGGGGCCGATCAATTTGCTCGGCCCCGGCGCCTCGGGCCGACTCAGTCTCAACTTCACGGTGAGTGATCCCAGTCAACCAATCACCGTCTACTTCCAAGGCAAACAAACCAGGTACGTCCGAAGCTGGGTAATCGTAGACAACTTCATCTTGAGTAAGAATTGAAGCCGTTCCAGGCAGGCACACGAAATCAGTACCGCGAGCGGTAGCGAGCGTTGCTTTCACCACTGCCTCACCGACGAAGTTACGCTCGCTACCGCTCGCGGTACTGACCCATCCACGCAAATGGAGATGATAATCTCAGCAATATCATAATTTCGTAACAGCTTGGCGTATTAATAACGTTGCCTGAGATGAACGATCGAGGCACCGAGGCACCGATAAAGGCAAACTCGCGTGAAAGCCGAGGGCGCAAAGCTTCCAGCCTACATCCCAACCGGGATACGGCAGTGGGGCAGCCGAAGTGAGCGTGGCAGATCCTCCCCAAGCCGCACACCCGTCGAGTTCTCCCCACTTTATCCACCGGCTCGAGCGAGCCCAGGGAAGTTCACATGGAGGGACGGTCAGAGCAGAGCAGCATCGCGGTCTATCAGGCCTTCATCCTGATGGCGGGCGCGGCGCTGTGGGCGATCAAGCTGCCAAAGCTGATGGCGCTGCCTGCGTCATGGTTGCTCGAAGTGTGCGGCCTGAGCCTGGTGATCGCCTTGGCGAGCGCCAAGGCGATTATGATCCCGCTCCCCAACTTTAAATTCATCAGTCAGCAAGACACCTGCGTCACCGCCTCCGATGCGATCATCCTGTTTATGCTGGTGGCCTACGGCGACGCCCCGGCGGTTTATGCCGCCGCCATCGACGGCTTCGTCGGTACGCGCGCCGTCGTTCCGGCCTCCCACGCTCAGCGGCCGATCATCATCCTGCGCTCGATGGCCGGGATGTCCATCTCCATCTCCCTCGCGGGCTGGGTGGCGCAACTCTTCCTGGGAAACTTCCGGGGGGCGAACGTGGGCGGGTTGGCGCCGCCGCTCGGAGTAGTCCTCACCGCGCTCTCGGCCGCGGCGGCGACGCACTTCGTGATCAATACTTTCATGGTGGCGAGCTTTCAGGCGCTCAAGCACCGCCGCTCGGTCGCGGCCGAGTGGGTTGGCAACTACCTCTGGATGGGCGTGACCTGCTTCCCCGCCGCCTTCGCCGCCGGGATCATCCACCTTGGCATGCAGAGCCTCGGGCGTGTCGCCTTGATCGGCGGGCTGCCGGTCTTTGCGATTGTCTACCTCTCGATCAAACTCTACTACGATAAGATGCAGGAGAAGGTCCAGCACGCAGCCGAAGTCAGCGCCATCCACATGCGCACGATCGAGGCGCTGGCCAAAGCCGTCGACGCCAAGGACCAGGTGGCACACGACCACATTAAGCGTGTGCAGACTTATGCGCTGGGCCTGGCGCGACTCTGTCACCTCTCAGAGGACGAGACCGAATCCCTTCGCGCCGGCGCCTTGCTCTATGACATCGGCAAGCTCGCGGTCCCGGACTATATTCTCAATAAGCCAGGCAAGCTGACAGCCGCCGAGTTCGAGCGCATGAAGATTCACACCATCGTCGGCGCCGAGATCGTCGGCACGATCGGCTTCCCTTACCCGGTGGTCCCGATCGTCCGCCACCATCACGAGCGGTGGGACGGCAAAGGCTACCCGGAGGGTCTCAAGGCGGAAGAGATCCCGCTCACGGCGCGCATCCTCTCGCTCGCCGACTGCTATGACGCCATCAGGGACGACCGGCCGTATGCCAAACGCATGACGCGTGAGGAGGCGATCGATTTCCTGCGCTCTCGCGGCGGGACGCAGTTCGATCCACAATTGGTCGCTCTCTTCGTCGAGCACATCGATGAGTTCGGGCGCGAAGTCATGGCCCTCATCCCGACCACAAGCCTCGACTTGCAGACCGACCGAGACGGCTCGGCCATCGCCCCGGGTGCGACGCCCGGCAACGGCCTGGCGACAGAGGAGCCGGAGGGGACCTACCTCGAACGCATCACCTCCGCCCACCGCGAATTCAATACGCTCTACCAGATGGCCCAGTCGGTGGCCAGTTCACTTGAACTCGACACCACCCTCGGCATCATCACCGAGCAACTGCGGAGCCTGGTTTTCTTCGACACCTGCGTCATCTACCTCACGCTCCCCGAGGGCGGGACGGCTAAGGCACGTTACGCCGACGGCCCCGGCTCGCGCGCGCTGGCCCACCGGCAGGTAGCCTTCGGCGATGGGTTGACCGGCTGGGTGCTGGCCCACCGCGAGCACTTTTACAACACCGACCCGGCCCTCGACCTCGACGGCATTGCGGACGAGGAGTGCGAGGCCTTCCGCAATCTCTACGTCTTCCCCCTGATCAAGGACCAGGAGACGCTCGGCGCCATCGCGCTCTACTCGCTCGGCCTCGAGCAGTACACGCCGGACCACGTGCGCTTGATCGAGATGGCGACGCCGATCGCCTCCGAGGCCGTCAACAATGCGCTCTGTTACGCCCGCCGCGAAGAGGACGCGCTGACCGACGAGCTGACGGGGCTCGCCAACTCGCGCGCCATCTACCTGCACGCGGCCAAGGAGATCAACCGCTGCCAGCGCACCTCAAGCACGCTCACGGTGCTGATGATGGACCTGGACCGCTTCAAGCAGGTCAACGACACGCACGGCCACCGGGCGGGCAGCCGCATGCTCAGCGAACTTGGCCCGCTCATCGCCCGCTCCTTGCGCCCGGCCGACTTCGTGGCCCGTTACGGCGGCGACGAGTTCTTCGCGCTGCTGCCGGAGACCGGCTACGACGAGGCGCAGCACTTCATCCGCCTCATCGAAGCGGCCGTCAACCGGCACCAGATGGAGATCGAAGGCGGGAAGACCGTCAGCGTCGGCATCAGCATCGGGGCCGCCGAGTTGGGGCGCGACGGGGAGACACTCGAGGAGATCTTGATCAAGGCCGACCTGGCGATGTACACCACCAAGGCCGAGCATAAGCTGGGCAGGCATAAGCTGGAGCAGGTTGCTGAGCAAGCTGAGGGCGAGGCGCGAAGCGCGGAGTACGGGAGGTAGAACTCGTCATTGTCACTGTCAGCGCTCTTAGGCTATAGTTCGCGTTGGAGGGACGAAGTTATGACACTGGAAGAGATCAAACAGCAATATCCGAACGAATGGGTGCTCATTGAATTCACGGAATTGAATGATGAATTGGAGGTTGTAAACGGCGAAGTTATCGCTCATTCACCGAGCAAGGAAGAGATCAACAAGAAGCTCATGGTGGCGAGGAACGAAAAGATCGCCATCGAGTTTACTGGAGATGCAGATACAGGCGAAGCTTATCTGCTATGAAATTCTATCGCTTGAAAGTGCGCGACGGGTTACTTTTCACCCAGGCCGCTCTTAAACGTCAACAGCTGGTCCGGGTTGTAAAGCTCCTCATCGACACTGGATCAACCTACACGATTCTTTCATGGGAGGCACTCTTGTCGCTGGGGCTGGATCCAGCATCCTCCCTAACCCGGCGCCATGTTACCTCGGCTAACGGACTAATAGTTGCCCCAGAGGTAGAAATAGACGAATTCTATTCGCTAGGACAGCGCATCGAACATTTTCCGGTGCTGGCCCATACGATCCCCTTGGGCAGTCAGGTAAGCGGCGTGTTGGGCATGAATTTTCTTCGGCGGTTTGACACGAATCTCAACTTCAAGCAGGCAACCATTCGGCTTTAAAGTTTCTCACTCACTCACTCCATTCACGACTGAAAGTTCTGTTTCACCTCAATCTCCTGGCCCGTCATCGCATCGACGTAAACCGTCCACGTCGTCCCGCGGCCGACCTCGACCGGGTAGGCGAGGCGGAAGGCCAGCCGATTATTCTCCGGCTTCGGGTAGACCACTAAATCCTTGACGCTGATCTCGTCGCGCCGCGTGACCCGGTAACTCAGCGGCCGGCCGGCGATGTTGGTGTAAGTAAAATCCCGATTCATGAGCTTATCGGCCACCGCCTGAGGTTCGATGGCGGCACGCGCCGGCAGTTCGACCGTCGGGACCAGGCTGCTGCTCATCTGCAATAAGGCCCCAGCCTTGCCGAGCGCGAGGCGCAGTTCCCCGTAACCATTCGCGAGCGGGAAAGCGTAGCTCATCTGCCGGTAGGCGGCGCGGTAGAAACTGCCCTCGTCGGTGAACGAGACGAGCGAGAGGTCCTTGAGACTGAGCGTGCTGTTGCGCTGCCCTCCGCCCAGGATGGGGTGCCAGCGCTCGATGAAGCGGCGCAGCGCCTCCTTCGCCTCAACCTCGCTCAGAGTCCCGCCCTTAGGGTTGAGGTTGATCCGGTTGGCCAGGTCCGGGGGCAACGCGTGGGGAGTGTAGAGCACCGGCTCCAAGTCAGGCTTAACATCGGGGATGCGGTATTCACCCAGGAGGAGCCGCCAAGCATCCTCGGCCGCTTGCTGGCGGGCGGCGCTCGCCTCAATCACCGGCGGATAATTCTCAGCCTTCCCTTGAGGCGTATTGACTTCAAGCGGTCGGGGCGCAGCGCAAGCCCAGAGCAAGATCCCGCAGAGGACGCCAGCAGCCATCTTCGCGCAAGCCATCATATGAATGATTATTCACGCCCGCACAGCAAAATCAAGCGACCCCGCTCCCTGACCGAGTGCAGTCCGGCAAGCAGTAACCGCCGTCAGAACTCTTCACTCCTGCTCTTTGACCGAGAGTCTCAGCGTACTTGAGCCAGGTCAACCTTCAAATCGATCAATGCTTCACCCGCTGCGGTCAGTTTGACTGAAAGTCATCAGGCGTTCCCCGCCCCCGGCCCTCTTGCTGGCTGATTATCTCTTCCTCCCCATCATTTAGACTAGAGCCGAGAGCGTGGTACCAGACTTGCGAACTTCTGGGATACCCGATCCTTTAAGCCGTGGGGAAATTATGAGTGTTGTGCTGAGTGACAAGGAATGTATCAGTGGCCCACCCAAGCAGCCCCTCGCTCCGGACCAGCCAGAGGCCCCTTCCGAATCTTCACAGACAGCAGCCGAAAAAAACCGCCGCCGGTGCGAGCGATTCAAACTCTCTCTCCCGACGCGGGTGGTGGGCCATGACCGCAAAACCGGCAAGTGGCATGAGGTGACCGAGACGATCAACGTCAGCCGAACAGGATTGCGCCTGCGCCTGCGCCGCCGCGTCCGACACGGCACCGTGCTCTACTTGACGCTGCCACTGCCTTGGAAGCTGCGCCAGCACGGTCACGCCGAGCCCACCTACAACGTCTACGCGCTCGTCCGCCAAGTCGAGCCGCCGAAGAAAGGGATGCGCACGGTCGGCCTGGAATTTTACGGGGAATACCCGCCGCCGGGCTACCTGGAAAAACCTTGGACTGTCTATCGCACTCAGAAGTGGACCGGCATTGAACGCCGGCGTAAGCCGCGCGACTTCCGGGCCGAGGCAGTCTGGCTCGAATACCTGAACGAAGCGCTGCAAGTCATCTCACAGGAAGGCGGGCGGACGGAGAACGTCAGCCGCAGCGGGGCGCGGATTTGTGTCATGGCGCCGCCAGCGGAGTTCGACCTGGTGAAAGTGATTGCCCCGGACGCCGGATTTGAAAGCCTGGCGATCTTAACCAACCGGCACTTAGAGAAGGACGGCTTTGAGCGCCTGTGTGTGCAGTTCGTAGAGAGGGAGTGGCCGGTCTGATAAATCCATTATTCAGTCCCCCAAGTCGCGAACGGCGGTCAAGTTGGGATAGTGATGAAATCGGGAGAGGCGGCGTCAATAACTCAACCGTAAAGAGGGCTTGTGTGATTTGCAGTTCACACCCTTGCTGACCACGAGTTACTAATGCGCCGCACAAATTGCCCCGCTGCCGAACTGATGAAGAAGCGGGGCGCCGCAGAACCGGTAAAAGTTCTGCGGCGTGCGTCACTGAAGCCACCGAAGCAGGAGAAAGATACTGTATCTCACTGGGCCGGCCTCATTGCGCTGGGCGATGACAGTTGATTAGCAGCCTCGCCCGATGTTTCAGCCTTGCCCGCCTTCGCCGGACCTAGCCCTTTGTCTTCAACCGCCAGCGGGAACTGGCCGCCAATCGGCCTGGTCAAGACATCGCCGCCGGTCGGCCATCCCATCCCCCAGCCGCCACCGAAGCCCCCATAGGTTGATCGGGTAATAATCTGCGTCGCGGCTCCTCCGGCTATGGCTCCGAACACCCGTCCCACCATATGCCACTTCGATGGCTTGGCCGGCTTGTTTTCCGGCCCGTTCACAATGCGATCACTCTTGCTTTCATCGCGAGCGCTCTACGTTTATTCTCTAACATACCCAAGTGATCACCGATATTTTCCAAGCAGCCGCCAATCTCATCATAGCTGCGTGCCAGATAGCGTCGAACCTGTATGTTCATCGGCTCAGCTACAGATAAGCCATCACAGATCGCCAGGGCCTTACGGTAATTTTCCAAAGCCCCAGCCGTATCATTAAGGCTGCGGAACGTAGTCCTTGCACCGCCCAAATCATCGCCGAGCCTGATATAACAATTCGCCAAATCAAGACGTACCTGACTGTCAGTCGAGCTAGTTTTGGACAAAGCTTCAAAGATGGCCACTGCCTTGCGGCGGCTTTCCACGGCCCCTCTGATATTACCTGTTATCTCTTCTGCATCGCCGGCTTTATCATAGCTGAGGGCCATCACACGCTGGACATTTGCGTTCTTCGGGTCGTGCGCATGCAAGGTTTCAGCAATCGTCAGTGCCTTGCGGTAGCTTTGTACCGCCCCAGGAGTATCACCTAGATTAGGAGAGAATGGCTTACCCTGTACGCCGCCGACTTTGTGATAGGCCTGCACCAGCTCAAGTCGCAGTGATAGGTCATCACCCGACTCTTGCGCCAAACTGTCCAGATACTCCAGCGCTCGCTTGACCAACTTCTCGCGCACTGGCGTCGAGCCAGGAAGTTTCTCGATGTCATCGTGAAACTCGAACACGACTGAGTGCGCCAGTTTCCGCACGTCATTAAACCGCCGCTCGGCCTTATGTGCTTGCCAAGCAGTCGCCACAATGCCGCCCAGCAAGGTCGCCGCTATTAGAACGGCGGCGGCGATGATTACTTTGTTACGCTTGACAAACTTCTCCGCGCGATAAGCCCAGGTGTCCTTGCGCGCCACCACCGGCATCCCTTCCAGATGCCGCCGAACCTCTTCCGAAAGCTGATTGACGGTGGTGTATCTGCGCTGTGGCTCTTTGCGCATCGCCATCATGACGATGTTGTCCAAATCACCGCGGAGCTTCCGACGCAACTTTTCCGGCTCGCCTTCACGCGTGCGGCTGACGACTTCGGGAGTGAGTGTGATCGTATGCGAGCCATCTCTGGTCGAAACTTCTTCCACGCGGCTAACGGCTGTGCTGGGCTTTTCCGGTTCTCCCTCACAAACAATGCGCAGGATTTCGTGCGGCAATCGGTTCTTGACGCGATAAGGGCGATGGCCGGTCAGCAATTCATAAAGCACTACGCCAAGCGAGTAGACATCGCTGGCCGTGGTGATGTTTTCGCCCCTGACTTGCTCAGGGCTAGCATACTCCGGCGTCATCAGTCGCATGGCTGTTGCCGTCGGATTGAGCGTCAGCCCCGAGAGGTCAGGGTTGAGCAATTTGGCGATGCCAAAATCCACCAACTTGGGAATCCCCTCGTCCGTCACCAGGATGTTGCTCGGTTTGATGTCACGGTGGACGACCAGGTTTTGGTGCGCGTACTGGATGGCAGCACAGACTTGGCGGAAGAGTTTCAGGCGCTCGACGGTCGAAAGCTTGCGGTCATCGCAGTAGTCGGTGATCGGCTTGCCTTCGACGTACTCCATCACAAAGTAGGGCAAGCCGTCTTCGGTCGTGCCGCCGTCGAGTAGCTTGGCGATGTTGGGATGATCGAGTCCCGCCAGTATTTGCCGCTCGTTGCGGAAGCGGCGTACGATGTTTTGCGTGCCCATCCCGCGTTTGACGATCTTGAGCGCGACTCGTTTCTTGTACTCGTCGTCGGCGCGCACGGCCAGGTAGACTTGCCCCATGCCGCCGTGCCCGATTTCGCGCAGCACTTTGTAGGAGCCGACCTGCTGGCCGACTAGGGTATCGTTGGGTATCGCTTCGAGCAGTTGCGCGGCTTTGGCAAGGGCGGGTTGCTCGATAAAGCCGCTCGCTTGGGCGTGGCCTAGGAGCAGGGCTTCGACTTCGGCGCGAAGGCGTCATCGCCCGCGCAGGCGGCGGTGAGCAAAGCCTCGCGCTGGCTGGTTTCGCATTCGACGGCTTGGTCAGAGGTGCGTTTGATTTGTTGCCAGCGGTCGGGCGTCATCTCTTGGGCCATGCTCTCATCTCCTGCTGAGTTGGTTGTAGAGCCATGCTTTTGCTGAGTTCCATTCGCGTTTGACGGCGGCGGCGGCGAGATGCCTAGCACTGCAGCCGTTTCGTCAATCTCCAGACCGCCGAAATAACGCAGCTCGACGATGCGACTCTGGCGCGGATCGAAACGGGCTAAGGCTTGGAGTGCCGCGTCGAGCGCCAGCCCCATTCTGTTTTATCAAGTACGAGGTTTTATTTTGTGAAGGGCCGCCGCCGCGCTTTCTTGGATAGCTTCATTCTGATCTTTCAAGGCCTCAGTTAAAGCCGGGATCGCTGCTGCCGCTTCCGGTCCTATTCCTGAAAGGGCATATGCGGCGCATACGCGGACGAGGATGCTTTGATCCCTCAACGCTTCAATCAAAGCCGGGACGGCCGCTTTTGCTTCGGCCCCAATCTTTCCAAGTGTCAGAGCAGCGCTATTGCGAACCAATTCGTCCTTATCATCTAATGCTCTGAGTAGAGAAGGCAGCGCCATTTTTGCTTCCGGCCATATTCCCCCAAGGGCGGAGATAGCACTCTGGCGAACGGACGTGGTTGGATCCTTCAACGCTTCAATTAAAGCTGGAACTGCGGCCTTTGCCTCCGGCCCGATTCTCCCGATAGATTTAGAAGCGTCTCTGCGGACGGATGCACTTTGATCCTCCAAAGCTTCAATCAATGCTGGAATCGCCGCCTTTGCTTCCGGTCCTATCGCCCCGAGAGACGAGGCAGCACTCTGGCGAACCAATGTGGCTGGATCCTTCAAAGCTTCAATCAATGCTGGAATCGCGGCCGTCGCGCCGTGCTCTATATTACCCAATGCCTTTGCTGCCTCAGCGCGATCTTCAGGATCTGGAAGATGGAGGTTATCAATAAGTCGCTTAATTACCCTCTCAAGCCGAGTTGAATCAGCGGCATTTGAGCTTAAGCCTGTAAATGTAGTATCTGCTTTAGTGGGTGTGAAAGATGATGCCGGAACAGACGCCTGCCCGCCGTCCCTGATCACATCCCTTCCACTTGCCACCTCAGTCACTACTATGTCTTTAGGTTCACCCTGTGACTGCCCTAGTGATTTAAGTTTAAGGGCACTACTGAAGAGTTCCCATACCTCTCTCGCGAACTGCGGACGCTGATCTTGATCCTTCGCCAGCATGCGAGCAATGAGTTGTTCGATCGCAGTAGGCGCATCGGGGCGAAGCTGTCGAATGGGCTGTGGCGGCCTGGTCATCTGCAGATGGATTAGTTCGTGCACTGAGGATGCGATGAAGGGAAGTGTGCCCGTCAACATTCGGTAGAGGATCACCCCGAGCGAGTATATGTCTGTCCGTCCATCGATGTGAGCGCCAAGTTGGAACTGTTCTGGGCTGGCGTAAAAGGGTGTTCCCATTACTGCCGAGACCGGCGAATCAGTTGTCTCGCTAATTGCCTTAGCGATGCCGAAGTCGAGGACCTTGACTTGGTCACCTCCATCTGGCCGCTTAGTAAGCATTACGTTGGCGGGCTTAAGATCTCGGTGAATAATTTTCTTGGCGTGGGCCGCTGCTAGCGCCGCGGCGATCTGTCGGAGGATCTCCCCCGTACGTTTGAAGCTGAGTGGGTCGCCAGCAAACAGGTCCTCTTCTAGAGTCTGCCCGTCGAGCCACTCCATGACGATATAAACAATATCATCCGCCGTGCGGCCGGCATCGAAAACGATGGCGATATTCTCGTGAAAAAGCTGGCCAGCCATCCTTGCTTCACGCTCGAAGAGGCTAATTATCCGCTCGTTGTTGAGAGCGAGATTGGGCAGCAGCATCTTGAACGCGACGCAGCGGTCAACGCCGATTTGATGAGCGCGATAGACAGCACCCATCCCGCCGATACCAACGAGTGCTTCGATCCGGTACTTATCCATGATAGTGCGACCGACGAAGTTGTATGGGTCCTTGAGCGAGAGCCGCTCGCCATCATCCAGGCATATGCGTTGCGTATTGGGATATGATCGCCGGCATTTGGTGCAGTATCTCATCATAACCTCTGATCGGTTGCCGCCGCCGAGCGCATTGCGCCACCAGGCAGCCGCTTTTTCAAATACAGGCGCTTCAATGAAGTTCTCAGCTTGCTCATGCGAGGCAATCAGCGAATCGACTTGCCTGCGCAAAGCTTCATCGCCCGCGCAAGCTCCGGCGAGAAACGCGGCTCGCTGGCTCGGCTCGCGCTCCAGAGCAGACTGGAAAATCTCTCTCACCCGCTGCCAACGTTCAGGAGTCATCGCGAACTCACCTCCGGCTGAGTTGGTTGTAGAGCCATGCCTTGGCCATGTTCCACTCGCGCTTGACCGTGGCGGGTGAGATGCCGAGCACATCGGCGGTTTCACCAATCTCCAGACCGCCGAAGTAACGCAATTCGACGATGCGGCTCTGGCGCGGATCGAATCGGGCCAAGGCTTTGAGCGCAGCGTCGAGCGCGAGCAAATCTACATCTTGCTCGCGGGAGATGTTGATGGCCTCGTCGAGCGCGAGTTTGGTTTCGCCACCGCCGCGTTTGGCGGCCTGGTGCTCGCGGGCGTGGTCAACCAGGATGCGGCGCATTATCTGCGCTGCGACGCCGAAAAATTGCGCCCGGTTTTGCCAGTCGGCGCGGGTTTGATCGACCAGGCGAAGGTAGGCTTCGTTGACCAGCGCCGCAGTTTGCAGCGTGTGGCCGTGGTTTTCGCGGCGCAAGTAAGCAGCGGCGATCTTGCGCAATTCATCGTAGACCAGCGGTATCAGTTTGTTCAGCGCTTCCTCGTCGCCACTGCGCCAATCGTGCAGCAACTGCGTCACGTCTTGCAGGGGAGAAGACATCACTTGGCCTCCGTGGTATTACGGTCGAAGCTGTCTGCCCAGACTGTTTCTGAATGGGGAAGATAGCAGTTAATGTGCCTCAAAATGGTAAGCTCCCGCCTGCACCTTGAAGACGGCCGCCCCTTCCTCTATCCGCAGGAACTCTACACCCGCAGCCTGACGCGCCGGTTGATGGCCCTCAGCAACGCCGGCCACATCTTTCGCCGGGACATAGACGGTGGCGGTGGTGTTGGCCGGGACGGTGATGTCAAGCTTGAATGAGTTCCCTTCCAGCTTCCAGGAGCACGCGATCTGGCCACGGATGGAGTTGTACGCCCCCTTCGCCCACGTCAAACCGCCGCCGGGCCGCGGGCGGAGGATGAAGTGCTCGTACCCAGGGTGGTGGTCGTCGGGGTTGAGGCCGAGGATCACGCGGTACATCCATTCGCCGACGGCGCCGATGGCGTAGTGGTTGAATGAATTCATGCCTTTGTCCTGAAAGCCGCGCCCCTTGACGTAGCCGTCCCAGCGCTCCCAGATCGTGGTCGCGCCGTTCTCGATCGTGTAGCCCCAGGAGGGGAAGGTGCGGTTGTTGATCAGGTGGTAAGCCAGGTCGTTCTGGCCCTCGCGCGTCAGCTCCAGCATCATCCGGTAAGTGGTCTGGAAGCCGGTGGAGATGTGGGACTGATACTTCGCAACAGCATCGACCAGGTGCTTGACCGCCCGCGGGCGCAACTCTTCGGGCAACAGGTCGAAGTGCAGCGCCAGCGCGTACCCGGCCTGGGTGTCGCCTTGGATGCGGCCGTCGGTGCTGACGAAGGCCCGGCTGAAAGAACCTTTGATGTCCCCGAAGAGCGCGGCGTATTTACTGGCCTCCTCGGTGCGGCCGAGGACGGCGGCCATGCGGGAGAGCAGGTCGGTCGAGTGGGCGAAGATGGCGGTCGCAAAGATTTCTTTCGGCACCTGGCCGCCCTTCTTCGGCCAGCCTTCCTGAATCAAAGTGTCGCCGTTGAGCCAATCGCCGTAGTCATTCCCGCGGCCCTTGCGCCAAATCAGATCGGGATTCAGGCGATGAATGTACTCGATCCAGCGCTTCGCCGAATCGTAATGCTCCGCGAGCATCCGCTTGTCGCCGTAGTTCTCGTAGACGCGCCAGGGCACGAGGACGCCGGCATCGCCCCAGCCGGGGACGCCGGTGAAGCGCTCATTCTTTCCGAACGGGTGCGGTGAGAAATCGGCATAGCGCCCGTCGTCGGCCTGGGCGTCGCGCACGTCGCGGACCCACTTGGTGAAGAAGGCGGCCATATCGAGGTTGAAGATGCCGGTCTGGACGAAGATCAGGATGTCGCCCATCCAGCCTAGCCGCTCGTCGCGTTGCGGGCAGTCGGTTGGAACGCTGTGCAGATTACCGCGCTGCGTCCAGAGGATGTTCTCCCAGAGTTTGTTGAGCATCGGCTCGGAGCAGGTGAACATGCCCGCGTCCGGCGAGGCTGAATGGAAGACGCGGCCCGTGAGGTCGCCGAGTTGCGGCTGGGCGGTCAACCCGGTCAGCTCGACGTAACGGAAGCCGTGGTAGGTAAAGTGCGGCTCGAAGTCTTCAGGCCCCCCGCCCCGCAGCGTGTAGCGGTCCACTTCTTTCGCGGCGCGCAGATTGTCGGTGTAAATCATCCCGTCATCGTTGAGCATCTCCGCGTGGCGGATCGTCACGGTGCTGCCGGTCGGCCCCTGCGCTGTGAGGCGACACCAGCCGACCATATTCTGGCCGAGGTCGAAGACGAAGACTCCCGGTTTCGGCTCAGTCAGCGCGACGGGCTTGAGTTCCTTGATCACGCGGATCGGCTCGTTGGGCTGCGCGACGAGCTTGGTCTCGATTCGCGCGGCGACCTCCGCCGGCTGCCACGCGCGGTCATCGAACCCAGGCTTATCCCAGCCGGGCATCTCGCGGCGCGCGTCGTAAGTTTCGCCATCGAGCAGATCGGCACTGCGAATCGGCCCTTCACGTGTCGAACGCCACGTGCCGTCGGTCACGATGCGCTGCGTTTGTCCGTTGGCCAGCTCGACCTCAAGCTGCGCCAGCAGGCGCGGGTGATTGCCATAGATGTTGCGCGGCTTCTTGAGGAGGATTTGCGCCAAACCGATTCCCCCGGCGTACCAGCCGTCGCCCAACGCCGCGCCAATGACATTGTCTCCAGCTTGCAGCCATGAAGTCACATCATAAGCCTGGTACTGCACGCGGGTGTGGTAATCGGTCCATTCGGGCGCGAGCAAGTGATCCCCCACGCGTCGGCCGTTGAGGTGTAGCTCATACAGGCCGAGCGCGGTGACATAGACGACCGCACGCTTGACCTTCGCGGGAAGATTGAACGGGCGGCGCAGCATCGTCGCGGAGACGTTTCCAACCGAAGGCAGCTGGTCGCCGATCCACTGCGCCGACCAGTCCGACACGTCGAGCAAGCCCATCGTCCACTGCGCGGGACGGCTCCAGGCTGACGGCTTGCCGTGCTGATCCCAGACGCGCGCCTTCCAGTAGCACTGTGTGCGCGAGCCGAGCGGCTGGCCTTGATACGCGATCTGGACAGACTGGTTGGAGGTCACCTTGCCGGTGTCCCACAAATCACCGCGACTGGCGGCGAGATTGTGAGCGCTGCTCGCCACGATGATCTGGTAGGCGGTCTGCCGTGTGCTGCGCGTGCCGCTGTCCTGAAGGACCCAACTGAGCCGGGGTTCGCGCGTGTCAACTGTTGCCGGGTCCACCAGGTATTCGCAGCGCAAAGAGGCGGGCACGAGCTTGTCTCCTTTCTGCTGAGCCAAGCTTCCAGCGGCGACGAGCAACACACCGGTCATGGCGAGCGAGCAAAATACGATTACTTTAAGCATGGTTTTCTCCTGGCTAAGAAGGCGCAACCTGAATGCCCGCTGATCATATCACTCTGCATACTGTCAAGCCAGGCGCCTGTGTCAACTGACCTCCGCATTGACTGGCGTTTCGAACCGGCATACACTGCGCGTCGTCTGTCACTCTTCCCGCGTTTTCGGCAAGCCTGAGAAAGTGATCTTCGCCAGCGGAGCAGGCAGGTCGATTGAACGTGGTCACCGAACGATCACACTAACACTGAACCGATGAGCGAGAACAAACTGCAATTACTGCGCGAAAAGAATGAGGCGGCGGAGGCCGGCGGCGGGACGGACCGCATCGCCCGCCAGCACGCCGAAGGCAAGATGACAGCCCGCGAGCGGGTCGAGTTCCTGCTCGATGACGCCACCTTCGAGGAGTTCGACAAGCTGAAGACGCACCGCTGTGATGACTTCGGGCTCGCCGCGCAGCAGTACCCGGGCGACGGCTTCGTAACCGGGCACGGCTTGATCGACGGCCGCCAGGTCTTCGTCTTCGCCCAGGACTTCACCGTCTTCGGCGGGTCGCTCTCGGAGACTAACGCGCAGAAGATCGTCAAGCTCATGGACCTGGCGATGAAGGTCGGGGCGCCCATCATCGGCCTCAACGATTCGGGCGGGGCGCGGATTCAGGAGGGCGTGGCCAGCTTGGGCGGCTACGCCGATATTTTCCTGCGCAACACTTTGGCCTCCGGGGTCGTCCCGCAGATCTCGGCGATCATGGGGCCGTGCGCAGGCGGGGCAGTCTACTCGCCGGCGATCACCGACTTCACCATCATGGTCAAGAACACGAGCTACATGTTCATCACCGGGCCCGACGTGATCAAGACGGTGACACACGAGGAAGTGACTAAAGAAGAGCTGGGCGGGGCGATGACGCACAACCAGACAAGCGGGGTGGCCCACTTCGCGGCTGAGAATGAGGAAGACTGCCTGCGCCTGATCCGCGAGCTGCTCTCTTTCATCCCGTCGAATAATCTCGATGACCCGCCACGCATTGCTTGCGACGACCCGTTCGAGCGCGCGGACGAGGCGCTGAACACGATCGTGCCGGCCGAATCCAACCAGCCCTACGACATCCGCCGGATCATCAACCTGGTGGTGGACGATGGCTACTTCCTCGAAGTGCAGGAACACTTCGCGCGCAACATCGTCGTCGGGTTTGCGCGCCTGGGTGGGCAGCCGGTAGGGGTGGTGGCGAATCAGCCGGCCTACCTGGCCGGCGTGCTCGACATCGACGCGAGCGTGAAGGGCGCCCGCTTCGTCCGTTTCTGCGACTGCTTCAATATTCCCGTCGTCACCTTCGAGGATGTGCCCGGCTTCCTGCCCGGCGCGAGTCAGGAGTACGGCGGCATCATCCGCCACGGGGCGAAGCTGCTCTATGCCTACGCCGAGGCGACGGTGCCGAAGGTCACGGTCGTGACGCGCAAGGCCTACGGCGGGGCCTACTGCGTCATGGGCTCGAAGCACATCCGCACCGACATCAACTTCGCCTACCCGACGGCCGAGATCGCCGTCATGGGAGCCGAGGGCGCGGTCGGGATCCTCTACCGCCGCGAGTTGGCCACGGCCCCCGACCCTGAGGCTGCCCGCCAGGCGAAGATCGAAGAGTTCCGCGATAAGTTCGCCTCCCCCTACGTGGCGGCCGAGCGCGGCTTCATCGACGAGGTCATCGAGCCACGCTTCACCAGGCAAAAGCTGATCCGGGCGCTGAAGCTCCTGGAAAACAAGCGCGACCAAAACCCGCCGCGCAAGCACGGGAATATTCCACTCTAGTAATGGCGGATGGGAGCATGCGGATGGCGAATGAGCGAGGTCGCGGATTGGGATCATGAAATGCAGGAAGAAAAATCTGCAATCCACAATCCGCAATCCGCAATGCCCCGGGATTCCAGTCGAGGAACGGTTGATTACTTCTTGGCCTTCCGGTTGATCAAACTGTTGAGCCTTTTCCCGGTCGTGAAGCGCACGGCTTTTTTCGCCGCGATCTTGAGAGGTGCTCCGGTCTGCGGGTTTCGTCCGGTGCGCGCGCGGCGTTCGCTGATCGAGAAGGTGCCAAAACCCACCAACGTCACGCGCTCCCCAAGGCGTAGGCCGTCGGTGACCCCCGCCAGCAGCGAGTCAATCGCCTTGTCAGCCGCAACCTTCGAAATCCCGGCCTCCCTCGCAACCTTCTCAATGAGGTGGCCTTTGTTCATACGGTGCCTCCTAAAGTTCTCGTTGAGGGATCATCTATTGTCACCCAGTGAATGCGGTGGTGACTTATAGCATCCTACAATGTTTGGTGTCAATTAAAAACATTTCAAACGATGTAATATTGGTTGAACTAGAGACATTAATGGGGGCTGGGGAAGGAAGAAAAAGCGGGCCTCGCAATCGCCTGACGGGGCCCGCTCAGTGGTTTGACAGGATGGGATGAAAGTTAAGCGGCGCGGCGTTTGACCTTCGCGCCACTAGTTAAGACTTCAATCGCTTTCTTGAGCATTAAATCCTCAGACGGCTTGGTGACGACGATCGGCGCGGGGGCGGCCGTGGGCGAAGGCGTAGCGGACGGCGCACGTTGCGGAGTCGGCGCCGGCTGATGATTCTCCTCACCCTCATCAGGGGTCACCACTTCGGCCAAATCAGAGCGCTTGACCTCCACGCTCGGCGTCACGCCCTCGGTCATAAAAATCTTGCCGGACGGCGAAGCATAGCGCGCCGTGGTCAAAAGGAGGGCCGAGCCGTCATCCAGCGGGAAGAGTTCTTGCTCGGAACCCACACCGAAGGTCCGCTCACCGACAACCTCGCCGCGCTGATTCTCCAGGATCGCAGCCGCCACGACCTCCGCCGCGCCGGCCGTGGTCCGGTCGGTAATCACCACCACTGGCAGATCAGTAATCGCGCTCTCCGGCCTAGCTTCGTAGGTGGCCAAGACCTTGTCCTTGCGTCCGACAGACTTAGCAATCGTGCCCGACTTCAGGAAGAGATTAGCCACCGCCGTGCCCTCTTTCAGGTCCCCGCCGGCCGAGCCGCGCAGGTCGAGGATGATGCGCTGTGCGCCGCGCTTCAGGGCATCGCGGACCGCAGTCTGAACGGCTTCGGATTGTCCTTTCCCAAGGATCGGGACCTTGACATAACCGATCTGTTGTTCGAGCGCACGGATTTCGGGCGCCGGGGAGGTAATCGTCCCACGTGCCACCTTGATCTTCTCACTGCGACTATTGCGGAAGACCGAGAGCTCAACGCCTGTGCCCGGCGCGCCAAGCAGGAGCGAGCGCATATCGTACAGGTCCAGGTCGCGCGTCGCGTGCCCGTCAATATACTCAATCACGTCGCCGGCCCGGATGCCCGCCTTATCGGCTGGCGACCCCGGCACGATTGCGATCACATAAGCGAAGCCCTGAAACTGGCCGAGCACCATCCCCGTCATGTCACCGTTGCCCTTATGCGCCTCAAACTCCTTGACCTGCGGCGGGAGCAAGTAGGCGCTATAGGGGTCGAGTCCGTCCGTCAACCCGCGCAGTGCCCCAATCCGGACTTTCTCCAGGTCCGGCTTCTCGACGTAGTCGGTGACGATGTGCCGCACGACTTCCTCAAAGATGCGCAGTTGCGGGTACGGCCCCGGGTCGGCGATGGCCCGCAGGAAGGGATGTTTCGAATCAGAGAGCATGCCACCGATGATGGCATAGATGGCGATGAAGGCGGAAAGCGTCACCAGGGTCAGCTTGTTGCGGATGGACATCAATCAACTCCTTGCAGTCTGCTCGCACGTCAGAGGTTTGTCAGCGATAAGCCAAGCAGCGGCGCTTAAAGCTATTCGAGATTGCCGCTTTCAGATAATACACCACGCCAGAACGGGCGTGCAAGCTGGATCAAAGTTTCCGACACTTGTCAGGCTTACTGGTCTTCGGGTAGCTGCCATCCTGCCCGGTGCCAAGAGAAGCACCCCGCCGAGTGGTCGAACAGCAGCTTGAAATAGTTGGTTGATTCCCTCAGCCAATGCAACGCCATCTGCACCCACGAAATCACCGCCGCCTTCTTCTTGGGGGCTGAATATGTAGCGGCGTAGCCGAGCTTTTTTCTGCGCACAGTGGAAGACGAACTAGTGGGGCGTTTGATAAGTAAGGCCCGCCAGCGAAGAAAACCTGATGAGACGGCGATCAAGCCTGACGCGCCCGAATGATTACTTCGCCACGTCTGCCATGCCGACCATCGCCAGGACGATCAGCAGCGCCCGTTGGTAACCGAGTTCGCGACCCGTCGCGTCATACCACTCGCTCAGCCGGTGTGAATCGCCTGAAAGCCCGCCGACACCGATGGTGATGGCTGGAATGCCGAGACTGATCGGAATGTTCGAGTCGGTCGAGGCGCGGTTGAGAGTGGGCGTGATGCCGAGTGCCTGTGAAGCCTCCATAGCCAGGCGCACGAGTGGCGCCTGGCGCGGCGTCTCGCCTGACGGGCGGTTGCCGATCAGCTTGACCTCCACTTTGAGGCTGCGCCCCGAAGCCGCCCGCAGCGCATTCTCATCCGCAATCGCCTGGTTGATCGACCCGAGCAAGAACTCTTCCAGCCGCGCCAATTCCGTCTCCGAGGCCGAGCGCATATCGACGTCCATCCGGGCGCGCTGCGGGATGACGTTGACCGACTCGCCGCCTTCGATGCGGCCGACGTTGTAGGTCGTGCGCGGCTCGACCGGCGCCCGGTAGTTAGCCAGCCGCGCCACTATCCGCCCCAACGCGTGGACCGGGTTGACCACGCCGAAGTCTCCCCAACTGTGCCCGCCCGGCCCTTCGAGCGTCACCCGATACCGGCGGGACCCCAGCGCCTGGTGTGTAATATGTTCGGCCCCCGGCCCATCGAATGAGACGAAGGCCGACACCCGGCCGACCAATCGCCCCTCGCTGAAGAGGTGGCGCACCCCGCGCAAGTTCCCTTCGCCCTCTTCACCCACCGTGGCCACGAAAGCGATCGTGCCGCGCAGTTTGATCTGCGCGGCGTTCAGCGCCTGAACGAGTCCCACGAGCGCGGCCAAGCCGGCCACGTTGTCTGCGATCCCGGGCGCGCACAGCCGCGCTCCGACGCGCCGCACCTGGACGTCGGTTGACTCCGGGAAGACCGTGTCGAGGTGGGCCGAGAGGACCAGCAGCGGGTCTTCCGCTTCGCCGCGGTAGCAGCCGATCACATTACCTTCGCTGTCGGTGTGCACGTCGGCGAGGCCGAGTTCGGCAAAGCGGGCGGCGAAGTAGCGGGCCCGCTCCTGCTCTTTGAAAGGCGGGGCCGGAATCTCGCAGATGCGCACGTGCTCGGCGGTGAAGCGCTCGGCCGCACTATCAATGAAAGCAAAGGCGCGCGCCACGCGTTCGTCGCGTAAGAGAGTGGCCACCGTGTCGGGCCGGTAGCGATCTGCTATTGAAAGTAATGAAGCGGGCATTAAGCGTTCCTGTGGCGCTATTGGCACGGCTTAGTCCATCGACCACCTGGCCTTCAAAGCCGCTCCCATTCATCCTTATCGATGCCGGCCTGTCGTAAGATTCTGGCGAGCAGATGCCGACTGATATCACTCTGGTGCAGATTGGGCATGGCCAACTTGAGATCTCCTTTGACCATATACTGATGCTTGCCACCTGCATACGGACCGTCAAATCCCAACCCCTTGAGGTAGTGTATCAGGTCCGCTCTTTTGATCGGCCCAAACGAGGGCATCAGGCAGCCTCCGGTGTCACCGTCAATTCAATGCCATCAACAATCGGTAACGAATGGCCGAATCGAAGCCCGATGATGATCCATCCTTCTAAGACTTCCTGCAACTGCTCGCGGCAAGCTTCCAGCGTTGCGGCACTAGCGTACACACCTTGGAAGCCAGGGATTTCTCCATAAAATGTCTGATCCGGCAAAATCTCGTACTTGGCTTGCCGCATGGCCGCTTGGATATATTTTGTTAGCATGAAGGAGACTCCTTTACGTCTTGAAATCAGCCGCCGAGGATTGATGAAGCCGGCGCCCATCAGCAATCACGCTGGCGCGCTCGCCGCAATCAATGCGCGGACTTCTTCTTCACTCAGCACGAATGAGCAGCTCTTGGCGTGCGCGAGGATGCGCTCGACCAGTTCCTCGGTCGGCTCGATGCCGCGCTGTTCGAGCCAGTAGATGACGTTCGACTTGCCGCTCATGTAACCGATCTCGATCTGCTGCTCCAGCCCGAAGAGCCGCGCCGGCACCCCTGAATAGACGGCATCGGCCAGTTCCGCGTCCCGCTTCTTGAAGGCCTTGATCACCGCCGCGGCGTGGACGCCGGTCGCCGTGCGGAAGGCGTCGCGCCCCACGACCGGGTAGTTGTGCGGGATCGGCACGCGGCAGGCTTCGCTCACCGCCTCGCAATACTCCCGCAGCCGGGAGAGGTCGCGGTTGATCCAGCCCATGAGTTGCAGGTTGACAAGCAGCAAGTCCATCTGGGTGTTGCCGACGCGCTCCCCGATTGCGAGCGCGGCGCCGTGCAAGCGGTGCGCCCCGGCCTCGGCGGCCGTGATCGCGTTGATGACGCCCAGGCCGCGGTCGCAGTGGCCGTGCCAATCGATCTCCACCTCCTCGCCCGTCGCCGCAACCACTTCACGCACGTAGGTGATCAGGGCTCGCACGCCGTCGGGCGTCGCGTGGCCCACGGTGTCGCAGACGCAGACGCGTTTGGCCCCGCAGTTGATTGCAGTGGTGAAGAGCTGGCGGATCGTCTCCGGGTCAGCACGCGTCGTGTCCTCGGTGACATACATCACGGGCAGCCCGTGCTCGACGGCGAAGGTGACGGCCTCCTCAGTCGTGCGCAGCAGGTGGTCGAGCGTCCAATCCTCGGCGTAGAGGCGGATCGGGGAAGAGCCGATGAAAGTATGGGCCTCGATGGGGATGCCCACGCGTTCGGAAATTTCGATGATCGGCTGAATGTCGTGCCGGTGCGTGCGGGCGGCGCACCCCGGACGAATCTTCAGCTTCGCCTCGACGATCTCGCGCGCCAGCCGTTCGACGTCCGCGACCGCACGCGGCCCGGCGCCAGGCAGCCCGATGTCGGCGATGTCGATGCCGAGCGCGTCCATCAGGTGCAGGATGCGCACCTTCGCCTCGATCGGCGGGTCGGCGACCGAGGGCGATTGCAGGCCGTCGCGCAACGTCTCGTCGTCGAACTCAATCGGGTGCGGCGGGGCCTTCGCCGTCTCACCCACTTTGTTCCAGTCGTAGATCAGTGAGTCTTGCATAGCCGTCACCTCAGTTGCCGCCTGCGTTCACGGAGGATTCACGATTGACACCGATGGATTGATTACACCGCCTGCGCCGTAGACTGTCAAGCCAAGTTGTTACTGGTACAGTCCGGGGGAGCTGAAGCGACCTGATGGCTTCGTGAGAGGCGCTGCGGCGCAGGCGCCAGGTCGCTTCAGCTCCCCGTACTGTACCCATTCGATTTAGACAACCCGGCAACCCGGCTGAAATGATGAGGGCGATTTGACCCCGGCTGAGATTTGGTGTAGAAGGTGAAGCCACCATCGAAAAAGCAAGGAAAAGGAGGGGCGCCATTGGAATACCGTCCCCAAGATACAGGTTGGATTGAAGTCATCACCGGTTCGATGTTCAGCGGCAAAAGTGAGGAGTTGATCCGGCGTCTACGCCGCGCGCAGATCGCCCGCCAGAAGGTCCAGATCTTCAAGCCGGCGATCGACCATCGCTACTCCGAGAGCCACATCGTGTCGCACTCGGAGATGCGCATCGAGTCACAAGCCGTCCGTTCCGCTCGCGAGATTCTCGCCCTCGTCGACCTGGGCACGGATGTCATCGGGATCGACGAGGGCCAATTCTTCGACCAGGAGCTGGTCGTGGTCGCCAACCAACTGGCCGAGCAGGGCAAGCGGGTGATCATCGCGGGCCTGGACATGGACTACCTCGGCAAGCCCTTCGAGCCCATGCCGCAGGTCCTGGCCATCGCCGAGGATATTACCAAGACGCACGCCATCTGTATGCAGTGCGGCAACCCGGCCAGCTACACGCAGCGGCTGATCGCGAGCAATGAGCGCGTGGTGGTGGGCGCGGCCGGGTCCTACGAGGCGCGGTGCCGGCACTGCTTCGACCCGCATCTGGCCGAGGAGTTGATCGAGATTAAGGACGAGATGGAGGTCCAAGGGTAATGTAATTTGTCAGTGGTCCGTGGTCAGTGGTCCGTTGCTTAATCTTGCTCCCCGCTCCCGATTGCAACTGCTGTGCGACTGACAACGGACAAATAAGGAGATGAAGCTATGAGTGATCAGCGCGCGATGGAGCATGACCTGCTCCATGATTTCTTGCGGGTCGTCGAGGCGGCGGCCGTCGCGGCGGCACGGACGATGGGGCAGGGGGATCGCAAATACTCCGACCACGTGGCCGTCGAGAAGATGCGCGCCGTGATGGAGACGATCCCGATGGACGGCACGATCGTCATCGGCGAGGGCGAGCGCGATGAGGCGCCGATGCTCTACATCGGCGAGCGCGTGGGCCTCGGGGCGAAGGACGGCAATAAACATCACTATCACCAGGTGGACATCGCGGTGGACCCGCTCGAAGGCACCAACCTCTGTGCGACCGGTTCGGCCAACGCGATTGCGGTGCTGGCGGCGGCCGAGCGAGGCGGGTTGCTGCACGCCCCCGACATTTACATGAACAAGATCGTCGTCGGCCCCTCGGTCAAAGGCGCCGTCGATATCGACGCTCCGGCGAGGGATAATTTGAAAGCGATCGCGCGGCGCTTGAACCGTGACGTCACCGACCTGGTGGTGATCGTGCTCGACCGCCCGCGACATAAGAAATTGATCGACGACATCCGCGAGGCGGGCGCCCGCATCCGCTTGATCTCGGACGGCGACCTCTCGGCCGGCATCTCGGCGGCCGTCGGCGGCTCCGGGGTGCATGCCTTGATGGGCATCGGCGGGGCGCCGGAAGGGGTGATTACGGCCGCAGCCATGCGCTGCCTGAACGGAGAGATCCTAACCCGCTTCGTTCTCAAGGAGCAGCTCGAACACCAGGAAGACCGTGACAAGATCGCCGACGGCTTGGTCGAGCGCATGAAGGAGATGGGCATCAGCGACCCGAAGAAGGTCTATGACACGACCGACCTGGCGCCCGGCAAGAAGATCATCTTCGCCGCCTGCGGCGTCACGGACGGGACCATCCTCCACGGCGTGCGCTTCTTCGGCACCGGCAAGCGGACCCAATCGCTGATCATGACGACCGAGACGCGCCATGTCCGCTTCGTCGATACCGTCCACGTCGAAGGCGGGCCGGATTCGTTGGTCCGATTCGATAGATTCTAAGGTTCCACATTCTTGCTTGCACTTGAGACCGCACGCCAGAGCGCTCCTGATCTACGCGACGCTATGCATCAGCGCCCTGGCTTGGCTCGGCTTGATCTGCGCCGCCCCCTGGCTGGCAGCCAACTGTCAGTTCACGCTCTCACTGCTGCTCTACCGGAGCTTTTCGGCGGTCTGCCATCAGATGCCTGAGCGCTCGTTTCACCTACTTGGTTACCCGCTCGGGGTCTGCGCGAGGTGTACCGGAATCTACGCCGGCTTTGTGCTCGGGCTGATCGTCTACCCGCTGGCCCGGCGGGTGGGGCAGGAGGTGATGCCCGCGCGGTGGTGGATAGTGGCGGCGGCGGTGCCCGCCGTGATTGATTTCGCGGGCGGCGCCCTCGGGCTTTTGACTAACACTTTTTTCTCGCGGGCCGCGACGGGGCTGGTGGCGGGCGCAGCCGCCGCCTTCTATCTCGTGCCCGGCCTGGTATCGATGAGGTTTCGAGTCCGGAGGCCCAAGTCTTTCGACTCGGAACTTCCAACTTGACATCCCTTGGAGGAGGACGATGGCGGGAGCTGACCGAAAAAAACCGGCGCTGATCGGCGGCCTGATCGTGGGCGTGCTTTCCTTGCTCCCGTATATCAAAGCGGGCAATTACTGCTTTTGCTTGTGGGCGCTCGTCGGCGGCGCAGTGGCCGCCAAGCTGCTGATCGACCGCTCGCCCGAACCGCTCACGGCCGCGGAAGGGGCGACCATCGGGTTGATGGCAGGGCTCATCGGCGGGGGAATGTACCTGCTCATCGATGCGCCGCTGACGGCGCTCAACATCGGCACCGCCATCAACACCTTCAAAGATTATCCGGGGTTGCCGCCTGAAGCTCGGGTCTTCTATGAGAAGATCCAGCAGAGTTTGGCGCTCAAGGTGATAGTCTCCTTCCTCGGCGTGTTTCTCGCCGCTGTCGTCCTAGTAGCCTTTACAGTGCTGGGTGGTTTGCTCGGGGTGGTGCTCTTCGAGAAGCGTAAGGGTCAAGCGCCGCCGCCGCCGCCGCCTCAGTACCCGCCGCCGTACCCACCTAATTATCCGCCCACGCCGCCGCCGAGTGCGCCCCCGCCGGGAGGCTACGGCGGTGAGTCTGGAGGAGAGTCAGGCGGTGAGCCACCTGTGTGAGTAAGGGAGCAGAGGGCAAAGAGCAAAGAGCAAGGAGCAAGGGGCAGAGGGCAATGAAACAGGCGACATGGTTATAGCCGGCTCTCACTTGCCCCTTGCTCCTTGCTCTTTGCCCTCTGCTCTTCTGCCCCCGCTCCTTTCTAATGCCCGCCCAGCCTAGATTTCAGCCGGTTGATGATTTAAAACTTTTTTCCGCGGGAGCGAAAAAACTACTAGCCATGCTTGGGCCTTCCGACTATAATGCGGGCATCAATCACTGGGATGCCTTTTCAAGTTTGATGGCGCGCCTTACCACGCGGCATCAACAGTCACAAAAGTGGTCCTGCGAAATTCGCACAAGTTTTTTGATTGAGATGAAAACTGAGAGCTAGAGGGCGAGCGAGGAGAGTTCTTGTTCGTCACGTGTTTGGTTCGGTTACGTAACCTCACAACGTTTGACTGAAAGAGACTGATCTAGCGTTTCTCGGGGCAGTTGTAACAGAAACGGTTTACGCTCTTCCCGCCAATTTTTCCGGCAGAAATTTGGCACCCATCTGGCCCGCGACGGCTTCGTCCACCCGAAGCGCGCGGCGGCCGAGCGTGTCTCTCTTCAGTAGTTCGGTAACGCCTGCACCTCACCTAGCGTGAAGTGTGCCGACATCTTATCAATCGGCGTCTGGACGTTGATCTGGGCCTCACCACCCCACGTCTACCCCAACGCCACAGGCTTCTCACTGGCCTGCAACCCGGAAGATACAGTTGTATTCAGTACCCAAATTACTAACTGAAGCTCAACTCCGAAGTAAATATGAAAGCCCCTACATCGAAGTCGTGGAAGTCTTTGCTTGAAAACAATGATGCCACCTCCCTCTGGCAGGCGCTCTTTCGGCTGGTCTCGGCCCACCCGCTGGTGCGCTCGGCCCAGCGCCATCAGAATGGCCCGACGCACCCGACGCCGTTGTTCTCGGTCCGTGATTTGACCCAGGACCTCTACGTCTTGTTGCTGGAGAAGGCCCGTTTCAAGCACTACTTGAACTGCCGGATGTCGGACACCGAGATCGAGCGCGAGATCTTCCAGATCGAACTCACGAACCTGCTCATCGGGCGGCTGCGGAGGCGGCGGCCTGAGAATTACCGGATCGTGCGGCGCGTGAGCACTGTCCTCGAAGCGGGCGCCCCGTTCCGGACTTTCGCCGCGAAGAACGGTCACCCCCAGGCACGCTACCGGCAATCGGCGGGCGTGGTCTACGGCCTGCGGGAGTGGGGTGATGAGAAGCCGATCAAGGACAGCGGGACCTTCGCCGCGCTGATTTCAGGCATCCCGATGCGCATGCGCAACCGCCGCCTGGTCGGGTGCCGCGGCGAGGCGCAGGTGATCATCACCAATCAGGAACTGACCGAGCTGATGGTCGAGATCCTCCGGGCCATCGATTCGCCCGCGAGCCTGCGCGTGCTGCGGTCGCTGGCGCTCACGAAGCTGCCGGTCTACGACGCCGTCATGACCTCGATCGAAGACGAGATGGACGAGGAGCGCCAGGGCCATTGGCGGCACAACTCTCTGGCCTCCTCGGATGCGAGCCCAGAGCAGATCGCGCTGCGCAACGAGCAGGAGCAGATGGCCCGCCGGGCGGCGACGGACTTCCTGGACCGCATCCACCGCCTGACGCGCTCGCACCACCAGCGCACCGAGCGGCTGTGGCGCGTGCTCTGGCACTGTTACTTCGACCCGTCGGAGCCCTCGCAGCTCTCGATTGCCGAGATGGTCGGCATCTCCGATTCCTCAGTCAGCGACTATCGCCGCAAGCTGGAAGTCGAGATGCGCAAGCTCGCGTTTGCCCCCGAGGAGCTGCGTTTCTTCGCCGAGGAATTGGACGAGCAACTGCGCTTACGCCTGGCGATGGCCGAGGCCTCCCGGCACCACGCCAAGCCGAAAGTCCAGCCATCCTGGCCGGCTTATAGCTACGATTCATTGGCGGCGCTCGAAGGCGCGCCGGTGGTGTGAAGGTAGGGGCTAGGGGTTAGGGACTAGGGATTAGGGAAAGAGAGAAACTGGCTTTCATCTCTAGCCCCTAGTCCCTAACCCCTAGCCCCTGCTTCCCGTACTTTATCCTTGTTTCCCTCCCACAGCAGGGCTATTATCTGACCGCCCCCGATGTCCTTTACCCAAGCCCACACCTGGTGGTCAGCGGGCAGTTGAATTCACTGGCATGACCGGGGCGTCTTGGTTTATGATGCGCCTACGGTCATCTCCCTAAGTCAGTGTGAACGGCGAAGTAATTCCCGAGAGTGATGGCGGGCGCGCTTGGTGCCAGCGCACTGCGTCAATCCGTGAGGCCAGAGAAATGAGATCACCCGTGAACGGGGACAAGGCGATGCATCAGCCCGCACCGGTCAACGCCCTGTCGGTGGACGTAGAAGATTATTACCAGGTCGAGGCGTTCTCAGATGTCGTGCGCCGCGAAGAGTGGCCGCGCTGGGAGCCGCGGGTCGAGCGCAACACCCGGCGGCTGCTCGAGCAGTTCGCCCGCCACGGCGTGCACGGCACTTTCTTCACGCTCGGGTGGGTCGCCGAGCACCACCCCAGGTTGATCCGCGAGATCTCCGGCGCCGGCCACGAAGTGGCTTGTCACGGCTACGAGCACCGGTTGATCTACCGCCAGACGCCGGAGGAGTTCCGTCGCGATCTGCGCCGCGCCAAGCGCGTGCTGGAGGACCTCGTCGGCGCCCGCGTGGAAGGCTACCGCGCCCCGAGCTATTCGATCACCGCCGAGAGCATCTGGGCGCTCGATGTCTTGATCGAAGAAGGCTTCCGCTACGACTCGTCGATCTTCCCGATCCACCACGACCGCTACGGCATGCCGAACGCCGAGCGCTTCCCGCATCAGCTGCGCCGCGCGAGCGGCGAGATCATCGAGTTTCCCCCCTCGACGGTGAAACTGTTCGGGGTGAATTTCCCGATCGCGGGCGGCGGCTACTTCCGCCTCTTGCCCTATCCGCTCTTCCGCCTGGGCCTCGAACGCATCAATCACGCCGAAGGGCAACCGGTGCTCTTTTTCGTTCACCCCTGGGAAGTGGATCCTGAGCAGCCCGTGATTCAGGGGTCGCGCATCAACATCTGGCGGCACCGGTTTCACCTCGACCGGACCGAGTACCGGCTGGAGCGACTGCTCCGGCATTTTCGCTTCGCCCCGGTGCGCCAGGTCTTGCAGCTCAGCGACCAGCCGGTGAGCCAGCCCGTCGCGGTGGTCTCAGCTCCGGTCTAATTGGTGTCCCCGACATTGAGGTGAAGTAAGCAACCGAACGATTGCGGAATGCGGATTGGGGATTGCGGATTGAGGAAAGGTCGAGCATTCTCCAATCCGCATTCTGCAATCCGCAATCGAATGAGGACTGTGGAAACAGCGAGCCCGCCGCTGGCGCTCAAGATGCCGGCGGCGCTGACAATCAAGCGCGAGACCATCGCGAGCGCCACCGAATGGCAGGCCTATGTGCGCCGCGCCCCCGCCGCCACCTTCTGCCACCTCCCCGGCTGGTCACGCGTCGTCGAACGCGCCTGGCGTCATCAACCGCATCATCTCCACGCCGAGCGCGGAGGGGCCTGGGTCGGACTCTTGCCCCTCTTCCACGTGCGCAGCCGGTTATTCGGGTCGATGCTCGTCTCGGCGCCCAATGCGGTCTACGGCGGCGCAGTGGCCGATGACCCGGAGGCCCGGCGCGCGTTGCTTGCCGAAGCGAAGCGGTTGGCGGCCGAGTTGCGGGTCGATTACCTGGAATTGCGCGACTGGCAGGAGCGCGGCGATGAGGCCGAGGACCCCGAGTTGCGGCGCAAGGAACTCTACGTCACCTTCGAGCACCCCATCACCACCGACGAAGAGGCGCTGATGCGCAGCTTCCCGCGCGACATTCGGCGCATGATTCGCCAGGGGCCGAAGCACGGGCTCACCTCCGAGGTAGGGCGCGAGGAGCTGCTCGATGAGTTTTACGAGGTCTATGCGACCAGCTTGCGCCACCTCGGCACCCCGGTCTTTCCCAAACGACTCTTCGCCGAGTTTCTGCGCGAGTTCCCCGCAGAGTGTGACATCCTGGCCGTGCGGCAAGGCGGGCGGCTGGCAGCGGCAGTGATGAGTTTCTATTTCCGCGACGCCGTGCTTCCCTACTATGCCGGCGCCTATCCGGAGTTCTACCGCGTAGGGGTCAACAACTTTATGTACTGGGAGTTGATGCGGAGCGCGGCGGAGCGCGGCTTCACGCGGTTCGATTTCGGGCGCAGCAAGCTCGCGACCGGAGCTTACGAGTTCAAGCACGGGTGGGGCATGCGCGAGCGCCACTTGCCCTATCAGTATTTCCTCGTCCGCGCCAAGGAGATGCCGAACCTCAACCCGACGAACCCGAAATTCGACCTGCTGATCAAAGCGTGGAAGCGTTTGCCGCTCGGGGTGACCAAAGTAATCGGGCCAAGGATCGTCAAGAATCTACCTTAAATCAGTAGGCAGTAGGCAGTAGGCAGCACAGAACTACTGCCTACTGCCTACCGCCTACTGTCTACTGCTCAGATGAAACTGCTGTTCCTCGCGCATCGCATCCCATACCCGCCCAACAAGGGTGACAAGATCCGCGCGTTCAATGAGCTGACTGCGCTCCTGGCGCGGGGGCACGAGGTGCACCTGCTGGCGTTCGCCGATGACCCGCGAGACTTACATTACCAGGCAGAACTCGCCAGACTCTGCGCCTCGGCGGCGGTCGTTCCGCTCAATCGTCAGCGGGCTAAGCTGCGGGCGCTCGGGAAGCTCTTCAGCCGCGCCCCGCTCTCGCTCGGCTACTTCTCCGCGCGGAGCATGCGCCGCCACGTCAGGCGGAAGCTGGCTGAGGTCGATCCCGACGCCATCCTCGTCTACTCCTCGACGATGGCCCAGTACGTGCCGGGCAAGTTTGCCGGACGCACGGTTGTGGACCTGGTCGATGTGGATTCGGAGAAATGGCGTGACTACGCCCGCCACCTGCGCCCCCCGGCGTCGTGGCTCTATCAGATCGAGTGGCGGCGGCTGCGGCGTTACGAACACCGAATAGCAACGCGCTCCGCCTACACGCTGGTCACGACCCAGCGGGAAGCCGCGCTGCTCGAAGACCTGGACGAGTTCACGCGCCGCGCCCGACTGCGCATCATCACCAATGGGGTGGATCTGGAACACTACCGTCCTGAGGATCTGCCCGCCAGCTTCACCCCTGACCAGATCCCGGTTGGTGAAAGGAGATTCCTGGCACAGACTGCTACCCCTCGCCTAGTCTTTACCGGAGCCATGGACTATTACGCGAACGTCGAGGGGGTGCGGTATTTCGTGGAGGAAGTGTTCCCGCTCGTTCGTGAGCGCGAGCCGCGCACCGAGTTGCTCATCGTCGGCAGCAACCCGACGGCGGAGGTGAGGCAGTTGGGTGAACGGGCGGGAGTGACAGTCACCGGCTTCGTCGCAGACATCCGACCATATCTGGCGGCGGCGACGGCCTGCGTCGTGCCGCTGCGCATCGCCCGCGGGATCCAAAACAAGGTCCTGGAGGCGATGGCCGCCGGCCGGGCAGTGGTGGCGACCCCGGAGGTGGCAGCCGGTCTGTGTGTCGTCGATGGCGAGCACCTGCTGGTGGCACGCGCCCCGCAGGAGATGGCTGAAGCCGTGCTCCAGGTGATCGAAGATGAGTCGCTGCGGACGCACCTGGGCGCCCAGGCGAGGCGCTTCGTGGAAGAAGAGCACGACTGGGCCCCGCTGCTCAAGCGGTTCACTGACCTGATTGAATCGGTCGGCTCGCGCTCAGCCTCACCCCCTCAGGCGGGTGGCCGCCGGGGCGGAAGAAAAGATTCTCCGCAGCAATGGCAGATGATCTTCTAGCGTCAAGGCGAGACTACAAACCAGATCATTTTCTTGAAGGCTATAGATGATGATCTGCCAAACCACGAGGGCCCGGCAGCCCCTAACCAGACAGGAGAGGAGCCAAGCAGGAGGTTTGTAACAATGCGCCCCGAGACGTCGCTGCTGGTATCAGTGGTCATCCCATGCTATAACCAGGCCCATTTTTTAGGGGAGGCGCTTGAGAGCGTGCTCGCGCAAACCTACCCGCGGTATGAAATCATTGTCGTGGACGACGGTTCGACCGATCACACGTCGGAGGTCGCGGCCCGTTACCCGGGCGTGCGCTATATCCGCCAGCCCAACCAAGGGCTCTCCGCGGCGCGCAACGCCGGGCTGCAGGCGAGCCAGGGAGATTGCCTGGTGTTCCTTGATTCCGATGATCGGCTGCTGCCCACAGCCCTCGAATCCGGGCTGGAGTGTTTGCAGGCTCACCCCGAATGCGCTTTCGTCTTCGGCCAGTGTCATCGGATTGATTACGACGGGACCCCGCTGCCCAGTTCGCCCGGCCCCCGTCTGCGGGGGGATTATTATCTGGCGCTCTTACCAAAGAACTTCATCCACATGCCGGCGATGGTCATGTACCGGCGCGCAATTTTTGATCTGGTGCGCGGGTTCGATCGGGCCGTGAGCCCGGCCGCGGATTATGAACTTTACCTGCGGATCGCCAGAAGCTATCCGGTCCGCGAACACCCCCACGCGGTCGCCCAGTACCGCCAGCACAGAGCCAACATGACGCGCAACGCCGGACTGATGCTGAAAGCGACGGCCACCGTCCTGCGCGCGCAGCGGAAATACGTCAGGGGAAATAAAAAATATGAAGAGGCGTACCGGGTGGGGATGAAGAATTGGCAGGCCTACTACGGCGAGCGCCTGTTCATTGAGGTGCAGTATCAGATGATGAAACCCAGCGAGTGGAAACAAGCGGCCAAGGGCCTGTGGTCACTCCTGCGGTATTACCCGCAAGGCATCACGAAGCATGCGGGCAACCGCCTCTCCCGCGTGGCCCTGAAGATCCGGAGCGGGTTTCGCTTCAGCGACGGCCAGGGCGATCAGCCGCACGGACGCCGAAGGGCGGATCTCAATCAATCAACTCCGCCGGCTGCTGATAGGGTAGAATGAGCGAGCAAGGCAGGATATTGTGAGAATTCTCAATGTCGTGGGCGCACGCCCGAACTTCATGAAGATGGCGCCGATCGTCGCGGCCATCGCGCGCCGCCGAGGCGAAGTGTCGCAGGTGCTGGTCCACACCGGGCAGCACTATGACGAGGCGATGTCGGCGGCCTTCTTCCGCGACCTGGGGATGCCGGCGCCGGACATCAACCTCGAAGTGGGGTCGGGCACGCACGCCGAACAGACGGCGCGGGTGATGCTCGCCTTCGAGCCCGTAGTGATCGCCCAGCAGCCGGACTGGGTGGTGGTGGTGGGTGACATCAACTCGACGCTGGCCTGCGCCCTCGTCGCGAGCAAGCTCTGCGTCCGCGTGGCCCACGTGGAGGCGGGGCTGCGCAGCTTCGACCGGACGATGCCGGAGGAAATCAACCGCGTGCTCACCGACCGGCTCGCGGACCTGCTCCTCACGCCGAGCGAGGACGGTGACGCCAATTTGCGGCGGGAAGGGATCGCCCCCGAGAAGATCGTGCGCGTCGGCAACGTCATGATTGACACACTCCTGATCCAGCTCGGCCAAGCGCAGCGGTCGCGCGTCATTGAGGAGTTGGAGTTGGAGCGCCAAGGCTTCGCCGTGCTCACCATGCACCGGCCCGCGAACGTCGACAACCCGGAGGCGCTGCGCCGAATTTTCTCCGCGCTCAGCGAGGTCGCCCGCGAGTTGCCGATTATCTTCCCCGCCCACCCCCGCACCCAGGCGCGTATGCGCGAGTTCGGGGTCCAGGCCCCGGCCGGCGTCCGCGTCCTGGAGCCGATGGGCTACTTGGATTTCTTGCGGCTGTGGAGCAACGCGCGGCTGGTGCTGACCGATTCGGGCGGCTTGCAGGAGGAGACCACCGCGCTTGGCATTCCCTGCCTGACGCTCCGCGAGAACACCGAACGCCCGATCACCGTCGAGCAAGGGACCAACCGCATTGTCGGCCGCGACCCGGGACGAATCACAGCAGCAGCTTTCGAGGTTCTGCGCGATCAACACGAGCGGACGGCGCGCGTGCCGGATTTATGGGACGGGCGCGCGGCCGAGAGGGTCGTCGAGGCGTTAATCGCCCGGACCAAGCATTAGAGGGTGAAGGATCACAAGGCCCTTTAGTTTTAACTTTGTGGCAAGCGCCGCGTGATAGATAATGAGCCTGACGCTTCGGCTCAGGCCCTCCCCGATGCTCAAGCCGTGCGTCTGGTGACCTGAGGTATCGTCGGTGACCACGCCCGGAAATTATGAAAGCGCGGCGCGCAGGTCCAGCAAACTTTCCAGTTTGCGGTGGCGCCCGCGAGCGATCCTGGGTGAGCACAGCAGCACACTGGAAAGTTTGCTGGACATATTCCGAGACAGAAGCCGCGACGTAAGACAAGAGCGCAGTCTCCAGGGAAGATGACGTGATGCAGAAAATCAGGCCGCGGACAATTAAGAGGGTGGCGAGGAGTATGATGGCGCTATGAGAGTGCTCCACGTGCTTGATCATTCGCTCCCCTATTTCAGCGGCTACAGCTTCCGCAGCAGCTACATCATCAATATGCAGCGGCGGCTCGGCATCCAGCCGTTCGTCGTGACTTCGCCGAAGCACGAGGACTTCAAGGAACGCTGCGAGGTGTTGGGAGAGGTGGAGCATTATCGGTTGCCGTGGCCGGTCTTTTATTGGCTGCCGATGCCACGCCTGGTCCCGCTGCTGCGGCAGGCGGCTTCGGTCGCGATGCTCGCCAAACATATCGCCCGGCTCGCGCGGCAACTGGACGTGGACGTGATTCACGCGCACTCGCCGTCGCTCGACGGCTTGGCCGCACGTCGCGCCGCGCATCGCCTGGGGCTGCCGTGGGTGTATGAGTTGCGCTATTATGAAGAGGACGCGGCGGTCGACCGTGGCAAGACGAAATTCAATTCGCCGCGTTACCGGATGGCGCAGCGGCTCGAAATGAAGGCGCTTGAGAGCGCCGACCTGGTGGTAACCATCGCCTCGGCGCTCCGCGCGGACCTGATCGCCCGCGGTCTCCCCCCGGAAAAGATCTACGAGGTGCCGAACGGCGTGGATACCCACGTCTTCACGCCCCGCCCGCCTGACCCCGAGCTGATCGCACGACACGAGCTCCAGGGTAAAACGGTGGTCGGGTTCATCGGCTCGTTCTACACTTACGAGGGCCTGGATCGCCTCGTGGACGCGATGCTCTTCCTCCTGCGCGAGCGCGATGATGTGAAGCTGCTGCTGGCGGGTGAGGGGGAGACGGAGCAGCAACTCCGCGAGCGCATCCCCAGGCACCTGCGGAGTCACTTCATCTTTGCGGGCCGCATCCAGCACGAGGACGTCCTGCGCTACTACTCGGTGATGGACATCCTGGCCTATCCCCGAATCAGCTCGCGGCTCACCGAGCTGACCACTCCGCTCAAGCCCCTCGAAGCCATGGCGATGGAGCGCGCGGTGGTGGGCAGCGACGTCGGCGGGATGAGTGAACTTGTGCACAACCGCGAGACCGGCTTCCTGGTCGAGGCCGACAACACGACGGCCCTCGCGGCCTGCATCTCGCGACTCGCCAGCAACCCGGAGGAGCGGCGCGCCATCGGCCGGCGGGCGCGTGAGATGGTCGTCCGAACTCGCGACTGGGAGCGCGTCGCCGAACGCTACCTGGGCCTCTACGGCCAGTTGGTGGCGCACCGGCGCCCAACGACCGAAGTCAGTTTTGTGCGCCAGTAATGAACTATAGAGCTCAAGAGAACCATGTTCCGCGACCTGTCAGGTTGCGGCAGTGTGCGCCATCAGCTCTTCGGAAACCACCAAGACTCTCAATGGGAGCCTCCGCAACCTGACAGGTCGCGGGACAATAGAACTAATGCCCCCGGAAGACAGATAGCCTCACAACCTATGTCAGCAACTCTGGTCAACAAAGAGAAACCTCGGGAGGAAGTCGACAGACTCGGATTGGGCGAGCCCAAACCGCTCGAGAACACCATCGAGTGGAGCGGCAGCCTGCTCGGGCACGTGCGCGAGTTGGTGCGCCACGGCGAGCTGCTCTACCTGGTGACGCAGCGCGAGATCAAGGTGCGCTACAAGCAGAGCGTGCTCGGCGTCCTGTGGGCCGTCCTCCAGCCCTTCTCCCTGATGCTGGTCTTTACGGTCTTCTTCTCGCTCTTCGCCAGGATGCCGAGCGATGGGATCCCGTACCCGATCTTCTCCTACACGGCGCTGCTGCCGTGGACCTTCTTCTCCACTTCGCTTTCTTTCGCGATCCCGAGTCTGATCGCCAACTCGAACCTGATCACCAAGATTTACTTCCCGCGCGAAATCATCCCGCTGGCGGCGGTGCTGGCGGCGTTCGTGGATTTCGTGATTGCGGCCGTGATCTTCGTCGGGATGCTCCTCTACTACCAGATCGCCCCCACCTGGAACGTACTCTACGTCGTCCCCCTCCTGGTGATTCAGATGATTTTCACGACGGGCGTCTGCCTGCTCCTCTCCGCCTTTACGGTGCTCTATCGCGACGTGCGCTTCACGCTGCCGCTGCTGATCCAGATCTGGATGTTCGCCACGCCGATCCTCTACCCGGTCTCGATCGTGCCGGCCAAGGTCCGCGTCTTGTACATGGCGGCGAACCCGATGGCGGTGATCATCGACGGGTACCGGCGGGCCATCGTGCAGGGGCAGCCGCCGGAATTGCGCTACCTGGCCAACGCGGCCGTGATCTCCCTCGTGCTGCTGTGGCTGGCCTACAAGTACTTCAAACATCTGGAGCGGGAGTTCGCCGATATCGTCTAGGAGGGTTGAAAGTAAAAAGTGGAAAGTGGAAAGTCCGAATTCAAACTTAACGATCCTTTCTACTTTTTACTTTCTACTTTTTACTTTCTACTTTTTACTTTATGAAGATCATCACCCTCGATCAGGTCTCGAAGCGCTACCGCCTGAGCCGGCTCGGGTCAAAATCGATCCGGGAGGAGTTGGTCCGGGTGGGGCGGCGGCTGATCCCGGGATCGAGCAGTGGCGCGCAGGAGAGTGACGAATTCTACGCCTTGCGCGACGTGAGCCTCGAGGTCGAGCAGGGGGAGACGGTCGGCTTCATCGGCCCCAACGGGTCGGGCAAGAGCACGATTCTGAAGCTGCTCGCGCGCATCATCTACCCCACCCGCGGCAAGGTCGGAGTCTTCGGCTCGGTCGCCTCGCTGATCGAGGTCGGGGCGGGCTTCCACCCGGAGTTGAGTGGGCGCGAGAACATCTATCTCTACGGCTCGATCATGGGCATGCGGCGCGCCGAGGTCCGCGAGAAGTTCGACCGCATCGTCGACTTCTCCGAGATGCACCGCTTCATCGACACGCCCGTCAAGCGCTATTCTTCGGGGATGTATGTGCGCCTCGGCTTCGCCGTCGCGGCTTACATCAACCCGCACGTGCTGCTGGTCGATGAAGTGCTCGCTGTCGGCGACGCGGCCTTCCAGAGCAAGTGCCAGCAGCGGATCGAGGAGCTGCGTCGCGGCGGGATGACCATCGTCTTCGTCTCGCATGACATGGCGGCGGTCGAGCGGCTGTGCAGCCGCGTCTTCTTCCTCTACCAGGGGCAGATTCGCTCCGCCGGCAGCCCGCAGACGGTGATCAGCGACTATTACAACGCGGTGATTTTCAAGAAGGCGAGCAATGGGGAGGCGGGGGGCGAGGCAGCCCTGACGGAGAATTTCGGGGGGCGCGACGCGGAGATCGTCAACGTCCGGTTCCTCAACGCCGAGGGTGAAGAAATCGACACGCTCGCCACGGGCGAGCCGCTCGTCGCGCGGATCGAATACCGGGCCTTCCGCCCCATCGAGGACCCGGTCTTCGAGCTGCTCTTCTACTCGGCCGAGGACCATCTGCACTGCCATTACACGACTGCGCTCACGGGCGAGCGCATCCCCGCGCTGCAAGGCAGTGGCGTGGTCGAAATCACGTGTGACGAATTCGGGCTCACGCCCGGGGTCTTCAAGATCGACGCCACGCTGCTACGACGTGGCGCGCTGGCCCCGTACGATTGGAAGCCGCGCCAGTACCTGCTCAAGGTGCTGCCCGGCAAAAGGGTGCGCGGGATGTTTTACTCGCCGCACCGGTGGCGCCTGCTGCCGTCGAATGAGCTGCGGCCGGAGGCGGGGAGAATTGAGGAACAGAGCTACCTGTGAATCAGGGGCTAGGGGCTAGGGGCTAGGGATTAGGAAGACGGCTTTCTTTCCCTAATCCCTAACCTCTAGTCCCTAGCCCCTAGCAAGCTATGGATCAAGCGAAAATCGCCAGATGGTGCCAAGCGCTGTTGCTTCCCGAAGAGACCGACTTGGTCCGCAGCAGCCTCCGCGAACTCGCGGACTATTTTGGGATCAGTGTGGCGGAGGCACAGTGTGCCTGCGAGACGGCCTTGGCCGATTCCAAACGGGAGTGGGAGTCGGCCCCGCGGCAAGGCCCCGACCAGATTCTGGATTTCTACGACCGGACGCGCAGCTATATCTTCGAGCATGTCTGGTGGCATGCCGTGGACGAGGGGGTGGGCGCGGCCAACGTCGAGATCCTCGATTATGCGGCGCGGTGTGGGGCGCGGCACTACCTCGACTTCGGCTCCGGGGTCGGGGCCAACGCCATCCTCTTCGCGCGCCAGGGGCTCAACGTGACGCTGGCCGACGTCTCGCGGACGATGCTCGAGTTCGCCCGCTGGCGGCTGGAGCGGCGGGGCCTGAAGGCAACTTACATCTACCTCCGCCAGCAAGACCTTCCCCGCGGCCACTTCGACTTCGCGACCGCGGTGGACGTCTTCGAGCACTTGGTCAACCCGGCCGCGGAGATGCGGCGCCTCAGCGCGTCGCTGAGGCCCGGCGGCGTGATGGTCTTTAATTGCCGGCCGGGGCGCGACCCGCAACGGCCGATGCACATCATGCCGAACATGCGTCCGATCTTCCGCGAGCTGCGCCATAGCGGCTTGCGCGAAATCGGCCCGGGGGCGAAGCCGTTGCGTGACCTCGGCTACTACGCCGTCAGGCGGGGCGGGCAATGGCGCCTCGCCGACCTCGGGTGGGGGGTGTATGACAGCCTGCGCTACGGCCCGGCCGCGGAAGCTGGGAGGAGCCTGCTGAAGGTTTTCCTGGCACGCCGGGATGCGGCCCGGTGAGCCATTGTTGTGTGTATGCATCAGTACCGCGAGCGGTAGCGAGCGTCGTGTCCGCCATCGGCCGGATCTAGGAGTCACGCTCGCTACCGCTCGCGGTACTGATCCGGCGCGTTCGCCATTGGTCATTACATTGCGAGCCGCTGGAGTCAATGACAAATGGAAATGAGAAAAACGGTTGTGCCCCAGATCAGGTAGTACGATAGTGAGTAATCCGAAAGTCAGCATCATCATCCCCGCTTACAACGTCGCGCCGTACGTCGGTGAGACCCTACGCTCGGTCGCCCGCCAGAGTTATACCGATTACGAAGCGATCGTGATCAACGACGGGTCGACCGATGAAACCGAGCGGGCGCTGGAGCCGTTCCGCGACCGGATCATTTACATCCGGCAAGAGAATCGCGGCCTGAGCGGGGCGCGCAACACGGGGCTGCGGGTCGCGCGCGGGCGTTACGTGGCGCTGCTCGATAGCGACGACGCGTGGACGCCGGAGTACCTGGAGAAGCTGGTCGGGCGCCTGGAGGCCGACCCGCAAATCGACATCATCTTCCCGAACGCGGTCCTGTTTGACTCGCCGCGGTGGGAGGGCAAGCTGTTTCAGGATTTCTACCCCCCGCGCGAGCCGGTGACTTTCGAGAAGCTGCTGACGCAGGAGTCGACCATCTTCATCTCGGTGATGTTCAAGCGCGAGCTGTTGGACGCGGCCGGCTTATTCGACGAGGCGCTGCGGGAGGGGTGCGAGGATTTCGATCTCTGGTTGCGCTTCGCGCGGCATGGTTTTCGATTTGCCTCCACCTCAGAGCCGTTGGTGCGCTACCGCAAGCGCAACGGGTCGCTCTCCAGCGATGAGGTGCGCGTGGCGCGCAGCGTCATCAAGGTCTACGAGAAGGTGCTGGCGAGCCCGGAGACGACGCCTCGCCAGCGCGAGCTGATCGCGCCGCTCTTGGCGAAGCGGCAGGCACAGCTCAACCGGGGTTTGTCCAAGCAGATGATCATGGCGCGTGATTTCGCCGGCGCCGCTCATCACCTCGCCCGCGCCAACGCACATTACCGGAGCTTCAAGCTGACCTTGGCGGCGGCGGGGCTGCGCATCGTCCCGCACCTGGTCGCCAAGCTGGTCGCCAGGAGTTTGTCCGATCCTTCGTAGCAGCTTAAGTGCAGGCGCGAATATTTCGAGGCGCAATTATGATTCCATTTTCCATTTGTGATTTGTCATTGATTGAGCCTACGACCTAATGCAATGACCAATGAAAAATAGAAAATGGAAAATGGAAAATGAGAAGTTTGATGGCCGCAAAGAAGATCAAAGTCCTGCACGTCCTCGATTCGCTCGCCGTCGGCGGCATGGAGCGGGTGGCGATCGATGTCGCCAACGGGCTTGACCCGGAGCGCTTCAATCAGGTCATCTGTTGCGTCTCGCGCCTCGGCGAGGCGGCCGGCCGCGTGCGCGAAAGCGTCCGTTGCTACGACATGGGCAAGGGCGCCAAAGGCGACTGGTTCATGCCGCTGAAGCTCGCGCGGGTCATCCGCCAGGAACGCCCCGACGTCATCCACACGCGGAGTTGGTCCGGCGTTGACGGGGTGATTGCGCGGACGCTGGTGCGCAAGCCGCGGCTGGTCCACAGCGAGCACGGGCGGACGCTGCCCTATATCCACTTCGAGCCGGCCAAGAGCAAGGTCATTCGCCGCTGCGTCTACCACCTGGCCGACGTCGTCTTCACGGTCTCCAACGAACTGCGCGATCATTTTTGCCGCGAGACGGGCTTCCCCCGCGAACGCATGCGCGTGATCCCGAACGGCGTGGCCCTCGACCGCTTCGACGCGGCTGAGACGCACGGGCCGCGTGAAGCGTTGGGCATCGCGTCGGACGACTTCGTGGTGGGCGCCGTCTCGCGCATCAACGCGACCAAGGACCTGCACACGCTGGTCCGCGCCTTCGGACGCCTCTATCGGGCTCAGCGCGAGCCGCACCTCAAACTGCTGGTCGTAGGTGATGGTGAGGGGCGCGGTGAGTTGGAAAAGTTTGTGGCCGAGCAAGGCTTGAGGCAGGCGATCATCTTCACCGGCTTGCGGCACGACGTGCCCCGCTTGTTGCGAGCCATGAACGTCTTTGCGCTCTCCTCACTCTCGGAGGGGCTGCCGGGCGGCGTGCTTGAAGCAATGAGCGCCTCATTGCCGGTGGTGGCGACGAAGGTGGGCGCGACCCCGGAACTGGTCAGCGAGGGCGAGACCGGATTTCTGGTCGAGCCGCGAGCCGATGAAGCCCTGGCCGAGCGGCTCGCCCGGCTGATGGTGGACCGCGAGTTGGCCCGGAAGCTCGGCGCCGCCGGCCGGCGGAAAGTGGAAAAGAATTACAGCCTCGAAGCCATGCTCCGGCGGTACGAGGAGCTGTACCTGTCGTTAGTGAACGGTACGGTACGGGGAGCGTGAGCGCAATGGCCTGAAGCTAAGCCCTGGGAGCGCCCGCGTCCTCGCGGGCCGGCTCGGTGATCAAGCCGGCCCGCGAGGACGCGGGCGCTCCCAGGAAAGGAGTCACCTTGAGAATCACCAGAGTTTACACCAAGACCGGCGACGCGGGAGAGACCTCGCTGGTTGGCGGCGAGCGCGTCAGCAAGGCCGACCTCCGCGTCGCGGCCTACGGCGAAGTGGACGAACTTAATTCCGTGCTCGGCCAGGCTCGGGCCTGGCTCGACGATGAGCAACTGAGCACACTGATCAGTCGCCTCCAGAATGAACTCTTCACGCTCGGGGCTGACCTCGCGAGTCCGGCGGGGACCGCAGTGCCGCGGGTCACCGAAGAATTCGTCGCGGGCTTGGAGCAACTCATCGACCAGCACTTGAATGAACTGGAGCCGCTCAAAGAGTTCATCCTCCCCGGCGGCACAAGGGCGGGCTCGACGCTGCACCTGGCGCGGGCCGTGGCGCGGCGGGCCGAGCGGGCAGTGGTGGCATTGGCGCAGAGGGAAGAGATCACGCCGGAAGCGTTACGCTACCTGAACCGTCTCTCGGACTTGCTCTTCGTCTTGGCCAGGGTCGCCAACCACCGCGCCGGGTCGCCTGAACAATCGGCTCATTTCAGCGCGCGGGGAAATAATAAGGGGGCATAGCGGAGAGAAGTAGCATGAGAGCGTTATTACTGCTAGGCATCATGGTCGTGCTGGTCCCGCTGGCCTTCTTCGCCCCGTTCACGGGCCTGCTGACCTTTCTCTGGATGGCCCTGGTGCGCCCGCACGAGTGGGCTTATCAGGGCGCGGCACGGTACTCACTCGCGGTCGGTGTCGCGACCTTGGCGGGCTACCTCATCTTCGAGTTGCCGCGGCGCTCGCCGAAGCTCCTCTCCAACTGGGTGCTCATTCTGCTCTGGGTCCAGCTCTTGCTCTCCACACTCATAGCGGACTCGGCCGGCGAGACCCAGGCGAAGTTCATGGAGTACAGCAAGATCTTCGTCATCACGGTGCTGGTGACGGCGATGACGGATTCGGAGAGCCGGGTGTGGTGGATGCTGTTGGTGACGCTCGGGTCGGTCGGCTTCCTCGCTTTCCGCGCCAACTTCGGCATCGTGGTGAGCGGCGGCACGGCGCGCATCTTCGGGCCGGGCGGGGCGATCGGGGACAACAATGATTTCGCGGTCATGCTCGATATGGCGCTGCCGATGATGATCTACTTCGGTCGCGGCGAGCCGCGGCGCTGGCTGCGGCTCGGCTTCTACGCCATGGCGGCGATGACGGTCATCACGATCATCTTCACCTATTCGCGCGGCGGATTCCTTGGCTTGTGCGTGGTGGCGCTGGTGCTGGCCTTCAAGACGCGCTACAAGCTGACGGGGCTCCTCGGGGTCATGATCATCAGCCTACTGCTCTTCGCCGTCGTCCCGCGTGACATCGTTGACCGCATGAGTTCGATCAGAACTGCGCGGGAGACCGATACGTCGGCCCAGCAGCGCATCCGCGCCTGGACCGTCTCGCTCAAGATCATTCGCGACTACCCCGTCTTCGGCGTCGGCATCCGCAACATCACGCAAGTCTGGGCGCGATACGGCGACCCCGAAGACGCGCGCGTGTCGCACAACTCTTTGTTGCAGCTCGGCACGGACGCGGGGCTGCCGGCGGTGTGCCTGTTTTTGACGGCGCTGGGCCTCACCTACTGGCGACTCAGGAAGGGGCGGAAGTTGCTCCAGGCGTTCGCGCCGGACTCGAGGCTGATCATCTACACGTACGGCCTGCAGGTCGGGATGATCGGCTACCTGGTGGCGGCGATGTTCGCCAGCCGCTATGACCTGGAGCTGCTCTACGAGGTGATCGCGCTGGCCGCGAGCATCGTGCTCATCGCCCGCCGCTACGAACGCGAGGCGGAGGTCAGCCAGTTGGTCAAAGCCGCTGCGCCCCCGCTCGCCCCGGCGCCAGTGGCCGTCAACCAGTGGTCTCTATGAACGCACACGCCCAAGAAGTCGCGCTCGGCGAACGCTTCACCTTCGGCGCCAATTGGAGCCGCTTCCTGCGCCTGCTCGACGAGGAGCGCCTGGCCAACGCCGAAGCTTCGCTCAAGCAGATGCTGGAGGTCGAGCACCTCCAAGGCGCCCGCTTTTTAGACGCCGGCTCAGGCAGCGGCCTGTTCAGTTTGGCCGCGCGGCGTTTAGGCGCGCAGGTTCACTCCTTCGACTACGACCCACAGTCGGTGGCCTGCACCACCGAGTTGAGGCGGCGCTACTTCGGCGATGACCCGCAATGGGCAGTCGCTTCCGGCTCGGTGCTGGACCAGGCTTACCTCGCAAGTCTCGGGCGATTCGACGTCGTCTACTCGTGGGGCGTGCTGCATCACACCGGGGCGATGTGGCAGGCGCTGGCCAATGTCGCCCCGCTGGTGGCGCCGGGCGGGAAGCTGTTCATCGCGATCTACAACGATCAAGGCGGCACGAGCCGCCGCTGGATGGCCGTCAAGCGGCTCTACAACCGCTCCCCGCAGCCCCTCAAGCTCGCGCTGGTCTTGGGCGCCGGGACATACTTTGAAGGGCTGAACGCGCTGCGTCGTCTGGCGCGAGGTCAAAACCCGCTGCCCTTCAAAGACTGGGCGGAGAGGCAGCGGGACCGCGGCATGTCGGTCTGGGCTGACCTGGTGGACTGGGTCGGCGGTTATCCGTTTGAAGTGGCCAAGCCGGAAGAGATTTTTGATTTTTACCGTGCGCAAGGGTTCGCGCTGCTCAAGCTGAAGACCAAGGGCGGCGGCCTAGGATGCAACGAGTTCGTGTTCCAGAAAGCAAGCGTCTAAATCAGAACGGCGGGCCGAGCCTTTACAGTGGGAGATGAATCCAGGTAATTCACTGTCCATTGTCCATTGTCCACTGTCCGCTGTTTTTATTGCCGAGGAGTTCTTCGATGAAGGCATCTCTGCAAGATAGTGGACAGTGGACAATGGAGAATGGACGGTGACTGGCTCGGGGGAAGCCGGCATCGGCAAGGGTGTAGGGCATGGAGATGAGAATTCGTGGGATCGGCACATTGCGCCACGCGGCCCGGCAAGTCAAGGGCCGGTTCGCGCACCAGGCGGTGATTCTCACCTATCACCGCATCGCCGAAGTCCGCTCAGACCCCTGGGCGCTGTGCGTCAGACCGCAATACTTCGCCGAGCAGTTGGAGGTGCTGAGGAGAGATTACCATCCGCTCTCGCTCCGGCAATTGACCACTATCATGCGCACAGGGGACATCCCACGCCGAGCGGTCGTCGTGACCTTCGACGACGGCTATGCCAATAATCTTTCTCACGCCAAGCCGCTGCTCGAACGCTACGAGATCCCGGCCACGGTCTTCTTGACCGCCGGGGCCGTCGGAGGTGAGCGTGAGTTTTGGGATGATGAGCTCGACCGACTGCTGCTCCAACCCGGCACGCTCCCCGAGACGCTGCATTTGAGCCTGAGCGGTCGCAGCTTTTACTGGCAGTTGGGTGAGGCGGCCCATTACCGCGAAGAGGCGTCTCAGCGCCATCACCGCTGGCGAGCCTGGGAGGAGGAGACGCCCACGGCCCGTTACGTCCTCTACCGCTCGCTTTATCAACTGCTCCTGCCTTTGCCGGATGAGGAGCGGCGCCAGACGCTCAACGATTTGAGGGCCTGGGCGGGCGCCGAACCCGTGAGCCGCCCGACCCATCGTTTCCTGTCGCCAGATGAGGTCGCCGCGCTCGCGCAGGGCGGGTTGATCGAGATCGGCTCGCACACGATGACTCACCCCGTGCTCTCCGCATGTTCGGCGGCGGCGCAGCGCGGCGAGATCGAACAGAGTAAAGCCCGATTGGAAGAGGCCCTCGGCCACCCGGTGACGAGCTTCGCCTACCCCTACGGCAAGCCGTCGCATTACACGGCCGAGACCGTCGCCATCGTTCGCGAAGCCGGCTTCGATTGCGCCTGCGCGAGGTTCGGCGGGGTCGTGCGGCGAGACACCGACCCGTTCCAGTTGCCCCGCTTTCACATCCAGGATTACGGCGGGGAGGAGTTTGCCCGGCAGGTATCGAAGTGCTTTGTGAGCTGAGCAGCGATGCTTGCCCCTGGGAGCGCACGCGTCCTCGCGTGCTTGCTGGCCGCAACGCACCCCGTCGCAGTGGGTCACTGCTGAAAGCAAGCACGCGAGACTCTCCACCGGAGAGTCTCATGGCGTGCGCTCCCAGGGATTGATCTTCTTAGCGCAGGCCGGGAGACGACGCCGGCCAGTCTGGAGGCGATCACGATCATGTGCGGCATTTGCGGCTATCTAGCCCTCAACCCAACATCAGGCGAGGCCTACGCGGTGCTCGGCCGAATGAACCGTACGCTCACTCACCGCGGGCCTGATGATGAAGGCTATTGGGCGGAGGAGGAGGCGGGGATCGGCTTGGGGCACCGCCGCCTCTCGATTGTCGACCTCTCGCCGGAGGGGCATCAGCCGATGCGCTCGGCTGACGGCCGTTACGTCCTGACCTTCAACGGAGAGGTCTATAACTTCCAGGCGTTGCGGCGGGAGCTTGAGCATCTGGGGCATGGCTTCCGCGGCCATTCCGATACTGAAGTCATGCTGGCGGCAATCACCCAGTGGGGTGTGACCGCGGCCATCAAGCGGTTTGTCGGGATGTTTGCCTTCGCCCTCTGGGACCGGCAAGAGCGAGAGTTGCATTTAGTGCGTGATCGGCTCGGCGAGAAGCCGCTCTACTACGGCTGGATGGGTGAGGTCTTCCTCTTCGGCTCGACCTTGAAGGCATTGCAAGCGCACCCGGCGTGGCGCGGCGAGATTGATCGCGATGCGCTGGCCTTGTTCATGCGGCACAATTACATTCCGGCGCCTCACACGATTTACCGAGGTATCTACAAACTCCTGCCGGGCACGATTCTCACGCTGCCCCTGGCGGACGCGGATCGAAGCTGCTCCCCACAACCCACGCCCTATTGGTCTGCCAGGCAGGTGGCCGAGGCCGGTAGCGCGGCGCCTTTCACCGGCAGTGAGGCGGAAGCCGTCGAGCAGTTGGACCGGTTGCTGCGTGAAGCCGTCGCCGGGCAAATGGTCGCCGACGTGCCGCTGGGCGCCTTCCTCTCCGGCGGCGTCGATTCATCCACGGTGGTGGCCCTGATGCAGGCGCAGAGCAATCAGCCGGTGAAGACCTTCACCATCGGTTTTGATGAGCCGGCTTACAACGAGGCCAAATATGCCCAAGCCGTCGCGCGGCACTTGGGGACTGAGCACACCGAACTCTACGTCACGCCGGCCGAGGCGATGGCGGTGATCCCGCGCTTGCCGACACTGTATGACGAGCCGTTCGCCGACTCTTCGCAGATCCCTACTTTCTTGGTCTCCCAACTGACGCGCCGGCAGGTGACCGTCAGCCTCTCCGGCGACGGCGGGGATGAACTCTTCTGCGGCTACAACCGCTACGTCGGGGCGCAGAATGCCTGGAACCGCATCGGCTGGGTGCCGAGGCGGATCAGGCAGGCGGCGGCGAAAGGGATTACCAAAGGTTTGCCCTCTGCCGCAGGCGCTAAGCTAACACCCGGCGGGTCCGCCAAGTTCAGCGAAGTGGCTAACGGCAAGCTGCGCGAACTGGCCAAGAACCTGGCCGTCGATCACCCGGAATTGATGTATCATCGCCTGGTCTCCCATTGGCCGGCCCCCAACGCGCTGGTGCTCGGCGCCAGCGAACCGTTGACCAGCCTGACCGATGCAAGTCAGTGGGCCAGGCTGCCGGACTTCAGGCAGCGGATGATGTATCTGGACCTGGTCACCTACCTGCCCGACGACATCCTCGCCAAGGTTGACCGCGCGAGCATGGGGGTGAGCCTGGAGGCGAGAGTGCCACTGCTTGACCACCGCGTAGTCGAATTCGCCTGGCGCCTGCCGCTCTCGCTGAAGGTGCGCAACGGGCAGCGCAAGTGGCTGTTGCGCCAGGTGCTCTACAAGTATGTGCCAGCCTCACTCATCGAGCGCCCCAAGACCGGGTTTGGGATTCCGATTGAGAGGTGGCTGCGCGGCCCGCTCCGTGATTGGGCGGAGGCATTGCTTGACGAGCGGCTGCTGCGTGAGGAAGGCTTCTTGAATCATCAGGCGGTGCGCGAGAAGTGGGACCAGCATCTGTCAGGGAACTGCAATTGGGCGTACGCGCTCTGGAGCGTGCTGATGTTCCAGGCGTGGTTGGAGCAAAACGGAACATGTGCGGAATCTGCGGCATCTACCACTACGACAGCGACGAGCCGGTGAGCGCGGTGACGCTGCGACGGATGACGGACGTCATCGCACACCGCGGGCCTGACGACGACGGCTTCCACCTCGCGGGCCGGGTCGGGCTCGGGCACCGCCGCCTCTCGATCATCGACGTGGCGGGCGGCCACCAACCCATCTTCAATGAAGACGGGACGGTGGCGATCATCTTCAACGGCGAGATCTACAACTACCGCGAACTCGCAGCCTTGGTCGAAGGCCGCGGCCACCAACTGCGTACGCGCTCGGACACGGAGACCATCGTCCACCTCTACGAAGAGTTCGGCGAGCAGTGTGTGGCGATGCTGCGCGGAATGTTTGCCTTCGCGATCTGGGACGAGCGCAGCCGCGTGATACTGCTGGCCCGCGACCGGCTCGGCAAGAAGCCGCTTTACTATGCCGCCCACGACGGGCGCTTCATCTTCGGCTCGGAGTTGAAGTCGATTATTGAGAACCCCTCGGTGCCGCGTGAACTCGACGCCGAAGCGGTGGCCGATTATTTCTCGTTCCAGTACATCCCGGCGCCGAAATCGATCTTCCGCCACGTGCGCAAACTGCGCCCCGCGCACTACCTGGTCGTCACCCCGCGGGGCGTGCGCGAGCAAGAATACTGGGACCTGGACTTCAGCCACACCGAGCAACGCAGCGAAGAGGAGTGGTGCGGGCTGCTGCTGGACGCCTACCGCGAAGCCGTGGGCGTGCGGCTGATGAGCGAGGTGCCGCTCGGCGCTTTCCTCTCCGGCGGCGTCGATTCCTCTTCGGTCGTCGCGCTGATGAGTGAGATCACCCGGCGCCCGGTCGTCACCGCCTCCATCGGCTTCACCTCTGAGAAGTACAGCGAGGCTGAAGACGCGCGCCGCTTCGCTGAATCACTCGGCGCCGACCACCACGAGCGAATCGTGCGGCCCGACGCCGTCTCGGTGGTCGAAAAACTGGCCTGGCACTACGACGAGCCCTTCGCCGATTCGTCGGCGGTGCCGACTTTCTACGTCTCGCAAGTCGCGCGGGAGTTCGTGACGGTCGCTTTGTCGGGAGACGGCGGCGACGAGAATTTTGCCGGCTACCGGCGCTACCGCTTCGACGCGGCGGAGAACCGCGTCCGGGCGCTTCTGCCGCGGGCGCTGCGGCGGCCGGTCTTCGGCGCAATGGCGGCGGTCTACCCGAAGGCCGACTGGTTGCCGCAGCCGCTGCGAGCCAAGACCACGCTGCATAACTTGTCGCTCGACCCGGCGGCGGCCTACTTCAACTCCGTCTACGGCGTCATGGCCAACGAGCGGACGGGCTTGCTGGGCCGTGACCTCACCGCCCAATCGAACGGCTACAATCCGTTCGACCTCTTCCGCGACCACTTCGACCGCGCCCGCACCGCAGACCCGCTCACGCGAGTGCAGTACGTCGACATCAAGACCTATCTCACTGACGACATCCTCGCCAAGGTTGACCGCGCGAGCATGGCGGTCTCGCTCGAAGTGCGCTGCCCGCTGCTCGACCATCGGTTGATGGAATTGGCGGCCCGCATCCCTTCGGATTTGAAGCTGCGCGGGCAGCAAGGGAAATACATCCTCAAGCGCGCGGTCAGTCGCATCCTGCCGCCGGATGTTTTGGCCCGGCGCAAGCAGGGCTTTGTAATCCCGCTCGCCGAGTGGCTGCGCAGCGAGATGCGCGAGATGGCCGAGGACATGTTGTTTGATCCGGCCGGCCACGACGGTCTGCTCAACCCCACAGCCGTCACGCGGCTCTGGCAGCAGCATCAATCCGGGCTGCGCGATTTTTCGCGCCCCTTGTGGGCCATCTTGATGTTCCGCCTGTGGCAGCGCAATTTCGCGGCGGCCCGCCACCCCCGTGCGGACCTCGCGGCGCAGCCCGTGCAGTGATGTCCCGCGACCTGTCAGGTTGCGGTTGACTCGGTAAGGGATTCTCTCGGAGACAACCGCAACCTGACAGGTCGCGGGACATTTCATCCATATGAGCAATACGACTTCGCCACCGGTCACGGTTGTTCTTCCAGTCAAAAATGGCCTCCCCTTTCTGCCGGAGGCCGTAGAAAGCATCCTAAGCCAGACCTTCCGGGACTTCGAATTCGTGATCATTGACGACGGATCGACTGACGGGACCACGGCCTACCTGCGAGCGCTACGCGACCCTCGCCTCCGCCTGCTGCGCAACGAGTCCGGCCGCGGAGTCGCCGCCAGTCTCAACCAAGGGATCGCGGCCTCCGCTTCCCCATTCATCGCCCGCCAGGATGCGGACGACATCTCCGAGCCCGAGCGGCTGGCGAAGCAAGTCGAATACATGGCAGCTCACCCCGAGTGCATAGTGCTCGGCACGCAGTGCTGCCTCATCGATCAAGCAAGCAACTTTGTCGAACTCTTTCCCCGTCCGTCAACCGAGGCCGACCTCCGCGAAATGCTCCGACGCCAATGTCCGTTGATCCACGGCAGCGTCCTGATGCGCCGCGCCCAGGTCGTCGAGGCCGGCGGCTATCGCGAAAAGATCCGCTACGCCGAGGATTATGATTTATGGCTGCGGCTCGCCGCCCCGCGGGCGATTGCCAACCACCCCGAGGCGCTCTACCGCTACCGCCGGCACGAGGGCCAAATTTGCACCGCCAACTACAACGATTCCTCATTCGACAGCTTCCTCTGCCGGGTGCTGCATCTTGAAAGAGAATGCACCGGAGAGGAAGACAGCTTGAGCGTCCTTGACGCGGAGCAGATGAGCGCCATCAAGCTCCGGAAGATTTGGAGGCCGCGCGGCGACTGGCCCCGCCGCGTCCGCGTGCTGTGGCGTTACGCCCAACTCCTCCAGTCCGACTCGCCCCTCCGTTCGGCGGCGGCCAGATTATTCGCCCTCACGGGCGGCTGGTAACGATTGCGGATTTCAGATTGCGGATTGCGGATTGAAAGACAAGTGCACGCCTCCGCAATCCGCAATCTGAAATCCGCATTCCGCAATATGAACGTCCTCGTCTTCACTTCCCTCTTCCCCAACCACGAGCAGCCCGACTTCGGCGTGTTCGTCAAGCACCGGGTCGCGGCTTTGGCACGGCTGCCCGATGTCGATCTGCGCGTGGTCGCGCCCGTGCCCTACTTCCCCAAGCAACTGATCCTGCCCATTGCCCCGACCCACTGGCAGCGAGCAGCACGGATCAAAGCATGCGAGCTGATTGATGGGCTGACGGTCTATCACCCGCGCTACCTGGTGACGCCGAAAGTGGGGATGAGTTTCTACGGCCGGTGGATGGCAGGCGGGGCGGAAGCGTTAGTGCGGCGGCTGCACGCGGAGCAGCCGTTCGATTTGATCGACGCGCATTACGTCTACCCCGACGGGCTCGCCGCCGTCCGGCTCGGGCAAAAGCTCCATCTCCCGGTAGTCATCACAGCGCGGGGATCAGACATCAACCTCTTCTCGCAGATGCCGCTCATCCGGCCGCTCCTGCGCCAGGCGCTCAAGAGCGCGGCGGGCGTGATCACGGTGAGCGAAGCGCTCAAGCAACGAGTCGTCGAGCTAGGAATCGACGCCGAAAAGATCGCGGTGATTCGCAACGGGATTGATCGCACAGTCTTCTACCCGCGCGACCGCTCAGCAGCGCGGCAGAAGCTCGGGCTGGATGCCAATGCGCAGCTCATCGTCACGGTCGCCTCGCTCACTGCTAACAAGGGCATTGATCGCCTGATCGATGCGCTCGCGCTCGTGGCGCGACGGCACCCTGATACGGACGCAAGATTGTATGTGATCGGCGAGGGTCCCGCACGGGCGACGCTTAAAGCCCGCATCGCCGAACACGGCCTCACCGGTCGCGTCTCTCTGGTCGGCTCACGCCCGCAAGCAGAATTGCCCGAGTGGTACTCGGCGGCTGACCTCTTCTGCCTGGCGAGCCATCGTGAGGGCTGCCCGAATGTCGTAATTGAGGCCCTCGCGTGCGGCACGCCGGTTATTGCCTCTGAAGTGGGCGGGATTGGCGAGTTGATCACCAGTCCGGCCTATGGCCGCTTGGTGCCGGCTCATCAGCCTCCGGCCGAGGGCTTTGCCAGTTGTATCAGCGAGGCGCTCAAAGCTCATTGGGACCGCGGTGAGATTGCTGCACATGGCGGTGCGCGATCGTGGGCAGATGTAGCCGCAGAAATAATGCGATGTTATGCTCAGCTTGATCCCTTAGATGAGGAAACAAAATAGTTGTTCTGTTCCTATCCTAGCAGAAAAAGGATATTATGCCTGTAAACCTGAGCTGGTAAAATGAGTAACGGGGGAGGCAACGATTTGACAATATGGCTAATCGTAGGAGTATTCAATTCATCACTGTAGCAGCATTCACAGCCGCAATCCTTGCACTCGCCCTTGTGCCAGGTACTGCGCACCCATCTAAGCAGCTTGCGAATAAAATCGATACTGCTCTGATTAGATTTGGTGTTATGGTGACGGATGAAGCGGGACACTTTGTCCCAAATCTGCGCCACGATGCTTTCACCCTCTACGAAGATGGGGTTGAGCAGGAAATAGTGGCCTTCCGATCAGACGTGGATGGCGGATGCAGCATCAGTTTGGTGGTCGATACATTCAGCTTTAGGCGAGGGCAAGTAGGACCTGTTTCAAAAGCGGCTCTCGATATAATTAGGCTGGCTAGGAACAATGACGAAATCGCTCTGATTCAAACTGGGCCTGAGCCACAAATTCTTCAGCCCTTTACCAGTGATAAGCGCGCTCTTGAGGATACGATAAGCAGACTAGAGCCGAGTGAGGGGGCAAATTTGATCGATGCCATTGCTGTGGCGGCCGACTATGCACGAAAGCAAGGGAAGCAAGAGGAGTATCGGCGCAAAGCGGTGGTCATCCTCACTGACGGGGCGGGAAAGATCGGTGAGGTAAGGGAGCAAAAACTAGAGCCGTATTTTAGGCAGTCAGCTAGGGTGAGTGGAACAGAGGTTTATCTAGTTGCATTTACATCCACTCGCCTAGCAAATAAAGAATCGGTCACGCGACTCGCTGGGAACTCCTTCGGTAGCGCTTTTTTTGTCGGTACCTGGAACGAGCTTGGCCAATCTGTCGCACAGCTCATTACAGAGATTCAGGCCCCGTATATGCTTTTCTATTATCCAACAGACGACCGGCTAGACGGGACATTTCGTCGAGTTCGCATCGAAGCGCGAGACAAAGATCGGCATCCCTTAAGGGTCTTTGCTCGGGATGGTTACTGGGCTCCCTCTCTCTAACCAACGATGATGGACCTGCGTAAAGCGAGGTGAACCATTATGTCCAAGGTCAAAGTTCGCTACACCCAAGGCGGGCCATCACAGCTTCCTCAAATTCGGGAAGAGATGGCCAAGCCGATTGATCTCAAGGAGAGTCTCGCGGCTGTGATTGCGGAATTGAATGCCTTCGAGCAGCAATATGGCATCAGCACCGTCGAATTCTATGCCCGGTTCAAAGCGGGGTTGATGGGTGATGGCCGCGATTTCATGAAATGGGCGGGAGCCTTCGACGACTACCAATACCTGCTGCGCCGCTACTTCAGCCAGCGCCCTGAAGCTGCCTAAGGCTGGCGCTTAAAATATGCGCGATGTAGGTCAGTACTTTGAGCTGATCGAGAAAACCATCGAGCACAGCCCGGTCGTTTCCGCCGAGGTTGAAATCGAACGGCGCGATGCGACCCGCGGAACGATTGAGGGTGTCGTGTATTTCGCTGATGGCTCACGGCTAGAATTCAGCGAAAGAATCGTGATCGAGCAGCGCCGTCCAGTGAAACGAGAATATCGCTACCAATACGTTGGCCGCAATCAAGCGCTCTTACGCTATGATAATGCTCCACACCATCCGCACATCGCGACCTTCCCACATCACAAACACGTCGGCACGAGAATTTTGCCGGCCGCCGAGCCAACTTTTAGACAGGTGCTAGATGAAGCCTTGGGGCTGATTGCTGAAACGGCCAATCCGCCGACAACCAAGAAACGGCGTAGGCCACGCCACAAGTCCAAGTCTCATTAGCACGCGCGCACCGCCTCCAGTGTTTTTGCCTTTTGCAGTTCAGTGTAGACCGCTTGAGGGATGATGACTTGGCCGAAGGGCGCCGGGAGAATGTCTACCACTCCGATCAGGACCAAGTAATTGAGGGGGCTGGTGTCTGAAATGATGAGGCTCATGGCTTGGCGCGGGCTTCTTGAAGGAACCGGCTCGTTTCTTCCTCGTGTGCGAGGTCTTCGTCAGTGTATTCAAAATACACCCCGCGCTCCTTGAGAAACCCGTCAAGCTCGTAACGGGTTTCAAAGCCGAGCATCTGCTGCATCTGAGACTCTGTCAGTTCTCCAGCCTTGTACCCTTCGATGGCCAAGGCTTCTAAGGCCCGCCGCGAAAGGTCGCCGCCATTTATTTGAAGGCGCGACGCAACCTCGTCCGGGATTTCAACTCTCACTTCCATAGCACTCACACCGATTCAAGACGCGCGACGCGAAGCACGACGCCCGCTCGATGCTTTCGGCGCTACGGTCGCAGCCTCGGCGCCAGTGCCGGTCTTGTAATCGCACTCTTCATTCTGGCAGTACCGCACGGTCTCACCCTTCTTAGCGTTGTACTTCTCCAGCACGAACGGCGCCCGGCACTGCGGGCAGGGTTCGGCAATCGGCTTGTCCCAGAAGACGGCGTCACAGGCCGGGTAGTTGGAGCAGCCGTAGAAGACTTTCCCGCGCTTCGATTTTTTGACCACGATCTCACCCTTGCAGCCCGGGCGCGGGCAGGCCACGCCGGTCGTCTCGCGCTTGATGAACTTGCACTCTGGGTAGTTCGAGCAGGCCGTGTACTCGCCGTACGGGCCGTGCTTGACTGCCAGTTGCGCGCCGCAGTCGGGGCATTTCTCGTCGAGCATCACCGGGGCAGCGGCGACGGCGCCGGACTTGGTAATGCGGCGTGTCGTCTTGCACTCGGGGTAGGCCGAGCAGGCGAGGAACTGGCCGAAACGCCCGCGCTTGAGCACCATCGCGCTGCCGCACTTCTCGCACACTTCATCGGCGTAGGGGTTCTCAGCCGCCTCGGCCTTGACTTCGCTGTTGCCGTTGGCGGCGGCAGGTTTCGCTAGCTCGCGCGTGCTCTTGCACTCGGGATAGTTGGTGCAGGCGAGGAATTGGCCGAAGCGGCCGAACTTGATCGCCATCTTGGCGCCGCACTTGTCGCAGATCTCGTCGGTGATGATCTCCTGGCGCTTGACGTCGCGCATGTGTTTGTGCGCCGCCTTGAGGTCTTTGGTGAACTTGCCGTAGAACTCTTTGAGCGCAGTGGTCCACTTCATCTTGCCGTCTTCGATCTCGTCGAGTTCCTCTTCCATCCGGGCGGTGTACTCGACGTTGAAGAGGTCGGCGAAACTCTCGACCAGCAGGTCGTTGACGATGATGCCGAGTTCGGTCGGGTGGAACTTGCCTTCCGTCTTCTCGACGTACTCGCGGTCCTGAATGACCGACATGATCGAGGCGTAGGTCGAGGGCCGGCCGATTCCCTTCTCCTCGAGCGCCTTGACCAGAGTCGCCTCGGTGTAGCGCGGCGGCGGCTCGGTGAAGTGCTGCTCGGGCGTGAGCGTGTTGAGATTGAGCCGCTCGCCCTTCTCCACCTTCGGCAGCTTGTGCGTGCGCTCCTCGTCCTCTTCGTCCTTCTCGTCCTTGCCTTCCTCGTAGACGGCGAGGAAGCCGTCGAACTTGAGGACCGAGCCGGTAGCGCGGAAGAGATAGCGTTCGCCCGCCGCGATGTCAATCGTCGTCTGGTCGAAGACGGCCGGCATCATCTGCGAGGCGACGAAGCGCTGCCAGATCAGGCGGTAGAGCGCCAGCGCGTCTTTGTCGAGATGGCGAGCGAGCGACTCGGGAGTGCGCTCGACCGCGGTCGGCCGGATCGCTTCGTGCGCGTCCTGCGCGTCTTTCTTCGAGCGGTAGTGGATGGCTTTCTCCGGCAGATATTGCGGCCCGTACTGCTGGGCGATGAAGTCACGCGCTTCGGACAAAGCGCTCTCGGCCACACGCGTCGAGTCGGTGCGCATGTAGGTGATCAGGCCGACCGCGCCCTCGTCGCCGAGTTCTATGCCCTCGTAGAGCTTCTGCGCGATCTGCATCGTGCGCTTGGCCGGGAAGCGCAGCTTGCGCGACGCCTCCTGTTGCAGCTTCGAGGTGATGAAGGGCGGCACCGGATTGCGCTTCTTCTCCTTGGTCGAGACTTCGGAGACGACGTAGCGGGCGCCTTCGAGGTCGGTGAGGATGCGCTTGGCCGTGGCCTCATTTTCGATGTGGACTTCGCTCTTCTTGACGCCCTGATCGAAGCCGGCCGTCTTGACCGTCTTCTCGGCGACCTTGTAGAGCCGCGCGTCGAAGGCCGGCGGGAGTTGCGCCGAGAGATTGGCCGCAATCGTCCAGTACTCGGTTTTGACGAACGCCTGGATGTCGCGTTCGCGCTCGACCACTAGGCGCACGGCGACGGTCTGGACGCGGCCGGCGGAGAGGCCGCGGCGGACTTTGTCCCAGAGCAGCGGGCTGACTTTATAGCCGACGATGCGGTCGAGCACGCGGCGGGCCTGTTGCGCGTCAACCAAGTTATCATTGATCGTGCCCGGATGCTTGAATGCTTCCTGGATCGCGCTCTTGGTGATCTCGTTGAAGAGCACGCGGTAGACGGCCTTCTTCGCCTTCCCTCGCCCGCTGACCATTTCCGCGATATGGCGGCCGATGGCTTCGCCTTCGCGATCAGGGTCGGTGGCGACATAGATCGTCTCGGCTTCTTTGGCCGCGTCTTTGATTTGCTTAACGACCTTCTCCTTGCCCGGCAGGACTTCGTAGGTCGGCTCGAAGTTGTTCTCGATGTCGACGCCGAGGCCTTTCTTCGGGAGGTCCTTGATGTGCCCGACCGAGGCCAGGACCTGATAGCCCTTGCCCAAGTATTTATTGATGGTCTTCGCCTTCGACGGCGACTCGACGATGACTAGCGATTTAGACATTGCTCATCCCAACTTTATTTATCAAGACAGAATTCAATCTTATCAGATGATCAGCGATTACCTTTTACTGTCTCCGGGGAAAAGGTATCATCAAATAACACGAACGCGGCTTGGAGTTCAAGCCGCGTTTCGCCTCAAGCTATTAAGTTGGCCCAGACAGTGAACTTAGTCTTACCAGTTTTCAGTTTTTAGTTTTCAGTTTTCAGTTGCTGGCCCGAGCTACAGCCGACCGCTGAAAACTAAAAACTGAAAACTATTCTTCCGCCACGTCGAGCGCGTCTTCGAGTGTGAAGGCGCCCTCATAAAGCGCCTTGCCGATGATCACGCTATCGACCCCGAACTCCTCCAGGTCTTTCAAAGCGTAAATATCGTCCAACGAAGCGACGCCGCCCGAGGCCGTGACTTTCAACCCGCTCGCCTCCGCGATCTCGCGGGTCGCTTCCAGGTTGACGCCGCTCATCATCCCGTCACGCGCAATGTCGGTGTAGACGATCCGCTCGACGCCCATCTCGGCGACCTTCTGCGCGAAATCGACCGCCTCCATATTCGACAGCTTCTCCCACCCGCGCAGCGCTACCTTCCCGTCGCGGGCATCGATCCCGACCACCACCGTCGAGCCGAACTCATCAAGGATGCGCTGCAGCAGGATAGGGTTCTCAATCGCCGTCGTCCCGATCACGATCCGCGTCGCGCCGAGTTCGTCCAGCCGCCGCACATCGTCGGCCGAGCGGACCCCTCCACCGAACTGGATCGGGATATTGACCTCGTAGAGAATGCGTTCAAGCGCCTTGAGGTTGTCGGTGTCATCGCGGTTGAGGGCGGCGTCGAGGTTGACGATGTGCAGCATCTCCGCCCCCGCCTCGGCCCACCGCCGGGCGACCGAGATGGGGTTCTCGCAATAGACGGTTTCGTCCGCAGCGCGCCCTTGCGTCAACCTTACGCAACGCCCGCCGCGCAAATCAATCGCTGGGATGATGATCATGGGGGTGCAAGCTTAATGTGGGGGTTCTTGGCCTCTACATGCTATCTAAAGGGTCTCCAGTTTTTGCCTGCAACATCAGGCGCCCGGGCTGCTGTTACCAATCGCGGGACCACCCACCATGGGGCGTGGCGCCGCCAATGGATGCCTAAATACTACTCATTTTGCAAACTGATGCAAGCTAAATGTCATCACGCTGAATCTGGTGGATTTTCATCAGGGTTGCAGCCGCATTCGGCGCTTTTGATGACATTTGACGGAACGTGGCGGAACGTAGCCCGTTCCGCGAGTGTTCCAGCGGCTTGGGCTGGTGGGCTTGGATTAGCGGCTTGAAAAGCTGTCAAGCCTACCGATCAAGCCACTGTCGCATCGGCGCAAAAAGGTAGGGGTAGTATCGCGCTACCCCGCCTTTCTTTTAGCGGGCCGTGAAAGTGATGAGAGCACTTACACGACCCTGAACACAAGCAACCACGCTAAAGGAAACGTTGCCCATGTCCATGAAAGAAATTATCAAGCTTTGCCCACCTGATCAAGAAGCCAGGCCCACAGGTGATGACAAGGGACAGGAGAAAGGCGCGCATTGCCATTTTTGCCGCAAGCCAGTGTGCCGGCGCGATCTTAATCAACACCACGTCATACCGAAGAGCGAAGGCGGCACAGAGACGGCGCCGGCACACAGGAAGTGCCACGTCAAACACCACAGCCGGCAGAACGACTATCAGCGCTGGGGCCGGATGGGTGGTCTTAAAACGGCTTCGCTGATGATCTGGATTTTCAACCTTAAACGCGGGCGCAGGCCAGCCGATCCGCTCCGCTGGATTCCGTTCGGCTATTGAAGGAAACTTAAAGGCGGGCTTCGGCTCACCTTTTTCACTGTGAGGGGCAAGATGCTGAGTAAGAAAAAGTCAAAGAAAAAGCCAACAAAAAAAAGAGCGGAAAGAGCACAAGAAAAAGCTGCGCTCATCCTTATACCACCGAGAAGAACGCGGAAAAAAGATGAGGTCTTAATGAGGATAGACTTCGTGCATAAGTTGCATTATCCAGTTGATCCCATTGAAGAGGCCATTGAAGAGTGGCTCTCCGACTCACTCCCGCAATTCTACAGACAGCAAAAAAGTGGTGACTGGCCGCAACTGAACTATGCGAAAGCCAAAGACTCGCTGCTGAAGTTGTTTGAGAGATATAGCCAGGCAAGGCGCAAGCGCGGGCCACGTTTTGATCATCGTATCACCGCAGGCGTTGATGTATTTTTGGACGCCCTGAAGAAAGCCAAGATGACATATAAGGCTTATCGCGGGCTGAGCACCAAAGGCAGAGAAAAATTCTGGTGTGAACACATCTGGAAAACACGAACGGACGAAATACTTGGAGTCAATCATGGCTTGCAGGGAGAGAAGCTAAGAGATGAGAAAAAACGCATTCAAGATAGGGTATGGCGTGGCATAGTCAGCAGGCGTCACAAGCGAATCAATCCACCACCGAAATAATTCAGTGAATTATTTCGGCAAGCAAATATTTCCGTAGCGAAAGGCTCCCTTTTGTGTTTTCATCTTTCTATTATGAAAAGCGTCATGTCACGCGCAGAGGCGGAAGTCAGTAAGGGTCGAGCGGAGCGGTTCGCTCGTTACGCGCTGGATGATCCTGACCTAAGTGATGACATCGCTTCCGAAACATTGGATGAGTGGGCTGCGCGAAAGCGCATCACACTGGTTGAAAAACCAAGAAAGGAGGTACGGAATATGGCGAGAGCTAGAGAAACACGCGAAGACTTGCAGGCCAGGGTCGAGGACTTAGAAAGCGAAAACGAAGATCTGGCCAGCCGCGTCGAAGAGATGGAGTCAACCCTAGAAGAGATAGCGGGCTTGGCGTCAGGGGACGAATCAGATTCGGACAGCGATCCTGACGAAGAAGAATAGCTGAGCGGATGCACGAACATTCGCTCAGCCTATCCACAGTGGCGGGCATCATTCAGTTTCTCAGGCCGTGTGATGCTCGCCCCATTTCATCGCCGATGTAGGCGGCGATTGATTGATAGCGCAAGCTTACCTTCCACGCCTCGCGCCGTCAATCATCTCCCCGCCTATATCGGCAGGAGGCACGCACTCAATGCCACGATCACCGAAAAACGCCGAACTCTCACCGAAGGCCCCGCCGAAAGCTAAAACGATGCGGACAACGGAAGCCGCAACGAAGCGAGCATCGAAAGCAGAGCCAGAGAACACTCAGAAACGCGCATCGAAGCTGCGAGCGAGGCCAGCGGCGAAAATCATATCGAACCTTGCGCCGGTCAGGGCACCCGTTCCCACCGTCTCAGAGATACCCACGATTGCCGTCTATTCGCTCCCTGAGTGGAATTCCAATCACTCTATCAGCCCACATCACTATGGCAACGGCGGGAAGCAGCTTGCCGAGTTTCCAAGTGAGCAGGATGCCAAGCATTGGCTCCGAATCAACGGCCAGTTTGGTCATTACGCCTTTGTCGAACGGCGTAACGGGCGGATCGGCGCATCTTGGCATGTCGAGATTGAGCCCCCGGAAGAAGAGGCGGGGTTTGATGCCGATCTAACCGGCGAAGACTTGGCGTCACTAGACGAGGACGATCTTGACCAATTGAGCGCGGAGGGGGAGACGGTCCCTATCAGGGAGCTTCACCTGAGAACTAAACTCGCCAAGCTGGAAGGCGAGCTTAAGAGCCGCACTAACGGCGGGTCGCAGTCTTCGATTGCGGAGATGGTGCAAGCCCTCAAGTCTCTTGACGAGCTACGCGGCGCTCAGCAGCCACAGAAAAGCCCTATCGCTAGTCTTGTCGAAGAAATCGCGGCGCTTGAAAAGGCCAAGGCCATACTCATGCCGAGAGCGCCGAATCCAGCCCCAGCACCCGCGCCCGAATCGCCAGAGGTGAAATTGCTCGATGCGCTTTTAAGTGACGATGGCTTTATTTCAAAAGTCGTTCGCAAATATACGGGCGATAATGGCAGCAGTGGCGGCGATGAGTCTACTTTGAAGATTATTCTTGAGCAGGCCCCCGCCGCCTGTCAGGCATTTGGCCAATTTGTCGTCGCGCCGGTCGTTAGCGCGTTTCAGGTCGTCCGGCAGGAAAACGAAGTCGCAAGAATCAGAGCACAGGCCGGGCCGCAGTCTCAGCCACAGATGGGGCAGCCGCAGCCTGTGTTGACTCAACAAACATCGCCGCAAGCAATGCCGGAGCAACCGCAGCACGGCAGACAGCCAATAGGACAAAATGCGGACATCCCGCCGGGGCAGGCGCTACTCAACTATTTGATCGGCGCCCTTGCTCAGAATTCGCCAGTTGAACAAGTGGCCGCGCAGGTCCGCTACTTCATCATCGCCCAGCCGGAGCTAGGCGAGAGTGTAGACGAGCTGCTGAATACGCGACCGCAAGACCTACTGTCAATGGCGTGTGCCATCCATCCCCCTGTGTCGGATGTACCCGGCGCTCTCGATTGGCTGAAGCTGCTTCAGGAAGCGCTAATGGCCGATGACGAAGACGACCCAGAGTCTGAGAAGTAAGGGCCACAGACAGGGACTGACACAAAGGGAGGATTAGACACAAGGCAGCCACCGGAAAACGCGGCCACGGCCACGCTAGCGCGAAATTCGGCCACAAAAAAGAAACGCCAGCAAATCTTTTGGCGAAGTTGCTGGCGTTTCAGAAAGTGAAAAATACGCGATGAATCCTACCACGAATCGCACTTCCGCGACAGCAAAAAACAATGGGCACTCTCAACAATCTTCATCGCCACAGGCTCAAACGCCCGCACTCGAAACGATTCCTGCCGAGCTTAAAGAGCGGCGTCAGTGGGTTGTCTGGCGTTATGAGCAACGCAAAGGCAAAAAGACGAAAGTGCCATACTCGCCTCGCACCCGCGAAATGGCGTCAGTTGACGATCCGGCTACGTGGTCAAGCTTCGATCAAGCTGTGAAGACTTGGCAGCAATCACGCGGACGTTTTGACGGCGTCGGGTATGTCTTCACTGCCAATGATCCTTACTGCGGTATTGACCTTGATAAATGCATCAGAGATGACGGCGCGCTTGATCCCGACAAGCTGCGCTGGATCGAAGCGTTTGACTCTTACACAGAGCGCTCAGTATCGGGGCGCGGCCTTCACACCATCGTGAAGGGCGAAGTAGAACAGGGGCGCAACGACCGAAAACGCGGCTTTGAGATTTATTCATCAGGCCGCTTCTTCACTTTCACCGGCCACAGCTACCACAACGAGCCATTGCCCATTGCTGAGAGGCAGGCAGTAATTAACAGTTTCGTGGCCGAAGTCTTCACCAAGCCGAGACAGAAGGCTGAGCCTAAACAAAAAGCCAAGCCGGAACAGAAGGCGGAATCAGTAAAGCCACGGCCGGAGAAGGGGAGGACTGTTTCGATTAACGAACGATTGCGGAAAGCGTTCACGGCTGAAAATGGGGCGAAGATTATTCAGCTATTCAATGGCAACATCTCAGGCTATGGAAGCCAATCCGAGGCCGATCTAGCTTTATGTTCACTACTTGCCTTCTATGGCGAAGGATCAGCCACAATCATTGATGAGATGTTCCGGCAATCGCGCTTGATGCGCTCCAAGTGGGATGAGAAACATTACGGCGACGGCCGCACCTACGGCGAAGGAACAATCAACAAGGCGCTCACCCGTATAACTAAGTTTTATGAGTGGCAGCGGCACGAGCATTCGGACGGCAATAATGGCGGCAACACGCAGAGTGTGTCAGCAGATGCTGACGCTCCGAAGCTAATTCAGACATGGAACGAACTCGATGCTCAAGATTTGCCTGTCGGCGAGCAGATTATCCATGAGCTAGAGCGCGGCGAGATTGGCTTGTTGGCGGCCGTCACCAATGTTGGCAAGAGTACGCTGCTTCGCAACATCGCGCTGGCGCTCGCCTGCGGCGGCGAGTTTTTGCCAGTGGTCAAGCGCGGCCCGGCCCGGCGCGTGCTCCTGCTCGACTTTGAAACGCGGCCCGCCCGTTTGCAGCGCGACATCCGGCAAATGAGTCACAGGTGGACGGAGGAAGAACGGGCACTGATCGGCCGGAACCTTGCCATCGCGTGCGATGCCACGATCAATGATGAGCCGTTGTGCTTGAGTGAGCCTCATCATCTGCGCCGGGTGCAGATGAGCGCGGCGGCATTTCAGGCTGACCTCATCATCGTGGACACAGTGGCGGCGGCGTTCTCTATCCAAGACGAAAACTCAAACGCTGAAGTGAATCGGCGCATTCTCAAGCCGATGGTGCTGCTGTCACGGGACACGAGCGCGGCTATCCTAATGGCGCATCACATCGGCAAGGGCAAGAGCGAAGATGGCAAGGCCAGCGAAAAGGCTTACCGTGCGCGTGGCGCGTCAAGCTTCGGCGGGTACGCTTCGCTGGTGCTCAATCTGACGCAGGATCCGCATGTCTCCGACCGTAAGACACTCTCACTCGCCAAGTCCAAAGGAGCGCAGTTTGATGACGTGGCGCTGACCCTTGACCGTGAAGCGCGATGGTTCACGGTCACAAGCGCGCCGATCAATCGAACTCCGACCAGCTATGACTTGGTGATGAAACTTTTCGCCGAGGGCGGAGAGATGAAGACTCACGAGGCGATTGACGCGCTGTCTGGACGAGTGCCAGAGCGCACCGTCAAACGATGCCTAAGTGATGCAGTGGATCGCGGTGATTTGAAGATGCCGAAACGCGGGATATACCGCCCAATCCCGAAAAGTGCCACTTGTGCCGCCTCTATAGGGTTGGCACAAATGGCACTTTCTCCGAGAGAGGCACGGTGAATGCCCAATGAGACAAGACGCCCGCGAGAAGCTATCAGCGATTCTCAGGCGAGCCTGTGATGGCGCCTACCACTTCGCCAATGACCTAGCCGGGCTTGTGCTTGATGAGCTAGAGGCACATCAAGCCACATGCGGCCGGGGGACTCAGGGATCGCCAGCGGAGCAGGTCACGCAGCCTGACAGGATGATGACCGTCAAAGAAGCGGCTGAGTATCTGCGCGTCAATGAGAGGACGATCCGCAATTGGGTGGAGCAAGGCATCATTCCAGGCCATCGGTTCAATCAGGAATTGAGATTCAAGCGCGAAGAGATTGACCGCCGTGAACTGCCTAAAAAGCAGTCCAAAAGCAAGCTTCGTGTGGTAAAGTAAAGCCGCTCTGAATGCGGCTGCAACCCGTAGAGAGGAGCAAAACGAATGTCTGTCTATAAGCGAGACTCACGCGGCAACATCGTGAAGCGCGGCGAGGGTACATGGTGGATTGACTTCACCATTGATGGGAAGCGGTATAAAAAGGCGCTACGCGGTATCAAGACCAAAGCTGAAGCCGAAAGGCTCGAATCACACAAGAGGCTTGAAGTTTATGAAGGCCG